>ULSV01011141.1_pt1 | contig 211046 bp, 151 predicted proteins | sample 1956991 | NCBI WGS metagenome assembly ULSV01 (sample SAMEA4835717, study PRJEB28245) | human gut metagenome | biome: gut microbiome; material: fecal sample | place: Denmark | collected 2008 | reverse complement strand
ATAAGAGGTTATTTCATTGTTCCGGGCATCAATCCGGTTCAATCCGCCTTGCTGGCAACCCACCCAGATGCGGTGATAGGAATCTTCGTAAAGGGTGGAAACGCTGTTGTCCGGCAGACCCGACTGGCGGTCGTAATGGTTAATTGTCTGCATCTGCTTGTTGCACTGATATACGCCGTTCGTCACTGTGCCCACCCAGAAGTTGCCGGCTTTATCTTCCAGCAGGGCAGTGACCGAGCCGTTGAAGTTTTCTGCAAACTCCACCCTTTCGAAGCGGTCTTGCTCCGGAAGGTAACGGCAAAGACCGTTACGGGTACCGATCCATACCCTGCCGGAAGCATCGACCATCAGTGAGAGGATGCCTGCATTGGGAAGTCCGTCCGGGATGGAGTAGTTACGGATACGCTCGGTGCGGAGGCACATGCGGCTTAGGCCGTGACTGGTGGCAATCCACAGGTAGTTTGAGTGGTCTTCACAGATGTCGTTCACTTCATTGTCCGCCAGGCTGAGGGAGTCGCCGGAGTGGTGGTGGAAGACGGTGTATGCGCTGCCGTTGTAGCGGTTTAGGCCGTTGCGGGTGCCGAGCCAGAGGTAGCCGCGGGTGTCCTGGTAGATGGTTATGACGGAGAGTTGGGAGATTCCTTCGTTGAGTTTCTGGCTATAGTAGAAGGAGTATTTGGGATGCCCCGCCCATGTGCATAAGGCGGATAAGAAGCAGACGAAGAGAGTTAGTAAGGCTTTCGATTTCATCAGTATGGATAATTTGTCTATGCAAAAATAAGAAAAAGAAACGGAATAGCACAGTATATTTGTACGGTTATGAATGAGATAATTTGTGGTCTGTCTTAATTCCCCTCCTCTGGGGAGGAGGTGGAATTTGGACAGTATCGCTTATCACTTTGCTTCATTACCACATCTATTGTCACATATTATCATTATGTAATTTAATCAAGTGTCGTCCCCTTTCGGCGATAGGCAGATGGCATTTTCAAGAGCCAGTACGAGATGGAAAAGTCCGGTGGCAAGTCGGTGGTCATGACATACGGAGGTCACCGGTGATGAGATACGTATGTCATGGGGTGTGACATACTGGAGGTCATGGGTGGTGACAAGCGTATGTCATGGGTGGTGAGAAGCGTATGTCATGACCGACCCCCTACGCACCCCCTCTACAAGTACTTCCAGACGGGGTATGCAGGTAGGTCTTACATGCGGAAAGGCTTCGGCACTGACAGAAGGTTCTGTCTTTTACCGAAGTCTTTCTTCCAGATTTACTCGCCATTTTATCCGCCTTAAAAGTGGACAACTGATGGCTTGGCAATGGTGTGAGAATGTAAATCTTTATCTCTGCACTGCCAAGGGATAGGCGGGATAATTTATGAATGTAATCAGTAGTTGGAATTAGCTCCTTCGTTTCGTGGTTATGGATGACAGGCTCACTTTCACCGTCGTGCCTTCCGTCACATTCTTCTTCAGCACGGCCTTGCCTCCTTTCAGAACTTCCACATGCAGTTTTTTCCCGGCACGGGACACTCGGATATCAAACTCGGAGTTGAAGGCGCATACACGGTTCAGATTCATGTACTCCCATCCCTGCGGCAGGCGGGGTGTCATCTCGAAGCTGCGCAGCCCTGTGGGGCGGATGCCGAAAAGCCCTTCGGTATAGATGCGGCAATACAGCCCGCTTTCGGCGGAGAGATGGCGCTGGTCACCTTCCGGCCATGCTTCGATGGCATAAGGCACATGGTCGCCCAGCAGGCGGCGGTGCGAATATTTCTTGAGGAAGCTCATGCCTTTCTCCACTTCTCCGGCGGCAATGGTGCCACGCAGGGCATAGAGGGTGCTACGGTCCCAGAAGGTTTCGGTACCGGCTTGCGTCAACAGTCCGTCGTCCGTCCAGAGGCGGGGCGAGAAGAGGGCGTCGATGGTGCCTTGGGCACGGGTGTAGATGCCCGTGACGAGTGGCATACAAATCCAGGAACGCAGAATGTCATTGCCTTCATAATAGCGGTAACTGTGGAAACCTTCTATCTCATAACCAAAGTGCTGCTCTATCGCCCGTTCCAGGTTGCGGGCCTGCTGCTGATAGGCAGACAGTTGGCGGGCGGGTACACCGAGTTCGCGCCCCAGCATGACGGCAGAACGCAGGGCGTCATAATAAAGCGTCGAGGTGCAGAGGTTCGCGTCGCCTGCCGGAAAACGGTTTTCCAGTTCATCCGAATTGGAGGCGACAACTCCTGCCGGGGTAAGTTTGCGGTGGCAATACTCCAGGCACCACTCGATGAGGGGCCACAGTTCGCGCGCCTCTTCCCGGTCACCACGAGCCAGGGCGTAGCGGGCGGCACCGTAGGCAATCATGGCACCGTCTCCCCTATCCTTCGCGCCATGCCAAAAACTGACGCCTTCGGAGATGATGGAACTTGGAATAGGACGGTATTCCGGATTCATGTAGCGGGCAAAGTGACGGAAAGAGTTCAATGCAGATTGATTACCTATTTCATATCCCAGGAAGGGGAAGAAGGGGTTGATATATTCCGCCTGGTCGTTGGCCCAGACAGCGGCATAATAGGCCTCGCCGCCAGGACCGTGCATCAGTCCGCCTTTGGTGCGGTAGATACTTTCGGCACCACGCAGTTTAGCAAAGGCGAACATACGGTTCAGCACCGGGTCGGGGGTGTCGAGCACCAGTTTATCCCACCACTGGCGGATGAGGGCTTCACGGGCGGCGCGCTCATCCTGGATATTGATTTGCGAAAGGGCGGTATCCTCTTGTACAGGCGAGGCATCCGAGAGCTTCCGACCTGAAAAGAGGGCGAAGAACTCAAGCGTTTCACCCGGCTTCAAGACGAAAGTCCCCTTCTTGGAGAGGGAGGCTTCGATGCAATAGGCACCGTATACACCGGCTTCCGAGGGGGTGGTATAGGCCACGTGCCAATCGGGTACACGAAGCGTAATCTGGTTGGGGCTGCTGTTCTTGAAGGTGTACTCCTCGCAATAACGGGCAGCATTGGCCGAAGGGTAGAGCAAGCGGGTCAGCTGCACGGCATCTTTTAGTTCCTTGCGCCGGTGGATGTAACCGAAGCTGCTCTCTACACGCATCAGGCCGTTGAAGGTTATGTCGCGCACCTGTTCGTTCAGGAGGGTCTGGTCGTCGACGGTGACGAGGGCGGGGATATTGAGGTCGAAACGTTGCTTCAGGTTGTTCTGAGTCTTATTGGGCAGCATGCGGAGCATGGGGAAGACGAGGCTACGGTTCAGATGGAAGCGTTGCTGCGCGTCCACACCGTAACGGAGGACTACGGAGAGTTGCTGGCCGCTCATCTCCAGATGGTCGCTGTGCGGAATGTCGTTACGGATGTCCCAACGGATGGAACCATCGTCCTGAATGGTCCAACGGTCTTTGGTCTGCGCCGTTGACAGCAGACTGATGAAGATAAAGGAAAGTAATGACAGGGTGATTTTCCGATTCATAAGATTATGGTATTTAATGATTAATTAGTGAGGTGCAGGGCGTATAATCCTGTAGGGTACCCCCAGCCTAATGGTTAGGGGTACCCCTCTTATTTAAAGCGTCTCTATCATCAGTACTGCACTTTCGAACTGCGCATCCAGTGGATTTTCCAATCCTTCCGTCATCAGCTCCGCCCCCGTCAGCACCTGGCCGTTTGCCGGGAAACGCGAAGCCATGCCCTTGGACAGACTCACTTCTTCAATGCGATACTTCTTCCCGGCATCGAGTCCACCCAGCTTTACCCGAGCTTCACGGCCGTCCTTCGTCTGATAGAGATAGACCACCGCCTGCTTCTTATCCGTAGAAACATAACTCAAGGACGCCAACGGAGACTCGTAAGGAGATACCAACCGGTAAAGTTCGCCCCGCATCACCAGCGGACGGATGCGTTCTTTGTACAGCTTCACTGCATCGGCTATCTGTGCACGTTCTTCCGGCGTGGCCTTATCCAGTGCCAGGTCGATGCCGAATGCCCCGCTCAACGCTACGTCTATCGCCATTTTCAGATGGCGCTTGCCCATACGGGTGACGTGGGCCGAAATCGTATTGGCAGGGAAAAAGTGTGAGAAACCCCACTGTATCTTGATGCGTCCCAACGGGTCAGTGTTATCGCTAGGCCAGAAGCTGTGGAAATAAGGCATCGCACCATAATCCACACGTCCCGAACCACCGGCGCAAAGCATCGCCATCACGTTTGGGAAGCCTTTAGCAAAACGATCCATCAGTCGGTAGAGCGCCCAGTTATAGTCTATCCACAGGTGGCTCTGGTCGGCAGACTGCAAGTAGGACGAACCCGGCTGGGTGATATAACGGTTGCAATCCCACTTCACATACGTGATGTCCGGATTGGGGCGCAAGGTTCGGTCTATGATGTCCCACTCGTAAGCTTGTACTTCAGGGCGGGTCAGGTCGAGAATCTCCTGATGACGGCCGAGTATCGGTTCACGTTTGGGTTGGGTGATGATCCAATCGGGATGCTTTTGGTAAAGTTCGCTCTGCGGATTCACCATCTCAGGTTCCAGCCAGATGCCGAAACCGACTTTACGCTTCAGAGCCTCACGGGCAATGTACGACAAGCCGCGGGGCAACTTCTTCGTGGAAGGTTCCCAATCGCCCAGCCCGTGTTTATCATCGTCGCGGGAGTAAGGGCCGTTGCCAAACCAGCCATCGTCCAGCAGGAAGAGTTCCGCACCCGTCTGGCGGGCACCGTCAAAGAGTTGTTTCAGACGGGCTTCATCGAAATCGCAGTGCGTAGCCTCCCAGTTGTTCAGCAGCACGGGGCGGTCTTTCTCCGCATCGCGAACGGCATTCGCCATGGCCCAACGGTGGAAACGGCGGCTGGCTTCGCCCTTGCCCTGCCGGCTATAAGTGTAGAGAATGGCAGGTGTGGTGAACGTTCCTCCACGTTCCAGGTTGTACTGCGAACCCAGCGGATTCATGCCGGTGAGCAGGCGCAGGTTCTTGTTCCAGTCCATATCGAAAGCAAACTGGAAACTGCCGCTCCAACGTAGCGAAGCCGCCAGCACTTCCCCTTCGTTCTCCCGCGCCTGACCGCCCAGGCTGAGAATGAAAGAAGGAATACGCATCTGATGGGCACGGACGCCCAACTTGGAGTCCAGTATCTTGACGCCTTCCGAAAGGCGCTCTTCGCTCAGGGTCGCTTCGCGCTTATAGTTGCCCGCAAACTGGGTAAGCCAGTACTCCTTCGCCTTCACCACCGGAGAGGCGGAGGCGAAACGGTGCAACACGACTTTCCCTTTCTCGTTGTGGGTGACGGTATTCCAAATCTCCATCATGCTCTGGTCTGCATAGCATTTGATGTAGATGTCCACCGAAAACGGATAGGCGGGGTCTTTCAGAGAAATGACGGTCTGTTCCACACCCGGTGCCAGTGTCTCGGTGCGGTGGGCTGTGTAGTGGAGTTCCGTAGAGGTGTTTCCGTCTACGTGGGTGGCCTGGATGGCTGGTTCCGTCAGTACGCCATTCCCGTAAGGCGGCAGGAATTCCCACTCGCGCGAGGGCATCTTGGCGGGAGGCGTTACTTCGCGGGAGGCATCACCAAAGGCCAGTTGATAAAGGCGGTTGTCCGTACCCACCATGAAAGTAAGTTTCAGCTCGCCGGATGTCACGGTGAAGAGTTTCTTCACGTTAGGATTGTCTGCCGCACGCACTGCAAGGAGGCAGCAAAGGAATAAACAGGTAGTTAACAGGTTCTTCATTCTGCTTCGTGGTTAAATTATTATGAGTTATCATTCTGTTTCCGTCATGAACTTCCAAGTCACATTGGCTATGCTGTTCGGCTTGCCCTTCTCTGCTTTGGAGATAGTGCCTTTCAGCTTACCTCGCTTGTCGCGCGTCACCTTGATATCGCGCCAGGAGTAAGCCCCCTTTTCGTAGTCAAAGGTTTCACCGTCATCGTCATACAGGCGGTAAGCCCCGTCCGCCTTTCCGTAATGGCGGATTTCCAGGTTCACCTTCTCACCTGCTTTCGGCGCGTGCAGGCGCGGTTCCATGAATGGCAGGACGGCGCCGTCCTTCACATACACCGGAATGCGATCCAGCCCCGGAGTGACAGTGATTTTCTCACCATTGCCCACGTAGCGACCCGTATAGAAGTCATACCAGTCTCCCTTCGGCAACACCACCGTGCGCTCTTTCTGTCCGGTGAACATCGGAGCCACCAACAAGTATTCGCCCGCCATATACTGGTCTTTAATCTCCTTTGCCACTGCTTCCAGATAAGGATTTTCCTCCAGATGGGCATCGGACAACTTTGCAGCACTTCCCTGTTCGGGATTAAAGCCCGGCTCCAGATTCATGGCACGGAACGGAGGGATACCGTCGAAATGATAACGTGCGAACTCCGAATACCAATACGGCATCATCTGCATACGCAACATGGCATATTCCTTTATCTGTTTCTCCACTTCGGGGAAAGTCCAGGGTTTTGTCCCGCTTGCCCAGGCGTTAATCATCGCCATCGGCGAGAACACCACGGACTGGAAACGGCGCAACCAGTCCTCAGACGACTTGGAGCTGCGCACTTCCGGAGTCCAAAGCACACCGCTGAAACCGGAGTTTATCAGAGCCGTGATGAAGTCCTGGTGACTGTAATAATCGTTATAAATCACGTAGGGGAAAGAAGCGGCACCGGCATTCGACGCACGAACCAGTCCGAAGGTGCGCTGGTTGCGCTTCTTATAGAGTTCCGCGGTGGTACGCTGCACCCACAGTCCGTAAGTCTGGCGCATCTGCTCGGCCGCTATTCCGCTGGGGAAGGTTGCCACATCAGGCCAGACGTAACGGTCGTAGCCGTCCACTTCATCTATCTTATAACCGCTGACGCCGATATTCACATGCTCCTGCTCCAGCTTATCCATCCAGATTTTACGGGCTTTCCCGCCTGCCAGGTCGGGCACGATGCCGCACCACACCGTGTGCGAACCGCTGACCGGATACATTTCTTTATATATCTTCGATTCGGGAGATACATACGGGTTAGTCCATAAGTTGATGCGCACGCCCTTGTCCGCCATCTCTTTCACGAAGCCGGCAGGATCGGGGTAACGGGTAGCATCCCACTCAAACGTGCAAGGGTATGCCTTGCTTTGCCAGCCCGGTTCCAGTCCGATGAAATCCAGCGGGAAGCCGCGCTGCTCAAACTCGTCCGCCTCTTTCTTCACATCATCGGCCGTATAGAGCTTCTTTGTACGTTGAGTAAAGCCCAGTCCCCAGCGTGGAGGCAAGGTACCGCCACCGCAGAACAGGTTGTAACGCCGGATGACATCCATCGGAGTGGGTCCGGCAAACAAGTAAATCTCTGCCCCCGGAGCAGGAACAAGAATGGAAACGGCATCCGAATAAGGGGCTGACGTCCACGTCTTATCCATGTTACGGTCTTTCGCAACCGGAGCGTTCGGACTGTCCTTGCGGGCACCGCTGCCTGCATATACCGTCAGGTAGCGGGCAGAGTTGATGAGCACGCCATATCCCTGGCTGGAAATGTAGAATGGCACCGGAGCATGTGTACGCCCGTTGTCGCGGCCACCGTAGTGGTCTACATGCAGGTTCAGTATCTTACCACGCTGATGCACAGTCTGGAAGTTCAGTCCGAAGCCGTACAACTGCTCTTTCCGCTGCAAGGGGATGCGAAGACTCGTCTTGCCATCCTGGATTACGCCCACTATTTCATTCGCCAGTCCGGGCAATGCCACTTCGGGCAGACGGCTGAAACCTTCCTTCTGAGGCGCCACACCCGCCACACTCAACAATGAATATTCTTCCGGAGTACCCACAACGCCTTTCCAAACGCCGGGCTCCACTTGCTGCCAGGCAATCTGTGCTTTGGCAGGAAGTAACATCAACAGGGCCATCGCCCCCAGAATCAATCTCTTCTTCATTCTTTTTCTCTTGATTATTATAGTATTATTATCAGCGGATAATGCCGGCAAAACCACCATTCGGCAGCACTTTCACCTTCACCGTCCCGTTCGCATTCTCTACAGGCATATAGCCGAAACTGTCTTTATCTCCTCCGTCTGTAATCATCGTAAATGATTTACCGACACATCCTTCAGGCAGGGCAAACTCTATTTCCCGATCTTCTTCCTTACCACTGATGCCACCGATATACCATACATCACCCGCACGACGCGCCACCACTGCATAGTCTCCCGGATAACCGGCCAACAAGCAACTTTCATCCCAGGCAGCCGGAACCTCTTTCAGGAATTGTTTCGGTTGCTCCGGCAGCGAAAGATAAGATTCCGCCTTATCCGCCAGACATTGGAAACCGGATTCGAAGACAACGGCCAGCGCCAGTTGATGTCCCATGGTTGTCTTGCGCAGGGCAGGTACCCCCTGGCGGACTTTGTCGGAGAAGGTCACCGGAGTATAATCCATCGAGCCTACAACGTTGCGTGTGAAAGGAACTGTGGCATTGTGTCCGGCAGCCCGGTCACAACGTTCCTGACGTCCCAGGGTTTCCGCACCGCGGATGGCTTCGGTGGTCAGCATATTCGGGTAGGTACGCTCGAAGCCACGGGGTAAAGTCGCCCCGTGCAAGTCTACCAGCAGGTGATGGTCAGCGGCATCTTTCAGCAATGCCGGATAAAGCCGGATAATCCGCTGCTTGTCCGTATCAAAGAAATCGACCTTGATGCCTTTCACTCCTATTTCACTGATGCGCTTCATCTCGGCACGGCGCAATTCAGGGTCACTCATCAGGCGATGCACAGGTACAGAATCGTTGTCACGTCCCGCACCGGAGTGATACCACAACCAGACACCGACGCCCTTCTGCTGCGCATACTTCACCACGTCTTCCATCGTTCCGCCATTGCCCATGCGCTGCCAGCCGGCATCAATCAGCATGTATTCCCAACCCATCCCGGCACTAAGGTCTACATACTTCAACTGTGCCTTATAATCACGGGGAGTGGCACCATTTGACCACCAACTCCAGGAAGCCCGTCCGGCCTTTATCCAAGACTCATCTTCCACTACCGAGGACGGATTCAAGTGTGAAACTATCTGCGTCCGGAAGATCGTATTCAGGTTGTCTCCTACGATAATAACCCGCCAGGGAGTGAACCAGGGCAATTCAGATACCGGCTCCACTGCATCGGGAATGATGGGTTCTTCCACTTCCGGGAAACGGATTTTATAAGCCTTGTCTGTTCCGGCATTATCAACATGGGTGGCAGGATATGAGCCATCCAAATGGGCTTCTGTTATCATCATCCAAACTCTGTTGGTATTGAACAGCATGGGAAATGCCCAGCCACGTCCGTGCCCGCACTCCGAACGGATATCTATTTCGTTCCGGCAATACTGCTCATAGCTCGGCTTGCGGCGTTCGTTCCAATCGTATGGATGTATCCATGCCTTACCATTCACGGGTACGGCAAACTCCGTATGCTCTGTCCGGATGGTATGCATCTGTCCGTCAGCCTCCGGAAATCCATAACGGAAAGCAACACCGTCATTGTATGCCCGCACAATGAGATTGAATTGTTTCCCCTCTTGAGTACGGAAAGTAAATGTCTGCTCACGACAATTGTCCGCAGTGCTCAGCTGCTTTCCAGATTTCAGCCGGTAAGCGTCATTGATGTCTTTTACAGGGGAAGCGGAAACAAACTGCGCATCTTTTCCGTATTCGCAATCATCCATCACCAGCCCCAAAAGAGATTTCTCCACCGCCAGCGTATCCTTATAATAAACAGAATAGCTAAGATTCACTTCACCTTTGTCCTTTCTGTTTTCCAGAACGAAACGGATATTATTGTCCTTAGACACCAGCTCCCATGTGTCGGGAGCCGTACAAGCGGCCATCAATACCGCCAGCAGCAACATTGCTGCGCTCAATAGTTTTCTCATGGTATTTATCGTTAATCACTAATTATTCTTGAGGAGTAAACATCACAATATATCCACCACCTGTACGCATGTACCCCGTCAGCGCATCAGACTTTCTACAGAAGACGCGCTCTGTCTTGATAGCGGCAGCATCCGACGGCCGGTCATTCAGAACCATTCCTTCATACCATCCGTCACCCAAAAATGATAAGGGAAATTGCAGGGAACGTTCCTCTTGTCCATTCAGCACCGCCAGAAACCAAGTCTTCCCGCTTCTTCGTGCAAATGCAGCAACCTCACCTATCCGACTGGATGGCAATACCACCGTCTCATCCCAGGTAGCAGGTATTTGTTTCAGCAATTTCACAGCCGGATTATCCAGCATCGTTTTCGGATGTGAACCGAAGAATATGACAGAGGAGTTGAAAACAAGTGCCGTAGCCACCTGATGCACCCAAGAAGTTTCCAAACGACGCTCTCCAAAAACAACGGGGGTATAATCTCCGGCTCCTGCTACCAGACGGGTGAAAGGCAAAGTGGTATTATGCGTACTCCACTCATACTGATTTTTACCATATTCCAAACCACGAATGCCTTCACGACTCATCTCATTCGGCCATGTACGCACTTCACCCGCAGGTTTATTACTGCCATGAATGTTTAGCATCAGTTTATATTCTGCCGCTTCTTTCAGACATGACTGATATAAATCGACAAATTCCTTTGACTCATGTGAGAATGCGTCGAGTTTCAAGCCGACAATTCCCAGTCTGCGACAACGCTCAAACAGTTCTTTGCGTTTTTGAGGATCACGCATATCGCGGCCATGACGCCATAACCAGATTTTAACTCCAAACTGAGCCGAATAATCCACCAAGTCTTTTAACTGTTCATCTGTCCAGCGATACCAAAAAGCATCTACCGTATTATATTCAAACCCTAACTCTCCGGCCAGTTTAGAAAATTCTTTCATTCCCTCCACTGTCCGTGCTCCACCATCCAGCCAGCACCATACAGAACGTCCCGGTTTAATCCAGTCCGTATTTATTCCTTTCGGGAATAGTCGTTTATCCGGTGCCGGAGCCAGGTTGGTTATCAAATCGGAATTCACCAACTCATTCAGATTATCAGCTATTATGATTGTACGCCAGGGAGTTATTATAGTACCTGCCAAAGCTGCCGGTTTCGATAACCGCCGGGCTTCTGCCAGACTATAATCATGGGCAAAAGGATATCCGGCCGGTTGTGCATGTCCCAGTTTCGTTTCAAAACCATTCTTACCATTTGCTTGTAATGACATACCGGCATAATTCATCAAAGCAGATTCTGTTATACAAAGATAACCGGATTCTCCCGGCAATTGCACCGTTACCGGAGGAGCAGCCCATTCTCCCTGCATGATTTCAGAAATATCCTTTTTCTGATGGATGCCCTCATAGTGACAATACATATCATGATACCACACCGTACTCCCCACCGGCAATGTAAATAAGGTATGTTCATCCGGCGTTCTTATTTCTCCTTGCTTACCGGAAAGTATCATCCGAAAAGCAACACCATCGTTATAAGCTCTCGCCTCCAAAGAGAAATCGGTCTTCAAACTGTTATTTCGTAACTTGATAATTTGTCCATTGCTTTTATCTACTGCCAAAGAATGACTACCCCGGATAGGATAAGTATTATCCGTCTTATATGTATCCGAAGACAGAACTTCGACCGAGTTACAAAGTTCCGATTCATCTATGGTCAGACGTACAGGTGCCTCAACCAATACCTTCACTCCGTTCTTTTCTACTTCATAATAAAGTTCTTTATCTTTCAGTTTCAACACCAAAGATATAGAACCATCTGGACTGGTGACCGGAAACTGTGTCTGCGCATTGGCATAGGTCAATACACAAGACCCTATCAATATTGCACTAATAAATTTTCGCATATTCACCGATTATTTATAAATCTGCATATCCCCGTCCTCGCAAATGATTTCCGGGCGGGCATCCGGGTTCTTCAATTCAAACGTGACGTTCTTCAGCTTCAAGCCTTTCACGTGACGCGCCCATACCCCGTATGCCGGAATCTTAGGACCGAACGTTTTCACTTCAGGATACTTGTCTATCGCTTCCGGAACTTCGGACAGGGCATCTTCGGGCGTCCCCGTACCCAGCAAACGGATATGTATGTCCTCTAAAGTCAGATTTGTGATATAATGTCCCGGAATACCTGTAATCAAGATTCCGGAAGGAGGCGTCAACTGCGCTTTATCGGCGGCTACCGCCTTCACATTACGAATCACCACATTCTCGAAAACACCGATTGGCTGCCGGGTATCTTCATGTTTGCGGAATACACTCAGACGGGCACCCAAGCGGAACAGCATCGGAGTACGTACTTCGTCCATCGTGATATTGGAGATTTCCACATTACGCAGGTGAGCACCATCCACAGAAAAGAGTTTAATTCCACCGTTCTTCGTGTCATAGATGTGGCAATTACTGATTTTTATATTCTCGAAACCGCCCATAGACTCCGTTCCCATCTTGATTCCGGCCTGATTACTCTTCAGCTTCATATCCGTCACGATAATATCATCGCATCCCATCTTACTGGAAGTAGTCTTGAAACACAATGCGTCATCCCCACTGACTATATCACAATTACTGATACGTACATGCTGGCAACCATCAATATTGATCCCATCATTATGAGCCACTCCGAAGCTGCGGATGGTGACATTATGAATGTTCACGTTACGGCACTGAAAATAATGGGAAGTCCAGGCCCCCGCATACTTCAAAGTTACTCCTTCTACACGTATATCCTCACAACGTACCCAACGGAGCAGGAAAGGACGCAATCCCCAACGCTGCCCTTCCGGACGGGTATCAGTTTTGATATGTCGCTCTTTCAAAGCGGAACCTTGTCCGTCAATGGCTCCTTCACCTTCCAAAGCCACATTCTTTGCATCTACCGCTACCAACAATGCCCAACCCACATCAATACCCAGCCCTTCTGTGAACGGGTCAAGATTATCATAAGCCTTGTAATCGGTGGTTCCCAGGATAAGTGCATCCTTTTCCAGATGCAGAGTTACATTATCTTTCAGCACAATAGTGGCCGACAGATATGTTCCGGCAGGAACGAGCACCGTGCCACCACCGGCTTTATGACAAGCATCAATCGCTTTCTGGATGGCCGGCGAGTCCAGCTTCTTGCCGTTACCTCGTGCACCATATTTCTTCACATTGAACGTTTCCGCCTGCAAAGCAAACGGCAATGCAAACAATACCAGTAACAGTAATAAATTCTTTTTCATTTTCATGGTTGTTAAATATAAGTATCTTATTTCATCTCTCTCGCTATGTTCACCGAATATATTTTGTTGCTGCGTCGTCCCGGATGCTCCAAGCGCAACTCACTGGTGCCCTTTGCCAGCACTACCGGGAAAACAAACTCTTTGCGCGTTTCTCCGGAGGTGGCCAAATAACCTATATTCTCACTGACCTTCTCTCCATTGATGTATAAATAGGAAGGAACCGGATTACCACCCGTATAGGATACTACCAGATAGTATTCCCCTTTACGCGGAAGATTCACTTTCCAATTCACACTTCCCTGCGAACTTCCTTTTTCACCTTTAAACTCCACCGAACCGTCATCATTCAGCGAAGCCGAACCTTCCCTTTCCATATCTTTTGCCCGACAAACAGCCACATTCTCCAGACGACGCACCACTACATGCTGCGAAGAGGTAACTTTTCCCCCTCTCAGAGTTTCCAGACAAAAGTCCGTTGTTTTATTTATGGATAAGGGAACGGTACCTTCAGTATCTCCCAACTGTTTGCCATTCAACCGCACTTCGTCAGCATTCGATGTTTTATAATACAGGGCATCCTCTTTCGCATAGAAGTATTCAATAGCCGGACGCCCTTCGTCCAGTGGCACCCGATATAATTCAATACCTTTGCCAGTGCCCAAATTACGGCTATACATCCGTTGCGTCGGGTCATTCCAATGTTCATGTACGCCCAGACTACCCTGATCTTTCCCCATGTAAGCCACTCCGGAAGGCGGATTACCGATATTTGCCGCTTCGTGCAGGAAGTTGTCGGCATTGGCACAAAGAGGCAGTTCGGAATAAATGAAATCAAGTACTACAGACTCGATGGCCACCTGGTCATTAGAAGCCAGGAAACTGGAAGTCCAACCGTCGTTAAACGGAGGAAGCCGGAAACGAACCGCCTTACCATTATGCTTCGGATTCACATACATGGCATCCACCAGATATACCAACGTATTTCCTCCCAAACGCTCATGAGCCATCAAATCTACAATAGAATTATAGGTTCCCATACCACGGAAGGAGGACCAGTCACGAATAGAAAGATGCAGGGGAGGCACATTGCCAATAGAACCAAACTGATTCTTTCCGGTAGCTGTGATGGCCGTCTGCCCGGCACTGTCACGCCATTTATCCGTTGGTTCAGAATGTCTTTTCATCAATGCCATATTAATCATATAGTCTGCCTCATAAGCAGCACGTGCCAGACTCCTGGCGCCGGCATCGGTAATCTCACTGGAGTAGCGGATTACATCGGGCACAAATCCACCCCAATTCTGATAATGGACATCAGGATACAACGGTTGTACATAGTCGTAAACGGCAGAAATACCCCGGCGCTGCGCATCATACACCGTTATACAATTTTGAGGAACCTTCATTATATCAACCAATTGGTGTAATAAAGAATATACGGACTGGGGAGTAGCATCGATTATATTACTTCCGCCATTATCATTCAGATTAATTTTGATGGCAATCTTCTCTCCTTTCTTATATTTCACTGCCCCTTTGCCCTTCTTGTAGTTAAAAGTGCGGAACAATTCATCCCACGCTTTATCAATCGTATTTTGACGGGTCAAGGCTATAATCACTCCCTCCATCATATCATCTACGCGCGTCTGGCTATTGTTGTCCGGATCAGAGTAAAGCCCCCTCTTACCATCCCAGGCAGCAGCTTTAGGGTCGTGTGCCCATGCCACACGTCCGGGATGAATACCTTTCGCCACCCCCATCGGAGTGTTCGGAGCATCAATTGGGGTGAAATGTCCCATATCCGTGCCATTGTCTATCTGTTTGCGTATCACTTGCCCCATCAACGAATTATCAACGGACATTATATATAGGGCACCAGACAGTAGTGCTCCAACTACCAATACTGATAATCCCATACTGAATCGGCGTGAATGCCACAAAGTCTTGAAACGCTTCCACGCACCGAACCCCACCAGCGTGCTACTGACAAAAGTCACAAAAGATAAAGCTATAGGTGCAGCGATTTGCTGACAAGGATATTCTATCCGGGAAGGTTTGGGCACAACACGTATCAGAAACCAGATTAAGGCTGCCAGTCCAAATAAGGGAAAGCAAATCTTCAACACAACATTCTTCTTGTTTATTCCGACTATCCGCCCACTCTTCGGACAAGTCTTAAAGAACCACTTTTTTATTCTTGTATTCATTCTTATTAGATATAAAGTTTTGTTTTTCCTGGTTACAAAAATAGGGATATAAAAAAGAGACGATTATCAGTATTTCATCAAATACTTGAAAAATCGTCTCACAAAGCAAACAGTGTATTACTTATGCAAATAAACTAACTCTATTCCAATATCCTTCCCCATATTACGACTGTATTTCTTTTCCTCCGGATTATTCCAATGTTCCAGAACTCCGAGACTGGCAACTCCCGTTCCATCCCTTTCCGGATCATAAAAAGTATTGGATAAGGGTCGGTCTGCCAAAGCGGCCTCCACCAGATACATATCACAATAATCCACATCGGCCATACGCGGAAATTCCGAACTCAGAAAATCGACTCCCACCGCATCAATAGCCACCGGATCTTGTGAAGCGAAGAGTGAACAAGGCCAGTTTCCATTAAAAGGAGACATTTTCCATTTCCCTGAAGGTGCGCCATTCACCTTTTCCGAACCATACAAACCATCTATCAGAAACAGCATTGTTTTCTGTCCCAAATCTTTATGAGCCATATAATCGGTAAAAGTCATGTAACGGGGCTTCCCTCCACGATCCTGATTAAAATTGTTATGCTGGTTCTTGCGGAAATCCCGGTTGATATCCGTCACTCCGTACCAATTCTTGGCACACAATGTTACCCCCTGTCCACCATGCCCTTTCAGTAATGCCACATTTATCAGATAATCCGCTTCCAAAGCACAATCAGCCAATCCTCTCGCCAAACGTCCGTTATCTGCCGAATAAGGAATAGCATCAGTCGTATAAGTTGACTTGGTACGCCCCTTGCCACCTTCATTATCCAGATATATCACATTAGGAAATTCGGCATAGCATTTATGATAAAGAGCATCGGTTATAAAGCGACTGGCATCAAAAACCGTGATTTGTTCCTGAGGAACTCCACCATCATACACCAGACTGCGAAGCAAGGCAAGTGTCAGATGGGGAGAAGCATTCAACTGTTCGCTATCTTCGTGAGAGAAAGTATTATTCTGATTTATCTTGATAGCTATTTTCTCTCCTTTCTTATATCCCTGTTTTCCTTTTCCATGCTGACGATTGAAATAAACAAACAGGGCTTTCCAGGCATTCTTACTCTTCTTCTCTCCTGTCAATGATAACAATGACTGACTCAACAACCAGTCTGCATCTTCCTGATTGTTCCAACAGTCTTCAAACCAAAATCCTTTTCCTTTCTCCCAAACGGCCGCTCCCGGTGCATGTGTCCATACCACCCGTCCCGGGAAAATTCCCTTAGCATCACCTACCGGATTGTTTTTTCCCCATGCCATACGAGGCTCCTTCACTGGAAGGAAAGTCTGAGCCAGCAATTCCGTACTATTTTCTACCAACAACAGAGTACCGCAAAAACATAACGCCACAAAAGCAAGCATTCCCGCCACCACTTTCCGATTGTGAAATGCCTCACGCAACTTACGCAAACTCATCCAAAACCCCGTAAACGAAAGCAAATACATGACAAATGCAGACATTAACGGTGCTGCTGCCTGCATACACGGGTAGCTGGCACGAGAAGGCTTTGGAATAACCCGCACCAAAAACCAAATGGTTGAAAAAATTCCAAGTCCCCAAAAGAGGAATATCCTCATAAGCTTGGAAGCAGCCTCTCCCTTCTCTGTTTTTTCTCTAAAATATAGATAAATGCGTTTCATATTCTCTTGTTATTATCTGCCACTGGTGGCTTGTTCACGACTATTTCCGGGATAGATTTTTATGAAACGTACTCCATGTGGAGCAATCTCTGTCACAAACTCTTCATTCGATTTAGCGACATCTTGCTGTCTCCACAAGTCACGAACTGTCTGTTCACCGCGAATACCCACAGATTTCCAGGTTAGTTTACCTTGAGCCATAGTGTCTCCACGATTGAATAAACCAACAGCCATGGAACCATCCTCCAAAGGTTTGGCATAAACGACCACATCTCCTTGTTGAGACACAATCATTCCCGGTTTGCCCAACGGATCCTGATTCACTTCAATCATCTCATCATTGGTCAGAAGACTGAGCGTAAAATCATCCAGTTGAGCCATGTCACAACCTATCAGTAAAGGAGAAGCCAGTAAAGCCCACAAGCTCATGTGTGTATATTGCTCATCCGGTGTCAAGCGAGTATAATGCAGCTTTGGTCCCCAGCCCACCATTCCTACTACCAGCATATCAGGATCTACCCAATGCCCCGGACCATTGTAAGGCGCCCATTTGGTTTGGCCAAAGCCCAAACTACACATTCTTTCCCAAGTATCCTTGATATCCCCTGTTGTTCTCCAACAATTAGCCATCTTCTCCCATTGGGGAGCATCTCCATAAGGTGCACTGTTTGAAAGGCTATACACGACATCCCGATTATACGTACGTAAAGCATCATGCATTTCTTTCACATGATAATAGTCATTCGGATTCCAGTCGTACTTCAGATAGTCAATCCCCCAATCCATCCATTGCTGCACATCATTCTTTACAAAAGAATATTTTCCATGATGATAATTGATGCCATGCTTTGTCTTTTTACTTGGATCAACATAACGATAATACTCATTAGCATATTTCTCTACCCAATCATAAGTACCATCGGCCTTATCACTGTAAGAACCTAAATGTCCTGCATACGTTCCGACCCAAGGACCAGAATAAATACCAATCTTCAATCCCATCCCGTGTATTTCATCGGCCAATGCTTTCATATCAGGAAATTTACTATTCGTCATCACAGCCTGATGTTTACCACCTCGCAGTCCCTGCCAACCATCATCAATATTAATGTACTGCCAGCCATGGTTAATCAACCCTTTTTCCACCATAGCCCGCGCCGAACTAAGCACCTTCTCCTGACTAACTGCATTTCCCCAGCAGTTCCAACTGTTCCACCCCATAGGTGGGGTCAAAGCTATTTTATCTCCAACAACAATACGGAACGGACGTTTAGCCTCACCCAGATTATTCTTTGCCACAAATGTCACCACATACTCACCAGCTTTTTTTATGGAGCCCCTGATCTGCCCGGTTTTGGCATCCACCTTTAACCCTTTCGGGAGATTCTCAACAGAAAAGGTCATAGGGCGTTCTCCTGTAGCCGGAATGGTATATAAAAATTGGGAATTCGGACGTACCCCAAAAATTTTGGCTCCATTAATACGAGGTGTAGCAGAGGCTTTGGGAGTCAGAATATATTTTTTCAACGTATCTAATGGAGAAGAAACTTCCTTAAACTTCGGAGTAGTCATAGACAAATCATCCTGACACCCCTCATTCTCTATGAATTGTGTTTGCCCAATTGCAGAATTCATTCCACAACACAGCAACAATACACTCACGCAAACTACTATTTTTTTCATATACTCTTCATTTTATTTAATAACAATATCCTTGCTACGGAAAGTCTTTACATTCTCTTTATCCGTAATGCCGTCTTTCACCTGTAGCTCTTTTATTTCCGCACCGATGACATCATCCAATACCACTGCATAGCGTCCATCTTTCCGTTCGGCATCTATCTTGCAGTTATCCAGTACAAAACCTTTCACGTGCCGTGCCCAGAAACCAAAAGAAGGCTGGATTTTCAAATCACCTACATTATATCGGCCTACTCCGATTTCAGGTGGGCAGGCTTCCGCATTCTCTGCCGGATGTCCTCCCTTCACCAATAAATTCACATCATGGAATTGTACATTCTCAATATATCCCGTATGCCGGCCATCAGGTAAACGGAACGTCAATCCGCCTTCTACAACCTCCGTATCCGGCAATTTGAAACCGGCAACGATAGGAGTTGCCTCAGCCTGAGAACCATCATAGGCTTTCCAACGGTCACCGCGGAAAGAACTTCCACCATAAACCTCGTCGATATCCACGCCACGAATCACAATATTCTCTACTTGCCCGATATTAGAATTGGTTACCAGCAATTCCTTACGTACTTTCCCATTTTCGGTAAAAGTGAAAGGAGATACATTCGCCCCCAATACACGTCCCCTATTGGATATGGAAATAAAGAACGGGGCACGGGTGCGCTGCATGACCGAACGTGAATGTATCGGCCCGGTCTTCCCACTGTTCAGATAGACATTCTTTATATGTCCCCCGTCATTGGTAGAAATAGAAAAACCGGCCTTGTTGGCACCCAGCACATAGATATTATCCACATATAAATCCTGAATATCATCCGCTGTCTCCGAACCTATCTGGAACAGATTACAATTGGTGTCACCCACAATATTGCGTACCATATAGTTACGTGCCGGACGGGTAAATCCCAACGAACAATCCGAACCCGGTTTGACAATATCGTCTGAACTGACGCGCGAATAGATATTTGTTACTGTCACGTCATTACAAGCCATGAAGTCGTAGATATCACGAGCATTCCGGGTATGATGTTTAGCAAAGTAGGTATCGTGAACATGGATGCCATCTGTACCTGTTGCCAACAGAACGAAATGTCCGCCCTGGTCTATATGCAGCATATTGCTGACATCATAGTTCTTCCGGTTATCCGCTTCAATATAATAAGGTTCATCTTTCTGCGGGTCATACCACATATCTTTCCCTATATCCCAGCCGCCGATTTCAACATTGGTACAAAGCTTCAGAGAGAACATTTTGTCACAACGTTTCTCCGGTGCATTGTTCATGACCTTATCAGAAGTGACAAGATTACCATTACCTGTAATACGTCCTGTACCGACGATCTTCACATTATCAATACGTTCACCAAAGAACATGGCATTACGGAAGAATGTATGCCCTACATCCTGTTTAGTCAGAAAGTTTTCCGGATCGGCATAAGGCCGCGGGTCCGTAGGTGAAAGCCCCGAACGGTAAGCCCGGTCGCTGAACCAAGTGACTTCAGGAGCATCTCCGCCCGGAAGTCCTTGAATTACCGCATCTGCATCCAAATGAAACCAAACATTGCTCAGAAGGTGAACAGTCCGTACGTTATAAGTGCCTGCGGTAAAGCGTAAAATTCCACCGCCAAGTTTGTTCATCTCCTGTATAGCTTTATTAATGGCCTCCGTATCATCTGTTATTCCATCTCCTTTTACTCCCGTAGTTTTAATATCCCGCAAACCGGAATAGAACCAGACAACATTAGATTCACCCGGATTATCACCTCCTTTCACCAACAACTTAAACGCATACAGTTGATCAGGCTGTAACCGACCGGCGGTAGTGAAATCATCATCCGGCAAAATCTCCACTTTTACCGGAGTCCAGGTCTTTCCCATGTCCGCCGATTGTAACAGAGTGACTGATTCCGCATTGCGGGGAGCTGTCCAGTGGAAGGAAGTAAATGACAGATCCCAGTCTTTCTTATAAGTAAATGCACGCAAAGCATTCCGGGTAAAATCCGCAACAGTCGTCAATCCCTCAAGGATGGCCGTAGCAACCGGACTATGAAGAACTTCCGGTTCAGAAGTCACATAGTCTGCTTCAAATATGTAGTTTCCTTTGGTGGGTACCGCTACCCCACGGAAACAAAGACGGATATCCGGTCCGTTAGAAGGCCGGAAGTCCAACTGTTTAAAAATTAATCGGGTACCTTTCTTCCCGTCTTTATGGATTTCAACATCACCCACTTTTTTATAGGAATAATTAGTACCGGTCCGCCCAACGGATTGTTTGGGCAAGTCACGAAGAAGCACTTCTCCACGTCCGATGATATTTACCGTCGTATTATCCAGTGTCACATCAATTCCTTCCGGTATACGGATGGTAACAGTAGTCATCGGACTGCGCTGCCCTGCATAAAAATCAAGAATCAGGTTTCCCGCAGTCTTCACAGTAAATGCACTACGATCCAATTCTATCATTGGCGGCAATGCACCTTTACGTACTCCTATGGATAAACGATTCTTAGCAGAACCCTGCAGGTAATCACCACTTACGGGCATTCCATCTGTTTTTTCCTTTCCTTTGGAAGTGAAGAGACGAAAAACTCCCGCACCGGAACGGGCCAACTGCTCTTTCAAGTCCGACACCGACGGCAAAGTGGAAACCACCCCTTCATTCTCCGGGGTATCTACCGTATAACGACAGGTCATGCCTTCAAACAACAATAAAGAATCACGGGTCATTTGCCAGGGATGTAAATTCCCGCCCTGCACATAGTTTCCCCCTACTCCCAATAACAGCATAACCAGTAAAATTCCTGATAGTTTAAGTTTCATATCTGACTGTATTTCTTTTAAATTATCGGTGCATATCTATATAATTCACATTCTCTTTCATTGCTTCATACCAGGTAGGGCCGACAGTAAAGATACAAGCATCTATCCGTTCCTTCTCCTTTCGCTCCAGGCCAGCAGGGGCATCAACTGCATCAAATCCACTTCTTACTCGTTCATAAGGTACAGCCGGAAGAGAGGAAACATCCGGAAATGCCCATTGATTATCCAGAAACAAAAAGCCGGGAAGCACTTCGTCCGCTCTCACGATTTTCAGTTCAGGATTCTGTCCTGTAAATAAGTTATGGGCGAAGCGTACATTACGCGGCATCTTTTCCCCACGCCCCGACCCTAATTCCAGCGAGCTGTTCAGGAAAGTATTGTAAGCGATATCCACGTTCTCTACCCGGTGATAAGAGGTCAACGGTTCCTCCTTTACATTCGTTTCCGCCGTAGGGCGTTCATAGACTCCCACGCGCACCAGCAAACCGAATGATTTCACATCTTTAATATAATTGTCATAAACCGTATGCCCCTGATTAATGATACGGATACCTGCCGTTCCGCGAAGACCGTGTCCGATGAAAGTATTCGATTCTATAATATTATAATGCCCGTGACGGCAAACCAGTCCTCCGGCAGATTCATAAAACAGGTTTCTGCGCAATACATTATGACAGGATTTCACAGAGATTATTTCATTTTCACCGCTGCACCTGAAAAACACGTTGTTCTCAACAATAGTCCGTGATTCCCACTGAGATGACCAAGAATGCCCTATACGGATAATCTCTGCTCCGTTGCCTCCGTAAGGCTGACGTTCGCCAAAGAAATTATGATCTATCACATGATTGTTCAAGTGATTATCGGCACTTAACCAGACTTGCAGAACCAGACCACCTACCCGCTTGTTGGCAAAATAGCAATGATCTATCCGGTTATTCGTACCCCGCAAACCAACCCAATACTCGTCTCCCTCATTAGGTCGTGTACCCTTTGCCGGATTATTACACTCATCAATCACACAGCCGGTCATCCGGCAATAGGATGCGTATGTTCCTTTCTCTTTTTGGAAATCAATCATATCATGGCCTATCGCCCATGCCTTGTAGAAGAGCAAATCCTTCAGCTGCAAATGTTCCCCATATATCCTTAAACTCAATTTACCGGAAATGACAGCTTTACCGGGATTTTCAGCCCGCCAGATTATCGGTTTGCTGAAAACACCTTTACCCGTAAAATGCACTTCCTCCAGATTATCATACGTTCCATCTTTCAGTACGACAACATCTCCCGGTTGCAGAGTCCCACTGCCTAATAACTGCTTCATAGCCGGTACATCTTTCGGTGAAAAGGTATACTCCACAGCAGAAGCCCCCATCGAAATAGATAAGAATAAGAGAATACAAAGTTTTTTCATCATGTTTTTCTGATTAGAATTAAAAAATCATAAGGCAAATATAGATGATTTAAACAGGAACAAAAACAGGTAACTTCCCCCCGGGTGCAGTTTGAGAAGATAATTCAAAAGATTGGTACGTTTTTATAAATCCAGGTAACAGAAAAGAGTCGTCCCCTTGCATTGTGATTTCAATCACTCTGCAAGGGGACGACTCTTATTTAAAATAGAAACCTATTTATTTCTTTGCCGGAGAAGAATATCTTGCGTTCAGTCCTTCTACGATTTCTTTCGTGATGTTATAAATGCTATCGGCATACAACAGATTGTCGAAACCGGTATTGCTGATAATCATACTGTATCCTTTCGTCTTATTATATTCCTTCAGGAAAGCATTGATGGAATCACGCAACAGCAAACTGTTCTTTTCGTTCTCGCTCATCAACTCTGACTGCAATTTATTGCTCAAAGCCTGCAAGTCCTGTTCCAACTTAGCGATGCGATTGTATTCCTGCTGTGCTCTTTCCTGAGACAGATAAGCATTGTTCTGCACTTTCGTCTGGAAATCCTGTTTCTGCTTATCCAATTCACGGGCTTTCTGATTCAACGTCAGGCGAACGTTTTCACTCTTCTTTACCATACCTTCATTCAGGTCGATGCAGAAATTATATTGTGACAGAAGCGTGTCTATTTCAACATAAGCAATCTTCATTCCAGAAAGTTCACCTGAAGCTTGTCCTGACGTAGTTGCCGTTTGATTATCAGCTTTACCTGTACATTGAGAAAATAAAACGATAAGCGCAAGGGCAGCCAAACCGTTCACGAGGTAGTTCAATCTCTTCATAACTTGTAAAAAATATAGTTTTTAAATTATTAATTCATACTATCATTTAAGGCTTTTTCCAATTCATCAATAGAAAAACGGGGTTTCTTCTGTGCTTCCCGGTCTTGTGACTGGACGCATCCTATACCTCTCTCCCGCATTGCCTTATTACCACTGACGTGCCCGTTCGGGAACTTCCCGCCTTTCACAAAAAAGACTTTCAGACCTAATAATGCAATACAAATAGCAACTATTAACAAACTTATCAATACTGTATCGAGCATTTCTACTAATTTTGTAACAACAAAAATAGACTATCACTCTATTTTTGTGGTGCAAATATAGGGCTTTGTATGGACTAACCCGCTTTTTTTACCATAAAAAAAGAGAAGCGGTGATAAAATAGGCAATCTATTTAACCATATTTAGCAATGAGAGGTTAAAAACGAACATTCATAAACTTATTGATATGGAAAAGAATGAACTGAAACCGGCAGGAGTATTTCACTATTTTGATGAAATCTGCCAAGTACCGCGTCCTTCAAAGAAGGAAGAGAAAATGATTGCTTATCTGAAAGCATTCGGTGAAAAACATAATCTGGAAACATTGGTCGACGAAACCGGCAATGTACTGATAAAGAAACCCGCCACGCCGGGCATGGAGAACCGGAAGACTGTTGTCCTGCAATCGCACATCGACATGGTGTGTGAAAAGAACAACGATGTGCAGCACGATTTCCTCACCGACCCGATAGAAACCGTGATTGAAGGCGAATGGCTGAAAGCCAAAGGCACCACACTGGGAGCTGACAACGGTATCGGCGTAGCCACAGAACTGGCTATCCTTACAGACAACACTATCCAGCACGGACCTCTGGAGTGCCTGTTCACCGTAGACGAAGAAACCGGCCTGACTGGCGCTTTCGCCCTGAAAGAGGGTTTCATGAACGGTGACATCCTGCTGAACCTTGACTCGGAAGATGAAGGTGAACTTTTCATCGGTTGCGCAGGAGGCGTCGACTCCGTTGCAGAGTTTACATATAAAGAGGTGAACGTACCTGCCGGATATTTCTTCTGCAAGGTGCAAGTGAAAGGATTGAAAGGCGGACATTCCGGTGGAGACATCCATCTGCAACGTGGCAATGCCAACAAAATACTGAACCGCTTCCTGAGCCAGACTTTCCAGAAGTACGATATGTATCTTTGTGAAATAGACGGCGGCAACCTGCGCAATGCCATTGCACGCGAAGCTCATGCCATCATCGCCATACCTGAAGATAAGAAACACGACCTGCGTGCCGATTTAAACATATTCGCCGCTGAAGTGCAAGCTGAATACACCGTGGTAGATCCCGACCTGCAACTCATATTAGAATCGGAAAACGCCCGTGCAAAAGCCATCGACAAGGACACGACAAAACGTCTGTTGCAAAGTCTCTACGCCTGTCCGCACGGAGTTTATGCTATGAGTCAGGATATTCCGGGACTGGTGGAAACTTCTACCAACCTTGCATCTGTCAAGATGAAGCCGGGCAACATTATCCGCATTGAAACCAGTCAACGCAGTTCTACCGCTTCCTCCAAACAGGACATTGCCAATATGGTACGTACCGTATTTGATATGGGCGGCGCCAAAGTTACTTTCGGTGACGGTTATCCGGGTTGGAAACCTAATCCGCACTCTGAGATACTGGAAATCGCAGTTGAGTCTTACAAACGCCTGTTCGGTGTAGACGCCAAAGTGAAAGCCATCCATGCCGGACTGGAATGTGGTCTGTTCCTCGACAAATATCCTTCACTGGATATGATTTCCTTCGGTCCCACTTTGCAGGGTGTCCACTCTCCCGATGAACGGATGTTGATTCCTACGGTAGATAAGTTCTGGAAACACCTGCTGGATATCCTGGCCAATGTTCCTATAAGGAAATAACTCACATCCCATATTCCTCTTATACGGATAGTTAAAGGGGAGCATGTATAAGATGGCATCTTGTGTAGTACAAGATGCCATCTTTCACAACACAAGATGCCATCTTATGCATAACATCCCATAGTGATGTAACTCTCTTCAATATACCATCGTCTCATCAAGTCAGTAAGATAAAAGCGACAGATATAATAAAGTGGCAGAAACACCGTTATTTAGTAGAACCTACAGAATGTACGGTATGAAATCGAAAGCACTATACCTTATATATATAGTTCCTGTACTTTTCCTGTTGTCCTTTGCCGCCTGCGACGACATGGATGATTATTCGTCCGACCCGAAGCACACACTTTGGTTCTCACAAGACACGTTGCATATGGACACCGTACTCACCGGTATTCCCACTTCCACCCGCCAACTGAAAGTATACAATCCACATAAGAAAACATTGCTGATATCTTCCATCATTCTTGCCGATGCCGGAAAATCCGGTTTCCGTATCAATGTGGACGGTATTAAGGGAAATCAATTCTCAGACATAGAAATTGCAGGAGAAGACAGCCTCTACATTTTTGTAGAAGCGACTCTGCCTCAACGGGACAATACCAACATCAGGTTGATAAAAGACTCTATTCTCTTTCAGCTGAATGGCATCCGGCAAGAAGTTAAGCTACGGGCTTATGCGCAGGATGTTTTTACTTTCCGGGGTAAAGTGATCGAGAAAGATACATTGATAGCCTCCGAACGCCCAATACTGATTTACGACAGTATCAGTGTTGCCCCCGATGCACACCTGACACTTGCAGCAGGTACCCGCTTCTATTTCCACGGAAAAGCAGGAATGCAGGTACATGGTCGTTTATCGGTGGAAGGCACTCTTTCCACACCGGTTGTTTTCCGGGGAGACCGCACAGACCGTCTGTTTCCTTATCTGACTTACGACCGCCTGCCGGGACAGTGGGGCGGCATACGTTTCCTCGAAACCAGTTATGACAATCATCTGGTTTATGCCGACATTCACGGGGGAAGTTTCGGCATCCGCTGTGATTCTTCGAAGGTGGACCGCAGGAAGCTGATATTAGAGTCTTCCATTATCCGACAAGTATCAGGAAACGGACTGGAGCTGACTTCCTGCCAGGCTGTTATAGGAAACTGTGAAATCAGTAATGCGGGAGAGAACTGTGTCAGCTTGTTAGGTGGAGATTATACATTCACCCATTGCACGCTGGCGAATTATTTCAGTTGGAATGTACGGAAAGGTGTGGCATTACAGGTTCGGAACGAACAGGATGACATTGCTTATCCGCTTTCTTCCGCTACCTTCCGCAATTGCATTATTGCAGGTTCGGGCTCGGATGAAATTAACGGAGGACGTTCCAAAAATGAAAACATAGCTTTCAATTACTACTTCTCACATAGCCTCATCAATTCGGTAAAGGAAGAGAATGACAGGATAGTCCGTGTCATTTGGGAAAAGGATGACAACTTCCTTCTGATGGATAGCCGGACACAGGAGTATAATTTCAATCTTAATGAAAATTCAAAAGCTATCAGTTTAGGAAAAAAAGAGGATGCCAGTGCATATCCGACAGACAGGAACGGAAAATCCCGCCTACAAGATAAGGCTCCAAATGCCGGATGTTATGAATAAAAAGATTGCAATGCCCTATTTTCTTGTCCTTCTGTTTTTCTCTCTCCTCCCCCTTCACGGACAAACCGAAAAAGACACCCTCTCATTCCGCATTGTCAGCTACAATGTCGAGAACCTGTTTGATTGTCGGCACGATACGCTAAAGAATGATTATGAATTTCTTCCCGACGGCATCCGCCATTGGAATTATAGCAAATACAAGAAGAAACTGGATGCCATTGCCCGTGTCATCACAGCCGTAGGCGGTTGGACACCTCCTGCACTCGTCGCCCTTTGTGAAGTAGAAAATGACAGTGTGCTGCGCGACCTAACACAACGTTCCGCCCTGCGGGAAGCCGGATATCGCTACGTTATGACAAACTCACCCGACCAGCGGGGCATTGATGTAGCCCTGCTCTACCAAAGAGATATGTTCAAACTGCTTGCCTGCCAAAGCATTCCCATCCCGAACGCTTCGGGCAAAAAGAAATTCCGCCCCACCCGGGATATACTTCATGTTTCCGGTTTACTGCTCAACAAAGACACTTTGGATATTTTTGTCACCCATCTTCCGTCCCGTTCCGGTGGAGCCAAAGAAAGCGAACCTTACCGCCTCCTTGCAGCCCGGAGACTTAGAAGTGCAGCCGACAGTATTTATCTCCATCGCCACCATCCCCAAATCCTCATTATGGGAGATTTCAATGATTATCCTGACAATAAATCCATCAGAGAAGTAATAGCCGCCCAAGCGCCACCACTTGATAAAAACCTCCTGCAACCGCAAAGTCTTTACCATTTACTCACCCGCAAAGCCACCGAGCGTAAGCACTCCGGCAGCTACAAATATCAGGGCGAATGGGGATTGCTGGATCACATCATCGTATCCGGTACACTTCTTCAGGCTTCTGCCGGTCTTTACGCCGATGAAGACAAAGCCGGTATATCCCGCCTACCCTTCTTGCTGACGGAAGATAAGAAATACGGCGGGAAGCAACCTTTCCGGACTTTCTACGGAATGAAATACCAAGCCGGTTACAGCGACCATCTCCCCGTATGGGCAGAATTCCGGCTCATCTATTAATCAGAATATTGGTAAAGTTTCAAGTCGAATTTCTGCACCATCACCAACAGATGGTCGAAGATATCGGACTGAATGCGTTCATACTCCTTCCAAACCTTATTCCGAGAGAAGAAATACACCTGGATAGGTACGCCATAAGTCGTCATTTCCTTTTGGCTGATAATTAAGTCCAAGTCTTGATTGACAACGGGAAGACTGCAAAGGTAACGTTCGATATAAATGCGGTATAGTTGTGCATTGGTAGGCACTTCTCCTTCTACCGGCTGATAATCCGCCATAAGAGGAATTTCTTTCCGAATAGTATCTATCATCTCAGGAGTGCAGAACTTCAATGTAGTCATGTCCAGATAGATATTCTTATTCACCCTACGGCCACCACTCTCCTGCATCCCACGCCAGTTCTGGAAAGAGCCGTTCACCAATGTATAAGGCGGAATGGTAGAAATCGTATTATCCCAGTTCTGTATCTTCACCGTATTAAGTGTAATCTCTTTGACGATACCATTGGCACCTCCGTTGGGCAAAGCAATCCAGTCGCCGATGCGCAGCATCTCATTGGCAGAAAGCTGTATTCCCGCCACAAATCCCAGAATGCTGTCTTTGAAGACCAGCATCAGCACCGCCGCCGAAGCACCCAATCCGGCAAAGAGCGTAGCAGGTGACTTGTCGATAAGAATGGAGACGGCGATGATGGCTGCCACAAAGAAAACCAGCACCTGCAACACTTGGATAAATCCTTTCATCGGATGATTCTTGCTGGTGTCTTTCTGATTTTGGAAATCCAGAAATACAAGCAACAGGCCATTCGTGGCAAAAGCCAGTGCAGCCACTATATACACCGCACAAACCTTCTGTGCCAGTTCCAGCAACTCCACCCCATGCACAAAAGTATAGGGCAGCAGAAAGTAAATCAGAATACCCGGTAATGTATGTATCAGATGGGGTACTACTTTCCGCTTCATCAGCAAAGTGTTCCAACGATGAGGCGAGCGCTTGGTATAGTGCTTCATGCCACCCACAAATATTGCCTGGCATAGATAATCCAGCCCTACGGCCATAGCTATCATCAGTATGGCGATAATGGTTTCATCAAATGTATTCGCAAATTTAGGATCTACTCCCCAACCTATAAGGATTTTGTTCATCCAGCCACCTAAAGTCGTCATATATTTACCCGTTTTATTAATAATAACGGAAAAGAGGGGGTGGTTGTTTAGTAATAAGCCTCTTCTTGTTTCGTCATCCTATTTTCCGGTTTCATCCTCCTTCTTTCCCGTCTCAGCAAAAAACACTCGATGCAGCTATGTAAAACAGCCTACTTTTGTCTCCCGGATTTAAAAGGAAAAAGAAGTATGAACCGAAATGCAAGACTTATTTGTATGCTCACCCTCGGACTGATATTATGCGCCTGCGGAGGCAATCAGTCTCAGAAAGAAGAATTACTGACCGTAAAAACCATCACAGTCAGTACATGCACTGACGAAACGGCCAAGGAGTTTCCCATTCTTACACAACCTTTCCGCACGACAGAGTTGTCTTTCCGCGTCAGCGGCCCCATCAAACAGCTGGATGCCTATGCCGGAAACCACTACCGCCGTGGAGAAACGATTGCAGAGATTGACCCGCGCGATTACCGCATCCGCCGCGAACGTGCCGGAGCCGTCTACCGCCAGGCAAAAGCCGAATACGAGCGTATCAGTGCACTTTATGAAAAGAACAATCTCTCTGCCAGCACTTACGAGAAAGCACGGGCGGAGTACACCTCTGCCAAAGCCGCTTTTGAAACATCCGTCAATGAACTGGAAGACACCCGCCTCGCAGCTCCCTTCAACGGATATATAGGCAAAGTATATGCAGAAAAGTTCCAGGATGTCAAGGCAAGCCAGCCCGTAGTGACTTTCATAGATATCGACCAACTGAAGATAGAAGCCTATGTGACTCAAGATATAGCCTACCGTGTGCAACCGGGAGATGACGTAGAAGTAACATTAGACGTGCAACCGGAAGTCAACCTGGAAGCACGCATTGCGGAAGTATCCAAAGGAACCACGCAGAACAACCTCTCTTATCTGGTGACGGCACTGTTGCCTAACAAAGACAGGCGGTTGCTGGCAGGAATGTCCGGAAAGATACGCTTCGACAGCCCTGCCACAAAAGTATCAGCCGAACAAACAGACAGCGCGGCCCAGCCAAAGTCAGTATACATTCCGCAACGGGCTTTGTGCAACCGCCCCACAGAAGGAAACTATGTATGGACTGTGAATCCGGAAAATGGTATCGTGGCAAAGCGCAAGGTAACTGTGAACGAGTTATTACCCCAAGGTTACGTAAGCATTGCCTCCGGATTGCAAACAGGCGAAACCGTCATCACAAGCGGACTGCGCTTTCTGTCTGACGGAATGAAAGTACGTATCATGTAATCACTCTTCCCTAAAGAAAAAAGACTCAAGATGAAACTGATCAAATATTTCCTGCAACGCCGTTCCGTCACCATCCTCCTGCTGTTGCTGGTGCTTGCCGGCGGAATCTTCGCCTACATCAAGATGGGGAAACTTGAGGATGCCCCCTTCACCATCAAACAGGCATTAGTCATGACCCCTTATCCCGGTGCATCCCCCTCGGAAGTGCAAAGACAGGTGACGGATGTGCTGGAAGAAGCCATCCAATCAATGGGCGAACTCTATTATCTGAAGACCGAGAACCGGGCAGGCATTTCCAAAATCACCGTCTACGTAAAGAAGGAAATCCGTGCCGACCAAATGCAACAGCTTTGGGATAAGCTACGCCGCAAAGTGGGCGACGTGCAAAGCAAACTCCCCGCAGGCGCAGGCCCTTCGGTGGTGAACGATGACTTTGGCGATGTGCTCGGCGTATTCTACGGACTGGCAAGCGAAAACCACACCTACCGCGAACTTGAAGACCAGGCAAAGCTCATCAAAAATGAACTGCTGAAGGTGAAAGATGTGGCCCGAATCGAAATAAACGGTACACAGACACCTACTATTGACATCACAATCAGTCCGGCCGTAATGTCACGCAGCGGCATCACCACAGCCGACATTGCCCAAGCCTTCAACGCCCGGAACAAAGTAGTGGATTCAGGAGGCATCACCGCCGGACCGGGACGCATCCGCATCGAATCTACCGGCAACTTCTACTCACTGGATGACATCCGGGAACTCACCATCGTTTCCCGTACCGGAGAACACTTCCGGTTGTCAGACATAGCTTCCATCAGCGAAAACTACATGACACCTGCCACCAGCCTGATGCGCATGAACGGAAAGCCGGCCGTCGGCATCGCCATCTCTACCGTGCCCACCGGTAACGTGGTGGATATGGCAGAAGCCGTAAAAGCACGCATAGAAAACATAAAAACATACATGCCCGAAGGTTTTGAGCTGATCTCCATCTACGACCAGGGCTATGAATCGGACATAGCCAACCAAGGCTTTATCCTCAACCTGATTATCTCAGTAATCACCGTAGTGGCGATATTGCTCTTTTTCATTGGATTCAAGAATGGATTGCTGGTGGGCAGCGGACTGGTGTTCTCCATCTTTGCCACACTTATCGTGATGCTGACAGGAGGCATCGCCTTACAACGTATGTCGCTGGCAGCCATCATCATCGCCATGGGAATGCTGGTGGACAATGCCATCGTAGTGTCCGACTCGGCACTGGTGAACATGCAAAAGGGAATGCGGAAGCGAGTGGCAATCATGAAAGCTTGTTCGGGCACGGCACTGCCCCTACTGGCCGCCACAGTAATCGCCATACTGACATTTCTTCCTATCTATTATTCACCGCACATCACAGGCGAATTGTTGTCATCGCTCGTCATCGTAATCGGAGTGTCGCTGATGTTCAGCTGGGTATTCGCACTGACTCAAACGCCCTTTTTCATTCAGGAGTTTGTACGCCGTCCACGTCCCTGGGAACTGAAAGGAGCACTGTTTGCAGGAAAAATGTACGACCATTTTCGCAATGCGCTACGTTTTGTTATCCGCCACCGCTATGCCACAGTATGCCTCATGGTACTGCTGCTGGTAGCTTCCGCCTGGAGTTTCCGGTTCATTCCCAAAGTTTTTGTTCCGGCACTGGAAAAGCCTTACTTCACGCTGGATGTTTGGCTACCCGAAGGAACGGATATCTACGAAACTGACCGCATCGTAGCAAAGATGACAGAATACCTCAGTCAGCAGAAAGAGACAGAAACGGTGTCAACCTACGTGGGACGCACACCGCCAAGATACTACCTATCGAACATCTCCTTTGGCCCGCAATCCAACTATGCTCAGCTGCTGGTGAAAAGCCACTCGCCCCAAGATGCGAAAAAGCTGCGTACATTACTGCAAGACAGTATCCGCATTCTATATCCGGAACCGCTCATCAAGGTGAACAAGTTCGAACTGAGTCCGTTGACAGAGGCTGTGATTGAAGCCCGCTTCCTGGGTCCGGATCCTGCGGTGCTCGACTCACTGGCAGGCGTCGCCATCGAAGTGATGCGCCGAAATCCCAAGGTAGCAGATGCCCGTAATGAATGGGGCAACATGACTCCCATCATACGCCCCGTCTACGACCCGGTGAAAGCAGGCGCGTTGGGAATCACCAAATCAGCCATGATGGAATCCGTCAAATCTATTAATGACGGACTGGCTGTAGGTGTGTATCGTGACAATGAGAAAAAGGTTCCCGTACTGCTGAAATCTGCCGGAACCGACATCAGCGACGCTCGCGGACTGGGAGATTTCTCTGTATGGAACGGACAGAACTCCGCACCATTATCACAGGTCACCGAAAACATTGAAACCGGCTGGGAGTGGCCGCAAATGCGTACTTACAACCGCCAACTTTCTATGGCTGCCATGTGCGGAGTGAAACCCGGACACACGATGGCCGAAGTACATGGAGAAATCCGCAAAGAGATAGAAGCGATTCAATTGCCTGAAGGTTACACTTTCTTCTGGGATTCGCAATATAAGGATCAGCACGAGGCAATGCAGGCCATAGCCAAATACTTCCCGCTGGCTTTCCTGGCACTGGTGGTCATTCTGGTAGCACTGTTCGGTAATTTCCGCGACCCGCTGATTATCCTGTGTGTGCTGCCGCTATCCCTCATCGGTGTCGCTGTGGGTATGTTGCTGACAGGCTTCGAGTTTGGCTTCTTTCCCATTGCCGGTTGGCTGGGACTTTTGGGAATGATTATCAAGAACGTAATCGTGCTGTTGGACGAAATCCATGTGCAGCGCCGGGCAGAAGTTCCGGTTTACACTGCCATCATCGAGTCCACCGTATCGCGCACCCGCCCCGTGCTGATGGCTGCCACAACCACTATCCTGGGGATGGTACCGCTATTGTTCGATGTAGCCTTCGGCGGCATGGCAGCCACAATCATCTTCGGATTGACATTTGCCACACTGCTTACGCTGTTCGTCACTCCGGCACTCTATTCATTGTTCTATAAAGTAAAAGAGAAATAGGTATGAAGAAGATATATATACTTTTTATTTTATCGTTGTGTGGTCCGTTCGCTTTTGGTCAGCAGAGTGTGCTGCTGGAGAAGTACAGGTCGTTGGCTGTAGACTACAGCCACGATCTGAAAGCGGCGGAAAAAAATCTGGCTGCCAGCATAGAGTTGGAAAAATCTGCCCGTGCCGACTTGAAACCAAAACTCTCCGGCGATGCCAGTTTCCAATATACCGGAAACCCGTTGGAACTGAATCTGAACCTGCCCGGAATGGATAAAGCACTCGAAATACAGGGCCGCGACACCAAGTACGGAGCTTCTCTCACCCTACTGCAACCCATATATACAGGAGGACGTCTGCTTGAAAGCATCCGCATGGCACAACATCAACATTCCCTTGCCATACATCAGAAAGAGCAACTTCTGTCCGATGTATGTTTTCAAACCGATATACAATATTGGAATACTGTGGCCCGACAAGAAATAGTCAGCATCGTTACCGATTATCGCAACTCTATTGCTTCACTGGCCAAAACTATACGCGAACGTGTGGAAGTATCTCTCATCAATCCACAGGATTTGCTGATGGCAGAAGTAAAATTGAATGACGCAGATTTCCAACTGCTCCAAGCCCGGAAAGAGTTTGAGACAGGAGTAATAGCATTTAACTCCCTTATTGGTCTGCCCTTGGAAGAAGCTACTCCGATAGACAGCATCGTTCCCTCGATGAACCTGCCAGACAGTACCCAACTCTCACTTGCCCGGCTCCGTCCGGAAATAAAGATGGCACACGACCGGATAAAAATGGCAGAAAGCTCACTGAAATTGAATGATTCGAAATACAAGCCTCAGATATATGTAGGAGCAGATGGAAGTTACTCCTCTCCGGGATATGACCTGCGTGCAGACCTTGACCCGAATTATGCAGTCTATGCCACGGTCAGCGTCCCCTTGTTCGAATGGGGAAAACGCCGGAATGAGAAACGGGCTTCTAGGCAGAAGATAGGCATAGCCAAAGATAATCTGAATGAAATTCAGGACAAAGTCAACCTTGAGATACAGACTGCCCGCCTCTGCCTGTCACAAGCCATGGAACAGGTGAAACTAAGCCAGCAATCTCTGGAGAAGGCACATGAAAATGAACGCCAGGCTATGGAACGCTACAATGAAGGTGAAATATCCATTGTAGAAGTAATCGAAGCGCAAACCTATCGGCAGAGTGCCGAGATAAACCATGTGCAAGCCAAAGCGACTGCACAAGGACAATACTCGGCCTTGATAAAGGCACTAAACCTGTATAAATGATAATTTATCAGCGTGCATCCCCTAAGCCTGAAAGGCTTTTATCTTATAGCCCAGGGTAACACCCTGGGTAATGGATGATCCCACAATCTTACGCCCTGTAAGGGCAAAAGCTCATGCGTGCTGTAATGCCCTTACAGGGCGCAAAGAGAAACACATGGCAATCCCCCAGGGCGTTGCCCTGGGCTATAAGATAAAAGGCTTTCAGCCTATCAGGCACTATCACGTCAATTAGTATGCCGAAAGGAAACCTTGATCCAGCGCTACGCTGGTAAATTATCATTTACTAAACCTCCCAATTCTAATGAAAAATTGTAATTTTGTCCTCATGAAGTGGAATACAATCTTATATAGTCTTCTCTTTTCCGGATTGGGAGTTTTCTCTTTCCTACTGCTAACTAATTACACTGATCTTCCCTCGCAAGTCAATGACGTGATTTATTCTCCGGGAGCTCTGCTTTTCGTTATTTTCGCCTTCAACGTTTTGGGATGCTTCACCCTTCGCATCAGCTCATGGACGGATCACCTTTACTCCAATAATCTACGTTGGAAATGGAAATTCATAGCGGTTTATTTTTGGATCAGCCTATTGTTTCTGCTACTGAATTACGGTTTGCTCGTAGCAGCCCGTCTGCTGGGTGGCGCCGAGCATCTCTTCACTCTCCAATGGCCCGGCGCACGCATTCTTATAACGGTATGGTTGGTGGAGCTGGTCATTTGGGGACTGCTGTTTGCCAACCGCTCCATCAAGAATGCCCTCAGCTTACAGCAGCAAGCGGCAGAACTTCAGAAAGAAAACAATGCCGCACGCTATACCGCCCTGCAAAGTCAGTTGAATCCTCATTTCCTGTTCAACAGCCTGAATACACTGATAGCCGAGATAGAATACAATCCGTCGAATGCTGTACGCTTCACAAGAAATCTTTCTGATGTATACCGTTATGTACTTCAATCGCAAGATAAAACTCTGATCACTTTAGGAGAAGAACTTGAATTCATTAAATCCTATCTCTTCCTGCACGAGGTAAGATTGGGTGACTGCATCACCTGCAATGTTACAATTCCTCCTGAAACTATGGATTACCAACTTCCTCCACTAACCTTGCAACTTTTAGTGGAGAATGTCATCAAACATAACTCCATCAACGCCAATAAGCCTATGGAAATCAATATATGCGTAAATGACCGCTTTCTGATAGTCAGCAACCCGATACATGCTAAAAAGAACGACACAACTTCGGGTGTGGGATTACAAAACCTTTCAAACCGCTGTAAGCTGATGATAGGTATCGACATCAGCATCACTAATTCCAATCAAGTATTCACTGTAAAAGTCCCTTTAATTCATGAGTAAACTAACTGCTGCCATTATTGAAGACGAAGTACCCGCCGCACGCTTGCTATCCACTACCATCAAGCGCCTGCGCCCCGAATGGGAAATTATAGTATTACCGGGTAGTGTAGAGGAAGCCATCTCCTGGTTCAGTACGCACCCGCATCCGGATATTTTATTTCTGGACATTCAGTTGTCCGATGGCAATTCATTCGATTTTCTTTCCGCAGCAACCCCTTCTTCGCTCATCATCTTTACGACAGCATACGATCAATATGCCATCCGTGCTTTCACCGTGAACAGCATAGACTATATTCTGAAACCTGTGGATGAGACGCGCTTGCTGGATGCCATTGTGAAATATGAAACATTAAAAAGCAGCAATTACCAGCAAACAGAGAACTATATCAAAGACTTTATCCAAAGCCTGCAAAAGCAGGAGAAAACCTATCGTACCCGTTTTCTGATTGCCGGTGTCGATAAATTCTGGACTCTGCAAGTCAGTGACATCGCCTATTTCTATTCAGAGAATAAAGTCACCTTTGCTGTCACTAAAAACGGACAAGAGCATGTCATAGACCTTTCCCTCACCCGTCTTGAAGAACAGCTTGACCCCAAACGCTTTTTTCGTGCCAACCGCCAGGTAATAGTCTACATAGATGCAATTCTGCATGCTGCTCCTTATTTTAACGGGAAAATAATCCTGCACGTGAAACCCGCTTATAAAGATAAAATAACAGTAAGTGAAGAAAAAGTATCTACTTTTAAGCTGTGGTTGAACTTTTAACACAACAAATATCCTCTGTCTCAATTAATTATTGTATATTTGAAGATTCGGCATATAGACTAACTAAAAAATTAAAAATATGACACAATTTAAAAAACTACTAAGAACCGGATTATTTGCCATGATAGTACTTTGTGGCGCTTCAGCATGTAGTAACGATGATGAACCTGTCGCAAAGAATTACGAGTTAAAAGAAGTAGCATGGACTATGCAAGATAATGATGAAATTAAAATCATTAAGCAAACGGCACCAGGTTTCTTTGTCGATAATAACACTGACCAGGATATGGAAGTAGAAGTCAGCCCAACAGCAGATGTGCAACAATCTTCATTCTTCTATACAAGTGATTCAGACTTGTTTCAACTTTTAGTACAAGCCCCTATTGAAATTTACGTTCCTAATGGTCTTACCCCTCTCCCATCAGACGACTTTTCATACATATACAGTGGTCCGAAAGTACTCTTTTCATTAGAGAAGCAATCCATTCCACTTACAATAGAAATAACCCATAAATCCACCATACCTCCTCATTACAGACTTATTTACAGCCATATCATTAGTTTACGAGAAGTTAATGCTACTTTCCGTGCCCGCTTCACAGAAACCAATACCGGTGAAGAATTAGAAATTACAGGAAAGTGGATGGGCAAATTCTTTATACAAAATGAGGGAGAAACAACATTAGAAGAAATAAAATAGTCAGTCCATATCTATTAAATTATCACGCAACTCTATTCAGTCACAGGGCAAAATAAAGTTGCGTGATTTGTTTATATCAGATATATCTTTCTAATGAATATACAACTACACATTATGACAGATTAAAAGCCCTGTTCATTCGTCTATCGCATGATTTTCTCCAGTCTCATAACCGGATAAAGTTGCATGAAGCACTTGTATCATGTCTTGTCGAAATGACTCCGGAGCAAGTACCGCCAACTTGTCCCGATGCCAAAGCAATTCCTGTTTCAAATCATACGTAGGCCTTACGAATATCTCAAAATCCGTATAATCTTCCGTATGGTCCACTTCTATTTGTGAGGAATGAACAGGCACGTCTTTCAGATAGGCATCTTGCGGCCAAAAGGCACGAAAACAAATTCTAATCGGTTCAAACTGCCTGATAATCCCAAAACAATGTTCAAAGTAAACTTCCGGTTTCAAGATATTCCGAAATTTTGGAGAGAATTTCACTTTTTCCTCCTCCAGTAGCTCTACTTCGTTCATCCGTTCCAGTGCGCAAGTCATAGTATATTCCTTATCCCTAACCTCACCTATCACATACCACCGTTGCCGGAATAGACGGACAAAAGCCGGCAATAAAACAATTTCTTTTTCCTCCTGATAATGCGATTTATATAAGATGCGAAGAGGATGCTTACGGTCAATCGCATTCATTATGTCTTGCAATAGACTGGCAGCAGGCGGTGCAGGCTCTATCATCACTTCCTCACGCTGATTTACACGCTCCGCAAGACTCGAAACCCGGAAAGCGCTCAACAGCCATTGCTGCAAATCATCATTCCTGAAACCCTCCGGACGGATAATCTTATAAAGGTTTCCATCACGCTTATCACATTTGATATCAACATACATCAGCGACTCTGCTTCCCGACGATATCGATTGAATGTTCGCTCAGCCAACGGGTCTCCATCTTCATTTGCCGACGCATTCAACCACTTTTTCTGTATTTCCGATAAAGTTAATGGCTGGATACTGAGTGTATCAATCAGCCAAAGACAAAATTTATACTTGAAAATCATAGCACTTTAATTTAGATAGTCCTCCGCTTCACTGTCGGTAATCGTGAAAATGCCAATACTTTGCAACATCTCATCATTAATGAAGCCTTTTATTAAAGTCAAGTCTTTAGATTCTGCATAATATATTTTCCACTCTTCCGATACATCAAAATGCAGGACATATGACATTAGTTCTCCCCCATCTCCCAAATCGGCAACTATCAAAGCGATGTCGCTATAATCCGGCAACAATTCCGCCTTGACAACTCCTTTGTAGTTTTTAAAGTATCCGGGAGCCTCATCACCTCCCATTAAATCCATCATAGCTATCGTATTCTGCATATTTTCCTTTATTGCTCCCCGACAACGCGTGCGGACTGCTTCCCGAGCATTGCCATGCTGCATCTCTTGAATGTAAGTCTCAAAAGCTTGTTTAGCCCCTTCAAGTGTCGGACCGCTTTGCGACGACTTACCACCACCGCACGAGCTCAACATAACCACACCGGCAAACAGCAACATACCACTCAATACACAAAGCAACACTCCCTTTCCTTTTGTTTCCATAACACAATGTTTTAAATGAATAATGATTTTAATTATGGGCACAAAATTAGGGGGAGGTTCAGCCAAAAACAGGCGGCATCCGGATTATTTTATATAAAATGCTTGCGTATACCGCATGCCGCCTGTAGATTATCTCAGAATTTCGATGAGAGTTCTTTCAGCATCTGCGAAACATATCCATCATGCCGGAACCATTTATGCGCCCAGTTGGGCACCATAAATATATATCCGGAAATATCTTCATGAGGTGCACAATCCAGTTGATTACCAATAGCAAGCCCGGCTGCCTCTTTTGAGATTCCGCAACAACGACCCACTTCTTCACGTAGCAGGTCGTAGGTAACAGTTCGTATCATGGTAGCCGTAACTCGATGCTCTTTCACAGCCTGAGCTGTTTGGGGATTCCTCAGTAATATCTGCTTCATTTCTGAAACTGATGGTGTTTTTACTACCGGGCCAATCCGTAATCCCCAGAAGCAATATTCCCCTTCTACCTTAAACATACGAAAGCCCTCTTGCGAATTACGGGTATTACATTCTTCTGCATACCGCAGTAACCGGGCATTACTTATTTTACGCAGTAATTCGGGGATAATGGGATGGTGGCGCAACTGTCCGTAAGTATATCGTTCACCATTAATGCCGCCACTTCCGGAAGGAACATCATTATCACTGACCATACAAGACTCAATATGAAGAAGACTAACATTTAAAGGATATTCCTTATAACTTTCCCTAAAAGCAGTTAAATCTTTATTTGACATATTCACTTCATTAAGCCTAATTCCAATTCCTTCGCACGAGTTTCTGTTATATCTAACGATTTTCTCAACCGGTCTAATAGCCTCCTGACATTATCAGGAATTACACCGTCTATCATTGCAGCCTGCAACTCTTCAATATATTCCCTTTCCTCAGCAGTCATCAACTCATTTAAGCAAACATTTTCTATTTCTTTAGCACGATCCTCCGATACCCCTAATTTTTTCCGTTTTCTTTCCAGGAAGGAACGTTCCTCATCTGATATCACTCCACCCTCTTCCAAACAAAACAGCACTTCTTCTTTATATTTTTCCTCTTCGTCTGTTAAGCAGGCTACATTCTTCACTTCTTGCTCCACATTATCACCGTTTTTTGCAAACTTGTCGAAATCAAGGATAGACCGGAATTTCACATCAATCCTCCATTCTGTTTCCATTGATTGCTTAAACTTTGTCTCCAAAGCATCCTTATATGTAGCATTCACTTTTGTCCATAAGAACTTGGCAGAAGCTTTTAAGTCATTTTCTTCTGTAGAAGATACAAACTTGGTTTCAGACGTTGAGATCGTTTGATGATATTCCAGCATATTTCCGTTAATGCGCTGTTGCACCAAACGTTGCCAATTCGTTTGTTCCGGATACCACACTAAGTCTTCAGGAAGATAAGGCAATTTCATCGGATCAAATCTCTGAGTTAACGCCAAACTGCTTTTTGAGCAACTGTCCTTTTCACTTCCGAACTTATTATTATATTCCGCACCTCCCGAAAACATCTTAACATTCGCATCCCCGTCTATATGTATTGAAGAGTTAGTCAGTTCATTCACAGCTTTCCCTTTTATTGCAGTAATGGAAATCTCTGTAGCCCCCAAACATTGCAACAGGTAACATAACTCATCTATCTTATCCAGAAAGAAAGCATATTCCGAGCCTTCGTAAGGTATATAGACAGACGGATTATAAGGATGACCCATATAAAGTTCATTTGCTACCGGATGCCCTGCCGGAAAAGAAAAACACGGAGGAATATTATTCATACGAAAGACATCAATATCAGGAACGATACAGCCTGAAATGTTCTTTACAGGCATTATAAACTTACGGTCCTTATAATCATATCGCTCTGTATAGTTTTCCCAAGTTTCCTTCAACGCTTCTTCTGCCTCCAAATAATACTCTTCTGCTTCCTCTCTTATATCCCGGTCTTTTGCCTCCATTGCACAAGCGAAAGAGTTTCTGGCTAAATAAAATTCACCACAAATTCTATGAAGGATCCCTTCTGTCTCATGCATACTGCTATCAAACTCATCCAATGTTTCTTCATCCATTGTTTCACGAGCTATACTGATATTCTTTTGGGCTTGCTCTATTAAATTATTGTCCGGTACTTCCTGTGTATTCAGTATTTCAGCTAAAATCCGTCCTTTTGCAAAATGATAAAACGGTAGATTCTCTGAATTCAAATTCAATAGTTTTTCAACAATAACTAAAGCCTCTTCAAGATTACCTTTTTCCATAAAGGTATTAAGTTCTTCAAATAGGTTGTCTTCTTCATTCTCGAAATTTTCAGCGGTATTCGTAAGAACCTTAGCGAAATAACGAGATTCATCATCATTCAGGCCTTTTACCAGTGTATACCGGGAATAGGAATCATAGACATCACTATTCTCCGAAAAATAAATAAAAAAATAATTTTCAGAAGGAGAATATTCCACTCTGTCTATTTTGCCCCATGCATATTGTTCAAGTATCTTTGCACCTGTATCACAATATGAGATACCTTGGTCGGTTATAATAAAAGTAGTTTCAGAATCGTTCTCTCTATAATAATATACATTAATATTATTTTCCAGACGATGCTCTCTTCTCACCTTTGACAGAATGTGATCCGGCAAAGGAACAACCCTCCGATCATAATTATTATCGAAGCGCTTCAAATCTCGGACTAAGATATCAAATATTCCTTCTGATTTCACTTCTTTGACGAAAGGAGTGTCCTCTCTTAAATTACCATTTTCTGTAACAAACGAAACAATCTCCTTAAGGTTTTTCGCCTTTTGAATCCAGCGACATGTCAATAGCAAGCCAAATTCTTCATTTAAAGTTTGTGCCAGTTTTTGAGCATTATCATATCGATTTAAATCCAAAAAGTCGATAGTACACCCAGTATTAACTGATTTTCTGCCTAAAGTCTGCGCTATTATCTCCAGTACAATATCTTCATTAGCCATAATACTATCCTATTCTATCCACCCTCAAATATCCCGAATTCAACATCCCCATTTTCTTTAAATCCACTCCGAACGTAGCTTTAAAGATATTATTCACCTGTTCTGCAGTTGGCAGATGGGTAATGGGAGGATACATAGAAGCGATTTCAATACTCATCCCCGGTTCGATAACCATGTTTGCCGAACGCGCATGCATTTTCACTGTGATTCGATAACGTGCCATAAATTCTTATTATTAAGTTATTCAATTAAAAATCCAAATTCAATACTTCATCGTCATTATCCAGAGCCTTGGTAAACTCAGCAAAACTCTCCAACGGATTCTGGGAAACTATAGAACTAATGCCTTTCAGAGAAGCAATAATCAGTTCTCTGTCATCAGAAACCAATGCTTGATCCAACGTTTTATAGTGAGCCATCAATGCCGTGCTACGTTCTGCAAAAATCTGTGTCAGCACATCACGGCATAACTCATAACGCTGCGTTATCTTTTGAATCTGCACAGCACTCTGAAGTTCCAACTTCTTAATTTCCTTACTCAATCTATTATTCTCTGCCCATATATCCGCGGCCCTATTCACTATTTCAGGATTATTCCGAACATAGGCTGATAACGAACCCGCGGTTCGCAATGCAACATCTTTTGCTCCCATTTTTATTACACTTTTGATTGATTGACTTTATTATATTCACTGCTCACCAAAATAAGATGCTGTAAGTCCTTACGGAAATCAATAGTCTTAAAAAGTTCTTGCTTTTTCTTTACACCTACCAAATACTTCCAGAACGTCGGCTCACCAAATATCTGCTTACGCAATGGTTCATATGCACAAACAAATACTTTATTGCACTGAGTCAATGCCACCAGCACTTCCGATTGACGCAATAAGGCAGCCTGATAACTCTGAATAGCTGGTATGGCTTTCTTTATATACTCCAGAGCCTCGTTTATCTGTTGCTGCACTTCTCTGCGAGCCTCTTTGGTCTGTGAATATAAATCAACGATATTAGCAATCCCGTTAATGGCAATGGACAATCCAGCCTCTACGCCTGCCGCTATAAAGTCCCCTTTAGATAAATTGCCTTCTTTTTCTAACCGGCTACCTAAATTCTGAAGCGTAGAATCCATATCCATTCCTACAGATGACAAGAAGTTATCCCCATTAAACTGTATATCTGATGCGCGGAAAGCCACACCGGTAGCCATATTAGCAGGTACTTCTATCAGTTTAAACTCATCAACCAATAGTTTTTGCTGCTCGGAAGATATCTTCGTTTTTATAATACCTATCAACTCTTTCGACAAATAGAGGTTTCGGTATGCAGCCACTCGGGATTTCTGCAAATAGTCATAAAGTTCATCGTTATACATTTCTGTTTCGCTGATGTCCCTACTCAGATCATCACAACAACTTCCCAACAAGCGCAGACGATCCATCTCTTTTTCCAATTTAGAGGAATTGCCTAAGGTCACAACACTTTTAAAAAAGCGTTTTACACCTCCCCACAGACTATGATCTTTATCCGGATCTTCAATAATATAGTCTTCTTCGACGTATTTATTAATATCTTCCAGTTCCTGAGTCAACGACTTAATATGAGCAGACAACCTATTATAGAATCGATCTGCCTGAACGCTCTTTCCACTCAGTATCTTATCATTCTCATAGTGTTGGCGAAAATAGCGGGCATTATACACATAAGTCCAATAAGGTATGAATATTAATCCACCGACAACATTTATCAAAAATAAGTAACGCACCACTTCAACCGAATAGTTTAAAAGATAAGAACTGGGCATTGACCAGCTCCAAGTGGTTACATAAAAAGCAAACAAACCTGGAGTGTCATAGAAATACATGATTGCTGTATAATTGAATATAAACACCAGAAGAACCATTATAAAAGAAAGCCATTTCCAAATAGAAGCCAACGTATTATTGTGTTTATTCCATAAAAAGAAAATATGCCCTCCCCACAAACTTGAATAGAGCCAAACCAAATAGACTTTCCATTTAGACAACGGCTTAGCACGATCCAGATTCTCTTCCGATTCTACATAAGTCACTACCAAAGTGATGATTACATAAGCTATGAATACGACCCAGAACCAATACTTCCCAAAGAATCCTCTATGGTCATACTGCATTACGTTTTCTCGTGCTTTCTGAAAAGTGACATCAGATATCCGATTTTCCTTTTGCAAATTTTCGAGCATAGTAATTGTTTTTTCCGCTTTCTCGCTTAGTGTTTTATCGGCAGATGAACAAGAACAAAGCAACAGGAGTAATACTCCTAATAAATACATGTTTTTCATATTTACAAACAGCTATTATTTAACCTATAAACAACAAAAAAGAGCGCGAACCCACATCCCAAATTTCTTGAAGGTTCGGCTCTGGTAAGCCTTGGTCAATGAAATAAGCGAAGCAGTTCCACGCCCTATCCGGGTGTGAACAATGCTCAGACTTATATTATTCATGACCATAAGTTGAATTTACCAGATTTAACCTTCAGAATAATACGTCTTCGACGTTCTACAATATTTTATCTTTCGTTCTCTTTTTCGTTTTCTTTTATATTTTCTTTTTATACATAGGCAAATGTATAAAAGATTTCCGTAAAAGAAATACGAAAGAATAAAAATGTTGGGAACTGCCCGCTTTTTCTCTCATTTATGGGGACAAAAATAAGGGAACACACCGCCAATAGCTGGCGGCATATTAAATTACTTTCCATTACTCCTACACCTATCTGACATTTATCTATTTCTTATAATTCTCATATCCTTCCTGATACAACTTCCGCATCTCCTTCACCACCTTCTCAGGCGATAGTACCTTCACTCCCGGTCCGAAGCCCATCAACACCGTATAGAGTTCTGGATTTAGGACTACTGTAATCTCAAAAATCATACTCCCATCTTTGCAATGCTCTATCAATGTTTGCGAAGCATGCAGAGGCTTAGTCAGGATATACGGTGACTGACGGCTATCGGCCTTAAAGCGAATGGTTGCCTTGGACAAACGTTCGTGTTTAGTCACTCCGATCACATCTTCAAAGAATATCTCGGGCCGGAAGTCTTCACTCAGATGATAAGGGATATCATTTGCCGGAGACAACTCCCATATACGATCCAGAGCCAGGTTTATCAATTCCCTGTCCCCAGTACGCGCACCGAACACAAACCAACGGTTACGATATTCCTTCAGCAGATAAGGATAAATATAATAGTCCTTAGTAATGCGCGATTTGAAAGAACGGTAACGCACATGCAACGTCTGCCGATACATAATAGCATCATAAATAGGATTCAGATATTCCAAACCTGTCAGATTCCTGTTCCGTTCAAAATCTATCACTGCCGAAGAATGATGTTTAGCTACAGCCACTCTATCCTGCAGACGGCCAATCACATCTGCCATCTCTGAGAAATAGTCGAAATCCAAAAACTGACGCAACAAATTAACGGTTTCCGACAATACCGCTACATCGTTCTGCGAAAGGGGCAGACGCGTAATGGTATAATCAAGGTCTGCATATCGGTAATACTTGTTTTCATACACTTCTATCGGGGCATTATATCCCAACTTCTCACTCCGCATCACCTGAATATCCATCTGCACCGCACGCCGCGAAATACCTTTGTCTATCCCCTCATACTCATACAAAGCCTCTGAACAGGCTTTCACCAAATCGTCCAGTGTCCAGCGACGATAAGGATTGCGCAGGCAAGTGTCTATCGTCTTATACCTTATTAATGCATTTCTATTGGCTGGCATATCTACTTTTTTTTCAAAAGTAGAAAAATAATTCATGCTACGCAAAAACATTGCGCACCTTCGTACAAATCTTTGCAACATCAACCAATAAAAACTGTAAAACATGAAAGTGATTGAGATGAACAAAGTAACCGTAAAATTGTGGGCAAGCCAATTGGACGCTCACGCTTGGGAAGAGGTAAACAATCTGACTACACTGCCTTTCCTGTTCCGCCACCTTGCCCTGATGCCCGATGCACATGGTGGTAAAGGAATGCCGATAGGCGGTGTACTGGCAACGAAAGGAGTAGTAATCCCCAACGCGGTAGGAGTAGATATCGGTTGCGGTATGTGTGCCGTGAAAACAAATCTTCTTGTTGAAGAAATACCACAGGATGTACTTCGCAAAGAGATTATGCGAGGAATACGTAAGCGGATTCCCTTGGGAAGAGAGCATCATAAAACCGCGCAAGATGAACAATACATGCCAACCGGATTTGACACTGACAGCATGACAGTAGTGAAGCGCCAATTAGTATCTGCCCGAAAGCAAGTCGGCACACTGGGAGGTGGTAACCACTTCATCGAACTGCAACGTTGCAATGACGGTTACCTATGGATTATGCTGCATAGCGGTAGCCGGAACTTAGGAAAGATGGTAGGCGATTACTATAACCAGATGGCCGAAACACTAAATACCCGCTGGTATTCCAGTGTAAAGCCGGATATAAAACTCGCTTTCCTCCCGCTGCGTGCACCGGAATTCAAACAATACTGGGCGGAAATGGAATATTGCGTTGCTTTTGCTCTTGCCAACCGTAAACTTATGATGGAACGCATTGAAGAAATAATAGCCGAAGCATTGCCTAACGCCACTTTCGAACCAATGATCAACATTGCACACAACTATGCTGCATGGGAAAAGCATTTCGGAGAGAATGTCATTGTACACCGGAAGGGCGCCGTACACGCCGGTCTGGGCGAGGTAGGGATTATCCCCGGTTCGCAAGGTACCCATTCATATATAGTAGAAGGATTGGGGAATCCGGAAAGTTTTCTCAGTTCCTCACACGGTGCAGGACGTGCCATGAGTCGTTCCGAGGCAGTGCGTAGCTTGTCATTGGAAGAAGAGATAGCCCGCCTCGAAGCGCAGAATATCATACATGCCATCCGTGGACAGAAAGATCTGGAAGAAGCGGCCGGTGCCTACAAGAACATCGATGAAGTAATGGCCAACCAGGCAGACTTGGTAAAGATTCGTACCACCTTGTCACCGATTGCAGTTATCAAAGGATGACTTTGGTCATCCTTTCAGCACATACCCTTTCTTCATCAGCGACTCGATCTTCACAGTCGGGTCGTTGCGGAGTGCCTTGCGCAAATAAGTTATCTGCACATTCAAGGCAAGGGAATTGGCGTAAGAAGAGGTTCCCCAGACCGTTGCCAGCAATGTATCCCGCTCCACAGCCAGATTCAGATGCCGGGCAAGCAAACGAAGGATATCCGCCTGACGGGAAGTGATAAGCACCTTATTATTTCCCGTGCGGATTTCATTCGTACTGTAATTAAAGACGGACTGGCCGAAACGGTAAGTTTCTTCTTCTATTGTATCGGTAAGTTGCGCGTCAAAACGCTCGCGGATGCGGGCTATCAGTTCTTCGGGATAGAAAGGCTTTGCCAGATAATCGTTGGCGCGAAGCTGGAAACCTTGCAGGCGGTCGGCTTTGTCGCTACGGTCGGAAAGGAAGAAGATGAGAACATGCTTGTCCGTTTCGCGAATGCGTTCGGCAACTTCAAAGCCATTACAGCCGGGCATATTGATATCAAGCAATACCAAATCGGGCTTCACAAGCGGGAATTGCTCAAGGGCGATCAATCCGTTTCCGGCATAAGTCACTTCATAACCTTCTTTTTCAAGAAAGCGTTTCAGCAACATCGAGTACTTCAAATCATCGTCGGCAAAAAGTATCTTCAGAGGTTTCATATAGCTATTTGTTTTACACCACAGATTACACGGATTATCACAGATTTATTGAGGAATAACGATTTCTATCTCCGTCCCCTTACCTGTTTGGCTACTCAACGAAATGTTTCCGTGATGCGCCTCCACCAGCAACTTCACATAGCTCAGTCCCAGTCCGATACCCGGCAATGAACGGTCGGGAAGATTGCTGCCCCGGTAAAACTTATCAAACACACGGCTCTGTTCGGAAGCCGGAATACCGATACCATTATCGGCTACCCGAATCGTCAGTTGATGGTTATGCAAAAGACAATCCACAACAATATGCACTGACGTGCCGGAATACTTCACGGCATTCTCTATCAGATTACTGATGATATTGGAAACATGTACCGGATCTGCCGTCACAAGAGTTTCTTCACTGAAATGAGGTTCGATAGAAACATTTTTATCTTCGGGCACATGGTAAAGGCGGATAAGCTTCTCCAGGGTTTCTTTGATATCAAATGTACGAATAGATAGTTGTGTATGTTCATCATCCGCACGCGTCATGTCGCGCAACTTCGAGAGATAAGCTGAAAGATTATCCAGTTCGGACATGGAGTCATGAATTACTTCATCCATCGCTTTCTCGTCCGTTCGCAAAGACTTGTCATTGAGGAAAGCCACGCACATCTTCAGAGCCTGCACCGGCCGTTTCAGTTCATGTATCATGGTATTTACAAAGCTTTTCCGGAGTTCATCTATCCGGCGTTGCTTCAAGATGGTTTTTATCTGGAACAACAGGCAGACCCCCAACAGGAATATCAGACAAAGGCTGCCAAGAAGTTGCCAACCCATACGTACCAACACAGCATGTGCCGATATCTCAACTTTAGCCACAACAAACTGATGCTTCAAGGGATTATAAGGATAGCTCACTTCAATATATGGATTCAGCAATGTGCCCTCTCGCCTCATCACCGGGTCCCACTGGAAGGTGGTATCTCTGGAAACTTCCAATCTCGTAGTAAATACATGAGAGTCCAAACGCAAGGCAAGCAAAGAGTCAAATTGCTGCAATACAAAAGGTGCATCCAGCTCCAGCTTATAAAGATTGATAATGGAGTTTAGGTTAGGGACAGCCTTATCAGGCATGGAAATCCGGAACGAATCCAGAAAAAGAACCCTCTCCTGCGGTATCAGGCTATCCAGTTTAGCCCATGTCTTCTTCTTAATCGCATTCCCTTTGATGGAATCAGCCTGGTGTGTATCGGCAGAATCATTCTGATGTATTGTGATGCTTTCAATATCCACATATTTGACATCCTCTTTATCCAGATTTCTTCCTTTCAGCGCGCCAAGTATCAGTTCGTTGATGGTAGTCATACCTTTCAGGTCCGTATATGTATTCAAATTATAAAAGAACATATTTGCCTTATTGAATACCTTTTTAGGCTGCGGAGCACGGATGGAATCATATTGCCCGGCTGTCTGCAAAATGCAGTTATAGATGTCGTCAATCTGCTCATCATTCATATACTGATACTGGTTACGCAACCAATAAAATTGTCCGCCTGTAATAAGTAGCATCGCTACGATAGAAAGCATCCAAACTATTTTAATCCGTCGTTCCATAATCTTTTTATTAATACCGGCAAAGGTAAACGTTACCTTGCAAATATAAGTACACGCGAGGCAGATATTATCCGCCGCGTAATATTTCAGTAATAACTTTCGCCCCCACCGGAAGCAAAATCCGCATAGATTTGCAGCACGAGAAACTGATACCGGAATGTAGAACCCTAAAAAGTAGAAACGTATGAGTACAAAAATTATTTTCCTCAGTTTATGTCTTGCAGCCTTGTGTGCACCGCAGGCAAAGGCACAGATTATCGTCTCTGACGGGACCAAAGTAGTGAACGACACCATCGGCGAAGCACAACTTCTTGTGCAATATGAAACACGCTGCATCTCCAATCCGGAGAAGCCGGAAAAGGTGACGGAAGAAACCATGATGCTGGAAATCGGCAAAAATCTTTCCAAGTTTTACAGCTACACCAAGTATGTGTGCGACTCCGTGCTGGCAGTGGACTTCGCCAACAAAGCCTCGCAGGAAACCATCAACGAACACATGAAGCAATACGGAGGAAGCAAACTGAGCGAGCGTACCTTCAAAGGGTATCCCGCAGGAAAAGTAACAACCCTCGATGAAGTGGCGGGCATGACGCGCCTGCGCTGCGAAGAGAACGAAGAACGCCCGCAATGGAAGATACTGGCTGAAAACGACAGTGTACTTTCCTACCTTTGCGGAAAAGCCGAATGTCAGTTCAAAGGGCGCACATGGACGGCATGGTTCACGGCAGAGATACCGGTCAGTGACGGTCCCTGGAAACTCTGCGGACTGCCGGGGCTGATACTGAAAGCCGAAGACAGCGAGGGGCATTACTCGTTCACGGCAATGGGAATGGAGCAATGCCACACGTACAGACCCATTCTTTTTGACGGAAAGAAGCATGAGCCGATGAACCGCAAAGCGTATGACAAGGTACACGAAAGATATTATGCCGACCCGGTGGGGTTCATCACGGGAAGTATGCCTAATGTAACCGTTACCATACAAGACGAGCACGGCAATGCAACAAAGAACCCGAAGAATGTACCTTATAATCCATTGGAACGGGGAAAATAAGTAAACCCGGCCACCGCATTATAAAATTCGTATCACATTAATAAAGAATCACTCTCTTATCTCTTAAAGTTTCTGTTACCAACACCCGGGTGTCAGGCATACCAACACCCCCATGTAAGTAACACCAACACCCGGTGTTGGATGTGCTTACACCCGGATGTAGGTAAGTGTATCTTTTAACCTTTCACTCACTTTCGTTTATGAATAAAGTACTTCATATTATAAGTTGCCTATTTCTTCTTTACTTCTCCCACTCCATGCAGGCCCAAATACTGAGCGGCACAGTGACCGACGCGGAGAATAATCAACCGCTGGAAGCAGTCATGATCAGCGTGATGCGTGGAAACATAACGATAGATTACGCCTTGACGGATGCCAAAGGGCGTTACAGCCTGGCATGGAAGCACAGCGGCACCCTGCAACTCAGCGCCTCCCTGTTGGGTTACAAAAGGGAAGTGCGAGACATCAGTACTGCCGGAACCCAGAATTTCAATCTGCAATCGGAAGCAATCGCATTGAAAGAAGTACAGATACGTCCCGGACGCATCCATACGCGAAAAGACACCGTGAGGTACGACCTTGCCCAGTTCGCCTCATCCAAAGACGTACACATAAAGGATGTACTGAAGAAACTTCCGGGTGTAGATGTAGACGAGAACGGGCGGGTAAGCTACAAAGGAAAAGCCATCAACCACTACTTCGTGGAAGGAATGGACGTGACGGGCGGACGCTACAATCAGATTAATAACAATCTGGATGCAAAAGCGGTGAAGACAGCGGAGATTATGGAGAATTATCAATCAGTGAAAGCCTTGAAAGGAAAGATTAATTCGGAAGAAGTGGCCCTGAACCTGAAACTGGATCCGAAAGCCCGTGACCAATGGATAGCAAACGGCACATTAGGCGCAGGAGGGAGCGATGACGGCAACAAGCTGTTGTGGGAAGGCGGTTTGAATGCCCTGCAACTGGGCAAGGGGAAACAAAGCGTCTATAATTATAAGACGAATAATAACGGCAAAGATCTCAGTACGGAACAAATGGTATTGGCAGGAACCGCCTGGCAACAAATCCCGCTATCCGCCTTCCTGTCCCAGCCGGGCATCAGTGCTCCGCTGGACAAGAAACGGTTGCTCTTCAACGAAACGCACACTCTGAACGGCAACCGGATGTACAAGTGGAACAATGACCGGAGCCTGCGTCTGCAAGCCGGATATACGCATGACCTCATCCGCCAGCAACGTGGAAACACCCAAATCTATTATCAGCCGACGGACACCATACGGATTGATGAGACCTATCACTACCGCCTGACAAGCGATGCAGCCAATCTGGAACTGCGCTACGAGGACAACAGCAGCCGGAACTATATATCCAACCGCTTCACCGTGGACGGAGAACTCAACCGCGGCCGTTCGGAAGAACTCCGGCAGACTCTGCGGACTTCACAACTGAATGCAGGCAATTTCTTTAACCTTATCCGGAACGGGGAAAACGGAACGTGGGAGTTCCTTTCGGCTACGCGTTATGCTTATCAGCCGGCATCGCTCTTGCTTGAAGAAGGAAAAAGTAAATTCGACCAGAATAGTTTCTATACGGACAACAGTGCGGCATATCTGAAGAAGTATAATGGTTTCACCCGGCAGTATAAGGCAGGGGTACAAGGGGAATGGGCAGCAATGAAATATCAGACAGCAGACTTCAACGCTTCAAACCTGTCCCTGTACCTTACTCCTTACTTCCTATTGGAACGCGGTAAATGGTCATCCAGCCTCTCCCTGCCTCTGAAAGCCCAGCGATACTTCTCGCAACAACGTTCGTTCCTTTTCTTCAACCCTTCATTGTACACGCGTTATCAGCTGGATTATCACTGGAAATTCTCCCTCTACGCCAATCTGAAACGTTCAGCAGGAGACATCACTGACCTATACCCCGGACTCTACCGCACCGATTACCGCACCTGGCGAAACGGAAACGGCCTCTTCCCTACCAGTACTCAGCAGACTTACAACCTTTACGGAGAATATAAAAACACAGTACAGGAATTCTTCGTTACCGCCTCACTGACCTATAACCACAGCAACCGGAATACGCTTCTTGAGCAAAGCGTTTCCGAAGACGCCATCGTCTACACCCGCCGCGAGCATCCGAATCATACCGATAGCTGGACCCTCAGCAGCACCCTGTCCAAAGGCGTCTACGACTGGCATCTGAAAACTTCCCTCACCGTACTGCTCAGCCGCAACAACGGAGAACAACTCACCTCACTACCGGGAAGTGACGGCACATCGCAAAGTCTTCTGCAGACCTACCGTTATGATTATTTGAAAGCGGAACCCAAGATAATCTGGTCGCCTACCGAAGTCTTTGAAGCGGAATATCATGCTACGGTGGGATATGGCGGCAGTAAGATCGGAAGCGATACCCACCTCACCCCGTTACTGGATTTTGTGCAACGGTTACGCCTCACGTTCAGCATCGGACAGGTGGACTTATGTCTTTCCGGCGAACACTACCGGAATGACCTGGGTGAAGGTACACATCTCAACGCAGTATTTGCAGATGCATCCCTTATCTATAAAACAAAGAGATGGCGGTTTGAGGCAAATCTGAATAACCTGTTCAATAAGAAAGAATATGCCTATACGACCTATTCGGCTACACAAAGTTATACTTCACGACTGAATATACGTCCGCGGGAAGCAATGATAACAGTGAATTATCAATTCTGAAGAATAATTGTTGCGTTCTATAAACTACAGTATCATGACCGTGGAGTATATCAGTATCCCCACTATCGTCAGCCCTCCTATTAATATAGGTGCATTGATATGCAGCACTTTCTTCATGGTCTTATACCCGCTCACTTTCATAAAAAGAAGGTAGACCAGATATGCCGCCAGCAAGCCAAGAAGCGCACCTGCCAGCAAATCGCCCGGATAGTGCACCCCCAGATAAATGCGCGAATAACAGGTAAGCAATGCCCAACCCATGATGAACACCGTGAGCCATCTCTTCCGGAAAAGGAACCAGACAAAGAATGCCAATCCGAAGGTATTGGCGGCATGGCAGGACGGGAAACCGTAACGCCCGCCACGGTATCCGTTTACGATATGTACCATATCGGAAATTGGATTCTCCAGATTGGCAGGACGAAGGCGCTCCACATAAGGCCGTATCAAGGTAGCTCCCACCTGGTCGGCAATCGTAATGGTAAGCGCCAGAGCAATCAGGCAAAACAACATCACTTTCCAATGAAAATTGCGCAACATCACATACCAAATGGCAGCATACATAGGCACCCAAATCCATTTGCCACTAAAAGTGCTCATGAAATAATCAAAGAACGGACTATGCATCCGGTTGATGGAAAGAAATAGATTGGTGTCTATATTGACTACCTCATTCAAGACTTCTGATATCATAAATTGCCTTATCTTTTTGCTATATCATCGTATAATTTCTGCAAGTAAGCCTCACCCGGAAGAAGATTCTTCCCTTTCGCCGTACCTTCGTCCACTGCCGTAGCATTGGCTTCACAGTTAAACATCAACTGATTGTCCGGCGTCACCATACCAAAAGCATCTGGAACGGTGAAGAATGCAAAGTGAGGAGAAGCGGGATTCAGCATATCTTTACTAAATGTAAATTTCTGATGGGGCAATGATAATTGAGCCAGCAAAGTAGCTGCAATATCGTGCTGTGAAGCATAGACATCGATACGTCTCGGCTCGGCAATTGCACCGCCTATCAATAACAGAGGAATCTGGTAACGTTCTATCGACAAGTTATCCAGATATTCAGGATATGCACCCACATGGTCAGGCACCAGTACCATTACTGTATTTTCCCATTGCGGTAATTCGCGGAAACGCTTCACAAAGTCGCCCACACAACTATCCGTATAGGCAAAAGCATTCAGACGGTCATTTGCCAGACGACGGTATGGAACTTCAAAAGGCTCGTGGCTGCTGGAAGTCTGCAACACTTTAAAGAAAGGACGGGCACTCTTTGCGGAAGCACTGTCCGCTGGCTCGGCTTTGATATCTTCCAGAAGCCGGTTGAAGACAAGGTGGTCGTGTGCCCCCCATTTGCTCAAACGCTCTGATACAGAAAAGTCTTCATCGGAAACGATACCCTCAAAGCCTGAAGAAATCAGATAAGAGCGCATATTGGTGAAGTCGGCATCGCCGCCATAATAGTATTTGGTCTGATATCCGGCATCACGCAGACTACCTGCAATGGCGGGAAGATGCTGTGTTTTGCGGGGATACTTCATGATACTCGTAGTGGGCTGTGCGGGAAAACCACTCAAGACGGCCACCAAACCACGGTCTGTACGGAAACTGTTGGCATAGAAGTTTGTAAAGAGCACCCCCTCTTTTGCCAGGCTGTCCATGTGGACAGCGATATCCGGCTCGCCTCCCAAGCTGGTCATCAGTCTGGAAGAGAAGCTCTCCAATATGACGAACACCACATTCGGACGTTCCGTCTTGAATAAAGCTGTACGCAAAGTATCGGGAATGACAGCCGTACTATCCAGCACCATCGGGTCCACCAGCGTCTTCATCAGTTCATCCGCCTGTGCCACTTCCATAAAACGGTATTGACTGCCAAAGTCTTTCTGTTTTGAAAGGGACTCCATCAGGCTGAAAGCCGGATTGATAGCTGCATGATTCAAGCGTTGATTAGAACTGAAATACACTTTACCCGTATTCATGGTGGAAACGGTGAAACCGCCACGGATGGGAATAAAAAGCAAACCGGTCAGCAACAGCATCACACCCGACACCGACAAACGGCGATATGGCAGCTTCATGCTTTTCCAAGTGCCTTTCTGTACCCACAGGAATATGACATATAGCAACGATGCATACAACCCCATAGCAATTATTCCTCCCAACACCTGCCATATGCTGATACTTGCCAGTGCATCTTTAGGAGAAGAGAAAAAATAGAATAGCGGTGTAGCATCCAAGCGGAAGCCCCAATATTCATATAATCCTAAATCAACAATGAAAATGACAGCGAGCAGAATGGAAATGAAAAGATAATAACCGTTCCAGATGCGGCGGAGTGTACTGGAAAGCGTCCAGGCGGAAGCGATAAAGAGGAATCCGGGAATAGCCGTCAGATATCCGGCAAGTGAGAGGTCAAGAGGCAAACCATTCCACATAACCCGGAAAGGGTCTGCCCAAGAAGTACCTGCGTACAAAGAACTGTAGTAAAGTATAAATAACGGTTTCTGTAGTATAAAGATACAGACGAAAAGAATATACGTCTTTATCAATCCTATAAGCCTTTCTTTCATCAGCTTTTTCTCATTTTATATTCATATTGAGCGCAAAAATAGTTGTTTTATTCTATTTTTCGCCAATATTATCCAAGAAATCCGTGAAAGATAGGCTTATAGAGTATTTTTTATTATCCGTTTACACGTTTATAGTCTTCAAGGAATTTTTTCAGTCCGGCGTCCGTCAAAGGGTGGTTCAGTAATCCTTTGATGGCAGAAAGCGGGCAGGTTGCCACGTCGGCACCCACTTCAATACACTGCACGATGTGCGCCGTGTTGCGGATGGAAGCGGCAAGCACCTGAGTGGTAAAACCGTAATAACGGTACATTTCCACAATCTTGCCTACCAACGCGATACCGTCTTCACAGATGTCGTCCAGGCGTCCTACGAAAGGAGATACATATGTGGCTCCCGCTTTGGCAGCCAGCAATGCCTGTCCGACGGAAAACACAAGTGTACAGTTGGTACGGATGCCTTTGGAAGTGAAATATTTAATAGCCTTGATGCCGTCGGCAATGCAGGGCACTTTTACTACAATATGGGGATTGAGGGCGGCAAGTTCTTCGCCTTCTTTAATCATGCCTTCATAGTCTGTAGCGATTACTTCGGCGCTGACGTCTCCTTGCACGATGTCGCAGATTTCTACATAGTGTTTCCGCTGGTTTTCTACTCCTTTGATACCTTCTTTCGCCATTAGCGAGGGATTGGTTGTCACTCCGTCAAGAACGCCCATATCATAGGCTTCCCGAATCTGATCTAAGTTTGCAGTGTCAATAAAGAACTTCATGGCATAAACAGTTTTTTGTGATTAAAATAACGGGGCTGCATCAAAAGTATAGCACTATATGTCGGCGAATGATTATTCGCCCGGAATGCACTAAGTGACTTTTGACGCATCTCCACATTATATAAAACAGATAAATTCGTAAAATGTTTTCTATTAATGCCGTTTTATCTCTATTAAGTGTCATTGAGATACTTAGCTCAAAAACAGGTTAATAATCCAATATGTTTGATTATTTAAGCTTTGCCCGTACCACCTCTATAACGGCAGGTAATATGGAAATCACGATAATGGCTACAATCAGCAGTTTCAGATTCTCCTGCACAAACGGGAGGTCGCCAAAGAAATATCCGGCATAACAGAAAAGCGCTACCCAAAGAGCACCACCCACCAGATTGTAAAGCATAAAATAGTAATAGTGCATTTTACCCATCCCTGCCACAAATGGTGCAAAGGTGCGGACAATGGGCACAAATCTGGCTATAATGATAGTCTTGCCACCATATTTTTTGTAAAAGTCATGTGTTTTATCCAGATAACTCTGTTTGAATATTCTGGAATCGGGATTATTGAAAAGCCTACGCCCGAAGAAATGCCCTATCATATAATTGCAGGAATCTCCCAACACAGCGGCCAGGAACAATACTAATACAAGAATATTCACTTCAATCGGCATTCCGGGCAGTGCAGCTATCGCGCCACCTACAAAGAGTAAAGAATCCCCCGGCAGAAAAGGGGTAACGACCAGTCCGGTCTCGCAGAAAATGATCAGGAACAATATCACATAAGTCCAGGTGTGGTACTCCTGCACAATACTTATCATATACTGGTCAATGTGGAGAATAAAGTCTAATAGAAATTCCATAATATATTGATTATTAAATACACAAACCACACATACGCCCCACAGTAAAGACATAACTTTCCGGTTATTCCTTACGTCAGGAATACGTATGAACAGAGTAAATGAAGGGATGTATAAGACATGGGACTGCCTTATAGCGAAAAAAAGAAGAACATTTAAATAATAATACGCCTCAACGCATAGATATAGTATCTACTGGAATATTGAGTTAAAGATATACAGGATGGAAAAGAGACTTTTTTTTCTTCGGGAAGGGAAACTTTTAAAGACTTGACTATCTTAGCAATGACGGAGGAAGTGTTGAATCGGAGAAGCTGGGAGGAAGGAAGGTTACAACGTGAGACTGAAGTTACTACGTTGCCAATGGCTCTGTCTGTATATTCCCCGCCATAAACAATCTTTCTACATTGCTCCGTATCCGCCTTAGAGAAGTTGCATTGCGTTTCTGTCTGTTGTAAATCTATCGTGCAAAGCGCCTTGTGTTCCTTCATACCGTCGGATGCAGAGTCGAATCCGGACATGAGGAATACACCTAACAATGCGCAAAATAAAAGTACATACTTCATCATAACGGCTGCAAATATAATAAAATTATAAATATGGCAACCGTTCTGTTTCTCTTATCTATTTTCAGGCAATGTGTAGAGGAAAAGCGGATTCTTCTCCGCCCGCAATTTGCAGGCAGAGAAGAATGACAAGGAGGATTATATGACGCAGAATAAGCGTTTCATCACTTATCTCAATTTAGCATACAAAATATAGTTATTGTCATTTTCGTGAATACTATCCGCCAGCTTTTGCATACGTTCCCGGTCGGCAGTGGAAATGTCTGTTGCTCCTGCCAGATATTTTTCAAGCATTTCTTTCAGGGTAGCCGGTTCCATATTGGCTGCATAATACCCGTTTGAACAATTGTAAGGGAACCATTGGATAGGAATATTGCCCAAGTAGTCATTCTCTACCTTATAGAATGCACCTTTCAAAGTTCGTTTGTCCATAATGAAATCAACAGGAACTTCAGTTGTGAAATGCCTTTCATCAAGTTGTTTTTCCACCGACGTACTGCCCAGAAAATGATACGGCAACTCTTTGTAGTCATGAATTGGAATCTCTTGCTTGCCAAAATCCAGAGTGAAACGAGGGTTCAAACGCCCATTGGCATAATGATAAAGGCTATCCGGACGGCGCCCCCAGAACACAAAAAGAGAAACATCAAAGTCTGCACCATTCTTATTACTATATACCTCATTACTGAAATCCGGTTTTACAGCCAAATGCCGCGAAGGTACGGTATCCACTATTTCGCCGTTGAACTTCTGTGTCCATGCCACGTTAGGCAGATATTCGAAAGGTAGGAGAAAAACGGAAAGCAAAGAGTCTTTCGTATTCGCCTTGAAAACACCTTTCGGCACTAAAGTAGGCAATGGAATGCTCTGCACGGGCTGTCCTTTCATGTCATAAGCCAACAGGGCTTTGGCATTCCAAGGAAGCAGATAGATTCGTCCGCCCGCCTCATCAATCTGAGCGTCATATATCAGTTTATACTCACCGGGGCCTTGTCCGACAGAACCGACATTGCAAAGGAATTTACCTGATTTGTCGAATAGCTTGAAAGGAGTCTGGTCTCTTCCCCATACCATAATATAATTGTCGGATATCACCACATTACGCACAGGCACCAATGCCTCATCCCGGTTGTCCAATTTTACAATCTGCAATTCTTCAGCAAAACAACTCAGCGGAAGCACTGCGGTATCTTTTATGACTGCAAGGTTACAAACCCATACAGAATCTCCATTCACCATTTCTACCGAACCGACTACCGGCTGTGCATCCAGCGCATAAGTTTTACGCCCCTCGTTTGTGCAGGAACTCAGACATAAACCGAACATCAGGCCTGCCACCCATCCTGTTCTTTTCCATTGTTTGTTTTTCATGATTCATTTTTTTCGTGTGAAACAATGGGACAAAGGTAGGCTTGCAGAGAGGAACAGGCAAATAATCATATAGACAAAAACCGCAAAACCGCCCCATGCTAACACATTAAATATTAGATAATTGCAACTTCACCCACCTAAATTAGTATAGACAAAAACCTAAAAACAGCGCAGGAAATCATCCAAAGTCTCATTGTTTTCCGTCAGTCCCAGCTTGTCCCGTTTCATCCGTTGCTTCTTCCTGCTGATAGAGGTACGGCTGATACAATAGATATCGGACAGGTCTTTAATACTGACATTGATTTTCACCAGACAACAGAAATAGACGTCTTTCATATTCAATCTCGGAAAAGACTCCCGCAGACGCACTGAAAAATTCTCATAACTACCATCCACCGTCTGCCGTATATCTTCCCACTCCTCGTCGGACAATGCTATGCGACGGTTCTGGCTGCCATTCTCTTCTTCCAACAGTTCGTCTTCTTTTTCCAAAGAAGGAATTTTATGGAACGACTTCATACGGCGGAACAACGATTCACGAAGTAGATTCTCCTTTTCACGCAGTTCACTCAATTCTTCCGATTGCTTCAGGAGCTGTTCGGTTTGTTCCAATCGCAAGGACTCTTCCCGCCAGAGTTGTTTGTACATCTGCCGTTTGCGGCGTTGCCAAACAATATAAGTCACTGCAAACGCCATCGCACAGCAAAGTCCCAAAGTCAGAAGTCCTATCTCTCGCCTTTGTTTGTCTATTTTCAGGCGATTCAATTCATTCTCCAACTTTGCTTTCTCATACATCGTCTGGCTCTTGATAGTTTCTTCCCGCCGCAACTCTTTCATAAGTTGTTCATCAGCCAAAATTGCCGCATTAAAAGCCTGCTCGTCTTTTCCCAGGGAAGAATACAGATATTGCAATCGCCGGGATGCAATGGCAGTAACCCAACGGTTTAGCGAAGTAGCTGCAATACGGTAACTGATAACGGCCGAATCGTATTCGCAAATCCCTGCCCACAGATTTCCTTTTGCCAAATGATAATAAGGCACTGCCCGGCGATTATCCATTATCTTTCGGATAGAATCCAGACCGGCTATCCCTTCCCGGTAGCGTCCGATTCTTGTATAGAGATTGGCTACTTCCTGGCAAATATAGCCATACTGCCATTCTTGTGCTGTACGGCTGGCCTTTAGGAAATAATCAATAGCTTTGTCCGGTTCATTTCTTCTCACATAAACAGTACCAATGTAGTGGTTTACCTGCGCCTTATCCGCATCTTCTTTAAAGAAGCGTTCAGCCAGCCTCAGGTAAAACAGTGTGCTGTCTATTTTCGAAGAATCACCGGCAAGCAATCTTCCTTTTTTGAACAAAACCCTTCCGATAGAGGTAGAGTCAGGTTTTATCTGCGTCCTTTCGATAGTTGCGATTTTTTTCTCCCCGTTGCAGGAGATGAGAAGGCAAAGTATCAAAAAAGGAAGTAACAGTTTTCTCATTATCCGGATGGGGTATTAGCGGTTACGTTTCAGGAACAGGCGATTGGTTATGTTGGCGGGAAGTTCCGTTTCATAGTGAGTGACCATAATCATAGTCTTATCCTGACGACGGCAGAATGCCTCGATTATCTTCTTCACACGGCGGCGGTTGTAGGTATCCAGTCCATGAAGCGGTTCATCCAGTATCAGCAATTCCGGATCCTTTACGAAAGCACGTGCCAGAAGCGCCAGGCGCTGCTCACCACTGGACAATTGCAGGAAAGGTTTGTCTTTCAGGGCAGCAATACCGAAAATATCCATCCACCACTCGCAGACAGACATTTGCTCAGCCTTCGGACGTTTATACAGTCCGATGCTGTCGTGCAAACCGGAAGCCACGATTTCAATAGCCGGCAAGTTTTTCAGATAAGCGCGGTGCATCTCAGGGCTGACATATCCGATATGCTTCTTTATTTCCCAGATGCTCTCGCCCGTACCCCGCTTTCTTCCGAACAAACTGATATCACAGGCGTACGACTGAGGATTATCGGCACAAACCAGACTGAGCAAAGTAGATTTTCCCGCGCCATTCTCACCACTCAATGCCCATTTCTGACCACGCATCACCGACCAGTCCAACTCTTTCAAAATGGTGCGGTCACCGTAGCGGATGCTTACCTTATTCAGTTTCACCACTTCATCAGAAACGTAGTTGGTATTATCGTAAGGCAAATCAATAATGCGTTGCTGCAAATCTTCGGGAGCAGGCACGTCTGCATTCCGGAATATAGTAAGATATTGATCGCGCTGCATCATCTGTCCCACCGTACGATTAGCTACCGGCAGCACCTTACCTATATAAGCGGGAACATCATCCATCATGGAGAGCACAAGAATCAGCTGTACGGCAGAACGTTTTGCCAAACCTTCCAGCAAAGTATTCAGTAACTCACGGGTCTGTGCATCCAGGCCGATAAAAGGATTATCCATAATAAGAACACGGGGAGCCGTCAGCAAAGCCTTCGTCAACTGAAACTTACGCAGTTCGCCACTGGAGAGTAGAATCATCGGCTTGTCCAGCATCGGTTCGATGCGGAACGACTCGAAGAGTTCCTGCTTCAACATTTCATCCTTGATTTCTCCAAGCATATCCCTGACCAGCGGCACATCGTCATGGTCATGGGTATTCCAGCGTTGCTGATAATAATAATTGGCATCAGCCGAACCGTACGTATCACGAAAAGCAATATACTTGATATTGTCATAAACCGTCTGCGAAATGGAAGGAGAAAAGTCATAAGTCAAAATTCCTTCCTTCAACGGATACTTACCGATCAGCATATCCACCAGAAGACTTTTACCGGCACCGTTGGGACCTACGATAGCAATGTGTTCATCTGCCGGAAAAGAAACTGAAACGGGTGCAGCTAAACGAACAAGCGGATTACGGGCTACACCTTCCGCCAGACATATAGTATATGGTTGCATCATTTTAGACGTATTTTGCTTAGTAATATACCGCAAAGATACCAAGTTTTCCCTTTATTCAGGCAAAAAGAGGGGTACTTTCATCAAATATCCCATTTTTAATCAAATCGTATGAAAAATAATCCATATATTGGGAAACAATTTCCGAGAAAAATCTGTTTTATCTAAAGACATGTATCAATAACATATTAATAAGGATGGGCAAAACACTCATTAAAAGATATTGGCCTGCAAGCGCAGGTACAATAAGTATGGTTATAGACGGCTGCTTCTGCCAGAAGTATGTCGGTTTTGGTGCGCGTATTTGCCAACCATCCTCTTCCCCATCAATCAAAACAGTAAAATCATTTATTAAGAAACAATCAGTATCTCCTGAACAGGCATTAGCAATATAACCGCCCCAATGTACCAACTTTGAATTAGTAAATAAAGCGAAACAATCTGAAAAGCGGATATTGCTAACGAATAACACAAACTGTAATATAAATGCCCGAAACTCTCACTCTATGTATCACGGGCTATAATGATTCGCCCCTACAAGTCTTGCGACTTGTAGGGGCGACAATTATTTCATGGGTACCGGAAAATCCGAATAGCCTGTGCGATATACACTTTATTTATAGATAATCAAAGCCGATTGAGCGGGAACGATCACTTCCGGACCATACAGCATACCCAATCCGTTTTCACTGATGAAGCCATCTTTGCAAACCACTGTGTACTTACCTTCGGGAACTGTCAGCTTAGCCGGTTCCTTACGTGAGTTCAACGCTACAATGATATCTTCCCAAGCATCGCTATTGGCATTTTCTTTCAGACGGTAAGCGATCAGATTACTTCCCTCTACCGGAAGGAATTCCAGATGTTTACGTACCAGTTCGGCATCTCCCATACGGAAAGCCGGATGATTCTTGCGCAACTGTATCAATCCTTTATAATAAGCAAATACATCCGCATGTTCGGCCTTGCGTTTCCAGTCGATGGCATTGATGGAATCGGGACTTTCATAACTGTTATGCACGCCTTTCTTATCGCGCATCACCTCTTCACCCGCATAGATAAACGGTATACCTTGTGAAGTGAATACAGCCGTTTGCGCCAATTTATCCAATTTAGCCAACTCCTGCGGAGTAATACCCGGAATGCTTGCATTCAGCCTGTCTACCAGGCACATATCATCGTGACAAGAAACGTAACTGATCATCTGTGTAGGCTGTTCCGCCCAGGAAGCCTTGCTATAGTTCACCGAGTCATTATCTACTTGCGGATGCTTGATGGCACCGACAATGCCGAACTTGATACTCTCTTCCCCGCCCGGAACTCCTGCGAGGAAAGCGCCCTGATGATTATCATTGAACGGGCCACGCAAACCGTCACGCATTTCATCGGAGAATGCGGCGATACCCGGCATACGGTAAGTGTTTGCTTTCATAGCCAACGAATCTTCCGGCATCTGGGGAGCCTTAGCCGCCCAACCTTCACCATAAATAATGATACTCGGGTCAACCGCCGTAGCTGCTTTGCGGATTTCATTCATGGTCGTAATATCATGGATGCCCATGAGGTCGAAGCGGAAACCGTCCAGATGATACTCGTTGAGCCAATGCAATACGGATTCTACCATATATTTCCGCATCATGGGGCGGTTACTTGCCGTTTCATTGCCACATGCAGAACCGTCAGCGAAACTTCCATCGGGCATCTGACGATAAAAATACCCCGGCGCCGTACGCTCAAAATTGCTTTCAGCGGTATTGAAAGTATGATTGTAGACCACATCCAGCACTACACGAATACCAGCCTTATGCAATGCCTGTACCATTTGCTTGAATTCTTTGATACGGATAGAAGGATTATAAGGATCGGTAGAATACGAGCCATCAGGCACATTATAGTTCTGCGGGTCATATCCCCAGTTGTATTTATTTTCATCCAGTTTCGTTTCGTCTACAGAAGCGTAGTCGTATGACGGCAGGATGTGTACGTGCGTCACACCTAATTCTTTCAGATGATCGATACCCGTTGCCAGCTTTTCAGGGCTCAATGTTCCTTCTTCCGTCAAAGCAAGGAACTTGCCTTTATTCTGAATACCGGATGAAGGGTCTACAGAGAAGTCACGGTGATGCATTTCATAAATAATTGCATCTGCCGGAGAAGCCAGTGCCGGACGTTTGTCATTTGCCCAACCTTCGGGATCGGTCGCTTCCATATCAATGATGGCGGCACGTTTTCCGTTCACCCCTACTGCTTTAGCGTTGATTCCCGGAGTGTCTCCCAACCATTTATCATTGATTTTCACATTGAATGTATAGAATTTCCCCAACAGGTCTTTTTCCACTTTTGCAGTCCAGGTTCCTTCTTTGTCGGGCGTCATCGAAATAGTTTCGTAAGCGTGACCGCCATCGCCTGCATCAAACAACATCAGGCGTACTTCATCGGCAGTGGGTGCCCATAACGTAAAGTTCGTCACTCCGGGTGTATACTCCATTTCCGTCAGGCTACCCGAACGGACGGGATACAACTCATAAGACGCGTACTCATTCTTTGTCGGAGCACAGCTGGTCACTGTAGCTGCGGCCACTCCAATCAAGGCAAGTTCATTCAGTTTCATGGTAGTTATTTTTATGATTAATTGTTCTGTGATTAGTACCGGAAGATTCATTTCTTCACTTTGTCGGGATTCTTGGCGATAAAGTCTTTCCAGCCATGATATCCTTTCTCCACCGTGGGACGTCCCATTTGCAAGAAGTGACAATAAGCGGCGGCAAGACCGTCCGTGGCATCCATGAAAGTAGGCATATCCTCTTTTGCAAAGTGGAGCATGCGTTGCAGCATGTCCGCCACCTGTTCTTTGGAAGCCTGTCCGTTTCCGGTGATAGCCATTTTTATTTTCAAAGGAGCATATTCAGTGATAGGTATATCCCGGCTGAGGGCAGCAGCCATTGCCACGCCTTGCGCACGTCCCAGTTTTAGCATCGACTGCACGTTCTTTCCGAAGAAAGGGGCTTCAATAGCCAGTTCATCAGGCAGATAACTCTCGATGATACTCAATACCCGTTCGTGTATATGACGCAGTTTAAGATAGTGGTCGCCGAATTTACGCAGGTCGATAATCCCCATAGCTATCATTTCGGGTTTTGTTCCCCGCACACGCAACACACCATATCCCATAATGGTCGTACCGGGGTCGATACCCAGAATTATCTTTTCCTTAACCGGCTGTATCACTCTATCACCTCCATCAGAGTCGGGAAACCGACCACTTTATCTTTGAATATCTTCACCAGCTCTTCGTTCAGTTTAGTCCCCTGCTCCAGATGCCAACGATGCAGTATACCGGAGTTTTCCACTTCAAACTGAAGGGAATAACAAGTGCTCCCCTCTTCACGATGGCTCAATACACGAACCATACGTGGTGCGTGCAGCGAACCGGCCTTTTCCACTTCGGGAAGATAAAATTCTTTCATCCAGATCAGGAAGTTATCTTCCTGTCCCTCTTCTACTTGATAGGTTGTATTATAGATCAGCATATTTTTTTCTTTCACTTTGTTTCGCAAACATAGCAATTATTTCAGAATAATGCATTATATTTGCGCCACCAAAATGTGGGAATTACCGCAAACGTTGGCAAAAGAATGAAACGGGGCGTTAGCTCATCTGGCTAGAGCGCGACACTGGCAGTGTCGAGGTGATGAGTTCGAGTCTCATACGCTCCACAAGTTTATATCATACTGATACACAAAAAGAGATCGCCCGACTTTAACAATTAAAGTCGGGCGATCTCTTTTCTCATGTATTAACAACTTTTACTACTGCAATTTGAACGTAACGGGAACCGTAAATTTGCAACGTACAGGAACGCCACGCTGTTTACCCGGTTTCCATTTCGGCATAGAGGAGATTACGCGAACGGCTTCTTTGTCCAGATAAGGATCGATACCCTTTGCCACCTTAACATCCACAATGCTACCATCCTTGTTTACGACAAACTGCACAGTCACGCGCCCTTCTGTACCCGTTTCCTGAGCAACGGTAGGATATTTCATATTATCCCGCAGATAACGCATCAGTCCCATCATACCACCATTGGCGAAATCAGGCTTTTCTTCCACCACTTCAAAGATTTCATCCTCTACAGGCACATCCTCTTCTACGGTAACGGAGATGTGTTTTATCTCCACATCTTCACCTGTTTCCTCCGTAGATCTGAAAGTGGTTTCTTCCACTTGGGCATCATCATCAATGATTGTCAAGACATCGTTAATAGGAGTAACCTGAGGTGGTGGCGGTGGAGCCAGTTCATGTTGCGTGGTAATAGGAATTTCCATGTCCTGCTCAAATACATTCTCGATGATACCGCCGCTTGTGTCAATCCGGATATCACGCGTCCACTCGAATGCAATGAACATGAAGGCCAATACAACTACATAACCTATAAGTAACCAAGTCGGTTTCTTACTTTCCAGGTTCGCTTTGGGTGTTTTCTTGATTTCCATAGTTTCAAATTAATTACCCTACAATGTTTTTGTCATAGACAGAACATTATACAGATATTGTTAGTAATATGAAAAATACTTGTGGCCACTAGTTTCTGTAATAAAGATAGCTGAATAAGTGTCAAGTTGTTATCAGAGAGCCCCATTAATATATTTTTTTAATATCTGTTCGAAAAATTTGCTTATACAAAAGATTATTCATGATGTATTTTTAAGAAATATGTTAAAATCAACATTTTTTCTCATATCAATGCCTTCGTTCTATGATATCAGACAGTTATTTTCAATGCATATAATTCAGCATACACACTTTTGCTTTTGTGTGCATTTTCCATAAACGCCCACACCCCAAAGAACTGTATTTCTTTATATTTTTTATAGCCCTTGTTACACACATTTTATAATAATAGGTACCACCCCTACCCCCTATTAATACAAATGTGTGTAACACAAGTACTGAAAAAAGTCGGAAAAATGCAAACCTGACACAAACCGGAAGAGTCGCTGACCACAATCAGATATATTATTATCTGTCATCACATATATTGTTATCCTGCATTACATATATTGTTGTCCCGGTTCCCATATATTGTTATCCCACATTTCAGACACCGGCATTTTCCTCACAACCGATTTATTTTCTTAGAGAGTTTGCAACCGGAATCATGATAAAATTGTATCTTTGCACCGTTTTATGTATTTTCGGAATAAAATAATAAACAAAGATATATATGATAGCTAAAATCAACCAGCTTCTGCAAGAAGTGGAAGCACTGAAAGCTGCCAATGCCGAGGAACTGGAAGCACTCCGCATCAAATACCTCAGTAAAAAAGGTGCAATCAACGACCTGATGGCAGACTTCCGCAATGTGGCTGCCGAACAGAAGAAAGAAGTCGGCATGAGACTGAATGAACTGAAAAACAAGGCTCAGGAAAAGATTAATGCCTTGAAAGAACAGTTCGAAAGTCAAGATACGGGCTGCGATGACATCGATCTCACCCGTTCGGCTTATCCGGTAGAACTAGGTACACGCCACCCGCTCACCATCGTAAAGAACGAAATCATCGATATATTCGCCCGTCTTGGTTTCAGCATCGCCGAAGGCCCGGAAATTGAAGACGACTGGCACGTGTTCTCCGCATTGAACTTTGCCGAAGATCACCCCGCACGCGACATGCAGGATACTTTCTTCATCGAAGCGCATCCCGACATCGTGCTGCGCACGCACACTTCATCCGTACAGACCCGTGTAATGGAAACATCACAACCCCCTATCCGCATCATCTGCCCGGGACGTGTATATCGTAACGAAGCCATCAGCTACCGCGCACACTGTTTCTTCCATCAGGTAGAGGCATTATACGTAGATAAGGATGTATCTTTCACTGACTTGAAACAAGTGTTGCTACTCTTTGCCAAAGAGATGTTCGGTGAAGATACCAAAATCCGTTTGCGCCCGTCATACTTCCCGTTCACGGAACCAAGTGCGGAAATGGATATCAGCTGCAACATTTGCGGCGGAAAAGGTTGCCCTTTCTGCAAACACACCGGATGGGTGGAAATCCTGGGTTGCGGTATGGTAGACCCCAATGTACTGGAAAGCAACGGAATCGACAGCAAGGTATACAGCGGATATGCCCTCGGTATGGGTATCGAACGCATCACCAACCTGAAATATCAGGTGAAAGACCTTCGTATGTTCTCTGAAAACGACACGAGGTTCTTGAAGGAATTCGAAGCCGCTTACTAATAATTGACGTATACCGGGCGAATGATTATTCGCCCCTACAATGATACACTGTTCCGGATTTCAAGGTTACCATTCCGGATTTCACAAAGTATGTAGGGGCGAATAATTATTCGCCCGGATATATTTCCCGTATTCATCAAGCTGCCCATTATGAAAGATAGACTTGTCACTCCCAGCTATTGCTTTATTCTTGCAGCCAACTTCCTGCTGTACTTCGGCTTCTGGTTGCTGATACCGGTACTTCCTTTTTATCTGTCCGAGGTGTTCAGTGCGGGTAATTCTACAATCGGTATCATTCTTTCATGCTATACGGTAGCCGCATTATGCATCCGCCCCTTCTCCGGATATTTTCTGGACAGCTTTGCACGTAAACCCCTATATCTGATGGCTTACTTCATCTTTATGACGATGTTTGCCGGATATATCATTGCCGGTTCACTGACGCTGTTCATCATGTTCCGCATCATACAAGGAGTATCATTCGGAATGGTGACGGTGGGAGGCAACACGGTAGTCATCGACATCATGCCCTCATCACGGCGCGGCGAAGGACTGGGGTACTACGGGCTTTCTAATAATATCGCCATGGCGGTAGGACCAATGTCCGGATTGTTTCTGCATGATGCGGGAGTGGATTATACTACTATCTTCTGCTGTTCGTTGGGCTCTTGTATCGCCGGTTTTGTTTGCGCAAGTCTGGTGAAAACGCCTTATAAGCCCCCCGTAAGGCGGGAACCCATATCGCTCGACCGCTTCATCCTGCTGAAAGGTATTCCGGCAGGTATCAGTCTGCTACTGCTTTCAATCCCCTATGGGATGACAACGAACTACGTAGCTATGTACGCCAAACAAATCGGCATCAATGCCACTACCGGTTTCTTCTTTACTTTTATGGCGATAGGTATGGCCATTTCACGTATCTTCTCCGGAAAAATAGTAGACAGGGGAAAGATTACGCAAGTCATTTCTGCCGGACTGTATCTCGTTGTGTTCAGTTTCTTCCTGCTTTCAGCCTGTGTATATCTTATCAATTGGAACAACATGCTATGCACCGTTGTTTTCTTTGCAGTAGCACTGTTGTTAGGGGTAGGTTTCGGAATCATGTTTCCAGCTTACAACACACTGTTCGTCAACCTGGCGCCCAACAGCCAACGCGGTACCGCCACTTCCACTTACCTGACTTCCTGGGATGTAGGCATCGGTATCGGTATGCTGACAGGAGGATATATTGCGGAAGTCAGCACTTTTGATAAAGCCTATTTGTTCGGAGCCTGTCTTACCATCGTGTCCATGCTCTATTTTAATGGAAAAGTAGCTCCACATTACCATAAAAATAAATTGCGATGAGAAAAAAAGAACGTTACGAGAAAATCCTCGCCTGGTTTCGGGAGAACCGTCCCATAGCCGAAACAGAACTGCACTACAACGATCCGTTCGAACTGTTGATAGCGGTTATTCTCTCCGCCCAATGCACAGACAAACGGGTAAACATGATTACTCCGCCATTGTATCGCGACTTCCCCACTCCGGAAGCCCTCGCAGCCAGTACACCCGAAGTAATCTATGAGTATATCCGCAGCGTATCTTATCCCAACAATAAAGCGAAACACCTGGTGGGAATGGCAAAGATGCTGGTGAAAGACTTCAACAGTGAAGTGCCCGGTACTCTGGAAGAACTCGTGAAACTTCCCGGTGTAGGACGCAAAACAGCAAACGTGATTCAGTCCGTCGTATTCAACAAAGCTGCAATGGCGGTAGACACCCATGTGTTTCGCGTCAGCCACCGCCTCGGACTGGTGTCGGATGCCTGCACCACCCCGTTCAGCGTAGAAAAAGAACTGGTGAAAAACATTCCGGAAGCCGACATCCCCATTGCCCACCATTGGCTGATTCTGCACGGACGATACATCTGCCAGGCACGTACACCGCAATGTGACAACTGCGGTTTGCAATTGATGTGCAAATATTATTGCGAGAAGTATAAAGTTAGCAAAGAGAAGCCGAAAGATAAAGAATAAATGACGGTTTCATAGCAAAAGAAAAGAAATAAACATTATCTTTGCGCTCACGAAACGAAATCAGTAACACTTTTAAATAAAATAGAGTATTATGACAATTGATCAATTCAACTTTGCCGGTAAAAAGGCATTCGTCCGCGTGGATTTCAATGTGCCCTTGGACGAAAACTTCAACATTACAGATGATAACCGTATGCGTGCTGCTCTTCCTACGCTGAAGAAAATCCTGGCTGACGGTGGCAGTATAATTATCGGTTCTCACCTCGGTCGTCCGAAAGGCCCGGCTGACAAATTCTCTCTGAAACACATCCTGAATCATTTATCTGAATTGCTGGGTGTTGAGGTACAGTTTGCTAACGACTGCATGGGCGAAGAAGCTGCTGTGAAAGCTGCTGCTCTGCAACCGGGTGAAGTGCTGTTGCTCGAAAATCTCCGTTTCTATGCTGAAGAAGAAGGCAAACCCCGCGGTTTGGCTGAAGATGCTACGGACGAAGAAAAAGCTGCTGCCAAGAAAGCCGTTAAGGAAAGCCAGAAAGAATTCACCAAGAAATTGGCTTCTTACGCTGACTGCTACGTAAACGACGCTTTCGGTACTGCTCACCGCGCACATGCTTCCACAGCTCTGATTGCTAAATACTTTGATAAGGACAACAAGATGTTCGGCTATCTGATGGAAAAAGAAGTGAAGGCTGTTGATAAGGTGTTGAATGACATTAAACGTCCGTTCACTGCTATTATGGGTGGTTCTAAAGTTTCTTCCAAGATTGAAATCATCGAGAATCTGCTGGGCAAGGTGGACAACCTGATTATCGCCGGTGGTATGACCTATACCTTCACCAAGGCTATGGGTGGCAAGATCGGTATTTCTATCTGCGAAGATGACAAACTGGATCTGGCTCTCGACCTGATGAAGAAAGCAAAAGAAAAAGGTGTAAACATGGTATTGGCTGTTGACGCTAAGATTGCCGACGCTTTCTCTAACGATGCCAACACGAAGTTCTGTCCGGTAGACGAAATTCCTGATGGTTGGGAAGGTCTGGATATCGGTCCTAAGACTGAAGAGATTTTTGCAGACGTTATCAAGAACTCCAAGACTATCTTGTGGAATGGCCCGACTGGTGTATTCGAATTCGAAAACTTCACTCACGGTTCACGTGCAGTAGGCGAAGCTATCGTAGAGGCTACCAAGAACGGTGCTTTCTCACTCGTAGGTGGTGGTGACTCTGTAGCTTGCGTTAACAAGTTCGGCTTGGCAAGCGGTGTTTCTTATGTTTCAACAGGTGGTGGTGCACTGCTCGAAGCAATCGAAGGAAAAGTTCTTCCGGGTATCGCTGCTATCAACGAATAAGAATAAACATTATCATACGGAAAGGCAGCTCTTTTTTCCAAAGAGTTGCCTTTTTTTAATCTTATATTTAGAAATGAAACGAACTCTGTTATCCTTTGCCTTCTTGCTCTCCGCCTTGATGGCAACCGCACAAGATGCTTGTTTGAATGACGTAGTAAACACACTTAAAGACCGTATCAGTCTCGCCGGATATGCACAGGTGGGATATACCTACGACGACGCAGATGGCGCAAGCAACACATTCGACATCAAACGTGTCATCTTCATGGCACAAGGAAAAATTACCGACCGCTGGACGTGCTACTTCATGTACAGCTTCGCCAATACCGGAAAAATTCTCGAAGCATACACCGAATACAAATTCTTGCCGCAACTGACCGCCCGCATCGGACAGTTCAAAACCATGTACACGATTGAGAACCCGATGTCTCCCTGTTATGTGGAACTGATAAACTGTTACTCACAATCCGTTAACTATCTGGCGGGAATCAACGGCAGCGACCCGTTATATGGCTCTTCCAGCGGACGCGATATGGGATTACTGATTTACGGTGACCTGTTCGGTAAACTGGTCAATTATAATTTTGCATTAATGAACGGACAAGGAATCAACCTGAAAGATAAAAACAACCAGAAAGATATTGTAGGTAACCTGATGGTAAATCCGTTGGACTGGTTATCTGTAGGCGGTTCTTTCGTGAAAGGAAAAGGATGCGCAGTAGCAACTTCCTCCCTCAATCCGGATATACAGACAGGTGACAATTACACCCGTAACCGCTGGTCGGCAGGTGCAGTCATCAAGACCAAACCGGTTGACGTACGCACGGAGTATCTTGCAGGAAAAGACGGGCATGTGAAAAGTGACGGTTACTATGTAACTGCCTCCGCCCACGTATTCCCCAAGTTTGACGTAATAGCATCTTACGATTACTTCAACAAGAGCAAGGTGCTGGATGATAAACAAACCAATTACGTAGTAGGTCTGCAATACTGGTTCTATCCCAAATGTAGGGTACAAGCGCAATATACATACTGTAATCGCCACATCGGAGACAACAGCAACCTGCTGCAAGCACAGTTGCAAGTGCGCTTCTAAAGAAAAGCCATCAATACCATGAACTACAACCAAATCCTGAAAGAGATATACGAGGAAATACAACCGTATGCCCAAACCGGTGAACCGGCAAGTTATATTCCGGAGTTGCTGAAAGTAAACCCCGACCGCTACGGCATCTGCCTGCGTACCATCGAAGGAAAAGAATATGCCCAGGGGGACAGTGATGAGCGCTTCGCTGTACAAAGTATTTCGAAAGTTTTCTCCCTTGCCATGAGCTTCGGCCGGATAGGTAACGAACTCTGGAAGCGCATAGGTGTAGAACCGTCCGGCAACGCATTTAACTCCATTTTCCAACTGGAAATGGAACGGGGCATTCCCCGTAATCCGCTGATCAATGCAGGGGCGCTGGTAATGGCGGATGTACTGCTTTCAGTACTCGATTATCCCGAAAGAGAATATCTTTCTTTTGTACGGAAGCTTTGCGGAAATGACATGATACAGTATAATGAAAGTATGGCAACTTCCGAACGGGAATACGGTTATCTGAACGCTGCCATCACCAATATGCTGAAGTATCACGGCAATATAGAAAATGACATCGAACGGGTGCTCCGTTTCTATTTCCGCCAATGCTCCATAGGCATGAATTGTCGGGAACTGGCACGTGCTTTCCTCCCCTTTGCCGACCACACCAGGCCCTTCAGCTTTGACGGCATTGAACTGACCACTTCGCAAGTGAAGCGTATCAACGCCATTATGCAGACATGCGGTTTCTACGATGAAGCCGGGGAATTTTCTTATCTGGTGGGTCTACCCGGTAAAAGTGGCGTAGGCGGTGGCATTGCGGCTGTTTGTCCGCGCAAATACTCAGTAGCCGTATGGAGCCCGCGACTCAACCCGAAAGGTAACTCCGTGATGGGCATGAAAGCTCTTGAACTACTGACAACTAAAACAGCTATCAGTATTTTCTGAAAGGCCGAACCTTTTTGGCATTATTTTTGTACCTTATATAAATAAAGTATTAAAGAAAGGCCTGAATATGAATGAACAATCCATCCAAAAACAATATAACCAAATTATCAGTCTACTGGAAAACAAACGGTTGAAAGAAGCTCTCGTTCACCTGGATGCTTTCCTGTACAATGGTAACGACTGGACCCTCCGCAACCGGTTAGAACAAATCCAGACTTCCTATCAATATATGTTGCAATACATGAAGTTGGGAATGACGGACCCGGAACGGCAGAAACTATACCGCCAGCTATTAGCTGACACCTGGGAGATAGCCGACCAAACACGCCTTACCCTGCTGGATGAGGTGTCTACCCACTATTACCACTCTTTACGCAGAAATCCGAACCAGCTTCCGAAAGCATACGACCTCTCTACTTTCCAAAGGATTCTGGAAGGTTTCACAGACGAAATGGCTGTATCGCAATTGGCAAACTACCAGGGACTGGATGCTATTCTGAAACGGCATGAAGAGACCTTGCAAGTCATGTTCCTCACTACATGGAGCAACAGCAGCTGGACCGTAGAAGAAATGGTGCAGGCAGAAAGTATGCTCCGGTCGGAAATCGTACCGGTCAACGATTTATGCCTGTTTGTCAGTGCTGTCACCCTCAGCCTGATGGAATGTTTTGATGAGCGCAAAGTTAATTGGCTGCTCGACGGCTTACGTCATGTCAATCCTCAGGTAAATCAAAGAGCTTTGGTGGGACTTGTCATCACTTTGCATCTCTATCCCTCACGCATTGCGCTTTATCCGGAACTGGAAGCACGCATATCACTCTACAAAGAAGACCCGGATTTCAGCAAACAGTTGAACCGTGTCTATATTCAGTTGCTCCGCAGCCAGGAAACCGAGAAGATTGACAGGAAAATGCGGGAAGAAATCATCCCCGAGATGATGAAGAATGTAAATATCATGCGCAACATGAAATTCGGTTTTGAAGAAACGGACGAGAACGACCGCAACCCCGACTGGGAGCAAGCATTCGAACAATCGGGATTGGGAAACAAGATACGTGAAATGAATGATTTACAATTGGAAGGAGCCGACGTATACATGAGTACCTTCGCACAACTCAAAGGATATCCTTTCTTCCGCGAACCGCATAACTGGTTCTATCCTTTCGACCGGATGCACTCCAGCATCATTCATCAGGTCGGTCTGAACCAGTCAGGCGAAAGTTCCGTTCTCTCCATCATCCTTCAATCGGGGTTCTTCTGCAACAGCGATAAATATTCATTCTGCTTCACCATCGCACAGTTGCCACAGACACAACGGGATATGATGTTGAGCCAGATGACTCCCCAAGACCAAAGCGACTTTATGGAAGAGAAAAACAGCGCAAGTCTGAAGCAATATGCCGAACGCCCCGATGTTATCAGCAACCAGTATATTCATGACTTATACCGTTTCTTCAAGTTGAACCAGCGCAGATATGAGTTCCACAATATCTTCCAGGAAGAGATAGCTTTACATCGCAACCCGGTGTTGAAAGATTTGTTGAGCGATCCCGAACTGCTGACTGCCGTTGCCGACTTCCACTTCCGCAAAGAACATCCGGCAGAAGCATTGGAACTTTACCGGATGCTGATTGACCGGAAACAGGCTAATGCCGATATTTTCCAGAAAACAGGTTTCTGCCTGCAAAAAGAAAAACGGTATCAGGAAGCCGTGGATGCCTACATGAAAGCTGATATGTTGAAACCGGGCCACCTGTGGACGCTCCGCCATCTGGCTACATGTTATCGTCAGATGAAGAATTTTGATGCAGCATTGGAATATTATCACCGCGTGGAAGCCATCCAGCCGGAAAACCGGAATGTATTGTTCTACACCGGTAGTTGCCTGGCGGAACAGAAAAGGTATGATGAAGCATTGCAATATTTCTTCAAACTGGACTTTCTGGAAAATGATTGCACGAAAGCATGGCGTGGCATCGGCTGGTGTTCATTTGTCAGCGGCAAGCACGAACAGGCCATGAAATACTACGATAAGATTCTTGCCGGAAAACCGCTCGCAACCGACTACCTCAATGCCGGACATGTGGCATGGGTGCTGGGCAGTATAGAAAAAGCGGCCGGACTGTATGGCAAAGCTATGGCAGAAAGCGGCAGCAAGGATGCCTTTCTGGAAATATTCGACAGAGATCGGAAGAGTCTCCTCAAACAAGGAATTGCAGAAGAGGATGTTCCGTTGATGTTGGACATGATTGAATAAAACGATCAATCAAGATTTTATTTACACTTTCAATAGCTCCCTGTACAGTTTCTGCACAGGGAGTCCCATGATGTTATAGTAACTCCCCGATATATTTTCCACGCCGATAAAGCCAATCCACTCCTGTACTCCATAGGCTCCGGCTTTATCCATAGGCTGGAATCTATCTACGTAATAGGCTATTTCGTCTTCACTCAAAGTAGCAAAACGCACCTCAGTCTGTGCTGTGAAACTTCTTTGCCACTCGGTGGTGGTGATGCATACGCCCGTAAAAACTTCATGGGAACGTCCCGACATAGTACGCAACATTCGCAAGGCATCCTCACGGTCTACCGGTTTTCCCAAGACCTGTCCATCCAGCCAGACAATGGTATCTGCCGTAATCATCAGTTCACCGGGTTGCATCATGGCAACATAAGCGTCCGCTTTTTCTTTAGCAATATACAAAGGTATATCCGCACCCTGCAAAGTCTCAGGATAAGATTCATCCACATCAGGCAATGTCCGCACCTCATAGTCCACCCCCAAACCTGCCAGCAACTCCTTCCTCCGGGGAGAATTACTGGCAAGTATCACTTTATATTTCTTCAAATTATCCAACATCGCCTCTTTATTTTTTTAATCATTAATTTTCAATTTGCCTGTCATCCTACCATCCGAATGCCTTATCATCCATCCAAAGCCCCTGAACTTTCAAGACTTGTTCCACAACATCCCGTCCACATCCATAGCCACCATTGGCATGGGAGATATAACAGGAAACATCTTTCACTTCCGCAGACGCATCTTTGGGGCAACAGGGCAAACCACACTCACGCATCACCTCTATGTCAGGAATATCATCGCCCACATAAAGGATTTCTTCATCTTTCAGCCCATGACGGTTACGGAAATCATGGTAATCATGGATTTTAACAGAAGAGGACATGTAGATATCCTCGGAAGGAATACCCAAAGCCATGAAGCGTTTGCGTACCGCTTCGGAACGTCCACCGGTAATGATACCCAGTATCATCCCTTGTTTGGAAGCGAGATGAAGAGCATAGCCGTCTTTGATATTTACGGTACGCATAGGTTCTCCTTCCGGACTCATTGGTATAACGTTGGCACTCAAGACGCCGTCAACGTCAAACACGAGAGCTTTTATCTTTTTCAGATCATAATTAATGGTACTCACTTCAACTATTTTTTATAAGATTATTCGTTAAAAAACAATGCTTGTCCTACCCCGAAACATTGCTTCTTATAGGCCAAAACATTGCTTCTTACGCCCACAATCATTGCTTGTTTTGCAAATGATGTATGTTCTCGCTTATCAACCGATACAATTCCTGCATCTCCGGTTCGTCCGCCAGCATTTCCAGATGCTTACTGATCACATTCTCATCATAGCGCACAGCCGGTCCTGTCTGTGCCTGTTTTGGTTCCAGTTCATGCACCTTACGTGCAGTCTCATCAATCAAAGGCAACATCACATCAAACGGAAGATTATATTTCTTCAACAAATCAGCAGCCAAGGCATACATATGATTGGCAAAATTACAGGTAAACACCGCTGCCAGATGTAGACTTCTCCTTTGTTCGGAAGTCGCCTCATATACCTTTTCCGAAAGCACCGAAGCAACCGCTTTCAGCAATTCCGTATCTTCCGGCGAATTACTCTCCACAAAGAAAGGTATCGCATGGAAATCCACAGCACGTTGCTTACTGAATGTCTGCATAGGATAAAATACTCCATAGCGCGATGCTCTCCCGTCCCAGATACTCATCGGAATACTACCGGCCGTATGAACCAACAATGCATCTCCCTTACCGGCAACAATTTCCGGCAATACTTCCACGAAAGCGTCATCCTTCAGAGAAACGATATAGAGCCTGGCTTCTTTTGACACTTCAGAAAGTTCAGTCGTATATTCCGCTTCCACCGCCTGCGCCAATGTACGGGCAGCATCGGTAGTACGGCTATACACCTGAACTATGCGAAAACCATTCCGGTATAAAGCCTTAGCCAGATTTGTCGCCAGATTTCCGGCACCGATAAAGACTATCGGCGTATCTTGCACACTTCTTTTCATCTTGTAGCCAACCAATATAAAATAATTCCAAGAACCAGCAGGGCCACCGGCAACAGATAAGCAGACATCGTGCCGAGCAGTGCCGTTATCAATCCGAAATTCAATACCAGCCACAAGCCTATCAACACCAGTCCCACCGATTTATCACGTTTGAAAATAAGGAATATAATCGCTGTGTATAGCAGAAAATTATCCTTATTCATCACCCACGGCAAGCCGATACTGGAGAAATGAATCAATTTATCCACTAAATAAAGTATACCGAAAACAATCAATGTAATGGCCGTAGCCTTGTAAGTATCGCGGTTATTGTTTGCTTTTGTTGCGGCCACCGTTACTTTCCTCCAAATTTATTGATATGAACCTTTTCCCATTGCAGATGTTCTTCACTGAAAGGCTTACGCTCCATGCCCTTGTGTCCGACAGCAATGACACTGAGCACCTGCAACTGCAAGGGAATGTCGAGTACTTCACGCACATATTCATCGGACGGCATTCCGGTAGCGGTGGAACGTTCGCGCACCTGTACCCAACAACTGCCTAAGCCCATATCTTCTGCCTGTAACTGTATAATAATCGAAGCAATGGAAGCATCTTCAATCCACACATCGCTTGCCAACGGATCGGCCGTCACCACAATTGCCAACGGAGCATCGGCAATGAACTGCGATGACTGCGCTTTGCAATGTGATAGTTTTTCGAGCAATTCCTTATTGTCCACCATAATAAACTGCCATGCATTTGTCCGCTTGGAAGTGGGTGACATCAATGCAGCTTTCATCAAAGCAACAACTTGTTCCTGTGTCAACTCTTCATCCGTAAACTTCCGCATGCTACGGCGAACTTTTAGTAATTCACTGAAATTTTCCATATCTATTAAGTTGAGTAACTACAAGCTACATGCTACAAGTGTTTATGCTATCATACCGCAAGGTACCCGTAGCCTGTAGCTCGTAGCTAAATTATTGTTTAATAGTGCAAAGATACAAGATTATTTTTTAAATTTGCAGTCAATGCCTCTGAAACTAACGACATATTACCACGGGAATGACATCCCGGAACTACCGGGCAAAAATACGTTTCACTCCATCGAGTTGTTTCGCATCTATGAAGCAACCACAGGTTACACGCCCCTTCTCATCGTTGCATCCGAAGGCGGAAAACCCGTTGCCAAGCTATTGGCAGCAATACGAAAGAGTGTCCGCCTGTTTCCTCCTGCCATTATCAAAAGGTGTGAAATCTATGGTACGGGAGAGTATTTTGATGAAACGGCAGACAAGGAATTTGTCTTTGGCGAGATGTTGCAACGGCTGACTGACGAGGCATTGCGGGAAGCATTCCTCATTGAATTCCGTAATCTGGAGAACTCACTATTCGGTTATAAATCCTTCCGCAAGAACCACTATTTTGCCATCAATTGGCTTCAGGTACGCAACTCCCTGCACAGCAGGGAATATGTAGAAGAGCGTTTCAGTCCATCACGCATCCGGCAGATTAAGAAAGGATTGAAGAATGGCGCAGAAGTACGGGAAGTCCACAACACAGAAGAGATACAAGCGTTCTCCCAAATGCTGCACCATGTTTATTCTTCAAAAATACGCCGCCACTTTCCCAGCAAAGAGTTCTTCCAGCATATGGAAAAAGAAATGGTGCAAGGGAAACAAAGCAAGATATTCATAGTTACGTATAAAGATAAAATCATCGGTGGCAGTGCCTGCATCTATTCTGAGGATAATGCCTATCTCTGGTTTTCAGGTGGGATGCGCAAAACTTATGCCCTGCAATATCCGGGTATACTTGCCGTATGGCATGCCCTCACCGATGCCAAGAAACGGGGCTACCGCCATCTTGAATTTATGGATGTCGGTCTCCCCTTCCGCAAACATGGTTACCGTGACTTCGTTCTACGTTTCGGCGGGAAACAAAGTAGCACTCGCCGCTGGTTCCGCTTCCGCTGGGAATGGCTGAACAAACTGTTGAACAAGATTTACGAATAGCCTTATTCTATACTCTGATACGTCAATGGCGGATCAAAATAGCGTGACATACTCTTTATATTCTCCCTGTAAGAAGGCTTTGCAAAGTGAGTATCGCTGAAATAAGCATCTTGCAGTTTTTTCTTTTCTACTTTGGCAGCATCCGGCTCTACAATGTGATTGGCTGTCTTCTTACCGGAAGCATCAGATACTTCTACAGTCATGCACGCTCCATCCGCTTTTGCAGTAATCAAACTACCGGTCGATACCGGAACATCCAATGTCTGATAAGAATCAATATCCAATTTGAGAGTTACAGGAGCACCATTCCATTCATAACGATATGTTCCATTGGCATTCTCTTTAGAGATAATCATGTGAAGTATGCCATCCCCAATATTTACCCGGCTGTCCACCTCTTTCAAGTCGGAAGGAAGCTGCGGAGCAAGGGTGATAGAGTGATTGAGCATATCAGGACGCACTCCCAGGAAATACTGATTCCATACCCGGATATGCTCGCTATTGCTCCATGCTTGCAGGAAAGTCCCGCTACGCCGCACCCACGTTTGTCCGGCACGCGGCCATGCATCCGCATTCTCCGACAGACTGCCGACAGCACCTTCGGCAAGAGCCTGACGGTTCATATTTCTGAATAAAGTATAAGCGATGTCCGCCTGTCCGTTCTCTATCATCCGTTGCATTGCCATGCCATTGTTCCAAAGCCATATCGTACCGTTATGATAAGCATCGTCTTTATGATAGCGATGCCACTGTTCGTGATAAGGATGGAATTGTTCGTCATCCTGATCGAGTGACGACACACCCCAGGGATATACCAGACGTTCCCAAACTTCTTTGGTCTCATGCATCTTTAAGTTTGAATCAGAAATCAGATCCAGCGCATAGATAGCATTGGGACGAATTTGCGTATCACCGGTACCGTCTGTATTCAAATGATCGTAAACAAATTGAGTGGCAGTATCTACAAAATCCCGTTCAAAGTTTGAACGAAGACGTGCCGCCGCATCATTCCAGCGCCTGGCATCCTCTTCCCTATTCATATAACGGGCAAGATCCGCAGCATTCATCAACTGGATATACCATAGAGCTTGCACATCTACAGCACGGTTGCCACGTGGTGAACAAGGATATTTACTTTGGCGCTTGGCATCCATCCAGGTGTCCGCATCGGCATGGGTGAGATAACCTTTCTCATCGGTATACAGACGCAAAGAGGCATCTGTAGCAATCTTTACCGAAGGATATATCTCTTTCACAAAAGCCGTATCACCTGTATATTTCAGATAATCGTGTACTTGCATCACAAAGCGGGGCGTTCCATCGGTGGTATTATACAGAACACCTTCCAGATTCAGGCGGTTGGGAATACGTCCGTAAGTGGGAGAAGTGGAAACAGTGTCCTGATAGCGGGCAAAAGATGCAAGGATATCACGTGCTGTCTCAAATTGTCCGGTGCAAAGCACTGCACCCGGCATAGAGATAAACATATCCCTTCCCCAGAAGTCCGTAAACCAAGGCAAACCGGCATACATGCCGTAACCGCCATGTTGATAAGTTATCAGCTGGTCGTTAGTGAGCATAATCCAGGCAAGTGCATGATCCAAAGAATCCAGATTCGTTTTCAAAGGATTATGATTGAGCAGAGATTGTATACGCCGACTACGTTCTGTCAGCCAATTCTCTCCTTCTTTACGGAAATCCTCTATGGCTTCCCGACTGTCTTCTTCCGTACCAAAAGCAATTAGGAAACCGCCTGAAGAAGCCGGAACAGTCATTATGCTATCATTAAATTCGATGGCTACTCCATTAGCCGGTGCCATACGCACCACATTTTCGGGTGATTCTTTTGCCGTATAAACTACTGAATTGCCGTCTTTCCGGGTATCAGTCACATTCTCTCCTTCCAACATCAAGGAAACGAGTTTTCCTTGTATGCTATCCATACGTACATATAGTAAGCGTGGTTTATCCAACAAACAAAATGTTTCTACTGCTTTATCATAATGACGCATCAACCTGTCCGGATACACCCTTACATGGGCATTCTTCCGAAGCAGTCTTTCGCCATCCACATACAAACGGTAGTCAGCAAAAATGCGTTTCGCATTTACGTTCCATCCTGCATACCAGTCCCCCCAACTATCCGTGGAAGTCATTCCATAATAAAATCCTCCGCTCTTATCGGTATAGGAGTATTCACGGGAATGGCCGCTGGGGATGGAAACACCTAATTCATCGATACTTAAAGGAGACAATTCCTTCATATTCTCACCACAAGAAACTACTAAAAGAGAAGCAGCTGCCAGCAATATACCGGCAGCTTTCTTCCAAAAACACAAACAAACTCTATTATCAACCATTTTACAACAACTAACCTATTTCATAATTTTACAAGCCTGTACTCTTCCATCTTCCAGATAAGCCCGTGCCATATAGTAACCAACAGGCAAAGCGGATAAACCTACAGAAGTACAGTTCTCCTGTGTCATAACCAGCATACCATTGACAGAATACACTTCTACGCGTTTAGCTTCTCCGGCAGGCAACACTAAAGTATCTATCCCCTTATTATAGTATATCAAAGTCTTCTCAGCATCCGGAGTAGTTGTTTCGATATCCGTCAAAGTAGGTTTAAAATTGGTGAAAAGACGGAATTCATGAGCCGGAACATCAACCGTCTGCGTCGTGCCCGATACAGTCATTTGTTCATTATCCTTCAACAATTCATACCAAGTACCTGTCTTGGGGAACGAAACTGAGAGGTTTTTGTCTGCCAGTGTAAAGTTTCCGACTACGACAAGAGATTTCTCTCCATCAGCAGAAGTGGCGGATAGGGTACGTCCGCTGTCCCAATTAGAAGTGCCGACTTTCCAGCTAAACTTTGCGTCTGAAGCAAACAGTTCAGGATAGGAATGGCGTAAATCTAACAAAGTCGCATATGTTTGGTATAATTCTTTCCGGTCAGCATCTTCAAAGTAATCCCACTTGATTGGTTTAGGATCTGTACGATATCCACCCTGCTCATCATATTTAGTACCGTCACTATTGTTATTGATAGAGAAATCATATCCTAACTCACCAAATTGCCAAATCATCTTCGGTCCGGGTACGGTAAGGAAGAAGGCCGCATTAGTGGCTAAACGTTTGGTGCGGGTAGAGAGATTAATATTACTTCCTGTTGCAGGGCTCATTCCGGTATTTGTACTCGTAGTTGATGCTATTACTCCGGTATTTCCCCATTTCCAGGCTTTAAACCCTGTACGTTCTTCATCATGACTTTCCATATATCCCACCAAACTACCGGCAGGCATACCGGATGTCCCTGCAAACAAACCAGAAAAATCGGTTTTTGAGCCACTCCATCCCATAGCAGTTTCACAATATGCTTCATTTTTATTACGCCATAGCAAGATGCCCGCATCTCCTAACTGCTTTTCTTCACTGGTAGCTGCCAAATGTTCAAAAATAACATAAGCACCCGGTTGCCGTTCCTGTACAGCAGCCGACATACGTTTCAGATTGGCAATACGTGCATCATCCGGACCATTTGCCCAATCACTCGTTCCGTAAGGAGTATTGGAAAATCCTTTTGTAAAGTCATAACGGAAACCATCGATTTTATATTCTGACATCCAGAAGCCGGCTACGCTATCTACCAGAGCACGCGTATATTCACTCTCGTGATTAAAATCATATCCCCATGAAAGACTCGGATTCTTGATATTCGACTCCTGATTATACCACGGATTATCAGCAGAAGGTTTTCCATCCGCATCCCTATATAGGAGATAGAAAGGAGACTGGCCAAAGCTATGATTCAGCACAAGGTCGATAATGACAGCCATCCCCTGATTATGACATTCATCCACGAAAGCTCTTAAATCATTTTTTGTACCGTAATACTTATCTACGGCAAAATAGAACGAGGGATTATAACCCCAACTCGTGTTTCCTTCAAATTCATTGATGGGCATCAGTTCAATAGCATTTACTCCCAGATTTTTTAGATATTCCAGTTTTTCTTTCGCAGCATTGAAGGTATGTTCCTCGGTAAAGTCACGAATCAGCATTTCGTAAATAACCAACTTTTCAGAAGCAGGGCGCTCAAAGTTCTTCACTTTCCAGTTATAAACAGCCTGTCCTGTTTGCAGGACGGAAACAATACCTTCTGCTTTTCCGGTCGGATAGGCTTTCAAATTCGGATATGTCGTACTCTCGATATACTGGTCATTCCAAGGATCCAAAACTTTATCTGTATAGGGGTCCGCCACATAGATAGAACCATCTACCAAATATTGGAAAGCATATTCTTCTCCTTTAGTCAAGTCTGAAAGAGTTATCCAGAAATATTCACCGTCTTGTTTCAGTTGATAGTCTGCTTTAGGCGTCCAATCATTAAAGTCACCTACCGCATACACATACTTTTTACCCGGAGCCTGCAACACCAAAGTTACTTCCGTATCACTGACATAGTTAATACCGGGACGTACTCCCTTAGGCATCGTTTCCGAAGTACTTGTTCCATTCAGTACTGTTACTTTTTGTGTTGCGGATTCTGTTTTACCATTAGCAGTAGCCTCTACTTTCAACGTATAGCTTCCGGCTGTTGAGAATGTATAAGATTTGGAAATAATAGTAGCATTAGTTGCAGTAGCTATTTCGGTAGCGTTTACATAAAGTTTCAAATCGGAAGCCGTAGAGGCAGAAGCTTCAATTGTAAGAGGCGTACCGATAAGTATATTTTCTTTTTCAGCAGGTTGGTCGAAGCGAACGGTTAAACCGGCGGCATGTACATCAACAAAGATATCTTTGCCACCTGTTTCTTTTCCTTCTTTCGATTTATCGGCACTACGAAACACAAAAGCTAACTGCGTTACAGTTTCGCCACTCTTAACGCCATAATATTCACGAATACTGGGAGTTAGCTTTAATTGCCATTTATCATTTCCCAATGAAGTCATTTTATACTTCGCCGAGTTATCTCCCCATGTCGGAGCATATTGCCAGGCTGTGCCCCCAATTGTCACTCCCGTATGTGCATACACATCCCCGGTGAAGCCTTTCAACCCTGCCGTACCTTTCGTTGCATCAAAAATAATGGTGACTTCATCATTCTCCGTCGGAAAAGCCGGAGTAGTGGTTACTATTTGCGCTTGCATGGCAACCACTGCCAGCAAACAAATAAAAAAGGAGTAAAGTCTTCTCATGCGGTATCAATTTATTGGTTAATGGCTCAAAAGTACACCAGTTATCCCGGATTATCAAGTACTTGAAACAGAAGCAGGAAAAGAAGTAGTGCAAACGGTTGCATGAATCAAAGCATACATTCCTGATCAACTGGTTTCTGTCGGCAAAAATATAACGGACCGGAAATCAGCTTATGGGATTTGGTGGGTTTCATCGGTTTTATTAGAGAAATATTTTTTCCAGTTGGAGAAATATTTTTTCCCAAGTGAGAAAAAAAAGAGCTCTGCGAAACTTGCAAACTTGCAAAACTTGCAGCTCCCTCACACCCACACACGCGCACGTATATAATAAGGTGAATTTTGACTTTCAATTGGCTCGGCCTATCACCTTTCTGAAAAAGATAAAACTATCATCAATAATCTGTGCCGCTTGCAAGGCTTTCACAAAGCGGCACAGATTCTTTTATTCCTTGAGTAAAAGAAGGGATACTTATTTTGGTAAGTTTGCCCTGCTCACCGGTACTTTCCGGTCATTTCCGAGTTTTATCCCATCGTTCTTTTCAATTCCTCTCCTCGCGCGCGTACGTGTGTGGGTGTGAGGGAGCTGCAAGTTTTGCAAGTTTGCAAGTTTGTAAAGTATAGGATTATGAATAAAGTAACAAAAGAACAATACGAGTTTGCATTAGCAAGAGTGGAGATGCTTCTACCATTGGTTGATGATAATACCCCTGCAAACGATAAAAACGCAGTAGAACTCACCGTTATGTCTGATATAGTGATTGCTTACGAAAAGGAACATTACCCAATAGAAAAGCCTACGGTTGCTGAACTAGATTACTTTGTCGGGTACTGAATATTCCTCCAGCTGCAATGTTAGGATTTTAGGGATGGGCTATGGCAGCCTTTACCTACTGAAGCTCCTTATCCTTTACTACAACCTCCTTATCACCCTTTACTAAATAAGTATGGCAACAGTTTGCTGAAACAACATAGTTTTCAGTAACTACTATTTTTTCTCCTATTTTACCAACAAGCTGTAACTCAATCTCTTTCCCTGCAAATTCTTCTCTATCAAGATCTGAAGCGATGATATATGTATGAAAATCTTCTCCCCAGTTAGGAACATCCCGCACTTTTCCTGTAGCAACTTCTATAACTTCATAACTATCCAATACGACAGGTGTACCATCTTCATATTTTATTGTAATTGGAATATTCAAAAACGCCATATCGCAAATTACATCAGAACAATCCTCAGTTCTATCATTATTTTTATCACTACTACACCCTGTATACAAAATAGCCATACATAAAGAGGCAAAAAATAATAAGTTTTTCATAAGTAATATATTTTAAGGTTTCTACTTATATAGTAAATACCTAAAAACTGAAATACTGCATTCTATAAGCAAGAAAATACTATTTTCACACTTACTTTCCTGCCTATAGAATGCATCTATTCCTACTTTCCACTTCATTGGACGTTTTCATACCTCTTTTCAATATTCATGAATTCTGTCACTGTCTCCCAGTATTGCTTTTGGTTCTCAGGACGCGGATGCCAATCCGGATCAGGGCTATTACGAACAGCCTCTTCCCAATTTCCATCATTCATAAATTTATAGTCAATAGTGCAGGAAGATAATTCCTTTATAGGTTTAAGAAATATATATCCATCAAATAAATCCGCTAAAGTAAAGTCTGTATGCCCCATTGAGTAGTAACTATGATCACGTAATTCTCCTATAAGCGACTCCTTCAAATCAAAACCAACAGGTTTATTGTTGTGCTTACTCATTACCACTTCCAATTTTCCTCCTGCTGGAGAAACCAATGCAGGCTGATGATTCGGATAATTAAAGAAAGGTTGATGTAAAGCCACAGAAACTACTTTCGTATTATATTTTGAATAGAGTAAATTTCCTAAGAAACGCTTTTCATAGCGCACAAAGCCAGGAGAAGTATAATCATAATAAGGAAAACAATAAGATGTAAACGCATGAATTGTCCCTGTCAAAACCAATATTTTCTCATGGCAAGACAACACTTCACGTTCTAAAAGAGCACATCTGAAATCTTCCGTATTCCCCAAAGGAAAAACTTTTTTCATATTTTCCGGTGTTCTCACCTTTTCAAACGCTTCCCAATTATACCGATAACTGATATTTAAAACACGGAACCTCCTCGCTTGTTCCGGTAACGAACGATTCCACTCCCATGCAGCCTTATAAATATTCATATACTCGACGATAGCCCATCGGGTATTATAATTAAACATCAACTGACGAGCCAATTGTTCATCATACTTTGGTGCATTTATCAATGAATCTAATTGTCTTTGATCTTCGTATGCCCCGAACTCCATTCCCAACATATAAATACCATTCTCATACAATTTAGGTATCATGTTTCGAACAAAGTCCAAATTCTCTTTCACCCCATGATCCTCAGCCAACAAAACAATGTCTGCTTCCTTAAATTTAGATATCAAATAATCATCAGGTGAAAGGTTCTTATCGTGATTATCACAAATAGCACTCTTCTTTTCACTTCCCAAAAGAAATATCAGCGGATTATCCAAACGCTTATTCCAATCCTCCTCCGTATGTCCGGCTCCCGGAAAGACCTTAGATATCCACATGGGAGCCTTCCAACCCTTCCTTGCCATCAAACTATCCAGTTTATCTTGATAAGGAGGATAATAAGCATCTAAAGTGGCATCTCCCCTATCCATATAAATCATACGGCTGTTAGCCTTTGGGAGATTATTATCCAGATAATTCCGAAAAGCTTCCGACCATTGGTCCGCTTTTTCTTTAGAGAGTTCATTGCTTAATATCATAGGGACATGAGTTGACATACAAGCAGCTCCTCCAAACACTTCTGGGTATTCGCATAGTGCATATAGTGAAATTAAGCCCCCCATACTGGAGCCCATCACAAAAGTATGCTCGACACTTTTATTCGTGGAATACTTTTTATCAATAAAAGGCTTAACTTCTTCTACCAAAAAACGAAGATAGTTATCCGCATTAAACCCCACATCACCCGGAACCACACTATCCGGTAAGTTCTTCAATGCTTTTTGAGGAAAGTAGTCTGCATATCTCGCTTCCGGGATGTTTGCCACTCCTACAACAATACAGGGTTTGATCTTCTTTTCATTCAGGAGTTTTCCAACAACTTCATCGATTCCCCATTCTTGCTTATTCCAAGTGGTATTCGCATCAAACAGCATTTGACCGTCATGCATATAAAGAACATCATACTTCTCTTTTGGAGAATAATCAGAAGGTAGCCAAACAAAGACGTCACGCGGGGTAACAATTGAAGAGCTAAAGGCAGGATACTCTACAAGTTGTCCTAAAGAAACGGTTTGCTGCGCAATACCATAATGACATAGCAGCAGAGCAAATGCTATAAAAAGAAATCTCATTTTCATTGTATTACATATTTAGCTATTACCGATGTACAACTTACTACAAATACGATTTAGAATATTTAAAAAGGCTGCCTGTAGAATAATTCCTCCAGACAGCCTTTATTTTTATAAAAATCAACCTATCTTATTTCTTTGTCATTGTACAGTACATTACATCAGAATCCGTACGTTCCAAATACAATTCAATATCATAAGTACCTGCACTAACGGACAAGTTATCTCCTCCGAAAGAAAGATCATCAGCCTTTCCACCGACATTAATATCCCACCCATCATTAGCACGGAATTTCATAGTTCCGTCAGTCAACGTAAGAGTAGCCGTCCAGCACTTCTTATCTGAATTCCAAGTCATATCCTGATCAGAATTCCAACCGTCAGCAGTAGCATCACCAATAATACCCCAAGTAGTAGCCGTAGCTGTAAGTTCACCATTCATTACATCAGCAACAATGTAATAGAAACCAGCTGTCGGCATATTTATGTTACTACCATCGTTACTTGCTGCAAGTCCACCATTGTAAGTAGAGAAGTCATTACTGTTATATTCACCATTATCCCAGTTACGTTGCTTCGTAAATTTGAAATCACCATTCAAATTACTGAAACCCTTATAAACTCCATCAAAATCACTTGTACGGAGAGCCTGAGCTACTGCGGGATTCCAACCTTGATGATTACCCGGAATATAAATGAATTCTTCTGTCGGGAATGCCGTACTCAGCACTTTCACTGTAAACGGATGCTTGTTCACATCAACAATCACTTTATATTCACCGGTTTCCCCTTCAAATTTAAAGTTATCACCTCCATCTCTAAATATACCATCTGCATCAATTGCATATCCCCAATTGTCGTTAGCACGAGGCTTATATTCACCATCTTTCGTCAATGTAGTAACCACAGAATATGTATTAGCCACGGCATCATATACCAATGGGGTTTCCTTATCCCAGCCACCTACTGTAGCAGAACCAATCAGCCCCATAGACTCTATTTTCACAATCTGAAGGGTATTAAACTTCATGCTTACACTGATACGATACGTTCCGGCAGAAAGAGATATAGCTGTATTACCGCCTATAGTGCCGTTTATAACCTTGTTACCTTTATCGTCGGTAGTAGCTTCAGCGTCGTCACTTCCAACCTGAGCTTCAGAGTCCGGATCAAGTAATTTAAAGTTCGCATCAGAGTCAAGAGTTACAAAACACTCAAACAAACCTTTGGTTAATGTACTTTGTGGAATCTTCTTATCCGTACCGGTAAGTTGTATGTAAGCCGGATAAGTTGCCTTATAAGTAGTAACCTTCACTGTTAACGGTGCAGAAGGTACACCATCAGGATATGTCTCCGAATATGCTGTTACAACAAACTGCACATTAGCAGGCACAGCTTCGGGAGCACCGGTAGCTACAACGAGTTCATTCCATTCGTCAACGGTCTTCGTACAAGTGGTTCCTGTCAAATCTTTAGCCACTTCAACAGCCTCTCCACCATCGTAGGATACGGAAACGGCATAAGTGATAGCCTCGTTATAAGTTAGCCGGGCAGCTTCCCAACTCAACAATTGCACTTCACCAGCAGGATCATTCATGTCAAGCACTAACTCTGAAACGGAAGCAGCAACTACTGCTGACACCGCATCACCATAAGAATATACTTTCATTGACTGCTTAGCAGACTCATATTTACCATTAGCATCCGAAGCCACTACATAGAAAGCGAGATCAAATGAGTTATTTTCAGGAATACCAGAGATTCCTTCCAGTAAAGTGTGAAAATCAGTCTTTGTTACTGTAAGGCTCAAATCTTTCGTAGTAGTTCCTACCTGCACAGCAGCAGTGGTACCATATTGTGCATAAAGTGCATAGGAAACTTCACCTTGCATAAAACGGGCAGCAGACCACGCCCATGTAATAGACTCTGACATTGTATTCTTTGTCATCAGAATCATTCCATTGTTCACAAGTTCAGGTGCCGCAGGCTCTTTTGAAAATGTATCTTCCCAATCCTCCTGGCATCCGGTGGCAGCTATCATTACGATAGCTGCTACGAACATATATTTTAAATATTTTATCATAATCATTCAATTTTAAGATTATAACTTATTACTGCTTAATTAGTTCTACAACAAAAGGAGTACGATTGGCATGAAGCTTGATAATATAAGTACCCGCATTATCAACCTTAATATTATCCCCACCATTGGTTACGAGTTCAAGACCACCAGGTATAGCGATACTTGAATTACCACTTGCACCATACTTATTATCATAAGTTGAATTAAGACGAATCAAGAATTCACCTCCTGCCTCAAAAGTCAAAGGTTCAGAAAGCCATGCGTTTTGAATAGGATCATAAGTCAAAAGACTTGGAGCATCAGCATTCCAACCATTACATGTGCCTACAACATCAACGGCTGAAACAGGAGTAGCATCAATTGACATTGCAGTTCTGTTTACTGAAATCTTCCAGAATCCGGCAGGCAACTGTAAATCACCACCAGCAATACCAGTAAAGTGGCTATCTACTTTGAAAGCATCGTAACCCCAGTTACCTCCGCTCCAGCTACGCTCGGAAATAATTTTGAAAGCTGAATGTCCAGATGTACCATCTTCAAAGAAATCATAGAGACCTTCATAAACATTAGTACCTGCACTCGTTTCCCAGATTTCAACAGCTTCACCTTCTTTCCAACCATTGAAGAAACCTACTACATACAGATTCTTCAGCGGAGCTGCATAAGTAGTCACCTTAAAGGAGTTTGAAACATTGGATTTAATCGCTTCATACTCATCCGTTCCTGCAAATCGAGCTGTAACATAAGCCTGAACCTCTGCTGTTTCGTTAGGATTAACACCAAGACCATTGATTACAACTCCATTGATATCGCCTTTAGCAATAGCCAGAGAAGTAGAAGAAGAGGTACCCACCAAGGCAGATTTATCGCCCTTAGTTAAATAAACAGTATAAAGCACTTGTACAGGTAAACCAAAGTCAGCGGCTTTCCAAGAAAACACAACTGTTTCATCCTTAGAGTTGTCGGCATTCACAATAATATCACTGCACTGCCCAATAACAGGAGCAATATATTTATCGGAGCTATTTACTTGAGGCGTATCAATGTCTGTTTCGCAAGCAGCAAACAGCACGACAGCCATCAATAGCATTATATTTTTAATTAGTTTCATAAATCTCTTATTTGGGTTTTAATTATTAGATTGATAACCTGTATTCTGCACTAAGTTTGGGTTTTCACTCAAATCAGATTGAAGCAGAGGATAAACAGTACGATAACTAGGCAAAGCAACCTTACCATCGGGTATACCACCCTTATACGGCCAAGGATACGACATTGCCGTAAAGTAACCATAACGAATCAAGTCTGTACGACGGTGACCTTCCCACATTAACTCACAAGCACGTTCTTTCAAGATAAAATCCAAATTGATGGATGACGGAGTCGTCACACCTGCACGATCACGTAATTCCTTAATATAGCCCATTGCCTTAGAATCTGTTGTAGTTCCACCGTCCAAACGAGCTTGCGCTTCCGCATAAATCAAATACATTTCTGCCAAACGGAACATCGGGAAGTCAGCTGATGAGAAGATAGTATAATTATCGGTAGAATAGAGGGTACCATCTGAAGCCCTACTATTGAATTTCCAGCATCTCCACCCCGAATTAACATTTGCCTTATCATAAGCTTCCACACCGCCTATATTATAGAAGAAAGCACGGCGATCACTTTTTTCACGATTATAACCGAACCCACTTTTTGCCTCCCAATCTACACCAACGAGGTCAAAGTTCGCTACATATTCATTAGGAACATGATAACCATTCCACTGGTCACGACTAATCTTAGTACCTGCCGGATAGCCTAATGCAGCAGCGATACCATTATTGGCATCCTCACCCAAAGAAGCATTGATAAGAGCAGTTGTTCCACCATAGCTCTGAGTTTTATCACGATCATAAGCTATCGCAAAGATAAATTCATTACGAGCATTCAGATTCTCCGTATTATCTTGCATGAAGAGTTCTTCATAATTCGGACACAACTTGTAACCCATAGCAATCACAGCTTCTGCAGCCGCTTTGGCATCAGCCCAGCGAGCCGTTCCTGTATACACTTCCGCATTCAGATACATACGAGCCAAGACGGCTTGAGCTGCGCCTTTATCTGCACGGGGATAGGCAACACTACCTTTATTCGGGAGAGCTTCGCCACCTTCACCTGAAATGATAGCTTTCAACTCTGATTCAATCCAATTGAACAAACCTTCACGACCTATTTGCGTAGGCAAAACACCACCTATGTTTTCGGGTAAGGCAAAAGGAGGATTTCCAAAGAGATCAAGCAAAATGTAATATCCTAACGATCTAAGGAAACGAGCCTCAGCACGAAGTTCCTTAATACCTTCCATATCTATTTTCTTATCACTCTGCAACAAAAATTCATTTGCACGAGTGACAATCATCATACAACGTGTATAAACGGCAATCAAAGCATCATTAGGTGCAGTCGTCCAAGAGTTATTCTGTAGGTCAGCTACATAAGCATCTCCCCAGACACACTTCAATGAACCCACTGACATTTCGTTCAACACCATATACTGACGTACCAATTCACTGGCACCGGCATCACCCACATTGATATCTGCCGAACCCGGATCACTCTGGCTCACCAAAGAGAAAGATCCATAAATGTAAGCCAACCCTTTTTCAAAGTCACCTAAGGTGACATAGACCTGTTCAGCTGTCTTATCCGTTTCATTCAATGGCATCGTATCCAGGTCTCCGATACAAGAGTTCAATGTCAAAGCTGACATTGCAATTGCCAAACTATAAATATATTTTTTCATAATTTATCCGTTCTATCATTAGAAATTAATACTCAGACGTACCGTATAGAGACGTGGACGAGGAACAATATTATTGTCTACGCCATCTGTCGCTGTAAGTTCAGGATCCAATCCACTATATTTAGTGATAGTAAATACATTCTGTACAGAAGCACCTACACGGATATTACCTTTCCAATGAGCAAATTTATCGAAAGTATATCCCACATTGATGTCATCCATACGGAAGAATGAAGCATTCTCCAAAAACATATCAGAATATTTTTGCTCTGTTGAGATAGCTCTTGTCCAGCCAGTCTTCAATACGTTAGTAGATAAGTTATTAATATATCCCTTTGTATAGTCATCAGAGAAAGCGGAAGAATTATTCATCGCTACCCGATTCAAGGCATAACCGCCAAATGAACCATGAGCGTTGAAACCAAAGTCCCACTTCTTGTAAGTAAACTGAGAACTAAGACCGAAGAAGAACTTAGGTGTAATGCTCTTACCTGTTACGTAACGGTCAGCTTCTGTAATGTTTCCATCACCATCGCGATCAACCAATACATTCTGAATAGCCTTGCCATTTTCATCATAAGCCTGCTGGTAGAGATAATAAGTGTAAGGAGCATATCCCACACGGTGAAGTGAAGTATAACCACCGGTACCACCCATATTTGCACCAGTTTGTACCCCCAGATAAGTGGAATCATCATTGGTCAACTTCGTAATTTCTGTCTTCTGATAAGTACCGTTCACGTTGATAGTCCAGCGCATATCTTGCTTCTCGATAGGAATGAAGTTAAGGTTGAATTCAACACCCATATTCTTCATATTACCTACGTTAGAAATCACAGTATTTGAGAAGTTATTACCCATAGGTGTCGTGATATTGTTCAGCAAATCAGAAGTCTTACGATAATACGCATCTACATTACCATTAATACGTCCACCAAAAATACCGAAGTCCAAACCAACGTTGAAAGTTTCAGTAGTTTCCCACTTGATGTTGCGATTGTAAGCATTAGGAGCCAAAGTAGTGATGTAACCATCTCCCCAAGGAATCATTGTAGTAGGAGATGAAGACTCTGTATATTTGGCTTGATAAGGATAGAAGTTGTCGCCTATATCCTGCTGACCAGTTTGTCCCCAACCGAGACGAAGTTTCATACTTGAGAAAAATGAATTGTCCTTTAAGAAATTCTCTTCAGCCATATTCCAAGCAAAAGCTGCTGACGGAAACAATCCCCAACGGTTGTCCTTAGCAAAACGGGAAGAAGCATCATCACGCAAAGAGAAAGTGAACAAATACTTAGAATCAATAGAGTAATTTACACGACCAAAGAAAGATACCAAATAGTATTCTTTGCGGTTTGTCGGAGTGTGATTATAAATTTCAGTCCGGTTATCGTTATAATAAATAATCTTATTGAATTTTTCGTAATAATGTTGCCATGAATAACCGCCCATTACATCCAGATGATGAATTCCGAATTCCTTGTTATAGTTAGCATAAAACTCTAACAAAGTATTTGAGTTCTGATTACTGTAATCTTCATAGGTATCAGGAGAAGCTTTTTTAGCCATAAATGAACCCAGTTCATTATACTTGTCACCTGTGGTACGAGAAAAATCATAACCCAAGTTCAAGTTAAAGCGAAGATCTTCGAATCCATGAATCTTATAATCCAATTGTAAATTACCCATTGAACGCCAAGTATTATTCACATTATAAACATCTTCTAACAGTGACAATGGATTGATACCTGAATTTGTATTAGCAGCACCATCAGCATACACCCAGTTCCAGTAACCGTTACATTGGGTTCTGTCAATACTACCATCAGCATTAGTAAAATAAACGGGCACAGTCGGATTGAAAGAAATAGCAGAACCAATAGCACCGTTATCAGGATAATTAGCACGATTATAGATACCTTTTGCATTCACATTTACCGACAGATGATCTTGGAAGAATTTGGGAGACAAACTAATAGAAGCATTAGCACGTTGATTGTCACCGACTTTTAATGTACCTTCGTTATAGTTATAACCTAAGCTAGCTCTGAAAGGAAGACCACCTTTATTTCCATACACACTAATGTTTTGATCTGTAGAAAAGGCTGTACGATAAATCTGGTCTTGCCAATCTGTATTGGCATTTCCCATCATACTCTTAACAAGTGTCAGTTGTTCGCCTGTATACACCCTTTCCACTGTTTCACGATACTGATCAGCATTCATTACATCCAACGTGGAGGTATTCTGCTTGATACTGTAACTTGAGTTGTAACTCACCTGAACTTTGTCGCCCTTACCTTTTTTAGTTGTAATCATTATGACACCATTGGAAGCGCGCGAACCATAGATAGCAGTTGCTGATGCATCCTTCAATACAGTGTAAGATTCAATGTCATTCGGATTAACTGTTGATAAAGGATTAGCCATACCAGCACCGTTACCTGCAATAGGTATACCGTCAATTACAATCAACGGATCATTACTAGCTGTCAAAGAGGCAGCACCACGAATACGGATAGTAGCACTACCAGTAGGGTCGCCGGAAGCCGGAGTAACCAACAAACCCGGTACTTTACCTTGAAGCATCTGATCAGGAGAAGTAATAGCACCACGATTGATTTCCTCAGCCTTAATAGCGGTTACTGATCCCGTCAAATCGTTCTTTTTAACCGAACCATAACCAATTACCACAACTTCACCCAGTAATTCAGCATCATCTTTCAGCTGAACAAGTACCATCGGAGCTGCCTTCACTTCTTCTGTTTTATAACCGATAAAAGAGATAGTAAGCATAGCTCCCTGCGGAACACTCAACGTAAAGTTTCCATCCAAATCAGTGATTGTACCATTCGCAGGATTTCCTTTCTCTACGACATTTGCGCCTATCACTTCCAATCCCGTGGCATCTTTTACATGCCCTTTCACGGTGATGTTCTGTGCATAAACGCCTACAGACAAGAATAACCCTACTAATAGGGGAAGAATCATTCGATAGATTCTAAGATTAACTTGCTTCATGCATTTAAAAAATTAAAGTTAACAATATTAATTACCTATATTTATTATTCGAAATTATCTTTCGATTGCTTTTTCTTTTATAAGGTATCTATAACATGACGCAACAAAAATATGCTTTATAAAAATATTAAAATACAAGAAAGATAAGAAATATGCAATAGCAACAGTGCAAACGATTGCACGGAATTGCGCAACTACAGCCAGATAAAGAATCTATATTTCAAAAGAATATTTGATAGATATATTAAGCATTTTCAAATGGGAAAACTTCATGAAATATCAAAAAGAAAACCAATTTCACAATTTGTTCTCACAATGATTACATTTGCACATATTTCATAACACGAACAAAAATTCAAGACTGCATTCCGGCATATTCCATGAATAAACAAGGAATAAAAATTCGTCATTATTGCATATACTTACTATTATAAAAGCTATTTATGCAGAAAAGGGTTACTACTTATGGGCAATATGGTTACTACTTATAGGTGATATGGTTACTACTTATGAGCAAAAGGGTTACTACTTCCGGCTGAAGCACTTATTTGCATCATGCTTTTCACTTATAAGAGTAACTTTCAAGGGATATTCTACTCCAGAATAAATGTAAGTATTTCGATATTCCTCAATCAATCTGCCACTTGCTTACTTTCATTCGCATATTTCAGCTTTCACCAGCATCAGGACAGAAACAATGGATTCTCAGCCAACTTAAAATACAATTTGTCAAATAGATACTATTCATCCCCACCGTGCATTTGTAATAAATACAATGCATAGTGGGGATGGAAGATTTTCTTAAATCAGATGTTACACGACTATTTTGAAGTACTCAGCACAATCTTACCAGATTTCACCCCCTTAGCCTTAGCCTCGAAAACGATTTCGCCGGGTTGTTCATCCGTTTGAACAATTGCCGTTAACTGACCGCTGAAGGCGGGCATCTTCGGTAAATGGAATAAGTCGAGCGAAGTAGCATCGCCATTGGCAGCAGCACGATAACGACCGGCACCTTTCACGGAGAAATTAACAAGCCGGTTGTCAGCGGGACAAAGATTACCGTCTTTATCAACTACACGGACGGTGATGTAAGCCAAATCTTTACCATCGGCTTTCAGCTGACTGCGGTCGGCAATCACTTCCAGATGGTGAGGTTTACCGGCGGTACGGATTACTTTTTCCTCTACGGATTTGCCGGAAGCATCATAAGCGACCACTTTCACTTCACCCGGTTCATAAGGAACGTCCATCCACATCAGGCGGTAACGGCGCTGCAAAGCAAGCGCATCTTTCCCCTGCAATGCTTTACTCTCTTCGGCAGTGAGTTTACGCTGCTTGCCGAAGCTTTTACCATTAACAAAAAGCTCGGCTGACGGATAACTTGTGTAAACAAACACAGGGGTGTTCTCCCCTTCCCTACCCGGCCAAGTCCAATGAGGAAGAACATGAAGAGTATTAGCCTGCTTATTCCAAAGACTGCGGTAAAGATAGTAACGGTCTTTGGGCAGACTGGCAAGATCGATGATGCCGAACAGCGAGCTATGACTCGGCCAAGCATCCGTATCATAAGGTGAGGGTTCACCCAGATAATCAAAGCCTGTCCAGACAAACTGCCCGATAGTCCAGTCATAATCATCAGCAAGGGCAAAGTCCTCATCAGGCACATTAGACCAGGAGCAATGTTCCAAATCATAACCGGAAGATTGATGATCTTCATACTTTGCATCACCGCGTTTCTCTACAGGGAATTTATATACACCACGAGAACTGACAGTAGAAGATGTTTCCGAACCAAGCACAATGTTCTGTGGCAGTTGCTTATAAGCTTCCAGATAGCGATGTGCGCGGTAGTTGAAACCGGGAACATCAATCATGGCGGCAAAGCCGTTCTTCAAAACACAGGTCACCTGGTCCATACCACAAGTTACGGGACGCGTCGGGTCTTCGCGGTGGCAGATATCCTGCAAGAAAGAAGCCACCTTATAACCTTCGGGGCTACATTGGGTAGGAACTTCATTGCCAATGCTCCAGATCACAACACAAGGATTATTACGATATTGATGCAACATATTTATCATATCGCGCTCCGCCCACTCATTGAAATAACGGTGATAACCATTCTCACATTTGGCAATGTCCCACTCATCGAAAGGTTCCAGCATCATCATGAATCCCATTTCATCACAAAGTTGCACCAATTCCGGCGCAGGCATATTATGGGAAGTACGGACGGCATCACAGCCCATATCTTTCAGCATCGTAAGCTGGCGGCGTAAAGCGGCAATATTGATAGCCGCGCCCAACGGCCCAAGATCATGGTGATTGCACACACCCTGGAATTTACGGTGCTTACCATTCAGGAAAAAACCCTTATCAGCTATGATTTCTATGCTGCGGATGCCAAAACGGGTAGTATATTCATCCGTTTGCTTGCCATCCGCATAGATTTTAGAAACTGCCTTATATAGATAAGGTGTCTCCGGTGACCACAGACAAGGAGCATCCACCAGAAAGTTTTGTTCGAAAGGCTGACCGTGATTAATCTTACGGGTATTATCCTTCATTGCTACAACTTTACCATCCGGTGAGATAATCTCCGTAACGATACGGATATCTTTCCCCTCATCATTGGCAATAGTGGTCAACAAACGAACTGAAGCGTATTCATCAGCTACATGGGGTGTAGTCAATTGTGTGCCCCATACAGGAACATGCACTTTCCCGGTAGTCACTACACGTACATTACGGTAAAGCCCAGCTCCGGGATACCAGCGGGAAGACTGCGGTTTGTTTTCCAGACGAACAGCAAGAGTATTGTTCTTACCGTCTTTATTCAAAAGAGAAGTGACATCGCAATGGAAAGAATTATAACCGAACGGCCAGAAACAGGCTTCCTGCCCATTGACGTAGACACGGGCTTCGCTCATGGCGCCATCGAAGACAAGAGTGGTCTGCTTATCGGCGGTGGCATCAAAGGTTGTACGATACCAGCCGATACCCACATAAGGAAGCCCGCCTGTGCGCCCGGTCTTGATAGAAGCTTTCTTCTCGAAGTTCTGCGTTATCGCCACTTCCTGCAAGTCGTTGCTGCGGTCGAAAGGACCGAAGATGGCCCAGTCGTGAGGCACGGTTACGGTTTCCCACTTGCGGTCGTCAAACTCCGGTTTCATAGCTTCCGGAGCGTCGCCTTTGGTGAATTTCCAGTTCTTCTCAAGAAGAGACTCGCTGCGTTGCGCTTGCAGGGAGGCAGCAAGTAAGATCATTAAGAATAAAGTCGATAGTTTTTTCATGATGGTATATTATTGATTAAATGCGTCCAGTGCAACAGTCGGTTTACCGCTTTCATCAAAAGCTCCCAACGTATATCCGTTCCAACTGCCATAAGACTGCGGTTCCCAATAGAAGACGCCAAGACACTGTTCGATTGCTTTAGATTTGGCAATCAACTCGGTCAGACAAGATTTTGAGATCTCAGGCTCATCCCACGGCATACCGACTTCGGCAATCATAACCTCCTTATTATAGCGGCTCACCATATCCTCCATATTGGCCACACAGGCGGCAACCATCTCTTGCCAGTTATCCGTTCCGGGATAAAGGGACATAGCTATGACATCATAAGGAGTATTATTGGCTTTCAGAATATCGAATATCCAGCGATAGGTACCGTTGTTGTTTCCATCATGCAAATGTACGATAACTTTTGCATTGGGGAATACTTCTTTCACCGCATTTGAACCGGTCGTGATGAAATCTGCAAAGTTCTTCTCATTCTTCGCATAAGTCACGCCCTCCTTCGGAACGTCATACGTGGCACCGCTCACTGTGGCATCCTCATCCCACAACATACCGGGAGTTATTTCATTACCCACCTGCACCCATTCGGGAGTAATACCTTTCTCTTTCAAGGCATTCAGCACATCTTTGGTATGGTCGGCAATTGCTGTCTTCAGTTCATCAAGCGAAAGTCCTATCCAGGCGGCAGGCTTATACTGGCTACCCGGATCTGCCCATACATCACTGTAATGGAAGTCAATCATCACCCGCATACCCAGTTGATGGGCACGCCAGGCTTTCGCCACAACATCACTCTTATTACACCAACCATCCGAAGGATTCACCCATACACGCAGGCGGATGGAGTTCATGCCCAGGTCACGCAATAAAGTCATACACTCCGTTTCACGACCGGAAGCGTTGTAGAACTTCTTTCCCGACGCTTCCATCTGTGTCAACCAACTGACATCGGCGCCTTTGGCAAAGCCGGTCATGTCATAAGTCGGTTCTTCGGGAAATGTCGGTTTATCATCGTCGCTGCAAGCGGCTGCTCCCCAAAGGAGCAAGCCGGCTAATAATATATTCATTAATTTCATAATTGATATCCTTTATTCAATAGTATAGGTTGCATTAATTAAATCTACAGTCAGAGTGTATGTGCCCGGTGCCAGCGTAGCATCATCCGTGATGCCGTTATTACTCTTATAATAGAGTTTTCCGGCACTTCCGCCATAAACGTAATTCCAGTCTCCATTAAAAAGATAAATCTTAAATCCCCAGGCAGACGGTTGGGTGATAGTGATACTACCACTATATACACCACCGGTAGCTGTAGCGGGCAATGGTTCAAAAGTCCAGTCTTCACCTTCCAGTTTATTGAGACCGGCAACATAAATTTCATCGCCTATAGCCGTCAGTTTATAAGTCAACGCTTTCAATGATACATCAAAGAAGTAAAGACCGCCATCCGGTGCAGGAATATTGTTCTCCGCATTAAAAGCTAACGTTCCGGCATTGGCATCGCCTTCGCCCAATTTATAAACATCTCCCCAATTACCTTCTTCTATTGCAATCTGATATCCCCAGGGAGAATTAACATCCGCCACACCGGCATATCCCAGATTATCCTCATCATAAAGCCGCAGGTAGTTATTGAAGTTCCAGTCACCTTCTCCTTCACTGATACCCAGCATATAAAGAGTCTCTCTCACCGGTTCGGGCTCGGCACTGCCACTGGTTACTTCTACCGTCCACTGTTTCGGATTGCTCAAATCAATAACCAAAGTACATTCTCCCGCTGCCGGAACATTCACAGTGATATTACCCGCTTCTCCGCCAAAGATAAGATTTTCTCCGTTTTGCGCAAAACTTACAGGAGTTTCAATCCCTAAGTTGGCATCACTATCCGAACCATCGGTGCCCGTAGAAGAATCGTATAGACGACCGGTTCCGTTTACCTTGAATGTAATATTTCCCGCCTGTGCAGCACTAAATGCATACGTCCATTTCACATTCGGACGATCAAAAGTCATTGTACCTGCCACATCGCCTGTAAGCGTAAGAGACGGCATGTAAAGGGCCGACCAAGCTTTCTTGTTAGTGTTTGCATCCACATAATAACAACCGCCCATTCCGGGGAACCAGAAGTTCCAGGAGGATTCTTCCGAAGACATCAGAAAGGCCGTTCCTGTTACGCCATCATTACCCCAAACCGTTCCATCACCTTCTTTCATAAAGAAGTTGTACCAGGCAGTGGCTCCCATGAAACCCAGATATTGCCCGTCGGAAGCAGCCGAATAGAGTGTCACACCGGTTTCTGCCTTATCGGCATTAAGAATATACCCCAGACTCATGTCAATCGTATAGGGAGTGACCGCTACTGTGACTACATTAGAGTAAACAGGGATCATATTCTTTCCCGTCTGCGCAGCAAGCCGGAAATAAACGTTATTCGCCACATCAGGATTGGCACCGATATTCTTGGCCAGTGCATTCAAGGCAGCACCGGTATAAGCCTTCGAGAGGGAAGTTTCTACATTTTCGCTCACCACACCCGAAAAATCCTGAGTAGTGGAAACCTGCAAGGTCTGGATGGTCACATCAATAGCCGACAAAGCAGGGTCGCTGATCTGCAAGGCATCTTTCGTCCATGCCAAAGACAGGACAATGTCATTACTGTTTTCCTGCGACAAGACGACTGCACTTTCCGTCGCAACCAATTCACCGGATTGAATACTGCTCAGATATATTTTGTCTTCATCCTTTTCGCAAGAGGCAAAACTAAAGACTGCCGCAAGAAGGAGAAGGAAATTCTTCATTGTCTTCATATAGTATAGAATTAATAGTTTTCGTTATAAAGATTCGGGTTAGCCGTCAGTTCGGTGGACGGAATAGGATAAATGTTATATTTGTTGTCTACTGCCTGTCCGTTCATCACACCGCCTTTCCACTGCCACAGATAGCTGGAAGTGGTAAACTTGCCGTAACGTATCAGATCCGTGCGGCGGACACACTCCAGATAGAGCTCACGGGCACGCTCGTCAAGAATAAAGTCGGCGGTCAACTGTCCGTCGGTAATATTCCCTGAATCGTTGCCAAAGGCACGTCTGCGCAAGTTGTTGACATAACCTAAAGCTGTGGAACGGCTGCTGCCTTCTCCCCCTCTCACTACAGCCTCAGCCAACATCAGATAGACATCCGCCAGACGGAAAACCGGGAAATCGGTATTCACCCCACCGTCGTTGCTATTGGAAGCGGCTTCGCCCGCATCAGTCAGGTTAGTCCATTTCTCCGGAAGATAACCGTTGCTTTGGTTTTCCACCACATCTATTGTTTTGGTTTGTCCTTCAGTATAGAACATCCCCCTGCCATCACCATCACTGAAAAGATCGGGAAGTTCGCCTCGCAGACGGAAATTGCCCCAACCGGAAGATATACCGTAATCGGCAGGTACCTGAGTATCGGAAGTGTTATTCACGCCTCCGCAGATGATATAAGTAGTTGCTCCCCACGATACGGTGTGTGTTGCATCCACCGGAAAAGCATAGATGATTTCATTGGTACGGTTATGGTTGTCGGCATTGAACAGTTTGGCATAATCACCTTCCAGCGTATAACCCGCTTTCAGGATTTCGTTGCAGTAGGTGATGCAATCCGTCCAATGGGCAGTACCCGTATAAACTTCCGCATTGAGATATAAGCGTGCCAACAGGGCATAAGCGGCTTGTTTGCAGGCACGGCCGTATTCGCATTCTGTGCGGTCCAGCAAGTCTGCATCCACATCTTTCAATTCCGTCTCCAGATACTCGAACATTTGTGTAGCAGTGTAGCGTGGCGGCAGATAGCTGCCTACGGGATCATTCTCGGTGACGAGAGGTATGTTACGATAAAGATCGAGTGCATGATAGTATGCCAATGCACGGAGAAAACGGGCTTCAGCCCGATAATGGCGTATTTCCGCCTGCTCACTCTCACTGAATTTTTCAATCTGCCCGTCGGTGGCATTACGCAGGAATTCATTGCAAAGCGCTATGGTGTAGTAAATACGATAATACGTATCGGACACCCACGCATCATTGGCATCCCAACTCAGATAAGTAAGCCCACTCATTTTTTCGCCTCCCAGCCAGGTGTAGACCACCTCGTCGGTGCCACATTCCTGCATATTGAAGTAACAGCGCATATAGTCGTAACCGAAGTTACTGTCGAGGTCTTTATCTCCACCGCCTTTTTCTTGTCCGGCAATGACGAAAGACACATAAAGTTTTCCTAAAACGGCTTTATAGTTAGCTGCGGACGTATAAACATCAGCCGAAGTGGTTTCCGTATGCGGATACTGGTTGAGGTCGTCCAAACAGGAGGTTGTGAATAGTGTACCGGCAAAAAGCAGTACGGTATAGAATATCTTTTTCATACGATATGTCTTGTTTTTAATGGTAAAGATTAGAATTCAAGTCCCAGGCTGAGTGAGTAAGTGCGCGGGCGGGGATAGAAAGAAGAATCCATTCCACTCGGAACCTCCGGATCAACACCCGAATACTTGGTTATGCAAAATACGTTTTGCACCATGACACTGGCATTCAAACTGAGCCAACGGCATACACGACCAAAGTTGTAAGATAGTGACAGGTTATCCATTTTCAGGAATGAGCCGTTCTCCACATAATAGTCCGATAAGTGCTGGCGCCTCTGGAAACCGGTTTCCAGATAACTGCTGTGCACGTTATTCAACTGGAACGCATTATAGCTCATCGTCTCCCAGGCACCGGTGTTCATAGCCATACCGTTATATACGTAATTCCCCACATTGGCACGAAGGCTGGTGCTCAGCGTCCACTTTTTATAGTTCAGCGAAGTACTGAAGCCGAAGATAAAGTCGGGTGTAGGTGATTTATAGCGATAAAGGTCACCTGAGTTTATCTCGCCGTCATTGTTCAGGTCGGCATAAGCTCCCTCGATGGGTTTGCCGGTTTCGGCATCGTAAAGCTGTTTATAGACGTAGAACATATAAGGTTCGTAGCCTTCGCTCAATACCTGCACATTTTGTCCGTCAATGGAGGCACCGGCCGAGATGTTGGTGGCAGCACCACCTTCTACCAGAGAGAGGTTCTTGACTTTCATCTTTTGCCAGGTCATGTTGAAGCTGACATCCCAGTTCCAGTTCTTGCTTTGAATGGGACTGGCGTTCAGGGAAACTTCAATACCCTGACTATCTACATTACCCACATTGGTCAGGATATTCTTATCGAAATTAGTACCGGCGGGAGAGGCAACAGTAGCCAACAGGTCCTTGGTCTGGCGGGTATAGTAATCAAAGCTACCGGTAATACGGTCTTCAAGGAAGCCAAAATCAAAACCGGCATTCCAGGCGGTAGTAGTCTCCCATTTCAAATTAGAGACGTATGCCTCAGGGCGGTAGGTGGTGATGTACTGATTGCCGAACTGTGCTTCCGCCCCACTCTGGCTGGCTGTATAAACGGGCAGATAATTATAGTTACCAATGCCATCCTGCTGACCGGTGACACCGTAACTGGCACGGAGTTTCAGGTTACTCAACACTGCATTGTCTTTCAGGAAAGCCTCTTCACTGACTCTCCAGGCCAGAGCTACAGAGGGGAAAGTTCCCCAACGGTTATCTTTGCTGAAACGAGAGGTACCATCACGACGCATGGTGGCCGTCAGCATATAACGCGAATCAAAAGTATAGTTCAGACGCGCATAGTAAGAGAGAAGCACATGACGCTCGTCGGAAGCGGCAGTCGTACTTTGTATCTCGCCTAATGTGCTCAGTTCACTGTATTGAGGGGAAGTACTCTTCCAGTATTGATAATCATATCCCACAGTGGCATCAATGCTGCTCTTCCAGGAGTCGAGGTATTTATTGTAATTGAAATAAGTAGTCAGCAGGCGGTTGGTATTCTTTTGCGGGCCATATTTATAATCACGCCCATGAGTTGTCTCATACTGGGCTGCCTCAGCCGGAACATATATCTTGCCTTGTCCCTTGGCATAATCATACCCCAAAGTAGCATGAAATTTCAGTTCGGGCAGGAAGTGCATTTTGTAATCCACATCAAAGTTACCAACCACACGGGACACACGGCTGGTTGATTTATACTGCTTGAGAGCCCCCAGAGGATTGACCGTACCACCTGTAACCAACTGCCCTACATTGTCAGTAGCCTCAGTGTATCCGCCAAACGTATTGTTACCCGAATAAACCGGAATGGTAGGGTTCCAGGTTGCCGCATTCCAAATGGCATTTGAATTGGCGAAACGGTTGTCGTTACGCGAACCTTTCACATTGAAGTTCAGTTTCAGATGGTCGTCAAAGAAACTGGGAGATAAGGATACACTACCTGTGATACGCTCTGCATTGTCCGTCTTCACCAAACCATCCTGGTTATAATAACCTAAAGACACACGGATAGGAAAGTTCTTTGCCAGACGGCCGGACAGGCTGAGGTTATTGTCCGTACCGAAAGCGTTATGATAGATTTTGTCATTCCAATCCGTGTTGGCATTACCCAGCAGGGCTTTCTGTGCATCCGAGCCCTGAGTATTGACCACATTGATGAACTCTTCGCGTGAGAGCATATCGTTCAATTTAGTACGAGTCTGTATGGAATTGGTAGTTGTGAAACTCACTTTCATACGGTCAGTACTTCCTTTCTTGGTAGTAATGATAATGACACCGTTTGACGCGCGCGAACCGTAGATGGCGGTGGACGAAGCATCTTTCAGGATGGTCATACTTTCTATATCACTCGGATTGATTAATGCCAAAAAGTTACCGTCATTACCACTGATACCACCCGTTTCAAGGGGTACGCCATCCAACACGATAAGCGGGTCGTTACTGGCATTCAGCGAAGCGCCGCCACGGATACGGATGGTACTTCCGGCTGTGGGCGAGCCACTATTACTCATAATCTGTACACCCGATACTTTACCGTTAATCAGTTGTTCGGGCGAGGAAATCAGCCCGGAATTGAAATCCTTGCTGCTGACATTAGAGACAGATCCCGTCAGGTCACTTTTGCGGGTTGTTCCGTAACCGATAACAAGCACATCACTCAGTACCTGAGAGTCACTTTTCATCTTTACATTCACGGTATTGTTGTCCGGAATGGGAACAGTCATAGTTTCATAGCCCACATAGGAGATTTGCAAAGTGGTAGCTCCCGAAGGTACAACAATGGAAAAGTTTCCATCAAGATCGGTTATCACGCCGGTACTGGTACCTACCACCAGAATACTAGCGCCGATAAGGGGTTCGTTCGTGTCGTCTACGACATGCCCGGTTACTTTTCTTCCGTCCTGAGCGGAAAGCGGGCTCGTAATTGCTGATAGTGCGATGCACAGCAGACATAGAAAAGCTGTGACGCGATGTTTTAAGGTTTTGTTTCTCATACTTGGTATTTAATTTAAAAGTGTTACTTATTCCAGCCAAATGCCACCTATTTCTATTTCCGCCTGTTTCCCGGCAGTTCCTTCAAAGGACAGTTCAAGGCTTTCTATCTTTTCCACCCGGAAAGGAATCTCCGTTTGCGGACGGAAATAGTTGTCGAGGAAAACCGGATAGGCATGAGGCAACAGGGCGGTATTGGTCTGTCGCAGTTTTGTGAGAGGAACGCGAATGATATCATCTGTTGCAGCCGTACACGGTGCGAGATAGGTATATCCATCCGAAGTAATGAAACCTGCTTTAAGCCCTTCCGGCATCTTCTTCACGTGCAGACAAAGCTTACGGCCGGCTGCAAGGCGTTCAGGACGGCCGCTAATGTCATCTTTAATATAGCGGCGAAGGAAAAAGACCGGATTAGGGTCCTTGGACTCAAAAGTAATGCGGAGAGTCGGTTTCTCCGTTGGGGCATTCTCAATCAATTCACGATTGGTACGACTCCACTCCGGTAAGGTATAAACTTCCAGGTTATTGTCGGTCTCTCCCGCTTCCAGTAAAGAAAGTGGCTTCGTAGAAGCGACTACATTCGTCTCCCACAGGGTAGCCGTGGTATAGTCCCAATCCAACGGACTCTTGGCTACCCCGGAAGGGAATGTCTGTCGTTTATCTCTCCGACAAACAACGATGTTATACCTAAAACAACCTTCTTTTATATCTGAGGCAGGAACAATGGCACGGTATGTGTAACCACCTGCATAGTTCATCTTGATAGATGGATTCTTTTCATTCCAAAAGGAGATTTTATCAGTATAGATGATAACGGAGTCGGGCTGTTCATTACCGGCTACAGTGGCTTGTATGGTCAGGTCTTTGCCGGCATCAACAGTTCTCACCGGAGAATGATTGACTATGAAGTCAAGGTCTGAAGGTTGAGAGTGGAGAGTTGGGGAGACGTATTCACCAAGGGTGATGTTTTGCCAACGGGTATCGGCAGTCCAGGTTCCGGAGACGGATATGCCTTCGCGTTGCAAAAGATAAACGCCGGGACGAAGGGCGGAAATGGTACCGTTCGTGGCGGCAGTATGCCGGGAGTTATCTTTATCTAATCCATTTATCTGGAAATGTTTACCCAAGTCAGGCAAATCCAGCACCATATCCCATGCATTGGAAATGATATGCATCACTTCTTTATCCAAAGAAGGTTTGGCAAACGGATCGCTCACCTGCACTACATCGGGCATAACTTCCAGGCGCCAGACACCATCTTCCAACTTATCTATCCAATAAGCACCTGTACCCTCGTAACGGACAACGGGAGAACTGCCACATCCGGCAATGGCACGAAGCCGTGAAACATCTTTCGGAAGGGTCTGCGTCGTATTGGAATAGTAGAATTTCTCTCCATCGTTCAGTTCGCTCAAATCCTGTACGTAGCTGACGCGAAAGTCATTGAACAGCGTATCTGCCGGATAACCTCCAAAACTCTCTCCCCTGCCCACTTTCTGTGCCACTTCTGCGGCAATCATCAAACCAAGAGCCTTGTTCGGAGTATAAGCCACATTCAGGTAATGAGTCTGATATTCGGTATTATATGCCGCCATATCAATAGGATCATACGCAAACTGTGTAATCCACTGGAAGCCGGCAGAACGGAAAGTGCGGACAGTGGCAGGATAAAGATAGGAATAGAGATTGTCCGCAGGGTCAAATTCATAAACCAGACGCGCCTTTTTATTGAAACCTTTCAAATTGGAGAAAGGAATATCGTATCGGTCTACCGCGGGTAGAAAGTTTCCTTTACGGGCATGTCCGGAAACAAGCCCCACGGGATACCACTGATAAGTAGTACCTTGAACGGCAGTATCGTAGTAAGCCTCAACCACATGCTGATTGTGGCTGACATTATAGAATACCGGTTTCCGGTTGCCTGCACGTTTCAAGGCAGATAACATCTTGTTGATATAAGTACGCGTTTCAACTACCGTACCCGGATGGCAGGGTTCGTTGTTGATTTCAAAACCTACGATGTAAGGATCGTCTTTATAGGCATAGCCTGTGTAAGAATTAACGTGGCGCACAAGGGCGGCAATATATTTTTCCTGCGCGGCAATGGCCTCTGCATCGCTATGAACAGCACATTTATCATAATTGTAGGAAAAGCCGCCGGTAGGCTGGTTACGTTCGGGATAGCCATTGCCGAAGTTGGTTTGAGCAGTAATAACGATGCGAATACCACGTTCCTGCAATTTAAAGATAAGATAATCCAGCAATTCCAAATGCTCGTTCTCCAGCAGGTTGCCTTTGCCATCGGAAATCTCAACGTCCCAAATGTGGATGCGGTAAGCATTCAGTCCCAGACGTGCAAAGTGGTAGACATCACGATCGATCGCAGCTTTGCGATCAATGCCCAGATAGCCCATTGCACGGTAAGCATGGGCAAAAGGCAGGGTATAATTCACGCCAAAGAAAGAAGCCTCTTTCCGGGTATCGGACCAACGCATGACGCCGTTGGCATCCACATAAACAGTAGGGATATTTTTTCGTACTTGGGACTGTACGTTGTTTGATACCTTGTTTTGTGCCGGGACAACTGCCGTCAGTAAACAAGTAACCAGGAGTAGAATGTGTCTCTTCATGTCATCAAATTAAAGTTGGTTTTCTGTTGGCAAAAGTAACGGAGAGAGGGGATTCGCGAAAGCATATTTCGGACATAAAAGGATAAAATTGAGACATAAAACAGCCACAGAGTGCCTTGTAGTGATGTTTTGTGTTAAATAAGCAAACAAAAGACATGGAATAGCGTTGTCTACCAAACCATAACCTAAGACCTAACAAAAAAATATGAGCATGAATAAATTGAAGTTTTCTTTTCTGATTCTGATGCTTCTGGCATCAGTTCCGGTTTTTGCCGATTACGCTCCTGTCAATGTGCAGGAAGCCCTAAAGAAGATGTACCCCCAAGCCAAAGATGTAGCCTGGTCGCGGGACGAAGCGTATTATGTAGCGGACTTTATACAGAATGGCTTCGACACCAAAGTCTGGTTCAATTCCAATGCTTCGTGGGCAATGAAGCAAACTGACTGGGAAACGATGGATGAAGTCCCTGCCGCAGTTTATAATGCATTTGCTGCAAGCCAGTATTCTGATGGGATGGTACAAAATGTTACATTGGTCCAATTTCCCGAAAAGCAATCGGTGATTTCTGTAATAGTGGGTATGGCAAATACGCAGACCAGGTATCAACTGCTATTCACCCTTGACGGAGGATTGGAGGATGAACGTAATGCGACTTACTTTAATAATCTGCTGGGTGCAGAGGTTTCTTATAACAAAGATTTTCCATAATAAAAAGCTATTATGGAGCAGGACAAATGAAGCTAAATTCTTATTCGTATCGGTGCGGAAAGGAATTATTTCACCACAGATTACACAGATTAGCACAGATTTAATTTATTAATAATCAGAGATATCTTCCCTAATCTGTGTAAATCTGTGTAATCTGTGGTGCATCAAAACCGCTCCAAAAAGAAACTAAATTCTGAAAAAATTCAGTCCTACCGATCAGAACTCGCTGGTAAAATGGAACTTAATATGCTTAAAGTCCATCTGGGCCATTTGCAGCACATAACCGCTATCTGCCAGGAAGACATCTCTTCCTTCACGGTCTTTCGCCATATACTGATACTTACGTTTCTTGAAAGCCTCCAGTTCCTCCTGGTCATCACTCTCTATCCAGCAAGCTTTATACAGACTCAACGGTTCCCAGCGACACTTCGCACTGTATTCGTTCTCCAGACGATACTGGATAACCTCGAACTGCAACTGCCCCACCGTACCAATAATCTTCCGACCGTTAAACTGGTTGACAAACAACTGCGCCACACCCTCGTCCATCAGTTGGTCGATACCCTTGGCAAGCTGTTTCTGCTTCATCGGGTCAGCGTTTTCTATATACTTGAACATCTCCGGCGAGAAACTCGGCAAACCACGGAAATGAAGCATCTCCCCTTCCGTCAACGTATCACCAATCTTAAACGTTCCGTTGTCCGGTAACCCGATGATGTCACCTGCCCAAGCCTCATCAACAGTCGTCTTACGCTGTGCCATGAACTGTGTAGGCGAAGAAAAACGCATAGTCTTTCCATGACGCACATGCAGGTAAGGAGCATTACGCGTGAACTTACCTGAGCAAATCTTACAAAATGCAATACAGGAACGGTGGTTTGGGTCGATATTCGCCGTAATCTTAAAGACAAAACCGGTGAACTTCGGTTCTTCCGGTTCCACTTCACGCTCTTCCGCCTGCACCGGACGGGGACTTGGAGCTACCTCCACAAAACAATCCAGCAACTCCTGCACACCGAAGTTATTCAGTGCCGAACCAAAGAATACAGGTGCCAATTCGCCTTTCAGATATTCTTCTTTATCAAACTCAGGATAGACCCCATCTATCAGTTCCAGTTCACCACGCAGTTTATCAGCCAATTGCGCACCGATTTGCTTATCCAGTTCTTCGGTATTGATGTCTACCTCCACCTTCTCTGTAACCACCTGTTTGGAAGGCTGGAAAAGGTTCAGCTTATCTTCATAGATATTATAAACTCCCTTGAAACGGACACCACTTTCGATAGGCCAGGTCAGTGGACGTACATGAATGGATAACTCTTCCTCCAATTCGTCCAGCAAGTCGAAAGGATCCTTAGCTTCACGGTCCATTTTGTTGACGAAGATAATTACCGGTGTATTACGCATACGGCATACTTCCATCAACTTACGCGTCTGCGTTTCCACACCCTTTGCACCGTCCACTACGATGATAACGCTGTCTACAGCAGTCAGCGTGCGGTAGGTATCTTCGGCAAAGTCCTGGTGACCGGGAGTATCGAGGATATTAATCTTATAATCCTTGTAATCAAACTCCATCACAGAGGTGGTTACAGAGATACCACGTTGTTTCTCTATATCCATCCAGTCGGATGTAGCCGTTTTCTTTATCTTATTGCTTTTCACGGCACCAGCCACCTGAATCTGTCCACCGAAAAGCAATAACTTCTCGGTCAATGACGTCTTACCGGCATCCGGATGCGCGATAATAGCAAAGGTTCGCCTTCTCTCTATTTCGTTATTATTTGCCATATATGATTATATAGGTATCATTTATACTTCATTCAACTTCTCGATACACACTTTCAGGCTTTCTTCCCAATGAGGAACTTCGATACCGAACGTTTTCTTAATTTTCGTCTTATCCAATACCGAATAGTGCGGACGGGGTGCCTTTGCCGGGTATTCATTCGTATGCAACGGACTAACCTTACATGTCGTAATGCCTGCAATGCGGTGAATAGCCACCGTAAAATCATACCAGGAGCACACGCCCTCATCACTGAAATGATAAATGCCCGGAACAATTCCACGATTGATAGCTGCATAGATAGCAACTGCCAGATCTTTCGCATACGTCGGCGTACCAATCTGATCGAAAACGACTCCCAACGATTCACGTTCACGTCCCAGACGAATCATTGTCTTCACAAAGTTGTTTCCATAGATAGAATACAACCAGGCGGTACGAATCACCATCGCCTTTTCACAGTTCTGCATGACTTCCTTCTCTCCACCCAACTTGGTAAACCCATAAACAGAGTTAGGGCATGTCTCGCACTCTTCTGTATAAGGGATATGCGCCGTGCCATCAAATACATAATCCGTAGAAACCTGTATCATTGCAGCACCATTAGCCTGAGCGGCACGTGCCAGTATTCCCGGAGCTTCTTCATTCAGTTTACGGCATAACTCTTCGTTATCTTCCGCTTTATCGACTGCCGTATAAGCGGCACAATTCACTACGACTTCAATCTGATTGTCGGCAATGCACGCCCGTACAGCCTGTTCGTCACAGATATCCAGTTCCTGTACGTCAGTAAAATAATAAGTGTGTTGCGGATTCTCTTTTGCAAGAACTTGCATCTCGTTGCCAAGTTGTCCGTTGGCTCCGGTTACTAATATTCTCATCTCTCTATTTTAGATTTAATTATTTACGATTCACAATCAAAGTAACGTCCCCACTATCAGCCACTTTACAACATTACTCCTCCAGTTTCAACTCTCCCTTTTTATCTTTCTCGTAATAGTTGGCAAGCAGGGAAATAAAACTACTGATGGACTCTATTGCTTTCGCCGTTCCCGGTGTGATTTCCTTCTTCTGCAAACGCAGCAGCAAGACCCCATACAAAGCTTCGAAACACGTCTCCAGTTCCGGCTCATCTTTCTTTCCGTTCTTTTGGCGCAGTTCCACTATAAAGGGCAATGCTTTAAAATAGGCTGCACTATAATAAGGATATTTGGGAGATGCCAGCAATTCGCCATGCAACTCTGTCAGGTTCATCACTACGTTACGGTTGATTTGCAGATGTCCCTTTTCCTTCACACCTTCTATGCGCATCATATCAATCAGATTGCCATACCATTCTTCCAATGCGGGACGTTCCTCTTCGGGATAACGGGAAATAATACTTTCGCGGATATTATCGATATCACACCCGTTGGCGCGTATCAAATCCTCTACCTGCCACATATATATAAGGTATTCCGCGATATTCTTCGCTTTCAGTTGTTGTGCTATCTTCATGATTTTATGTTTCTTGTCAGTAAAGTGATTCGCCCATCAGCGTAAACACCAACCCAAACACAGACACAACAATGACAATGCCTCCGATAATACGGTTCAATATCCAGATGCCGCGCAGGTTGAATTGCGTACGGACTTTATTCACAAAGAAAGTGATGCCAAACCACCATGCCAATGCCCCCAGTGCAATAGCCAGGTATCCGGTGACCGCCTCAAACACCAACACCCCTTCGCTGACAAAGGCAAAGCGTGCAAAGAGTCCGATAAACAGGAAAATAATAAGTGGATTGGATAGTGTGACGGCGAACGCCGTTATGAAGTTATGGAAATAAGAACCTTTATTGGTAGAAACAGGACGGATGGAGGAGACGGGATTACTGCGAAACGTATAAATGCCAAATGCCAACAGCATGATGCTTCCGAACAACTGCAAATAAAAGATATTTTTATTGACGTAATCGAATACGAAACTCATTCCGTACCCTGTCAGCAAGGCGTAAGCAATGTCACTCAACGAGGCTCCCAGTCCTGTTATGAAACCATACCAACGCCCTTTGTTCAACGTACGCTGAATGCACAGCACGCCGACAGGCCCCAGCGGAGCAGACACAACTACCCCGATAATAAAGCCCTTCCATAATATATCGAATATGGTCCTTATTTCAATCATGGCTGCAAATATCGTACTTTTTTGCGAGACGAGCCAATAGTGTTAACGTTTTTTCGACTGAGAATTGCATTAGCTGACTTTTTTCATGACTTTTTGATTATATAAGTCATATTTCTTACAAGTTCCATGAGGATTATCTTTTTTTCATGCTTCTAAAATACGGGAATGAAATCAGCAAAGCAGATGCGAGTTTTTTTTATCTCCTTTTCTTTCTCTCCCCCAACGATTTTCCGTATCTTTGCCAGAAAAGCGAAGATAAGCTGCACCTCGGCATAAAAAATGAATAATTCATTTTATTCTGCGCTCAGTTTGCATTATCTTTGCGCCAAAGAAAAAAAGTCGGCATCTCCCGTAAACGCCTCTCTGCTTTTTCCGGAGTGCCCCAAGCATAAATCATAATTCATAAATCATAAATATTCAGTATGATTCTTTTTTTCAGAACCCCATCCAAAAGCGTGATAGCCGTAGAATGCGAGCACGCACTTCCTCAAGCAGACATCGACAAACTCTGCTGGCTTTTTGGAGAAGCCACCCTCGAAAGTGAAGACAACCTGAAAGGACATTTCGTTGGTCCGCGCCGCGAAATGATTACCCCTTGGAGTACGAACGCCGTAGAAATCACCCAGAATATGGGACTGGACGGCATCATCCGTATCGAGGAGTATTTCCCCGTAAAAGATGAAAACGCTGACCACGACCCGATGCTGCAACGCATGTATAAAGGTCTGAATCAGGAAGTATTCACCACCAACCGTAAGCCGGAACCGATCATCCATATCGAAGATTTGGAAGCTTACAACGAGAAAGAAGGCCTGGCACTCTCCAAAGAAGAGATGGACTACCTCAAGAAAGTAGAGCAAGACCTCGGACGCAAGTTGACAGATTCCGAAGTATTTGGTTTCGCACAAATCAACTCCGAGCACTGCCGCCACAAAATATTCGGTGGAACGTTCATCATCGACGGTGTGGAACAAGAGTCTTCTCTCTTCCAGATGATTAAGAAAACAACCCAGGAGAACCCCAATAAGATTATCTCAGCATATAAAGATAATGTAGCTTTTGCCGAAGGTCCGGTGATTGAACAGTTTGCTCCGGCAGACCACTCTAAGCCCGACTTCTTCCAGGTGAAAGACATCAAGAGCGTTATCTCACTGAAAGCTGAAACACACAATTTCCCGACAACCGTAGAACCCTTCAACGGTGCATCTACCGGTACAGGCGGTGAAATCCGCGACCGTATGGGTGGTGGTAAAGGTTCATGGCCCATTGCCGGAACTGCTGTCTACATGACTTCATATCCCCGCACCGACGAAGGACGTCCCTGGGAAGAAATCCTCCCTGTACGCCAATGGCTGTATCAGACTCCGGAACAGATTCTGATTAAAGCGTCCAATGGCGCCAGCGACTTCGGCAACAAGTTCGGGCAACCGCTAATCTGCGGTTCCGTGCTGACCTTTGAACATAAGGAAAGAGAAGAAGTTTACGGCTACGACAAAGTAATCATGCTTGCCGGCGGCGTAGGCTACGGCACGAAACGTGACTGTCTGAAAGGCACGCCGGAAGCTGGAAACAAAGTAGTCGTCATCGGTGGTGACAACTACCGCATCGGCTTGGGCGGTGGTTCCGTATCTTCTGTAGATACCGGACGCTACAGTAGCGGTATCGAGCTGAACGCCGTGCAGCGTGCCAACGCCGAAATGCAGAAACGTGCCTACAACGTGGTACGTGCCCTCTGCGAAGAAGAAACCAACCCGGTGGTGTCCATCCACGACCACGGTTCGGCAGGACACGTGAACTGCCTTTCCGAATTGGTAGAAGAATGTGGTGGTATGATCGATATGAGCAAGTTGCCTATCGGCGACAAGACACTCTCCGCCAAAGAAATCATCGCCAACGAAAGCCAGGAACGTATGGGCTTGCTCATTCAGGAAGAAGCCATCGAACATGTGCGTAAAGTGGCAGAACGTGAACGTGCCCCGATGTACGTGGTAGGTGAAACTACCGGCGATCATCGCTTTGCTTTCCAGCAGGCTGACGGTGTACGTCCGTTCGATCTTGCTGTTGAACAAATGTTCGGTTCGTCTCCCAAGACCTACATGATAGACAAGACCGTAGAACGTCACTACGAAATGCCGAAATACGAGCAATCCAAACTGCACGAATACCTGACGAACGTATTGCAACTGGAAGCAGTTGCCTGCAAGGACTGGTTGACCAACAAAGTAGACCGTTCCGTAACCGGTAAGATTGCCCGCCAGCAATGCCAGGGCGAATTGCAGTTACCATTGAGCGACTGCGGTGTGGTAGCCCTCGACTATCGTGGCGAGAAAGGTATCGCCACTTCACTGGGACATGCCCCGCAAGCCGCACTTGCCGACCCGGCAGCCGGTTCGGTACTTTCAGTGAGCGAAGCATTGACCAACCTTGTATGGGCCCCGCTTGCCGAAGGACTGGACAGTGTATCCCTCTCTGCCAACTGGATGTGGCCTTGCCGCTCACAAGAAGGTGAAGATGCCCGTCTCTACACAGCCGTGAAAGCCTTGAGCGACTTCTGCTGTGCACTGCAAATCAACGTGCCTACCGGAAAGGACTCTCTGTCCATGACACAAAAATACCCCGACGGCAGCAAAGTGATTTCTCCGGGAACCGTTATCGTTTCCGCAGGCGGCGAAGTTTCGGACGTGAAGAAAGTGGTTTCTCCCGTTCTTGTTAATGATGAAAAGACTACGATTTATCATATAGACTTTAGTTTCGATACATTGAAACTGGGTGGCTCCGCCTTTGCACAATCATTGGGCAAAGTAGGCGATGAAGTGCCTACAGTGCAGGATGCCGAATACTTCCGCGACGCTTTCCTTGCCGTACAGGAACTGGTGAACAAAGGCCTGATTCTTGCCGGTCACGATATATCAGCCGGTGGTCTCATCACTACCCTGCTGGAAATGTGCTTCGCAAATGTAGAAGGCGGTATGGAAATCAGCCTCGACAAGATGAAGGAACATGACCTCGTGAAACTTCTGTTTGCCGAAAACCCGGGTATCGTTATCCAGGTGAGCGACAAGCACAAGGAGCAGGTGAAACAAATATTGGAAGATGCCGGTGTAGGCTTCGTGAAAATCGGTAAGCCGACCGATGAACGCCATATCCTCATCACCAAGGATGATGCCACTTACCAGTTCGGCATCGACTATATGCGCGATGTATGGTATTCTACTTCTTACCTGCTCGACCGCAAACAGTCCATGAACGGCTGTGCCAAGAAGCGTTTTGAGAACTACAAGATGCAGCCGCTTGAATTCGCTTTCATGCCGGGCTTCAAAGGCAAATTCTCACAATATGGCATCGACCCGAACCGTCGCACACCGACCGGTATCCGCGCAGCCATCATCCGCGAGAAAGGTACGAACGGTGAACGCGAAATGGCCTACTCCCTCTATCTGGCAGGTTTCGATGTGAAAGACGTAACCATGACCGACCTTATCAGCGGACGCGAAACTCTGGAAGACGTGAACATGATTGTGTACTGCGGTGGCTTCTCCAACTCCGACGTGTTGGGTTCTGCCAAAGGTTGGGCAGGCGCATTCCTCTTCAACCCGAAAGCCAAAGAAGCACTCGACAAGTATTATGCACGCGAAGACACACTTTCACTGGGTGTCTGCAACGGTTGCCAGTTGATGATGGAACTTAACCTCATCACTCCGGAACATAAGAAACAGGGCAAGATGTTGCATAACGAGTCTCATAAGTTCGAATCCAGATTCCTCGGCCTCACCATCCCGACTAACCGCAGCGTAATGTTCGGTTCGTTGAGTGGCAGCAAACTCGGCATCTGGGTAGCTCATGGAGAAGGTAAATTCTCATTGCCGTATGATGAAGACAAATATAATGTGGTGGCTAAATATAGCTATGACGAGTATCCCGCCAACCCGAACGGTTCGGACTTCTCGGCAGCCGGTATAGCCAGTGCCGACGGACGCCATCTGGCAATCATGCCCCACTTGGAACGTGCTATCTTCCCGTGGCAGAATGGTTGCTACCCGGCAGAACGCCTGCACAGCGACCAGATTACTCCGTGGATGGAAGCCTTCGTCAATGCACGCAAATGGATAGAAGAAAAAACTAAGTAATTTCTACGAATATTCAAATAAAGCAAAGGCGCAGGTTATAATTTACAACTTGCGCCTTTTTCATGCAAACTATCAGAGAAATAGACCATTATTATTCGAGTTTCATTTTGCTTTTATCAAACAAAATGCATATTTTTGCGTTAATTTCACAAATGCCCCCAATAACAAAACGACCGTAACTGTTATGAGAAAATTTATACTTTTCTTTTTATTCATATACATATCTTCCCTCTGCATCGCCCAAACTTACAAGTACATCGGCGTAGAAGATGGCCTGAGCAATCGTAGGGTATATGCCATCCAGAAAGGTCCGAAAGGTTATATGTGGTTTCTGACACATAACGGCATAGACCGTTATGACGGTAAGGACTTCAAACAATACCGACTGATAGACAGCGAAATAGAAGTAAACTCCATGTTGAACCTAAGCTGGTTATATGTCGGCGTGGACGGAACCCTCTGGGAGATAGGTAAAAAAGGAAGAGTATTCCGTTACGATGCCAAACACGACCGTTTCCAGTTTGTATACAAGCTGCCGGATGAAGTGGTGAAAGGAAATCCTTCTCCTGTAAGCTACGGCTTCATCGACACCAATAATGTGGTATGGTTATGTAATGAAGAGGCTTTGTATCTGTATGACACCGAAAGCGGAAAAGCCACCGTCATCAAGAACCAAATCGGTGAGAGTATCACAGACATTGAAGAGATTGACCCTGAACACTTTTTTATAGGGACGGATGTCGGCATACATCATGCCGAACTGAAAGACAACACTCTTACCCTTTCCCCCTGCGAAAAGCTCGACAACTTAAAGATGCAGGTCAATGAGCTATTCCTTCATAAAGAAAGCCGCAAGCTCTTCGTAGGAACCTTTCAGAGAGGTGTCTATGCATATGACATGAATCTCCATCAGACCATCAAGCTCAATGCCGGCCTGGAAGACGTGAGTATCACCCGCATCAAAGCTTTTAATGACAAAGAGATATTGATAGCCACAGACGGTGCCGGTGTATATAAAATGAATGTGGAAACTTACAAATGCGAGCCTTATATTGTGGCGGATTATAACAGCTATAATGCCATGAACGGCAATAGTATCTATGATCTTTATGTAGACGGCGACCGCATCTGGATGGCCAACTATCCTATCGGCATTACTGTACGCAACAATCAATACACCAGTTACCAATGGATCAAACATTCCGTCGGCAACGAGCAATCGCTCATCAACGACCAAGTGAATGCCATCGTTGAAGACCATGATGGTGACTTATGGTTTGCCACCAACAACGGTATCAGCCTCTACAGTACGAAGACCAAACAATGGCATTCGTTCCTCAGTGTATTCGACAATATCAACCTGACAAAAAATCATGTATTCATCTCCCTGTGCGAAGTTTCACCGGGTATCATCTGGGCAGGTGGATATAGTTCAGGCATTTATCAGATAGACAAAAAGCGGATGAAAGCTGAGTTTTTCACGCCCTCGACTTTTGGCGGTAGCGATATCCGACCTGACAAATATATACGCTCCATAATGAAAGCATCGGACGGAAGCATCTGGTCGGGTGGGTATTACAACTTAAAGCAAATCAACTTCCAAACGAAGGGAATACGGCTCTACCCCGACTTAAACGGCATCACGGACATCAAAGAGAAAGATGAAAAGCACATGTGGATAGGTACCGCCACAGGTTTGAACCTGTTGAATATAGAAACCGGGAAGTATCAATATATAGCAATGCCAATAGAATCGTTCTACATTAACGCACTTTATCAGGACAAAGATGGTTTGCTCTATATAGGAACCAGCAATTCCGGTCTGTTAATCTACAATCATGAAAAAAAATCGTTCGAACATTTTCATAAAGACAACTGTGCACTTATTTCCAATAACATATATACTATTCTTTCAGACGGAGATAAAAACATCTTGTTAAGCACTGAGAACAGTCTGACCAGTTATTACCCGACAGCAAAGGTTTTTCATAACTGGACAAAAGAACAGGGCTTGAAAAGTGATCACTTCAATTCAACATCGGGCACACTCCGGAAGAACGGGAACTTTATCCTCGGAAGTACAGATGGAGCAATAGAGTTTGACAAAGACATGATGATTCCACGCGACTATAAGTTCCAGATGGTATTCAGTGACTTGCGGGTATTCTACCAGACCGTTTATCCGGGCGACGAGAGTTCCCCGCTGGAAATGGATATAGACGAGACTAAAACACTGAGACTGAAATATAACCAGAATATATTTTCTCTAAAAGTATCTTCCATCAATTACGATTATCCCTCATTGCTTCTGTACTCGTGGAAACTGGAAGGTTTCTATGATGGATGGAGCCGTCCGGAAAAGGATTGCCTGATACGGTTCACTAACTTGAATCCGGGAAAATATACATTACGGGTGCGCACCATCTCCAGTGAAGACCGACGGGTTGTTCTCGAAGAACGCAGTATGGATATCGTGATAGAGCAACCCATCTGGCTCAGCCTGTGGGCGCTATTGTTCTATGCGGTGGTCATTGCGGCAATTGCCATCATCACATTGCGTATCATCATCCTACGTAAACAGCGAAAAGTTTCTGATGAAAAAATACGCTTCTTTATCAATACGGCGCATGATATCCGTACTCCGTTGACATTGATAAAAGCACCGCTGGAAGAACTCAGTGAAAAAGAAAATCTGACTCCCGACGGACGCAGTAACATGAACACTGCCATACGAAACGTAAATGCCTTGCTGAGATTGACCACCAATCTGATTAATTTTGAGCGGGCAGACACTTATTCCGGATCTTTGTATGTGTCAGAGTATGAATTAAGCACATACATGGAGGAGACGATCAATGCTTTCCGGGCATATGCGGATGTGAAGCGGATCAGCCTGACTTACGAAAGTAACTTCCGATACATGAATATCTGGCTTGATAAAGACAAGATGGATTCTATTCTGAAGAATTTGATATCCAACGCTTTGAAATATACGCCGGAAGGTGGCAGCGTACACGTCTTTGCCGCCGAAACAGAAGACAGCTGGAGCGTGGAGGTAAAGGATACGGGTATCGGCATTCCCGCTTCCGAACAAAAGAAACTCTTCAAAATACACTTCCGGGGCAGCAACGCCATTAACTCTAAAGTTACAGGCAGCGGTATCGGCTTGTTGCTGGTGTGGAAACTTGTTCATCTGCACAAGGGAAAGATTAACTTCAGCAGTACGGAAGGCAAAGGTTCCTGTATTAAGGTCACATTCCCGAAAGGAGAGAAATATTACCGCAAAGCGATTCACACTCCTAAACCGGGAAGTGAAAAAGTGGTTTACGCAGAATCGGGAGTACCTAAGAATATCCCGCCAAGTACCATTTACGAAAGTGCCAAACAAAAGCAGCAGAATGGTGACCTTCCGAAAATACTGATCGTAGAGGACAATGATGAGCTGAGGGAATATCTGCGCAATACATTGTCGGACAGCTACAATATACAAGTATGCAACGATGGCAAACCGGCACTCGACATAGTCAAGGAGTACATGCCCAACATGATTATTTCGGATATCATGATGCCCGAAATGCGTGGTGACGAATTGTGTCATATATTGAAGAATGATATTGAGACGTCTCACATCCCTATCATATTGCTTACGGCACTGAACAACGACCGGAACATCATCGAAGGATTGAAGACCGGAGCGGACGAATACATTGTGAAGCCTTTCAACATAGGAATTCTGCGTGCCACGATTGCCAACATACTCGCCAACCGTTCCTTGCTGCGGCATAAATATGCCAATCTGGAACTGAATGATGACGAGGATAGCGATGCAGCCTGCATCAACTGTTCTACCGACCTCGACTGGAAATTTATTTCTTCCGTCAAGAAGAATGTAGAAGATAATGTAGACAATCCTGCCCTCAACGTAGAGATGTTATGTTCTCTACTGAACATGAGTCGCACCAGTTTCTATAATAAGATAAAGGCTTTGACCGACCAAGCTCCGGCAGACTATATCCGTCTGATTCGCCTGAAACGTGCGGCACAGTTACTGAAAGAGCAACAATACAGCATAACAGAGGTTGCAGAAATGACAGGATTCAGCGATGCGAAATATTTCCGTGAAGTATTCAAGAAGCATTTTAATGTCAGTCCGAGCCAATACGGGAAACAAAAAGAAGAATAGAGAGAGGAGATAACTATGAATATATACTTAGAGGCATTCGGCCTCTTTTCCAAGATAGGAGTTTTTACTATCGGAGGTGGTTATGCAATGGTCCCCCTGATAGAAGAGGAGATTGTAGATAAACGGAAATGGATTGCCAAAAACGATTTCATTGACCTGCTCGCCATTTCTCAATCGACTCCCGGTATTCTTGCCGTCAACATATCTATCTTTATCGGGTATAAGCTACGGGGAATTCGCGGAAGTATAGTCACTACTTTGGGAACGATTCTGCCTTCCTTCTTCATTATACTTGCCATAGCCATGTTCTTTCATAACTTCAAGGATAATGTTGTTGTAGAACGGATTTTCAAAGGGATTCGTCCGGCAGTAGTTGCGCTGATAGCAGCCCCCACGTTCAGCATGGCGAAATCGGCCAAAATAAGCCGCTACAATATCTGGATACCTGTGGCGTCCGCCCTCATCATCTGGCTGCTCGGCTTCTCTCCTATTTGGGTCATTATCATTGCCGGAGTAGGAGGATACTTGTACGGACGGCTACGCCGTCCGCAAATTAAAAATTGAGAATTGAAAATTAAAAATGGGCTGCACATCAATAACTAATAACTTATAACTAATAATTGTTTCCATGCTTTATTTCCAGTTGTTTTATACCTTCTTCAAGATAGGACTGTTCGGTTTTGGCGGCGGATATGCCATGCTTTCAATGATACAAGGTGAGGTTGTCACTCGTTATGGATGGCTGTCACCACAGGAATTTACGGATATTGTAGCTATCAGCCAAATGACTCCGGGGCCTATCGGAATTAACTCGGCAACGTATGTGGGTTTCACGGCTACGGGAAGTGTATGGGGGTCTGTCATAGCTACGTTTGCCGTAGTACTTCCCTCGTTCATATTGATGCTGGCTATCAGTAAATTCTTCCTGAAATACCAGAAACATCCTGCGGTAGAGGCTGTATTCAGCGGATTGCGTCCGGCAGTGGTAGGACTTTTGGCTTCGGCGGCACTGGTACTGATGAACACGGAAAATTTCAGTTCGCCTAAAGAAGATATGTACTCGTTTATTATCAGTTGCATTATCTTCCTGGTAGCCTTTGTAGGCACCAGGAAGTATAAAGTCAACCCGATATTAATGATTGTGGCCTGCGGAATAGCAGGGCTGATATTGTATTAGAGCTTCACTTTCTTAGCCGCTGTTTTCGATTCATTGTGCAGCCGGTCGAGTGCCGTCACCACATAGCGGTATTTAGTCTTGCCATCCTCATAGGGCAACTTATAAAAGTTATCACGTGTGATGGCTACGATATGGGCAGGATTACTGATATCCACTTTCTCTTTAGCATCGAAACGGTAGACTACGTATTGCACGGCACGATTCATCTCATCCTTATATTTCGGTTCTGTCCAGAATAAGATATATCCGTCGGCTGTCCACACGGGCTTCACTTTACGCACTTTAGCCGGTGCCTCATTATCCATAAATTCGAATACGGGCGGCAAAGCCGGATATTTGTGATACTCGGCAATCAAAGCATCACGATATTTCCCGGCATTCTCCACCACAGCGCTGGCAGGCCATTGGCAACTTCCGCCAATCGTCTGATAAGCCCGCTGCAATGCCATCTTACGGGGCAACTGATTCATAGAAGGATTTTGCGGATCGGCATTCTGCACCGTATTCATCACAGATTGTCCGATAAATAAAGGACGGTTCTCCGTATTCTTCGCCCACCACTTCACCAACGTTTCATAATCGGCTACCGGATGGCCTACCTGCCAGTATATCTGCGGGATATTATAATCTATCCAACCTTCACGGGCCCAAAGAAGTACATCGGCATAGAGATCATCGTAATTCTGCAAGCCATTAGTCTTGCTACCCAATGGATCAGTCCGTTCGTTACGATAGATACCGAAAGGAGAAACACCGAATTTAACCCACGGTTTCAGTTCGCGCACAGTCTCATGTATCTTTTTGATGAGAACATTGACATTACTGCGCCGCCAGTCTGCCTTGCTGGAGAAACCACCGCCATAGCGGGCAAAGCTCGCATCGTCCGGGAAATCCAGTCCCTTCTGAGGATAAGGATAGAAATAGTCATCCATGTGAATGGCGTCCACATCGTATCGGGACAGAATATCCGTTATCACCATACAAATATGGCGGCGACTTTCCGGTAATGCCGGGTCAAAATACATCTGGTCACCATAAGTGACAAACCATTCGGGATGAATATTATAGACATGAGTCGGAGCCAACTGGTTCTTCAACGAGGTTTTCACACGATAGGGATTTATCCAGGCGTGGAATTCCATAGCACGCTTGTGGCACTCTTCAATCATAAACTGCATAGGATCCCAATAAGGATCCGGTGCTTGTCCCTGCACACCGGTCAGGAAACGGCTCCAAGGTTCCAACTGCGAGGCATAAAGGGCATCGGCTTCAGGACGCACCTGAAATATAATGGCATTAATACCCGCCTCTTGCAGAGAGTTCAACTGGTTTATCAAGGTTTGCTTCAACTTTTCGGTAGGAACTCCGCGAAACTGTCCGTTGACAGCTTGTATCCATGCTGCACGAAATTCACGTTTAGGATATTTTTCCGGTTGGAATTGCGCTGCCACTGTCAGAGAAAAAAGCAGGGCGTATACGCACAAAAGGGTTCTTACTTTCATTCTTTATAAATCTGGTTAAGGGTTTTTATTTAGTTCACTGGCCATTCTACGACAATACGGACACCATCAGCATAAGAAGTATCCAGATAAATCTTTCCGTCCACAATGTCCATTACCTGGCGGGCGATGGAGAGTCCCAGCCCTGTGCCCGGTTTAAAACTGTCTATCTTGAAAAAGCGTTCAAAAACGGTATCCTGATATTGAGGGTCGATACCGATACCCGTATCTTCGATGATGAAACGCACGATGCCATGCGCTTTGTCTTCCTCGCACTGCAAACGAATGACACCTTTCTCGGTGAATTTCCCGGCATTATCCAATAAGAGGGAAAGCACACGTTTCACCCACGCACGCACCGTTTGTATCACAGGAGCTTCCGGCGCCGGAATCCATTGCAATTCCACACCCTCCTTCTGCTTGCCACCGAATTCATTTATACATTCAAGGCAACAGGCATTGGCATCAACGGCTTCTTTGGGCATATCGGCAGTCTGTGAGTCCATGTCGGCTATATCGATGATATTATCAATCAATCCCAGCAGATAAACGCTGTTTTTCTCCACCTGCCCGGAATACTCACGGGCATCTTCGGCATCCAGACCTTCTTCGGCAAGCAGGGCTGAAAAGCCTACTACGGAATTAAGCGGTGTGCGCAGTTCATGGGTGACATGCTGGATAAACGAACTCTTGATGCGGCTCATTTTCTGTGTCTCCTTACGGGCAACATCCAGTTTCCGGTTCATGGAAAGTGTACGGACATACAGATAAGTGACGAGCAAAAGTAATATCAATATCACACAACCTGCCGTGAACACAATGACCAGGCGTTCGCGACTCATTTTTTCGCTCAGTTCCAGCTTCTCCATTTTCAGACGGTCTACTTCGAACTGCGCTGTGTATTTGTTCAGTTGCTCATCCATTTCAGCCGTGCGGACAGAATCATTCAACTGAGAATATTCCTCATAAGCATGGCATGCGGCTTTATAGTCTCCTATCCGCTCAAGCATCATGGCTTTCTGCCTGTAATTGCCCGGATAGTGGTTACCAATAGAACGTTGGTAGTCAATGAGAGAGTCCATATAAGCCACGGCACCGCGTATATTGCCTAATGTCTGATTACACATTATATTATAGCCAATCCAGCCTTCTCGTGAAACGGCATCCTTATGCTGAAGGTAGTAAACATTCGCTTCACGAATATAGGGTTCGGCCGCCTTTTCCCCCTTCAGTCCTAAAGTCGCAATAACACGGAATTGATAATAGCGCATGTACAAAGCCTCTCCTATAGCCACTTTCTTATCCTCGGCCGTCTTCCGCAACAGTACCAGGCGGTCCAGATAAGGCAAAACATCACTATAAGCCTGACGCGCCAGATAGGTTTGAATGATATTGAGAGAAACGACGTAGGCATCACGGTAGTACTTGCCTTCTTCAAAATGCTTCAATGCACTGTCGTAGTATTCCAGACAGAGTTTTATATTCTGACCGAAAACACGATGGTTATAACCAATGCACATCTCACCGGAGGCCATACCGTATTTATCTTTCCGTTGCTCGGCATCTTTACATAGCAATTCAGTTTCCCGCATCGCTTCCTCCTGCATACCTTTTTCGGTCATCCGCTGAATGTATTGCCTCCATGCCTGATAACGGTCGGTATCGCGATGGCAACGTTCCGCCCAGTCCATATATTCGTAGGTCACCAGACGCAGACTGTCCGTATCCCCCAAATCATAATAATGCCCTGCAATCGCCGCATAAGCATCACTGATATACGTCGTATCTTTCCGTTCTTTCGCCAGTTCCAGAAAACGTGTACCCAAAGGAAGAAAATCCGGTTTACCGGCAGCTTTCCGTACACTGTCAGCAAACGCTTTCAAATCGATGGTCTCTTGCCCGACGATTGTCTCGAAACAACAGAGCAAGCACACCAAAATCGCATAGAAGCACATTCGGGGGTATCGCATAAGGATGTTTGTTTTTTTAAAAATCGTCTAAAAATACTGCTTTTCCTGCTTGTATGTCAGCAAGTATTTAAAAGTATAACAAATCTTAACCTGCCAATCATTATACATATTTGAATGACAGTGATTATCTTTGTAGCTTGAAATTCACTTTAGTGACTCTGATTATGACAAAAAACAACTCCATACTTATCAAAGGCGCACGCGTCAACAACTTGAAAAATATAGACGTAGAAATTCCCCGCAACAGACTTGTCGTCATCACCGGACTATCCGGGTCGGGTAAATCATCCCTGGCATTCGACACGCTGTATGCCGAGGGACAGCGCCGTTACGTAGAAAGTCTGAGCAGTTATGCCCGCCAGTTCCTGGGACGTATGAGCAAGCCGGAATGTGACTTTATAAAGGGGATTCCGCCCGCCATCGCCATCGAGCAGAAGGTAAGCAGCCGTAACCCGCGCTCTACGGTCGGCACATCCACGGAAATCTACGAATACCTGCGCCTGCTGTATGCCCGCATTGGGCGGACATTCAGTCCGGTAAGCGGTGAGGAAGTAAAAAAACATTCCACTGAGGACATCGTAAACTGTATGCTGAGTTATCCGGAAGGAACAAGATACACCGTACTGACTCCGATATTGCAGCGGGAAAACCGCACGATGAAACAGCAGTTGGACATCGACATGAAGCAAGGTTTCAACCGCCTGGAAGTGAACGGAGAAATGATGCGTATCGATGAATATCAACCCAAAGAGAAAGATACGGTTTTCCTGTTGATAGACCGCATGGTAGCATCTAAAGAGAAAGATGCGATAAGCCGCCTGACAGACTCTGCCGAGACAGCCATGTATGAGGGGGACGGAGCTTGCCTGCTGCGTTTCTATCAACCCGACGGAACGACCAGCCTATACCGTTTCAGTACGAAATTCGAAGCAGACGGTATTACCTTCGAAGAGCCCAACGACCAGATGTTTTCTTTCAACTCTCCCATCGGGGCTTGCCCGGAGTGCGAAGGCTTCGGCAAGGTTATCGGCATTGACGAACATCTGGTAGTGCCCAACCGTTCACTTTCCGTCTATGACGGTGCCGTGGTATGCTGGCGCGGTGAAGTGATGGGCGAATGGAAGGATATGGTGATACGTGGCGCCGAGAAAGCCAGGTTCCCGATCTTCACTCCTTATTTCGAGCTGACGGACGAGCAACGCCGGATGCTGTGGGAAGGCACTCCCTACTTCCAGGGCATCAATGCTTTCTTCAAAATGGTACAAGAGAACCAGTATAAGATACAATATCGTGTGATGCTGGCCCGTTATCGCGGCAAGACACTCTGTCCAAAATGCCACGGAACACGTCTGAAACCCGAAGCCGGTTATGTACGGGTAGGCGGACGCAACATTTCCGAACTTGTAGACCTGCCGATTACGGAACTGAAAGTCTTCTTCGATAATCTGCAACTGGACAAACACGATGCGGATGTCGCCCGGCGCATCCTTACGGAAATCAACAGCCGCATTCAATTCCTGCTCGATGTAGGTCTGGGCTACCTGACACTGAACCGCCTCAGCAACTCGCTTTCCGGTGGTGAGAGCCAGCGCATCAACCTTGCCACTTCACTGGGAAGCAGCCTGGTGGGATCGCTCTATATCCTCGACGAGCCAAGTATCGGACTGCACAGCCGCGATACCGACAAGCTGATACACGTGTTGCGCCAGTTACAGCAATTGGGCAATACGGTCGTTATCGTAGAGCATGATGAAGAGATTATCCGTGCAGCGGACTACATCATAGATATCGGTCCGAAAGCCGGACGCCTGGGCGGGCAAGTGGTCTACCAGGGAGATATGAAAGACTTGCAGCCGGGCAGCGAGAGCTACACTGTCCGTTATCTGCTGGGCGAGGAAGAAATCCCCGTTCCGGAGCACCGCCGTCCGTGGAACAACTATATCGAACTGACCGGTGCACGTGAGAACAATCTGAAAGGGGTGAACGTACGTTTCCCGCTGAACGTGATGACCGTGGTTACCGGTGTCAGCGGTTCGGGAAAGAGTACATTAGTACGCGACATCTTCTTCCGTGCCCTAAAACGTGAACTGGATGAATGCAGCGAGCGCCCGGGCGAATTCGCCTCTATCGGCGGCGATCTTCAGAACCTGCGGAATGTAGAATTCGTAGACCAGAATCCTATCGGTAAATCCAGCCGTTCGAACCCGGTGACTTACATCAAGGCTTACGATGAAATTCGTAAATTGTGGGCAGAGCAACCTCTTGCCAAACAAATGGGGTACAGTGCCGGTTACTTCTCATTCAACAGCGAGGGGGGGCGTTGCGAAGAGTGCAAAGGCGACGGAACCATCACCGTAGAAATGCAGTTCATGGCCGACCTTGTACTGGAATGTGAAACGTGCCACGGCAAACGCTTCAAAGCCGACACTCTGGAAGTGAAGTTCCACGACGCCAATATATATGATGTACTGGAAATGACCGTCAACCAGGCCGTAGAGTTCTTCACAAAACATGGGCAAAAGAAAATTGTAAAGAAGCTCACTCCGCTGCAAGATGTAGGACTGGGATATATCAAACTGGGACAGTCCTCTTCCACCCTCTCCGGCGGTGAGAACCAGCGCGTGAAACTGGCTTACTATCTGAGTCAGGAAAGAGCCGACCCCACCCTGTTCATCTTTGACGAGCCAACTACGGGATTGCACTTCCACGACATCCGCAAACTGCTGGAAGCATTCGACGCACTGATACTGCGCGGACACTCCATCGTCATCATCGAGCATAATATGGATGTCATCAAATGTGCCGACTATGTGATAGACCTTGGCCCGGAAGGTGGTGATAAGGGAGGATATCTTGTTGCGGCAGGCACACCGGAAGAAGTGGCGAAATGTGCGGCAAGCTATACGGGACAGTTCCTGCAAGAAAAGTTATCCGAATAAGGGAACAAAGCTACGAGTTAAACAGGAAAGAAATATAACAGGAGTGCCTCAATAAAAAACGTCCCCTGCCTACATTTGTAGCAAGGAACGTTTTTTATTGACTGTAAATAATGATTAGAAATAAAATCCAAAGCCAACTTTCAGTCCGAATACCGAACGGTCACCGTTCACATTCCAGTATACAGCCGGTTCAAGTGTCACCGTCTTCGAAAGGAAGAAAGCATACCCCGCTTCTGCACCGAAAGAGAACTTCGTATCATCACTTGTTCCCCAGTCCCAACGGTCTACATTGACATCAGCACCCAGATATACGCCCACCTTGCTGAAATAGTAACGGCCGCCTACACCAAGGGTATAAATGTCCGTATCTGAGCCACCATTATTCCAGGCTGCACCTGCATGTATCAACAACGCCACATTGTCCAACAGAAACGCACCTCCTTTGACTTCCATGCCGAATGAAGTCTTGTCCGTATCCGTATTGTGCGACAGGCCTAAACCCGAAACAGAAGGATTCAGAATCCACTTTCCTTTCTCAAATTGTGCCTGGGCAGCCACTGTGACTACGAGCAGACATACGAGTAATGCTAATTTTTTCATTATTACTTATAGTTTTTGGTGTTATTATACTTTTCCTCTTCTTCACGACGCTTCCGCTGTAGCTCTTCTTTCTTGCGCAACACCAGCCAGAGAATTAACACAATCACATAAGACGCCCCGACCGTGACGTACTTTTCCGTATCGCTGATGACTGTGTTACGCGGCAGAAAATAGGCAGCCGTGGCACTTACATAAATAAGCAGAGCAATCGTGATGCTTGTAGATTTCTTGAATTTCTTCATTATCGAAGTTTTTTAGTTGTCTTAAAATACCAGACATTAAACCAGATCACAGCTATCGAAGCCGAGAATATGGCAATACTGAAAGCTAAACCGGGTCTCATACCGAATCCTTCGGGAGCTATACAGATATAGGTTGTACAAACAGCCGTCATAAATACAGCCGGAAGATAGGTCACATAATAATAGTATCCTTTCTTCCCACGTACCAGATAAACGGTTATCGCCCAAAGCGTAAAGACAGATAGCGTCTGATTGGTCCATGCAAAGTAACGCCATATCATGTCAAAACCCTCTTTGTCGCGCAAGCTGTAAAGCAACAGGCCAATAGCGACAAGAAACATCGGAATACATATATATAAACGACGACGCATGGATTTTTGTTCCATTCCCAGGAAGTCTGCCACAATGAGGCGGGCAGAACGGAAAGCAGTGTCGCCACTGGTGATGGGTGCGGCAATCACACCCAATATGGCAAGCACGCCACCCACGGTTCCGAGCCAATTCTTGGTGATAGCATCTACCACTACAGCCGCATTATTCTCACCCATTCCATTCTCATGGAAGAAATAAGTGGCGGCAGCAGCCCATATCAAAGCAACGATACCCTCGGTAATCATAGCTCCATAAAACACAGGACGGCCATGACGCTCACTCGTCATACAACGTGCCATCAGCGGACTTTGCGTAGCATGGAAACCACTGATAGCTCCACAAGCGATGCTGACAAACATAATAGGAAAGATAGGGAGTGCAGCAGCATCGGGATGCGTATTCTGCAACCCGTCCCAAATTTCCGGCAAAACAGGATGTTTCACATAAAGCATGACTAATATGCCTACTGCCATAAACAGCAACGCAATGGCAAAAAGAGGATATATCTTGCCGATAATCTTATCCACAGGCAGCAAAGTGGCAAAAATATAGTAGATAAACACTATGACAATCCAGAAAGTGGCATCCATATAGTCCGGTGTCAGTTTGGCCAACAATCCCGCAGGACCGGCTACGAAAACAGCTCCCACCAGTATCATCAGCAACACTGTGAAACCGCGCATCACTTGTTTAGTGGTCATCCCCAGATAACGTCCGATAATCTCCGGCAGACTTTCGCCGCCATTACGCAGGGAGAGCATACCCGCCAGATAATCGTGCACGGCACCGGCAAAGATACTGCCGAACACAATCCACAAATAGGATGCCGTTCCAAACTTGGCTCCCATAATGGCACCGAAAATAGGCCCCAATCCGGCAATATTGAGAAACTGTATCATGAAAATTTTCCAAGTAGGCAAAGGAATGTAATCCACCCCATCAGCCTTAGTCAGGGCAGGCGTCTTGCGATCGTCCGGACCAAAAATCCGTTCAACGAAACGCCCGTAAAGAAAATAGCCGGCTATCAATGTCAGCAGACAAAGCGTAAATGTAATCATGGCGTGTCAATTGATTAATTTTAATGGTCGCAAATGTAACAGTTTCTAAGGAAACTGCACAACTTTCTCAAGTGTTTTACTTATCTTCGCCGCTAAAAATAACAGAAAACAAGAAGTAAATGATAATTTACCAGCGTAGCGCTGGAGCAAGGTTTCCTTTCGGCATACTAATTGACGTGATAGTACCTGGTAGGCTGAAAGCCTTTTATCTTATAGCCCAGGGCAACGCTCTGGGGGATTGCCATGTGTTTCTCTTTGCGCCCTGTAAGTACATTACAGCACACATGGGCTTTTGCCCTTACAGGGCGTAAGATTGTGGGAGCATCCATTACCCAGGGTGTTACCCTGGGCTGTAAGATAAAAGCCTTACAGGCTTAGGAAATGCACGCTGCTAAATTATCATTTACAAAACCATTTTATCATGAAACAACTATTTTTTGCTATACTATTTGCAGTTTTTCTTCTGCCTCTCGCTGCGCAATCTCCATCCCCCGGCGAAACTCCTGCCTGTCCGCCCAAATACGAAGTACGCGCCGCCTGGGTGACCGCCGTTTATGGCCTGGACTGGCCCCGTTCCCGCGCCACCACACCCGAAGGAGTCCGAAAGCAGAAAGCGGAACTTATCGAGATACTGGACCGGCTGAAAGCCGCCAACTTCAATACCGTCCTGTTTCAGACACGCACACGGGGTGACGTGCTTTACCGTTCAAAAATAGAGCCTTTCAACTCCATCCTGACCGGTAAGACTGCTGGAGATCCGGGCTATGACCCACTGGCTTTTGCCGTAGAAGAATGCCACAAACGTGGAATGGAATGTCATGCTTGGATGGTGGCTATTCCACTAGGCAACCGCCGCCATGTCACCTCTTTGGGCAAAGAGTCCGTCACTAAAAAGAAAGCTTCCATCTGTGTGCCTTACAAACGGGAATATTTCCTCAACCCCGGACATCCGGAAACCAAAGAATACCTGATGAGCCTTGTCCGCGAAGTCGTGAACAATTACGATGTGGACGGCGTGCACTTCGACTATCTGCGTTACCCGGAGAATGCTCCGCGCTTTCCCGATACGTATGACTTCCGCAAATACGGCAAAGGCCGTGACCTCGCCCAATGGCGCAGAGACAACATCACAGAAATTGTCCGCCATCTCTACAAAGGCGTAAAAGCCTTGAAGCCGTGGGTAAAGGTAAGCACCTGTCCCGTAGGCAAATATCGAGATACCTCGCGATATCCCTCCCGTGGTTGGAATGCTTTCCATACAGTCTACCAGGATGCACAAGGATGGTTGGGCGAAGGTATTCAAGACCAGATATATCCCATGCTTTACTTTCGCGGTAATCATTTCTACCCATTTGTCCTCGACTGGCAGGAACAAAGCAACGGACGCCAAATCATCCCCGGCCTAGGCATCTACTTCCTCGACCCCAGCGAAGGCAACTGGACACTGGACGAGGTGGAACGCCAGATGAACTTTACACGTGCCCATAAACTGGCAGGTCAGGCCCACTATCGCGTGAAGTATCTGATGGACAACACCCAAGGACTGTACGACGCATTGGAAGAAAACTTCTATACCGCTCCTGCCCTGCAACCCGCCATGCCATGGATAGACAACGTTCCACCGACAGCCCCTACCCACCTCACCGTCACCCGGCAACCTGATGGTTACACCCACCTCAGTTGGATGCCTGCCACGGACAATGACAAACGCAATGTACCGGCCTACGTCATCTACGGCTCGGACACTTATCCGGTAGATATCTCCAATCCGGAAAATATCATTGCCCAGCGAGTAGAGGGAACGGAATACACGTATGCCCCCGTCCGCTTCTGGACGGCAAAGAGATATTTTGCCGTCACTGCTGTGGACCGTTGCGGCAATGAAAGCGAAGCGTGCAGGTAGCTCTTCCAATGCCATACTTCAGCGTCTGCAATGCCACACCTGAACGGAGGAAACGCCACACTTGAACAGGTGCGAGGTGTGGCATTGCAGGCGATAGGATGTGGCATTTCATCTGCTAAGGTACGGCATTGGGGACGATGAAGTGTGGCATCCAACCAACAAAGTCCAGCAAACGGACAATGAAGTTCGGCATTGGAAAAATCATCATCATCATCAACAGCAGTCTTTTCTTTTTCTTTTTTTGATGATGATGTTGTTATTATATCTTTTATATTCTCTTTATTAGTTGCATTCGCTTTTTCATAAACAGCACTATTGCTCAACACTTTAACTGAATTTTCAGCATTATTCCCGTCATTTTTTTCCGATGTTTTTTGCTGTTTTTCGTCATTTTTCGGCTCAAAAACGGATGATTCTGATGCATTTTTAAACGTTTTTGAGGTATTTATCTGAGCAATTTCTTCTCGTTTTTCATCTTCATCCCCATCTATTTCTTTCCGTACCTGCACCCGTTGGCCTATCGGATTCAGTTCGGCAGGCATGAAAGAACCGTCCTCTTCAAAATCAAAAAGTCCGTAACCGAAGATAATCTTTTTGAGATAGGCAAAAGAAATTTTATAGTCTTTACAGAAAGGGCGCAGATACTTCATATCCCCGCATGAGTCGGGCAACATAGCCAGTTTCTCAATTACAAACCAATAAGCTCCCGTTCCCTTGAGCTTTTCCTTCTCCAGCAAATATTCCATTCTGGGATCGTACATCGCCATCAGCGGATGTTGCAGATAGAAATTCCTTTTCATCTTTTCTTTATGTGTTAGTTTAAAGCCATAAAGATAAGAATAGCGTGTGGAATGGCTGGAGGTTACGAGAGGTTCCGTGAGGTTATGTGAGGTTAAATGAGGTTTCGTGAGGTTCCGTGAGGTTCATGGAGGTTACCCCACCTCCACCCGCACGTAAGCCCGGTACTTACTTTGAGGAGTTACCGGCACCAAAGACAAATAACCGGAAACGATCTTTCCGTCCTCCACTACCAAAGGATAATCCTTCATATCCTGTTCGTGCCGCGCCCGCAAGGCTTCGGCAGAAGGGAAATTGTCGACATTAAAGATTCCTTTGCTACCGGGAACGACGAAATTATCATAAAGCTGACGGGCAACCATCCCCATAGTCATGCGCACATTAACTTCAACATGTGGATAAATGGCGTACGGATATCCTCTCTGATCCGGACAGATCATCATATCTATCCCCATAGGACCGGAATAATGCCTGCCATAAATTCCTTCTATAACTTTCTGCAAATACTCACGAATGCCCACAAATGCTTCCAAAGGGATATACCGTAGAATCCACTGTTCCACTTCCTCATTAGAAACCAACATATTACCACGATAAGCACCTTTCTCATCCGTAATAAAATGCGAGTAGCCGCTAAACAGTACCTTCCCCCTGCCATTGGAGTAGAATTCCATGGCAAAATCTCCCTCCTTTTTATATATAGGTTCCAGTATAAGAGCTCCGTGTTCCGCTAATTCCCGACGACACCAATCAGCCGTAGATTTCGCCAGACCGCGGCGACACCAACGCAACCCCTTTCCGCTGCCCGACCACACGGACTTGAACAGGTAGCCGTCCTTAAAATCATCGACTATATCCGGAACGCGGAATTCCTTTCCCTCTCCTGATATCAGAAAATGGCGTCCACAAACGCGTTTGAGGGTTTTATTCAGTTCAAACGTCAGAGCAAGAGCCATCCCATACGCACGGGAAGAGAGCATACGACACTCGCGCAACTCCGCTTCCATAGGAAGTTTATGTTCGGCGATGCCGCCTTTCAGCATCCGCTTGCGGAAAGCCAGATTCCATCCCCACGGCACGACTTGAGAGTCTGCATAATCGGGCAACTCCGGTTCGGTAACCAATTGTACGGAAAGGGGGAACAATTGTTTCATTTTTTGCAGGTAATCGGCGTTATAAGCCGAAGGAGCAAGTACCGCACTGCCGGGCTGAGCATACCAAACGGGTAATAAAGCAAGATCTTGAGCCATGCGGCGGACAGAGGCGGGAGCCATATAATTTTCCTCATTGTTAGCCAGTGCCATGTCTGTGTCGGGGTTAAATACGTAGAGTTTCATACACTTATAAATCTTTATTTTTTTGCGGGTGCAAACTTACGGAGAAAAACCTGATAAAGCAAATATATAAACTTCACTAAGAAAAAAGATATTTTGCCATCTCTACTTTGCAATTCTACAAAAAAGGTGTATATTTGTCGCCCGATAAACCGAATTTAACAGCATGGAAGCATTCTACCGCACACACGCCTATCTTGTTGAGCATACCAATGCCCCCGTTCGCCGTGACCTCATGGATGAGATCAACTGGAACGACCGCCTTATCGGTATTAAAGGAACGCGCGGTGTAGGTAAAACCACGTTTCTGCTGCAATACGCCAAAGAGAAATTCGGAACCGACCGTTCCTGTCTCTTTATCAATATGAACAATTTCTACTTTTCCAATTTCAGTATCGTTGATTTCGCATACGAATTCCAACGTCGCGGCGGAAAAGTATTGTTGATAGACCAGGTGTTCAAGCACCCGGACTGGAGCCGGGAACTCCGTATGTGCTACGACCGTTTCCCAAATCTGAAAATCGTCTTCACCGGTTCGTCCGTGATGCGACTGAAAGAAGAGAACCTGGAACTGCGTGACATCGTGAAGAGTTACAACCTGCGTGGTTTCTCTTTCCGCGAATACCTGAACCTGCAAACCGGAATGAAATTCCGCGCTTATACTCTGGAAGAGATTCTGAGCAATCACGAACAGATTGCCAAAGGTATTCTCTCCAAAGTACGTCCGTTGGATTACTTGCAGGATTACCTGCATCACGGTTTTTACCCTTTCTTTCTGGAAAAGCGCAATTTCTCGGAGAATCTGCTGAAGACCATGAACATGATGGTGGAAGTAGATATCTTGCTTGTCAAGCAGATCGAACTGAAATATCTTCCGAAAATAAAGAAACTGCTTTATATGCTGGCAGTAGACGGTCCGAAAGCACCGAATGTAAGCCAGTTGGCAAACGACATACAGACATCCCGTGCCACGGTGATGAACTACATCAAATATCTGGCAGATGCACGCCTTATCAATATGGTATATCCGAAGGGAGAAGAATTCCCCAAGAAGCCATCGAAGATAATGATGCACAACTCCAACCTGATGTATTCCATCTATCCCGTGAAAGTGGAAGAACAGGATGTGCTGGACACCTTCTTCGCAAACACCTTATGGAAAGACCATAAAGTGAACAAAGGCGACAAGAATATGTCGTTCCTGGTGGACGATGTGATGCCTTTCAAGATTTGTCCGGAAGGAATGAAGATAAAGAACAATCCCGGAGTCACCTACGCCCTGCACAAAGCGGAAATAGGAAGAGGGAATCAGATTCCACTCTGGATGTTCGGCTTTTTATATTGAGATTTATTCACTTAATAATAATTCAATTTAGTTATGACTAAACAGAAGAAATTCATTACTTGTGATGGTAACCAGGCTGCTGCGCATATCTCGTATATGTTCTCAGAAGTAGCTGCTATCTACCCCATCACTCCCTCTTCTACGATGGCTGAGTACGTAGACGAATGGGCTGCCGCAGGACGCAAAAACATCTTCGGCGAAACAGTATTGGTACAGGAAATGCAATCGGAAGCCGGTGCTGCCGGAGCCGTTCACGGTTCATTGCAAGCCGGTGCGTTGACTTCAACGTACACTGCATCTCAAGGTCTGTTGCTGATGATCCCGAATATGTACAAGATTGCCGGTGAATTCCTGCCTTGCGTATTCCACGTATCAGCCCGTACACTGGCTTCTCACGCTCTGTGTATCTTCGGTGACCACCAGGATGTTATGTCAACCCGTATGACAGGTTTCGCTATGTTGGCAGAAGGTTCTGTACAGGAAGTTATGGACCTCTCCGGTGTTGCTCACTTGTCAACTATCAAAGCTCGTGTACCGTTCGTTAATTTCTTCGACGGCTTCCGTACTTCTCACGAAATCCAGAAGATCGAGATGCTGGAAAACGACGATCTCGCTCCGCTGATCGACCAGGAAGCTTTGGCTGAATTCCGTGCCCGCGCATTGAATCCGATGAATCCGGTTGCCCGTGGTATGGCTGAAAACCCCGACCACTTCTTCCAACACCGTGAATCATGCAACAACTACTACGAAGCAGTTCCTGCTATTGTAGAAGAATACATGAATGAAATTTCTAAAATCACAGGACGTAAATACGGCTTGTTCGATTACTATGGTGCTGAAGACGCAGAACGCGTAATCATCGCTATGGGTTCTGTAACCGAAGCTGCCCGCGAAGCTATCGACCACTTGATGGCTAATGGCGAAAAGGTAGGTATGGTTGCCGTACACCTGTATCGTCCGTTCTCTGCTAAGCACTTCCTGGCTGCCGTGCCTAAGACTGCTAAGACTATCGCAGTTCTTGACCGTACGAAGGAACCGGGTGCTAACGGTGAACCGTTGTACCTCGATGTAAAAGACTGCTATTATGGTGCAGCTGATGCTCCGGTAATCGTAGGCGGCCGTTACGGTTTGGGTTCTAAGGACACTACTCCTGCTCAGATCATTGCCGTATTCAAGAATCTGGCTATGCCGATGCCGAAGAACCACTTCACTATCGGTATCGTAGACGACGTAACCTTCACTTCACTTCCTCAGGAAGAAGAAATCGCATTGGGCGGCGAAGGCATGTTCGAAGCTAAATTCTACGGACTGGGTGCTGACGGTACAGTAGGTGCTAACAAGAACTCTGTGAAAATCATCGGTGACAATACCGACAAACACTGCCAGGCTTACTTCTCTTATGACTCAAAGAAGTCAGGTGGTTTCACTTGTTCTCACTTGCGTTTCGGTGATACTCCGATCCGTTCTACATACTTGGTAAACACTCCGAACTTTGTGGCTTGCCACGTTCAGGCTTACCTGCACATGTATGATGTAACCCGCGGTTTGCGCAAGAACGGTACATTCCTGCTGAATACAATCTGGGAAGGCGAAGAACTGGCTAAGAACCTGCCTACCCGCGTGAAGAAGTATTTTGCTAAGAACAATATCTCTGTATACTATATCAACGCAACTCAGATTGCACAGGAAATCGGTTTGGGTAACCGTACCAATACAATCCTGCAATCTGCATTCTTCCGTATCACAGGTGTAATTCCTGTTGACCTGGCTGTAGAACAGATGAAGAAATTCATCCAGAAGTCTTACGGTAAGAAGGGTGAAGATATCGTAAACAAGAACTATGCTGCCGTTGACCGTGGTGGTGAATACAAGCAATTGACTGTTGATCCTGCTTGGGTTAATCTGGCTGACGACGCTAAGGCTGAAAACAACGATCCTGCATTCATCAACGAAGTAGTTCGTCCGATCAATGCACAAGACGGTGACTTATTGCCCGTATCTGCATTCAAGGGTATCGAAGACGGTACTTGGTATCAAGGTACAGCTAAATACGAAAAACGTGGTGTAGCTGCTTTCGTTCCCGAATGGAATGCTGAAAACTGTATCCAGTGTAACAAGTGTGCTTATGTTTGTCCTCACGCTTCTATCCGTCCGTTCGTTCTGGATGCTGAAGAGCAGAAGGGTGCAAACTTCGAGATGCTGAAAGCTGTAGGTAAAGTATTCGACGGTATGACATTCCGTATCCAGGTTGACGTTCTCGACTGTCTGGGTTGCGGTAACTGTGCTGACATCTGTCCGGGTAATCCGAAGAAGGGTGGCAAAGCTTTGACTATGAAACATCTGGAAAGCCAGTTGAACCAAGTTCCTAACTGGGATTACTGCGCTGAAAAGGTTGCAAGCAAGCAACATCTGGTTGATGTTAAGGCTAACGTAAAGAACTCTCAGTTCGCTACTCCGTTGTTTGAATTCTCAGGCGCTTGCTCCGGTTGCGGTGAAACTCCGTATGTGAAGTTGATCACTCAGTTGTTCGGTGACCGCGAAATGGTAGCTAATGCAACAGGATGTTCTTCTATCTACTCCGGTTCAGTACCTTCTACTCCTTATACTAAGAACGAAAAAGGTCAAGGTCCTGCATGGGCTAACTCACTGTTCGAAGACTTCTGTGAGTTTGGTTTGGGTATGGAACTCGCTAATGAAAAGATGCGCAACCGTATCGTGAAACTGTTCAACCAGATTCTGGAAGGCGAAAATGCTCCTGCTGAAGCTAAGGAAGTATTGAAAGCATGGATTGAAAACATGTACGATGCAGACAAGACTAAAGAACTTGCACCTCAGATCGAGGCTATCATCGAGCAAGGCATCGCTGCCGGCTGCCCGATCAGCAAGGAACTGAAAGGCTTGACTCAATATTTAGTAAAACGCAGCCAGTGGATCATCGGTGGTGACGGTGCTTCTTACGATATCGGTTACGGTGGTCTCGACCATGTAATCGCCAGCGGTAAGGACGTTAACATCCTGGTTCTGGATACTGAGGTTTACTCTAACACAGGTGGTCAGTCTTCTAAGGCTACTCCGGTGGGTGCTATCGCTAAGTTTGCCGCTGCCGGTAAGCGTGTACGTAAGAAAGACCTCGGTTTGATGGCTACTACTTACGGTTACGTTTACGTAGCTCAGATTGCTATGGGTGCTGACCAGGCTCAGACTCTGAAGGCAATCCGTGAAGCTGAAGCTTATCCCGGACCGTCACTCATCATCGCTTACGCTCCGTGTATCAACCACGGTTTGAAGGCAGGTATGGGTAAGAGCCAGGCTGAGGAAGAAAAGGCTGTTAAGTGTGGTTACTGGCACTTGTGGCGTTACAACCCGGCTTTGGAAGCTGAAGGCAAGAATCCGTTCCAGTTGGATAGCAAAGAACCGGATTGGGCTGGCTTCCAGGACTTCCTGAAGAGCGAGGTTCGTTACTCTTCTGTAATGAAACAATATCCTACGGAAGCTGCTGAACTGTTCCAGGCTGCCGAAGACAATGCTAAGTGGCGTTATAACAGTTACAAGCGTCTGTCTAAAGGAAACTGGGGTGCAGATGCTGAATAATTTCAGTCATTGAAATAAGAAAATATAAACTCTGAAAAATGAAGGCTGCACCGCGAACCGGTTGTAGCCTTTATTTGTTTCTAAATCAAATTAAAACAACGAACATTATGATCGGATTTATTATTTGGATTATCGGTGTAGTGCTTGCCGTCAAAGCAGTACTCGAAATTATGAGATGGAATGTGGATGGAGTGAAAAAACTATTGGTTGCCATCCTTGTATTGCTGACTAGCTGGATAGGTCTGGCTGTCTATTACTTCTGGGGAAGGGAAAACTTGCCGCAGATGTTGAAATAAGAAACTCTTATTTACAAGTGAATTGTATGAAGAGATGTTGTGTTCGGGCGAATGATTATTCGCCCGGAATGCACCAAGTGATTTTTGCCTCAACCTCGGAATACCCCAAATGTTTATTGACAGGATTTTATTGGCTGACAACCGTTCTACCTATCAGTTCCAGAACTTCCTCTTCCGTTCCGCTGAACGGACCATAGCTTTGTAACTTCACCGAACACATAGCGGCAGCAAAACAACCGGCCTCCTGATAGGAAGCGCCTTTATTACGCATATAAAGATAACCCGCCATATAAGTATCTCCGCAACCGGTAGCATCTGCCACATTCTCCACCGGATAGGCAGGTATTTCATAAAAACGTCCGTCTACATAGATAAGCGAACCTTTATCCCCCAATGTCAGCAATACTTCTTTGACTCCCCAATCCGCCAGTTTCAATGCGGCATCATAAGGATCCACACACTGCGTAAGAACCTCCATCTCATACTCATTGGCTTTTAGGATATGGATATACTTCAAAGCCTCCTCTTTCTCGGTCCAGTCCACTGCCAACACTTCTTCATCCCGCACTTCACGCAAGTAGCCTTGCACATCAAGAGAAAGCAAACCTTTGCCAGCAAGAGACTTGATGACCTCCAACGAGAAATCGTCTGCCAACAGGCTGCCCAAATGATAAATACGGGCATTCACATCCTGCAGACTTTCAACCGTGAAAGGATCGGCTTTCGCCGTCACACGCTGTTTCCGTTCGTTGGTATCCTCACCATAGATATTCTCAAAACAGATAGAACGGGCACTGGGAAGCACTTTCACTTCGATGTTTTGTTTCCTCAAATCGTCCACCACCGACATCTCGCTATCCGCCAGGGCAGTGACAAGTTGGAATCCTTCCGTACTCAGATGTTTGATGGCATGTGCAAAATAGAAAGATGTTCCCCCTGGCATGTGCACTGTCTTTTTCGGAGTAACTACTTTATCCAAAGTAATATATCCAATGCAACAAAGATTGTATTTCATAAAATATCTTTTCCTTTTTCAGACTACAAAAGTAGGCAATTATTATTGTTTCCTGTCCCTGCAAAGCTATAATTTCTTTCTCTTTAAGAAATCCGTAGGACTTTCACCGAATTGCTCCTTATAGCACTTTGTGAAATAAGAGGGAGAAGAGAAACCAACCTCATAGGCAATCTCCGCAATCGTCATCTCCGAAGAAGCAAGCAGAGAAGCCGCCTTTTTGAGGCGAGCCTGACGCAGCAGTTCATTGGGCGCATAGTTGGTGAGTGACTTCAACTTACGGTAAAGTTGTACACGGCTCAATCCCATATCCTTACCCAGGTCCTCCACATTCAGTTCCGGATCCCGCATCTTTTCTTCCACAAGCGCCTTGAAACGGGAAACGAAATCCTTATCCATATCGCTGATATTCTCTTTCGCCAACGTCTGGTTATCACCGAAGAACTGGCGAAGCTGACGACGGGAATCTATCAGATTACGAATGCGGGACAAGAGCAACTGCGAATTGAAAGGCTTGGAGATATAAGAGTCCGCACCTCCATTGTACCCCTGTATGCGTTGCTCGTCGAGCGAACAGGCAGTGAGAAGAATGACAGGGATATGGCTGGTCTGCAATTCCGTTTTCAGGCGGCGGCAACACTCCACACCATCCATACCGGGCATCATTACATCGGAAACAATCACATCGGGGACGTACTTCATGGCAAGGCGTATGCCCGTAGCTGCTTCCGGTGCGTCCAGTACCTGATATTCTTCGGTGAGCAGCGTCTTTACATAATGACGGATATCGGCATTATCATCGATAACCAATACTGTGGGACGTCCAGTTGCTCCTGCCTCCTCTTCATCAGCCGATAACTCGCTTTCTACTAACGTAGCGGAAACTTCCGTCTCTCCGGCAGGCAGCGTCACCACGGTAGGATGATATTGAGAAATGCTCTGAGCCGGAAGAAGGACGGTAAATGTCGTTCCTTTTTCATCACTCTGAGCAGTAATTTGCCCGCCATGCATCTCCACAAAGGCGCGTACAAGAGCCAGTCCGATGCCTGTGCCCGCCTGATGACCATCTATCTGATAAAAACGCTCAAAGATGGCATCCACTTCCTGGGAAGAAACGTAGCTGCCGGAGTTGAAGACAGAGAAGCGAAGACTCGCGACATCGGCTTGCAGGCTCACAACTATCTTTCCATTCTCAGGGGTATACTTCACGGCATTGGACAACAGATTGAAGTAGATGCGCTCCATCTTCTCGCAGTCCGCCATGATGCGGAAATCCGCATCGGGCATGGCTTCGAAGGAGAAAGAGATATGTTTTTTCAGCAGGGCCATGCGGAAGGAATCATTCCAGCTACGAAAATTGCTCAACAGGTCGAAAGGCTCCAGATGGAGTTCCATACGCCCATTCTCTACTTTACGGAAATCGAGGATTTGATTGACGAGACGAAGAAGGATATTAACGTTCTTCTTCATCAGTTCCAATAACTGACGGGAATGCTCCCCGAGGGATTTATCAGCAAGAAGCTGGTTAATGGGGTCGGCAATCAGCGTCAGCGGAGTACGGAAATCATGAGAAACATTGGTAAAGAACACCAGCTTGGCGTGAGTGGCCGCTTCCAATTCATGGGAAAGTTGTTCCAACTGCTCCTTTTGCTGAATAAGTTGCTCCTTCTGTTGCGTCAACTGTTGCTTCTGTTCTTCGAGTTTCTCCTTCTGCCGGGAGAGTTCCCTATTCAGGCGGTTCTTGGTGCGTAGCGAAAGGTAAACGGCAACCAGCAGACCGACAACCAACAGGAGCACTAACAGACTACCGAACAGCACCACCTGCTGCGTAGCATAGCGGTCAAGATAATGATTCATCTTTCCGTTCAGCGTCTCTATTTTTCCGTCAAGGGTGGCGATATGTGTGGTCTGCATCTGCATAATCTGGGCATTGGTACTGTCCACAGCAGAGGTATTTAATATCGTTTCGCGCGGGAAGTCACGTTTATTCAGAATGTCCATTGCTATCTGTATCACCCGGTCGCCACCGGTGGGATAAATAAATGTGGCATCCAGTTCGCCCTTCAACACCTGTTCCACACCATATCCTTCGCCGGACAGGGCATCCGTACCAATGAAACGCATCTCCCCCGCCCTGCCTTTCTGCCGGGCAACAGCATAAGCGCCTGCCGCCATCCGGTCATTCTGCGCATACACCACATCTATCTGAGGGAAGTGTGCCAGCAAGGTATCCATTTTCTGCCCTGCTTCGGAACGTAACCATCCGGCATCTTCACGTCCCAGGAGCTTGATGCCGGGGTAAGGGGAAATGGCAGAGACAAAGCCCTGATGTCGGTCTATCGCCGATGTGGAACCGGTCAAGCCTGATATTTCCACTACATTTCCTTTTCCCTGGAGCATATTAACCACGTAGCGGCCTATCGCTTTTCCTATCTCATAATTGTCCGCACCGATATAAGCGGTATATTTATCGGAAAGTATCTTGCGGTCGAAGACAATAACGGGAATACCACGGTCGTATGCTTCTTCCACCACCGGGGTAATGGGGGCGGCTTCGTTGGGAGCAATGACTAATAAGTCCACCCCTTCCTCTATGAAATTGCGGATGTCCTCTATCTGACGGGCATTATCATCCTTCACGGTGCGGATGTCGATTTCCACTTCATCATAGAAAAGTGCTTCGCGCAGCATCTCGTTATTCATCTGGTGGCGCCACTCATCGTCGCTGCACTGGGATACCCCGATACGGAAACGGGGTTCATGCCGGGCGCACGAAGCTGCCAGCCCGAAGAGGGAAAGTAAAGTTAGCAACAAGTAAACATTGTATCTTCTCATTGTCTTTTCGGTTGTTTTAAGTATCATAGAGAAATCAGAAACTCAGTCCTTTTTCACGACCGTGATTATAGACGTCTTCCAATCCGTTGCCTGCAATGGTATAGAAATCGACTCCCATCTCTTTCAAATCATGGTCAGGCTTTATAAAACGGATGGTGGAGTCATTAATCCGGGCAGGGACTTCTTCGTCTGAGAAGAGATCAAAACTTATTCCTTTCTCCTCAAAAGCTCTCAAAACGCCATGCGTAAACACATTCTTATATCCACCGGACATACAACATATAGCGATATCATCCATATTTTTTAGGGTATTAGTATCGCAAATATAAAAAAATATCAGATGTATTGTTACCTGTTTCGTTCAAAAAGCTCCTTATTCGATAGAAATTCAATTGGGGTAGAGCAGAAAGGGCACCTCTTATCAAGTGAAAACGCACGGCTTTCTGAATGAAAGATAACTATGCGTTTATCTGTTTTGCATAGTGAGTTATCCCGTTAAAGCAACTGGATTATCAAGTGTTGACAGTTGTCAGTAAACTTACTGACTACCGTCAACAAGTTTACTGACAACTGCCAACATATCGGCTAACAATAGTCAACACTTGATAATTCATAAGGCAGAAGAGGAGAAATGATAAGGCAAAAGCGGAGAGTTAGCTATCTGATTTAGCAGCCTATCATTGAGCAGTCAGTTCAATCACACGGCTCTGAGTTTGTCCTAAACCCAATACATCCAGACCGACTTTCATCAGATAATCACCGGAATATACTTTTCCATTAGCGACCAATCCGGAAGTTGCAGCAGGCATCAGATTGATTTCCTCCACTTTATACTGTTTGTTCGGGTCCAGACCTTGCAATTTCACCGCCAGCAGCTTTTCCTGAAAGCGCGGATGAATGTCATAAGCAAACAGAACCGCCTTGTTTGTATCTTTACTTACATAGTTCAGCGCCATATGATTCCCTTCATACGGAGAAACCAAACGATACTGGTCACCATCCATTATAGCGTTCTGGAGACGTTTCCAGTTGGCTACCGCTGTCTGGCAATAAGTCAGTTCATCGGCAGTAAGTTCTTTCAGACCGATATCGAAGCCAAGTTTGCACATGGAGGCCACGTCGGTGCGGAACTTTATGGAAGTCGCCTTGTTCCAACTCGTCACATGGGCATCCATAGCCTTTGCGGGAAAGAACTGGGAGAAGCCCCACTGGATATAGACACGTTCCACCGGATCGGTATTGTCACTGCACCAAAACTCTGTGAAGTACTTCAATGCTTCGTAATCACAACGTGCACCGCCACCGGAACAAAGCATCATCGGGACATTGGGATAATTCGCCTTTACACGTTTCAGAACATTATAGATACCGCGGACATGATCAATATACAACTGTCCCTGTTTATTCTTCAAATATGGGGAATAGATATTGGTGATGGGGCTGTTGCAATCCCACTTGAAGAAAGCGACATCGGGATTTTCCTGCATAATGTTTTCTACAACGCCATATACATAATCCTGCACTTTCGGGTTACTGAGATCCAGTACCAACTGATTGCGGTAATAATACGTTTCGCGGTTAGGCAGTTGAATGGCCCAGTCCGGATGTTTCTCAAAGAGTTCGCTCTTGGGGTTCATCATTTCCGGTTCAATCCAGATGCCGAATTTCACATCCGCATCTTTGGCAGCTTTTACTAAGGCGGGAATACCACCGGGCAGTTTATCATGAGTAACTTCCCAATCGCCCAAACCGGCATGGTCATTCTTACGCGGGTATTTATTGGCAAACCAGCCATCGTCCAACAGGAACATATCTACTCCCAAATGTTTGGCTTCCTTCATCAACTCGGCAAGTATCTCCTGATTGAAATTGAAACCTGTATTTTCCCAGTTATTCAAAAGGGTCAAGCGGCTGCCTTTACCATCTTTCAGGCTATAGTTGCGTGCCCATTCATGCAGATTGCGACTGCCTTGCGAGGCACCGTTATGGCTTAAAGTGAAGATGAATTCGGGAGTGGTGAACACTTCATTCGGTTTCAGTTCGTAGTTCGATGCATAAGGATTGATGGCAGGGATTACGCGAAGATTACCCACATTGTCCACTTCGAAAGTAAAACGGAAGTTGCCCGTCCAGCCCAGTGTACCCATCAAGACATCGCCTTGGTGTTCGTTCACCGGTTGGTCCAGTCCTACTTCAAAGAACGGATGGGTGTGCATGGCAGCACGGCTTCCCAGCTTCGTGTCAATCACTTTCTTGCCAAACTGTAATTGCTGACTGCTCATCTGCGCTTCTTTCGCCCAGTCACTGCTAAACTCGGTCAGGTAATAACTGGAATTATTGAAGTAGAGCATGGTGGAGGCATAGGTGGAGAGCATGACAGGTTTCTTCTCCTGATGCTTTATCTCGCTCCACGTCTTGATGACGTTTTCTTTGGGATAGGCTACATAATGCAGTGCCACGTCTACCGGATACTGGTTATCGCGCAGGTTTATCACGGTTTCCGTGCCGCCTTCTACAGGCTTGGATGAGGAAGAAACGTAATAAAGAATCGTCGACGGATTGCCGTCATTATGAGTGATGGCGATGGCAGGTTCAAAGTAATCTTCATTGCCGGAACCACTATACACTTCCCAGCCGCGCTTGCTCACACTACCGTCCGACCCGGCATGTATATTCCAACGGAAGTTCTGCAAATCCTGCTGATGCAAGAGTTTCTCACCCAAGTATGTTTGATACAAGCGACCGTTTTCGCCTACCTGGAGCACCAGGTCGGTGTTGTCCGTAGAGATGCGGATAGTTTCTTTTTCCGCTGCATGGGCATACGTCAGGGATGCACATGCAAAGAGAGTTACAAGTAAATTTTTCATGGTGTACGATAAATTTAGTTACAAAAATATATAAATTAAATTAGAATGAAAGACTTGCGCTGAATTCCAGAGTGAGCTGGCGCAAATAATTACCGCTCATATAGTGATCCTTGAACTTTCCGGCTTCTTCCTTGCTCAACAGTTCGGCACCGTTGATAGTGCCACTGGCACCCTTCTGATTCAGGAAGTTCACAACCGTAGCTCCCAAGGAGAGATGCTTGTTCACCTTCCAGTTCACGCCGCCGAAGGTTTCCCAACGGCCGTTGAAGTAGAGGGCATTGGTCAGATTGGCATTCAGGTCGGGCACTCCTTCAAAGGGGGACTTGATGAAATAGTTGTTATAAGTTGGCTTCTGGTAAGTGAACAGGGCATGCAGATGGAAACCTTTGAACGGATTGATTTCTGCCGAAGTAGTCCAGCCCAGGGTCTTGATGTCGTATATTAATAAGAAGGAATTTAATTCCCTGTTGCGCGAAGGAGAAGAGATTATACCCAAGCGGGGGGAAATCCTGACTACGGAACTTCGCATTTTTGCTTTAATACGGATGGGGATTAAGGATAGTTCCAAGATAGCCACTCTCCTGTTCTATTCTCCGCAGACGATTTATAATCACCGGAGTGTAGTGAAGAATAAGGCAAAGATGAGGGATAGTTTTGAGAAACAGGTGGAGGAGCTTTGTGCGGTGATATAGGTACTATAAATCAATCTCCTTTACCATTACCATATCAGAACAGTAATGATAAAGGAGAAAATAATCTAATTGTAACCTCTCAGGAGCTTAGTCCAATCTACTCTTAAAAGCAGCCGGTAACTCCGGCATAGCCCCGCTCTGTGTACAAACATAGGCAGAAACTTCCACCGCCAACTTATGAGCCTCAGGCACCGGCTTTCCGCTAAGTATGGCAGACGTGAAAGCCGCAGTAAACGAATCTCCCGCACCAACGGTATCGGCAACCGGAACCTTCGGAGTATCCTGGAAAGACACAACGCCCGGAGTAAACACATAACTGCCGTTCGTGCCGCAAGTCAGAATCAACATTTTCAGATTATATTTAGCCAGGAGTATCCAGCATTTATCCTGCAAGTCAATCCCCGGATAGCCGAAGATACGGCTGATAGTCACCAACTCCTCATCATTGATTTTAAGAATGTTGCAACGGCGCATAGACTCGCAAAGAATCTCTTTCGTATAGAATCCCTGGCGGAGATTGATATCGAAAATCTTAATCTGTTCATCCCCGTCGGGCATCGTATCCAGAAAACGCTGGATAGTGGCACGACTCACCGGGCTGCGCTGTGCCAGCGAACCGAAACAAACCGCACGGGTGGAAAGAGCCAGGCGTTTCAGTTCGTCAGTAAAGGGAATGTTATCCCAAGCCACGCCTTCTTTGATCTCATAACAAGGAACACCCACAGCATCCAGAGTTACCTGCACCGTACCTGTAGGATAATCCACCTGCTCTATCTGGCAAGCCAGCTTCTTTTGGGCAAATACATCCAATATTTCTTGACCGTCAGCATCACGCCCCACGGCACTCACCACACGGCTGTCGAAACCAAACTGTGAAACATGATATGCAAAGTTGGCAGGCGCACCGCCTATTTTCTTTCCTTCGGGCAGCACATCCCAAAGTGCTTCACCCATTCCTACGATGATTTTATTCATGATACTCGATATAATTATGAATTATGGTTAGATATAAAGTTATTTTTTAATCTTCAAAGTATAAGACAGCAGATATAGCACTCCGACAGTCATTACCGCTACCGCACCGCTCTGCCCTACCGCATCGCTTGCCAGTCCCATTGCCAACGGAAATACGGTTCCGCCGAAAAGTCCCATAATCATCAGACCGGAAACTTCGTTCTTCTTGCCCGGCATATATAGCAACGCCTGCGAGAAGACAATCGAAAAGATATTCGAGTTACCGAAACCTATCAACGCTATGCAAATATAAATAGTTGTTTTGGAATGGAAAGCAAAAAGCCCGATCATTGCAATCAACATCAGGAAACTACTGATGGCAAAGAACGACTTCGCATTCATCTTCCGCAGAATAAAAGAACCCGTGAAACAGCCTGCCGTACGGAAAATGAAATAAAGGCTCGTAGCAAATGCGGCGTCATCCAGTCCCATGCCCAGACGTTCCATCAGGATTTTAGGAGCGGTGGTATTCGTACCGACATCAATTCCCACATGGCACATGATGCCGATGAAAGAAAGCAAAATGAACGGTTTGCCCAACAAAGCCAGACACTGGCTGAACGTGGAAGGTTTTCCCTCCTCTTTCTCTTCGGTGATTTGCGTCTGTCCCAACAGTAAAACTGCAATTACAGCTATCACCATATAAATAGGGAACAGCACGCGCCAACCCATACCGAAGGACGGAATAGCCTGCGTAGCCCCCCACATGGCAATGTAAGGTGCAAGGAATGAGGCAATCGCTTTTATAAATTGTCCGAAAGTTAGGCTACTTGCCAGCCGGTCTCCCCTGACAATATTAGAGAGCAACGGATTCAGTGAAGTCTGCATCAATGCATTTCCAATCCCCAATAAAGAGAAAGAAAGTAGCATCAACATATAACTATCACCGAAAACGGGTAACAAAAGGGAAGCGAATGTCACCACCAAACTAAGGAGTACCGTCTTTTTCTGTCCGATACGGCTCATCAACATACCCGTCGGTACGGAGAAAATCAAGAACCAGAAGAAAACCAGCGAAGGAAAAATGTTAGCCTGTGAGTCTGTCAGACCTAAATCGGCTTTTACATAATTGGAGGCGATGCCCACCAAATCGACGAATCCCATGGCGAAGAAACAAAACATCACCGGGACAAGCTTAGATAACGAAGAATTAGATTTCATTGTTCTATGGTATTAATTTAAGTATATTCCTGCTCGGGAAAGCACGTTGCAAAGGAAGCGAATCTTAAGACAATAGGGTATCACTTTTGTTACAAAGAGTAGCAATTATGATACGAAGCTCTTTTTTACGCCTATTTGAGAGCTATTATCTGTCTTTTTGTCTATTTTTGTGGGAGATTATACAAAGAAACTTTTTAAACAACAAGATGGAAACACTCTTTAATGGACGACTTAGCATCGAAGTCTCTGCACATGGAGCAGAACTATGCAGCATTTTTGCCAACGCAAAAGAATACCTGTGGCAGGCTGAACCGGAATTCTGGAAACGCTACTCACCTGTACTCTTCCCGATTGTAGGTAGTGTATGGGAAAACGAATACCGGAATGAAGGCTCTACTTATGTGCTCACGCAACATGGTTTTGCCCGCGACATGGAATTCAAATTAATATTAGAACAGAATGACGAACTGCGTTATCAACTGGTCAGCAACGAAGAAACGCTGAAGAAATATCCTTTCCCGTTCTGCCTCGAAATCGGTTACCGCATCCGTGACAAGAAAATCGACGTCATGTGGGAAGTGAAGAATACCGGAGAAAAAGAAATGCACTTCCAGATAGGTGCACACCCGGCATTCTATTACCCTGATTTCGATGCCGAAACTCAGGAACGGGGATTCTTCGGGTTCAACAAGAAAAGCGGATTGAAATATATCCTGATTTCCGAGAAAGGTTGTGCCGACCCGGACACTGAATACCCGTTGAAACTGACCGATGAACTTTTGCCATTGGATACACATACATTCGATAAGGACGCACTGATACTGGAAGGCAGCCAGGTGAGAAAGGTGACTCTATATAATAAGGAGAAGAAACCTTATCTCAGTCTGCATTTTGATGCTCCCGTGGTGGGGTTATGGTCGCCACCGGCAAAGAATGCTCCGTTTGTCTGCATAGAGCCGTGGTATGGGCGGTGTGACAGGGCACACTACACAGGTGAGTATAAGGATAAGGATTGGGTGCAGCATCTGCAACCCGAAGAAACGTTCAGAGGAAAATATACGATTGAGATAGAGGAATAAAAGAGAAACAGGACAATTTAAAGGTCTTCCCCGTACCCGGTACGTATCAACTCCGTAGCAAGGCCGTAGCAAATTCGGTTCTATAGCTACGGAGATGATACGGAGTTGATACGGTTCGGGTACGGGGAAGAGGAAAAACAGAACATTCTTACGAATGTGTTTTCATCACAAATTTAGCTATTTCAGCTTATAAACCTGGAATGAACTTACCGTGTAGCTTCCACCTTTAGCATAGAAACTGATACGGTTATAAGGTTCCGAAGGAAATACCAGATTTGTCATCGCCAGACGTCCGTCGTCACCGAATATCTCGATACTGGACTTATCTACGAAGATACGTAGCTTCATCTCATAGTTATCTTCTATCGGAGCGAACGTTACCACGGGGAAGTTCGGACTGAACGATACGATTCCGCTTTTGGTACGATCCATTGCAAACTTCTTCTCTACCAAATTATAGTAGATATCCACTTCTTCCCCTTTCGCGTTGAAAAGTTGGAAACCAATGACTTCCGCATTCCGGTTCTTGATGGTCATCTCTATTTCATACGAACCGGTATTGTCAGCGAGAAGTTTATCCATATTATAGGTACGGTCTACTTTGAAAGAACGCTTCTTCTCCCCTTTTCCGCGTAATGTCAGGAGTTCACGCGAAGGAGATGACTTCAGATAAGTCTCGCCGTCCGAAGTATAAAGACTCAAATCGCGGGGAACGGAATTGCCGCTACGGTATTGCGTGGTCGGCACATTGTTGGCGTACTGCCAATTGCTCATCCATGCCAGGGCTATATGGCGTCCTTCGGGAGCATTACTCCAGGTTACAGTGGCATAGTGGTCTTTCCCCCAGTCCATCCACTTCGTCATTTTCGGGGATTCGTTCACAAAGGTCTTTCCGTCGAAGGTTCCTACAAAATATTGGGTAGCGCTACCGCCGAAAGGTCCTCCGGGGTTGATATTGCAAATCAATACCCACTTTTTCAGTTCAGTGCCTTCGATGGGCAATTCAATCAGATCGGGACACTCCCAGACACCGCCATGAGCACCCTGACCCTCACCGAAACTACTTTCATAGGTCCAGTCTTTCAGGTTGGCAGAAGAGTAGAACTGCATTTCCTGACCTACGGCAAGCACCATAATCCACTTGTCGGTGGCATCATGCCAGAATACTTTCGGGTCGCGGAAGTCGCGTTGGGTGGAAGTCAGTATCGGATTGCGTGCATACTTCTTGAAGGTTTTCCCATTGTCAAGACTATAAGCCATGCTCTGCACCTGGCGCTCGCTTGCCGAGGTATAGAAAGCGATGATGGCTCCGGCACCGAAACCTGCCGTATTATCTTTATCTACTACGCAAGAGCCACTGAAGATGGTGCCCAATGCATCGGGTGCAATGGCTACCGGCTGGTGTTCCCAGGACACAAGGTCGGCACTGGTGGCATGTCCCCAATGCATATTTCCCCACATGGAACCATACGGGTTGTATTGATAAAACAGGTGATACACACCATCCTTATAGACCATTCCATTCGGGTCGTTCATCCATCCATATTGAGGGGTGAAGTGATAGAGCGGACGGAAGTCTTCACGGTTGGCAGTGTCGAAAGTATCGGAAAGTTTCATCTCATTCCAGCAGATGGCCGTATCGGGGATGAGCTGGAAATTAAAGGAGAGTGATTGATTATCAAATCCGGAAAGGTCTACCGGAACAAAATAATCTACTTTATTGATAGCCAGACGGACGTTCATGTTGCGCACTACGTCATTATTCGCAATCATATAGAGTTTAGCCTCCGGAGAAGTTTCTTCTACGGGAAGCAACAGGAATTTCTTTTGATTCTCAATCCGGACAATGCTCTGTCCATCGCCTAAATGTTTAATCACGAAAGGAGGATTAATAGCCTGGCACGAGAAAACAGACCATACAGTACCTATTATAAAGGCGAAAGTCCACCGTGCTGTTAACAAATAGTTTTTTAGATTCATGATGTTTCTTGGTATTAAAAAAACAGTTAATAATTGGTTGCCCGGGAAAGCACTTTGCAAAGGAAGGGGTTTTCGGGGAAAGAAGCTGCCATTTATGTTTCATAAACTAACAAAATTGATACCAGAGGGGAGATTGAGGCAAGATTAGTTCATTTTTGATGGGTTTTGATGCACCACAGATTACACAGATTTACACAGATTAGGGAAGAAATCTCTGATTATTAATAAATTAAATCTGTGTTAATCTGTGTAATCTGTGGTGAAATAATTCATTTCTTATCAATTCTGTATCAAATTTACCAGCATCCGAAACATAAATTACAGCTTCTTTCCCGAAAATCCCCTTTCTTTGCAACATCAAAACATGACTCGGGAAAGCCGGTTTTGAGAGGTAATCCACAGCGATTACAAACAAAGTAAACTATTAAATTAAAATCTAAAAACATGGAAGGCATAAAAAAATCACTTCTATTTGCACTTTTTCTTCTGATGTGCACGCTTGCACAGGCGCAAAGCCTGACCGTACAAGGAAAGGTGGTTTCTAAGACCGATGGGGAGCCAATCATCGGTGCAACAGTAATAGAAACCAATCAGACCGCCAACGGCACCATTACCAATATCGACGGCGAATTTACATTATCCGTAGCCCAGGGTGCAGAGCTTACTATTTCTTATATAGGCTTCAAGACCGTGAATGTAAAAGCGCAAGCCTCACTGAACATCACTCTGGAAGAAGAATCCGAAATGCTACAGGAAATTGTAGTCACTGGCTACACCACCCAACGCAAGGCCGACCTGACCGGAGCCATCTCCGTAGTCAGCATGGACGAAATTGCCAAGCAGAACGAAAACAACCCGATAAAGGCTTTGCAAGGACGCGTGCCCGGTATGAACATCACAGCCGACGGTAATCCCAGTGGAAACACCACGGTACGCATCCGCGGTATAGGAACCCTGAACAACAATGATCCTCTTTATATTATAGACGGTGTGCCCACCAAGTCGGGCATGCACGAACTGAACGGCAACGACATCGAATCCATTCAGGTACTGAAAGATGCCGCCTCAGCCTCCATCTACGGTTCGCGCGCTGCAAACGGTGTCATCATCATCACCACAAAGAAGGGTAAAGAAGGACAAGTGAAAATCAACTTCGACGCATCCGTCGCCGCTTCCATGTACACCAATAAGATGGAAGTGCTGAATACGGAAGAATATGGCCGCGCCATGTGGCAGGCTTACGTGAATGAAGGACAGGACCCCAATACCAATGCACTGGGTTATAAATATAACTGGGGGTATGACTCCAACGGCTATCCCCAACTGAACGGCATCAGCATGTCCAAGTATCTGGATTCCGCCAATACGGTACCGGCTGCCGACACGGACTGGTTTGATGAAACGACACGCACAGGTGTAATCCAGCAATACAATGTATCTGTAAGCAACGGTTCGGAGAAAGGTTCCTCTTTCTTCTCTCTGGGATATTACAAGAATCTGGGTATCATCAAGGACAGTGACTTTGAACGTTTCTCCGCCCGCATGAACTCCAGTTATAATCTGATTGGCAAAGTGCTGACTGTGGGAGAGCATTTCACCTTGAACCGCACTTCGGAAGTACAGGCACCGGGTGGATTCCTGCAAAATGTATTGCAGTTCAACCCTTCACTGCCGGTGCGTGACATCAACGGAGAATATGCAGGCCCGGTAGGCGGATACCCCGACCGTGAAAACCCGGTGGCACGTCTGGAACGCAACTCCGACAACCGCTATACTTACTGGCGCATGTTCGGTGACGCCTACATCAACCTGAATCCTTTCAAAGGATTCAATGTACGTTCCACATTCGGACTGGACTATGCACAGAAATCGCAACGCATCTTCACTTACCCGATTACCGAAGGCAACGTGGCAAATGACAAGAATGCCGTGGAAGCCAAACAGGAACACTGGACGAAATGGATGTGGAATGCCATTGCTACCTATAATCTGGAAATCGGCAAGCACCGCGGTGATGCCATGATCGGTATGGAGCTGAACCGTGAAGATGATATTCACTTCTCCGGTTATAAAGAGGATTACGCCATCCTGACTCCCGACTATATGTGGCCGGATGCCGGTTCGGGCACTGCCCAGGCTTACGGTGCCGGTGAAGGTTATTCGCTGGTTTCCTTCTTCGGAAAACTAAACTATACATATGATGATAAATATCTGTTCTCTGTAACGGTTCGCCGTGACGGTTCTTCACGCTTCGGTAAGAACAACCGCTACGCCACTTTTCCTTCCGTGTCACTGGGATGGCGTCTGAATCGTGAGAAGTTCATGCAGAATCTCACCTGGATAGACGATTTGAAAATCCGCGGTTCATGGGGACAGACCGGTAACCAGGAAATCTCCAATATCGCCCGTTACACGATTTACGTTCCCAACTATGGTGTGACGGAATCAGGCGGTCAGAGTTATGGCACTTCTTACGACATCGCCGGAACCAATGGCGGAAGCATTCTTCAATCCGGTTTCAAGCGCAACCAAATCGGTAATGACAACATCAAATGGGAAACAACCACACAGACCAACCTGGGTATAGACTTTTCCCTATTCAAACAAAGCCTGTACGGCTCGTTCGACTGGTTCTACAAAAAGACAACGGACATCCTGGTGCAGATGGCAGGTATCGCAGCCATGGGCGAAGGCAGCAGCCAATGGATCAATGCCGGAGAGATGAAAAACATGGGTGTGGAGCTCAATCTCGGTTATCGCAACCAGACTTCATTCGGATTGAAATATGACCTGAATGCCAACGTCTCCACCTACCGGAATGAAATCACCAAACTACCCGCCACCGTAGCAGCCAACGGTACTTTCGGCGGTAATGGCGTACAGAGCGTTATCGGCCATGCCAACGGTTCGCAGGTGGGTTACGTGGCCGACGGCATCTTCAAATCGCAAGAGGAAGTTGACAACCATGCCACCCAGGAAGGTGCCGGAGTGGGACGCATCCGCTGGCGCGACCTAGACAATAACGGCATCATCAACGAGAAAGACCAGAAGTGGATATACGACCCGACGCCTGCATTCAGCTATGGTCTGAATATCTATCTTGAATACAAGAACTTCGACCTCACCATGTTCTGGCAAGGCGTTCAGGGAGTAGACGTAATCAGTGACCTGAAAAAAGAAACAGACCTTTGGAGCGGCCTCAACATCGGTTTCCTGAATAAGGGTAAACGGGTGCTCGATGCCTGGTCTCCGACTAACCCGAATTCTGATATTCCGGCACTGTCGCGCAGCGATATAAACAATGAGAAGCGCGTTTCAACTTATTTCGTAGAGAATGGCTCGTTCCTGAAACTGCGCAATATACAGATAGGTTACAATGTTCCGAAAGCCTTCTCCCAAAAGCTGAAAATGGACCGTCTGCGCTTCTATGTAAGTGCCCAGAACTTGCTGACCATCAAGAGCAAGGAGTTTACCGGAGTAGACCCGGAGAATGCCAACTATGGTTATCCTATCCCGATGAATCTGACTTTCGGAGTTAATGTAGGTTTCTAAATCAATAAATCAATTACTTATGAGAAAATTAATATATACAGCAGTTTTAGGTCTTTCCCTGATGTGCGGCAGTTGCACAGATTTTCTGGAAGACCAGCTCCCCCAGGGAACCATCAGCGATGAACAACTGAAGGACCCGGCTTACATCGACAATCTGGTAATCTCCGCCTATGCCGTGTGGATTACCGCCGAAGATATCAACTCTTCTTTCTCCATGTGGAACTACGACGTACGCTCGGACGATGCCTACAAAGGTGGAAACGGTACGGAAGACGGTGACGTATTCCATGCACTGGACATCTCGCAAGGCATCATGACTACGGCATGGAACATCAGCGACATGTGGCAACGCCTGTACAACTGTATCTCACGCGTCAACACCTCCCTGCAACTTCTGGAGCAAGTGGACGAAAGCACCTATTCACTGAAACAACAGCGCATTGCCGAAATGAGATTCCTGCGTGCCCACGGACACTTTCTCCTGAAACGTCTGTACAAGAAGATTCCGTTTGCCAATGATGCCAACCTGTCGCCGGAAGAATACAATTACCTTTCCAATACTACCTATAGCAACGACGAAGGCTGGCAGCAGATTGCCGACGATTTTCAGTTCGCCTATGACAACCTCCCCGTGAAGCAGGCCGACAAGGGACGTCCTGCCAAAGCCGCCGCGGCAGCTTATCTGGCTAAAACTTATCTCTATAAAGCTTATCACCAAGACAATGCGGACAACCACGAAGTGACGAGTATCAGCACGGAAGACCTGGTGAAAGTGGTGCAGTACACGGACAAAGCCATCATGTCGGCAGGCGGCTACGGACTGGAATCTGACTTTCAGAATAACTTCCGTCCGGAACCTCAGTACGAGAATGGCGTTGAATCTCTGTGGGCCATGCAATACTCCATGAACGACGGTACCAAAAACGGTAACTGTAACTGGTCCTACGGTTTGATTGTTCCCAATATTCCGGGTGTCACCGATGGCGGTTGCGATTTCTACAAACCCAGCCAGAATCTGGTGAACGCATTCAGGACAGACGCTAACGGATATCCGTTGCTGGATGCTTTCAACAGCCGTGATTACAATTCACAGTCCGATTATGCCGATCCGCGCCTTTTCCTCACGGTAGGTATGCCCGGATTCCCGTATGAGTTCAATAAGAAGTATATGATGGACGAATCGAGTACCTGGAGCCGCAGCAACGGACTTTATGGCTACTATGTCACCCTGAAACACAATGTAGACCCTGATGGCGGTTACCTTATCAAAGGTTCCTGGTGGGGTTCACCGATGAACCGTATCGTTCTGCGCTACTCGGACGTACTGTTGATGCGTGCCGAAGCATTAATCCAACTGAACGACGGGCGCACCAGCGAAGCCATCGACCTGATAAACGAAGTGCGCAACCGTGCCAAACAAAGTACGGCAGCCATCGCCGACTACGAAATGGAATATGGCGTACGCTTCAACGTGCAGCCCTATACGGGAAGTTACTCACAGGCGGATGCCCTGAAATTGCTGAAGTTTGAACGCCGTGTGGAGCTGGCTTTGGAATCGGAACGTTTCTTCGACCTTGTGAGATGGGGGGAAGCAGCAGAAGTGTTGAACAAGTTCTATGCCGAAGAAGCTGCCGACTGCACCATCTACACCAATGCGTCATTCACTAAAAACAAGAATGAGTATCTGCCTATTCCGTTTGCACAGATGAGCGCCAGCAATGGAAACTATTCACAGAACTGCGGTAACTGGTAACCTTTTAAAAACAAGAATATCATGAAATCAATATTGAATAAACTAAATACGCTTCTCCTGGGCACTGCACTGATGTTTACCCTCCCGGGATGTAGCGATGACAATAGATCCAACCTTCAACTGGACGGCGACACATGGCTGACCGCCTTTGAACTGGATGAGAATTATGCAGGGGCAATCGACCGGACAAACAAGACCATAACCGTAGCAGTTCCTGAGGTGTATGACACGGATGCAATGAAAGTCACGGGTATTGAAGTGTCCGAAGGCGCCGTAGCTTCGGTAAAGGCGGGCGATGTACTGAACTTCTCGTTTCCGCAGGTAGTAAAAGTGACCAACGGAGATGTTTTTCTGGATTATACGGTCAACATCAAGCATGATGAAGCCAAAATTCTTTCATTCAAGCTGAATGATGCATACGCCGGAGTGATTGACCAAAGCAAACGCACCATCACCGTGCGCATCCCCAGTACAGTGGATGTAAGAAACCTGGTTCCTGTAATCACCACTTCGGCAGGAGCGATAGTTATGCCGGCATCCGGTCAGGCGGTCGACTTTACCAACCCTGTGGAATTCACTGTTTCGTATAATACCGCAACTGCCGTTTATACGGTTACGGTTATCCCTACCGATGCTCCAAGTGCCGTATATATAGGCTTGGCAGCAACACTGGACGAACTGAACCCGGAAGAGAAAGAGGCGGCCACCTGGATGCTGAACAATGTTGCCAACGCACAGTACATCTCCTTTGCCGATGTGCAGGCAGGACGGGTTGACCTGAGCGAATGCGAACTCATGTGGTGGCACCTGCACATAGACGGCGGTATCGACAATATGGATAAATTTGATAATGCAGCTCCTGCGGCAGTCAGCGCATTGGTGAAGATGAAGGAACTGTATAACAACGGTATGAATCTGCTGCTCACCCGCTACGCTACCTATTATGCTGCCAAGCTGGGTGCTACCCTGGACGGCAACAACCCGAACAACTGCTGGGGACAATCGGAAGAAAGCGGTGAAATAACCGGTGGCGCCTGGAACTTCTTCATCCAGGGACACGAGTCTCACCCACTCTATCAGAACCTGATAATGAACAGTAGCGAAACGGACAAGGTCTACACCTTCGATGCCGGCTACCGGACAACCAACAGCACGGCACAATGGCACATCGGTTCCGATTGGGGCGGCTATGCTACGAATGAAGTATGGCGTACCAACCATGGCGGCATCGACCTGGGTTATGGCGGCGACGGCGCCATCGTGGCATGGGAATATCCGGCAGAAGGCAGCAAGGGCGGTATTGTATGTATCGGTTCGGGATGCTATGACTGGTATGCTTACGGTGTAGAAGCTTCGGCAGATAAGTACCACGGCAATGTGGGCAGACTGACAGAGAACGCAATCAACTATTTAACGGGTAAATAAAAAACTAATATATGAAAACAATGATATATTCACTTACATTGGCTGCAATGATGGTCACTTCCTTCAGCAGTTGCAACGATGACAATGATCCGGTTCTGACTCAAAAGGACTGGAACGGGACAGCCACTTACTTTGCTTCGACGGATGCAATGAATTTCGATACATACTATAAACCATACGTGGGTTATGTAGGCGACCCGATGCCATTTTACGATGCTCAGGCAGGGGATTTCAAAATCATGTATCTACAGGAATACCGCCCGAACCAGGCAGGCACTTACCACCCTATATGGGCGGTAAGTACCCAAGATGCCGCCTCATACACCTCTATGGGAGAACTGATTTCCTGCGGCGGACTGGCGGAACAGGATGCAGCCATCGGAACGGGAAGCACTATTTATAATCCTTCGGACGGTTTGTACTATACCTTCTATACAGGCAACAAATATCAACCCACTTCATCCCAGAACGGGCAGGTCGTAATGTACGCCACCTCTCCCGACTTCAAGACGTGGACCAAGAACCGCACTTTCTATCTGAAAGGTGACACCGACGGATACAGCAAGAACGATTTCCGCGACCCCTTTGTATTTGAAGGAGAAGACGGGAAGTATCACATGCTCGTTTCTACCGTGAAGAACGGCAAAGGCGTACTGGCGGAATACACCTCTGCGGATATGAAAACCTGGGAACACGCCGGTGTATTCATGACCATGATGTGGGACCGTTTCTATGAATGTCCCGACGTCTTCAAAATGGGCGACTGGTGGTATCTGGTTTATTCGGAAATGCATGCGGCCGTACGCAAGGTGCAATACTTCAAAGGACGCACCCTCGACGAGCTGAAAGCCACCACAGCAAATGATGCCGGCATCTGGCCCGATGACCACGAAGGTTTCCTCGATTCCCGTGGTTTCTATGCCGGAAAGACAGCTTCGGACGGTACCAACCGGTATATCTGGGGATGGTGCCCCACCCGCTCGGGCAACGACAACACCGCAGTCGGCGCTTCTCCCAACGAACCGGAATGGGCAGGTAGCCTGGTTGCGCACAAAATCATCCAGCATGAAGACGGAACACTGTCTTTGGGACTGATAGAAGGTATCAGCCGGAAATATACAACCGATTCTGACGTGAAGGTCATGGAAAAGAGTAACGGGGTATCTGAAAGTAACGGCAACTACACACTGACGGACAATGCGTATGTACTTTTCAACCGCCTGAATGTATGCAACAAGATTTCGTTTACCGTAAAGACGGCAAGCAATGCGGATAGATTCGGTATTTCTCTGGTGCGTGGCACTGACTCTAAAAAGTACTACACTATCGTAGTGAACCCGGAAGATAACAATAACAAGCGGAAGATAAACTTCGAGGAAGAGGGAGATGAAGGCAAAGGCTTCATTGACGGAATAGACGGTTATCTGTTCCCCACTCCTTCCGACAATGTATATCATGTAACAATCTGCACGGACAACTCGATTTGTGTGGTCTACATCAATGACAATGTGGCTTATACGAACCGCATTTATGGGATGCAGAAGAATCCGTGGTCTATCAACAGTTATTCGGGAAGTGTGGAAGTCAGCAACGTGAAGGTCAGCTATTACTAAACGGAGAAACGTAGCTAATTTTTACCTTCGTTATATATTTCCCCGAAGACCGTCTGGAATATATTCTGAGAGGGGGTATAATCAGTATACGACTGAATAGGGATGAGTATACGACTGAACCCTATTCAGTCGTATACTGAATCCCATTCAATCCGGCACTGAACTTATGAATGCCGGGGAAGCATTATGTTTTGTGTAATTTTCGTACGCTTATGAATTAATGCTCCTCTTTAGATAACCATATACTAAAGAAAAGGTCGTACACCTGATAAGAGTCACGCTCTTTTGTGATGAAATCCTTATCAAGCAATCCTGCCAACGCTGAGCGCACAGAACTGGGAGATACCAATCCATGACGTTTAGAAAAGGCACCGGAAACTACATTGCGCGCCTGTCCTTCCCGATTGATGGCAATCAGCACTTGTTTCTGTTTTTCGGGCAGTTGATATAGTAATTCGGCATAAGTATCTGCCGTGAAGTTAACAATGTAGTTGATGGCGTCTTCTATCATTTCCATACCACATGTAGCTCTCTCAGGAGTTTTCAGAAAAAGGATATTCATTATTTTCTGCAAGTAGAAAGTACCACCACGAAAACGGTCGTAAAGCACATTCACCACCTCGGGCAAAAGTACCTTTTTATGTTCCCGAAAATGACGGATGGCAAACTCTGTATACTTTTCAAGAGGGATAGGAGGCAAATTCATGATAGTGACACTCTGGTAAAACGGCCGTGAGGGAGAGGTAAAAATAGTCCCCATCAAATGACGCTGTGAGCCGGAAAAGACGAAGCGGGCATTACTGCAATATTGCACATAGGTACGCAGTGTAGCCTCAATGGTATCTTCCGGATACTTCCCTATCTGCTGAAATTCATCAATAGCTATCAGGCAGGGACGGTCGGCATGCTGCAAATAATGGAATATCTCATCAAGAGAAGCGGCAGGATTGGTTATGTCACCAAGTCCTATGTTCCAGGAAGGAACTCCACCTATATCATAAGTGATGCCTGCCTGTAAAGAAGCAATAGCATTCACAAAATTCTCCCAGACTTTACGTCCCCGTGGCTTCAAGGCATCCAGAATAACCTTTCCGAATTTATTCACGAAATCACGCAACGAACGGGTAGCATAAATATCTACTATAAAAGTATAATAGTGTTCCGCTACCTCAGGTTGGGAAAAACAATGACGAATCAAATCCGTCTTTCCATAACGACGGGGAGAAATAAGCGCTATGTTATTTCCGTTAAGCAACAACGTAGTAATATCTTTAGTCTCTGTTTCCCGGTCGCAGAAATACTTCGGAGAAACATAACCGTTGGTTACAAATGGATTGTTCATATCAGACCTCCTAAAGTTTGTAGTCCGACAAAGATAAGAATAAAGAAACGCATTGCCAAATAATGATTGCCACTTTATGGCAATCATTATTTGGCAATGCGTTTACAAGATCTTGATTAATCACTGAAAATCATACTCCTCCGCGCACGCATAGCCTTCCTCATACAAATCAGTCAGCTTCCGTATATCCCGCTCAATGCGGTCTACCATTACAGGTTTCTGTGGACGGATTACAATAATTTCTCCCGCCTCTTCCATGCGCTCCACCATCTCCAGTTGTTCATTGTACACACGGCAACGGCAACTTAACGCCTCACGCATCTTCGGGTATTTACGGTAGAGGAAAGAGGGAATGTGTATGTCCTTCGCTTCCTTGCGGTATCCACGGTTGCGGGTAAGCACCACCACATTATGCGTGAAACCCTCATTCCGGGCACGCATCAGGGGGATGCTGTCCACAATGCCCCCGTCGAGCATCGGCACATCGTCCACATAAGCAATGGGGCATACAAACGGAAGGCTGCTTGAAGCACGCACAATGTCAATCACCCGACCTTTATCCTGCTTTTCCTCAAAATAGTTCGCCTCGCCCGTCACACAGTTCGTAGTGACCATTTCATAACGTTCCGGAGAACTGAAATAGGACTCGTAGTCATAAGGCAGAATATGCTCGGGGAACTCCTGAAACAGCAGGTCGAAGTCCATGATATTACGTTTCTTCAACAAATATTTCAGACCGATGTACTGATACTTCTCCAGCAAATCAATGTTACTGTACTTGGCGCGGCCGCGCTGACCGGACATGTAAGAAAGTCCGTTACAGGCTCCGGCGCTCACTCCGATAGTATAGGGGAAACGGATGCCACGGTCCATAAAGCTGTCCAGCACGCCGCAAGTGAACACTCCGCGCATGCCGCCACCTTCAAGAACCAATCCTGTTTTTGGGTTGATATGTATCTTTTTCTCCATAATTATCTGAATTAACGCTTCAAAGATAGCTTTTGTTTCCGAATTCTCCCTATCTTTGTGCCAGTAACAATCCATTAAAACCAATTTAATCATGATGAAAAAGTCAATACTTATTGCCGCTTTAGGCTTATTAAGTTTCAATGTGTCAGCACAAGACACTCCGAAGACGGAAGAAGGCTTTATTTTCACCACCGTCAAAGAAAACCCGATTACATCTGTCAAAAATCAGAACCGTTCGAGCACTTGCTGGAGCTTCTCAGCACTCGGTTTCCTCGAAAGCGAACTGCTGCGCATGGGCAAGGGAGAGTATGATTTATCAGAAATGTTTGTAGTGCACCACACAATGGTAGACCGCGGCGTGAACTATGTACGCTATCACGGCGACAGTTCTTTCTCACCCGGCGGAAGCTTCTACGACATCATGTTCTGTCTGAGAAACTACGGTCTTGTTCCGCAGGAAGCTATGCCGGGCATCATGTACGGTGACACGCTGCCGGTACACAATGAACTGGATGCAGTGGCCGGTGCTTACGTAAACGCTATTGCTAAAGGCAAACTGACCAAACTGACTCCGGTATGGAAGCAAGGTTTATCTGCTATCTATGACACTTACCTCGGCAAGTGCCCCGAAAATTTCACTTACCAGGGTAAAGAATATACTCCGAAGACTTTTGCCGAATCTCTCGGCATCAATCCGGATGATTATGTATCTCTGACTTCATTCACTCACCATCCGTTCTACACCCAAATGAACATCGAAATCCAGGACAACTGGCGCAATGGCCTTTCTTACAACCTGCCTTTGATGGAATTCATGTCTGTTATCGACAATGCCGTTAACAACGGTTACACCGTAGCCTGGGGTAGCGACGTCAGCGAAAGTGGTTTTACCCGTGACGGTATCGCCGTAATGCCCGACGCTGACCGTGGTGCCGAACTCACAGGTTCTGACATGGCACGCTGGACAGGTCTTACTGCTGCCGACAAGCGCAAAGAACTGACTTCCCGTCCGTTGCCGGAAATCACCGTTACTCAGGAAATGCGCCAGACAGCATTCGACAATTGGGAAACCACCGATGACCACGGTATGCTTATCTACGGCATCGCCAAAGATCAGAACGGCAAAGAATACTATATGGTGAAAAACTCCTGGGGTACCAACAACAAGTACAAAGGCACTTGGTATGCTTCCAAGCCTTTCGTTGCTTACAAGACTATCAATGTTCTGGTACACAAAGATGCAGTGCCCAAGGCGCTGTTGAAGAAGCTGGGAATTAAATAAGTGATTAGAGGTTAGTGATAAGTGATTAGTACCATGCGGTGTAATAGCGCAGCTACTAATCACTTATCACTAATCACTAACCTCATTTCATCATCCTGCTATTAATATATTCCGTAAACTTATCCTTGTAATTCTCTCCTACGGGAATGTATATTTCTCAAGTGCACAATACTGTATTTTCTGTACTTTCATAGAGCAATCCCCCTCTTCTGATGCTCTTTCTTTTGCTCAAAACTTCCCCGTATGTGCATTTTTTGCCCTCATTTCTTGTCAGAACAAACAGTTTGACTAATTTTGCACGCTGATAATTAGTTAACCGGACAATTTCAGTAGCTGGACTTTATGACCTCCTACTCCTATTCCCGGCGCTGACATATTGAAAAATACTAATACTAAATATTAATAACATGAGTTTGAAAATCGTAGTATTGGCTAAACAAGTTCCCGACACACGCAACGTTGGGAAAGATGCCATGAAAGCCGACGGTACCATTAACCGCGCGGCACTCCCCGCCATCTTCAACCCCGAAGACTTGAACGCCCTTGAGCAAGCCCTCCGACTGAAAGATGCACATCCGGGCTCCACCGTAACCATCCTTACGATGGGACCGGGACGCGCAGCCGAAGTAATTCGTGAAGGACTGTTCCGCGGCGCCGACAATGGTTATCTGTTGACCGACCGTGCTTTTGCCGGTGCAGATACCCTTGCCACTTCGTATGCCCTTGCCACTGCCATCAAGAAGATAGGCGAGTATGACATCATCATCGGCGGACGCCAGGCCATCGACGGCGACACAGCCCAGGTAGGCCCGCAGGTTGCCGAAAAACTCGGTCTGACGCAGATTACGTATGCCGAAGAAATCCTGAACGTTGAAAAGACCACCGGACGCGTGGTTGTGAAACGTCATATCGACGGAGGCGTGGAAACCGTAGAAGGCCCGCTGCCCATCGTCATCACCGTAAACGGAAGCGCAGCACCCTGCCGTCCGCGCAACGCCAAACTGGTACAGAAGTACAAACGCGCCCTCGGTGCACAGGAGAAAGCCGCCATCACCAAAGAAGGCGCTGTCCTGCCCTATGCCGACCTCTACGAGAAGTACCCTTATCTGAACATCACCGAATGGAGTGTGGCCGACGTCAACGGCGACCTGGAACAATGCGGCCTCAGCGGCTCGCCCACCAAAGTGAAAGCCATTCAGAACATCTCCTTCCAAGCCAAGGAAAGCCGCACGCTGACCGGAAGCGACCAGGATGTAGAAGATCTTATTGTTGAACTGTTAGCTAACCACACCATCGGATAAAAGTTATGAATAACGTATTTGTATATTGTGAGATTGAAGGCACCATAGTTGCCGAAGTAAGTCTCGAACTCCTTACCAAAGGACGCAAGTTAGCTAATCAACTGGGCTGCCAACTGGAAGCCGTGGTTGCCGGTACTAACCTTGCAGGTATCGAAAAACAAGTATTGCCTTTCGGCGTCGACCGTCTTCACATCTTCGACGCTCCGGGCTTGTTCCCCTATACTTCACTGCCCCACTCTTCCGTACTCATCAACCTGTTCAAGGAAGAAAAACCGCAAATCTGCCTTATGGGTGCCACCGTTATCGGTCGCGACCTTGGTCCGCGCGTTTCTTCCGCACTGACCAGCGGACTGACTGCCGACTGTACTTCACTGGAAATCGGCGAGCACGAAGACAAGAAAGCAGGCGTAACATATGAAAACCTGTTGTATCAGATTCGCCCCGCCTTCGGTGGTAACATCGTGGCAACCATCGTCAACCCCGAACACCGCCCGCAGATGGCAACCGTTCGCGAAGGTGTGATGAAGAAAGAAATCCTCGATGCCAACTATCAGGGTGAAGTTATCAACCACGACGTAGCCAAGTATGTACCCACTACGGATTATGTAGTGAAAGTCATCGACCGCCACGTGGAAAAAGCAAAACATAACCTGAAAGGCGCGCCGATTGTCGTAGCCGGTGGTTACGGTATGGGTAGCCGCGAGAACTTCGATATGTTGTTCGAACTGGCTAAAGAACTCCACGCCGAAGTAGGCGGTAGCCGTGCAGCCGTCGATGCCGGTTTCTGCGACCATGATCGTCAGATCGGTCAGACTGGTGTTACGGTGCGTCCGAAACTTTATATCGCTTGCGGTATCTCCGGACAAATCCAGCACATCGCCGGTATGCAGGAGAGCGGCATCATCATCTCTGTCAACAATGATGAGAATGCTCCGATTAACACCATCGCCGACTATGTAATCAACGGCACGGTGGAAGAAGTGATTCCGAAGATGATTAAATACTATAAAAAAAACAGTAAGTAAATTTATAAACGAAATGAAGGGAGTCATCATTACTATATGCCTATTCTGTGCATGCGGAATGCTGAATGCCCAGAACAAAATTCCGAAAAACGGCAAGCACGTCTATTCATACGCCAACGGAAATGACAGCATAGTGTGCTTCTATAAAAACGGAAGATTGGTAGGACAACGGACAGAGTATTATCCCAATGGGCAAATACGGCTAATATCGACCTACAAGAATGGGCGCAAGCTGAACTTGAAGCAATATTATGAAAATGGGTCCTTGAAGCGTGAGGAGCTCATGAACGGTGATTTTTCCGAAGGGCATCTATATGATATTGATGGCAAAGAATTGGACTTCATTCCTTACATGGAACTACCTCAGTTCCCCGGAGGAAATGCCGAGCTATCAAAACTGATAGCCCAGTACACCAAGTATCCTCCGCAGGCCGTAAAAGATAAAAAGCAAGGATTAGTGCTCATAAAATGTTCGATAGACAAGGAAGGCAATCCTAAGATGGCAGAAGTTGTGAAGAGTGTTTGTCCCGAACTGGACAAGGAAGCAATGAGAGTGGTAGGTTTCTTGACGATGACTTACAAATTCACTCCCGGGAAGATAGAAGGACATCCGGTTAACATGCACTTCACCATCCCCGTCAATTTTCGTTTATAACTAAAAACAATAAAAAGATTATGGCAAATTTTTATACCGAAGTTCCTGAATTGAAGTTCCAACTGAACAACCCGATGATGGAACGTATCTGCGAGCTGAAAGAGCGCGGATACGAAGATAAAGACAAATTTGACTACGCTCCGCAGGACTATTCGGATGCGATGGACTCTTATGATAAGGTGCTCGAAATCACCGGAGAAATCACCGGAGAGATTATCAACCCCAATGCCGAAGGCGTGGACGAAGAAGGTCCCCACTGTGCCAACGGCCGCGTGGAATATGCCAGCGGCACGAGACAGAACCTCGACGCCATGGTGAAAGCCGGACTGAACGGTATGACCATGCCCCGCCGTTTCGGTGGATTGAACTTCCCCATCACTCCGTACACCATGTGTGCTGAAATCGTGGCTGCTGCCGATGCTGGTTTCGGTAACATCTGGTCTTTGCAGGATTGTATCGAAACGCTGTACGAATTCGGTAACGAAGATCAGCACAGCCGTTTCATTCCGCGCATCTGTGCCGGCGAAACCATGTCAATGGACTTGACCGAACCCGATGCAGGTTCCGACTTGCAGAGCGTAATGCTGAAAGCTACTTTCGACGAGAAAGAAAATTGCTGGCGCCTGAACGGTGTGAAGCGTTTCATCACGAATGGTGACGCTGACCTGCACCTCGTACTGGCCCGTTCGGAAGAAGGAACAAAGGATGGCCGCGGTCTTTCCATGTTCATCTACGACAAGCGCGAAGGTGGCGTAGACGTGCGCCGCATTGAAAATAAATTAGGTATTCACGGTTCTCCAACTTGCGAGCTCGTTTATAAGAATGCAAAATGCGAACTTTGCGGTGACCGCAAGCTCGGTTTGATTAAATACGTAATGGCATTGATGAACGGTGCCCGTCTGGGTATTGCCGCACAATCGGTAGGTTTGTCTCAGGCAGCTTACAATGAAGGTCTGGCTTATGCAAAAGACCGTAAACAGTTCGGAAAAGCTATCATCGAATTCCCGGCAGTATATGACATGCTGGCTATCATGAAAGCTAAGTTGGATGCAGGCCGCGCCCTGTTGTACCAAACTTCCCGCTACGTAGACATCTACAAAGCGCTGGACGACATCTCCCGCGAGCGCAAGCTGACTCCGGAAGAACGTCAGGAACAGAAGAAATATTCCAAACTTGCCGATGCCTTCACTCCGCTGGCAAAAGGTATGAATTCCGAATATGCCAACCAGAACGCTTACGACTGTATCCAGATTCATGGTGGTTCCGGTTTCATGTTGGAATATGCTTGCCAACGCATCTACCGCGACGCCCGTATCACGAGCATTTACGAAGGTACTACACAGTTGCAGACTGTAGCTGCTATCCGTTACGTAACCAACGGTTCATATGCCGCTACTCTCCGCGATTACGAAGCAATTCCTTGCAGCGAAGAAATGCAGCCGTTGATGGACCGTCTGAAAGAAATGACGAACAAGTTCGAGGCTTGCACCAATGCAGTGAAGGAAGCACAGAACCAGGAATTACTGGACTTCGTTGCCCGTCGCCTTTACGAAATGGCGGCTGTATGCGTGATGTCCCATCTTCTCATTCAGGATGCGACCAAAGCTCCCGAACTGTTTGCTAAATCAGCCGTTGTTTATCTGAACTATGCAGAAGCAGAAGTAGAAAAACACTTCAACTTCATCCGCAAGTTCAAGGCTGAGGAACTGGAAAGCTATCGCAAGTAATTGACTGACGAATAAGAAAAAGAAGGCTGTCTCCCACTATCAAAAGTGAAGAGACAGCCTTCTTAGTTTATACAAGTCAGAGACTTATCTTTCCATAGGTATCGAATTACCTATCCTTCTTATAATTCTTGGCATAATGTTTCAGTACCTTCGAAAGCGTCTTTTCCTGTCCCTTCCTTTCATGCTCTGAGGTAGAGAAATACCGGGCCTCCCTGCGCAGCTTCAGATAGCTTTCGTACACACCCTGTTCCAGAGTACCATTTGCAACAGCCTCTATCACAGCACAACCGGGTTCATTGGTATGGGTGCAATCCGCAAAACGGCACGTTCCTTCCAAATCAGAAATATCCAGCATGGACGACAGCACATCAGCACTGCCGGAAGTGATACCGAATTCCCTGACTCCCGGAGTATCAATCAATACGCCCGAATGTTCAAGCAACACCATTTCACGCCTTGTAGAAGTATGCCGTCCCTTGCCTGTGGAGTCACTGATAAAAGACGTTTCCAGTACTTCCTTCCCACACAGGGCATTAACCAGAGAGCTCTTCCCCACACCGGACGAACCGATAAACACAATCGTTTCCCCCTCTCCGATAGACCGTCGCAATGCCTCTATCGTTTCCGGTGAATGAATGGAAGTCGTAAACACTTGTGCTTTCCCTGCCAGATGCTTCAGGGAGTCGGCAATTTCCTGTTCATTAAAGCCCAGGTCGGCCTTCGTCAGAATCAGTACAGGCTGAATATCTTCTTCCAGCACCTGAACCATGAAACGCTCCGCCCTCCGCACATTGAAGTTCGCATCCAGACTTTGCACAATAAACGCCTTATCCACATGGGCGGCTATCATTTGCTTGTCCGACACAGTGCCGCTCTTTTTGCGGCAAAGCGTCCGGCTGCGTGGCAAAATATCCATAACAATGCCTCTTCCCTCATCCGTCGGTTGAAAAATCACCCAGTCTCCGGTGCAGGGATATTCGTTCGGCATCCTGCCATAAAGAATATTTCCCGACAGTTCGCAGAGATATAAACCGTCCTCAGCCACCACCTCATAGCAAGTCTTATGAGTAACCGTCACCCGTCCGTGAGGCAAGCCACTAAAAGGCGTCGACAGTTTCTGCCGGAACAGACTATCGTTCCAGCCATATAACAATAAATTATTCATTTTTTTCTTCTCGTTTTATTTAATCACATTTCTGTCCTATAAAGAACACATAACCAAAATACTCTTTATACCGCTCATAGACAAGAATATCTTTCTTCATCAAATCAACAAACTTCTGCGCCGCCATACTGTTGTTATTCTCTTCCAGAAAGTCCCGCATACGGGTTTCCATCTGGGCATAATAGTTGACCACCCAGCAATATTCCGGCAATACAAAATGTGCTACCGGAAGATAACCCGCCTGTTCCATAATCCGCAGTTTTCCCGATACATTGTCTATTTCGGGAAAGTTTTGAAGGAAGTAATCCATATCGTCCGGACGCTTGTTCGTCAGCCAGCAACATTCCGAAACGGCTACATAACCTCCGGGCTTGATAAACTTTCTCCATTCGGTCAGTCCCTTTTCAAAGCCGATATTATAGATGGAACCTTCCGCCCAAAAGACATCGAATTCATTCGGACGGAAAGGCAACTCTGTCATCGAGCCTACCAATGCGGTGACTTTATCTTCCAGCTTGTCCCGCTTGATTCTTGCTTTCACACCTTCCACCATTTCGGGCAGCAGGTCCATCGCGACAACAGAGCAATCCATACTGGAAGCCAGAACAGACGTTTGAAAACCTGTTCCACACCCTAAATCCGCTATTTTAGGTTTGTCGGGAAGGCCGGTAATAAAGCTCAGGGCTTTCAAAGTTTCTGCTTTTCCACCCGGTCCCTGACGATCTAAAGCTGAAAAATAATTGGCAATTAGTGTAAAATCAAATTCTGTGATTAACATATCTTCTTTACTCATGATATTTCGTATATAAAATGTTTGTAAACTACATATTAACTGTCCCTGTAACGTTCTTCAAAGCACCGGAAATGATTTCTTTAGCCAGAAGGTATTCAGCCGGATAAACTCCGTGACCGATGCCATACAGGTGAGATGGCTTATAGCCGAATCTCTGATAATAATTGGGATCACCCAACAGGAAAGCCGCCTCGTAGCCTGACGCTTCGGCAATGCGGAAACCTTCTTCCATCAATGCAGAGCCTACGCCTTTGTTGCGGTGCTCCAGTAACACGGATAGCGGGGCTACCATCAAGACGTCATACTTGCTGCCATCCGGTTGGGCGACATACGTTTTTGTAAACATGATGTGCCCTGCCAGGTGCCCGTCAAGCTCTGCCACTAAGTCCAGTTCCGGAAGATAATTTCCGCCATTGCGCAGTCCTACGGCAAAGTCCTGTTCGGTGCCGTCTCTGTGTTCGGCAGTTTCAAAAGCCGTCTTTATCAAATTATATACGATAGGATAATCCGCTTCTGTTGTTTGTCTTACTATAATATTCGTTTTCATATTTCTTTGTTTTTAAACAATACATAGATTGAATCGTTACGGAGAAATGCTTTCCGCAAAGTTTTCAAATAAAAGGGTGCAAGAAATTTGTCCGAGACATGAAGTATGTCGAACAAAACAGAATAGTCCAGCCTGAGAGAAGAATTACCAGGCTGTTATTACGCGGATATTTTCGAAGTTTGTAGTTTCACACCGCAAAGATAGGAAAGTTTGGATATGCAAACGAATAAATAATCAAAAAAATAATGCTGCATGTCTGTGAATCAGATTTTTTCGTGTACATTTGTCAAAACTAAAAATAGACAGCTATGATAGAAATTCCTGAATCTACTACCATTAGCCGCCAGGCAACAGACGTATTGAAAGGCAAGATGGTTGCCGATGTGATAAACGCCACCAGTCCGCAGTGCGGTTCACGAATCATAAAAGAAGCCTATCTGGGCGGCAGTGTCTACTATTGTCCATGCTACCAGTAATAAAGGCAAGCATATTTTAATACACAGTCTTATGAAGCTGTTTACTATTCTACTATTACTATCATGCTTCATCTCGTGCAGTCTGCGCCCCAAAAAGAGCATAGACGACCGCATCAATGAAGCCATCGAACTGCAAAAGAACAAGCACCCGGAAAAAGCCATGGCAATCTACTACCAGGTGCTTCCGGAGGTGGAAGACCTGAGCAAGCGCTCTGTGATATATTACAATTTAGGAGCAATGTATCTGTGGGACCGTATATTCGATAAAGCATACGATATGTTTCATCAGGCCTATATCTGCGACTCTATTCTGAAAGATACCACCGCCATGAGTAGTCGGCTCAACCGCATGGGGAATGCCCTGAACCATATGCAGGACTCCTTAAACGGAGAACGGCTGCAAAGAAAAGCCCTACGCCTGGCATATGCCGTAAATGATTCCAATATGCTTTACGAACTGTACAGCCACTTTGAATATATACACCAGCGTCTGAGGCAATGGGACTCTGTAGCCCACTACATACAGCTTGCCATCCGCTATACCCCCGCAGGTCAATCACCATCAAAACAATATGCCACTTTGGGCGAAGTATACCGCATGAAAGGCGACGCAGACTCCGCCCGTTATTATTATAAGAAAGGAATGGCTTGTCCGGAGATAGACGCAAGGCAGCCGGCTTATTTTTATAGCGCCCAGTTGGAATCGCACCTCGACAACCATCAGAAAGCCTACAAACACCTGCTTGCCTACACCATGAGTGCAGACACCCTCTACGCACAACAGAAAACCACCGAGCTGGAAAAACTGGCTTACCAACATGAAGCCGAAATGAAAGTGCGCATAATAAAAGAAAAACAACATCGGTACATCGGCTTAGGCATTTTAGTGCTTGTAACCGCCGCCTTCATCTTCCTGCTCATCGTGCAAACCCTCCGAAAACGGAAACGTATCATCCGGCTGGAATACGAGAACGAACTGAAAAATCTCCGCGAGAAAATAACTTTGCTGAAAGAGAACTTACACTCCGAAAGCCACGAAAAAGAGCATATGCTGCAACAAATGGAAGAACAAATCAGCCAGTTGCGTAGCATTTCTTTCCGTCGCACTCCCATCTCCCGCCGCCTCGACACTCTTGCCGCCCAAAACAGTAAGGAGAAGAAGAACATCAAAGTGATGACCGAAAAGGAACAGGCCGAGTTGAAACAAGTCATCTTCGAAATTTATGGAGACTACATCAGCCAACTGCAAAGCCAATATCCCAAACTGACGGAAGCGGATTTGCTTTATTCCTGCCTCGCTTCTGCCGGATTAAGCACTTTCGCCATCGCTCTTTGCTTCGGTAACACCGACACCGGTATCGTTGCCCAACGCAAACGCCGGTTGAAGCTAAAAATGGGAACAGAAGAGAGGGAAGAGGCGGACGAAGAGTAAAATGTCATAATCCATTATATAATTTCATTCATTTACAACGGATTACGTTTCCTGAATGTCATCCGTTTTTTTTCTTTCCCTGCCCATACAAGCCTAACTTTGTTGCATCAAAACAATAACTAAACGTATGCAGCAAAGACACGAAAACAGAAAGGCCTATTTTCAGGAACTGGCAGCGACCAGTGAGCTTCATTTCCTTCCCTACATTCACCGATTCACCTCCGTCACTCCCCAAAGCCGGATTCTTGAAATCGGTTGTGGCGAAGGTGGGAATCTGGTACCCTTTGCCCGCCTCGGCTGTCGGGTTACAGGGATTGATTTATCCGAAAACCGCATCCGGCAAGCCCGCCAGTTTTTTCAGGAAGAAGGGTTGCCCGCCACTTTCATTGCCTCGGATATCTTTCAAATCACACAGTTGGAAGAAGCGTTCGACATCATACTGATTCACGATGTCATAGAGCACATCTCCGGAAAACACCGCTTTCTGGAACATATCAAACGTTTCCTCGCTCCCGGCGGAATACTCTTCATCAGTTTCCCTGCCTGGCAAATGCCTTTTGGAGGGCATCAGCAGATTTGCCGGAACAGATGCGTTTCCCGTCTGCCTTTCATCCATTTATTACCCGCAGGCGCCTACGGCAATTTATTACACCGCTTCGGCGAAAGCCATGCACGCATCGAGGAACTTCTCGACATACGGGAATGCCGGACAAGTATCGAATTATTCGAGAAACTTCTCTCCACCTCCCGCTATCGGATTCTTCACAAACAATTCTGGTTTATCAATCCGCATTACGAACAGAAATTTCACCTTAAACCGCGTAAGTTGCCACGTCTCATCGGTTCGATACCGCATCTGCGCAATTATTTCTGTACTTCATGCTTCTATCTGATACAATCATGAGGAACCGTATCCATGAACTGGACTATCTGAAATGCCTGTTTATCACGCTCATGGTCATCTTCCACTTGAGCTATATAGGAGACAAATATCCATATGCCAAAAGCATCGTATATACTTTCCATATGCCCGCCTTTCTGTTGATTTCGGGTTATCTGATTAATGTGCATAAAAAGCTGGAAGTTTTTCTGAAAGCGATGGCATGGATATTCATTCCATACGCCATTATGGAAATCAGTTATGCCTGCATGTCTACGCTGTTTCCCGTTTGGGAGGGGATAAAAGAAATCAGCGCCTCAGTTCTATTCAGCAAAGTGCTGCTTGATCCCATTGGGCCTTACTGGTATCTGCACACATTCATATTATGTGGCACGACCCATTATTTCGTGCATACTTATCTCCGGGCAAATCCATTTATCCGTCTGTTGTCAACAGGCAGTCTTCTTCTACTTTTCTCCTACGTCTTTCATTTGCTGACATTTGCCAATGCTTTCTATTTCATGGCAGGCACCGCTATCCATCTGGGCAAACGTTCGTTCCTGTCTTGTTTTCCCGCTTCTTTTCTTGCCATTATCCCTCTGATCTTTCTGTGCAGTCAGCCGGAGAATCTGAACAGAAGCACTCTAGGAGGAATATTAATCACCGGACTGGTCATCAGTTTTTCGCTGTACATCTACAAATATCTGCCCCATACAGTAAAACAAGCTTCCCTGTTCATCGGAAAGAACACATTGGCAATTCTTCTTTTCTCCCCTGTCTTTACCGCACTATCCAAACTCTTTCTGCCTTTCTTTTCATTCGACCCGACAGGAATATGCTTTCTCTGCACTGCCACAGCCACTACCCTGTACGGTAGCATTTTCATAGTATTCTGTCTGGATAAAGCACGCCTCTCTCCTTTCTTCTTCGGGAAGAGAGTTTCACTGAAGAATTAAGAGCGGTTTCCGTACTAATATCATCGCTTTCTTTCTATCTTCTCTGGCAAATTTTATAGTCTTTTCTCCATCTTTCTTAAACCTCACTATGACCAACACCCGGATGTAAGCACTACCAACACCCGGGTGTTGGTAGTGCTTACATCCGGGTGTTGGTTATCCTAACATGGGGATGTTGGTTAGCTAAAGTTTAAACCTTACTGCCACTTTGTTTTATACTTAAGCAATGTCCGGTTAAAACATCTTCCACATATCATCTGAACAGCCTCAACTGACTGCGCAACTCATGAAGTTCCCGTTGCATCTCTTCCATACGCTGCAACAGATGATGAATAGCATCGATCCCTTCCATATTGATGGACAAGTCATAATACATGCGGCTGTAACGTTCCACATCCGGTAGTTGGGTGAACGTCAGATAACGTTCACCACCTTCAGTTGTTACATCTATCAGCCCACCTTCCTGCAACAAGTCTATAAACGACGGTTCGATGTGGCATTTGCGACAATATTCGCTGACTATGATTAATTCGTTCTGCATGGTGCTACCTCCTTTTAGTTCATACTTTGAAGTTTACGGAACAACTCTTTCTGTTCTTCCGTCAAGTTCGTCGGCAGTTTCACGGAATAAGTCACAATGAGGTCACCGAACTGTCCTTCTTTCTTATATACAGGGAATCCTTTACCTTTCAGACGGGCTTTCGTACCATTTTGGGTTTCGGGTTTCACTTTCAGTTTCACCTGTCCGTTCAAAGTGTCCACCAACTGGTCACCTCCCAAAAGAGCGGTATAAAGATTGATGGGAACATCTACGTACAAGTCGTCGCCCAGACGTTTGAATACCGGATCGTCCGCAATCACAAACGTAATGTACAAGTCACCGGCAGGACCGCCGTTCACACCTTCGCCGCCGTACCCCTTCAGCTTGATAACTTGTCCGTTCGCCACTCCGGCAGGAATGGTGATACGCACATTCTTTCCGTTCACGGTCAGAACCTGCTTATGGGTTTGTGCCGCGTCGCGGAGAGACAGACTTAAATCTGCATGATAATCCTGCCCACGGAAACCGGCATTAGCGCCTCCACTACGTCCCCGATGTCCGAACATAGACTCGAAAAAGTCAGAGAAACCGCCACCGGCACTTCCAGAGAACTCCTGCCCGTCGGACGAATACCAGTAACTGCCGTTACCATCCGAGCCATATCCTGCGCCCGAACCACCAAAGCCGCCGAAACCACCGGCACCCGCCTCCTGTCGGGCTCGCTTCTGAGCTTCAAACTCATCAGCATGCTTCCAGTGCTCGCCGTACTCATCGTACTTCTTACGCTTTTCAGGATCGCTCAGCACTTCGTTCGCTTCATTAATTGCCTGAAACTTATCCTTGGCAGTAGAGTCATTCGGGTTCAAATCGGGATGATACTTGCGTGCCAACTTGCGGAACGCTTTCTTTATATCATCCTGACTTGCCTTTTTATCCACCCCAAGGACTTGATAATAATCTATATAAGCCATAGTCTATAATTTTAGTTTTTTCTTATATACCTTATCACAAATAACGCACCAAGCCCACCTTTTGAATACTAAAATACGTAAACGAAAATTAAAAAGAAGTATTACAAACTGCAACTTTAAGACACACAAGTAATTATCCCTTTTATACAATCCTCATTAACACTACTTAAAATTCAAAATAATGCAAACGACACATAACATCTATTAATTATTTCTACTAAAAGTTCCTAAAATAAGCAGAAAACACTTTATTTGTATTTGAATAATGCAGTTACGGAGAGCAGATTTCCCCCAACCTTAATATATTGACTTATTATGAAAAGTAACCATTGGCTACTTACGGTAGCACTCACTTTCATCGCCCTGCAAGTAAAAGCAGATGCATGGATACGTATTAACCAACTTGGCTACTTGCCGCAAGCTGTAAAAGTGGCAGTATTCATGAGTGAAGAACCGGCTGACATACAAGAGTATGCACTGGTAGACGCTTTCACCGGACAAACCGTCCGTACCTTCACCTCCACCAAAGCCACCGGAAAGATGGGACTTATGGAAAGTACCTATCGACTGGATTTCAGTGATTTCAACCAGCCGGGAACTTATTATCTGAAAGCGGGCAAAGCCGTTTCTCCCAATTTCCCTATCAACAACCACGTGTACAACGGCACCGCCGACTTCTTGCTGAACTACATGCGCCAGCAGCGTTGCGGCTACAACCCTTTTCTGAAAGACAGTTGCCATGTACACGACGGCTATATTCTGTATCACCCCACCAAGACAGGACAGCACATAGACGTCCGCGGCGGCTGGCACGATGCTACCGATTACCTGCAATACACCACTACTTCCGCAAATACCATCTACCAGATGATGTTTGCCTATCAGGAAAATCCGGAATCTTTCGGTGATTTCTACGATGCAGCCGGACTTCCCGGTGCCAACGGTATTCCCGACATCGTAGACGAAATCAAATGGGGCCTCGACTGGCTGAACCGCATGAACCCGACCCCCGGCGAATTGTACAATCAGATTGCTGACGACCGCGACCATGCCGGTATGCGTCTGCCCAACAAAGACGAGGTGGATTACGGTTACGGTCCGGGCAAGGGACGCCCTGTCTATTTCTGTAGCGGCGAGCCCCAAGTGCGCGGTCAGTTCATGAATGCCACCACCGGTGTAGCCAGCACAGCGGGTAAGTTTGCTTCCTGCTTCGCCCTCGGCGCGCGCCTTTTGAAAGATTTCTATCCTGAATTTGCTGCCGAAATCGGTGCAAAGGCCGATGCTGCCTATCAGGAAGGCGTAAAGAAACCGGGTGCTTGCCAGACGGCATCCGTCAAGTCACCTTATATCTATGAAGAAGATAACTGGGTGGATGATATGGAACTCGGTGCCATGGAACTTTTCAAAAGCACCGGAGACTTGAAGTATCTGGAACAAGCCGTTGAATACGGACGCCGCGAACCCGTCACTCCGTGGATGGGAGCCGACAGTGCGCGCCATTATCAATGGTATCCCTTCATGAACATGGGACACTACCATCTGGCAACCGTTAACAACGACCGTCTCAGCAAAGAATTTATCCGTAACATGCGTGCAGGCATCGTCCGTACTTACGAAAAAGCTGTCGAAAGTCCCTTCATGCACGGCATCCCCTATACTTGGTGTTCCAACAATCTGACCACTGCCATGCTGACGCAATGCCGTCTGTATCGTGAAACAACTGGTGACGACACTTACAAAGAAATGGAAGCCGCCATGCTCGATTGGCTATTCGGTTGCAATCCCTGGGGCACCAGTATGATTGTGGAACTTCCTCTTTACGGAGATTATCCCTCGCAACCGCACTCTTCCCTACTCAATGCAGGTGTAGGCAATACCACAGGCGGCGTAGTGGACGGCCCGGTTTACCGTACCATCTTCGAAAGCCTGCGTGGAGTAAATATGACGGGGATTCCCGGCACTCCCGGTCAGGATTATGAACGTTTCCAGCCCGACCTGATGGTTTATCATGATGCCATCCACGATTATTCCACGAATGAACCGACTATGGACGGAACTGCTTGTCTCACTTATTATCTCTCTGCCATGCAGAAAGAGGGTATGAAGCAAGCAGGCATCCAGGGCGACAAGAATGTATACGTGAACGGAGGCATTATCCGTACCGACCCGTCAAAGAAACAAATAACTCTCGTCTTCACTGCCGCTGATAAAGCCGACGGCGCAGATGCCATCATCAGTACGCTGAAAAAACATGGCATTAAGGGCGGTTTCTTCTTCACCGGTGAGTTTTATGAGCTGTATCCTGATGTGGTAAAACGGTTACGCACGGAAGGCCATCTGGTAGGCAGCCACAGTTATGGACACTTATTGTATATGCCGTGGGAAAACCGCGACTCACTGTTAGTGACTCGTGAGGAGTTTGAACAGGATATGCTGAAAAGTTACGAAGGGTTGCGCAAAGCAGGCATCGAGTATAAAGACGCTCCCGTCTATATCCCACCCTACGAATATTATAATAAGGAGATTGCCGCATGGGCAAAGAATATGGGCATCCAGGTTATCAACTACACTCCCGGTACCATGACTAACGCCGACTACACCACGCCGGATATGGGACAGAAATACCGGAGCAGTAAATTCATCTACGACAAGGTGATGGAAGTAGAAAAGAAAGAAGGTCTGAACGGGCACTTGATGCTGATACACTTCGGCACGGACGACCGCCGCACAGACAAGTTCTACAACGGGTATCTTGACAAAATGATTAAAACGCTGAAACGGAAAGGTTACACCTTCGTACCTGTCCTTGAGGCGGTAGGGATGTAAGCCATACACATAATTATTATAAAAAGGTTAGTTAAAGGTTATCATGCAAAGGTATTTAAGGTAAATATTCAATCGGTTTGTTTTCAGTAAACTTTCTCCCACCCCCAAGGGAGAAAGTTTCAAGCCAAAGCTCCATGCCTGCGAAGGTCCGGAGCTTTTTGCTTCTGCCATTTTTATCAATCGAAGAAGCATTTGACGCAGGTAAGTGCATCGGCTGACGCAGGTAAGTGCGTTGCCCGATGCAGGTAAGTGCGTTAAAAGGAACATCAAAAGCTGTCTTTCACAGCCTGCAACAGAGACTGAATATCCTCCTCGGTCGTATCAAAAGAAGTCACGAAACGAATTTCATTTTCCGCCTCATTCCAGAAGTAAAAGAAGTAAGATTTCATCAGCTTATCGATGGCGGGGCGAGGCATAGTCAGGAATAACTGGTTACTTTCCATCTTTTGAGTGAAATGTATTCCGGGCAATGCTTTCAGACCTTCGTACAGTTTCTGCGCCATCGCATTGGCATGCGTCGCATTTTTCTTCCAGAGTTCATCTGTCAGATATGCCGTGAACTGGCAGGAAAGATAGCGCAACTTGGAGGCCAGTTGTGCCGACTGCTTCCGCACGTAAAGTGCTTCCTTCTTCAAATCCGGATTGAAAATAATCACGCTCTCACCCAGCATCAGCCCGTTCTTCGTTCCGCCGAAACTGAGAATGTCGATACCACAATCTACCGTCAGCTCCTTAAAACCAAGGTTTAAAGCTACACAAGCATTTGCCAGGCGAGCCCCGTCCATATGCACGTACATTCCATGTTCATGTGCCAGAGAGGTCAATGCTTTCAATTCTTCCGGAATATATACAGTGCCCAGTTCCGAACATTGGGAGATATAGATTGCTCCCGGTTGGGAATGGTGTTGTTCACCAAAATTCTTCAGATAGGGGCGCACCAGTTCGGGGGTAAGTTTACCATCAGGGGTGGTAATGGTACGTATTTGGCATCCTGTCATACGCGCGGGCGCGCCACATTCGTCTACATAAATATGTGCCGTCTCCGCACAAAGAATTAAATTGTAAGGGCGTGTCGCCAACTGCAAAGCTACGGCATTGCTGCCCGTTCCGTTGAAGACGAACAGCGGTTCACAATCAGCCGCAAAAACATCCTTTATTTTACGGACAGCTTCTTCTGTCCAAGGGTCATCACCGTAACCTACTGCATGATCCTGATTGGCCCGGTTCAAAGCTTCCATCACCAATGGATGTACACCGGAATTGTTGTCTGAAGCAAAACTTCTCATAATTACATTGATTTTTCTAAGAATGTGCAAAGGAACAAAATATTATTTGTCGGCAGAAAAAAAGAAGCGTGGATTTTTCTAAATCCACGCTTTCGTTTAGGTTTTCAATCGGTTTGTTTCATTTCTTACCCGATGTAGACATTCACGCCCAAAAAAATGTAGAGCTCTTCGTTCTCCTGGTGTAATACAATCTTGTCTTCACAAGCTAACCACCCCAAGGCAGCCCCCAATTCTTTGTCTTTCAGCCCGGACTTTCTCTTCAAAGTCCCATAGTCCCATTTGGCATAATTGCTAAGCAACCTCCAAACTTTGCCTGCGTTCAGGCCGATGTCGCTTTTGTTCATCTCTTTTCGCTATTAAAAAGGTTAAATAATTGATTGGTTTTCTGTTTAGGTTAATCCTATTTGACCCTAAAGGTATCACTTTTAATTTATAAAACACAAAAATCGAACAAAAGATATTTTTTTTAATCTAAATTGTAACAGTTTCGTAATAACATACAGAAAATATGAGAAAATACTGACCAGTAAACAGAAAAAAAGACCACAGTGCCCTCATTGAGAGAGACACTGTGGTCTTTACTATGTTATATATTCAGGAAAAAACGGGTATTACATCATGCCACCCATACCGCCCATGCCGGGAGCACCCATTGGCATTTCAGGCTTATCTTCCTTCTTTTCAACGATTACACATTCGGTAGTCAGGAACATACCGGCGATAGAAGCAGCATTTTCCAAAGCTACACGAGCTACCTTAGCAGGGTCTACCACACCGGCAGCGTGCAGGTTTTCGTAAATATCAGTACGGGCATTGTAACCATAGTCACCTTTACCTTCACGTACTTTCTGCACTACAACAGCACCTTCCTTACCTGCATTAGCAACAATCTGACGCAGCGGCTCTTCGATAGCGCGTTTGATGATGTCAACACCGGTCGTTTCGTCGATGTTGTCACCCTTGAAGCCTTCCAGTACATCAAGCGCACGGATGTAAGCTACACCACCACCCGGTACGATACCTTCTTCGATAGCAGCGCGGGTTGCACGCAAAGCATCGTCTACACGGTCTTTCTTTTCTTTCATTTCCACTTCAGAAGCAGCACCTACGTAAAGAACCGCAACACCGCCCGACAACTTAGCAAGACGTTCCTGCAATTTTTCTTTGTCATAATCAGACTTGGTAGCAGCAATCTGAGCCTTGATTTGTTCGCAACGTTCCTTGATATTTTGTTTGTCACCAGCACCGTTCACGATAGTAGTGTTATCTTTAGAAACGGTTACCTTATCGGCAGTACCCAGCATTTCGATGGTAGCTTGCTCCAGTTTCAGACCTTTTTCTTCGCTGATAACCACACCACCGGTCAGTACGGCAATGTCTTCCAACATTTCTTTACGACGGTCGCCGAAGCCCGGAGCTTTCACTGCACAAATCTTCAACTGAGAACGCAGGCGGTTTACAACCAACGTAGTCAAAGCTTCGCTATCCACATCTTCTGCAATAACCAACAGAGGACGACCGGTTTGTACGGCAGGTTCCAGGATAGGCAAGAAATCTTTCAGGTTAGAAATCTTCTTGTCGTAGATCAGGATATACGGCTTTTCCATTTCGCATTCCATCTTCTCCGTGTTGGTAACGAAGTAAGCAGAAAGATAACCGCGGTCGAATTGCATACCTTCTACTACACCGATAGTAGTGTCAGTACCTTTAGCTTCTTCGATAGTGATTACACCATCCTTAGAAACTTTGCGCATAGCGTCAGCTATCAGTTTACCGATAACGGGATCATTATTGGCAGAAACAGAAGCAACCTGCTCAATCTTATCGTAGTTGTCACCTACTTTTTCAGCTTGTGACTTAATAGACTCAACCACTTTGGCAACAGCCTTGTCGATACCGCGTTTGATATCCATCGGGCTTGCACCGGCAGTTACATTCTTCAAACCTTCAGCAACAATAGCCTGTGCCAATACAGTAGCGGTAGTAGTACCGTCACCAGCGTCGTCACCAGTTTTGGAAGCAACTTCTTTCACCAACTGTGCACCTGTATTCTGGTATGCATCAGACAGTTCCACTTCCTTAGCTACAGTCACACCGTCTTTCGTGATGTGTGGAGCACCGAATTTCTTTTCGATAATCACGTTACGACCTTTCGGGCCGAGAGTTACTTTCACTGCATTTGCCAGTGTATCGATACCTTTTTTCAATTGGTCGCGGGCATCAATATTGAATAATATTTCTTTTGCCATAATGATATTTACAATTTTATGATTTTACAATTACTATATTAACCTAACACAGCGAGTACGTCACTTTGACGCATGATGAGATATTTAGTACCTTCAACTTCCAGTTCTGTACCGGCATATTTGCCGTACAAAACAGTGTCACCCGTCTTCAATACCATCTCTTCATCTTTCGTACCGTGACCAACTGCCACAACTTCACCTTTCAAAGGTTTCTCTTTTGCTGTATCCGGAATAATGATACCGCCAATTGTTTTTTCTTCTGCAGGTGCAGGGAGTATCAGCACTCTGTCTGCCAATGGTTTAATGTTCATAGTTCTTTTGTTTTTTTATTATGTTATACATATATATTATAGTAATGTTTTATCTCACTTTTGGCGAGACGTAAAACAAATTGCGAAAAGCGTGCCAAACGGCAAAGTTGGATTTCTGTCAGTCTAAAACTGCCAAATTGACATCTCAGCATAACTTTTTCATGCAAGCATGAAAGTTCTGCTTTCGATTTGCACTATCTTTAGAGAAGACAGGCGGCATCTCAGCATAACTTTTTCATGCAAGCATGAAAGTTCTGCTTTCGATTTGCACTATCTTTGCAACTTCAAAAAACGATTTTAGAACATGAATGCAATATGGATTGTTTTGCCCATTCTCAGTTTATTAATGTTTGAACTGGGACTTACACTTGAAATTAAAGATTTTAAATTATTTCGCCAACGTCCCTATCCTGTAATTGCGGGATTATTGGGTCAGATTGTGCTATTGCCCGTATTGGCTTTTGCGTTAGGCTATCTGTTCCACCTGGAACCTTTGTTTTTTATCGGCCTGGTGCTGATTGCCTGTTCGCCGGGAGGTAGTTCTTCCAACATATTCTCTATGATAGCCAAAGGAGATGTGGCACTGTCCGTTTCGCTGACCGCACTCAGCAGCATTATCACCTTGTTCACTATTCCCGTCATAATGGAATTTGCTACGCAGGTGGCAGGAGATAGCAGCGGAATTACTATACACTTACCGGTCGGAAGCCTCATCATTCAAAATTTACTACTCATGCTGTTCCCGATTGCAATAGGTATTCTGAGCAAACGTTTCTGTCCTAAAGCTGCCGAACGCATACACAAAGTATTATCCAAAGTGGCTTTTCCCGCACTGATTTTATTGGCTACCATCTTCTTTATACAGCATCACGAAACGATTGCCGCACAGATTGGCCGATTAGGATTGTGTATCACCATGATGATATTACTGGCTATGGGTGGCGGATATCTAATCTCCCGCCTGATGAAACTGACCCGAAAGGAACAGCGCACGCTCATCATTGAAATAGGGATGCAGAATGCCGCTCAGAGTATTGCCATCGCAAGTAGTCCGTTTATATTCAATAATGACATCATTGCTATACCCGCCATTATTTACGCACTGATGATGAATGTTATCTTATTAGTATATGTAGGCATAGTGAAACGAAGATAATTCATACAGACCACTATAAAACAGTCAGAAGAAATCTTGCTTTATTCGGAATTAATACCGAAATTTGTATATATCAAGAAGCAATCTTAAAAACCTCAACGATATGATACACAAGAACTTTCTTTGGATACTACTATTGTCTTTTATGAGTTTGACTGCCATTGCCCAAGAATCGGAAAAGCTTGTCAAAACAATCTATATAAATGCCAGTGAGGCTATCCTCTTCGACAGGGTTATCGACTTCGTGCAGAATGATGAGTATTTCATTTTATCACTGGATAAACAAGCTGGCTTCATACAAGCCCAGAAGCCTATTTCTACAAAGAAAATGTTTAAACCGGATGAACGGAGAACTTTGAATTTCATCATCAAACCTATGAATGAGAACTTATCCCAGATTACCCTAAATATTCGTATCGAAGAAAGACACTGGGGAGGCAACGAGTCCGGTCATGTCTATTTTTACGAAGATAAGGGAGTCAGCCAGAATAGTGATTTATACCAGACTGTATGGGATGAACTAAAAGCGGCATTGACTCCTTATCGCCAGGTAATACTTGTACCCGCTGAGTCCTCAACCGCACCCGCAATATCCGTTCCGGCTGAAACAACCTTGAATTCCCTGCCTAAAACATTTTTAAGAGATGGATTTCCATTGCTGGTAGAGCGTTGCCGCAACGTTCTCTCATCAGCCTATATGGCACAAAAGCTAATTAGTGAACATACAAACATTCCCGGATGGGAAGGATATCCGGTGAAACTCTATGAATATTATACCGGAAAAGACGTCAAGAAAGGAGTACCCAAACGCGGATTAGTCTATCTGCTGAATCCAAGTGCGGAACAACTTGCCACCTGGATCGCCACCACCTGCTGGGAAGTGAAACACAGCACCGACAGCACATATCTGTATAAACTTGCCGAATTCATCAAGCGGCAATCGGGTGCTCAATTCCCTGTACAGGGAGTGGTATATGAGGATATGTACACCAAAGGTTTCTATGAACCATACATTTTCAAAGATGGAGTAACCGTATACGTGGCAGACAGTACCCAAATGCCTGCGGATAAACATTGCACCGATGAACAACTGGAATTCTATCTGCGCATGACAAATGCCGACTTAAAACCAAATACCGGAAGATATGCCCGCATTTGCAGCACCAACCGCACGCAGTATTATAAAAATGGCGGTAAAACGAATGTAGGAGATAATGATGAACACCGCAGCCAGGCATGGCTCGATGTAGTTCGCCAGCTTTATCAGCTGGCATGGCTCTCAGACCGCAATGAATTGATAATTGCCTGGGCTAAAGAACAGTTATAAAAGAGTAAAAACCTTACATCCAAGAAGTGAACTCCTTGTCTACCGGAAGTTAAGTTCTTGCCTACAAGAAGTTAACTCCATAAAATCGGAACGTTAAGTCTGTCTATTCGACATCCAAATCCAGGTCACAACTTAATTCCGTTGAATATCCTTGCCAAAAACTCTTGGTAGAGTGTACCAAAGCACTCCCCATCAAGAAAAGGAATATTACGGCTATTAGCGTCATCACCATACCAATGGCTGCATAATACTTCGGTTCTAAAACATCCATAATAGTTATCTTTGTTAGGTTAGTACTACAAAGATAACCAAGATGGATTACAATAGGTTTACTCTTTTATGAAGTTTTTATTTCTTTAAAGTTTGTATCAATTCTTCGGCCGTAACAAGGCTCTGTTCGCCTGTTTCCATGTTTTTCAGGGTCACCTTATTTTCATTCATTTCATTCTCGCCCACCAGCGCCACAAACGGGATGTTCTTGGCATTGGCATATCCCATCTGTTTCTTCATTTTAGATGAGTCCGGGAAGATTTCAGCACGGATGCCTTCTGCACGAACCTTAGCAAGCACATTCAAAGAGAAAGCAGCTTCTTTCTCACCGAAGTTGATGAAAAGAAGTTGCGTGCTGTTTACGGCTTCTTTCGGATAAAGATCGAGCTGGTTCAGTACATCAAAAATACGGTCGGCACCAAAAGAGATACCTACACCGGATATACCTGCCATACCGAATACACCTGTCAGATTATCATAACGGCCACCACCTGTAATACTTCCGATTTGCACATCCAGGGCTTTCACCTCGAAGATGGCACCTGTATAATAGTTCAGACCACGTGCAAGCGTCAAGTCCAGTTCCAATTCATTTTTCAAACCGAAAGCAGCAAGGGTTTTCAATATGAACTCGCTTTCTTCCACGCCCTTCTGACCGATTTCACTACCGGCAAGCACGTCTTTCAGAGTAGCCAGCTTTTCTTCATTCGTACCACTCAGCAGAATAATGGGTTGCAATTTGGCAATAGCCTCATCATTGATACCTTTTTCTTTCAATTCCGCATTCACATTCTCCAAACCGATTTTATCCAGTTTGTCAATGGCTACGGTTATATCTACAATCTTGTCAGCTTCACCGATAATTTCGGCAATACCTGTCAAAATCTTACGGTTGTTTATCTTAATACAAACACGGATACCAAAATGAGTAAAGACGGTATCGACAATCTGCATCAATTCTACTTCGTTTAACAGGGAATCACTGCCTACCACATCGGCATCACATTGATAGAACTCACGATAACGTCCCTTCTGCGGACGGTCGGCACGCCAAACGGGTTGTATCTGATAGCGTTTGAAAGGGAAAGTGATTTCATCACGGTGCATCACCACATAGCGGGCAAACGGCACAGTGAGGTCATAGCGCAAACCTTTCTCACAGAACTTACTGGCAAGTTTAGCAGCGTTGCGGCTCAGCAACTCTTCGTCAGTCAGTCCGGAAAAATAATCACCCGAATTCTGTATCTTGAACAGAAGTTTATCACCTTCTTCACCATACTTTCCCATCAGTGTGGAAAGCATTTCCATTGCAGGTGTTTCAATCTGCTGAAAGCCATAGAGGTGATATACATCACGAATGGTATTGAATATATAATTACGCTTCGCCATCTCTACCGGCGAAAAGTCACGGGTTCCTTTTGGAATACTTGGTTTTGCTGCCATAATAGTTTCAATTACTTTTAAAAACGAAGTGCAAAGTTACAGGTTTTTATCGAGATAAGAAAAGAGATAGGGTTGTTTTCTATAAAACAGATGGTCCATTTACCCTAAACAAATGGTCTGTTGAGGTCAAACAGATCATCTACTTAACGTAAACAGACCGTCTGTTCGCACGGAACAGACGGTCTGTTTTTCTGTTTTATATATAAAGACGAAGATTTAGTCTCTGCGTCCCATAAATATCATGATATAGTAAATCAACGTTGCCAGTGAACCCAATGCAGCCACTACATACGTATAAGCAGCAGAACGAAGTGCGTCTTCGGCTTGCTTATGATTGTAAGAGTTCGTAATGCCCGAACGGCTCAACCATACCAAAGCACGTTTGCTGGCATCAATTTCCACCGGCAAAGTGATGAAGCTGAACAGCGTAGTCATAGCAAACAAAATGATACCTGCCAGCAACAACTGCGGGAATGTGTTCAGCAGCAAGATACCACCCAGCAGCAACCAAGTCATCCACTGTGAAGCAAATGACACCACCGGCACCAATTTGCTACGCATCGTCAGCGGAGCATAAGCACGCGCATGTTGCACTGCGTGTCCACATTCGTGGGCAGCAACGGCAGCAGCCATGATACTGTTACTTTCGTATACACCTTCACTCAGGTTCACTGTCTTATTGGCAGGATTATAGTGGTCTGTCAGTTGTCCCGGCGTATGTGTCACCTGAACATCATAGATTCCATTGTCATGCAGCATCTGAAGGGCAACATCACGGCCCGTCATTCCATTACCGGTAGGGATTTTGGAGTACTTCTTGAACTTGTTCTGCAGGTTCATTTGCACCAGCCAGCTTACTACAGCTATACCAATAAAGATAATCCATTGTATTCCTATCATTCCTTCCATATTCTTTTCTGTTTTTAGTAATTAAAAATGTGTCGTTTGTTATATACAATACAAATTGTTTGCCAAAAATAAAGGGAAACTGTGAGCTTTACTACAGTTTCCCTTATCTTTTAGGAAGAATTAGCGAAAAAGGTCTATTGCCCAACAAGTTGTAACTCTACCACGTAATCCATATCTACAGGCGTTTCCGGCAATTGCAACACAATTTCCTGTCCGGCACGGGCAATGCGCACAGGAGACTGGTCCTTAAACAAGAATGCTTTTTTCACCATTTTTCCATTCAACGGCAGATACAGCGCATTATCCTGCAAATTCAGGATATGAACAAAAAGACGATTCCCTTTTTGTGTTGTCACTCCCCAGTCGTGCGGAGAGACAATGCCGCCACGTGTGCCGTAGATGGTTTCACCGTACACTTTCATCCATTCTCCCATTTCTTTCAAGCGTTGAACAGAAACTTCCGGCAAGCATCCGTCCGGCTGAGGACCGATATTCATCAGCAGGTTTGCATCCTTACCGGCAGCCTTTACCAGATAATGTATCAAAGTCTTTGTAGATTTATAGTTCTGGTCGGTAATCTTATATCCCCACATTCCGTTCATGGTTTCACAAGTTTCCAGTGGTAAATGACTGACATCTTGTCCTGAAAGTCCGGCTCTGTTCTCACCCGGAAGGTCACGTTCGAAAATCTGTATGTCTTCGCCGGGGAAAGGCGTTTGGTGATGGTTATTACCAACCAGACAAGCGGGTTGCAGGCGATGTATCATGGCATACTGTTCGGGAAGCTGCCAGTCAAAATCCGGATTTGCATCCTGATCCCACCAACCGTCAAACCAGATGGCGCCTATCGGGCCGTAATTCGTTAGCAACTCTGTCAGTTGGTTATTCATGAAAGTATAGTAGCTCTTCCAATCTCCTTTCGGATTAGGCCGTCCGGTTCCGCGCCCTGTGCGTCCCCACGGGGCATCCTCACGATACCAATCTATATGGGAATAGTAAAAATGCAGCCGGATGCCTTGTTTGTGACATTCATCTGCCAGTTCCTTCACAACATCGCGTTTGAAGGGGGTGGCATCTACTATGTTATAGTCAGAATATTGGGTGTGGAACATGGAAAAACCTTCATGATGACGGCTCGTGAAACAGATATACTTAGCTCCGGATGCTTTGATGGCACTCACCCATTCGGCAGCATTGAACTTGGAAGGATAGAAGCCACCTGCCAGTTTCGCATATTCTTTATAATTCAGGTTATTGTTGGTCATAGTCCATTCTCCGGTAGCCAACATGCAATACAAGCCCCAATGCAGAAAGATTCCGAACTTATTGTCCTGAAATTCCTGACGGGCTTTCAGATTCTCGGCAGACGGTTCGTAGGTCTGCGCCTTTGCAGGCAGAAAGGAGACTGCAAACAGAAGGGATAAGATAATAGGTGTTTTCATCATAAGTATACGGATTGGTTACTAATAGTTTGTCTGAAAAGGAATAGTTTGTTGTATCCAGTTGAAACGTTTTTCGCCCCTACAAGCGCTATGACATTGCCTGTAGGGGCGAATAAACATTCGCCCGCCCAATAGCAAAACTTTCTTGGGCAGCCTTATAACAATTTACTATTCCTCTGTATAGCGTTCAATAGTCTGTCCGCGGTCGGGACCTACGGAAACAATCTTGATGGGCACACCAAGTTGTTCTTCCAGGAACGTCAGGTAAGCGTTGAATTCTTCGGGGAATTCATCTTCGCTCTGCATTCTCGTCATGTCGGTTTCCCAACCGGGCAACTCAACATAAACCGGCTCGATGCCTTCATTGATGTCATACGGGAAGTAATCGATTTCTTCGCCATCTACTTTATAAGCCACACAAGCTTTGATCGTTTCGAATGAATCGAGCACGTCGCTCTTCATCATAATCAATTTGGTAACACCGTCTACCATAATGGCATACTTCAATGCAACCAGGTCGATCCATCCGCAACGGCGCTTACGTCCCGTTACCGAACCGAATTCATGTCCCAGTGTACAAATCTGATCGCCTGTCTTGTCAAAGAGTTCCGTCGGGAACGGACCGGCACCCACACGTGTGCAGTATGCTTTGAAGATACCATACACTTCGCCAATCTTGTTAGGAGCCACACCCAAACCGGTGCAAGCACCTGCACAAATGGTATTGGAAGAGGTTACGAAAGGATAAGAACCGAAGTCAACATCCAACATCGTACCTTGGGCACCTTCACAAAGCACTGATTTTCCACTGTTCAGCAAGTTGTTTATTTCGTGCTCGCTATCCACCAATGGGAATTGTTTCAGATATTCGATACCTTCCAGCCAGGTCTTTTCCAATTCAGCCAAGTCATACTCGTAGTTCAGACCTTTCAGGATTTGTTCGTGACGTGCTTTAGCTTCAGCATATTTCTGTTCGAAGTTATGCAGGATATCGCCTACACGCAGACCATTACGGCTTACTTTATCCGTATAAGTCGGACCAATGCCTTTACCCGTCGTACCTACTTTGGCATCACCTTTCGCAGCTTCATAAGCGGCGTCCAATATGCGGTGGGTAGGCAGGATGAGATGCGCTTTCTTTGAGATATGCAAGCGCTCTTTCAGGTTATGGCCGGATGCCTCCAATGCTTCTGCTTCTGCTTTGAAGAGAGCCGGGTCGAGCACCACGCCGTTACCGATAATATTCACCTTGTCACCTTGAAAAATTCCCGAGGGAATAGAGCGGAGCACATACTTCTGCCCTTCGAACTCGAGCGTATGTCCGGCATTCGGTCCGCCCTGGAAACGAGCTACGACATCGTATCTCGGAGTTAACACGTCAACGACCTTGCCTTTGCCTTCGTCGCCCCATTGTAATCCTAATAGAACATCTACTTTCATTTTTCTTTCTTATGGTTATTACTTTTCTTCTTACGCTTATTGGCACGGTCGCACTTGCTGCACAATCCATACAGATAGAGCGAATAGTGCGACAAACTGAACCTGCTTAATTTCGTATTCCCAATGGCGTGCTGCAACTCCTCGTTCTGAAACTCGGTCACCTTACCACACTGTGTGCAAATCTGGTGGTGATGCGTATCACGGTTATAGCTCTTTTCGTATTGGGAGGAATTTCCGAACTGGTGCTTAATGACCAGACGGGCATTGATGAGAAGGATAATAGTATTGTAAAGAGTCGCGCGGCTTACACGGAAATTTTCCTGGTCGGCCATCAGCGAATAAAGAGTATCTATATCAAAATGACCTTCGATGGAGTAGATAGTATCGAGTATGGCATAGCGTTCGGGAGTCTTGCGATGCCCGTTCGCGTTGAGATATTCAGTGAATATCTGCTTTACCGTATCTTTCACATTCTGACTTTCCATTTTTTGGCGGCGCAGTTTTTTACAGCCAACAAAGTTAAGCCTTTTTTGCGGAAAGCAAATGAGAAAGAGGAAAAAAAACAAAAAAAGAGTGATAGAGTGGTAAGGTGGTAGAGTGATAGGGTGACCGCTGTTTAGTATTTATCACTCTATCACCTTACCACCCTATCATTTTATTCTATTTCTTCTTTTACAAGATTATATAGCAACAATTCGGCTTCCGATTCGGAATGTTCCATCTCTTCCACCCGGCGACATACTTGGAAAGCATGTTCTTCGCTATGCTGCATGAAGCGGCGAATGGCCGCCATAGCTGCATTGCGCACGTGGTAGGAACCGGAAATGAAAGCACAAACTGCCTGGTCGAGAAATTCGTTCGCAGTACGTTCATCCATATCACCTTTCTTCATCAGCAAGCGGGCGATGGTGAGGAAACCGCATGTCTGTATATACTCCCGCTCATCGGCAATCCATTGGAAAGACTTCGCAGGAGCATATGGAAGATGCTGGAACAGATTCATGGAAGTAAGTTCCGCTATCTCGATATTCTGAATGCTTTCCACCCAGATATCGGCAATCTCCGGAAAGAAACTATCTACCGGCTGTAACAGCCCCGCCATAATCTTACATTCACGGATATCCTCTTTCCACAAGGCTTGCGCTAATGAGTGATCTTTTTCATACCCTTCGGCAATGGCCTTGATACGGGGAAGTTCTACACCGAAATTCAATTTATAGACCAGCCCTTTTTCACGCATACTTTGAGACACAACCCCGTTCATAGAGAGGCGGAGCTGTGTCTTTATTTCTTTCAGTTGTTCATGTAGATCCACAAAACAATGATTTATAGTTAATTATTAACAGAAGACAGATTAGAATAATCCTTGCTGTAACGCAACATCTGTTCTGCATAACCCTCGTCATAAGTCACTTTTACATCGGTTATCTTACCGTCCGCATCTGTCACGGCTTCGTACTTCGGATTTACAAATCCCTTATATGGAGCCAGGTTCAGTTTCTTATAACGTTCCAGTATTTCAGCATGTAAAGTAGGATCTACCTTCACGGCATAGTTTTCCACGATGTCGTGGGCAGCCTGATAGTCACCTGTAGACTTGATGCGTTGAATTTCGGACAACAACTCACCGAAGAGTTCACGCAACTTTTCGTAATCGTTCACTACAACGTAAGTCTTACCGTCTTTCTTTACCATCTCTACCACTTTATCAGCCGCACCTTTCTCAAACACCCAGCGGGCAATGAGCTGACGGTTACGCATATGGGCCTCTTCCACACTATTTCCCGGCTCAATGCGAACCAACTGTGTCATCAGACCATTCATCAGATAAGTGTAGTATTCGGCCTTGTAAGCATCCGCATTGGGTGTCAGTCCCAGCTCTACCAATTTAGGATCGGCCACATAGTACAAACCAAACAAGTCAGCTCGCGCTTCCTCAATCGTAGAACCGTAAGCCTTCAAAGCATCCGGATCGACGCCCGGAAGCAACTTGCCAGAACCATGCCCCAGACATTCGTGCAAGTCTGTGTGAAGTTCGCCGGTAAGGTCGGCATAATTATCTATTAATTTCAATTCAGCGTCGCTGTACACAAATTCTTCATTAAATCCGTTGCCATGAGCCGCCTTATTATAAGCATCCGTAATGTTGCCGATAGTAACTGATTTGGAACCATGATGGCTGCGTATCCAGTTAGAGTTGGGTAAATTGATACCGATAGCCGTTGCCGGATACAGGTCACCTGCCAGGATGGCAGCAGTAATCACTTTGGCAGAAACACCTTTCACCTCATCTTTCTTGAATTGCTTGTCTACCGGAGAATGATCTTCAAACCACTGCGCATTGCCGCTGATGATTTCCGTGCGATGCGTGGCTTCCAAATCCTTAAAGTTCACCAGCGATTCCCAACTTGCTTTCATTCCCAACGGATCGCCATAGCTTTCAGTAAAGCCATTGACAAAGTCCACAAGTGAATTCAAGTCTTTCACCCACAAGATGGCATAATCATCGAATGTTTTCAGGTCACCGGTTTCGTAATACTCTATCAACTTGGTGATGACCGCTTTCTGTTCCTGATTTTCAGCCACAGTTTCAGCCTTCTTCAACCAATATACAATTTTATCGATAGCCGGTCCATACAGACCACCCACTTTCCATACCTTCTCCTGTATCTTGCCATTCTCTTTCACCAGACGGCTATTCAGTCCATAAGAAACGGGCGTTTCATCTTTCGGATTCTTCATTGCATTATAGAAGTCCTCGGCTTCTTTCTGCGTCACGCCGTCATAATAATTACAAGCCGAAGTCAGCACCAAGTCCTCTCCTGCTGCCTGATTCACACGTTTCGGCATAATCGCAGGATCGAAAATAACGGGAGACAATTCATCACACAATTGTTCTGCGGTTTGGCCCTCAACCAATGGCAACGTAGAAGCATCCACACTCAACACAGCCTGCCTGAAAAATTCGGGAGTAAAACCCGGCACGAACTTTTCCGTACCATAATGATGATGAATGCCATTGGAGAACCACACACGTTTAAGGTATACTTCCATCGCCTTAAAATCAGATGTATTCTTGTCTCCTTCATATCCCTTATATATCGCTTCCAATGCGCGGCGAATTCGCAAGTTATACTTTCCGTTTTGGTCAAACAGAATATCACGGCCTTGCAAAGCAGCTTCCGTAAGATAGTACACCAGCTCTTTCTGTTGGAGCGACAAGTTTTCGAAACCGGGAACCCGGTAACGTAAGATCTGTAAATCTGCAAATTGTTCCACTGTATAATCAAATTTATCTGCCTCGGCAGTTGTTGTCTTTGAGCCGCTACAAGCTGTCAGTAGTGAAAAAGCGGCACATATCATTAGTTGTTTCTTCATGTGTCGGGAGATATGGAGTTGGTATTAAAAAAGACGAAAAGGAAGTATTCCGAAACAAACGCTCCGGAATATTTCCTTATCTATGCATTCTTCAACGCAGAATTACTGTTTCTTATCTGCGTGTTTTTTACGATATCCGTTAGGAGTTTCACCTACATTTTTGTAAAATGCAGCGTAGAAAGACTGACGGTTGGCAAAGCCTACCATTGTGCTAATTTCTTCCACATTCTTGTCGGCATATCTCTTGTCCGTCAATAAATGTTTAGCATCTTTCACTCTGTACTCATTCAACAGGCATGAATAGTTCATACCAAAACGAGAATTTACTACAGCTGACAAATAGCGAGTGTTGGTTTTCAACTCTTTCGCCAAATCTTTAGCTGAATAATCGGGATCTTTGTACTTTTTCTGTACTACAACGATATTCAATATCCTGTCATACAATTCATCTGCCAACTCCGGACGAATTAACGAACGGTAAGCCGCATTCTTCTCTTTTTTCTCTCTCAGGTTGTAAGGGCGCTTCTTTGGAGCCGCTTCCTGATTCTTGTTTTCTAAATCACTCATTGAATTAACTGGTTAGGGTTTGTTAAAATATGCAAGCCCGAAGGATTTTCCTTTAGACTTTACAAAAGTCTGACATTTTTTTGTAATACGCAACTTTTATCGTACATATTTTTGATTCATAAACAACGAAAAAGGTTGAAAAGTAGCATTTAAGCCGATTTAATAAGAAACTTTAACTTTAGCGAAAAGGGTTATGATATAAAATGAATACGTTTATTGACTTGTTTCATATACGATAATTAATGTACCTTTGCACGATAAAACTTTATTCCAGAAAATGATACAGACGCTCAAAAGATATTTTGGTTACGATACTTTCCGTCCTTTACAGGAAGAGATTATCCGCACATTGCTTGCTGGCAGAGATACCTTAGTATTAATGCCTACCGGAGGTGGAAAGTCCATCTGTTACCAGCTTCCGGCCCTGTTGTGTGAAGGAACTGCCGTAGTCGTTTCACCTCTGATTTCACTGATGAAGGACCAGGTGGAAGCACTCTGCGCCAATGGTATTGCCGCCGGTGCTCTGAATAGTAGTAACGACGAGACGGAAAATGCAGTTATGCGCCGTGCCTGTACGGAGGGAAAACTGAAATTACTCTACATTTCGCCTGAGAAATTAATAGCAGAAGCCAACTATCTTTTAAGAGATATGCACATCTCATTATTTGCCATTGATGAAGCGCATTGTATTTCCCAATGGGGACATGATTTCCGTCCGGAATATGCACAAATGGGTTTTATACACGAAATGTTTCCAAACATCCCTGTCATAGCCCTCACAGCCACGGCAGATAAAATTACACGCGAAGATATCGTACGGCAGTTGCACCTCAATCAACCGAAGGTTTTTATCTCATCTTTCGACCGCCCGAACCTCAGCCTCACCGTAAAACGGGGATATCAACAGAAGGAAAAGAGTAAAGCGATTCTGGATTTCATCGCCCGGCATCCCGGCGAAAGCGGCATCATCTATTGTATGAGTCGGAGCAAGACGGAAACTGTGGCACAAATGCTGCAAAAGCAAGGCCTCCGTGTAGCCGTTTACCATGCGGGACTCTCTTCCGCCCGGAGAGATGAAGCACAGGATGATTTTATCAACGACCGTGTACAAATAGTTTGTGCCACAATTGCTTTCGGTATGGGAATCGATAAAAGTAATGTGCGTTGGGTCATCCATTACAATCTGCCTAAGAGTATAGAGAGTTTTTACCAAGAGATAGGACGCGCCGGACGTGATGGCCTGCCAAGCGACACACTGCTATTCTACTCCTTGGCCGACCTTATCTTACTGACGAAGTTTGCGACAGAAAGCGGGCAACAGAGCATCAATCTGGAGAAGTTGCAACGTATGCAACAATATGCTGAAGCTGATGTTTGCCGCCGACGTATCTTGTTGAGCTATTTCGGAGAGACCACCACGGAAGATTGCGGCAACTGTGATGTTTGCAAGAACCCGCCCCAACGTTTCGACGGAACCGTCATTGTACAAAAAGCTCTAAGCGCCATTGCCCGCACAGAACAACAGATAGGAACTGGTATTCTGGTAGATATTCTGCGTGGAAACGTTAGTCCGGAAATATCAGAAAGAGGATATCAGCAACTGAAGACCTACGGTGCCGGACGCGAAATACCTGCCCGAGACTGGCAGGATTACCTGTTGCAAATGCTGCAAATGGGTTATTTTGAAATAGCCTACAACGAGAATAACCATCTGAAAATAACGAGTAGCGGCAGCGATGTTCTCTTCGGGCGGGCGCAGGCACAGCTTGCTGTGATTCGCCGTGAAGAAACCGCCCCTGCCAAAGGAAGGAAGAAGAAATCCACCATTCCGGTCAGGGAGTTGCCTTTAGGATTACCGAATACGGAAAGCGAAGAACTATTCGAAGCTCTGCGTGAATTACGGAAACGGCTCGCATCCCAGGAAGCACTTCCTGCTTATATCGTCCTGTCCGACAAAGTATTGCACCTGCTCAGCATATCTCGTCCCACAACATTGGAGGCGTTCGGAAATATCAGTGGGATTGGCGAATATAAGAAGAAGAAATACGGGAAAGAATTTGTCGATTTAATCCGGAGGTATGTGTAAGATTATACTTTTTCTTTCGCTTGCCCGAAAGAAAAAGTATCAAAAAGAAAGGGCACGGGCTCAGTCTACGGTGCTACTCCGACACTGCGGCTCGAACTCGCTTCGCTCAAACAATCGCCCCTTCCCTGCGCCTGACAGTGCCTCCGCTGACGCACCTACGCCTATGCCCGAAGGCTGCGCGGTGCAGGCGGCTGCGCTGTAACAATGCTGTAATAATACTGTAATATAGAATATAAACTAGGCAACTAAGCTGTAATACATTTTACGTTGCACGCATATACTTATACCTTCACAATAGATTTCATAATGCACTTATATTGCACTTTCATCCTGTGCTTTCACGCCGCAAGGTTTCCCGGCCTCACTGTAGGGGCGTCAGCGGAGGCACTGTCAGGCGCAGGTAAGGGGCGATTGTTTGAGCGAAGCGAGTTCGAGCCCCGTCTGTGCATGGCAGTGTCGGAGTAGCCCCGGAAGTGCAGCCTTGATTTTTTCTTTTGGTATCTTTTCTTTTGCATCAAGGCAAAAGAAAAGTACATCATCTGCACTGCTGCAACAACCCCCTAAGCTCAGCCTGTGGCACGCCAAGAAACATAGCCTTTTCAAAGTCCTGTTTAGCCAGACTTTTCTTCTTTTGGGATAAATAGATCTGTCCTCGCATCAGATAAGCTTCGGTTTGTGAGGAATTCAGTTTCAGAGCCTCTTCCAGATCAATCATGGCCAGGTCAACATGCTGCATATCCTGTTCCACCCCGGCACGTGCCACGTATAAGGCAGCATCTTCCGGATTTTCAACCAGCATCTTATTTAATATCTCCAAAGCTTTCTGCAAGTTTCCGTCTTTCTGTTCCAGGGTGGCCAGACCTAAACGGGCATTATAATTCTGAGGATCGAGTTTCAGTAAACGTTCGTAATCTACCCGGGCAAATTTGAGGTCACGTTGACTTGCATAGATATAGGCACGCATCAGAAGGGCTTCTTTATTGTCCTTTTCCAAATCCAGCACCAGAGAGTAGTCTATACGTGCGTGGTCGTTCCGTCCCATTTCAAGATTCAGTGCAGCACGGTTCAGGAGGATGGGAATGGCACGCGGAGCAATATTCAGTGCAAAAGTATACGACTCTAAAGCTTGTTCATAATCACGTTGCCGACGCTGGATGGTGCCGAGATTGGAGAATAATAAGGCGTTATGCGGATTGGCCGGCTCCAGTTTCAAGGCTTGACGGATATAATTTTCCGCTTGTGCCAGGCTGTCTTGTTCGGTACAGGCGATGGCACGGTCGCTCAGTTCCTGATAAGTTTGGGAAAACACAGGGGTTACACCTATTATATATATAAGGAAAGAAAGAATAAACTTTTTCATAATGCTATTAAAGATTTTGTTGCTTACAGATAAACGGCCGTTTCTCTTAATGGGAACTACAGTTTCCTCTAATGGGAACTACAGTTTCCCCTCATGGGAACGCTCGTTTCTCTTAATAGGAACTGTAATGATGTGACTGATTTATACTAAAAACAGTTGGTACTTAATCCAACGGATAAGTATCAAACGCAAATAGTTCCGTGGACAGATAACGCTCTCCCGTATCAGGCAGAAGGGTTACAATCGTCTTATCTGCAAACTCCGGACGCTGAGCCAGCAAACGCGCCGCATACACTGCCGCACCGGAAGAGATACCCGCCAGCAATCCTTCGGTGGAAGCCAGTTCACGTCCGCCACGAATGGCTTCATCATCGGGCACGGGCAGCACTTCATCTACAACGGAAGCATCATAAATGGCAGGGATAAAATTAGCCCCGATGCCTTGAATGCGGTGCGGACCCGCCGTTCCTCCTTTCAAAACCGGAGAAGACGCAGGCTCTACGGCAACAATATACACATCCGGGTTATGTTTCTTCAACGCACGCGCCACCCCACAGACAGTCCCCCCCGTCCCCACTCCGGCAACGAAGACATCAATCTTTCCGTCTGTATCCGTCCAGATTTCTTCACCTGTAGTCAAGGCATGGATATGCGCGTTAGAAGGGTTTTCGAATTGTTGGAGAATAACGGAACCGTGAATAGCCTCCCGCAGTTCCTGCGCTTTTGCAATGGAACCCGACATACCTGCCAGTCCATCCGTCAGCACGATTTCCGCACCAAAGGCTTTCAGGAGGTTACGGCGTTCCACACTCATGGTTTCGGGCATCGTAAGTATCAGATGATACCCTTTGATGGTGGCAACCATGGCCAGTCCAACACCGGTATTTCCGCTGGTAGGTTCTATGATGGTGGCACCGGGTTTCAATGCCCCGCGTACTTCCGCGTCTTCAATCATGGCAAGCGCCACGCGATCCTTCACACTGCCGGCCGGATTGAACGCTTCCAGTTTAGCGATTATATTCTGTTTCAATTCATATTTCCTACTATATCCCGCCAGCTCCATAAGCGGAGTACGGCCGATCAACTCTGTCAGATTCTTTGCTATTTTTGCCATAACAATCTAATTATTAAATGTCCCCATTTATAGGTATCTTCGCACAAAGATAATGCAAACCGAGAGCAGAATAAAATGAACGAGTTCATTTTTTATGCAGAGGTGCAGCTTATCTTCGTTTTCAAGCAAAGATAGATAAAAAACTATTTCGCCGCTCAAGTGTTACATTTCTATCACGTAAATTTGCATAATAAAATTTGTATAACTCTTACACCTTATTATATATATGTCACACGAACATCAACCTCATCACAGTCACAGCATCAATGCAGAGTCGTTGAACAAGGCTTTCATCATCGGCATAGTGCTCAATTTGGCCTTTGTCGCCGTAGAGTTCGCAGCCGGCTTCTGGTTCGACTCGCTCGCACTACTTTCCGATGCAGGGCATAATCTGAGCGATGTAGTCAGCCTTGTGTTGGCATTGCTCGCTTTCCGCCTTGCCAAGGTCAGGGCAAATGCACGTTATACATATGGTTATAAGAAGAGCACCATTCTTGTGTCGCTTCTCAATGCCGTCATCCTGCTGGTAGCGGTGGGCGCCATCGTTATCGAGAGTATCCACAAACTCAGTAATCCGGCAGTCGTTCCCGGCGGGGCCATTGCCTGGGTGGCGGGTGTGGGGGTAGTTATCAACGCCTTCACCGCTTTCCTTTTCATGAAAGACAAAGAGAAAGACCTGAATGTAAAAGGGGCTTATCTGCATATGGCGGCAGATGCGCTGGTGTCGGTCGGTGTATTGGTGGCAGGCATCGTCATCAGCCGGACGGGCTGGTATATCATCGACCCGATTATCGGTCTGATAGTAGCCGTTGTCATCCTCATCTCCACCTGGAATTTGCTGCACGATAGCCTTCGCCTGACGTTGGACGGTGTGCCCAGCAGCATCGACAGTAAAAAAGTGGTGGAAGCCATCCGTGCCATTCGCGGTGTAGACGACGTCCACCACATACATATATGGGCCATCAGCACCACTGAAAATGCACTGACAGCCCATATCGTATTAAAGGAACCGGAGGACATGCAAGAGGTGAAACACCTTATCCGCCACCGGCTCGAAGGTTTCGGTATCGGTCATGCCACACTGGAATTTGAAATTCCGGGTGAACATTGCGAAGCCGTCTTTGCGGATGATTAGCTACGTTTGATATAGTCCACCACCCATGCACCGACTTCTTTCGTACCATATTTCTCGCCACCTTCTACCTGGATTTCCGGTGTGCGGACGTTAGCATCCAGAGATGCATCCACAGCTTTGCGGATTAAAGCCCCTTCTTCCTTGAGGTCAAAATATTCGAATAGCATAGCGGCTGAAAGGATTTGTGCCAACGGATTAGCGATATTCAAGCCTTTAGCCTGCGGCCATGAACCATGAATCGGTTCGAACACCGGAGTACTTTCGCCCGTAGAAGCGGAAGGAAGCAAGCCCATAGAACCGCTGATAACGGAACCTTCGTCGGTAAGGATATCACCGAAAGTATTTTCCGTAACCATCACATCGAAAAACTTAGGTTCCTGAATCATCTTCATGGCAGCATTGTCCACAAACATATAGTCCGTAGTCACTTCGGGATATTGCGGAGCCATCTCCTGGGCAATCTGTCTCCACAGGCGTGAAGATGCCAGCACGTTTGCTTTATCTACCACTGTGAGGTGCTTATTACGCTTCATGGCATATTCAAAACCAACTTTCAGGATACGTTCAATCTCCGGACGGGTGTACATATTGGTATCATACGCCTTGTCATTATCCTGATATTTCTCACCGAAATACATACCGCCTGTCAGCTCGCGAATGCAAAGAAAATCCGCACCGTCCACTAATTCGGCACGGAGCGGAGACTTATGAAGCAGGCATTTGAAAGTCTGCACGGGACGGATATTGGCAAACAATCCCAGTTTCTTACGCATAGCCAGCAGGCCCTGTTCGGGACGTACTTTTGCCGTGGGATCATTATCAAATTTCGGGTCGCCTACGGCAGAGAACAGAACGGCATCGGCATTCTTACATACTTCGTAAGTAGCTTCGGGGAACGGATCACCCACTTTGTCGATAGCGTCTGCGCCACAAATAGCGTATTCATAGCTTACTTTATGTCCGAATTTCTCACAAACGGCGCTCATTACGTCTACACCTACAACGGAAATCTCGGGGCCAATGCCGTCTCCGGCTAATACTGCAATTTTAAAATCCATTTTCTTCTAATTTATTTTTAATCTTATTCTTTATTCTGTTTTATATTCGTCTTCTATAATATTCAGCATCTTCATGGTCGCTTTGATTGCCGCTTCCGTCTGGTCGGCATCCAGTCCGCGGGTGCGGAACACCGTGTTGTCAAAGCTCCAGGTTATCACTGTCTGCACAAAAGCATCGGTGCGTCCGCCGGGAGGGATGCTCACGGCATAATTCGTCAGCATCGGGAAGCGACGCCCCAAAGTCACCTTATATATCTTGCGCAATGCACGCACAAAGGCATCATACTGACCGTCACCGCTCGAACTCTCTTCAAACTCCTGTCCGTTGATTTCAATCTTCAGCGTTGCCATAGGTTTCAGACCGTAAGCAAGGTTCACGATATAAGTCTTCAGTTTCACCTTCTCATTCATGATACCATGCTTCAACACGTCAGAGACGATATAAGGAAGGTCTTCCTGAGTAACCAATTCTTTTTTATCCCCCAGTTCGATAATCCGCTCCGTCACCTTACGCATGGAGTCCTCATCCAAAGTCAGCCCCAGGTCTTCCAGGTTCTTGCGGATATTCGCCTTACCACTGTTTTTGCCCAATGCATACTCACGCTTACGTCCGAAACGTTCGGGCAGCAAGTCATTGCAGTAAAGATTACTCTTATTATCGCCATCGGCATGCACTCCAGCCACCTGTGTAAACACATTCTCGCCCACAATCGGCTTGTTGGCAGGAATTGCAATACCCGAATAGGACTCAACCACCCGGCTGACCTCATTCAAACGGCCTTCGTCAATATTGGTGATGGCATTGAAATGGTCTTTCAGAATAGCCTGCACACTGGAAAGCGGCGCATTTCCAGCACGCTCACCCAGACCGTTGATAGTGGTATGAAGTCCCTTTGCACCACTCAGCACGGCAGCAAGCACGTTGCTCACAGCCAGGTCGTAATCATTATGCGGATGGAAATCGAAGTGGGCATGCGGATAACGTTTCACCATCTTCCGCATATATTCGATAACTTGCAACGGATTCAGTACGCCTAAGGTATCAGGCAGCATATATCGCTTGATATTCGTATGCAGCAATGCATCCATCATCTGGAACACATACTCCGGAGAGTCTTTCATCCCATTGCTCCAGTCTTCCAGATAAATATTGACCTCCATATCCTGCTCATTGGCATAATTCACCACGGCAATGATATCTTCAATATGTTCTTCGGAAGTTTTTCTCAACTGACACGTGCAATGTTTCAGTGAGCCTTTACACAACAAATTAATGACGCGGCAGCCGGTAGCGTGTATCCAGTCTACCGACATATGCCCGTCTACGAAACCCAACACCTCCACTTTCGGCAACAGGTTGCGTCGTGCCGCCCAGTCACATATCATCTTGACTGCGTCGAACTCACCATCCGAAACCCGCGCGGATGCTACTTCCACCCTGTCTACCTTCAGTTCTTCCAGTAGCAAACGGGCAATCATCAGCTTCTCATGAGGGACGAACGACACACCGCTGGTTTGCTCACCGTCGCGAAGTGTGGTGTCCATGATTTCTATTTGGGGCTGTTTATACTTCATTTTTATTTTCCCACGCTTCTATTTTATCTTTATTCTCTACCAGGAAATCTATATCATCCAGACCATTCATCAGGCAATGCTTCTTATAAGTATTGATTTCAAAGTTCTCACTTTTGCCTGTTGCTTTGTTAGTAATGGTTTGCTCCGGCAAATTCACTACTACTTCCGTCTTCGGATCGGCAGCGATAGAATCGAAAAGTTCTTTCAGGAACGGTTCGCTCACCACCACCGGCAATACGAAGTTATTCAATTCATTATTCTTATGGATATCTGCGAAGAAGCTGCTGACTACTACTCGGAAACCATAGTCCGCGATAGCCCATGCAGCATGTTCACGACTGGAACCCGAACCGAAATTCTTTCCGGCAACAAGCACTTGTCCGCTATAGGTCGGATCGTTCAAAACGAATGAATCTATTTTGTTTCCCTGTTTGTCATAGCGCCAGTCACGGAACAAATTCTCTCCGAAACCTTCTTTCGTCGTAGCTTTCAGAAAACGTGCAGGGATGATCTGGTCTGTATCTACATTCTCCAATGGGAGGGGGACACAGGTACTGGTGATTATATTGAATTTTTGTTTCATTGTTTTTTAGCTTTACGATTAAATTTTCTATTCCCACTCTTCATCAAATCAGTTCTCTCGGATCTGTAATCACTCCCGTCACCGCAGCAGCAGCAGCCACCAGCGGACTGGCAAGCAATGTGCGTGAACCCGGCCCCTGACGACCTTCAAAATTACGATTGCTTGTAGAAACCGCATATTTTCCGGCAGGCACCTTGTCATCATTCATTGCCAGGCAAGCTGAACATCCCGGCTGACGGATAGCAAATCCTGCTTCTTCCAGCACCTTATCCAAACCTTCTTCACGAATTTGTGCATCCACCATCCACGAACCGGGCACCAACCAGGCAACCACATGTTCCGCTTTCCTGCGTCCTTTCACCAAAGAAGTAAAAGCACGGAAGTCCTCGATACGTCCATTCGTACAAGCACCCAGGAATACGTAGTCAATCTTCTTGCCCAATACTCCCTCACCGGGTTTGAAGCCCATATAATCCATTGATTTCAGGAATGAAGCTTTTGCAGCCTCTCCCATACCCTCAGTGGTAGGGATATGTTGTGTGATGCCCATACCCATGCCCGGATTTGTTCCATAAGTAATCATCGGCTCGATATCTGCAGCATCAAAACGCACTTCTTTATCGAAGGTCGCATTCTCATCGCTCTTCAGCGTCTTCCAGTAAGCCAACGCTTTGTCCCATGCCTCACCTTGCGGAGCATATTCACGACCTTTTATATATTCAAATGTTACCTCATCCGGTGCCACCATACCACCACGTGCACCCATCTCTATACTCAGGTTGCACAATGTCAGGCGTCCTTCCATTGTCAAACTGCGAACCGCTTCTCCGGCATATTCCACAAAATATCCCGTAGCACCGCTGGTTGTCATCTTAGACATCATGTAAAGAGCAAGATCTTTTGCCGTCACACCTTTACCCAGTTTTCCATCTACTGTAATGCGCATCGTCTTCGGACGTGTCTGCAAGATACATTGTGAAGCCATTACCATTTCCACCTCACTCGTGCCGATACCGAAAGCCACCGCTCCCATAGCACCGTGTGTTGAAGTATGTGAGTCACCGCACACAACCGTCATTCCGGGCAGTGTCAGTCCTCTTTCCGGACCTACCACATGGATGATACCGTTCTTCTCGTGCAGCATACCGAAGTGTGTCAGTCCGAAGTCTTCCGCATTTTTAGCCAGCGTATCCACCTGTGTCTTCGAAATAGGGTCTTCAATCGGTTTGTCCTGATCGTGCGTAGGCGTATTGTGGTCGGGCATACAGTAAATCTTTTCCGGACGGAAACACTTGATGCCGCGTGCACGCAATCCTGCAAAAGCCTGCGGACTGGTCACTTCATGACAATAAAGGCGGTCGATGTATAACTGTGTGGGACCATCTTCCACTTGCTGAACCACGTGGGCATCCCAGATTTTATCAAATAATGTATTCATCAGATTTATTATGATTTTACGATTTATAATTGAGGTTAGTCTTATGATTTGAACTTATTGATACAATCAATATAAGCTTCTACCGATGCGGCAATGATGTCGGTGTTTGCTCCGAAACCATAATAAATATGATTATCATATTCCACCTGCATGTGCACCTTACCCATATCGTCGCTACCCTTGCTGATGGCTTGGATAGTGAATTCTTTCAATGTCATGTGGCGGTCTATAATCTTTTTCAAAGCCTTTATCGCTGCATCCACCGGACCGTTTCCGCTGGCAGCCGCCTCAAACTTCTCACCGGAGATGTTCAATCCCAGGCTGGCAACCGAACGGACACCTACCCCACTGGTCACTTGCAAGTACTCCAACTTCACGCGATGGTTCTGCGTGCGGTCGGCACCGGCAAGCACGAGGATATCGTCATCATTGATATCTTTTTTCTTATCTGCCAATTTTAGGAAAGCCTCATATACTTTATCCAGCTGATCCTGTTCAAGGTCAACGCCCAATATCTGTAAGCGGTTCTTCAAGGCAGCACGTCCGCTACGGGCAGTCAATACGATAGAGTTATCATCAATACCCACATCGTGCGGATCGATAATCTCATACGTCTGCACATTCTTCAACACACCATCCTGATGGATGCCCGACGAATGGGCAAAAGCATTACGTCCCACGATAGCTTTATTCGGCTGTACCGGCATATTCATCAAGCTGGACACCATGCGGCTGGTCGGATAAATCTTCTGCGTATTGATATTTGTTTCAATCTCAATATCCTTATGGCATTTGATAATCATAGCCACTTCCTCAAGCGAAGTGTTACCGGCACGCTCACCGATACCATTGATGGTAACCTCCACCTGACGCGCACCATTCAGCACACCCGCCATAGTGTTGGCCGTAGCCATTCCCAGGTCATTGTGACAGTGGGTAGAGAGGATAGCCCTTTCAATGCCGCTCACGTGTTCCATCAGATACTTGATCTTCGTACCGTATTCATTGGGCAGGCAGTAACCGGTCGTATCCGGAATATTCACTACCGTGGCACCCGCCTTGATAACGGCTTCCACCACACGAGCCAAATACTCATTATCCGTACGGCCGGCATCCTCTGCATAGAATTCCACATCATCCACATAGCGGCGGGCATACTTCACGGCAGCCACTGCACGTTCTATGATTTCCTCACGATTTGAATTGAATTTATACTTGATATGCGAATCTGATGTCCCGATACCCGTATGAATACGTTTGTGCTTAGCAAATTTCAACGCATCCGCTGCCACATCTATATCTTTTTGTACTGCACGGGTCAGCGCACAAATAGTAGGCCACGTCACCGCTTTTGATATTTCAATTACCGAATTGAAATCTCCCGGACTGGAGATAGGGAATCCTGCTTCAATAACATCCACTCCCAGTGCTTCCAGCGCCTTTGCTACCTGAATCTTTTCCACTGTATTCAATTGGCATCCCGGAACCTGCTCACCATCGCGGAGCGTTGTGTCGAAAATAAACAACTTGTCACTCATTTCTTATTATATTTATTAAATTATTGCCATTAAAAAAAAGCCTTTCACACTTGGAAGTGAGAAAGGCTTTCGAATATCCTAATCGTTACATATATTCACGCACAGCACTCACTTCCACTAAACTTTGCCAGTAGAATAATAATACCACACAGTAGAATATATGTAAAGTTCTGTATCATCTTTATCTTCTTGTTTTCTTATTATGGTGCAAAGGTATAGATAATTCCATTCCCTACAAACAAATCCGTTACTTTTTTCACCTAAAAAGCATCATTTTATAAGTTTGTCAACTACTAAGGCAATAAAGTATAACAAAAGAGGGGTATACGTTCCCGTATACCCCTCTTCATATAGTCCTAAGCGAGTGAGAATTACTTCTTGTCGCAAGCTTTCTTTTCACAATCCTGTTTGTCCTTGCAACAAGCCTTTGTGCTGTCACAAGCGGCTGCTTCTTCTTTGCAGCAAGCTTTTGTTGAATCACATGCCTGAACTCCTTCTACAACTTCAACTTCGTCAGTAGCTACTACTTCAGTTTCAGCTGCTTTTTTGTTACCACAAGAAGTCACGGCGAAAGAAAATGCAACTGCAACAGCTGCTAAAAATAACTTTGTCTTCATCTCTAATTTTGCTTTAAAACATTAATAATAAATAGTGCGGTGCAAATATAAGAAAAAATCTGCAACCTACCAAACACAAAAAGCCCCCACATCTTTCGATATGGAGGCTTCTCTGAAA
>ULSV01002945.1_pt1 | contig 223252 bp, 207 predicted proteins | sample 1956991 | NCBI WGS metagenome assembly ULSV01 (sample SAMEA4835717, study PRJEB28245) | human gut metagenome | biome: gut microbiome; material: fecal sample | place: Denmark | collected 2008 | reverse complement strand
AAGAATCCCCGGACAGCCTTACCGGAGAGGAATGGATAAGCGCATATACGAAGGTGCAAAACGCTTTCGATAAGATATTGAACAAACCCGTAACAGAATAGCATTTAGCTTGATGGCTTATACTATAGACGATATAAAGACACTGGTCTCCCTTTTGACCCCTTTGATCAAGGCGGAACTAGAAACGGGATCGCAGGGCGTGGAGGATTTGCGTGTGGTGGACAATCTCGACCACGTGAACTCGCTTCCCGCCTTAGAGGAGATCGGCATGAATCCCCCGTCTGTGGTAAAAGCCCCCTTGAAACTATTGATCGGCAAGCTTGAGGGAGATTACGCCGCAGAGCTGAAACGTTTGCAAGAGGGCATCGACCGGCTGGACAAAGAGAAGGGGACAGCCAATATCGCAACGCTCAGCTACGAGGAATACCTCGCTATCGAGGACAAGAATCCCAACACGCTATATGCCTGTCTCGACAAGGACAAAGGCGAGATAACGAGGGCCTTCGTCGGCGGTTACCCGTTCCTCTGCTCCCCCGGGGAGGTGGTGTCTGGCGGTTTCCCTTATGAGTTTGATTTCGAGCTTGATTAAAAAACAATAAAAATGTAAGATATATGGCATTGAATATAGCGACAAAGAAGAAGGGCGACAAGCTCACCGCCGAGGAGTTCAACCAGGTCGTCTCCGAGATTAACGGCAAGGCGGACCAATCGAGCCTGTCCGGTCTGGCCAGCGTGTCGGACCTATCCACCAAGGCCGACAAGACGGGCGTATACACCAAGCCCGAGGTGGACGAGAAGGTAGCCGGCATGTCCGGTTCCGTCATAAGCCTCACGGAGACGGAGGCGGGCAAGCTCAGCTACGGCGGCAAGGACTACGTGGTCTACCGGCTCACCGCCGAGCTGACCGGACTGCCCGCGACAGCCGGTTCCTCGGTGGATGTGATCATATCGGATCAACCGCTCGGTGATAACCTGTTCCTGTCCGTGGAGAGCCTGTCCGTCGCCTCGCCGACCGGTTTCCCCGTATCCGCTTACAAGGTGGACAGGGTATATGTGGACGGCGACATGAATACCGTGGCCAGCGTGACCTGCGAGAAGGCCGTGGCTGGCGATCTCAAGACGCTGTTGACGATCCGCTACGTGAAGGGGCTGTTGTCGTTCGACACATTTGATATCTCGATACCGTTAACCGAGCTTGGTATCTCATCTGCTGACGAGATCACGGTGGAGATGCCGGCGTTGAAGTATGACAAGAAATTCGCGTTGTCCTGGACTACGGATGACAGCATATTGGGTATATACTGTTATCTTCACAAGTACATCAACAAGAAATACATCGATGACGTGTATAACTATCACGACGGGATGACTCCCAGCACGGGATTCATCCCGACTCGTATCCTCTGCTCAACAGACGGATGCGGAAATGACGTTCGTTTCCGTGTGGACTCAGGATGGGTCAGCTACAATAGCAAAGGTAGCGACGGTATACATTCGGACTCATTTCCCCATCAATACGTACGCTGGTCGGAGATGGTAACGTTCCTTGATTTCATGAACACCGCGATGAACCATGGCGGCGGTGACCAGACCAAGCCAAAGGAAAGCATCCAGATGTGTGGCGACAAGCTCAACGAGAAGACCGGTTATTTCCCATACCTGCTGCTCGTACCAGGCGGGACGACAGGTTATCCCGAGGCGGCCCAAGATCTGGACTACATATATCAGTACCATGACAAGAATAACCTGAACTACTCCACGGACTCTCTAACGAGGAGCAGTTTTACCAGCAAGAGCGGGCTTCTGGGGAGAAAGACTTACGATGGGATGACCTATGAGCAACTTTGCGCTTATATCGATGTGCAAGCCATACGAACAGACCATCCTTACATCTATCTTGGCGGGCACGTGGTGGCTGATTCCGGGGAGCAGATAAAATGGACGGACGCGGTCAAGCCATTCCTTGATTATCTTTATGATACATATGGCAAGGGCGGTGACGATACGTTATGGATGGCGGGGCCGGAAGAGATTTACGAGTATCTTTTCACCCGGGTTCACTCGGTGGTCTCCAAGTCCGTCTCGTCGGGTATGTTGGTCACGAGGGTCAAGGTTGCCCGTCTTCCGCTCTTCAAGAGATACGAGTTCTCCATCCTCATGAGGGGGGCAGGTTCGATATCGGCATCCAGTATCTCCATTGATAGACCTGTCATGAGGATGTCATCTGCCACAAAGGACGGTGGCTTGCTCGTGAACGTCAATTACAATCGAGGGCTTTTGGAGATGGCCGAGAAATACACGTCTAAATATGAGATATCCACGAACGGCACGGACAAGGACGATGCTCTGTACTTTGTCGGCATGCTTAGTGACAGTCTTGCCGCTCCATACCTCGCCCGTATAAACGCCGGGGAGGTCGCCCCCGTCTTGAGATCGGTGTCCATCAACTCCGGCTCGTCGACCACGTATGAGCGGGCTGTCAGCGTCACGCTCGGGGTCACCGGGCCTATCACCCATTACAAGGTATCGGAATCGCCCGGCCTCTCTGGAGTTGACTGGATTGCGGGTACGTCCAAGACATTCGGCTTCAATCTCTCCTCGGGATTGGGGACCAAGACGGTGTACGTCCAAGTAAAGAACCAATACGGGGAGTCCGGGGTCAAGTCGTCGTCCGTCACCTTGCAGGAGAGGCCCGCCGTCACGTTCACCGTCACGGGCAAGAGCAACAACGTCTCTTACGGTACGGTCACGCCGGCCACCCAAGAGGTGGGCCAAGGCGGTACGGCCAACCTCACGGCCACGGCCAAGTCCGGCTACGTGATAGAGAGCTGGGCCGGGGCCTCCTCGAGTACCGGGGTGGGCGGCGGTTCCGGTACGGCTACCGTGACGAATATCCAAGCTGATAAAACAGTAATTTGTAACTTTAAAAAAGAAGGGGGTAGCGCTCCGGGTGGAGAATGTAAGATAATATTATTCCCCTCGACAGCACCCGGGAACGTTACTCTGCCAAATGGAGATAAGGCCTCACAAGTCAGATCTGCATTTTCATCAGTACATTTAAGTGTGGATATTATTGATAATAAGGGAGTTGTTGCCGGGAAGAAAATATCAGATAAGGACTCCTTGCCGACAGGTATGCAAGACATGTCAGCATCAGTGAATACAAATCCTATCTTATCCGGAAACGCGGGAGTATATCCGGATGAATATATTAAAAATATGTATGGTTGTTATGGTGCGGGCACTTATCCTGATTTCCGCTGTATAGTTCGCTTGATTGACATGGCTTCTGGAGTATACACGGTCAGAGTCCTATATTCAACGCAAAAAACACTTACTTCCGCACAAATAGCAGGTATAACTTATGAGGCAAATGGCGTTATAGCTAATCCTGACTCAGGTTTTAATCCGACTAATAACAATAGTCAATTTATTGAGATAGATAATGTCACCATAGGTGATGATGGTGTTCTTGATATCTACATGGGGAACGCTCAGGCATGGGTACGAAGTGGATGGAACGCTATCGAGATCGAGAAAACATCATAGGCCATGAGAATATACGAAAACACTGGAAAATTATTATTGGACATCCCGGTGGACGATGACAGCCATGGGATGATACGGATGTGATGCCTTATCGGGGGCGGGCCGATAAAAGCCCCCGTATATATTAAAAGAAAACGAGTTATGGGAGTTGATTTGAATACGATATTGGCGATAATCGGTGCGATGGGCGGGATCGAGGGGATAAAATGGGGCATCCGTGCGTGGGTGAACCGTAAGACGAACGCCCGTATAGCGGACGCTCAAGCTGACGTGGAGGAGTTCAAGGCCCTGCGTGAGTATAACGAGTTCTTGCAAAAGCAGTTGTCTGAGAAGGAGGAACGGTTCGTTGAGCAGACCGGACGGCTCCGGCAGGTGCAGGACGAGCTTTTCACCTTGAAGGAGAGTTATTCGGACGTGAAGCTAGAACTGGCTTTAAAGAGGTGCGAGAAAAAGAAATGCGGCGATCGTGAGCCGCAGAACGGTTATTAAGAAGGGAGGATAAGGAATGAGAAATAACAATTTACCCCGGGGATTACGTAACAACAACCCCGGGAACATCAGAAAGAATAGCGATGTCTTCCAAGGCGAGAAGACAAGCTCTGATCGAGAGTTTAAACAATTCAAGTCGATGGCATACGGTTACAGGGCGATCTTCAAGATCCTGTCGAACTACGGCAGGAACTACCATCTAAAGACTATCCGTCAGATAATAGGAAGATGGGCACCGCCGAAAGAGAACCATACGGAAAAGTATATTCAATTTGTATCTGACTACGCTGGAATCCCGGCTGACGATCCGATAAACATCAACGACCGAGAACAGATGATCCGGATCGTGGCAGGGATGAGCCGTTTTGAGAATGGGAGAGAAGCGGATATGTCGGATGTTATTGCGGGGTGGACTTTGTTGTAATTAACATGGGAAATGACAGACCGTGTTTGCGTTCTTTGATATAGTGGGGGCATTGTTTTTAATTTTGATGCTATTTTTAGCATTGAAAATTCTATTTTATGTATGATTTTCCCTATTTTTGTACAAAAATAGCATCGGTATATGTATTTGATTAAAAATAATAGTAACCAAAGGTGTGAAAATTTACCTTTGCGAGAGGTTTTATCTCGATTTTTGGTGGAGAATGAGATTACAGATTCCGCTATTGCTGAAGAGGTAGGTGTAACAAGAGCGACTTTGAGTAAATTCTTAAAAGGAGAATCGGATTTGAAATTTATGCAAGCCGTTCGATTAATGAAAGTTTTAGGTATTCCTGAAACGGACTATGTCGCTGCTTATTGTGTGGATAAGGATGCGGAAGAAGACTCACTTGAAAGAGTTGAAAGAATTTCTTATATTTCCAAGAACTTTGATTTGGCGGCATTAAAAAAGTTAGGAATTATACCGAAAGTGAAAATCGAGGAGTATGAGAAGTGTATTTGTGATTTTCTTGGCATAAATTCTATTTATGAATATGATGACACATCTTTAATGCCAACTCTCTTCAGTAAGTCAAAACGGAGGATGTTAGAAGAGAAAGAATCCAAAATGACCTCTTTCTGGTTAAAGTGTGCTATTCAGTCGTTTCTTAAAATTGGGAACCCGAATGATTTTGATAGGGATTTGCTTTTGCAATTACTCCGTCGGTCAGCGGAATTTACGAGAGACGAGAAGAATGGATATTATAGGTTTGTCCTTGTATTGTACCAAATAGGAATCACTGTACTGACGCAATCTTATACTACAGGAACAAATGCACATGGAGCTACTCTTATTTTAAATGATAAGCCTTGTATAATCATAACAGATATGGGTAAAAAATATCATAAATTATGGATTAGTTTACTCCATGAGCTTTATCATGTTGTTAATGATTTTGAAATAATAGAGACATTAAATTACCATTTTTCAACTCCTAATATGCCTGATTTGCTTTTGAATGAACAAAAGGCTGACCAATTTGCATTGGATATCTTGATTAATCCGGCTGTTCAAGAACGACTTAAGAGAGTTGTATCATTTCCAATAAAGGTGAAATCTTTGGCTAATGAGTTACATATTTCACCATCTATTATCTATGGGGTGTATCTGGAATCTTTACCTAACGGTAGATTGAAAAGTCAACAATTTGCAAGGTTTAATAATGAAGAAATGTTGATTTCATCAGAAATAGCTACTAAGGATATACTGTTCGATCCTATATCTAAACGTTCATTGCAAGAAGCTATTATTGATATGAAGTCAGCTTTAAATAGAAAAGCTATATAACTTAACATAAAAATTACTCTATATGGAATTATCAAAGAAATCATTAGACGATTTGATCAGCGTGGCCGATAAAATTATTGAAGCGAATAGAAGTACGGAAAAAGATCTATTTGGTGAAATTAAAAATCCAGAGAAAATCAAAAAAATATTAGGTATAGAAGAACAAGATCCGGAACAATCGTATAAATTATATTATGATGATATTCAAGGTTTTTTAGGAGAATTCTTGCCTAAAGGGGAAGATATAAGCAAGGTTATACGCAATTTGATTTGTACCTTGCTTACTCATAAGGAGTTATCAGGGTTAACTTATGGAATACGAGGTATGGATTCCCGTATGTCAAAGACTGAAGATATGAAGAATATGATAGATGTATTATCTGAATGGTCGGAAACTCCAACGGATTACCTTAAGTTAGCTACAATCCTTTTGGATAAGTGTAAGATGTTAGGTTATGTACCACAAGAAAGGGTACTGAACGATTACGTGCCGGCAAATGTCAACTCCTAATTTAGCTTTATAAAGAATATAAAGGCGGTGTCTTCACAAAGTTGGAGTTCACCGCCTTTTTATATCCGGGCGGTATCTAAATTCGGATACAATTAAATTTTCAAGATAATGAAACTTAGATGCATTGTATTAATAATGGTAGGTATCCTCTTCCTGTCTGGGTGCCGGACCAAGATACAGTCTGTCGCTATCGAGAGCCGTACTGACTCGATCTACATAGACAAACTAATACCTTACTCTATGCCTATAGATAGCGCCTCCATCCGTGCGTTGATGGAATGCGATGAGAACGGTAAGGTAGTCCTTCGTTGGCTGGACATGGCCAACACCAAGAACGTAGAGCTCATGTTCGCCTTGGATAGCCTCGGTAACGTGATCGCCAACATGAGAGTTCCTAGGGATACATTATATCTCCCTTCGAAAGAAATCTACGTGGATCGGAAGGTAGAGGTCCCGATCCCTGTGGAGAAGGAGTTGTCTCGATGGGAGTCTTTCAAGATCGAGGTAGGAGGGTGGGCGATAGGCTTGTTATCCGGATTGGTCGTAATTGGCATCGGTTATGTCGTTAGGTGGTTGGCTCGTAAAAAGAGATAGAAAATCCCCGACATGAGAATTCCCATATCGGGAATAGTAGTGTTTTTCACGGTATTAGTGTTTTAGGTTTTTCAGCCGCTCCGCTTGTGAAGGTTGGGCGGCTTGATTCTTTTTAAACGATCGTTCTTGTCATTCATATGAAATATTCGTTATTCAAATAACAAGTTGTCTTTCCTGTCACCTGCTCTGTACATTTGTACCGTAAGCTTACAGAGATAGTTAATTTATAGGCGGGTTCCGAATGATGTAAATTGATGTCTCTATCTTCGATGGTTAAGATGTTTTTTTGTTTTACAAATGTTTTACAAATAAAAATATCTATATTTGTATCGTTTTCTAGATAAGCCAATTAACTTATATAATAAATATATGTTACATTGCTGTTAAAATCGCTCATGTAACATTTCTGCCGCAGGATATGTGTTAGTATAATAGATCATTAGGAATGCTACTTCCTATAATAATTATAATCCGTGACAAAACCCTCGCAAAGCCAGTTGGCCAAGGCTTGCCGATTGTTGCTGAGGATGATCCGTTGTTGGTCGTATTGGTTTTGTATGTTGCCCAATTCGACGAATACGGAGGTCGGGGTCGTGTGACGTAATACATATAAGTTACGATCGTCTACCGTGCCCGAGAATCCCCGGCCCGGCTGGTGGCGGTTGTATTTGCGCGAGAAAGTGGATTTCATCGTTTTAGCCAAGCGCTTGCTCGCTTGATCCTTGGGCTTATGATAGAAAAAGACATCGGTCCTTTGATGCCGGCTCCGGCTGTCCACATGGATGAATATCGCTCTCTTATAAGTTTCTTTATCTTTCCGGCTCAAGCTGTTTATCTTGGCGCAACGCTGATCCAGACGGCTTACTTGGCTGAGGGGGATCGGACTACCCATACAAGTTTCCCGTTTGCTGTTATTGAGGAATTGCTGGTCACGTATTCCGTCCTTTGCGTCTTGGATGATAATATGTACCTTTGCGCCTCGCGTTAAAAGATTGCGTGCCAGACGTAGCATGATGTCGTAAGCGTATTCATCCTCATGCAATTCATGGGAGCCCATTTTACCGATCGCTCCGGGGTCCGGACCGCCATGACCGCTGACCAGATAAAAGCAAGCTCCCTTTAAATCGGAAGAGGTTACTTTGTAACTGGCTAGCGACTTGCCGAATAGGGGCTGATAATTCTTCTTCTGAGGGGCGGAGGCGAGCGGAGGCAAGGTATATTTTACGCCCATGCGCAGAGTGTTATTTTTACCCAACTTCCCTTTATTAAGCTCGATAAACTCTTTCTGATACGTCCCGCCGGTACGGTTGAAGCGTTTGAGAAAAAGAGTGATGCCCTCTCCGTTTTTCGGATACGCCTTTTCTTGGGCAGTCAAGGAACCTGTATATACGAGAGCGATAATAAAGATGAAGAAAATACGGATACTATGTTTCACAGACATCTTAAAAATTGATTCTACGCCGTAAAGATAATTAAATCAACCTATAGTCAAAAACGATAATTTATAAAAAGAATCAATCAACCCATAAATGAGAGGGAGGATATCCTATTATAAATTTCTTTGGTTAATTGAATATCATAGGACGCGTCGTGCAATTTCGCAGAATCTATTTGTATGCCTAAAGCCCTTGCCACCGTTTCCTGCTTGAAATCTGTCATCTCATGCCGTTTGCGCATCAAATGCTGGGTAGACAATACCATTACGTCGATCGAGTTCACCCAGAACCATGAGTAGAAATAATTATCTCCGTTCTGTACGAAGAAGGCTTTCAAGAAGTGATTATCGAAAGAGGCGTTGTTGTATCCAACGAGGAAGAACTTGTCTTTTTTATCAAATTTGTCCACGTATTTGGACAGCATGTTCACAAATTTAACGTACACCTCTCGCATGGGAGGATAAGCTTGTATCTGTTCCTTGGACACGTTACAAATACGAAGCGCTTCTTCCTCTATCTCACATTGGGGATGTGGGCAGACATTGAAATTAAAAGATTCCTTCGTAACCCCATCAATTACGATCTCCCCACTTATTTGGTGGACGCCATTTCTCCAGTATTTTATGCCGGTAGTCTCTAAATCAAAAAAAAGTAGTTTCATAAATGCTTTTTGGTATAGGATGCAAAAGTAAGTTTTTTTATTCTTAAATGAGAGGATCTATAAGGTTTTCTCCGTTTATTTTATTATCTTTGCGAAAGTTTGAGTCTAGAATCATTATCGACATAGTTCTTCTTTTTATATTATTATTAAGCGGATCTCTCCTTTAATCATCAATTCTCACGCTAAGTTAGTATAAACAACGCTTCACGGAACGTGAGGCCCTAGTATAAATTAAAATCGACTGTATGGCAAAATACGCATCATTTGGTAAACGTGAAAACGAGAAAAAGAAACAAGCCCGCCGAGTAGAGAAACAGAACAGGAAAGAGGAAAGAAAATCGTCCGGCAAGGCGACTAGCTTTGAGGATATGATCGCTTATGTGGATGAAAATGGGATGATCACCTCTGTCCCTCCCGAACTTCGTCAAAAAGAAGAGATAAATCAGGAAGATATCTTGATCTCGACTCCTAAGAAAGAGGATGTGGCTCCCGTTATCTTAAGGGGCAGGGTAGACTATTTTAATGAGGCAAAAGGGTTCGGGTTTATCCGTGACTTGTCGGGGACGGAAAAGTATTTCTTTCACGTGAACAATGTTGTGGATGATATCTCCGTGAACGATATCGTGACGTTCGACCTTGAACGTGGCGACAGAGGCTTAAGTGCCGTGAATGTTTGTCTTGAAAATAAATAATAATACTTACCTTTGCGGCCGAAACAATTAATAAAAATATAATATGTCTGTCGCAAAAGTAGATGATAATAGAAAGGTGACCACACATCGCCTGATAGAGATGAAGCAGCGTGGCGAGAAAATATCCATGCTTACCGCCTATGATTATTCGATGGCGAAATTGATCGATCAAGCAGGAATGGATGTGATCTTGGTGGGAGACTCCGCTTCTAACGTAATGGCTGGAAACGTGACCACTTTGCCGATTACGCTCGACCAGATGATTTACCATGGTAAATCGGTCATGAAAGCGGTGAATCGTGCGCTGGTGGTGGTAGACCTGCCTTTCGGTACGTACCAAGGAAACTCTAAAGAAGCCTTGGCCTCCGCTATCCGGGTGATGAAAGAGACGCATGCCGATTGTATCAAGTTGGAAGGCGGGGCTGAGGTTCGGGAATCTATCGAACGTATCTTGTGTGCCGGTATTCCAATTATGGGACATTTAGGATTGACGCCGCAATCGATCAATAAATTCGGAACGTATACGGTACGTGCCCGTGAAGAGGCCGAGGCTAATAAACTGATCGAGGATGCCCATTTGCTAGAGGAGATAGGTTGTTTCGCCTTGGTGCTGGAGAAGATCCCGGCGGAGTTGGCAGCTCGTGTCGCTTCGGAGCTTACGATCCCGGTTATCGGCATTGGCGCCGGTGGAGGCGTAGATGGTCAAGTGTTGGTTATGCATGATATGCTCGGTATCAATCAAGGCTTTTCTCCCCGTTTCTTACGTCGCTACGCTAATTTAGGGGAGGAGATTACCCGTGCCGTACAAGCGTACATCGAGGACGTGAAATCTCAAGACTTCCCGAACGAGAAGGAACAATATTGATTTTTAAATCTACCAAAGCATGATATTTACCGATGCTCCGAGCGTCAAGGCCTGTAAGGTCTTATGATGCTCGAAGCGATCGGTTTCTTTTTTGGGGTTGGCTATGTATGATACGAATCGTGAGGGGATAAAAGTATAATCGAGAAATACCCGCACATTTAGATTAGGATGCAATATGTATGAGAAAGAGGCGTTTGTGCTATATCCTATATTAAACGCTTTATTCGTGTTTACGATCTCTTTCTCAATCGTTTCCGGTTTGCCTTCCTCCACGCCCAATGCTGATATTCGGGAGGCTGGGCTGTAATTACATCCGATTAGCAGTTTCGTGCCCAAGAGAAATCGATTGGTCACCGGATACGATAGGTAGGAGCCGATGTATCCGCCGAAGCCTATATAACGATTCATGAACCAAGCGCCTTCAAATCCGGCCGTACTTCCCGGCGATGCTTTTAATCGCACATCCGGAGCCAGATTAAACTTTGTCGGCATCAAGCTAAACCCCATATAGATTCCGAAAAAAGAGGGATTTCGCTGGTAATTGAATGTCTCGAATCCCAGATAGCTATGGGTGAGACCTTTGTCCTTGAAGATCAAATCCGTTAGAAAATATCCAACCTCGGTCGATAAGATCCCGATTCCGGCACCAACCATTACATCCGATAGCCAGTGCTTGTTATTGAGCATACGGGATACGGCCGTGGCGGTCGCTACCGTATAGCCTCCTATACTATACCAAGGGCTACGGGTCGTCCCGTATTCTTTATGCAACATGGTGGCGGCCATAAATGCCATGGCCGTGTGCCCGGAAGGGAAAGAATGATTGTTCGAACCATCCGGACGGGTGACATTCTTCCCCAAGTAGATAAAGGCGCTAGACTGGAACTGTCGTTCCGGTGGGTAAAAGTGCTTGTTTGGGAAAAAGTCGTGCCCTGAAACATTGATATGCAACAAATACTATATAATATGGTTAATCTTGTTTTCACTAACTACTTATTCTTTTTGTTTCATGCAGCGAATATAATAGGATCGATTTATAGTATAACAAGAATTTATGTTATTTCTATGTTACATTTACGAGTTGGTTTCATATCTTTGTTTCCCAGATATATTAGAAACAGAATACATGAGATCTCATTTGCTAATAGGTGCCGCTTCGTCGGGAAGCGGGAAGACTACTTTTACCTTAGGATTGCTTCGTGCCTTGAGAAATCGTTCTTTACGGGTGCAGCCTTTTAAGTGTGGGCCGGATTATATAGATACTCGTCATCATAAAATGGCGGCTGGTTGCGCTTCCGTGAATTTGGATGGTTTCATGATGTCGGAAGGGCATATCAAGGATTTATATGCCCGGTATACCTCGAATGCGGATGTAGCCGTGACCGAAGGGGTGATGGGGCTGTTCGATGGCTACGATGCCATGCGAGGGAGTAGTGCGGAGATCTCCGGTTTATTGCGGATACCGATCGTATTGGTGGTGAACGCTAAAAGTACGGCTTATTCGGTAGCTCCCTTGCTTTATGGCTTCCGGAATTTTCGGAAAGATCTGAATGTCGTGGGGGCGGTATTTAATTTCGTGGCGTCGGAGAGTCATTATTCTTTCTTGAGACAAGCGTGTGAGGATGCGGGTGTGGAAGCGTTAGGCTATCTACCGAAGTGTGCGGATGTAGAGATCCCGAGCCGGCATTTGGGGTTGTCGTTGGATGAGGATTTTTGCTTTGAGGAGTTTGCGGACCGGGTTGCTTGCTTGGTGGAGGAGCATGTGGATATTGACCGCCTGTTGGCAATCACGGCTTTGCCAGAGCGACAGCCAGTTCCTCGGGCTAAGGAAGTCATGAGGACTGTTTCAAAGGCAAACTTAAATATAGCCATCGCCCGTGATCCCGCTTTTAATTTCTCATATGAGGAAAATATACATTTCTTATCTACTCTAGGCAAGATTACCTATTTCAGTCCATTGAGGGATGATTGTTTACCGGAGGCCGATTTTGTCTATTTGCCGGGTGGATATCCCGAGTTGTATTTATCGGAGTTGAGCATGAATTCCGGGATGCGTGAATCGATTCATTCCTTTGTGGAAGTGGGGGGCAAGTTGCTGGCGGAATGTGGGGGGATGATGTATCTCTGTAAAGAGATTATCGGTACGGATGGGATTGCCTATCCAATGGCCGGTGTATTACCGCAATCCGCCACGATGGAGAACATGAAGTTACGTTTAGGGTATCGGACTTTATGCTATAAGAATGATGTCCTACGAGGGCATGAGTTCCATTATTCCCGGATCGTGCCTATGGAAAGCCCGCTGCCTTCGGTAGCGAAAGCCTTTACGGCGAAAGGAGGTCAAACGGATACCCCGCTATATCGCTACAAGAACGTATTGGCGGGGTACACGCATTTATATTGGGGAGATCCCTGTCGGAACGATTGGTTTATTGATTTTCTGTATGGGGAAGCCCCAGATTGTTCTCGATAAACATTTTCAATATATTGATGGCGATCTGGTTGCTTCCTCCTTCGGGTATAATTAGGTCGGCATATCGTTTGCTAGGCTCTATAAATTGCAGGTGCATAGGCTTTAGTACCCGGGTATAGCGTTCCATTACCGCTTCCGCCGTGCGTCCTCTCTCGATCATATCCCGTTGGATCACACGGATAAGACGTTCGTCCGAATCTGTATCGACAAATACTTTCAAGTCCATCAAGTCTCGTAATTGAGGGTCGCATAAAGCGAGGATCCCTTCGATGATGACAACATCACGAGGCTCGATATGAATGGTCTCGGGCAATCGGCAGCAGGTAAGATAAGAATAAGTCGGCTGCTCGATGCATTTCCCCTCTTTCAGCAAGGTGACTTGCTCTGAGAGGAGCGGCCAATCAAATGCGTCGGGATGGTCGAAATTAATATATTGACGTTTCTCTACCGGCACATGGCTGTTATCTTTGTAATAAGAATCTTGAGGGAGTAATACGACCTCACCGGGAGGTAAACTTTCTATGATCTTTTTTACCACTGTAGTTTTCCCGGAACCAGTCCCGCCCGCTATACCTATAATTAGCATGATTTCTTATATTAATCCATATTTATGTTTATAAATGCAAAGGTAAGAAATATTTATAGTGGTAGTATTTCGCTATTAATAGAAAAAACGAGATAAAAAGAGCTGAATTCTATGTTGTATAGCATGTTTGTCTTAAATAAAGTTAATGAGTAAGCTTTTCTTGTTGGAAAATTATGCTGCATAACATAAAGTTTCTATATTTGCACTGTGTTTTTCATGGTATTAGATTTAAGGTTAACAATGAGATTGGCTGTCCGTGATGGATGGCCTTTTCTTTTATAGTAGGTCACCTCAACAATAATGATAGTTAGATGCGTTCCCCATTGTATTCATGATTTATTACTGTAGAACCTTCCTGTTGGATAAAGGTATTATCGGAAGTAGCTTGTACGCCTGTATCCAAAGATCTTTTCACGGATGTGAAATGATCTTTTCACAAGGGTGAAACGATCGTATCACGAGCGTGAAAAGATCTCTTCACATCCGTGAAAAGATCAGATCGTCCGGAGCTTGGCTATATTATCCACCGTTCTTATCCCCTGAGTGGGATTACTTGCGGCACAGATCTTCAATTGATTGTTACGATATCACGAGTCCATCCCCTTTATTTACTAAAGATGGGAATCAGATAGGTTAGTTTCGCGGATATTATTTGGCTGGAAGATTTAGAGAAAGTGTCTCCTTTACGACTATTGAACATATCGCCCAGCGCATAGTAATAACGACCTTCCAACAAGAAAGAGCCTATTCCGGTGCGGAGCTCGATTCCCGGTCCGCCGCAAAGCCCCCAATCGAACTTCTTTTGGACTTCCAATGTATGTTGTTCGTCCGGACGGTTCGCGTTCGGGTTCTCGCCATTAAGGTTCGACTCCGTGCTTTCGCTCAGCGCATAACCGATTTTAGGCCCTAGATTGACGAATACACGCACTCGCTTGCTTCCGAAATGGATGTGAGTCAAGAACGGAAGCTCCATATAGTTTACCGTACGGCTATATTTATATTGAGGTTTCTCCTCAAACTTCTCTTCCCATCCATGTTGGGTAAAGTTCAATTCCGCCTGTATGCCTAAATTGGGTTCCGTATTCCAACTTATCGTCGCTCCCCCGTTAAACCCAAGTTTCATCTTCGTAGGGACTTTTGGGGCAAAACTTACGCTAGAGAAATTTAATCCGAAGGACGCTCCAACCGCAAGCTCTTGCTTAAAAGTACTTTTCTGCGCATAGCAAATCGATAAGCTTGCCATGCACAGAAATATCGCTACAAATATCTTTTTCGTCATCATATCAATTATCTTACCTCACCGCGGGTTACCGTATAATCATTCTTGTAATGTACAATAAACAAGTTCGTATTGATAAAACCGCCCCAATTATTCACTCTATGGAAATCGAATCCGGTCTGGATGCTCTTATAATGGATCTTGTCTAAATTATTCTCGAAGTTCGAGCCATATTTATTGATGGCGCCTAGGAAATACATACCCGTGTCAAAGCCTAGGATTCCATATTTCGGGAATGTGTTGATTAAATTCTTGCTATACCAGTTTTTATAATCGGAATAAAAGCTATGGACTTCCGGAGATAAGTTGTCCGCATAGAAATTACTATAGATATAGGTGTTCAATGCGTAGAAGTCCTCCAGACACTCTCTTGTATAGGTCTGCCATTCCGGATAACCGAATAGGTTGACCATATAAGGCTCTTTCTCCTCCTCTTTCAACTCGGAAAGCATACGGAGCGGTGCCTTGATCTTATTCACCGCATCTAAGGAGGCGGAGGTTGGCAATACCACATTCCGCTTGTCCCTTACCATGGCTGCCTCTATATCCGTGGCGAAAGTATCCCCTTTATAAGTTACTTCCTTGAACGGGATATCGCGTTGCTGCATCTCCGTCTTGAAGGCTTTGATAAATTCTGGCTTTTCTTCTTTATCCTTTATATTGACAAGTATGATATTGTAATCCGAGAATAAATCGCATCCGGCTTGTGCCGCCTTGGAGTATAAATAGGAATGAGGTGTGTTTACTTGATAAACATTTGCGTTTGACAAGACATCATCATTCTTGGAGGTGAAAGGGATCACGTATTTGATATTATGCTTTTGGGCAAAATCAGCGATCAATCCGATTTGGTCGTTCTGTACGGCGCCAATGATCAAATTAGCGTTTGATAACGCATCTTCTTTCAATATCTCCTTGACTTTCTTCGTACCGTTTCCAGTATCATATACCGATAGCTCGATAGAGGTTCCCATATTTCGCAAGCTGTCGACCGCCAATAGCAATCCCTCGTAATATTCCACGAAACGGGAGGTCGCGGATGATTGCGTTGTCTCGTTCGTCATGAACGGCAACAATAAGGCGACTTGGATACGGTTCACCTTCTTTATATCTTTAGGAGTAGAGAGGAGGGCGTTCACCTCACGCTCTTCCGGCTGTCTTATGTTTTGGGTGATCACTTCTTCACTGGCTACCGGTATCTTGATAACCATGCCCGCTTTCACTCCGTTTTTCAGCTCGGGGTTGAGTCTTAAAAGCTCCACGCTGGAAATATCGAACTTCCGGCAGATACGGTACATGGTCTCTTTTTTCTGTATGGTATATTCCATTTCCTTCTGTACGGTCTTTTTTTCCGTAGTAGGCAAGGTCTCCAGTCGTGTCGGCGGGATCCGGATATTCTTACCAATCGTAAAGGTCGATGTGGAGAGACCCGGATTGGCGGCGATAATATCCGTAGCGGGCACTGAATATTTAATGGATAAAGAGTACAAGGTCTCTTTCGGCTGGATCGTATGGTATGTATAGTTATCTGCTTTGCCGGAAGGTGCGATAGCGGAGTCCTTCTGCGGGATTCTTAACGTAGAACCGGCCTTGATCCCTTCTTTACTTTCCGGATTCAACCGATAAATATCCTCTACGCTTACGCCATACATGGTCGCTATGGCGTATACGGTTTGTCCGCGTTCGATGGTATGATAAAATATATCGCTCCCTTGTTCGTTAGTAAAAATAACTTGCTTATTATTCTTTTGGGAATAAACGGTTACGCTCGATAAACTTAAAAAGAACGTCAATGCGTATATACTAATCTTGTTCATTTGCTGTTCGGAGTATTTTGTGACAAAGATAGTGAATTTTGCTTATCATGCTACGTATGTCCTTTTATTTCCCTAATTTTGGAACCGTAATTTTTAGACTATATATGCTAAAGAAGGAATTAAGAAAGATACTGTTATCGCTAAGTTTTGTGTTTGTAGTGGCTGTCTCGTATGCCCAATATGTGGTGACGGGAGGAAGTGGTAGCCCGATGAAAGCCACGCAGAGTTCCGGCGATTCCGCCGAGCGGCTTGAGGTCTACTTGGTGTATGGAATGGATAATGTGACGATTAGTTATACTTCATCCTCTTCTTCTTCGCATCAATGGTACCGTTATAAAACCAAACGATTGGAGGCTGAGAAAGTCGCTTCCACCCAAAATGGAACTACTTCCACCATTCGGAATGTAGAGGAGGGATATGGCTATTTTGTCGAGGAAGGAGCCGTATCTCGTTACGTCTGGATCGTTGATTACAGCAAATACACCTTAAACATATCCAACCTGCATGTCTCCGATAATAGCGATCCATGTAGCGGATTGGTCTTGGCTGGGACAGGTACGATCCAACCTATTTATTATTATTGGCCGAATACGGGAACAAGACGTGAACTGTCTCGCCAATTTGATGTTATTTATAATACATTGGAATACAATTCGGATAAAAAAGAATATACCTCTAAACAAGAGACGGCGGTCATCGAGGGTAATTTGTTCGGTAAATCCATTCCCGCTCCTTGGTGTGATACGGAGATCTGTGTGAAAGGCGATTATTTCGCTCGTCATTTTGGAAAGGAGGTCACGCTTTGTATCGATGAATATCAGGCCGCTGCGGTAGATGCTCATATAGACACGTTGCTGATTGAGCAAGAGGCCCCGAATATGAATACGACGAAGAGCGGTTATTGCGCTCCCGCCACTGTTCAATTCTCGGCTATCGCGAATACGCCGACAGCCGCCCTGTTTAATTGGAAAATCTATCGGCAAGGGGAAGAAGATAATCCGGTCGTTCGTTTTACGGGTGAGGAAGTGGATTATACGTTCAACCAATTCGGGACTTTTATCATCAAGTTGGAAGTAAGCGACCAAAGCACTACTTGCAGCACGGAAGATGAGGTTCAGATTGATATCTCGGAGTCTTATCTGATGATACCGAACGCATTCTCCCCGGGTACCACGCCCGGAATTAATGATGAGTTCCGGGTTGCCTATAAGTCGTTGGTGAAATTTAAGGCATGGATATTTAATCGCTGGGGCCTACAGATGTATTACTGGACAGATCCGGCCCAAGGATGGGATGGTAAGAAAGGTGGTAAATACGTTCAGCCGGGTGTGTATTTTTATGTGATAGAAGCCGAAGGTTCCGATGGTATTAAGTACAAGGAAAAAGGCGATATAAACATTCTTAGACCTAAAACAATTCAAGATGAAAATGAGAATATCCAAGAATAATTTAGCTAGTTTTTTATGTGGAGGCGTCGTTTGCTTGACCGCATGCATCTCGATGGGTTCGAATGACGTGGAAAAAGTGATAGAGAGCCGTCCGGTTGTCTCATCCATGACCCTGTCGCCGGATGTTCCGTCCTCGGTTCCTTTTTGTGGGAAACTAATCGATATTACCCGCTATGATATGCGGGAAGCCTATGACCGTGAATTGAGTAGCTTTACTTATTTCCATTCTACGACGATGCTTCTGATCAAGCGGGCGAACCGTTATTTCCCGGTGATCGAGCCGATCTTGAAGGCGAACGGCATTCCCGATGATTTCAAATATCTAGCGGTGATAGAAAGCCATTTGGACCCCCGTGTATCCTCTCCGGCTCGTGCTGTCGGGATGTGGCAATTACTGGAGGGCACGGCAAGGGAGTATGGTTTGACAATTACTCCGACGGTCGACGAGCGTTGCCATGTGGAGAAAGCGACCGGGGCGGCTTGCCGCTATTTGAAGGCCGCCTATAAGAAATATGGAGATTGGGCGGCGGTAGCCGCTTCTTATAATGGCGGCATGGGACGTATATCCGGTGAGCTGGTCAAACAAGATGCGGATTCCTCCTTTGATCTCTGGCTGGTGGAGGAGACTACCCGTTATATTTATCGAATCATGGCGATCAAGCAAATTTTCGAGAATCCGTCGAAATACGGTTTTGTGCTTCGTGCCCGTGACCTGTATAAGCCGATCCCTACCGTAGACGTGGCTGTAAGCCAAGATATACAGAATCTGTCGGCTTTCGCTAAAGAGCATGGGATCACTTATGCGGACTTGAAACGTTTTAATCCTTGGCTCCGTGATCGGAAGTTGGTGACAGGTGGGAAGACCTATAAATTAAGCATTCCTCAAGAAAAGGATATGTATTATAAGACCCCGAATACGGAAGTATACGATTCGGCTTGGGTCGTGTCGGAGAATTGATCCGATTTTTATTGATACAAAAAATAAAGTGTTTCATTTAGATGGTATAACTGCCCATCGTAATGAAACACTTTTTCTATACTATTTCTCGTTTAAACTGATTCAGTCTATTAGTCAACGATCGTCACACGGTGCCCGTTGAACACGTTCAATCCGAGTTTATTCATTACATACTTAATAGCAAGCTGTGCCTTTACAGAGTTACCAGCTTGGTCAATAGGAGGAGCGAATGCGGAAATACCGAATTGTCCGGGAAGTACACCCATGACGCCACCGCCTACGCCAGTTTTTGCGGGAATACCGGAAGTGTACAACCAATCACCGGTGTGTTCATAAAAACCTACGGTAGAGATCATGGAAGTGATCTTCGGAGATAACTCTGCATCGAATACTTGTTTCTTTGTCACAGGATTAAGACCTAAATTTGCGACCGTAGCGGCAGCGACAGATAGTTGCTTAGCCGTGATACCCAAAGAACATTGACGGGTATACAGATCCAAAGACATATCCGGATCGTCATAAATGCGATTGTAATTCTTTAGCAACCAAGCGATGGAGCGGTTATTGAAGTTCGTTGCGGACTCGGATTTATAGAGTTCGTCGATCAACTGCGGTGCGCTTCCGCACAAATCCGTGATATTGGCTACGATAGCATCCCACTTCTGTTTGGAATCACCGACAGGCTTCACCATACTACAAGCCGTGATAGCGCCGGCATTTACCAATGGGGTAGAAGGATGGTCGTTTTCCAATAAGATAGCGATGATGGAGTTAAATGGCAATCCGGTAGCGTCGGCACCAATCTTCTCCAATAATTCTTTCGCTCCGTATTGGCGCAGTACCAAGATAGCGGTGTGTACTTTCGATACGGATTCAATACCGAAACGATATTCGGAATCTCCCACCTCGATGGTTTGTCCGTTTAAAAGACAAATACTGATTCCGAATAGATTTTTATTGATATTCGCCAGATAAGGAATGTAATCGGCATTCTTACCATCCGTATTTGTCTTGTAAAGATCGTAAGCCTGTTGAGCTACTTCCTTAATTTGGGCGATAGTTATTTTTTTGTCCATATATGAATTGGATTAAAGAAGGCGTGTATGAAAACACTGATAGCCCTTTCATGCACGCCTTGATGAATTTTGTTTTTATTTCTTAGCGTTGCTCATTGCGGTGTGAGTAAATACCTTACCCTTAACCGGAACGTTCTTGTCTTGAGCGATGCGAGTAGGAGTCGGATATTCAAGTTTCTCCAATGCAGCTACAGCGTTCTTGATATCACCTAATAACATATCGGCCATATCACGGCTGAAACCTTGACGAACTACGACACGCATAACCACGTAGTTATCCAGCTTCTTCGGTAGTGTATACGCTGGAACCATCCAACCGCTTTGTTGCAATTTATCTTGCAAATCGTAAAGTGTCCATTTGGCGTTCTTAGCGTAATCCGGTTTCATGTACCAAATAAACAATGGATTCACAACCTCGTTGCTGTAATTAACGAATGGGGCCATCTTACCGATTTCTTGGTGGATGTATTTCGTTATTTCCATACTGTTATATTGGATTTGTTTGTAGCCCTCGAATCCGAGACGAATAAACTGATAGTATTGTCCGAGGATTTGTGCGGCAGGACGAGAGAAGTTCAAACCAACCTGAGTGATATTCGCTCCAAGATAGTTTACGCTGAATGCCATTTCTTCCGGCAAATATTTCTTGTCTTTCCAAACAACCCAACCCAATCCCGGGTAAACCAATCCGAATTTATGTCCGGATGTGCTGATAGAAAGAACCCATTTCAAACGGAAGTCCCATTTTGTCTCCGGGCTTAAGAACGGAAGGATAAAACCACCGCTGGCGGCATCTACGTGGATAGGTATATCATAACCGGTCTTGGCATTGTATGCGTCGAGCGCTTTGTCCAAGGCTTCTACGTCATCGTTCAGTCCTGTCCATGTTACACCTTGGATAGGAACGATACAAATCGTGTTCTCGTCACACATCTTAAGCGCTTCTTCCGGATCAAGTGTCGTCTTGTCTAAAGTCAAGGGAACTTCACGCATTTCGATTTGCCATAGCTGGGCGAATTTCTCCCATACGACTTGGAAGCCAGTAGAGATCACGAAATTAGGCTTGTCAGTTGGTTTACCTTGTGCTTGTCTCTTTTTGCGCCAACGTAACCAAGCGGCTACACCACCTAGCATACAAGCCTCTGAAGAACCGATAGCCAAGGCTCCGGTTTTCCATTTTTCTTGCTCGGGAGAATTCCAAAGACTCGCCATGATATTAATACATTTGGCGTTCATAACAGCGATTCTCGGATACTCTGTTTCGTCAATATAGTTGATGTTGATAGCTTCGTTCATCAATTTTGTCGCGTACTCGTCCATATACGTAGTAACGAATGTAGCTAGGTTCAAGCGAGGCTGTGTTTGTGCGAAAGTCTCGTCTTTAACCATTTGATAAGCGATCTCCGGGGTTGTAGGGCCATCTGGAATCTTATCTACAGGAGAGGGTGTCAACATCACTTCTGAGCCAAAAATCGCTGTTTTGGCATCGCCATTTCTGAAATTTGAGTCTTTCATTTTTCTTTAGTTTTTTTGTTAATAAAATGATTTGAATCAATGGAATACTGCTTCCACTGAGCGTTTATGCCAAAACAGATTATGGATTGGAAAGTTTTTTGGATTTACATTATTTGGGGTTTATTAGCGATACAAGTCCAGTCCTCTTGGAAAGAGCGAAAATGATGAACTTTCACATAAAATGTTTGTTTTGATTAGATAAAAACGTAAAACTAAATCTTTATGAGAATACAGACAGGCCGGGGCACAATTCCCCTTATAACTCTGGTAGGGATATGGTCTATCTCCGCTTTAAATGCATTACCGGGTTTAGCGGTTTCTCCGATATTAGGGAAACTTTCCGTTATTTTTCCTCATTCTACGGAACTGGATATCCAGATGCTTTCCTCTTTGCCATCGTTATTGATAATTCCATTTATTATATTGTCGGGTAAATTAACGGAGAAAGTAAATGAGATACGTCTATTGCAATTAGGCTTGGTGATCTTTGCCCTAAGTGGTATTCTATACTTACTCTCTAATAAGATGTGGCAGTTGATAGCGGTGAGCGCCTTAATGGGAATCGGATCTGGCTTGATCGTACCCTTATCGACCGGTTTGATATCTCGTTTCTTTATCGGGAAATACCGGACGAAGCAATTTGGTTTAAGTTCTGCTATTACGAATGTAACGTTGGTATTAGCCACGATCTTAACGGGATATCTGGCGGAGGTGAATTGGCATTTACCGTTTGCCGTTTATCTATTGCCCTTGATTTCCATCGTACTTTCCGTATACTTGAAAAGGAGTATGGAAAATGAGTCGGCGATCGTATCGAAATCAGAAGTGAAAGCCCCTGTTACGGCAGATCCCGTCACGGTTCCGGGTAAATATGGTGTGGATATAAAGCATCTGGTACAAATCATGTGTTTTTATGGATTGGCTACGTATTTAGTGATTATTGTCAGCTTTAACTTACCGTTTTTAATGAAGGAATATAAGTTTACAAGCGGTAATTCCGGATTAATGATATCATTGTTTTTCTTGGCTATTATGGCTCCCGGTTTTATCTTGAATCAGATCGTTGATTTATTTAAGCAAAAGACAAAATTTGTCAGTCTATTGGCGATCGCTTTAGGGATGGCCTTGATTTTGATATCTCGTACGGAATGGCTAATTGGATTGGGATGTATTTTTATCGGTTTCGGATATGGTGTTATCCAGCCAATCGCTTATGATAAAACGACTCGTACGGCCATTCCTGAGAAAGTTACATTGGCATTAGCTTTCGTGATGGCGATGAATTATTTGGCGATATTACTTTGTCCGTTTATTATCGATTTCTTCCAGTCTATGCTCCATGTCAAGAGCCAGCAATTCGCGTTTATTTTTAACCTCTGTATTGCGCTGGTCGCTACGATCTGGGCTTATGTAAAACGAGACTCGTTCCTTTTCAACGATAAAATATGATTTACGAATATAAAACTAAAAAACGATAGACAGTGAAAAATAAGAAAACAGAAGCTAATATTAGCATGGTGGTCTCAAAAACTTTCAGTGGATTGAATATGAACGCCTTGAAATACTTGCTTCCCTTATGGATGAGCCCGTTGACGGGCGCTTCTTTCCGATGCGTGTTTGCGGCCGTGGCGTTTTGGGTGATCGGCTGGTTTATGAAACCGGAGGTTTCTACGACGAAAGATAAGGTGTGGCTATTCTTATTAGGCGCTATCGGTATCTATGGTTTTATGTTTCTTTATTTAGTGGGGCTTAGCAAGACAACGCCGGTCTCGAGTTCTATTTTCACGAGCTTGCAACCGATCTGGGTATTTTTGATTATGGTATTCTTTTATAAGGAAAAGGCTACTTGGATGAAAATACTCGGTATCTTGATTGGTTTATCCGGGGCCTTGGTTTGCATCTTGACCCAGCAAAGCGACGATTTAGCGGCGGACGCTTTTAATGGGAATATGCTATGTCTGGCTAGCTCCGTGTTTTATGCCGTGTATCTGGTATTAAGCCAGCGGATCTTACAAAAAGTAGGGACGATGACGATGCTTCGATATACATTCACGGGCGCCGCTTTCTCCAGTCTATTGATTTTGCCGATAGAAGGCTTTCATGCTCCTTTATTCTCGGAGCCATTTCATTGGTGGCCTTTTGCCGTATTGATGTTTGTGCTTATTTTCCCTACGGTAATCAGTTATCTGTTGATTCCTATCGGATTGAAGTATTTGAAAACTACGTTGGTGGCTATTTATGGCTATCTGATCTTGATCGTGGCAACGATTACATCCCTATTGATCGGGCAAGACCGTTTCAGTTGGACACAGACGTTCGCCATTATCTGTATTTGCGCCGGGGTTTATCTGGTTGAGATAGCGGAAGGAAAAGAGAAAAAGACAGTCAAGGTTTGACTTATTAAATATGAACTATTAAATTGTAGCGTTATGGATAAAAAACAAGAAAAGAAAATCTGGAACTCTCAACTTGCGATTGAGAATCCGAAGAATGATAGGATCGCTGTTATTTACTCTGTAAAAGTTAGTAGTGTACGAATCCTAGAGAAACCTCGTAATCCGAAAAGAGGGAAGACCCGTTGACAATCATCATCCCCTATTCTATATATAAATATATGAATAGGGGATGACTGTCTATTTATTCTCCACTTCCATGCCCATGATATAATCGTTCATGAAATAGCCGTTTCCTATATGATGGTCCCGTGTGCCTATTTCCCGTAATCCCATATGTCTGTAGAAGCCTATGGCGGGATTGTAGCGGTTTACATATAATTCTATAGTGAAAGGTCCGGTATGTACCTCCTTCAAATAGTTAATACCTTGTTCGATGATAAAACGCCCGATTCCCGTGCCATGCATTTCCGGTAGGGAATAGATCTTTTGAAAATTGTACGTGTTTTCACCTGTTTTCTCTATGGATAAATAGCCTGCCGGCATATCGTCCGCCAATATAATAAAATATTGATGATGTAACTCTTCCATTTGTTTAAGAATGTTATCCGGAGCGTACATCATATCGAACATATAATCCAATTGCTCTTTAGAAAGTATCTTTCCATACGTGTTCTCCCAAATGCGTGAGGCAAGGTCATGAATAAGAGAACGGTCATCAATAGTCGCTTTTCTAATCGTAAACATGTTAATTTTGTATTTTGACTCACAAAGATACAAATAGACGAACAAAAATACAATATAGACGAATGTAAATAGAATTTTACTTGACTAGTGTTATTTTTTAGCTTGATTTCACACTTATTTTGATGTTAATCCGCGAAAAATAATAACTTTGTGGGCGTTTACTATTGAAAAATACAATTCAAATACATAATAGGAAATGGATACAAAGATTCAGGAACTAACAGACAAGATCTACAAGGAAGGTGTAGAGAAGGGGAACGAAGAAGCGGGGCGTATAATCGCTGAGGCCAATGCTCAAAAGGATACGATTCTTAAAGATGCGGAAGCGGAAGCGAAACGTATCGTAGCGGCTGCCGAGAAACAAGCTGCCGAGTTGAAGAAGAATACGGAAGCCGAATTGAAATTGTTCGCCACCCAGTCTGTCGAGGCATTAAAGAGCGAGGTGACAAACCTTATCACTGGTGATATCGCTAGTTCGAATGTGAAAGCGGCGTTGATGGATCCCGCCTATATGCAGAAAGTGATCCTCGAGCTTGTGAAAAGCTGGCCCGCTAATGAGTTCTTGACCATCCAAGCTTCTGATGCCGAGGGCTTGAAGGCGTATTTTGAGGCCAATGCCAAAGGTTTGTTGGAGAAAGGGTATAAGATCGAGAAGGTAAGCGGAAAGAAAGCGTCTTTCTCTATTATCCCGGCGGATGGCTCTTATAAAGTGACGTTTGGCGAAGACGAGTTCATCGAGTTCTTTAAAGAGTTCTTGCGTCCGCAATTAGTAGAAATGCTGTTCTGATATGAGTAAGTATTACTACTTAATCTCCGGACTTCCTAACATAGCGTTGGATGATAGTAAACTAGCCTATTCAGTCTGTGAGTTCCGGACAGAAATAGAGGATATGCTATCTTCTAAGGATAAAAGGCTGATTGATTTATTTTATTTGAAATATGATAATATAAATCTGCTGGCTCACGCTAAAAGACCGGACTCCGATCCGGATCAAAGAGGAAGAATAACGTATGATGAGTTCAATACTTTATATAAAGCGTTGAAGGATGAGGAAAAAATTCCCAAAAATGATAATCTCCCGCCTTATTTCGTGGACTTTTTTAAACTGTATCTAGCCGAAGAGGCTAAGGACACCAAAAATGAGAAAGAATATATATCATGGGAAGACCGCTTGGCTGCGTTATATTATGAATATGCCATGAAATGTGGGAATAAGTTCGTGGCCGATTGGTTCGAGCTTAACCTGAATATCAACAATGTTCTTACTGCGATCACTTGCCGTAAATATGGATTTGATAAGGCCAATTATATCGTGGGGCATAATGAGATAGCAGAAAATATCCGTACGTCGAACGCCCGTGATTTCGGCTTGGGCGATTCCGTGGAATATTTGCCCGAGTTACAACGCATCGCCGAAGAGACCGATCTGATCGTTCGTGAGAAGAAAATCGATCTTTTGAAATGGAAATGGCTGGACGATAATACCTTCTTCAAGACGTTCGACATAGAGAGTGTATTCGCTTATTTATTGAAATTGGAGATGATAGAGCGCTGGGTAACCTTGGATAAGGCGAGAGGCGAGAAGACTTTCCGTGAATTGGTAGGCGCCATGAAGATGGGTAGTGAGAATGCGTTGGAAGAATTTAAAAGAAACAATATAAAATAAATTATGGCTACGAAAGGAATTGTAAAAGGAATCGTATCCAACCTAGTAACCGTAGAGGTGGATGGTCCGGTTTCTCAGAATGAGATCTGTTACATTTCTGTCGGAGGCGTGAAGCTGATGTCGGAAGTAATCAAGGTGATAGGAAAGAATGCCTTTGTACAAGTATTTGAGAGCACACGTGGTATGCGTGTCGGCGACGAGGCTGAATTCCAAGGGCATATGTTGGAAGTTACGCTGGGTCCGGGTATGTTGTCCCGCAACTATGACGGTTTGCAGAATGACTTGGACAAGATGGAAGGTGTATTCTTGAAACGTGGCGATTATACGTTTGCGTTGGACAATGATAAGAAGTGGGATTTCAAGCCTCTGGCTAAAGCGGGCGATACCGTGAGCGCCGGTGATTGGCTGGGAGAGGTGGACGAGAATTTCCAACCTCATAAGATTATGGTCCCCTTTAAGTTCGAGGGATCTTATATTGTGAAGTCGGTGGTTCCAGCCGGACAATACACCATCAATGATACGATGGCTGTCCTTACGGACGAAAATGGCACGGACGTAAACGTGACGATGATCCAGAAATGGCCGGTAAAGAAAGCCATCACTTGTTATAAGGAAAAGCCCCGTCCATTCAAATTGCTGGAGACGGGCGTTCGTACGATCGATACCGTGAACCCGATCGTTGAGGGTGGTACCGGATTTATCCCCGGTCCGTTCGGTACGGGTAAGACGGTGCTTCAGCACGCTATCTCTAAACAAGCGGAAGCGGATATCGTGATTATCGCCGCCTGCGGTGAGCGTGCGAATGAGGTCGTAGAGGTATTTACGGAGTTCCCGGAATTGGTAGACCCGCATACGGGACGTAAATTGATGGAACGTACGATCATTATCGCCAATACATCCAACATGCCGGTAGCCGCTCGTGAGGCATCCGTATATACGGCGATGACCATCGCCGAGTATTATCGCAGCATGGGTTTGAAGGTTCTGTTGATGGCCGACTCTACTTCCCGCTGGGCACAGGCTTTGCGTGAGATGTCCAACCGTTTGGAGGAGTTGCCGGGACCGGATGCTTTCCCGATGGACTTGTCCGCTATCGTGGCGAACTTCTACGCTCGTGCGGGATTCGTTCATTTGAATAACAACGCTACAGGCTCCGTCACTTTCATCGGTACGGTATCGCCGGCCGGTGGAAACTTGAAGGAGCCAGTGACCGAGAATACGAAGAAGGTGGCCCGTTGTTTCTATGCCTTGGAGCAGGAGCGTGCCGACCGTAAACGTTATCCGGCCGTAAACCCGATCGAGAGTTATTCCAAGTATATCGAGTATCCAGAGTTTCAGGAATACATCGCTAAACATATCTCCCCGGAATGGATCGAGAAAGTAAACGAGATCAAGACCCGTATGTTGCGTGGTAAGGAGATCTCCGAGCAAATCAATATCTTGGGTGATGATGGTGTGCCTGTCGAGTATCACGTTACATTCTGGAAGTCCGAGTTGATCGACTTCGTGATCTTGCAACAGGATGCTTTCGATGCCATTGATGCGGTTACTCCGTTGCAACGTCAGGAATTCATGCTGGATAGAGTCGTGAACGTTTGCCGTTCAGAGTTTAAGTTTGATAACTTCCTTGAGGTTATGGACTACTTTAAGAAGATGATCAACATCTTTAAGCAGATGAACTATTCGGAATATGAGAGTGACCAATTCAAGAAGTTTAATACGGAACTGGATGAACTTTTGAAGGAGAGAATCGAAAATTAAAAGAGTTATGGCAACAAAAGCATTTCAAAAAATATATACGAAGATTACCCAGATTACAAAAGCTACCTGTTCGCTGAAAGCAACGGGAGTTGGGTATGATGAGTTGGCCTCTGTAGACGGAAAGCTGGCTCAGGTGGTAAAGATTATCGGTGACGAGGTGACGTTGCAGGTATTCTCCGGAACGGAAGGTATCCGTACGAATGCCGAGGTGGTATTCATGGGGAAGGCCCCTTCCTTGAAAGTAGGTGACCAGTTAGCCGGACGTTTCTTCAACGCTTATGGCGAGCCTATCGATGGCGGCCCGATCCCCGAGGGACGTGAGGTCGAGATCGGTGGTCCGTCCGTGAACCCGGTACGTCGTAAACAACCCTCTGAATTAATCGCTACGGGTATCGCCGGTATCGACTTGAATAATACCTTGGTAACCGGTCAGAAGATCCCGTTCTTCGCCGACCCCGACCAGCCTTTCAACCAAGTTATGGCGATGGTAGCCTTGCGTGCGAAGTCCGATAAGATTATCTTGGGAGGTATGGGTATGACGAACGACGACTACCTGTTCTTTAAGAATACATTTAGTAACGCCGGAGCCCTAGACCGTATCGTTAGTTTTATCAACACGACCGAGGACCCGTCCGTAGAGCGTATCTTGATCCCGGATATGGCGTTGAGCGCCGCTGAGTATTTCGCCGTGGAGAAGAACGAGAAGGTCTTGGTATTGCTTACCGATATGACCAACTACGCCGATGCCTTGGCGATCGTATCAAACCGTATGGACCAGATCCCGTCTAAGGACTCTATGCCGGGTTCCTTATATTCGGATTTGGCGAAGATTTACGAGAAAGCCGTTCAATTCCCGGCGGGAGGTTCCATCACGATTATTGCCGTAACGACCTTATCCGGTGGTGATATCACGCATGCCGTACCTGATAATACGGGTTATATCACGGAAGGTCAGTTGTATTTGCGTCGTGATAGCGATGTGGGTAAGGTCATCGTCGATCCGTTCCGAAGCTTGTCTCGTTTGAAACAGCTGGTAACCGGAAAGAAGACCCGTGAGGATCATCCACAGGTAATGAACGCCGCCGTACGTTTGTATGCCGATGCCGCCAACGCTAAGACCAAGCTGGAGAATGGTTTCGACTTGACCGACTACGACACCCGTACCTTGTCTTTCGCCAAGGATTATTCTTCTAAGCTGTTGGCTATCGACGTAAACTTGGATACGACGGAGATGCTGGACGTAGCTTGGGGATTGTTCGCTAGATATTTTAGCCCGGAGGAGGTAAATATCAAACAAGGATTGGTTGATAAGTACTGGAAGTAAATTAAATAAACATGGCAATAAAGTTTCAATATAATAAAACCTCTCTTCAGCAATTGGAAAAGCAACTGAAGATGCGTGAACGCTCCCTGCCTACGATCAAGAGCAAGGAGAGCGCCCTGCGTATCGAGGTGAAGCGGACCAAGGACGAAGTGAATAAATTGGAACTTCAGCTAGAACGAGAGATTCAGAGTTACGAGAATATGGTGGCTTTGTGGAACGAGTTCAATCCGGAGCTGATCTCCGTGAAGGACGTGACGCTTTCCACGAAGAAGATCGCCGGCGTGATCGTCCCGTTATTGGACGAGATCAAGTTCGAGATCGGACACTATAGTCTCTTTAATGCCCCCGCATGGTATACGGATGGTATCGAGTTGCTGAAAAAGCTGGCTCGTACCGGTATCGAGGCGGAGTTCTCGGGCATGAAGCTGGAGTTGTTGGAGCATGCTAGGAAAAAGACCACTCAGAAGGTGAACCTGTTTGAGAAGGTACAGATTCCGGGTTATAAGGATGCGATCCGTAAGGTGAAACGGTTTATGGAAGACGAGGAGAGTCTTTCTAAGTCCTCACAGAAGATCATGAGAGCCAATCAGGAGAAACGTAAGGCAAAAGAAGAAAAAGAGGAGGCCGAGGTATGATAGTAAAGATGAGTAAATATGCCTTTATGGTGTTCCATAAGGAGTATGATACGTTCCTTTCTACGCTTCGTGACTTAGGTGTCGTCCATATCAAGGAGACAAACTCCGTGATGGATAACGAGAGGTTGCAAGAGCTTCTGGCTGAGCGTAAACAGATCAATACGCTGATGCGTTACTTTAAGAACCTCCATGCGGCGGAGAAAGACGTTAAGTTTGCCCCGGCCCGTGAGTTGACGAAAGAGGAAGGCTTGAAGTTGGTGCGTAAGATAGAGGAATTGCAAGATAAGAAAGCGCAATTGATCGCTTCCAAGCAATCGATCGAGAAGGATCTGGCTTATATGGAAATATGGGGTGAGTTCAGTTATCAGAATATCAACCGTCTGAAAAGAGCGGGATACGATGTTACGTTCTTTACCTGTCCTACCGCTAAGTACGAGCCGGAATGGGGCGTGCTGTATAACGCCATTCTGATCAATAACTTCCAATCGGTAACGTATTTTATCACGATTACCAAGGAAGGTACCTTGATCGATATAGACGCTGAACGTCCGAAGATGCCGGTTCAAGGATTGGCGAAGTTGCGTGCCCGTCTGGATCAACGTACCAAGGATATCCAGAATGTGGAGGATGAGCTGAAACATCGTGCCGTGGGGGATTATAAAACGTTGGAGGAATTCGATAAGAACCTGCAGGACGAGTTTAATCTTTCTAATGCGTTAGTGCAGACAGATCGGCAAGCGGGTGATAAGCTCATGTTGTTGGAAGGTTGGGTGCCGACGGAAAACGCTCCGGCCTTGGAGCACGAGCTGGATAAGCAAGGTTATTTCTTCCAGCAATTAGAGATCGAGGATGGGGATAAGGTGCCTATCAAGCTACGGAATAATAAATTCAGTAAGCTGTACGAGCCTATCACGAAGATGTTCTCCTTGCCTAATTACGGTGAACTTGATCCGACCCCGTTGTTCGCCCCGTTCTTTATGCTGTTCTTCGGACTTTGTTTCGGCGATGGCGGATATGGTTTGCTGGTCATGATCGCTTGTACGATCTTGAAGAAGAAGGTGAACCCGGATTTCAAGCCTTATTTGACCTTGTTCCAGTATTTAGGCTTTGCCGCCTTATTGGTGGGTACTTGTACGGGATCTTTCTTCGGAGTGGCCTTGGCGGATATCCCGGCTTTGTCAAAGATCAAGAACTACTTTGTGAATAGCGACAACTTGATGACATTCTCTATTGTCATCGGTTTGGTACAGATCATATTCGGTAAATGTGTCGCTGCTTACAAGATCAAGATACAGAAAGGAACGAAACACAGTATCGCTCCGTTCGCTTGGGTGTTCGTGATCATATCCTTGGCATTGGCGTTCGGACTTCCGATGTTGAACGTTCACTTGCCGAACGCTGTCGTTATGGTATGTTACGGAATCGCCATCTTGGGTCTGGTTATCGCTTATTTGTACAATACACCGGGCAAGAACGTATTCTTGAACTTTGGTACCGGACTTTGGAACACGTACAATATGGCCTCCGGATTGCTGGGGGATACGTTATCATACATTCGTTTGTTCGCTATCGGTCTGACCGGTTCCATCTTGGGTGGCGTATTTAATACGTTGGCGGTTACGATGACAGACGGTATGAATATCGTGGCACGTGCGATCTGTATGTTGTTGATCTTGTTAGTGGGTCACTCCATCAATATCGCTCTTTGTACGATCAGCTCCTTGGTACACCCGCTTCGTTTGATCTTCGTGGAATATTACAAGAACGCGGAGTTCGAAGGTGGAGGTAAGGCCTATGAGCCATTCAGAAAAGCATAACAATTAAACGAGAAAATAAAACAATAAAAGAATAATTTAAAAACACATTTTATTATGGAACCAATTTTATTAGCTTATGTAGGTATTGCGTTGATGACAGGTTTAACTTTTATCGGCAGTAGTTATGGTGTTACGATCGCAGGTAATGCGGTGGTAGGTGCGATGAAGAAAAATCCGGATGCTCTGGGTACGTACATCGCTTTAAGTGCGTTGCCTTCTTCACAGGGCTTGTATGGATTCGTGGGCTACTTTATGATGCAGAAGTTCTTGGTCGCTGATATTTCCATGTTGGCTGCTACGGCTGTTTTCGGCGCTGGTTTAGTGTTAGGTTTCGCTGGTTTTTACTCTTCAATCCGCCAAGCTCAAGTTTGCGCGAATGGTATCGCTGGTGTTGGTGCCGGACACAACGTATTCGGTGCTACGATGGTAATGGCCGTATTCCCAGAGTTGTACGCTATCTTGGCCTTATTGGTTGTGATCTTGATTGGCGGAACGATTCCTGTCGCCTAATCATTCAAACATCTGGATATAATAGAGGCCGTCCCGGACATTCCCGGGGCGGTTTTTTTGATTGGATCAATGAATAAACTATCTCTTTTAGTTTATTAACTATACAAATTAGTTTGGTAACTAAAAGTTTTAGTTACTTTGTCGCAAACAAGATAAGGTTATGAAACGACTTACGGTGAAAGAAGAAGAAATCATGGGCTGGTTCTGGCAGAAAGGCCCACTGTTCGTGAAAGAGTTACTTGAATATTACGAGGAGCCTAAACCTCATTTCAATACCCTTTCTACGATTGTCCGAGGCTTGGAGGAGAAAGGTTTCCTCGCCCATAAGAATTTCGGGAATAGCTATCAATATTATGCGGTCTTAACAGAAAAGGAGTATAGTAACGGTACTTTGAAAAATGTGATCGCTAAGTATTTCAATAATTCTTATCTGGGGGTTGTCTCTACGCTGATCAAGGAAGAGGATATCTCTGTGGATGATCTGCGAAAACTAATAGATGATGTAGAACAAGGGAATCGTAAATAAGAGCGAATATGGGAATCTTCTTTGTATATATCCTTAAATCATCCGTGTGCTTGACGATATTTTATCTGTTTTATAAGCTATTGTTGAGCCGTGATACCTTCCATCGTTTCAACCGGATCGCTTTATTAAGCTTGATCATGCTTTCGGTTATCATCCCATTTTGTGAGATTACTTTGGAGAAAGCGACGGCCATTCAGCGTCCGGTCATGGATTTGGAGAATTTGCTAGCGGCGGTTTCCATGAGAACGTCGGCAGAATCCGCTAGCCAACCTGTATGGTTACGAGTTATGGTGATAGCCTATATAATCGGAGGGATATTAACGCTTTGTCAATTCGCATATTCATTTTATGCCTTGTTTCGGTTGATGAGACAAGGTACACCGAAGCTGGTGGACGGAATCCATCTGATTCTTACGGACCAACCAGTCGCCCCGTTCAGTTGGATGCAAACGATCGTAATAAGCCGGAAGGATTTTGAGGAAAGTGGGATAGAGATCATGACGCATGAGATGGCGCATATAAAAGCCCGTCATTCCATTGATCTGCTGATCTCCGAGATTTGTATCCTGTTCCATTGGTTCAACCCATCTGTCTGGTTGTTGAGACAGGAATTGCAAAATATCCATGAATACGAGGCCGACGAGAGCGTATTAAATCAAGGCGTCGACGCAAAAAGATATCAATTATTATTAATTAAAAAAGCTGTTGGTGCACAGCGCTTCACTTCTATGGCCAACAGCTTTAATCACAGTTCACTTAAAAAGCGAATAGCTATGATGTTAAAACAAAAATCAAGTCCATGGGCACGGTTGAAGTATCTGTATGTACTCCCGTTGGCAGCCTTAACGGTGGTAGCCTTTGCCCGTCCGGAAATCTCTCACGAATTGGAGAAGATTTCGAGTGTCAAAATTAGCGAAATTATTCCGGTTCAGGAAAAAAAAGAGCCTAAAAGAAATGTAGAAGTTGAGACCCTCGCAAGGGATTCGGTCGTTTCTGAAAAAGATATGCAAGCGATACAGGAAAAGGTCTCGGCCGTGATGGAGAAATACCAGCCGGAGATTGACAAGGCGGTTGAAGAGGCAGTGAAAGCGGCGAATATCGACGAGATCGTTTCTGCGGAAATGGCGAAACACCAGGCTGAGATCGACAAGGCTGTGCAAGCGGCGATAGAGGCCGCCAAGATAAATGAGACTATCGCCGCCGAGATGGAGAAGATTCAACCGGAGATCAACCGAGCCATAGAGGAGGCCATGAAAGCCATAGACATCAATGAGAAGGCTGCTAAGGAGGCATCAAAGGAAAAGTCCTCTTTCTCCGGTATTGTCTACATCGATGGGATGGAATCTTCTAAAGAGAGGATGGACAATTTGAATCCCGATCGTATTGCGTCTATGAATGTGTACAAAGGAAACGAGGCGATCGCTAAATTCGGAGAGAAAGGTCGTAATGGCGTTATCGAGATAAAATTGAAGAAATGATTTTCGCGTATATATGCAAGGTAGGCTTGTTCGGCTCCCTCTGTGCGGGAATGTTTCTAACCTCCTGTATGGAGCGTGAAAACGAAGAAGCGAGCAAGCGGGTGATTGAGGTAGGTAAAGCTATCTCATCGCCTGCCGAGCTGAAAGCCTCTGATTATTTTGATGAGATCCGGTATGTCCCTTTAGAGACGAGGGATGATTGTCTAGTCGGAAGTTCTCCTGATATCAAGTTATTGGATAAATATATTCTGATCACTTCCGCTAACCGGCAATGTCTTTTGTTTGATAAGGCTACAGGAAAGTTTAAATGTCAGATAGGGCATGTAGGGAAGGATCCGGGTGGCTATAGAAACGTAGACTGCTTGGTGGACGAGTTGAACGGGCGTTTGCTGTTTAATGGATGGGGACATGATTTGATTAGCTATAATCTGGATGGCAATTATATCGGAAAAATAGAGCTTCTTATTTTTCTAAGAAAGTATTCTTGAGGTTAGTAAATAGATAATTTGGAAACAGCTTTATTCGATATAACACGGCCTTGTCATGACTGACTTGTGCCGTGTTTTTTTATTTATTTACTTGATCATTGTAATGATATTCTTCCCAAGTATGATCCCAAGGAAGACCGCTATCAAACCAAGGATATTACTGGCAAGTACATTGAGTAGTGCCATCTTGTATTCTCCGGTACGCATAAGTACCATCGTGTCGAGAGCAAAAGAAGAGAAAGTCGTGAAACCACCGAAAAGACCAGTGAATAGGAAAGCTCTTGTATTGATAGAAAAATTATAGGCTTCCGCTATACTCCAGCAGAAGCCGATTAAAAAGGAGCCGATCACATTGACCGACAAGATACCAAAAGGAAAGGAGTAAAGCATCGATCGTTGCACCCACGTGGAAACTCCGAACCGTAGCGCAGATCCGATAGCTCCTCCTATTATTAAAAGAAAAACCTTTATCATATCAACCTAGTGTGTTTCCCCCGGGCTAGGTTAAGGCCCGGGGAGATGGTAAATGATTTAGGTTTTCAATTTAATTGGCCGACTCAAACTGTCTCAAGAAACGAACATCGTTTTCCGAGAACATGCGTAAGTCTTTTACTTGGTATTTCAAATTGGTAATACGCTCGATACCCATTCCCAATGCGTAGCCTGAATAAACCTTGCTATCGATACCGCAGTTCTCAAGCACGTTCGGGTCTACCATACCGCAACCGAGGATCTCTACCCAACCGGTTCCTTTACAGAAGGGGCAACCCTTACCTCCACAAATGTTGCAGGAGATGTCCATCTCGGCGGATGGCTCCGTGAACGGGAAGTAAGAAGGACGCAAGCGAATTTTTGTATCCGGACTGAACATTTCCTTGGCGAAGAACAACAAGGCTTGTTTCAAGTCGGCGAATGAGACGTTCTTATCTACATATAACGCTTCTACTTGATGGAAGAAACAGTGAGCACGATAGGAGATAGCCTCATTACGATATACACGTCCCGGACAGATGATACGGATAGGCGGTTCTTGCTTTTCCATTACTCGGGTCTGTACGGAAGAAGTATGTGTGCGAAGCAATACATCCGGGTTATGCTGGATAAAGAACGTATCTTGCATATCGCGGGCAGGATGGTCCTCGGCGAAATTCAAGGAAGAGAAGACATGCCAGTCGTCCTCGATTTCCGGTCCCTCAGCGATGCTGAATCCTAACCGTCCGAATATATCGCAAATTTCTTTCTTTACAAGTGATAGAGGATGACGAGTGCCTAGTTCGATCGGGTAAGCCGTACGAGTCAAATCGATATCATCGTTTGCGGTCTGTACATTCTCAAAGCTTTCTTTTAATTCGTTGATCTTGCTCTGGGTTGTTTCCTTTAGTTCGTTCAAGTATTTGCCAACCTCACGTTTTTGATCAGCCGCTACATTACGGAAATCATTCATCAACGCCGATATCTCGCCTTTTTTGCTGAGATACTTTATACGTAAAGCTTCTAGTTCCTCGGCATTTGCCGCTTTCATATTCTCTACTTCTTGAAGCAGAGCCTTAATTTTATCGAGCATTTCTAATCACACTTTGTATTTGTCATGCAAAAGTACGCCTTTCTTTTGAAACCGCAAGGGATTCGTAAGGTTTTTTAGTTAAATGTAAGCGCAGACACTTAGGTGTCTTGTTTTATATATTAAAGTATTTATATATCTTCGCAGCATAATCAAACTATAAATTAATTAATGGAAATAGTCATTATTATTGGCCTTATCTTACTGAATGGAATTCTTGCGATGTCGGAAATCGCCTTGGTCTCAGCCCGGAAGGCTAGGTTGGAAACCGAAGCGAAACGTGGTAATAAATCTGCGGGCACTGCTTTGAAGCTGGCAAATGAGCCGGATAAGTTTCTCTCAACCATCCAGATCGGAATTACCTTGATCGGTATCTTGACCGGTTTGTACTCTGGCGAGGCGTTAGCTCATAATTTCGCTGTTATAATAGCGCAAATACCGGCCCTAGAACCGTATGCGTTGGGGATCGCTAAAACGACGATCGTTATTATCGTGACGTATCTTACACTTATATTCGGAGAGTTGGTACCGAAGCGGATCGGCATGGGGTGTGCCGAGAAGGTCTCTATGTTAGTTGCTAAACCCATGAATTTTCTTTCCTTGATATCCTCTCCTTTTGTTTGGCTACTTTCAAAGAGTACGGCGTTGGCTGTGAAGATGACGGGCGTGGATACGAAAGAGGAAAATAGGGTAACAGAGGAAGAAATCAAGGCGATCGTGAAAGAGGGCTTCGACGGTGGCGAGGTGCAAGAGGTAGAGCAGGACATCGTAGAGCGAGTCTTTAATCTGGGAGACCGTAACGTGGGTTCTATCATGACGCATCGTAGCGAGCTGGTTTGGCTGGATGTGACGGATAGTACGGAGAAGATTCGGGAGAAAGTGGAGGAGAACTTATTTAATATATATCCCGTGGCCTCGGAGAAGTTCGATAATATAGTAGGGGTCGTTTATCTGAAAGATTTGTTCGGAAGGATCGATCAACCGGATTTCTCGATCAATCAAGTACTTCGCCCGGCACAGTTCGTTCCCGAGAACCAGAGCGTATATAACGCCTTGGAATCTTTCAAGCAGACACACGTGAAATATGGACTCGTTACGGATGAGTTCGGAGGTATCCAAGGTATCGTAACCTTGAAGGATATTATGGAAGGCTTAATCGGACAAGTACCGGAAGTCGGAGAGGAGTCCGAGATCATACAACGTGAGGATGGTACTTGGTTGGTGGACGGCCAATATTCTTTCTATGATTTCTTGGAATATTTCGACATGGAGGATTTGTATGCCGAGCATGATTATAATACCTTGAGTGGCTTGATCCTAGAGATATTGGAACGTGTACCGAAGACGGGTGAGAAATTAAAGTGGCTGGACTTTGAGTTCGAGATCGTAGATATGGATGGCGCCCGGATCGATAAGGTTTTGGTTAAGTACTTGAAAAATGGGTAAAATGTCTTTTTAGAAGAGTACGCCGAGTGAGATACTCATCACGTTCGTTCGCTTGTCAATATTGATATCATAATTAATCTCGGGAACTGGATTGTTGACTTTCTCGAAATCGGATTCCACTTGATTCAATCCGAACTCATAGACAAAGTCGAAGAATAGCCGTCCGATGCTAACCCCTACGCCCGTAGCGATATTGACTCCGAACGGGGTGTTGTCATTCACGTATTCTACATGCGTGGTGGAAGATTCTACCGTATAGGCGATCTTATAGTTGTATTTTAATTTGGGGCCGACCATAAGGCTAAGTCCGTAAGGCCCTTTCTTCACTAGGTTATAGCCTACCATTATGGGAACCTCTAAGGAACTGGTTTTCATCATCAAGAGGTCGGTAGTTGCCGATGTATTGGACAGCATATTATTTTCCGGCAAACTTTGAGGTATGGAAAAACGGATATTTCCCTCGGAGCGATGCCATGAGAAACTAGGCTGGAGGAAGAACCGTTCGATATTGACCCGGCAAAAGACCGCGGCCAGATAACCTACCTTATATTCGATGTCTATATTCTCCGCTTCCTTCCCATTGATGGAAAGGGAGTTTATGACTGGGAAAGTGGCGTTGAATCCCACTTTGGCTCCAAAGTTGAATGCCTTGTCCTCGAAACGCATGAAGCTCTGGGCTTCTGCTAACAGACCGAAAGATAGCAACGCTCCTATAAGGTAGACTTTTTTCATACCGTTATTTTTTCTTTTTCACGGACCAGCCGAATTTACCGACAAATTCACCTAACCCGTAATACTTACCATGCGAGTAAGCCAAAAGATCCGCTTTCTGCATATCAAAAGCCCCTGTCTCTGGGTCTAGATATCGGTCGTCGGCCTGTACGTTTACGACATCAGCGATAAACATATCATGACTTCCGAGAGCGATTACCTCTTTTACCCGGCATTCGATACAAAGCGGAGACTCGTCTATCGTAGGGGCGTTAACGACGGTCGCTTTTCCGGGAGTGAGCTTCATCTCTTCGAATTTATGATGGTCTTTCCCTGAGTTTACCCCGCACCAATCCGTGGCGTAGGCCAGCTCACGATTCGTCAAGTTGATGACGAATTCCATATTCTTCTTCAAGATCGGATAAGAGAATCGTTCCGGACGTACGGATATATAGCACATCGCCGGATTCGTACAAATCGTACCGACCCATGCGACTGTTATTATATTGTACTCGGAAGGCTCATTCCCACAACTCACCATTACGGCTGGCAATGGATAGATCATGGTTCCCGGTTTCCAATCGTGCTTCATATAAAATGCAGTTTTTACAATTGCGAGTTGAGAATTGAGAATTAGCTCCACAAAGGTCTTTGACTTTCAATTCTCAATTCTCAACTTTCAATTATTTAATGATAATGTCTTCTTTATTAATCTTACGTTCGCAATAATGACATTTAATGGTTCCCTTCTCCTTGTCGATCACATGGAAGCGGGAAAGCATCGGCTCATTATTGGTGATACATTTCGGATTGTTACATTTGACCAAGCCAATCAGCTCGTCGGGTAAAGTAACCGTCTTCTTCTCTACAACCTCATAATCACGGATAATGTTCAATATAATATTCGGGGCGATCATGGCGATACGGTTGATCTCGTCCTCCTCGAAAAATTTGTCGGCGATCTTGATCATACCCTTGCATCCCATCTTGTTGCTATGGAAATTATTGCCGATCGTGATCGTATTGTTCATTTTCTCCAGTCCCAGTAAAGAGGCTACCTTGAATAATTGGCTGGGAGGAATATGGTCTATGGCGGTACCGTTCTCTAAAGCGGCTACCTGCAACTCTTTTTTCTTTTCTGCTGACATAAAACTTCGTTTTTATTCGTCGATAGATATACCTAAAACTTCGCAAATGATAGCTTGGCGTGCGAACAGCCCGTTGCGTGCCTGCTGGATGTAATAAGCCTTTGGATTGTCATCTACATCGTAAGCGATCTCGTTCACACGGGGTAGCGGATGTAAGATACGCAGGTTCTCACGGCTGTTTCTCAGCATGTCATTACGCAGGATATACACGTTCTTTACCCGCTCGTACTCTTCCAAGTCTGTGAAACGCTCACGTTGTACACGGGTCATATAAAGGATATCCGTCTGGTTGATGATATCTTCCGTGAAATCGGTATGCTCCTCGTATTTGAGCCCGTGCTTGTCGCAGAAGTTCTTTTGCTCGTCCGGCATGCGCAGCTCGTTCGGCGCGACGAAGTGGAAGGTCGGATGGAAGTGAGACATTCCCACGATCAAGGAGTGAACCGTACGGCCATACTTCAAATCGCCGACCATCGTGATGGTGAGGTTATCCAGTTTGCCTTGTGTCTTGCGGATGGAATACAGGTCCAGCATGGTTTGCGAGGGATGTTGGTTCGCCCCGTCACCAGCGTTGATGATAGGGACATCCGTCACCTCAGAAGCATAGCGGGCGGCTCCTTCCAGATGATGTCTCATAATGATCAAGTCCACGTAATTGCTTACCATCAAGATCGTATCTTTCAAGGTCTCGCCCTTGGAGGAACTAGTCGTGGAAGCGTCCGAGAAACCGATCACCCGTCCACCTAAACGGTTTACGGCTGTCTCGAAACTCAGTCTCGTACGTGTAGAGGGCTCGAAGAACAGGGTGGCGGCGACTTTGCCTTCCAGTAATTTCCGGTTCGGATTTTCCTCAAACTTCCTTGCGTTATCCAGAATACGAAGAATGTCCTCTTTGGAACATTGATCGATAGAAACTAAACTTTTACTTTTCATAGGTTGTGTATATTCTGTCTTATGTACGCGAATGTATAAAAAAAGCGGAGACCGAAGGGCCTCCGCTTTATATTTTATTTTAAGAAATCAACTAGACTTGCCGGAAGATAGAATGTGTTATTTTTATCGACATAAACGACGACAGAGTTTAACCGTATCTCATCTTGGCCTTTCTTCCCGGACTTCACGATGTTGGAGAACGGGGTGATCGTTAGCTGTTTTTTCTTATCTTTCTTGTTCTTAACGATCAAGGTTGGAGAACCTTTCTCGTCGGCAGCAGGGACGATCTCGCAAGTGTAATCCTCGAATACGTCCGTGTGGCGTGCGAAGTTCTTGCTTGTAAGATCTTCCAAGTTTCCGTGTGTCAATCCGAACAAATTGCATAAGTACTCATTCAGCTCGATGTTCGTATTCATACCTAGGGGTAAGGTTCCTTGCGGATGGTAAGCGGCTAGGAATACTTCCTCGCCCGTATGACCGCCGGTCGTGAAACCGAAGCAAGTGCGGGAAGTGATGATATGCGCCATCAATCCGGTTAACGAGCCACTGTACATGGAGGAATTATCTTCCGGTTTGCGTTGGTCTTCTGGTATCGGGCTGTTCTTGTAGTCCTTGCAATTGTTCAACGCGTTCATCTCTTCCGGAGTCAGCTCGAAGCCGGCGTAGGTGCGGAATACGTTTTGCACTTCTGAGTTAGGAACGCTGTTTACCTTGTTGGCGAAACCCTCGGCTGTCAATTTATACAGGGAGAATTGGTGGAACAATTGGTCTTTCGTCAATTTATCGTAACCTTTACAATCTTTTCTACCTAAGCTGATACCGCTGTTTCCGTGGTCGGGTACGATGACAACGGCAGTCTCGCCATTATTGCGTGCGAACTCCAATGCGGCACCGCAGGCACGATCGAATGCCAAGAAATCGGTAGCCATACCTACCGGGTCATTTCCATGAGCGGCCCAGTCTACCTTACTGCCTTCTACCATTAAGAAGAAGCCATTCGGGTTCTTGGATAATTTGTCGATCGCCTTACGAGTCATTTCCTCGATAGAAGGTTGCTCTTCCGGATTGCGGTCGATATCGTAAGCCATTTCCTTGTTGCCATATAAAGCCCACATCTTCTGATTATTATCGGCACGCATACCTTTCAGGTCGTTTCTATATACGCCGTATCCGTTCGCCAATAGATAATCTTCCATATCCTTTGTAAGGATAGAAACTCCACCACCGATAACGACATCGATATCATTATGAACCATCTGCGGAGCGATCCAGTCGTATTTACCACGGTTGTAGCTATGAGCGGAGCAGTCCGCCGGGGTAGCGTGCGGGAATTCGCAAGTGAAAACCAATCCCGTGGCTTTGCCCTGCAACATCTTTCCAGCCTCCAATACGGTGGTAAGCGGTTGGAAGGCACGGGCCGGGTCGGTCGGGTAGATATCGTTATCACCGTCGTTCTCCGGGTAAGTGGATACATAACCCGTACGGCTCGGTTGTCCGGTCATGTAGCATGATGTAGTAGGAGCGGAGTCGCCGATAGGGGCGTTAGAAGAATGCGTACGCACCGTTCCGCACAAATACGGGTCGATGTTCAATTTCGGTTTGCTGGGATCTTGGTACCATTGCAACCAACGGGCGATAGAGATAGTCGCCAATGAGGTTCCGTCCGGGATTAAGAGAATCACGTTCTTGACAGGCTTCACGTTCTCCTTTTCCACGGCATTGGCCGGCATGATGATAATAGCCAGCAAAAGCAGAAAAGCTAATGTTTTTTTCATGTGCTTTAATTTAATAATGTATAACAAATTCTTCTATTAAATCCTAATTTCCAAGTGGGATGATCTCCTCGTTGAACCGTGTCAACTTCTCCACGCCCGTCTCCGTTACAAGGAAACTGTTCTCGATACCCACGGCACCGACACCCGGGATCACGAATTTGGGCTCCAAGGCGAACACCATATTCGGTAAAAGCTCCTCTTTCGAGCGAGGGGTAAGCACAGGTAGCTCATTGATCTGTATACCGATGCCATGTCCTACGAATTTAGCCTGTTGCTCGGTTCCCATAAAGTTAGCCGAAAGACCTTCTTTCTTAGCGATATTCGCCGCTATATTATATAAATCCGAACAAGCGGTTCCCGGGCGGGTAGCGTTTTCCACCTCCTGCTGTATCGTAAGGGCCACTTGATGCGCCCGATAAGCTTCCTCCGTCAGGCGGCCTACGGAGAAGACACGGGTCATGTCCGTCATATAAGCCGTATAATTGCCGGCCATATCCACCATGATAGCGGTACCTTCTTTTAATAAAGTACCGTTAGCGCCCAGCGGACAAGAAGCGTCTATGCCGCCTCCACCCAAAGCGAAATCAAAAGGGGATGGGGTCTCGGCGTTTTCCCCGGCGAGAATACTGCCCATATAGATATCCATATTGGCTCCGAAAGCACGGAAAAGACCGATCGAGCCGTTCTTGCGCATACGTTTCTCGATCTCGTACTGAAACTCCAAGTCTGTCATACCGGGACGGAAACATTCCGGGATCTCGCTATAAGTAGCCTCATGCTTGCGGGCGGCGATACGGAATTGCCCGATCTCCCAAGGGGTTTTTACCCGGCGAAGGTTTCGCATGAAAGCGGTGGCGTTACCGGCCTCCTCCGGTTGGAATACCTTTTGTAAACGGATATATTCATTATAAGTTAACTCATCTGCCTCTAATAAGAGTCTTTTCGGCATCTTAATTCCTCGTTCCGCAAATAAGGTTGGGATGTCTTCCGGCTTACGGATGTATTCCACTTGATGTCCTGAAAGCCCGTTCGGTCGCTTGATCAGGAACCACGGCTCACCGTCTACCGGCAAATAAAAATAACCACTATAGATTTGTCCTGTCGTATAATAAAGATTTACATCTACGGTAAGCAAACAGGCATCCATACCCATCTTTGCCATACCATCTCTCATCCGATCCCATTTTATCTTTAGGTCGTTCTTCAATTCTTCTGAAATCATCTTCCTTTGTATTACTTTTATTTTGTACCGGGCATCAAAGGTAACAAGAATTTACGAGATTTAAGTGGATTTGAGGTGAATAAAGTATTACAAACGCATATATGCGAATATACGGTTGAATAGGGAAATCTTCTTATGAATAAAGATAATCGTATCTGTATCTATTCCTTGATTCTCGTCGTGAATCCTATAAACCACGGCGTGGTCTTTACAGATCATGGCGTGGTTTACAAAGACCACGCCGTGGTTTGTAGAATAGAAGTAGATCCGATATAGAATATATAAGTATTCAGCTGATTATTCTTGCGGAACAGATAGGGTATTCGATACTATTGGACCGGGATCTTGATAACCACCTTCCGGATATTCCCTTGGCCGATACCCGGGGCGTGCCCGTCTTCCGGGAAATAAATGGCGAATTGTCCGGGATAGATTTTCGTATAGGCGGTAGGTTTGTCGATATAAAAGGCGATATCTTGCTCCTCGTTGTATGGAACGGACTCCTCTAGTAATTGATCTCCCGGTTTCCACCCGATTTTCTCTACGCCCAATAAGGGGAATTGGATATCGATAAATTTCTTGTGGGTCTCGATGGCCGCTTCCGACTTCTCCTTTCCGAAGAGGCTGGCGATGCTAACCGTGAAACCAGCGTCCGCTATATCGTATTTACCATCTTCCATTTTTGAAAAATCAGTAGACTTAACATAGTCAAAAGCCTGCTTAAACAGCGGATGGATACATTCGATCCGCTTAGAGTTCTCAAGTGAGTCTAGAATCATATTGTTATTAAGTTTTAGTAATTGGTTTGAAAATCCTTACAAATGTCGGGTATTTCCCTGTTAAATAATAGTCATATTTCTCAAATAAATCTATTAAGTTCCTAGGTTTCTTAACGTACGTAAATACTGTTTCGTAAAGTTTGCAATCTGGTTGCAATCATATTTATCGTATCTTTGTTATTCATTTATATATAACTAAACAGGTGATACGATCTATGAAAGATTTGGAGACAATTATATTACCGGTTCTCGAGATGAGTTGCGCTGTATGTGCCAATAACGTAGAGAATACGGTGAAGGGACTTCCCGGCGTGGAAGAGGCATCGGTGAATTTCGCGGCGAATACGCTTTCCGTCAAATACCATCCATCCTTGATTACTCCTCAGAAAATGAGAGAGGCCGTGCAGGAGGCCGGATACGATTTGGTCGTGGAGGTAGAGGATCCGACGGCGGTACAGGAAGAGATGGCACGAGAGCATTACCGGAAGCTACGCCGGAATACGATCGGGGCGTGGGTACTTTCCATTCCGCTGGCCCTGCTGGGAATGGTGTTTATGCATACGCCCGGCGGTAACTGGATCATGATGGCGCTGGCCTTGGTGATTATGATCGTGTTCGGGCGGTCGTTCTACGTGAACGGCGTGCGCCATGCGTTGCACGGTAGCGCCAATATGGATACATTGGTGGCGTTGAGTACCTCGATCGCTTTCCTGTTCAGTTTCTTCAATACCGTATACCCGCAGTTCTGGTATGAGAAAGGATTGGAGCCGCATGTTTATTATGAGGCATCCGGCGTGATCATAGCGTTCGTCTTGTTGGGTAAACTTCTGGAGGAGCGGGCGAAGAACAGCACTTCTTCCGCTATCAAGAGCTTGATGGGATTGCAGCCTAAAACTGCCCGTCGTGTGCGAGATGGTCAGGAGGAAGAGGTCTCTATCTCGTTCTTGCGGGTGGGAGATCTTGTCAGTGTCCGTCCCGGTGAGAAGATCCCGGTGGACGGCACGGTGTCTCAAGGTTCCTCTTCCGTGGATGAGAGCATGTTGAGTGGCGAGCCGATTCCTGTCGTGAAATCACAAGGCGACCGGGTCTTGGCCGGGACGATCAACCAAAAGGGCGCTTTCTTGATGGAGGCGACCGGGGTGGGGAGCGCTACCGTATTATCGCAAATCGTACAGATGGTACAAGCCGCTCAAGGAAGTAAGGCGCCCGTGCAGCGTATCGTTGATAAAATAAGTGGTATATTTGTACCGATCGTTGTCGGATTGGCGATACTTACTTTTATCGTCTGGCTGGTAGTAGGAGGAAGCGGGTACTTCTCGTACGCTCTCTTATCGGCGGTATCGGTATTGGTGATCGCTTGCCCTTGTGCGTTGGGACTTGCTACGCCAACTGCCTTGATGGTCGGGATGGGTAAAGGCGCCGAGCATCATATATTGATCAAAGACGCTTTTGCCTTGGAAAACCTTTGTAAGGTGGATACCGTCGTGCTGGATAAGACCGGGACCTTGACCGAGGGCGTGCCCGAGGTGACAGACTCTTTCTGGATATCGGAGGCGAGCCGGGATATGCTGGATATCCTTTATACCGCCGAGATGAAGTCTGAGCATCCTTTGGCGTCCGCTATCCTCTCATGGTTGAAAGGAACGGAGGCCGCGGAGATCGACGCTGATAGTTTCGAGAGCGTAACGGGGCGTGGTATCCAAATGCAGGTACATGGCGTGACGTATTGGGTAGGAAGCAAAGGCTTTTTGGAAACCTTCAAGGCGATGGTTCCGCCCGAGGCTGGGCGGGAAATCATCCGGTGGGAAGAGGATGGCAAGAGTATCGTTTATTACGGTTGGGAAGCGGAATTGCTTGCGGTCATGGCTATTTCGGATCGGTTGAAACCTACGTCGGGAGAGGCGGTAGAGGCCTTGAAAGAAATGGGTATCGAGGTTCATTTATTGACCGGCGATGGGAAACGGACCGCCGAGACCGTTGCGGCCATGCTGGATATCCGTCATTATAAGGCGGATGTCTTGCCGAGCGATAAGGAGGAGTATATCCGTTCCTTGCAAGCCGCCGGAAGGAAAGTGGCTATGGTGGGGGATGGTATCAACGACTCGCAAGCCTTGGCCCGTGCGGATGTGAGCATTGCGATGGGTAAGGGAACGGATATCGCCATGGATGTGGCGATGGTCACGTTGATTACTTCGGATTTGATGTTATTGCCGGATGCGATCCGCTTGTCGAAACGTACGGTTCGCTCGATCCACCAGAATTTATTCTGGGCATTTATCTATAACTTGATCGGAATCCCATTGGCGGCGGGGGTCTTATTCCCGGTGAACGGATTGTTACTGAACCCGATGTTGGCGAGTGCCGCGATGGCTTTCAGTTCCGTGTCGGTGGTATTAAATAGCTTACGGTTGAAATGGAGTAAACTTTAAATAATAAGTAGAGATATGGCAACATTAAAATTTAAGACAAACGCTAAATGTGGCGGATGCGTGGCGGCTATCGGCGCTAAATTGAATAAATTAGTAAAAGAGGACGCATGGTCGATCGACTTGAAATCCCCGGATAAAACATTGACTATAACAACCGATCTTCCGGCGGAGACAATTCTTTCCGCCGTATCGGAGGCCGGTTTCAAGGCTAGCGCCTTGTAGTCGTAGCGATCGGATGGATGAGAAAACAAAGACAGACTCATGGTGAGGAAGTAGCGAATGTGCTTACGCATGGTGCGGGCATGTTGTTCGGCTTAACGGCGATTGTCGTCTTGATGATCGCCGGGATTCGTACAGGTGATCCGTGGGTGATCGGTAGTTTCGCCGTTTATGCGTTGTGCATGACTTCCTCGTATGTGACCTCTACCTTTTACCACGCCGCTTCCGATCCCAAGCGGAAATGCCAGTTGCGCCGTTGGGATCATAGCGCTATTTATTTGCATATCGCGGGTACTTATACGCCATTTACCTTGGTGGCTCTCCGCGACGAGGGTTTCTGGGGCTGGGGATTATTTATTACGGTTTGGCTGGCAGCGGTTATCGGCGTATGGTTTAGCTTCCGTCGGATGAAGAAAAAGGATAATCTGAAAACGGTTTGTTATCTGCTGATGAGCTGGGTGGTGATTATCGCTTTCAAACCATTGATCGATGTTTTCCAGCGTACGGATTCGATGTATGTCTTATATTGGTTGATCGGAGGAGGCTTGTTCTATTCCTTAGGAACGATTTTTTTCTTTCTGGATAAATATAAATATATGCATTCCGCATGGCATTTATTCGTTCTCGGGGGAACGGTTTGCCATTTTATAGCGATCTATAATTTGGTGTAAGGAAAAATAAAGAAGCCGGAACTGTGTTTAGCGGTTCCGGCTTCTTTTATTCTTGTTCTTCCGGATGTTGTTTCTTGTATTTATAATCCGCTAAAATCAACCCCATTGAAAAGCAAGGAAGGGATTCGCCAGCTGGAGGATAGGCGGGGGTCGTTTCCGACTTCCGCTAGGTTACTCCATAGGGAGAGCATATTACCCGTGGCGTTCATCTCGGAGATCGGTTGGGATAGCTTGCCTCTCTCGATCAAGAAACCTTCCACACCATACGAGAAATCGCCGGTCGTGCTATTGCAGTTTCCACCGTTGAAGCCGGTCACCAATATACCTTTGTCGATAGAGGCGATCAATCCGTCCAGATCCTTATCACCATTCCGCATGGTAAGAATCGAGGGAGAGCCGATCGTTTGTTCCATGCCCATCTTGTTGGCGGAATACGTATCGATATAATACGTTTTCAATATACCCTGCTCGAATACCGGAAGACGTTTCGTGGCAACACCTTCGCTATCGAAATAACGTGCGCCGGAAGCCTTTACCAAATGAGGCTCATCTATCAAGGTCATCTTGTCGCTCGCTACCTTTTGGTCGATCTTATCCAACAAGAAAGAGTTCTTTTGCTGGATGGAGGAACCATAAATGGCTCCGATTACTGGAGAAAGCAGACGACTGGAGTTCATGTTATCCACGATCATGGTATATTTACCGGACGCCACTTTCCGCTGTCCCAGTTTTCGAAGCACCCGTTCCAGCGCTTTCGTACCGATACCGGTCTTCACCAGCTCGTCATAATACAAGGAAGAGTCGTACCAATAAGACTCGGGACGGGCGTCACCCTCCCCACGGATGCTGACACTCCCCACCAAGCCATAAGAGGAACCAGAAGCCTCGCCTTCGAAACCGTTGCTGGCTACCATGTACTTAAAGTCCTTCTCGTCGCTGTAGGAAGCGTTGGCGGAGATGATCCGGTCGTCTTTGCCCATGATTTCCTCACAGACGCTCATGGCCAACGCTACCTTGTCGTCCGGTTGCACGGAGTCGAAATTCGGGTCGACCAATCGCAAGTCCGCCGCCCCACCTTTATAATACAAGGAAGCGTCCGGCAGCGTGCGAGCCTTGTCCTCGGCGAGGAAACGAGTGGCGGAGATACCATCCTTGATGAACTTCTCCAGCTCTTTCTTATCCAAGCGATTGGTAGAGTAGGAGCCGTAACGGCCGTCCACGAACAAATGAACCACCATGCTGTTCTCGGACGCCTGTTGCAGACGGTCTATTTTCATATCCCGTATCTCAAACGAACTGCTGGAACCATTGTAAAGCGTGACACGTGAAGACTGACAACCATTCTTCAAGGCATATTCCATGGCCCATTGAGCCAATTTCTTATTTTCGTTTGTTATCATATTAGTTTTCTCCTCCTACTGTAAGTTTGCTGACTAAGGCCGACGGCATACCGCAGGTTACCGGGCAAGACTGTCCATCCTTACCGCAGGTCCATGTGCCGTTATCCATTTTATAATTATTACCCACCATCGTGATATCCGCCAACGCTTTCGGGCCGTTACCGATGATATTGATATCCTTGATAGGTTGGGTGAGCTTGCCGTTCTCGATCAAGTAACCATCCTTCACGAAGAAGGTAAAATCGCCTGCGCCAATCTGTACCTGCCCGTTCGTGAAGTTGGCGGCATAGATACCTTTCTTTACGGTAGAGATGATCTCCTCTTCCGTCACGTTGCCCGCTTCCATATAAGTGGCACGCATACGGGGGATAGGCATCTGACGGAAAGACTCCCGGCGGCCATTGCCCGTAGAGGGGATGCCGTAATGTTTTGCGCTGATACGATCGTGCAGATAACTGGTCAAGACTCCCTCCCGTACGATATAGGTTTTTTGTCCGTCCACACCCTCGTCATCGATATTGACCGAGCCCCGGTTGAAAGGAATCGTGCCGTCGTCCACCACGTTGATATGCTCGTTGCAAACTTTCTTGTTCAGCTGATCGGAGAAAATAGAGGTGTTCTTACGGTTGAAATCCGCCTCGAAAGCATGGCCGATCGCCTCGTGCAATAAGATGCCAGAGCCACCGGCACCCATGACAACAGGCATTTCCCCGCCTTTTGGCTTGATCGCCTGAAATAAGATAGAGGTCTTATCCACTGCCTCTTGGGCAAGCTCGTTGATCAGGTCGTCCGTCAGGAATTCCGCTCCCATACGAAAAGCCCGTGCGGCGTACGAGTTCTCGATCTTCCCGTTATCCTCCATGATGCAGACGGCGCTCAAGGCGCTCATCGGGCGATAATCGTAATAAATCTGCCCTTCCGAGTTACAGAATAAGATATGAGAGGTCGTGTCTCCCAAAGAGGCCATCACCTTGGTGACCCGCTTGTCCTTTGCGAATATCTGATCGTTCAGTTTCTGCAAGAAAGGCATCTTGTCATTAATGGCTATCTCGTCCCAAGGTGTTTGTACGTTATAGAAATTGTTCGTACACGCTTTTTCCGTCAGGTTTATTGCGGTGGTGTTCGCCGATCCGGTGGCGATCCGTGCGGCCGTGCGAGCCGCCTTCAGCATCTCGTCTAAGGTAACGTTCTCTACGTAGGCGTATCCCGTTTGGTCACCAGCCAAGACTCGTACGCCCATCCCAAAATCGATGTTGGATGAGGCACGGTTTACGGCACCATCCTGCAACCCCACGTTGTTCCTGTATGAATGCTCGAAAAACAAATCGGCATAATCCCCGCCTTTCTCCAAGGCTGCCGCCAATACCTTCCTCAAATCCCCCTCACTCACCTTGAAATAATTCATAGCGAATGAAATACCGGCTGCTTTATCCCCCTCACTACCGGTGCAACTTCCTAGTAAGGAAGGAGCCGCTAATGTTCCAAGCATAACCATACCTCCTGTTTTAATGAAATCACGTCTGTTAATATTCATGTTGTTGTTGTTTAGCCCAATCCATCACGTTTGCGGGTGGACGTTGATTCAATAATTCTTTTTTCATAAAGTCCATGTAAGGAGCTACATGCTTGAAGAATTTCTTGTATCCCTTACATAGATAATTTAGTCCCGGCTCTCCATTCGGCGTATGGAGAAACCGGTTTTTCGGGCACTCTCCATGGCAAGCGAAAAGATATTCGCATTCCTTGCATTGCGTAGGGAGCTTATCTTCTTTATCCGTTCCAAACTTTTGTTGTACCGGACTGTACATCATCTCCGTTAATGTCTTTGTTTGGATATTCCCGAGTTTGTATTCCGGGAATACGAAATGGTCGCAAGCATATACGTCGCCATTGAACTCCATTACCCCGGCGTGACCGCAATGGCGAGCCAAGGAGCAGACCCCGGGTTGTTCGCCTACCCAGTTCGCCAAGGTGGAATCGAATAATTGGATGTAGAACTTGCCGACATCCTCTTTTAGCCACTCGTCGAACAAGGCGCAAAGGAAATCCCCCCATTTCTCGCTATCTACCGAGAACGGAGCTAGCTCGATCGCTGCGTCTTGCTCCTCGGGAGAAGATAGCTTGGTGCCTTCCTTGTGCCGGCCGATACGCTCCACGATCGGGGCGAATTGGATGAAACGGCAATCCAGTTCCTTGAAGAAATTATAGAATTCCAGCGGATAATCCACGTTATAATCATTCACGACGGCCATGGCGTTATACTCTACCCCATGTTTTTTCAGCAACTCGATTCCCTTCATCACCTTATAGAAAGAGGGGAGTCCCTGCCGGTTCCTACGGTATTCGTCGTGGAACTCTTGCGGGCCATCGATAGATACACCCACCAAGAAATTATTTTCCTTGAAAAATTGGCACCACTCATCATTCAATAGGGTACCATTGGTTTGGATACAGTTATCTATTTGCCGTCCTCCCGCATACTTACGCTGCAACTCCAAGGCTTTTTTATAGAAGCTGATCGGCCGCATCAGCGTCTCGCCTCCATGCCATGTAAACAAGACTTCTTGCATGGTTTGGCATTCCATGTATTCCTTGATGAACTTCTCGAGTATCTGATCTGTCATGATGTGATTCTTTACATCCGGATAGAACTTGCTTTTCTCAAGGTAATAACAATACTCGCATGCCAAATTACAAACAGAACCAATCGGTTTCAACATGATGTAGACCGGCTTAGCGAAAGGGGAAATATAGGAACTATTCATGGTATATTATTAGATGTTACATTTCTATTTCAACTCGAACTCGCTAAGTACAATTTTTTGTTTTAGTTCGCTGAACGTTTGATCGGACTTAGTCAGTGTACGGAAGGTATATTTATCCCCGTATGTGGAAAGTACCTTTTCCATCTCATTTTCTCCGATCAAGAAATAACCTTTGGCGGGTGTTTCTTTATCGAAGTCATGGAAGATATTTCCCATATAGAAGTTTAACCCGTACAGATTCCGATAAATCCGAAGGTTATTTACGACATATACATTCTTTTTATTCAATGGATATTCTTTCAGGATACGTTCAGCGAAAACACGGCAAGAATCCCCTTCACGAATACCTCTCATAATGACACCATCAATTAATAAATTAACCGAGAATGTCAAGGCTATCGTAGCGTAGAGAATCTTGATATTTATTTTCTTGAACATCTGGTAATAGACCGTTCCTAATATCAATAGATTTATGAAGATAATACAGATCGTAAGCGTGCTGGGATGAACCAATACTTTTGATACCATTCGTACCATGTCCAAGGTCGATGCGTTTTGTGTATATTGACCGACGATACCAACAGGATCAATAATACCGAATACCGTAAGCAAGATCGCTATCATGACGACACTTACTACGGAAGCTAAAAAGGCAGCGAATACCCGAGTTACTTTCGTACGGTATTCTGTAATATATAAGGCATACTGAGCCAAGAACAAGGCAATGAACGGATAAGCCGGCATTAAATATACGCTTCGTTTACTGGAAGGGATCGAATAGAAGAAAAGGATGCCGATTAAAGCAACCAAACTAAATAAACGAACTTTTTCCATGGAGCGGATACGTTTCCACGTATTCTTTAAGATCTCTTTAATAGGTTGCTCAGGCTTGCTAAGTTTCAGCCCGAATAAAGAGAAGAAAAAGAAAATAGTCCAAGGTATAAAGCCTGCCGCCAACGTCATGAAATTGTACCAAACACCATTCTCATGCCCCAGATCATAGGAAATTTCAGGAGTGTTTAGGTGTAAGAAACGAGCGAAATTCTCCGCTAATACGACATTAAGGAACTCATCTCCCCCCTGCTTCCATGCGGCGGTATACCACAACATCGGTAGGAATAAAGAGGAAATTCCCGCATATAATAAAGTCTTGAATATGGTGAGATAACTGTATTGACCTAACATTAATAGATAAATGCCGAATACGAATAGGGGCAATACTACGCCTACCGGTCCTTTGGTCAGAACGGCGCATCCTAATAATAAAGGTATGAATATGGGAAGTCCTTTCAGCTCTAATTTATCTTCCCATCGATATAGCTGGAAAAGCCCTATGACGATGAAAGTAGTGAGCAACATATCCACCCGAGTCGTCATGGCCGCCCGATGTATCTCTACGCAGGTGACCAATAGGAGGGTCGCTATGAATGCCTCCTGAAACTTTACGATTCGTTTACCGAAAAAGACCAATACGAACCCGATCAAGGTAATAAAGGCTAAAGCCGATGGCAAGCGGGAGGTGAACTCGGAAACATATCCCTGTGGATAGGAGAAAGCAGCCATTAACCAATGCGCCATCGGTGGCTTAAAAGCGAACTCGTTGGCGTAGGATTGTGGCAAGACCCAATTGCCCGTCTCGAGCATGGAGATCGCTACGGCCGCTTCCCGGGGTTCCCCTTTGGTGGAGAAGTCGCCGAGGCCGATCCAAGGTAACACAGATATAATACAGATTACTACCATCATGGTTACCGGCTTTTGCAAGTAAAGATATTGAAGTGTAGGTGTACGCATATGACAATTAATATATAGGGCTTTGGCCCATTAATGTTATAAAACAGTTTGCAAAAGAACAATTTTTTATGGACTTTCCCCGCATTTTTAGAAACTTTTTATGTGCCCAATGAATGTTTGATAGCCTTTCGTATCGCTTCCGCATCCTCCTTGTTTTCCTTTAATATGGAGAGAATCAGGTTTAAATAACTCTCTTTGTTACTGATACCGCAGATCGCGCATAGGCGGCTCTGTGGTAACATCCCTTTTTGATTATAAACACGGAGGATGCTTTTGTAGTTCTCCGTTTCTATATAAGACTCGAACTCTTCTTTTATGTTTTTGTATATTTCTTCCACATGGATGTTCAGACGGATACTCTCTACATGTTCGGTTAATTGCTCCACCGTCGTTATCTTGCGATCAACGGTAGTCTCCAGTTTTTTACGGACTTGATGTTTGGCATGAAGGATTACTTGCGAGTCCAGTTCTTTTTGGAAAAGACGTACTACGTTTTCTTTCACTTGCTTGAAAACATCGTCCGGATCTTTCATCAACCGTTTGGCGACCGTCTTGATCACATCCTCTATCATCAATAGGTTCTCCACTTCCGCTACGTCCGGTACATAAATATGTTGTTCCCGTAGATAGTTTATTTCTCCTTGTGTACGCCTATCACGATCTACGATACCTTTGCTATCTAATGTATGGAAGTCTTTCAGTTGGCCGAACGCTTTGGTTGTCTCGATTACTTTTTGGCAACCACCCATCGGTTTCACCAAATAATCGGGGAATATGAAGGGGTAAAGCTTACTGTCGATACTGTTCGTGTCGGTCCCTTCGATAAACAAGATCGGTTTCCGGCTGCCAAGTATTTCCATATATACTTCTTCCGGGAAACTTTCATTACTCTCGATCAACTCGTAATCCCATACGGAATGATCCGCGTCGTAAGAACGAATCCAGATCCGTTTGCTGTCGGAGCGGGAGGTGGCGAAATCAATGTCATGTGTGAGATAAACAAACGTACAGTCCGGACGTATCGCCTCAATCTCGTCCCAAAGCTGGTTCTTTATGGAGTTGTGGAGAAGGGTTTCCGGCTCTTCGATCACGAGCAAGGCGTTCGGGCATGCGCATAATGCGGCCCCAATCAAGTAGAACACCAGTTTCTCGCTATCGCTCATGCGTCCGGCGGTGTAGGAATTTGAATCACGCCCCGTGGATACAAGCTCGATAAATCCCGACTTTCGTATCAGACGATTATGCGGAAACATCTTTTCCCAGATCGCTTGTATAATATCTATCTTGGTGATCGGAGGATCTACTTCGTTATTAGTCTTGCAGGCTTCCTTGAAATTGACTGCCGCCTCGAACTCCTCGCTCTGGAGTTGCAAAATCAGTTTCTCGTATTCAGAAATACGTGGCATGAACAGTCGTTCTTTGATCATAGACTGTAAACGTGCGAATTCATTGGAGGCCGATAATTTAGATTCGTCATCGCTGATGAATAAGGCATGTATACCGGATATTCTTTTCGCTTGACCCGCATATCTCTCCAATAAATCTCTGCCAAAAGAGCTTTTTCCCGCACCGTTCGCTCCGATCACGACTAATATCTTCGTGTCTAGCATGATGGGATGTGTCACATTAACTTTCGTTGGGAGTGTTAGTTCCATACATGTTATTGATTAGGTTTTCAAAGATAAGCTTTTTCTTTGAAAGTTCGCACGAGACCTAAAAAATAAAGTGCCTTTTCCGAAACATCCTTAAAGACGGGAAAGGCACTTTTATTAAAACCTTAGCAGAGTTTTTTCTTATTTGCTCTTCTCCAAGATAACGCGAGCGAGGCGAGCTTGTATTTGCATTAATGTATTAACATCCTCGTTCTCGAAATTGATGTCAGCTACTTTTAAACTTCTTTTGGAAACTACCGGAGCCGATTTAGCAGCCATTAATTCTTGTACTAATTCATCTACTTGCTCTTTGATTTTCTCTGCCTTTTTTGAATAATCTACTGTACGTGCCATAGTTCTTTTGATATTTTATTTTATGAATACTATCGCAAAGATAATTACATTTTTATAATACACATAATAAAACGTAAATATTCTGTGCTATTTTTACGAAAAAGTCCGAGCTGCAATATTTTCGCAGCCCGGACTAGGTAATTATCGAGATGAATGTGTGTTATGCTTTTGTCGTATTCGTCTCGGATACGTCATTTTTTACTTCCCAATGGAACGGTTCGAATTCAGTGTTCGGATCTACCCAAGATGCTTTCTTAGACGCATAGATAATAAACGGTGCCGCAACGACAACAATTACACCGATGAAGAGAACGGCGAACCAAACCGTATTATTTCCTGTAGAAATCTGGCTAGGAGGAATGAAACTTAATACGAACGCTAATAAGGAACCACAGAATCCTAAACCTCCGATTAACCACATCAAGCCATTGCCACCTTTTCCGATACGGAAAGGACGACCTGCCTTTTTCATCTTATAACGTAATGCGATCGCTCCGGAGAACATCAACATATACATTATTAAATATAAGATCACCGTAAGCTGTGATAAGATCTGATAAAAGCTTTGTACGGATGGCATTACCACGAATAATAAGCTAAGAAGTGTAACAGCCGCTCCTTGGATATAAAGGATGTTTTTCTGTACGCCGATCTTATTGGTCTTCTGGAAGAACGGGGGCAGATAACCTGCTTTACCAACTGCGAATATACCTTTGGAAGGACCAGCGACCCATGTCAATACTCCTGCTAATACGCCAAATGCCAAAGCGATAGCGATAATTGGGGATAACCATGAGGCATGAATGTACTTGAAGTAATTGTCGAATCCCACTAATAAACTTTGCGTAAGATTGATGTCTTTCTCTGGGATAATAATACCCAACGCAAAAGTTCCTAGTACGAAGATTACAACGGTGATCAAGGCACCGATAAATACAGCTTTCGGATAGTTTTTAGAAGGATTGTCAACGTCTTTCACGTGAATACCGCCCATTTCCATACCTGCGTAAAAAAGGAAGATACTTGCGGCTAAGACTAAGTTGTCGAATTTACTGAAGTCGGGGAAGAAGTTACTGTGGAAATCCATATTGGAATGCCCGCCAGTCGCTAGGTATACGATACCTAAAATGATGAGTAACGCCGCTGGGATGATAGTACCTACCATACCTCCGATTTTCGCTACTTTTCCAACCCAACTCAATCCCTTTAGTGAGATAAATGTAGCCAGCCAATAAATAATTAACACGATCGCTAATGTGTAGTATTTGTTATTCGCCAGTAGCATATCTTCGGGATGATCCATACCGATGAAGGCGATGGATACGGCTCCAAAAGTTAATACTGTCGGATACCAGATCGTACTTTCAATCCATTGAACCCAGATAGCCAGAAAGCCTAGACGTTTTCCATAGGCCTCACCTACCCAACGGAATACACCACCTTGTTTGTCTTGGAACATTGCCGCTAATTCCGCTGCCACCAAAGAGGTCGGGATTAAGAATACGATTGCCGCGAATAAGTAATAGAAAGCCGAACTTAGTCCGTATACGGCTTCTGCTGGCAGTCCGCGTAAAGATACTACTGCCGTCACGTTCATGATTGCTAGGGTAAACACACCTAGCTTTACTGTCTTGTTGATATTTGCCATAGATTTATGTTTTAAAAATGAGAATTACTTCTCTCGTTTAAGTCTGAGTTTATAACAGCGAATCAAAGAAGATGTTTTGTTTTTGCTACGTAAAACTTGGTTAATTAACACATTTCGCTGTTTAAACAAATGGTATATGAGGTTTGTTGTCATAAACCAAAATGAAAAGGATTATAATTAAATAAATAGTAACGCTTATGAAAATGGCCGTATTTGATTTCGCATTGAGAAAGAAGGGAGTATATGGTGTGTTACATATCATTATACTATTGTTGTCGCTGTTCTTGGTTATCAGTATCTCCATCGATACATTTAAGAATATTCCCTTTTACACGCAAACTTCTTATAAGAAGATTCAATTATGGATCTGTTTGTTTTTTCTTTTCGATTTTGTTTTGGAATTTTTCCTGTCGAAAGATAAATTACGTTATTTGCGAACGCACTTTATTTTCTTGCTCGTAGCGATCCCTTACCAAAATATAATAGAATATTATCATATTATCACCTCACCCGAGCTTAGTTATTTCTTACGTTTCGTTCCTTTGGTACGGGGTGGGTATGCGTTGGCGATCGTGGTGGGATGGTTGTCGTACAATAAGGCGTCGGGCTTGTTTGTCTCTTACTTGACGATGTTGCTGGCCACGGTTTATTTCTCAAGTCTTATATTTTTTGTCTTGGAGCACAAGGTGAACCCGTTGGTGGCTAATTATGGGGACGCTCTATGGTGGGCGTTTATGGATGTGACAACGGTTGGCTCTAACATATCCGCTATTACGGTTACGGGGCGAGTCCTTTCGGTCGTATTGGCTGCTTTGGGCATGATGATGTTTCCAATATTTACGGTATATGTGACAAGCCTTGTCCAAAAAAGTAACGAGGAGAAAAAAAGGTTTTATGAGAACATGCAGGCTCCTTCTCCCCAGCCAGAGGTGAAGGATAAATAGAAACTCTAGTTCCTACAGTGGATACTGCGAGGTCTTCCCGTAGGGAACAAACAGGCTGGAGGAAGTGGCGGAGATTACACTATGATTTGCTGGAAAGTTTGATTGGCTTCTGTTTTTTTCGTATCTTTACGGCCCCTAAAACCAGATAGGTAAAAGATGATAAAAGATAAGCAGGCATTGGAAGGCGGGCGCATATCCATACTTGGCGCACGTGTTCATAATCTGAAGAATATAGATGTAGAGATTCCGAGGAATAAGTTGACGGTGATTACCGGCATGAGTGGTAGCGGCAAGTCCTCATTGGCGTTCGATACGATTTTCGCCGAGGGACAAAGGCGGTATGTGGAGACATTCTCGGCTTACGCCCGGAATTTCTTAGGGAATATGGAGAGACCCGATGTGGATAAGATAACGGGCCTGAGTCCGGTTATCTCCATTGAGCAAAAGACAACCAATAAGAATCCTCGTTCCACTGTCGGTACGACTACCGAGATCTATGACTTTTTCCGTTTGCTTTACGCTAGGGCGGGAGAGGCCTATTCCTATTTGAGCGGGGAGAAGATGGTGAAATATACCGAGGATCAAGTCTTACGGCTGATCTTGGATGAGTACAACGGGAAAAAAACGTATCTCTTGGCTCCGTTGGTCCGTAATCGTAAGGGGCACTATAAGGAACTTTTCGAGCAGATACGTAAAAAAGGATATCTGAACGTCCGTGTCGATGGCGAGTTGAAAGAGATCTTCCATGGGATGAAGCTGGATCGTTATAAGATGCACAGCATCGAGGTAGTGATCGATAAGATGATTGTCTCCGAGGCAGACGAGCGTCGTTTGAAAGAGAGCTTGAAGATCGCCATGAAGCAAGGCGATGGCCTTGTGCTGATACTGGATGCCGAGACTAACGAGGTTCGCCATTATAGTCGTCGCTTGATGGACCCGGTGACCGGATTGTCTTACAGTGAGCCGGCTCCGCATAATTTCTCGTTCAACTCCCCTCAAGGAGCGTGTCCGAAATGTAAAGGCTTAGGACAGGTCAATTTGTTGGATATGGACAAGATCGTTCCCGATCCATCCTTAAGTATATATAGCGGTGGCATCGTCGCTTTGGGTAAGTATAAGAATTCGTTGATATTTTGGCAGATCGAGGCGCTTTGCCAAAAGCATGGCGTGACGATCAAGACGCCTATACGGGATATTCCCGAGGAGGCGATGGACGAGATCATGAATGGTACGGATGAGCGGTTGCAGATCAAGAATGACTCGTTAGGATCGTCTAACTATTTCTTGTCGTATGAGGGAGTCGCCAAGTATATCTTGATGCAACAGGAGAGCGAGGCATCCGCCTCGGCGCAGAAATGGGCGGGACAATTCATCAAGATGGCCACTTGTCCGGAATGTAACGGCTGGCGGTTGAATAAGGAGGCGTTGAGCTACCGGATAGCGGGAAAGAATATCGCCGAGTTGTCGGCCATGGATATCTCGGAATTATACGAGTGGCTGGAGGGTATCGAGGAGAAGCTGGACCCGAAACAGCTTCGGATCGCTACGGAGATATTGAAGGAGATACGCTCCCGCCTGCGCTTCTTGCTGGATGTGGGATTGGATTATCTTTCCATGAACCGGGGTTCCGCTACCTTGTCTGGTGGCGAGAGCCAGCGTATCCGTTTGGCTACCCAGATCGGAAGCCAATTGGTGAATGTACTTTATATATTGGATGAGCCGAGTATCGGTTTGCACCAGCGGGACAACGTCCGTCTGATTAACTCTTTGAAGCAATTGCGTGATACGGGAAACTCCGTGATCGTCGTGGAGCATGATAAGGATATGATGCTGAGTGCCGATTACGTGGTGGATATGGGGCCTAAAGCGGGCCGTCTGGGTGGTGAGGTCGTCTTTGAGGGAACGCCCAAGGAGATGTTGCGTGTAGATACCTTGACCTCTTCCTATCTGAATGGAAACACGGAGATAGCCGTTCCTGCCGAGCGTCGGAAAGGCAACGGGCAGTTTATTACGATCAAGGGAGCCAGTGGCAATAACCTGAAGCATGTGGACGTGTCTTTTCCCTTGGGTACGCTTATTTGCGTCACGGGTGTGTCGGGTAGCGGAAAGTCTACCTTGATAAATCGCACGCTGCAACCGATCTTGAGCCAGCATTTCTATCACTCGCTGGAAGACCCCTTGGCATACGACGTCATCGAGGGAATCGAGCATGTCGATAAGATCGTGAATGTGGATCAATCTCCGATCGGTCGTTCCCCCCGGAGCAACCCGGCTACCTATACGGGGGTATTCTCGGATATCCGGAATCTGTTCGTGGAACTTCCGGAATCGAAGGTGAGAGGGTATAAACCGGGACGTTTCTCTTTTAACGTATCGGGCGGACGGTGCGAGACCTGTAAGGGAAATGGCTATAAGACGATCGAGATGAATTTCCTACCGGACGTGCTGGTGCCTTGCGAGGATTGTCACGGCAAGCGATATAACCGGGAAACCCTAGAGGTTCGTTTTCGTGGGAAATCAATTGCGGATATCTTGGATATGACGATTAATATGGCAGTGGAGTTCTTCGAGAATATCCCGACGATCTTATCCAAGATCAAGGTCCTGCAAGATGTAGGTCTGGGATATATCAAGTTGGGGCAACCCTCTACTACCTTATCCGGTGGCGAGAGCCAACGTGTCAAGCTGGCTACCGAGCTGGCGAAGCGGGATACGGGAAAGACGCTTTATGTATTGGATGAACCTACCACCGGTCTGCACTTCGAGGATATCCGGGTCTTGCTGGGGGTATTGAACAAGTTGGTGGATAAAGGCAACACGATCATCGTTATCGAACATAACCTCGATGTTATCAAAAGCGCCGATTACTTGATCGATATGGGCCCCGAGGGCGGTCGCCGTGGAGGTAACGTCCTTTTCACAGGGACTCCGGAGGCTTTAGCGAAGAGTGGCGTCGGGTTTACGGCTCCGTTCTTGAAAGAAGAGTTAGATATAGCAAATAAGAAAAAATGAAGAATCCTATACAAATGATCAAGCAGTGCGTGGAGAAGGAGGAACCTTACTTCGTGCTGAGAGGGCAGGACGTATGTGCGTTGGCTGCCATAGAGACCTATTATGAGGAGGTGAGGAATAAGGTGAAAGATCCTTATTTCATCGAGGAGATCGAAGAGATCATGAAAGATTTCCGGGCGTACCGGGAGGAAGTGTCTAACACTAAAATACCGGATTGATTTATGGCAGACGACAGTTACAAGACCATCAAGCAAGTAGCCGAGGGATATTATACCGAGAAGCGCAGCCGCTTTATCTCGTATGCTATCCCCGTGCGTACGGTAGAAGAGGTGAAGGAGCAACTGGAGAAATACCGTAAACAATATTATGATGCCCGCCATGTATGCTGGGCGTATATGTTAGGTCCAGAGCGGCAGACGTTCCGGGCCAACGATGACGGGGAGCCTTCTTCCACGGCCGGGAAACCGATCCTCGGACAGATCAACTCGAATGAGCTGACCGATTTATTGATTGTCGTAGTACGTTACTTTGGTGGAATCGAGTTAGGAACCAGCGGGCTGATCGTCGCTTATCGCACGGCCGCCGCCGAGGCTATCGCCGCCGCAGAGATCGAGGAACGTACGGTAGACGAGGACATCACGGTCGTTTTCGAATACCCATACCTGAACGGGATCATGCGTATCGTAAAAGAGGATAACCCCGCTATCATCTCACAGAAGTTCGAGATGGATTGCGAGATGACGCTTCGTATCCGTAAAGGGGAGGCCGAACGCCTCAAGAATCGCTTGTTAAAGGTTGAGACCGCTTATCTAAAAGAGTAGCAAGCGATCAACTAATTCAATTTTCAATTGTTTTTTGTAGAGACAAGGCTCATGAGGAACCCTGCCCCTGCATTTTATTGTGTAAATATTAATATAGTTTTATCTGAATGAAAAAAGTTCTTTTATTCTCTTTTTTTCTAGTGTTGGGTTTGGTCGTGTCGCAAATGCTTCCCGCTATGGTGGGGGAACAGTATTCGCTGGTAAAGACGATCTCTAATACATTTTTGTTTATTTGCCTTGCGTTTATCATGATTAATGTGGGGCGTGAGTTCGAGATTGATAAGACCCGGTGGAAGTCTTATACCGAAGATTATTTCATAGCGATGGCTACGGCTGCGTTTCCGTGGATATTCGTGGCTTTATATTATATGTTTGTCTTGCTTCCGGGCGATTTATGGGGAAGTTGGGACGCTTGGAAGGAGAACCTGTTGCTAAGCCGGTTCGCCGCGCCTACCTCGGCGGGTATCTTGTTTACGATGTTGGCCGCCGCCGGGCTAAAAGCCTCTTGGGTGTATAAGAAGGTACAGGTATTGGCGATCTTCGACGACTTGGATACGATCCTGTTGATGATCCCGTTGCAAATCATGATGATCGGCTTGCGCTGGCAATTGGGAGTCATTATTCTGGTTGTGGTATTGCTCTTGATTCTGGGTTGGAAGAAAATGGGATATTATAATGTACGTCAAGACTGGAAAGCCATCTTGTTCTATGCTGTCGTGACGTTTGGTATCACGCAAGTGATTTATCTGGTATCGAAACATATGTACGGGGAGGAGGCTAGCATCCATATCGAGGTACTTTTACCTGCGTTTGTCGTAGGTATGATCATGCGGCATAAGCATATCGATACCAAGATCGAGCATCAAGTGTCCGATTTTATCTCTTATCTCTTTATGTTCCTTGTCGGAGTGAGCATGCCGGTGTTTATGGGCGTGGATTTCGCTCAGCAAGCGGCGGAAGTAACTACGGTGACAGGTTCCCAGCCGATGATGTCATGGTCGATGATCGCTTTACACGTCGTAATCGTCTCATTCTTATCCAATATCGGTAAACTATTTCCTTTGTTTTTCTACCGTGACCGGATGAAACGGGAGCGTTTGGCGCTGTCTATCGGTATGTTTACCCGTGGAGAGGTAGGAGCCGGCGTTATTTTCATAGCCTTGGGATATGGATTAGGTGGCCCTATGTTGATAATTTCTGTGTTAACTATTGTGTTTAATTTAATTTTAACTGGTATCTTTGTCATCTGGGTAGAGAAACTCACACGCAGCGCTTATAACCTGGAGCAAGCAGGAAAAGCCAAAGCTGTCAATTAATAGAAAAAACACTTGAAGGTATTTCAAGATGATATCCCGTTTCCCTCTTGGGAGGGAAAGGGAATAGTCATAGTACGATCAATTGTTGAAGACCTTCATCTAACTTATTATTTATGGACCGTACGATTAATGTTATCCTTAAACCGTTGCGTCGCTTCGCTATACAGAAGCCGAACGCTAGTCTTTTATTGTTTGCCGCTACCATCGTTGCTATGGTCTTGGCCAATTCGCCTTGGGCAGATAGGTATCACCAGTTATTAGCTTTTCCAATCGATCTGCAAGCCGGGCAGTTTAACTTCTTCGCGCATCATGGCGAGACTATGTCTATGCTGGCTTTCGTGAACGACGCCCTTATGGCGGTTTTCTTTTTCGTGATCGGTCTGGAGATCAAGCAAGAGGTATTGATCGGTGAGTTGAGTTCCGTGCGGAAGGCGCTATTGCCTATTATCGCCGCCTGTGGTGGAATGATCGTGCCGGTCTTATTTTATATGTTAGTATGTAATACGCCTCCCGAGGTAAACGGGGCGGCTATTCCGATGGCTACGGATATCGCTTTCGCCTTGGCCGTATTGGGCTTGTTGGGGAAGCGAGTGCCGTTGAGCATGCGTATCTTCTTGACCGCCTTGGCTGTGGTGGATGATATTGGAGGTATCATAATTATCGCCCTGTTTTATAGCGGGCATATCGCTTTCGAGCCTTTGTTGATATCCCTGATAGTCCTCGCTTTGTTGTATGTGGGAGGAAAGTTCCGGGTACACAACCGATTGTTTTTCTATATCGGTGGCTTTATCGTTTGGTTGCTATTTCTGGAGTCAGGAATCCATCCGACAATCGCCGGCGTGTTGATCGCCTTTACGGTTCCTGCCCGTCCGGTTGTTAAGCTAGATGATTTCACGTGTGATATGACCGGGTATTTGAATATGCTGGACTATACCGAGGTTCGTCAGTCCCGTAAAGCGGAAGTGCTTACGCCTACACAAATTCAGGTATTGAATAACATCCATACGTTGGCGGATAAAACGATCAGTCCGTTGCAGACCATCGCTGATAAGTTGCATCCTTTGGTAAACTATGTGATACTTCCTTTATTCGCTTTCGTGAATGCCGGTGTGACATTCGGGGATATCCAACCCCAGACATTAGTTAATGTTCCGTTGGCAGTGTTCGTGGGCCTATTTGTAGGAAAGACATTAGGTATATTCTCTTTCTCTTACTTGTTCGCGTGTACGCCATTTGCCTCCATGCCTACAGGCATGAGCAAGCGTAATTTATTTGGAGTATCCATGTTGGGAGGAATCGGTTTCACGGTCGCTTTGTTTATAGCGAATCTTTCCTTTGACGGTAGTACGGCGGCGGGTGCCGATCTCTTGAATCAGGCGAAGCTGGGTGTATTCACGGGATCGTTTATATCCGGTCTTTGCGGTTATCTGGTATTGAAATGGGTTTTACCTAAAGAAAAAGTGGAAACGATCTAAATAAAAAGGCAGTCCGCAATGGACTGCCTTTTACATTATATTATGCCGTAACTAAAGTTTCGTGAGATCTTGTTGCCATGTAATATATGATTTGATAATTGAGCACGCCTTCTTAAACCTCTTTGGATTTGTTGAATAGCGAGCCGATCCATAATAACAAAATAGCTCCGACCGTAGAGGTTATCAAGCTCCCTAAGATACCACCGGCTGATATGCCTAGTAAACTGAATACCCAGCCACCCAATACACCTCCAATAATACCTAGGATCAAATTAACAATGATCCCGAAACCTCCTCCACGCATAATCTTACCAGCCAGATAGCCGGCAACGATACCGATGATAATAGACCAAATAAATCCCATAACGAATAGTTTTATATTTTATTTAAAAGTTCTGATGCTTTGTATTTAAACACATCCGAAAAGTCTTTGGTTGCGCTTTGTATCTCTTTTTAACGAATCATTCCAAAAGATCTAGCGAATCTATGAAGGATTCATAGACGGGATGGTTCAATTGAAAGACAATCGCTTCGAAAGGACGGAGCGTGATATCTTTTTGAGGCGCCATATGACTTCGGGCCCCGTAATTGTCCAATAGGACGTGTGCGTTACTCATATCTATCCCCGGAGTGGAGATTGCCGCCTTGGGGGAGAAATTGAGCATAATCAGATAAGTGTCGGCCCCAGTCTTGCGTAAGAAGGTATAGGATTGGGGATTCTCCGCATCCAGCAAATGATAACTGCCATAAATCAAACTCGGATTCTCCTTACGGAAGCTGACTACTTTCTTAAAATAATTAAGTATGGAGGTCGGATCTTTTTCTTCGTCCGTTACGTTTATCCAAGTATAATCTGGATTTACCTTTAACCAAGGGGTTCCTGCCGTAAATCCCGCTTCCGGCGAGCGATCCCATTGGAAAGGAGTGCGGGCGTTGTCTCGTCCGGTCTCTTTCTGTTCGTCCAATACCGCCTGCGGATCTTTACCCTCTGCTTTCGCTTTCTTATAGCGGTTGATCGTATCGATATCGTTATAATTCTCGATACGGTCGAACCGAATGTTACGCATACCTATCTCGTCCCCGGCGAACCAATAAGGCGTTCCTTTCATCGTAAGCAGAAAAGTAATAAGCATCTTGGCGGACAAGGCCCTGAACTCATCCTTATCGCTACCAAAGCGACTGACCATACGGGGCTGGTCATGATTACCCAAGTAGATCGAGGGCCAACCCTTATCTACCGCCTTATCCCATTCCGTAAACATCTTCTTTAGGGCGATCAAGCTATAGTCTATACCGGATTCCGGATTGTCCGGTAGGGTTGTATTCCGGATGCGGGCGGCGTCGAAATGATAAAGCATATTCAACTCTTCCCGGGCCGGATCGACAAATTTAGCGACATCATCTACCATCACGGCCGAACCTTCTCCAACACTCATACAATCGTATTTGCTTAATACCTGCCGATTCATCTCGTGAAGATAGAGGTGTAGGCGAGGCTCTTTGGCATAGAAAGAAAAGATATCCGGATATTTCTTGGAATCTATGAGAGGGAATGAGGGATCTTTGGCGATAAGAGAGATGGAATCCATGCGAAAACCGTCTATCCCTTTATCGAACCAGAAGCGCATCATATCGAAAATCTCTTGGCGTACCTCCGGGTTCTCCCAATTTAAGTCGGGTTGTTTCCGGGAGAAATAATGCAGGTAATACGAGTCGGTTGACTTGTTATACATCCAAGCGTTGCCTTCCTCGTCGAAATAGCTGAGGCGCAAGGGAGGCTCACCTTTCTCGGCCGGCCACCAATGGTAATAATTATAATAGGGATTATGTCTGGATTTACGGGCTTCCTCGAACCAAGGATGCTCGTCGCTGGTATGGTTTACTACCAAGTCCAGTACCAGTCGCATCCCCCGTTTATGAATCTCTTTCAGGAGGCGGTCGAAATCTTCCATCGTACCGAATTCCCGCATGATTTCCCGATAGTCGCTGATGTCGTAGCCATTATCATCGTTGGGAGAGAGAAAGATCGGGTTTAACCAGATGATATCCACACCCAAGCTTTGTATATAATCCAAGCGGGAGGTAATACCGTTTAAGTCACCGATTCCGTCGCCATCGCTGTCTTGAAAGCTACGGGGATAGATTTGATATATAATCGCTTCTTTCCACCAAGTCTTTTGAATGTCCTTTTGACCGGACGTACTCTCTGTAACATGCTTTGAATCCATCTTATTATTCTTTAGTTTTTTACTATAACAAAAGGAGGTGGTGGTTAGTTTCAGCAACTTATGACGCTTGAGAAGTGTTGTTTTATCAACAAATAGAAGAAACATATGGAAAATGGAGTAATGATGCAGTATTTCGAATGGAATCTGCCGAACGATGGAATGCTGTGGAAACGGCTGAAGGATGATGCCTCGCATTTACATGAGATCGGGATCAGCGCCGTATGGATTCCACCCGCTTACAAAGGCCATGAGCAAGCGGACGAGGGGTATGGAACCTATGATCTATATGATTTGGGGGAGTTTGACCAAAAAGGGACCATACGTACCAAGTATGGAACTAAGCAGGAACTTCAAGAAATGATCGAGGAACTTCACCGGAACCAGATTGGCGTATATCTGGATGCCGTGATGAACCATAAGGCGGGAGCCGATTATACCGAGTGGTTTATGGCGCAAGAGGTAGATCCTGGGCAACGGGAAAACGCTACCAGCGAACCCCATGAGATAGAGGGCTGGACCGGCTTCGACTTCCCGGGGCGTGGCAATATGTATTCTAATTTTAAATGGCATTGGTTTCATTTCTCCGGGACGGACTATGATGTATCCCGCAAGAAGGAAGGTATATTCCAGATTCTGGGAGAGGGAAAACATTGGAGTGAGGGAGTCGATGATGAGAATGGAAATTACGACTATCTCATGTTCGCCGATCTGGATTTCGATAACCCCGAAGTCGTGCGTGAGATGCAGGACTGGGGGATCTGGGTATCGAACGAACTAAACTTGGACGGTATGCGCCTTGATGCGATCAAGCATATGAACGACCAGTTTATCAAGCATTTTCTGGAGGCGGTGAGAGCGGATCGGGGAGAGGGTTTCTACGCTGTCGGGGAATATTGGAAAAACGATACCGAATCGTTGGAGGCTTACCTGTCGCAAGTAGAATATAACGTGGATTTGTTTGACGTAGCCTTACATTATAACTTGAATGAGGCTTCCGAGAAAGGTCGTGACTATGATTTACGCGATCTATTAAAAGGGACCTTGGTCGAGATATGCCCGGATCAAGCCGTCACCTTCGTGGATAACCATGATTCCCAGAAAAACAGTTCTTTGGAGTCGCAGGTGAAGGATTGGTTCAAACCTTCCGCCTACGGTTTGATCCTGTTGATGAAGAAAGGGTATCCGTGTATCTTTTATGGGGATTATTATGGCGTAAAAGGAAAGAAATCTCCCCATCGTAAGGTATTGGATATGCTATTGCGTGCCCGGAAAGAATATGCGTACGGGGAAGAGGTGGATTATTTTGATCATCCGAACACGATCGGCTTCGTACGCTTGGGAGATCCGGGACATGCTGATTCGGGCTTGGCGGTGGTTATCTCGAACGGGGAAGATGGAGAGAAAACAATGTCTGTGGGGGAGAACCGGAAAGGCGAGGTATGGCATGAGATCACAGGCTCGGTAAAAGATACCGTGGCGATTGATGAGGAAGGGAAAGGCCGTTTCCTTGTCAAGGGAGGCAAATTGGCTGTTTGGGTCAAGGCTTAACGGATGCTTTACTTGACCTCGAATTGTATTTTCTTCTGGTTCCCCTCGTTGTCGATGAGAGTAAGGAGATGTTTTCCTTGGCCGACGGAGCAACTGATCTGGTGATTCTCGGTGGTCTCTCCCAGATAGCTTTCGTCCAGATGCCAGTAAATCGTAGCGTCACGGCGGGCGTGGGCGGCCTTGAAGATAAATTTCTCGGACTTTCCGGAAAAGCCTTTCGGAAGGTAGAGAATGGCGTTATGCTCGGGATAGATCAGTTCGATCTGGCGGTTCAGGTCTTGCCCGCAGCCGGGTTTTACCGGAGGGAGCGGGATATAATCGATGTGATAGTTGCGGTAGTAATACTCCTGTGCGGGAGGAAGCACGAACCACGGGCGGCTGATCATCCGGTCGACAGACTCGCAGGAACTATTGACCCTGTACCGTCCGTCCGCCGATAGATGCACGAGCTTATGGTAGGGGCAAATCCCCGTGTTATTGCCGGACAGCGGCATGTATAAGGTGTCCGTTTGCTCGCAGTAGGGCGAGGCTTTATGTCCGCTGTTCCGGCAGATCGCCATGGGAAGCGTCTCATCGTAGGGCAGGTCGAACCATTCTCCACCGGGCAATAGGGAAAAGAGATCGAAAAGGACCGGGGCGGCGTTGCCGACACCCGTAAGTCCCGGACGGCCCTCGCCGGAAGCGTTACCGGCCCATACGCCGACGACGTAGCGGGGAGTCGTGCCGATCGCCCAAGCGTCTCGTCCCCCGTAACTCGTCCCGGTCTTCCATGCGATCCGCTTCATCGACTCGAATTGTTGCCAGTCGGCCTCTTCCTCGGGACGGTTCAGGGCGGACATCGCCTCGAACGTGTACCACAGGGCTGCGGAGGAAAGGAGCGCTTTATCGGTGAGCCGGCTATCGGTAAGGGAACGGATGGGTTCCTTCCTCTCCGCCGGAAAGGGAGTCAGCGGATGGATGTCCGCCGGATTATAGCGTCCGTTGTAAGTACGGTAATGTTTAAGCACACGAGACATGGAGGCATACATACCGGAAAGATCCCATAAGGTTCCCTCGGCCCCTCCCAAGATCAAGGAAGCCCCGTAATGTTCCTCGGAGAAACGTAAGGTAGTCATTCCCCACGATTTCAGCAAAGACATAAAGCGTCCGGTATTATACTGGGAGAGCATACGCACCAAGGGCACGTTCAAGGAGCGCTCTATGGCTACATGGGCCGGTACCGCCCCGTAGAATGTCTTGTTATAATTATGGGGGGAGAAGCCATTTATATTCAAGGGTACGTCCGATACCAGCATAGAGGGGAGCAACAGCCCGTCGTGCAGCATACCGGCATACAGGAAGGGCTTGAGGATGCTTCCCGTGCTGCGGGGCGAGGTGATGATGTCCACTTGGTTCCCCTGCCGCTCGTCGGCCGGATAGGTAGCATTTCCGGCGTAGGCCAATACCTCCCCGGTCTCCACGTCCGCTACGATCGCCGCCAGATTATAGATATGGTTGGAACTGTATTCACGGGCATAACGGTTTACGAGGGCCTGTGTCTGCCGTTGCAGGGCTTGGCGGACGGAGGTTTGGATGCGTTGTCCCGGTTGTTCCGCGGCTAGTCTCTCCAACAGATGCGGGGCATCATTAGGTAAAGGGAGAGGGGCTTCGGGAAGTGGCTCCATGCAGGCCAGCTCGTATTCGGTCTCCTCCAATACACCTTTCTTTTGAAGGGAAGCCAATAAGCGATCCCGCTTCTCCTTCAGTTGTTTCCGGTTTCTCCCGGGGTGGATCAAGGCGGGGGAGTTGGGAAGAACTGCGAGCGTGGCGCTCTCGGCCCACGATAGCTCGGAGGCGCTTCGCCCAAAATAACGCCATGCGGCGGTCTCCAGCCCGATCACGTTTCCCCCGAAGGGAGCGTGCGAGGCATAGAGGTTCAGTATCTCTTGTTTGCTATGGGTGGTTTCCAGAAAGAGCGCCCAGCACATCTCGATCGTTTTCTCGTAGAAGGTCCGATCTTGGTTCCCTCTCGCTATGCGTGCCAATTGCATGGTCAAGGTGCTTCCTCCGCTCACCACACGCCCCGCTTTCCCGTTCAAGCGGATCGCCCGGAAGATGGCGGCGAGGTCTATACCGGGATGGTAAAAGAACCGTTTATCCTCATACGTGAGCAAGCAATCCACGAATTTATTAGGCAAGCTATCCGCCGCCGGGAAACGCCATTGCCCGTCCGGTGCGATACGTGCGCCTAAAAGCTCGCCCTCGGCCGAATATAATAAGGTAGAGCAGGGGGCGGGAAATAATTGCCGGGGCACGATGCCATACATGACACACCACGCCGCCACGCCGATCCCCAAGAGGGATGCGAGGAGGCGCCATGGCACTCGTCCCGGCCTCGGTAATAGCGACTTGGATAGATGGCTGAGGCATCTGCCAGTACTCCGTAGGAAGTACTGTAGTACTGTGCGCAAAGTACTGCGGTACTCCTTACGAAGTACTGCGGTACTGTCCGGCTGAGTATTGCGGTACTTTATAAGGAGTACTGCCTCAATCATACCAATTGACACTCTCCTCATAATGATCGAACCTTAGCTCTTCCGTCACTCCGACTCTTCGCAAGGCGTTTAGCACGATCCTTTGCTCTTTAGGTGAGAGTGGAAATTCGCCCCTTCGCCGCTCGAAGTAGGGGTTACGTCCGAAATGGGACATGAGTATCGACATGAATTGCTGGTATTGCGCCGGGAACATCCGGCTCTGCATCCCGGTGAAGCCCCGTGCGTAGGTGACGGGAGCGGAGTCTCGGAAGTAGGGGCAAGCCTCATCCCGGGTACAGAGGGTGGGGTTCAGCAGCCGTAATACGGTTGCCGGTTGTTCGATGAGCGGCCGGTAGGCGATCTGGTGCAGGCACTTTCCGGCCCGAGGGCAATCTTGTTGCTGGCAGACGGCGTAGTCGATGGGGATTTCCTTGTGCAGTTTCTTGGGCATGATGTTGCTATTTATGTATTATCGGGATTGAAATCTGTCGGGAACAAGGTCTCGCTATCGAAACGGTCAAAATCCGATTGGAAGAGACGGTCTTGAATGACCCGATACTTCTCGAACTCGGCTTCTGCGAAAGCTTTGGCTAATTCGGTTGTCACCTTGCCGGCGTTGGTCAATAAGTCATTACCTCCGGCTTCGAGTATCAGGTCGATACGTTTTGCCCAGTCTTCCATGGTCATGGGTATATGTCGTTTAGCCATCCGCTCTGCCATATCCAGAACTGCGTTGACTAAATGTCCCATGTCGTCCAACTCCATCTCGTTAAGGTAGTTCTTGGCAATGGCCACATCTGTTTTTACGATCTTCCCTTTAGGCGCATTTTCCCATGTGGTCAGTCCCATATGTTCTTTTTCCGAGTTGGCTCGGTTCACGATTAACTCGGCGGCGGTATGACCGTGTACGGCATAATGTATCTTATTTTGTACCTTTTGGAAAAAGAGGCGGGTAGTTGGTGCGTCACGATTATAGTCAATAGCGGTAGCATAGATATCGGTCAACTTTTGGTAAAAGCGACGTTCGCTTAACCGTATCTCCCGTATCTCGGCTAGTAGATGTTCAAAATAATCTTCACCGATGAAAGAGCCGTTCTCCATACGCTTCTTGTCTATCACATAACCACGGATAGCGAATTGCCGGATGACCGATGTGCACCATTGGCGAAATTGTGTAGCACGAACGCTGTTTACACGATAACCGACAGAAATGATCGCATCAAGGTTATAAAACAATGTTTTTCGGGATACTTGCCGTCCGCCCTCGGTTTGAACAACCGAGAAAAACTCGGTAGTTGAATCTTTCCGTAATTCACCGGATGTAAAGATGTTCTTTAGGTGTAATCCGATATTGTCTGTAGAGCAGTCAAACAGGGTAGACATCGCTTTCTGCGTGCACCAGATGGTTTCGTCATGATACATTACCTGTATGCCATCTTCCTTGCCTTCTAGCATGAAAATAAGGAATTCCGCCGTGCTATTTCGAATTTCGAATTTCTTCGCCATATACTATTCTTTCCTCTTGTTTAGCGACTCCTGTACTTCTTTGGTGGCATACAGGTCGCTCCATATTTAAGACAAATGTACGAAAAATATCAGTTTGTCTGAAAGTATAGGAGAGAAATCCTTCTATTTATGTACATTTGTGGATTAACCATTTAAACATTCATGTGTATGATACGGTCTATCGGTTTATTCTGCGTACTTTGTCTCTTGTCTCTCTTGACAAGTTGTCATACGACAAGCTCCACGGATCAAGATCTTCCTCCTTATAATCCGAACGTGGAGGCGTTCACTACCGGGAAGATTTCCCGGTATTCTCCCGTTTACTTGATCTTTAATCAAGAGATCCCGGCGGAGCGGTTAAAGGCGGACCGATTGGGGAAACTCGTGCGCCTCAAGCCCGATGTGCCGGGACGATGGGCTTTCGAGAATAACCGGACGTTGGTATTCAAGCCGGAGAAAGGCTTTGAGCGAAACACCTCTTATCAGGTGAACGTCGATTTGTCCGAATGGTTTGAGGCGGAAGGTAAGGATAAGCGGTTCGCTTTCGGTTTTACCACGCTCCCTTTAGCTCTTCGGGGGAATCTGGAGTCGATGGATATCAACAAGAAAAACGAGAATGGGTACGATCTGACAGCCGTACTTTTCACGCCGGATAAGGAATCTCCGGGGACCGTGGAGTCGTTGGTGGATTTCTCGGAGAAGGTAGACGCTACTTGGCAACACAGCCCGGATGGGAAGAAACATGAGGTAGCCTTGACCAATGTTCCCGCCGGGATGGAGGGGGAACGGACACTTAGGCTTTCTGTCTCTTCTAATAAACTAGGCGTGGAAAAGGCCGATGTAGTGACGGTGAACATTCCGGATCAGAATGATTTCTCTGTATACGACGTGGTATATGTATCTGAGCCGGAATGCTACGTGGAGGTCGCTTTCACGAAATTATTGGACTCGGCCCAAGATATGAGAGGCTTGGCTTTTATCGCCGGAAATACCTCGGAGACCGTAAACGTGGATGGCAATAAGCTACGCCTATATCCGGACGCCGACTTGCGGGAGAAGGGTGCGATGAACATCCATCTGAACCAAGGCATCCGTAGTAAGAGCGGCTTGAACCTAAAAGAGGCCGTCGTGCGTCAAGTGGTAGCCAACGAGCAGAAACCTAACGTCCGTTTTATCGGGAAAGGAGTGATCATCCCGCAATCCACGCAATTATCCGTTCCTTTCCAAGCGATTTATTTGCGAGGGGTTACGGTGAGCGTTATCAAAATATTGGAGCAGAATATCGGTCAGTTCCTGCAATCGAACAACTTGGATGAGTCCGGGGAGTTAATGCGTGTCGGGCGCTTGATCGCCCGTAAGACGATCTTCTTGGATGAGGAGGGTCTTGACCTGTCCCGGTGGAATACGTTCGCGGTCGATTTAAAGCGGTTGATCGAGCCGGAACCGGGCGCTATCTACCGTCTGGAGCTTTCGTTTGACCGGCCTTTGTCTGTTTATCCTTGCGGGAATGATACGGTGGTCCTCTCGAAGGAACAGATCTTGGCCTCGGATGAGATCCGTTTCAAGGAAGAGTCCGCCCGTTTTGACGAGGGAGGGTATTACTATTATCGCCAATATGATTGGTCTGATTATAATTGGGAGAAACGGAGTGATCCTTGCTCGGACAGTTATTATTTTAATAAGGTGGAGGGAAAGAATGTCTTGGCTACTAATTTAGGACTGGTCGCCATGCTGGGGCAGGATAATGATATGACCGTGTTGGTGCATAATATACAGAATACGGAGCCGGAGCGAGGAGTTACGGTTACCGCCTATAATTACCAACACCAAGCGTTGGCCTCGGGCACGACCGATGACAAGGGACAGGTACGGCTGGATCTCTCCTCGGGACGTCCGTTCTACCTGATCGCCTCACAGGGAACCCAACGTTCCTATCTGCGGGTGGATAACGGATCGGCTCTCTCGCTCAGCTCGTTCGATGTATCGGGCGAGGTAGTCCAGAAAGGGATCAAGGGCTTTATCTATGGCGAGCGGGGCGTATGGCGTCCGGGTGACACGTTGCATCTGGGCTTTATGCTGAACGACCGGGCGAAGCAATTGCCGGCAGAGCATCCGGTGGTGATGGAGCTGTACAACCCGTTAGGGCAAATGTATGCCCGTAAGACACAGACCCGTGGCGAGCTGGGGCTTTATGTCTTCGATTTCGTTACCGAGGCGGATGCCCCCACGGGTGCGTGGAATGTGAAGGCGCAAGTGGGTGGGGTCTCTTTCTCGAAGCGCTTACGCATCGAGTCCATCAAGCCGAACCGCCTGAAGATCGCCTTATCCATGCCGGAGAAGACCTTGTTGCGTGGTGAGCCTATGGATGCCCGCCTGCATGTGGAATGGCTGCAAGGAGCTATTGCCCGTAACTTGAAATATGATATACAAGGTACCTTTATCGCCACCCCGACTACCTTCGAGGGGTATAAGGGGTTCTATTTCGACGATCCTTCCCGTGTATTTAATACGGAAGAGAGCAAGCTGATCTCCGGTGTTACCAATGAGCGGGGCGATGCCACGGTACAAGCCCGCTTCGAGCTGGGTTCTACCGCTCCCGGAATGTTGCTGGCAAACCTAGTGACCCGGGTATATGAGGAATCCGGCGATTTCAGTATCGACGCGGATCGGATGCTTTACTCGCCTTATCGCCGGTATGCCGGTATCAAGTCTCCGCAGAAAGATAAGGAACAACTAAATACCGGAACCAATTACACCTACGAGGTCGCTTCTGTTGATTATTTAGGGAAACCGCAAGCGAATACGGAATTAGATGTGAAAGTATATAAGGTCTATTGGCATTGGTGGTGGGACTCCAACAGTAGCGGTCTGGCCAATTACGTATCGGATTCCTACAATAAGCCGGTAAAGACATTTGCCGTCCGTACGGATGGGGACGGCCGGGGTACGTTCCAGCTCTCTTTCCCGGATAAGGAGTGGGGAACGTATTTCATCTCCGTGAAAGATAAGGAGAGCAAGCACTCTACGGGAGTGATGAGTTATTTCGACTGGCCTTATAACGAGGGCCGACGTAACACCGATGGCAGCGAGTCCGCCACGATGCTTAGTTTCAAGACCGATAAGGATAGTTATACGCCCGGCGAGAAGATGGTAGTCACCTTCCCCTCTACGAAAGGAAGCCGTGCGATTATCAGTATAGAGAACGGCGTGCGTGTCCTTTCCTTGACGGAACATACGTGCGAGGATAAACAAACGACCGTGAGGCTGGATGTGACGAAAGATATGCAGCCGAACGCTTACGTCTATATCACCTTATTGCAGCCTCATGGCATTACGAAGAACGATTTGCCGATCCGCTTGTATGGCGTGGTCCCGTTCACGGTAACTTCTCCGGAGAGCCATCTGACCCCGGTTATCCAATCTCCCGCCGAGTTGAAACCGGATGCCTCTTATACCATATCCGTCTCCGAGAAGAATGGAAAGGAGATGGCTTACACGCTGGCGATCGTGGATGAGGGCTTGCTGGACTTGACCCGTTTCCGTACGCCGGAGCCTTGGAAGGCGTTTAACGCCCGGGAAGCGTTGGGCGTGAATACATGGGATTTGTATAACTACGTGGTTGGCGCTTATGGCGGCCGTATCGAGCAATTGTTCAGTATCGGCGGCGACGATGCGCTGAACAAAGGCCCGAAAGCGATCGTGAACCGTTTCAAGCCCGTGGTGCGATTTGACGGCCCATTCTTGCTGAAGAAGGGGAAGACCGCCCGGCATACCTATCAGATGCCGAATTATAACGGGCGTGTCAAGATCATGGTGGTAGCCGGAAACGGGGAGGCTTATGGACATGCCGATAAGAGCGTGATGGTACGTAAGCCCGTAATGCTGCTGGGAACCTTGCCCCGGGTGATCGGCGTGGGCGAGGAGATGGTAGTACCCGCTACGGTATTCGCTACCGAGGATGGCGTAGGAGCCGTGAATGTATCTATCGCTTGCAGCTCGAATATGGAAGTGGTCGGCGAGGCGACGAGGAGCTTGAGCTTCGAGCGGAAAGGGGATCAGCAAGCCTCGTTCCGTATCCGGGTGAAGAAGAACCCGGGTATCGGGAAGGTAACGATAACCGCTACGGGTAAAGGGGATAAATCCGTTTATGAGACGGAACTGGAGATCCGTACGGTACGCCGCCCGCAAGTGAAAGTTACCGCCGCTACCTTGGAGGCCGGCAAGTCTTGGAAAGAGACGGTCGCTATGCCGGGTGCCACGGGTACGAACCAGTTGACCTTAGAAGTGTCGGATATCGCCCCCGTGAACGTATCCTCACGTCTATCTTATTTGTTGGGTTATCCGCACGGATGTCTGGAACAGATCACCTCGAAAGGATTCCCACAGCTTTATATCTCCTCGTTTACGGATTTGACCCTGCAACAGGCGAAATCCACGGAGGAGGCCGTGAAAGAGGTGATCCGCCGTCTGCGCTCTTACCAGACCGTAGATGGGGCTTTCGCCTATTGGCCGGGTGGAACGAGCAGCAATGGCTGGGGTACGGTTTATGCTACTCATTTCTTGCTGGAAGCCTCGAAGAAAGGTTACTTGGTTCCCGAGGCCATGAAACAAAGCGTATTGAATAATCTACGCCGGGTAGCCCGTAATTGGAAGCCGGTTACCTCTTATTATAAAGATTCGGAAGAGGCTACCCAAGCCTATCGCCTGTATGTATTGGCTTTGGCCGGGTCGCCGGAGATGGGTGCCATGAACCGCTTGAAAGAGATGAAAGATTTGACCTCCATGAGTCGCTGGTCGCTAGCTTCCGCCTATGCCTTGGTCGGCCGTGAGGATGTCGCTCAAGACCTGATCAGCAAGACGACGGCTCTTCCTTCCGGTTATTCCGAGTATGACGAGACGTTCGGCAGTGATGTCCGGGATCAATCCATCCAGTTAATGACGCTTTGCTTGTTGGATAAAGGCAAGGAGGCCGCTACCTTGGTGGAAGAATTGTCCAAACAACTTTCTTCGGATGATTGGTTGAGCACACAATCTACGGCATTCGCTTTAGTTGCCTTGTCGGACTACCTAGCTAAATATCGGGTAGACGGGGCCATGGATTTCACGTACGCTTGTGGCGGAAAGGATGGACAGGTGAAAACGGATAAGAATATATGGTCTGAGACCTTATTGGATAAGGCGGGGACCTCGGCGAGCGTCGAGTTGAAGAACACGGGTAAATCTACGCTCTTCGCCCGTATCATAACCGAGGGAATACCGGAGCAGGGAGAGGAAAAAGCGTATGCGAACGGTGTCTCATTGGCGGTTAGCTATGTGGACTTGAACGGAAGTCCGGTCAATGTCGCCCAATTGGAGCAAGGTACGAATTTCTCCGCCGTGGTTACGGTAAAGAACCCTTCGGCCCGGGGATATAATAATTTGGTATTATCGGAGATCTTCCCTGCTGGATGGGAAATACTGAATACCCGTTTCTTGAATGAGTCCGTTACGGACAGCTTGAGCGCCGGAGTGAATTATCAGGATATTCGTGACGACCGTGTTTATAGTTATATAGACCGTCTGCCGGCAGGCAGTCAAGTGACCGTGAAGATTAATCTTTGCGCAGTCTACCCGGGCCGTTTCTACCTGCCTCCGGTGTATTGCGAGGCGATGTACGATTATTTAATCCGTGCGAATACCGCGGGACAAGAAGTTACCGTATTCTAATTTCGTGGGGGGCGGGCAGACCCCGCCCTTATATTTTTTCGAAATTTATTGGATTTATAGTTGTATGCTCGAATAAAACCATTACATTCGCAGCATATTTGAGATTGATTTAAGTTAGTATTAGAAAGTATTTGCTCACAACTTGATTTGTTAGGTAAACTTTTTTAGTCGACATACTCAGCTCAATTAACCATTTAATTAAAGTTTACAAAATGAATCTTTACATTTCAAATCTAAGTTACAACATCTCTGATGAGGACTTAAGACTGTTATTTGCTGATTACGGTGAGATTACTTCAGCAAAAGTTATTATGGATAGAGAAACTGGCCGTTCAAGAGGCTTCGGTTTCGTTGAGCTGAGCGATGATGAGCTAGCTAAAAAGGCTATCGAGGAGTTAAACCAAGCAAGTTATGACGGCAAAGTCATCAATATAACAGAAGCCAGACCTAGAGAGGATAGAGGCGACAGAGGTGGTCGTTTCAATAACAACAGAGGTGGCGGCTACGGTTCCAACAGAGGCGGTGGCTATGGCTCTAACAGAGGTGGCGGTTATGGTTCTAACCGGGACGGTGGAAGATATTAATTCTATCTAGATAAAAATGGAAGAGCGATCAGAGATGGTCGCTCTTTTTTATTTCAAGCACATAGGCTCGTCCACGGTCTGTCGTGATCTTTAGGTTACTGTTTTCCTCCACTAAAGGCCGTAGCCTTCGGATCAAGGTGTTCAAGGTCTCGTCGGCGTTGATCTTTCCCGGCCATAAACTTTCGCAGATATCCGAGCGGTTCAAGATATGCGTAGGCGATAGGAAAAACATCTCCATCAAGGCATATTGCTGAGGGGTGAGTTTTAGTTTCTCCTCATTCTCCTTATAGAAGGAGGCGGTCTCGCAAGAAAGGTTCAAATTACCGAAAGAGATGGTCTTTTCCGGATGGATAGATTGGGGCATTATCAGCTCCTTTCTATAACGTTTAAGCAATAAGGGCAGGGTAGCGGATAAAAAGGCAAGCCCGAGGAATAGGCCGGGCAAAGATTTGTCCGATAGCCCGATAACCGCAAAGGTGGAGCAATTGGCGTACCCTTGGAATGAGATCCCGATATGATCCGTGGTAGCATTGGGGCTGTTCGCTATGGATGATGCCCAGATAATCGTATCGCTGGCGATATAATATTCGTTGAGTTTCTTGTTGGCATTAGCGGGAGCGTTTTCGGTTTGAGGATCTTTATTGAGTACGTGGATCACGATTCCCGTTTTCTTCTTGTCGGGCGTATAACTCAGTGCGTCGGAAAAGTCCTTGTTATAACTTTCTATGGATACCGGATTGCCGAAAAGCTTGGATAGATTGGCATAGGTGCGTATGGAATCTTGGCTCATCCATAGGTGGGAATTTTGCAGGATCGTTTGTTGCAACGCTTGGTTCAAGTCTGTCACGATCGTTTTCTTAGCTTCCGTATAACTATGGAAACCGAAGCTGAACGAGAGAATCAGCATTAAGGAGGTACCCAAAACAGATAGATTGGCCGATAGTCGTGTATTCATTATTCGCTAGATTAGAATTAACATAAAAAGAACGTTCGAAGGTACTAAATATTATAGAAGGAAAGTATCCTTTTCGATAGGATTCGGGATGAAATAGACATAAATCCAGCTAAATGACCGGATGTCATGGAAATGTCATGGAAATGTCAGCTACTTATCCGGCGATTATTTATGTTGTTGTTGTCTGTTGCCTCTACTTTTGCCCGAAAACAAATCAAATAAGATACAGATATGAAAAGATTTCTGATGATGATGACCTTGATAGGGCTTGTGGGAAACTGGAACTCGACGTTGACCGCCCAACTCGTCTCTCCCGATTCATTGTATTTGAACGAGGACTTACCCGAGATAAACATTGTCGCCGTGAAACCCTTGATAAAGGCGGAGGCGGATAAGACTACTTACAGTATCGCCGAGGACCCGGATTCCAGAACCTATACCCTGCTGGAGATGTTGCGGAAAGTCCCTCTAGTGACCGTGGATGGCGAGGATAACGTGAAGGTAAACGGACAATCCAGTTTTAAGATTTATATGAATGGGCGTCCCTCGAATATGTTCTCCAATAATCCCAAGGAGGTCTTGCGTAGTATCCCCGCCAGCATGATCAAGAAAGTGGAGGTGATAACAGATCCCGGTGCCCGTTACGATGCGGAGGGTGTCAGCGGAATCTTGAATATCGTGACGAAAGGAGCGGAGTTCGAGGGATATAACGCGAGTATAAACACTACGATGATGAACTTATTTAAGAGTGTCGGTGGTTTCGCTACGCTGAAATATGGCCGATTATCGCTTTCCGGAAATTATACGTTTAGCCAACAATCGTCCGAGAGCGAGTCGGATTATCTCCGTACTCAGTCGGGAGACGGTGGGAAGCTCCGGATGCTCTCAGACGTAGACGTGAAATATCCGGCTCATTATGGAAGTCTGGAAGGCAGTTTCGAGATCGATACATTGAATTTAATCTCCTTGTCCGGAAACTTGAATATCGGAAACAGCAACTCTATTTGGAATAGCCATTATAGCAGGCTTGATAAAGAGGGGGAAGAAATCTATGCTTATAACGAGGATATGAGTAAAAAGAACGAATGGGGTAGCGCCTCCTTAAAAGCGGATTATCAGCGTTTATTCAAACGAAATAAGGAAGAGATGCTAACGCTTTCCTATCAGTATGATTATATCCCGAACGATATCTATAGCGTGTTTTACGATAAGGATAAGATGGGTAATGTCTCGTTACCCCAACTGGAGGCCGATTATACCCGGCAAATCAGTCATGCCCGCACCCATGAGCATACGGCCCAGCTTGATTACGTGAATCCTTTTACAAGTATACATTCCATCGAGGGAGGTTTGAAGCTGATTCGGCGTAGCAGTACGAGCCACGCTACTTCGGAGGTAAAGGAGTTGGGTGAGGGTGTCTGGTTACCCGCAGATTTACAGCCTTTGGTGGAATATCGGCATGTGCAGAATATATGCTCCGCCTATGCGGGATATGGATTTAAGTATGGTAAATGGAGCTTGAACCCCGGCATTCGTATGGAACATACTTGGCAGGACGTGACTTATAAACAAGGCGAAGGCAAGGATTTTAATTATCGTGTAACGGATTGGGTTCCTTCTTGGACCTCCGCTTTCCGCTTGGATGACCGGAGTTTGTTTCGCTTGGCTTACAACTTACGTTTACGTCGCCCGAATATCAGCTATTTGAATCCTACGGTGTTCGTGTCTGGGACCTCTATCTCGTATGGAAATCCGGGATTGGTATCGGAGAAACATCATCGTCTTTCGGCGTCATACAGTTATTACGGAACGAAATTGAATGTGCAAGCTTCCGTGCTCTGCACCTTGGGAAAAGGGGTGATTGATGAGTATCTGTTCATTGATTCGGCGAATGTGGTGAATAGTACGTATGATAATCTCGTGGACGTGAAAGCAGCGGGAGGAAACCTTTATCTAAGCTATAATCCTTCGCCCCGGACAAGCGTGTCGCTGAACAGCATGTTGCATTATCTGGATTTACGGGCGCAGGAGGGGAATGAGGTTTACGATACGGATGTGCGTAATTCCGGCTTTTGTGGCTCTGCTTTTGTCGATTTCTCGCAGAAGTTTAAGTACGGGTGGCGTTTTGTCCTGTCGGGTGGGTACGTGCGTTCCGAGCCGAATGTGGGGATGGACTCGTACGGCTTTTATTTTTACGGCTTGAGTGTGGTAAAGAGCTTCTTGAAGGATAAATTGACTTGTACGCTGCGGGCGCAAGATTTTCTGGGAGATCATAAGACGATACAGATTAACGAGCGATATCCGGACTTTCATATCCGGCAGACCGAGCGTATGTTTAGTCGTGGTTTCGGCATCGCCATTAGCTACCGGATCGGTGATTTAAAAGCGAGCGTGAAGAAGGCGGGGAGAAGCATAAGGAATGATGATCTGTTGGACGCCCTAGATAAGTAGGGCGGGCACAGGCCCGCTCCCTACGGTATCATAACTCGTCCAGCCATTTCTTGCCGGGCTTCGTGTAAAGCCAAGCGATAAATAAACCTGTAATAACTCCTACTACTAAGAATAGGGCACTTAATGGATTTAATATCATATTCTTTTATTTTAAAATTTTATTTCCTAACCAAGCTAATGAATAGGTGACACTAAGACCTGTCATTATCATGACCCAACAACTCTTATCAAAAACATTCTCTTGCAAAAGGAGTATTTCTCCCAATACTATAGCGGCGAAAACCAACTTAGCCAAATCAAAAAAGAACTTCCCTAAAGTCTCCCTCCTGATCTTGTCCCGCTCTTTCTTAATAATTATTTTCTCAAAATTTCCCATTTCCCCATAGTCTCTTGTTTTGGTTAATACTACTGATTATATGTAGGCAAATGTATATATTATCGGCGACCTGCCCAACTTTTTTATGTGGAATCGCTTATTTTCCCTAATTTTGTATCCCTAAAACGGATGAATGTGGAAGAGTATTTGAATCAACTGAATGAGAGCCAGCGGGAAGCGGTGGTTTACAATGAGGGGCCATCCTTGGTCGTGGCCGGGGCTGGCTCCGGTAAGACAAGGGTACTGACCTATAAGATCGCTTATTTATTGCAATTGGGATTGCCTCCCTATAGTATCTTGGCGCTGACCTTTACCAATAAGGCGGCCCGGGAGATGAAAGAGCGTATTGCGGCCATCACCGGTGACCAAACGGCCCGTCGGCTATGGATGGGAACGTTCCATTCCATCTTCTCCCGTATTTTACGGAACGAGGCGGAGCATATCGGTTATCCTTCCAATTTCACGATTTATGACGCCACTGATTCCAAGAGCTTACTGAAATCCATCATCAAGGAAATGCAATTGGACGATAAGGTGTACCGCCTAGGAATGGTGCAGAGCCGGATCTCCAACGCGAAGAACTCCTTGATAACTTATACGGCCTACGAGCAAAATAAAGAGCTCGTGGAAAGCGATATGAATGCCAAGGTCCCCTTGCTTCGGGAAATCTACAAACGTTACCAGAGCCGTTGCCTGCAAGCGGGAGCGATGGATTTCGACGACTTGTTGCTGCAAACCAATATCCTGTTCCGGGATCATCCGGCCGTCTTGGAGAAATACCGGAACTTCTTCCGGTATGTATTGGTGGATGAGTATCAAGATACGAACTTCGCCCAACACTTGATCGTGCAACGGCTTTGCGAGAGACACGGCCATATCTGCGTGGTAGGGGATGACGCCCAGAGCATCTACTCCTTCCGAGGCGCTAATATAGATAATATCCTGCAATTCAAGAATCTTTATACCGGTTGCCGTATCTTCAAGCTGGAACGGAATTACCGTTCCACCCAGAATATCGTGAACGCTGCCAATAGCTTGATCGACAAGAATACACGTCAGATACCCAAAACGGTCTATTCCGAGAAAGAGGCGGGCAACAAGGTGAGTGTTTTCACCTCGTACTCCGATTATGAGGAGGGCTACACCGTAGCCGCCCGAATCAACGAGATGCACGGGATATTAGGGAAATTCTCGTATGCTGATTTCGCTATCTTGTATCGTACCAACGCCCAGTCCCGTATCTTGGAAGAGGCGTTGCGAAAGCGGGGCATCCCTTACAAGATTTACGGCGGTTTGTCTTTTTACCAGCGGAAAGAGATCAAGGACGTGATCTCTTACTTCCGCCTGATCGTGAACCCGCACGACGAGGAGGCCTTGAAGCGAATCATCAATTATCCCACCCGGGGAATCGGGGATACGACGGTAGGTAAGCTTGTTGGCGCCGCTACTGAATACGGGGTAAGTCTATGGACCGTGCTTCAAGCCCCCTTGGAATATTCGCTACCGATAAATAATGGTACAGCTAAGAAACTGAGCGATTTCCGTAGTTTGATTGAAGTTTTCATTGAAGAGAATAAAAAACTCTCCGCAGAGGAATTGGCTACCTTGGTGGTGAAGCGTAGCGGCATCGTTTCCGACCTGTTTCAAGACCGTTCCGTAGAGGGCGTGAGCAAGCAAGAGAACTTGCAGGAGTTGCTGAAAGGTATCGCTGAGTTTTGCGAGATCCGGCGTGAGGAGGGCATGGAGCAAGTCGCCATGTCCGACTTCTTGGCGGAGGTATCCTTGCTCACCGATCAAGATAACGATAAAGAGGAAAACTCCGATAAGGTCACGATGATGACCGTACATGCCGCCAAGGGATTGGAATTCACGAATGTTTTCGTGGTAGGCTTGGAGGAAGACCTATTCCCCTCGTCCCTGTCGAAAGATAACCCGAGAGCGGTAGAGGAGGAGCGTCGTTTGTTCTACGTGGCGATTACCCGTGCGGAGCAAAATTGCGTATTGAGCTATGCGAAGAGCCGCTATCGTAATGGGAAGACGGATATGTGTACGCCCAGCCGTTTCTTGAAGGATATAGACGCTAAGTATCTGGATATGCCTTCGGATGCCGGCGCTTCAGATGCATTCGCCTCGGCCCGTGAACGCTACGGGCGCCCGGCTTTTGCCTCTCCATTCCGGCAACCAAGGGCGGTTGAGGATGATTTCGTGTCGCCGGTGAAGCAAGCGGCACAGCGTCAAGGGCATCTTACGAAGTTAAAAAACACGATGGAATCGTCCTTTTCGGCGGCTCCAGCCACAGATCTATCGGGGTTACATGTGGGTTCCAAGGTTCGCCATGATCGTTTTGGGGAAGGTGAGATTGTCTCGATAGAAGGAGAGGGTGGTAACGCAAAGGCTACAGTGGCCTTCGATCATTTCGGACAAAAGCAGTTACTTTTGAAGTTCGCTAAACTCACTATGTTGAATGATTGACGGTTAGCTTATGGCATGTCTGGGCATGCTACGAGCCGCATCGTATTTCGCACCGCATTTCGCACTACGTTTCGAATGACCAAGGTGTTGGTTTTTAGTTGATTGAATGAAAAAGGTATCGCTTTTTCGCACTGCGTTTCGCACTACTATATATAAGTATATTAGGAAAGATAAGAAAAAAAGAAGAGGCGACGTCACGTCGCCGTTTTTTTCCTTTAAAACACACAATAGTGTTCACGGTTGAATACAATAATGTTCGCCGCCAAACACAATAGTGTTCGTGGCTAAACACAATAGTCTTTAAATGAAAAATATAGTTGTATTTTTATTGCTTTTTCGGAGCGGAAACCTTGCTTTCTCCGAATGTTTTCGCTATATTTGCATATTTATTATGAAATATTGAGATACAGCATGATAGACATCAACAAGATACCCTCGCCTTGCTATGTGATGGAGGAGAAATTACTGAGAAACAACCTGTCCTTGATCAAGAGCGTAAAAGAACGTGCGGGAGTGAATATCATATTGGCTTTTAAGGCTTTCGCTTTATGGAAAGCGTTCCCGATCGTACGTGAGTACATTCCTTTTTCGACAGCGAGCTCTAAATTCGAGGCCCAGTTGGCCTTCGAGGAGATGGGAAGTCCGGCGCATACCTATTCCCCGGCTTATACGGAGGCTGATTTCCCGTTGATCTTGAGATACAGTAGTCATGTCACGTTCAACTCGCTCTCTCAGTTCCATCGTTTTTATCCGATGGTGCGGGCGGATGGTAACCGGGTGTCTTGTGGATTGCGGATCAATCCGGAATACTCGGACGTGGAGACAGACCTGTATAATCCTTGCGCCCCGGGTTCCCGGATGGGGGTGACCGGCGACTTGCTGGGAGATAAGCTGCCGGAGGGTATCGAGGGGCTGCATTTCCATACCTTGTGTGAGTCTACCTCCTATGATCTGGAGCAGACACTGGCCGAGGTGGAGAGGCGTTTCGGCCGTTTCCTGCCTCACGTCAAGTGGCTGAATATGGGAGGCGGCCATCTGATGACCCGTAAGGGCTACGACGTGGAGCATTTAATCGCTTTGCTGAAAGGCTTTAAGGAAAGATATCCGAACTTGGAGTTGATCATGGAGCCGGGTAGCGCCTTCGCTTGGCAGACCGGGTTCTTGCTGACAACCGTGGTGGACATCGTGGAGAACCACGGTATCAAGACGGCGATTATCGACGCCTCGTTCACCTGCCATATGCCGGATTGCCTGGAGATGCCCTACAAGCCGGCTATCCGTTTCGCCACGGATGCCGTGGAGGGGAAACCTACGTACCGGATCGGGGGGAATAGCTGTTTAAGCGGTGATTATATGGGGGATTGGTCGTTCGACAAGCCTTTGGAGATCGGCGACAAGCTGATTTTCGAGGATATGATCCACTACACGATCGTGAAAACGAATATGTTCAACGGCATCCCGCATCCTTCCTTAGCCCTTTGGAGCAAGGACGACCAGCTGGTGATGTACCGTACGTTCGGCTATGAGGATTATAAGAACAGGATGGATTAAAAACAAGCAAAGGGAGGAATATGACCATGACAGCGAATGAGTTGAAATATACATACATGGAGGAAGCCATGAGTATCTTGGATAATGAGGAGCTTATGCGTAAGGCTTTATCGCTCTTGCGGAACTTAAAAGAGAAGACCTTCTCGCCTGCCAAGCGAAGCGAGCGGGAGGTGCTGGAAGAGGCTTTCCAGAGCGTAAAAGACTTGAAGGCGGGAAAAATAACCTCTCGCCCATTGGAGGATCTATTGAATGAGTTATAAGATTGAGGCATTACCGCCCTCCGTAAGGTCCGGATGTCCATCCGTTCGAAATCACAGGGCAAGAGAGGGGGAGCTCGGGTGATAACTTTTACGGTACTTGTCAGCGTTGATGAAGGAACAATTTATCTTGTGACGATGTATGATAAGAGCGAGATTGAGTCTATGTCCGTTAAGGAGATCCGGAAACTACTTGATAAGTGTGATTTGAAGTAAATAAAAACAGAAACAAAATAAATATGGGTATTTTTAGCTTTTTCAGTAAGGACAAGAAGGAAACCTTGGATAAAGGTCTGTCGAAGACGAAGGAGAGTGTTTTTTCCAAGATTACCAAGGCGATCGCCGGTAAGAGTAAGGTGGACGACGATGTGTTGGATAATTTGGAGGAAGTACTGATTACCTCGGATGTCGGTGTAGATACCACGTTGAAAATCATCGACCGTATCGAGAAGCGTGTGGCCCGTGACAAGTATGTCACCACCCAAGAATTGACCACCCTGCTGCGTGACGAGATCGCTAGCTTGCTGACAGAGAACAATACGGAGGATGCCGAGGGATTCGCGCTTCCGGAGGGCAAGAAACCCTACGTGATCATGGTTGTAGGCGTGAACGGGGTGGGTAAGACGACCACGATCGGTAAGCTGGCTTACCAGTTCAAGAAAGCCGGCAAGAAGGTCTATCTGGGCGCCGCCGATACGTTCCGTGCCGCCGCCGTGGAGCAACTAGTGATCTGGAGCGAGCGGGTAGGCGTACCTATCGTGAAGCAGAACATGGGCTCGGACCCCGCTTCCGTGGCTTTCGATACGCTGAGCTCCGCCAAGGCGAACGATGCCGACGTGGTGATTATCGATACTGCCGGACGTCTGCATAACAAGATCAACTTGATGAACGAGCTTACCAAGATCAAGAACGTGATGAAAAAGGTGATTCCGGACGCCCCCCACGAGATCTTGTTGGTATTGGACGGCTCTACCGGGCAGAACGCTTTCGAGCAAGCGAAACAATTTACCGCCGCCACCGAGGTGAACGCCTTGGCCGTGACCAAGTTGGACGGTACCGCCAAGGGGGGTGTCGTGATCGGTATCTCCGACCATTTCCGTATCCCCGTGAAATATATCGGACTCGGCGAGGGGATGGAGGATTTGCAAGTATTCCGCAAACGTGAGTTTGTCAATTCGTTATTTGGAGAATGAGAAAAAATAAAGTAGATATTATTACGCTGGGGTGTTCGAAAAACCTAGTGGACTCGGAGCAACTTATGCGCCAATTCGTTGCCAATGGCTATACGGTAGAGCATGATCCCCATAAGATCAATGGCGAGATCGTGGTGGTGAATACCTGCGGTTTCATCGGCGACGCCCAAGAGGAATCGATCAATATGATCCTCGAGCTGGGCGAGCAAAAGCAGAAAGGACGGATCGGGAAGCTCTTCGTGATGGGGTGCTTGTCGGAGCGTTTCTTGAAAGATCTGGAGAAGGAACTTCCCGAGGTAGATCGTTTCTACGGGAAATTCAATTGGAAGGAGTTGATCTCCGATCTGGGCAAGTCGTACCATCAAGAGCTGGCTACCGAGCGTGTGCTCACCACCCCGAGGCACTACGCTTACGTGAAGATTGGGGAGGGATGCAACCGTACTTGTTCTTACTGCTCGATCCCGATCATAACCGGGGCTTATCAATCCCGTCCGATGGACGAGATTGTAGACGAGGTTCGTGGCTTGGTGGCGCAAGGCGTGAAAGAATTCCAAATGATCGCCCAAGATCTTACGTTTTATGGCCTCGATCGCTATAAGCGAATGGCCTTGCCGGAACTGGTGGAGCGGGTATCCGACATCCCGGGCGTGGAGTGGATTCGTTTGCATTACGGGTATCCGTCTCATTTCCCCTATGACCTGTTGCCGGTGATGCGTGAGCGTGATAACGTTTGCAAGTATATGGACATCGCCCTCCAGCATATCAGCGACCCGATGTTGAAGATGATGCGCCGCAATATCACGAAGGCCGAGACCTATGAGCTGTTGGAGCGTATGCGCCGGGAAGTGCCGGGCATTCATCTACGCACCACCTTGATGGTGGGTCATCCCGGCGAGACGGAACAGGATTTCGAGGAGTTGATCCGCTTCGTGAAAGATATCCGTTTCGAGCGCATGGGTGCTTTCGCCTATAGCCACGAGGAGGGTACCTACGCCTATCAGCATTATAAAGACGAGATCCCACAGGAGGTGAAGCAAGACCGGCTGGATTACTTGATGCGTGTGCAAGAAGGCATCTCCGCCGACGTGAACGCCTCGAAAGTAGGGCAGACCTTTCGGGTGATCGTAGACCGGGAGGAGGAGGATTTCTACGTGGGACGTACGCAATACGACTCGCCCGAGGTAGATCCGGAAATATTGATCTCCAAGGATACTCCCTTGAGTCCGGGTAGCTTTTACCAAGTAAAGGTGATTGACGCACAAGCGTTTGATCTGTATGGTAAAGTGTTGAATTGATGTAAAAACTGTCAATATATTTGTCGGTTAACGAAAAAATAACTAATATAGCAGCACGAACTGTTATGGAATTAGATATGAAAAACAAGGAACTTATAACGGAATTGGCGAATCGCATGGATTGGACCTCGAAGGAGGTATCCGACATGCTTTCTGCGCTCAGTTCCGTCGTAAGTTCGAAATTAGTGGATAACGATACGATCTATCTGCAAGGCTTCGGCCAGTTCGAGGTGAAAAAGAAAGCGGAACGTATTTCCGTGAATCCGGCGAACGGGAAGCGATATCTGGTTCCCCCTAAATTAGTTCCCGTGTTCAAGCCCGGAACGACCGTGAAGAATCGTTTAAAGGAATTGGGTGATCATGAATAACCGGCTGAATATACAAGATTTAGCCGGTTTATTATCGGAGCGTACCGGCAAGGACAGAGGAGAGGTAGAGCGCTTCTTGAGAGATTTTATCTCGGTGGTATCCGAAGGGGTCTATACGGATAAGATCGTAAAAGTAAAGGGCTTGGGTACTTTCAAGATTATCTCTGTGGAGAAGCGGGAGAGTATCCACGTGAATACCGGTGAACGTTTCTTGATCCCCGAACATTATAAATTCTCTTTCCTGCCGGATAAAGACCTGCGGGAACAGGTAAACAAGCCTTTCTCTATCTTTGAGACGACAGAGATCAACGAGAACGTGGATTTCTCGGACATGGATGAGTCCGTAGAGGAGAAGGAAACGGAAGACGAGTCCGTGGAGGAGGTAATGCCGGATAAGGAAATCCCTTTGGCAAATACTCAGCCCAAAGAGAAGCCCGAACCGATACTAGAACCTGAACCTGAACCATTGCCTGAGCCAGAGCAAGCGTTTGATCCGGAGCCGTCATCGGTATCTGAACCGGAACGTGGATTGGAACCGGAACTGCCCGCGGAGCCATCTCCCATACCAGAGAGACCGGAAGAGCAAGCCCGTAGGAAACCGGAGGAAAAGGGGGTATTAATGATCGTCGCCTTTTTGATAATCGTAATCTCTGTATTCTTCTATCTGGGAAGAAATAATTGGAAACCGGCGCCTGCCCAAGAAGAGGTGATAACGGAAGCCAAGAATACGGCCAAGGACACGGTTCAAGAATCAGCTTGGATGCTTCATCCGGACTCGGTAGCGGAGAAGACCCCGCATACGGAACCGGAGCCTTATGTGGAACCGGCGCCAAAACCATTGGGGCAGGTGAAGATCAAGCATGGCGACCGCCTCACCGTGATCGCCTTGGAATATTATGGCAATAAATTATTCTGGGTGTATATTTACCAACATAATAAGGCTGTTATAAAAGACCCGAACAACGTCCCGATCGGTACCGTGATCGAGATACCCGCACCGGAATCGTATGGCATCGATGCCAAGAGCCGTGAGTCGCGGGAGAAAGCCGCCGCCCTACAAACAGAGATACTTGCCGGGGAGTAAGAGAAATCCCCCTTTTTTAAGTAAAATAAAACAAAACGAGGAAGTGTTGGTTAGTATTATTTAACTGCAAAAGTGAAGGATACGAATTTAACATTTCTAATTTTGTGCATCCTAAAAAATCAACGTAAAATTGGGACAATATAATAACAATATAATAGAATAAATCTTATGAGTCAGACAGTAGACATTCGTGAGTTGAATGAGCGAATTGAAAGTAAAAGCTCGTTTGTGAACATGATTACGATGGGTATGGACAAAGTAATCGTCGGACAAAAGCATTTGGTTGAATCCTTGTTGATCGGTTTGCTTTCGGACGGACATATCCTGTTGGAAGGTGTGCCGGGTTTGGCTAAGACACTTGCCATTAAAACATTGTCGTCGTTGATCGACGCTAAATACAGCCGAATCCAGTTCACCCCGGACTTACTTCCGGCCGATGTGATCGGTACGATGATTTACAGTCAGAAAAGCGAAGAGTTCCAGGTAAAGCAAGGCCCGATCTTCGCTAATTTTGTGTTAGCGGACGAGATCAACCGTGCCCCGGCGAAAGTACAGAGTGCCTTGTTGGAGGCCATGCAGGAGCGTCAGGTCACGATCAGCGAGCATACCTACAAGTTGCCGAAGCCTTTCTTGGTAATGGCTACCCAGAACCCGATCGAGCAGGAGGGTACGTACCCGTTGCCTGAGGCGCAGGTAGACCGTTTCATGTTGAAGGTGATCATCAATTACCCGAAGAAGGAGGAGGAGAAACTGATCATACGCCAGAATATATCCGGAGAACGTCCGGAGATCAAGCCGATCTTAACGAAAGAGGAGATCCTCGACGCCCGTAACGTGGTTCGTGAGGTTTATTTGGACGAGAAGATCGAGCGTTACATCGTGGATATCGTCTTCGCTACCCGTTTCCCGGCTGAGGCTGGTTTGCCGAACTTGGCGAGCATGATCTCTTTCGGCGCTTCCCCTCGTGCGTCTATCAACTTGGCGTTGGCCGCCCGTGCGTACGCTTTCATCAAGCGCAGGGGCTATGTGATCCCGGAGGATATCCGTGCGGTATGCCACGACGTGATGCGCCATCGTATCGGCTTGAGTTATGAGGCCGAGGCGAACAACTTGACTTCTGAGGAGGTAATTAGCGAGATCTTGAATAAAGTAGAAGTTCCTTAAATGGAGACAAGCGAATTATTAAAGAAGGTACGCCGTATCGAGATAAAGACCCGTGGTCTTTCCCGTAACATCTTCGCCGGCCAGTACCATTCGGCTTTCAAGGGCCGTGGTATGGCGTTCAGCGAGGTGAGGGAATATCAGTACGGCGATGATATCCGGGATATCGACTGGAACGTGACCGCCCGCTACGTCCGCCCTTATGTCAAGGTGTTCGAGGAGGAGCGTGAGCTGACGGTGATGCTGCTGATCGACGTGTCCGGTAGCCGTGACTTTGGCTCCGTCAACGTCATGAAGAAGGAGGTGATCACCGAGATCGCCGCTACCTTGGCTTTCTCGGCGATACAGAACAACGATAAGATCGGCGTGGTGTTCTTCTCGGACAAGATCGAGAAGTTTATCCCGCCCCAGAAAGGAAAGAAACATATCTTATATATCATCCGGGAGCTGATCGATTTCCATCCCGAGGAGACGAGAACGGATATCAGCCAAGTGTTGAAATACTTGACCAACGCCATCAAGAAGCGTTGCACGGCTTTCCTCATTTCCGATTTTATCGATAAGGAGGGTTTCAAGGACGCCCTGACGGTGGCCAACCGCAAGCATGACATGGTAGCCATTCAGGTGTACGACCGTCGTGAGACCGAGCTTCCCGCCGTAGGCCTTATGAAGATCAAGGACGCCGAGACCGGGAAGGAGCAATGGATAGACAGTTCCTCCGCCCGTGTGCGCGCGGCCTATAAGGAATGGTGGGAGAAACGGCAGGCGAAGATGAGCGATACGTTCAAGAAATGCCGTGTAGACTCCGTATCTGTCCGTACCGAGGATGATTATGTGAAAGCATTGATTGCTCTTTTTGACAAACGTAATTAAAGCAAGCAGATGAAATTGATAAAGAAAAGTATCCTGTTTCTGGTCGCCGCCGCTTCCCTCGTGGGGGGAAGGGCATATGCGCAAAGGCCGTTGATCGATGTCGCTATCGACTCGGCCGCCATATTGATCGGAGAGCAGACTACCTTGCACCTTACGGTAACGGCGGATAAGGATCGCCCCGTGCAGATCGTGATCCCGAACGATACCTTGATGACGGGGGTGGAGGTACTGAACCTCTCCAAGGCGGACTCCACGGAGATCGAGAACGACCGGCTCGTTATCAAGCAGGATGTATTGATTACCTCGTTTGACTCGTCACTCTATCTGTTGCCTCCGTTGAAGGTGATAGACGGGGTGGATACCGTATATTCCAACCAAGTCGCCTTGAAGGTCTCCACGATTCCCGTGAACGCGGACAAGCCGGAGGAGTTCAACGACATCAAGACCGTATGGAAGCCACCTTTCGTATGGGCCGATTATTATCCGATCATTTACGGGATCTTGCTGGCCCTGTTCTTGATTTGCGTGATCGCCTATATCGTGAAACGGATCCGTGCGAAGAAGTCGTTGATCCCATTCAAGAAAGAGGAGCCGAAACTTCCGCCTCACGAGCAGGCCATCAAGGAACTGGATGAGATCAAGCAACAGAAACTCTGGCAGCAAGGACGAAGCAAGGAGTATTACACCTTGATCACGGATACGCTGCGTAAGTATATCGAGGAACGTTTCGGTATCAATGCCATGGAGATGACTTCCGGTGAGATCTTGGACCTGATCCGCAAGAACTCCGAGGCGCAGAGCGTGTACGATAACTTGAGGCAGATTCTGCAATTGGCCGACTTCGTGAAATTCGCCAAGATGAACCCGCTGCCGGATGAGAATGATTTGAGTATGATGAACGCGTATTTGTTCGTGAACCAGACGAAGGAGGAGGAGATGGTGGAGCTGGTTGACAGTCCCCTGTCAGATGAGCTGACAGCCTCGGGTCAAGAGGAGCGACAGCCTGCTGTCAAAGCCGTTGACAGCCCTCTGTCAAATGAGCCGGTAGCCCCGTGTCAAGACGACTTGACACGCTATCAGCCCAAGTCTACGAACGATACAACTAATTTAAAGGATTAAGAGATGGTATTTGCGAATCCTAATTATTTATATTTATTGTTGTTGCTCATCCCGATGATCGGATGGTATGTCTACAAGCTGAGCAAGAGTCAGGCCAGCTTGCAGGTCTCCTCGTCGGAGGCGTTCGAGGCGCCGGGAGCGGTATCATGGATCGTGTACTTGCGTCACGTGCCTTTCGTGTTGCGTATGGTAGCGGTAGCGCTGCTGATCGTGATCTTGGCCCGTCCGCAATCCACGAATAGTTGGTCCAATTCTTCCACGGAAGGTATCGATATCATGTTGGCGATGGATATCTCGGGGAGTATGCTGGCGCAAGACTTGAAACCGAACCGCTTGGAGGCGGCGAAGGATGTGGCTGCGTCGTTCATCAACGGCCGTCCGAACGATAACATCGGTCTCGTGGTCTTTTCTGCTGAGAGCTTTACGCAATGCCCGTTGACAACCGATCATACGGTCTTGCTGAACCTCTTCAAGGATATCCAAAGCGGTATGATCCAAGACGGAACGGCAATTGGGTTGGGCTTGGCGAATGCCGTGAGCCGTATTAAGGACAGCCACGCTAAGTCGAAGGTGATTATCCTTCTGACCGATGGTTCGAACAACGCCGGCGAGATCGCTCCGGTTACCGCTGCCGAGATCGCCAAGACGTTCGGCGTGCGTGTCTATACGATCGGAGTCGGAACGAAAGGCATGGCGCCGTATCCGTTCCAGACCGCTTTCGGCGTGCAGTACCAGAATATCCCGGTGGAGATCGACGAGGCTACGTTGAAGCAGATCGCCTCTACCACGGGAGGGCAATATTTCCGTGCTACGGACAACGCCAGCCTGAAGGAGATCTATTCCGAGATCGACCAGATGGAGAAGACCAAGATCAGCGTACAAGAGTACAGTAAGAAGCAGGAGGAGTATAAGAACTGGGCCTTGCTGGTGTTCGCCCTGTTGCTGGTGGAGATCTTATTGAGAAATACATTGTTGAGAAATATACCATAAAGATAAAAGGCTTATGTTTCGATTTGCGCATCCGGACTTTTTATATTTGCTTTTTCTCCTTCCCGCGTTGGTGGCGTTCTACGTGTACGCCATGATCGTGAAGAAGAAAGCGATAAAGAAATACGGTAACCCTACGTTGTTGGCCGAGTTGATGCCCGAGGTATCGACCAAGCGCCAGCATCTGAAGTTTTGGCTGTTGTTCGGAGCCATTACCATGGTTATCTTTATTATAGCGGGGCCTCAATTCGGCTCGAAACTGGAGACGGTGAAGCGTCAGGGAGTAGAGATCATGGTGTGTCTGGACGTATCCAACTCCATGTTGGCCGAGGACGTGTCGCCCAACCGTTTGGATAAGGCCAAACAGATGCTATCCCGATTGACGGACGGCTTTACGAATGATAAGGTAGGCTTGATCGTGTTCGCCGGCGACGCTTTCACGCAGTTGCCGATCACCTCGGATTATATCTCCGCCAAGATGTTCTTGTCCTCTATCAACCCGTCGATGGTCTCTACGCAAGGTACGGCGATCGGTGCCGCCATCAACTTGGCCGCCCGTTCCTTTACCCCGGACGAGACGACCGATAAGGCGATCATCTTGATCACCGACGGCGAGAACCATGAGGACGACGCTATCGGTGCCGCCAAAGCCGCCGCCGAGAAGGGCATCCACGTGAACATCGTGGGAATGGGTGATCCGAAAGGTTCTCCGATCCCCATCCAAGGAAGCAATAATTATATGAAGGATAAGGACGGAAACGTGGTGATCACGAAGCTGAATGAGCAGATGGGTCAAGAGATCGCCGCCGCCGGAAACGGTATGTACGTACGTGCGGACAATACGAACTCCGCCTTGAAAGCCCTTCAGAAAGAAATCGAGAAAATGAACAAGACGGAGCTGGATAGCAAGGTCTATTCCGAGTATGACGAGCAGTTCCAGATTTTCGCTTGGATAGCTTTGTTCCTCTTGATCGCCGATTTCATGACCTTGGATCGTAAGAACCGTATATTTAGGAAAGTAAAATTATTCTCTTAATTCGACGAAGTGATGAGACGTATATATAAATCTATGATATGGGTATCGGTCTTGGCGCTCAGCGCTGGGGCGGTCTCTGCCCAGAAAGCGGAACGGAAGAACGTGCGTGAGGGGAATAAGCTTTATGAGAGCGAGAAATACACCGAGTCCGAGATCGCTTATCGCAAGAGCTTGGAGGTGAATCCCCGCTCTACGGAAGGAACCTATAATCTGGGGAATTCCCTATACAAGCAAGGCAAGTTCCCCGAGGCCGCCGAGCAATATCAATTGATCGCCGGGCAAGGGGAGAAGATGGTGGCTACGCCGGAAGGGAAGGCACGCTTGTCGGAGGTGTATCATAATATGGGGAATATCTTCATGCAGAACAAGGATTACGGTAAGGCCGTGGAGGTGTATAAGCAATCGCTTCGCTTGAATCCGAAAGATGACGAGACCCGTTATAACTTGGCCTTGGCCCAGAAACTGCTGTCGGATCAGCAGAATCAGGATCAGAGCCAAGATCAACAGAACGACGACAAGCAGGAGAACAAGGATCAGAAGGACGATCAGCAGCAACAGCAACAACAACAGCCGCAAGACGACCAGAAGCAGGATAAGACCCAAGAGCAACAGCAATCCAACGAGCAAATGAGCAAGGACAATGCCCAGCAGATGTTGGACGCCTTCCTGCAAGACGAGAAAGACACCCAAGAGAAGGTGAAGAAGGCGCAGATGCAGCAGCAACAACGCCGGAAGACCGAGAAGGAGTGGTAAACTGGATAATTAACGAAAAAATGAGATACACAATGAGGAAATTAATTTTCTTATTCATCCTGATGTTAGCGGTAGGAGTGGCGACAAAGGCCGCGGATGTGACCTTCAAGGCCTCGGCGCCCCAAGCGGTGGTAATGGGAGAGCAGTTTCGCTTGACTTTCACCGTCAATGCCGAAGGCAAGGATTTGAGAGTACAGGAGATGCCAGACTTTGACGTATTGATGGGCCCCTCCCAATCCACCTCCTATAGCAGTAGCTGGGTGAACGGGAAGAGTACCAGCGAGACAACCGTTACGTATACGTATGTCTTGATGCCGAAGAAGGAAGGCACGTTTAATATAGCTCCGGCAACGATCAAGGTGAACGGCTCTAATTATACATCGAATGGCTTGGCCATCAAGGTGCTTCCTGCTGATAAGGCGGGTAAGCAAGAGGCGGAGACAACGACGGCGAGCGGGGCGATCTCTAACGATCGGCTGTTCGTGAAGATGGACGTATCCAAACGAAGCGTGTTCGAGCAAGAAGGTTTCTTGGTGACTTTCAAGGTCTATTCCTTGGAAAATTTCTCGATTACGGGATTGAAATATCCGGAGTTCGAGGGTTTCTTGGTACAAGAGGTTGAGTTGCCGCAAGAGAAACAACTGACCTTGGAAAACTACAACGGGCGTAACTACCAGTCGGCCGTAATGCGTCAAGTGATCCTGTATCCCCAACGTTCCGGTAAGATCACGATCGAAGGTGGAAAGTATGATGCCGTGGTGCGTGTCCGTATGCAACAAGCGGGCGGCGGTAGCATCTTCGATAGTTTTTTCGACTCGTATCGGGATGTGAGCAAGGTGTTGACCACTTCTCCGGTTACTATCGACGTGAAGCCTTTGCCCTCCGGTAAGCCCGCTTCTTTCTCCGGTGCCGTAGGTACGTTCTCCATGACGGCTGATATCAGCTCGAACAACGTCAAGACAGACGAGGCTGTAACCATAAAGGTGAAAATCACGGGTAACGGAAACGTGAAGTTGGTGAAGAATCCGGAAGTGGTTTTCCCGAACGATTTCGATGTCTACGATCCGAAAGTAGAGATGGACATCAAGACCACGACCGCCGGTGTCAGTGGAAGCAAGACGATCGAATATATGGCGATACCCCGTTATGCGGGTGATTTCGAGATCCCGGCGATCGCTTTTTCCTATTTCGATATCAAGTCCGGTTCGTACAAGACCATCAAGTCCGAGCCTTATAAGTTGCATGTGGAGCAAGGTAAGGGCGGTAGCGGTTCTTCCCCGGTCGTATCGAACTTCAGTAATAAAGAGAGCGTGAAATACTTAGGCAAGGATATCCGTTACTTGAAGACGAAAGGTTTCTCCTTTATCGAGGGAGGTGATGGTATTTTCTTCGGTTCCTTTATGTATTATCTTTGCTATATCGTACCAGCTATCTTGTTTATCGTATTCTTCTTTATTTATCGTAAGCAGGTGAAGGAAAACGCCGACATCGCCTTGGTTCGTACCAAGAAGGCGAACAAGATGGCGGTTAGACGTCTGAAGAACGCTGGCAAGCTGATGAAAGAGAATAAGAAGGAAGAATTCTACGACGAGGTGCTGCGTGCGTTGTGGGGCTATTTGAGCGATAAGCTGAGTATCCCGCAATCCGATCTGACCAAGGATAACGTAGAGATAGAATTGGCTAAATACGGTGTAGACGAATCCTTGACGAATGAGTTCATGGATATCTTGAATACTTGTGAGTTCGCTCGTTACGCTCCGTCCCAAGCGTCGGACGCTATGGATAAGTTGTATGAGCTGACGGTAGACGCTATTGGTAAAATGGAGAATACAATTAAAAAGTAAGAAGATGAAGATGACTATAAATTTAAGAAAGGTATTGTTTTTCTTATTGACTCTATGTCTGATAGGATCTGCTTATGCGCAAGATACCGCCTTGAAGGAGGCCGAGGTCGCTTACACGAAAGAAGATTACGCAAAGGCGATCGAGCTATATGAGGGAATCTTGAAGAGCAATGGCGAGTCTGCCGCCGTTTATTATAATTTGGGAAATACCTATTATAAGGCGGGTAAGATCGCTCCGGCTATATTGAACTACGAACGTTGTCTTCTGCTGGATCCGGGTGATAGCGATGCTCGCTTCAATTTACAGATGGCCCGTCAGAAGACCATCGATAAGATTGAGCCGGTTGGTGATTTCTTCTTGGTCAAATGGTTTAAGAGCGTGGAGAACCTCGGTTCCGCAGACTCTTGGGCGAAGACAGGTATCGTGTGCTTCCTGTTGTTTATCGGTTGCTTGATCTTGTTCTTTTTCTCTCGTTGGGTACGCTTGAAGAAGATCGGTTTCTATTTGGGTGTCCTATTTATTATCATGGTTGTTTTTGCCAATATATTCGCCAGCGACCAGAAGGATGAGATGATAAACCGTAAACACGCTATCGTATTCGCCCCGACCGTTACGGTGAAAAGCTCGCCCGACGCTAGCGGTACGGATCTTTTCGTATTACACGAGGGAACGAACGTGACCGTGAAGAGCACGCTCGGCGAATGGAGCGAGATTGAGCTTGAGGACGGGAACGTAGGATGGATGCCTAGTAAAGACATAGAAAAAATCTGATACATGCTAGAACAATTATTGGTTTGGGAACGTGATGCGTTCTTTATGCTTAACGGTAGCGACTCCGCTTTTTTAGATCGCTTTATGTGGATCTATTCAGGCAAGGCGGTTTGGCTACCGTTAGCCTTTTTTATATTGGTGGTATTGTGCTATAAGAAGAACTGGAAGGAGTGGTTGTTGATCTTATTGGCCATTGTCTTGACGATCACGCTATGCGACCAGTTCGCTTCGCATGTTTGTAAACCCATCTTCACCCGTTTCCGTCCGACTCATCACCCTGACTTTATGGATCAGGTAAGGGTGGTGTTCGGTTATCGGGGCGGTATGTATGGATTTATCTCCAGCCATGCGGCGAATGCTTTCGGCTTTGCGACCTTGATGGCGCTGATCTTCAGGAATAAACTATTCGGATGGACTATTTTCTTTTGGGCGATTTTGACTTCCTATACTCGTATTTATTTAGGAGTGCATTTTATCACGGATATTATTCCGGGAGCTTTATCCGGTCTGCTATTCGGGTATCTTGTATATCTGTTATACCACTATATAAGGCCTAAATTGATTCCGGCAGATTCTTGGGTATGTCCGGAGGCCATTTACTCGGATATCCGGAAACGCTGGATCACCTATGCGATTTGGTTGACCATCCTTTTAATAGCCCTATTTAATGAGCAATTGGTATCGTGCTTAATATAAGAGATTTTCGTTAAGTATGTCGTAAAGCATATTTGTTTTCAGCTCATTTTCTCAATAATAATTTGTTTCAATGCTATTAAATGACTAAGTTAGTGCCATAATATTAAACAAAAGTATTAACCTTCAAAATAAGAAAGCCATGACAAAGACGATTACATTTAACGAACTGAGAAGAATTAAAGATTCGTTACCTGACGGAAGTACACAACGCATCGCCGATGAGCTGGGATTAAAGGTAGAGACAGTTCGTAACTATTTCGGTGGACATAATTTTCAAGATGGACGGAGTTGTGGTTTCCATATCGAGCCCGGTCCGGACGGAGGGTTGGTTGTTTTAGATGACACGACTATTTTCGAGCGTGCTTTGCAGATACTGGCCGAGAGTCAGGATGCCGAAGCACAAAAAGCGTAAGAGAAATTCATTCGTATAAAAAATCCCATAGCTAAATGAAAGAACGCTTTGGGATTTTTTTATATTCAACAATTCATAAATCCCGATTGTTTCATCTATAAAAATGTATTGAGTATGGAAGATAAATTAGTGACATTGGCTATCCACACGTTCGAGAAAGCCCAGATTCTCAAGACAATCCTCGAAACAGAAGGCATAGAGGTCTATATACATAATGTAAACCAGATTCAGCCGGTCGTTTCGGCAGGAGTGCGTGTGCGTATTAAGGAGAGTGATTTACCGCATGCTTTACGCATTATTGAAGACAATAAGTGGTTTGAGGAACCAAAGGAGGAAGAGGCGAAGGTTAATGCGGTCAAGAAAGTTCTGATCCCGATTGATTTCTCGGATTATTCCGCCAAGGCTTGTGAGTTGGGAATTAATTACGCTCATGCGGTAGGTGCGGAGGTGGTGATCATGCACGCCTATTTCAGCCCCTATTTTCCATCCGCTATCCCGATGGGAGATACTTTGGCTTACCAAGTAAACGAGGAGGAATCCGTACAGCATATCTTACAACGTGTCCGTATCGATATGGAGAATATTTGTACGCATATCAACCGGAAGATGTCCTCTGGTGAATTACCAAAGGTAAAATACGATTATGTATTACGTGAAGGCTTGCCGGAAGAGGAGATCATCGCCTATAGCAAGGAGTATCATCCGACATTGATCGTGATGGGAACGAGAGGTAAGAGCCAAAAAGATATGGATCTGATCGGTAGCGTGACCGGAGAGGTAATCGAGGTAAACCGGGTTCCTGTATTGGCGATACCGGAGAATGTTCCTTTCACGGATTTGAGAGACGCTAAGAATATCGCTTTCGCTACATCGTTTAACCAGAGAGATTTGGTTGCGTTTGACGAGTTTATGGAAATCATCAAAGGCTTTGATCTTAATATCCATCTATTCAATATCTCTACCAGTAATGATGAATGGAATGAGATTCGTTTAACGGGCGTTCGTGAATATTTCAAAAAACAATATCCACATGCCCATATTTCCCATACGGTTCTAGCCGATGGTGACTTGCTGTTAGCCATCGAGAAATTTGTTCGTGATAAACAAATTGATGTTATAGCCCTAAGCACATATCGCCGTAATATCCTAGCCCGGATGTTCAATCCTTCGATCGCGAGAAAGATGTTATTCCACACCGATACTCCGTTATTGGTAATCGATAGCAAGAAATAGCTTCTTATTCAAGTAACAAATAAAAAGTGGATATGAGAAAAGGCTTATCCACTTTTTTATTATATACCATGTGCTTAAAGCAATCTTTGTATCTTTGGCGAAAAAATATAAGGATAGTATGTGGGAAAGAATGTTTGATCTGGTACTTGGATTAAAGAAAGAACATAGATTAATGATAGTTATAACATTGATTTATGCGGTGACCCTCTTTGGTATTACTGTAGATGTAGAAGCGATGGAGAATTGGCTGCAATTAGTGGGGTATACCATACGTACTTTATGTATTGCTTGTATTATACAGCTTAGTGTGTTCTTTTTGACAAATATTTTTTGGAAGGAACTAAACAGAGGCTTGAATAAAACATTTGTTGTTATTAGTGGTAATGTGTTGTCTTTAGCTTTCTTACTTTTCCCTTTTTCTATATCATATATAGATATGACTGCTGAAAGTATGAAATTGAGTTCTTTGAATACAGAAAGAAATAGAATTGATAGTATGGTCCGGTACTATGAGAATTTAAAAAGTCTAGATTCTTCTTTTTCAGAGAATCTAGATTCTTTAATATTGGAAGAAAAGAAAACATTGATTCGGGTTATAAAAGAGATTGACTTAAAGCAATTTAAAATAGAAGAGAAACAGAAAAGATATGAAAAGCCATTAGTCTCCATCCTATTTCTTTTGCAAATATTCGGTTTTTATATATTGATTCTATATTCTTCCTATTTTGATAGGACGAATAAGGTGAATCGTGTTATCGCAGTGGAAAATATTCCTTATCGAAAGAAAGTAAGGAGCTATTTTTGCGATAAAGTTTTGAAGCCTTTGGTTTTACTGTTATCTGTTTTTCTTTGGGGATTCTTGTTTTTCCTTTGGCTTAGATAATATATACCTGATATTTGTATAAACCGGAATTTATGCTTTGCTTTGTGGCTCATCAGAAAAATAATAGAATATATGATTACTTATTTGATTATTGGAATAACAGTGGTTCTCTCTTTTATCTGTTTTAGTAATAGGGAGTTATTTATGAAATTAGCGTTTATCCCATATCGTACGATCCGGAATCATGAATATTATCGTATCGTGACACATGGATTTATCCATGCGGATATGACACATTTGCTAGTGAATATGTTCACGTTCTGGTCATTTGGTCTCTATATTGAACGAACGTTTCGATATATGGGATTCGGCAGTGGGGCTTATCTGGCTTTTTATTTCGGGGGAATGATCGTGGCTTCGCTTTATGATTTGATAAAACGACGTAATGATCCGTATTATGTCTCTATCGGTGCGTCTGGAGCGGTATCGGCGGTTCTATTTACCTCTATATTCCTTGATCCTTGGGGAAAGATCTTGTTTTTCGCCGTGCTGCCTGTCCCCGGAATCGTATTCGGCTTGCTATATCTGGCCTATTGCCAGTATATGGCGAAACAAACAGGAGATAACATAAATCATAATGCCCATTTCTACGGGGCTATTTATGGATTGATTTTCCCAATGCTGCTGGAGCCTTCGTTATTGCATCTCTTTTTGTCTCAACTTACGTTTAAGGGATGATCCACCCTGAACGGATAATTTAAGGTTATTTTTTGTCCGAAGATTATTTCCGGGTAGGTAAACTTGTCTATCTTTGTCCCCTTATAAGCAAAAGTTAGATGAACAAAGATAATAATTTGGGTAGAGTGTTAGCGTTACTGTCGCTGACGTTGTTGATGAGCTTTGGTTTATATAGCCTTCCGGATACATTGTTCGGGTATAAGATCAAAAAGGTAGATCTTTTATCGGATTTCAAGGTGAAAGAGGAAAAGCTCTCCTTGGATTCTTTGAAACAACAATTGGAACAAGCGGACACCCTTCAAGTAGATTCGGTAGCATTAAGGGATTCTATCATGCGTTCCGCCGGAATAGATTCTGCGGCTTTGGCCCTTCGTGATTCGTTATACAAAGCGGTCTATGCTGTTCAAGGGGCGGATTCGCTGGGGGCTCATATCGAGGACTATTCTCTTGGACATATCGGTTTGCAACGATTTTTCGCCGCCTTAAAAAACAGGCGGGAATTGAATCGTCCGGTACGTGTGGCCTTCCTTGGAGATTCTTTTATCGAAGGAGATATTATGGTGGCCGATTTCCGTTCCGGGATGCAAAAGGAATTTGGGGGGCGGGGTGTTGGTTTTGTACCGGTCACATCCGTAGCGGCACAGTTCCGTCCAACCGTGGAGCAACGTGCCTCCGGATGGACTACTTGGTCTATGCTGACAGATCATGAGCATGGATATACTTTATCCGGGATGATGTTCGAGGCAAACGAGGAGAACGCCTCTATCCATGTGAAGACGACTAAGCGTTATCCGGAGCTCCAGACGTTCTCTTCTTTGAAACTGATTTATGAGCAGAATAAGAATACGGAGATGCGCTTGGTTTGCAACGCTTCCGCCGATACCCTACAAGAGATGCTTCCCGCCACATCGATCGTAACCCAATACGAGTTGGAAGGGATGTTCACCGAAGCGGATTTCACTTTTAAGAATACTCCGGAGTTCCGGGCATTAGGGGTCGCTATGGAGGATCATTCAGGTGTCGTGGTCGATAATTTCTCTCTTCGGGGAAACTCGGGTATGATATTGGAGCGATTGGATGTCTCCCGTTGCCAAGCATTGAATAAGATCCGTCCGTATGACTTGATTGTCTTGCAGTATGGGTTGAATGTCGTGAGCGATAGCGTGATGAATTATGGATGGTATAGTAGCCGGATGGTAAAGGTCATTAACCATATACAACTTTGTTTTCCGGAAGCTGATATATTGATGTTGGGGGTGTCGGACAGAAGCCGTCAAGACGATGGCGAATTCGAGACGATGCCAGCCGTGTTAGCCTTGCTGCATGCGCAAAGGCAAGCTGCTAAAAAGGCAGGGGTTCCTTTCTGGAATGTATTCGGTGCCATGGGAGGAGAGAATAGTATGGTCCGTTTCGTAGAATTAAACTGGGCTAGTAAGGATTATACGCATTTAAGCTTCAGGGGTGGACGGGAGATTGCCGATGCCTTGCTGAAAGCGTTATTATCAGAAAAAGATTTTTATGATGAAGCGGAGAAAGTGGTTAATTAGTCTGGTTGTTTTAGGAGTGATCATGGGCTTCTCTGTTCCGAAACCTAAAGCCGGAATAAACGGGGATGTATCTCTTGATAGTTTGGCGGTTCGGGATACTGTAGCGTTGCCTCCTTTATCTTATTCTATGAAAGTGGGAAAAGATACGTTGATCTTACCGGATTCTAGTAAGGCGTGGAATAATTTTTTCAATGAACTGGATTCGTTGCGTGCAGGGAAAGATACGGCTATCACGATCGTCCAGTTGGGGGATTCGCATATCCAAGCCGGACATTTAAGCGGTCGTGTCATGCGCCTTTTCCAACAGGCGTTCGGGAATGCCGGACGAGGCTGGATCGCTCCTTTTAAGTTGAGCAAGACCAACGAGCCGGATGATTATTTTATCAAATCCGTCGCTAAGGATTGGATTGCCGGACGTTGTATTCAGCATGTCCGGAAAACCCCGATAGGGATCGGTGGGATCGGGATTAAGTCTGTTTCCCCCTCGATTAATCTGGATGTCGTGATAACCCCGAATAATGGTGCCGGATACGAGTTTAATGAGGCGATCTTATATAGAGGGGAGAAGTCGATGCCCATGCTTCCTGCCGGGGCTTTGAAAGACTCGGTCCAAACATTCCGTGCGGATACCGTATGTGTTCCCGGTGTATTAGCCGACACTTTCCGGATCTCCTGCTTGACCGATACTCTACAATTGCAGAGTACGAGACGGAAAGAGGGCACGAATACATTGCGTCCGGCCTCATCCTTTACGAATTTATATTATGGCCTGACACTGAAGAATGGAGGCAGGGGTATCTTATACCATTCCATCGGAGTGAATGGGGCGATGTATGTGAATTATACTGACGAGGCTTATGTACGTCAGTTGGCTTTATTAAAACCGTCCTTATTAATCATCTCTATGGGAACCAACGAGACGTTTGGCAGACGTTTTAATACCGATGAGTTTTCCGGTCAGATGGAGGCTTTCTTGGCGTTAGTCAAGAAGGAGTTACCGAATACGGCAATCTTACTGACAACTCCTCCGGAATGTTATAGGAGAGTCCGGTCGGGTAAACAGCGAACGTATGTGCGTAATGATAATACCGAGCGGGCTGCCCGTGCTATCCGGAATGTAGCGAAGAAAGAAGAGGTCGCTTGCTGGGATTTATTCACTACGACAGGAGGGAAAAACTCGTGCCGCAAATGGCATAGTTCTCGTTTGATGGGACGGGATCGGATTCACTTTACGAAAGAAGGGTATCAAGAACAAGGAACGCTTTTGTTTAGGGCGTTCATGGAATCATATAATAACCGATAAGAATTTTATATGGAATATAATATACTTAGAGATTGGCTTAGTAATCATCAATTCACGTGGGAGAAACTGGGAGATATCCTGACGTATCATCATAATGCCCCGATCTTGTTTAGTAGCGGGTTGTTCTTCTTCTTGTTTATCGGTTTCCTGATGATTTATATGTCGCTAAGGAAACATACGTTGGCTCGTATTATTTATGTGACATTGTTTTCCCTTTATTTCTATTATAAAAGTAGTGGACTTTGGTTCGGGCTGCTGGTATTTACGGCTACTTCCGATTTCTTGATAGCGCAATGTATCTCGCATACGACATCGGTATTAAAACGTAAATTATTCGTTACGCTTAGTCTCTGCATAAACCTAGGTATGCTGGGGTATTTCAAGTATTTCAATTTCCTAGGCGAACTGTTTACTATGGCCGCCGGGGGAGAATGGCTTAAGATGAACATCTTCCTTCCGGTAGGAATCTCTTTCTTTACCTTCCAGAGTATAAGCTATGTGATAGATGTTTATCGGGGACGAATCCAACCTCTCGGCCGTTGGATCGATTATGTTTTCTATGTATCGTTCTTTCCTCAACTGGTTGCCGGGCCAATCGTTCGTGCCCGGGATTTTATCCCTCAAATGTATAAGAATCCTACGGTGATGCGATCTGAGTTTGGTGAGGGATTGTTCCTTATCTTATGTGGTCTTTTCAAGAAAACGGTTATCTCGGATTATATCAGTATGAATTTCGTGGATCGTATTTTTGACGCTCCGTTGCTTTATACGGGTGTGGAGAATTTATTGGGTGTCTATGGGTATGCGCTACAGATTTATTGTGACTTCTCGGGTTATTCGGATATGGCGATCGGTATCGCTCTGTTGTTGGGATTCCGCTTTAATATAAACTTCGACTCTCCCTATCAATCGGCTACGATTACCGAGTTTTGGCGTCGTTGGCATATCTCCCTTTCCTCTTGGTTAAAAGATTATCTGTATATATCCTTAGGGGGGAACCGGAAGGGGAAGATTCGTACCTATATGAATCTGATGATAACGATGTTGCTAGGCGGGTTATGGCATGGGGCTTCCATTAGTTTCATCTTATGGGGAGCCTTACATGGTATAGCTTTGGCTGCGCATAAGTTCATTATGGGGCATTTCAGTAGCTTTAAGGCCTTAGGATGTGAGATGAAACCTTGGCGACGGGTATTAGGTGTCCTGATTACTTTCCATGTGGTTTGTTTCGGATGGATCTTGTTCCGAGCTACCTCGATGAAAGCCGTGGGAGAGATGCTGAGCCAGATCTTCACGAATTTTCATCCGGAGGTGTTCATGCAATTCGTCTCAGGATATAAAGGGGTGTTTGCGTTGATGGTGATCGGTTATGTGCTGCATTTTATGCCTAAACGCTCTGAGGATGTCTTGAGGGAAATCGTGACTCGTTCCCCTTTATTGATACAGGCCGCTATATTGGCGATAGCGATTTTCATTGTTGTTCAGTTTAAGAGTGCGGGAGTGCAGCCGTTTATTTATTTCCAATTCTAAGGGGACAAATACATATATCGGCATAGCCTCACGCCAGTATAGGCACAACCCTACACCACTAGTGCCGTAAGGCTACGCCGATACTGATTTCATAGGCAAAGTATCTTAGGTTCATTACTGAAGTATCTTAGGTTCACTGGCGAAGTATCTTAGGATCGTCGGCCGATGCACCTAAGATATTTTTTTGACATCTTAGAGTGTTCCTATCATTTCCGGAAAAACATGTACATGAGTTTCTAGAAACACTCTGAGGGTTGTGAGCCGGCGGGAAGTTTGATGATGATATTCTTCAAATCCGCCCCGGATACATTTTGGAATACGCTTAGCCCAAACTCCGGTATTACTGCAAGTACATGGTCGAATATATCCGCTTGAATTCCTTCATATTCGACCCATACCTTATTGGATGAGAAGCAATAAAGTTCGATGGGAATACCTGTATCAGTCGGTTGTAGATGCCTTACCATGCAGACTAATTCCTTACTTACTTCCGGGAGGCTTCTTAGGTAACGTACGAGATAAGCACGGAAGACACCCAGATTTGTTTGTCTACGTCCGTTCACCCAAATGGAACTATCGATATGATGTTCTTCATTATATTCATCTAATTCCTGTTCTTTTCCATCGATGTAATCCGTGATAAGAGAGATCTTACGAAATTTCTCTAGCATTTCCGGGGTACAAAAATGTACGCTGTTCATATCGATATTGATAGAGCGCTTGATACGGCGGCCCGGGGATTCGCTCATACCTCTCCAGTTTTGGAAAGCGTCGCTTACTAAGGCGTAAGGAGGGATGGTCGTAATGGTATTGTCAAAGTTTCTTACTTTCACGGCGTTCAATGTCACCTCGATAACCGTGCCGTCCGCACCATATTTACTCATCGTGATCCAGTCTCCGGCCCGGAGCATATCATTGGCGGATAATTGGATGCCGGCAACGAAACCTAAGATCGTATCCTTAAAGACCAACATCAAGATAGCGGCAGACGCACCCAATCCGGCCAGTAAAGAAACCGGGGATTTATTGATAAGAATACTGATAATCAATATCACCCCAATAAAGAAAACCGTAACCTGCAAGATCTGTATGAAGCCTTTTAACGGCTTGTTCTTAAAGGAATCTTTTTTATTATAGATCTCGTGGATCAGATTTAAGGAAGCGTTTATAAACCTTAAAGAAACCGCTATGATATAAATCTGACAAAGTTTTTGGAGTACTATTAAAATCTTCGGTGTCTCTTCGGCTGAGAAGGCGAATGGTAACAATATATAAATCAATATGGCCGGGATCATATGCATCATCTTATTGATGATCTTACGATCCACGATTAAATCATCCAGTTGATTTTTCGTCTTCCTCGCTAATCGTTTGAACATACCTAGGAAAATATACCGGCAACTATAATCGATCCCAACGGTGACGGCTATAATAAGTAATAAGATCACTATATTGTCTAGGTAACTGGAATTTTCGCTTATCAACCCCATTTGAACTAATAAATTATATACCCATTCTTGTATCTTGCTCATAAATACGATTTTAAACTTTAAGTAGACAATCCGGAGACGAAGATAGGAAAAATAATCCGAACACGTACTTTAGTCTGAATATTGATATACTTTCAATTCAAATTTAGGAATCATAGCGAAGAAATGGTCGAATATATCCGACTGGATCCGTTCATATTCTTTCCATATTTTATTCCGGGAGAAGAAATAAATCTGGACGGGAACACCATATTCCGTGGATTGAAGTTGGCTGATAATTAAATCCAAATCTTGATTTACGACAGGAAGACTTGTCAGATAACGCTCTACATATACACGGAATACTTGGGAGTTTGTAGGTACTACATCCTTATCCGGTTGGTAATCCGCTAATAAAGGAATTTCCTTGCGGAAGGTATCTAGCATCTCCGGCGTACAGAACTTGATCGTATTCAAATCGAGATAAATGGACTTCATAACCCTGCGTCCTCCAGACTCAACCATCCCGCGCCAGTTTTGGAAAGAACTATTCACTAGATTATAAGGCGGGATTGTCGAGATCGTATTATCGAAGTTCTGAACTTTCACGGTGTTTAGGGTTATTTCTTGAACAATACCGTTCGCATTGGCAGAAGGCATCGTGATCCAGTCGCCGGGGCGCAACATATCATTCGCCGAAAGCTGTATACCTGCCACGAAACCTAATATGCTATCTTTAAAGACCAACATAAGAATAGCTGCCGATGCACCTAATCCGGCGAAAAGGGTAGCCGGGGATTTATTGACGAGAATCGCTATAATGACAATGCCGCCAACGAAGAAAACAAGCACTTGTAATACTTGTATAAAACCTTTCATCGGCCTGTTTTTCATTTTCTCCTGTTGGTTAAACAAATCCAGCATCATTAAGAGAAGACCGTTGAGCGCTAACAGCAGGGAAAATATGATATAGATCGCGCAAATCTTCTGGGAAATGAATAATAATTCCTTTCCTCGGATAAAAGCCATCGGGAGCAAAACATATACTAAAATGCCGGGAATCGTATGTACGAGATAATGTACGACCTTACGTTTAATTAATAACGTATCCCATTTATAATGCGTATGCTTAACGATACTACGTACCCCTCCGACAAAAATAGCTTGGCATAAATAATCTAATCCGATAGCGACCGCCACTAGTAAGATGGCGATGATCGCCTCGTCAAATGTGTTCGCTATTTTCTCGTCTACACCCCATCCGGTGAGGACTTTGTTCATCCAACTACCTAAATTTATCATAATAATCGTTTTTTGATATAACACTACTCTTAAAAATAGGTTCAATCCTACGTTAAATTTGCCCTTTTGTTAAGATTGCTTGTAAATGTAAGCGTATTAATCCAATTGAAAAATGTATCTTTGTGAAATAATATAAACTTAAATGGATTCCATGAGATCTCTGTTGTCAACCTCAGATTTTCTACAGGTACGAGAGCATAAATTAAGTAATGATTTGACGGTATGGTTGAATGAGGACCATAGCCAACCTAAGATATTCGGAGCCGTAGTTGTAAAAGCCGGAGCTAAAGATTCCCCTAACACAGGTATCGCGCATTATTTCGAGCATATGATGTTTAAAGGAACGGATAAGATCGGGACGATCGACTATGAGTCCGAGAAAGTCTTGCTGGACATTATCGCCGAGAAATATGACGCTTTGGCGGATACCGAGGATCCCAAGATGCGTGCCCATTTGCAGCAAATCATTAACGACCTGAGCGTACGTGCCGCTGAGTATGTAATACCGAATGAGTTCGACCGGTTGATCTCTCGTTTCGGTGGTACGAAGTTGAATGCCGGGACTTCTTACGACTATACATTATATTTCAATACATTCTCTCCGCAATATATCTCCCAATGGGCCGAGATCAATAGTGAGCGTTTGGTAAATCCCGTATTTCGTCTTTTCCAGAGTGAGCTGGAGACGGTCTATGAGGAAAAGAACATGTATGGAGATACGATGGCTAGTGTCGCCATCGAGAAATTGACAGAGCGTTATTTCTATCCGCATCCGTATGCTTATCCGATTATCGGAAGTGCGGAGAACTTGAAGAATCCCCGTCTTTCGGAGATGCGCCGGTTCTTCGAGAAATACTATGTCGCTTCCAATATGGGATTGATCTTAAGCGGGGATTTCGATACGGAGGAGGTCTTGCCAATCTTGGAATCTACTTTTTCACGGATACGAAAAGGGAAGCCGCCTCACCGGGATATTGTTACATTACCGCCATTCAAGGGACGGGAGAAGGTGAGCGTACGTATTCCTATGCCTTTCGTGAAAATTATGGCATTGGGATTCCGGGGAGTTCCCGCGAATCATCCGGATCAAGTTGCGCTCAATATCGCCGTATCTTTATTGAATAACTCCAATGGTACGGGATTTTTGGATAAGCTGACGGTAGATCATAAGGTGATGGGTGCGATGGCGGTTAACCAAAGTATGAATGAGGCAGGAATATTAGGCTTGTTGGTATTTCCGAAGTTCTTTTTCCAGACCTATGCGGCAGCCGAGAAATTAGTATGGAAACAAATCAACCGCATTAAGGAGGGGGATTTTAGCGATGAGATGTTTCAAAGCTTGAAATTGGAACAGAAACGCGAATATGCCTCCAAATTGGAAGACATAAACTCAAGGGCCGAGGTGATGATGCGTATTTTCTCTCAAGGGAAAAGCTGGCAGGATTATTTGGATGAGGTCACCCGTATCGATGCCTTGTCGAGAGAAGACGTGATTGAGATCGCCAAGAAATATTTTACGGAGAATTATATGTACGTCACGAAGAAGACCGGACGCTATCCGAAAACGATCTTGCCCAAGCCGGATTATTCACCGATTATACCGAAGAACTCCGATGCTTCCTCCGCTTATGTGGAACGTTTGGAAAAGATACCCGTACAAGAATTGAAACCGCATTTTCTCGATTTTGAGAAAGACGCCGAGGTCGTATCTTTGCGTCCGCTTGTCACGTTGTATAAGACTCATAATTCCGTAAATGATATATTCTCGCTGACACTATCTTATGGAGTGGGGCAGTTGGAGCTTCGTGATCTTGATAAATTGTCCGCTTATCTACCTTTCGTAGCGACGGAGTCGATGTCTTTTGAGGTCTTTCGGGGTAAATTGCAGGAACTTGGTAGTACATTGACTTTTGATTCCACGGATTCTGAGTTTCTGGTGGTGGTGAATGGTTTTGATGGGCATTTTACCCAAACAATGGCTTTGGTCGGCGATTTCTTGCGGCACGCCAAGCCAGATGACAAGAAGTTACGGCAGATTGTGGACGAGGCGAAGGTAACGGAGAAATCGTTGTTCAATTCCAGCGAGAACGTAGCCGATATGCTGTTAGAGAAAGTCAAATTTGGGGAGCAATCCCGTTATTTGACTAAATTATCGTTCGCTGAAATCAAGAAACTAAAAGGAAAGATGTTGCTGGACACTTTCAGTAAGGTACGTTCGGTCGCTTGTAACCTGCATTATTGTGGTACATTGTCTATGGAGGAGGCTGCCCGGCAGATCAAGCAGCATTTACCCTTGGAGGAGGTAAGTATTCCATCGAACTCTCCCTATATCCGTGATCTTATGACGTATGATAAGCCGACTGTCTTTTTCATGGACATGGAGGATGTCACGCAAAGCATAATCTATGCCTATATGTATATCGATCCGTTGAAGGCTAAGGAAGATCGTCCTATTTCCCGGTTGTTTAGTGCTTATTTCGGAGGGGATATGTCATCCTTGATGTTTCAGGAGATCCGTGAGTTTCGTTCGTTCGCTTATCAAGTAAATGCCCGTTTGAAACATCCTCCTTTGAATCGATCGGAGAAGCCCGCTAGTTTCGTGATGAAATTGGCTACACAGACGGATAAGATGATCGATGCGATGGAAGTGTTGGAGAATTTGGTGCATGATATGCCGGAACGTCCGGAACGGGTGGAGTCGGTGAAGCAGACGATTCGTAATTGGGTGAATAATGAATATCCTACTAGTCGCTCCCTTTCCTTGAAGATCGCCGGTTTCCGGCGTGAAGGGTACGAGAGCGATCCGAACAAGGATTATCTGGAGGTTATCGATCGGATGACTATGGAGGATATCCTTCGTTTTTATAGGGAGAATATACAAGATCATTTAATGATATATGCGATAGTCGGTAATTCAAAGAGTATGGATATGGAGAAACTCTCTAAATTCGGACAGATCGTTAAGGTAACAAAGAAAGACATTTATAGGTAATGTATAGTAAGGAGGAACTGAAGAATCTCAAATTGGAGTTTTGGGAAAGCTTCGCCGCTTTTTGTGAGGTGCAACCCTATTTGCGGGGGCGTAAGAAAATTTGGACATTATATGATACGAAGGTAAAGGGCGTTGAGTTGAAATTCGACGCGAACCGCCAAGGGGCTTACGTTATTCTTGAGGTAAACCACCGTAGCGAGGATTTACGTCTGGAAATGTTTGAGCGCCTGACTTGGTATAAAGAGACGTTGGAACAGGATTTTCCCGAAGGTTTGATCTGGGATATTTGTTTTGTCCGTGAGAATGGCCGACAAGTGGCCCGTATCTATGTAGCAAAAGAAGGATTGGATTTGCATCGGAGAGCGCATTGGGGAGATTTTTTCACTTTTATGGCTAGCCAGATGTATTTGTTGGAACGAAATTTTATGGGTATAGCAGAATACTTAAGAGAATAATTACGAGATATGAATCTAAAGGTATTTATCGGAGCTTGCGTACTGTCCGGTCTGGTTGCTTGTAGCTCTGTTAAACAAGATGAGGCCGGTTTGTCCCGGCCCGGTGTGAGCCTTGAGCTAGCTCAATTCCGGAAGGAGCATTTCTCAAATGTCCGTTATAATCTTTTCTTCTCGATCCCGGAATCTCGTGACGAGGCGATCCGGGGAAAAGTGGAGCTATCCTTGCGATTAGACGAGAAACAGCCGCTTATTATTGATTTCTGCGGAGAACCGGAGCAAGTGACCTCCGTAACCTTGAACGGAGGAGATATTCCCTATGAAGTGAAAGATGAGCATATCGTGATTGCCTCAGATTGGGTAGCGGTGGGAGAGAACCGGGTAGCGATCACTTTTACTCCGGCGGATCAATCCTTGAATCGACGGGATGAGTTCCTGTATACGTTATTGGTTCCGGACCGGGCACGTACGGTATTCCCTTGTTTTGACCAGCCGGATATGAAGTCGTTTTTTACCTTGACCTTGGAAGTTCCTTCCACTTGGCAGGCCGTGGCGAATGGCGCTATCACACAAACGGATAGTACGAGCGTCTCCGGTCGGAATCGTATTTCTTTCAAGGAGACGGAACCGCTTAGTACCTACCTGTTCTCATTCGTGGCCGGTAAACTGACTCGGGAGGTTTATTTCCGGAACGGGCGGGATATCTCTATTTATCATCGGGAGACGGATCCGAAAAAGATCGCTCAATGCCCAGCCATCGCCGATGAGGTGTTCGACGCGTTGGAATGGCAGGAAGACTTTACTGGTATTCCTTATCCTTTCGCTAAATATGACGTGATTATCTTACCCGGTTTCCAATATGGGGGTATGGAACATACGGGTGCTACTTTATATACGGATCGTCGGATGTTTCTGGATGAGCATCCTACCTTAAATGAGCGATTGAGTCGGAGTTCCTTGATCGCGCATGAAACCTCTCATATGTGGTTTGGCGATTATGTAACGATGAAATGGTTTGATGATGTATGGATAAAAGAGGTTTTCGCTAATTATTTTGCTTCCCGTATCGTAGAACCTTTATATCCGGACGTGAATCACCGGTTGAATTTTATTCGGGATTATATTCCCGCATCTTATTCGGAAGACCGTACGTCAGGTGCGAATCCGATCAAGCAAGATTTGGATAATTTGCGGAACGCCGGTTTGGTATATGGTAATATCATCTATGATAAATCTCCCGTGGTTATGGAAATGTTGGTACGTGTTCTGGGAGAAGAGGCTTTCCAGCAGGGAATCCGTGAGTACTTGACTACTTATGCGTATGGGAACGCTACGTGGGAGGGCTTGATCCGTATCTTGAATAAATATACGGAAGAGGATCTGGCCGCTTGGAGTGAGGTGTGGGTGAATCAGAAGGGTATGCCGGAGATTACGGCTTCGGTTAAGGACGGCGAGTTGGTCGTAGAGCAGCGTGATCCGTTGGGCCGGGGTTTAAAATGGCCGCAAGAATTAACCTATCGGGTGATCTGTGGAACGGATTCGGAAGAAATCCCGGTTTCTCTCGAAGGAAACTCTGATTCCTTCCGAATGAAATTAAGTTTTCTTCCGAATGGAAATTGTGTCATTCTTCCGAATACAAATGGGCGTGGCTATGGCTTCTTTAAAATAACAGAGGGGGAGTCTTCCGGTCTATGGTCTGTGCTTCGCTTATCGGAAGATGAGGTGTTGAAGGGATCTTTGCTGATTACCCTTTATGAGAATCTTCGTTGGAAAACGATTTCTCCACAAGGGTTCCGTGATGAAATGTTAGCGTATTTACCGAATGAGTCTAATTCTTTATTGTTCTCGATGGCTTTAAGCTATTTAGGAGATTGCCAGCGGATATTCCCGTCGGATTCTCGTCCGTTGGAACAGGCCTTGTGGAAGATCGTGACAACGAATCCCGTATCCCAACATCGCTTGCAGGCGTTTCGTTTGTATCGTTCGATAGCGGATTCGGAGGAGGCGGTACAACGTCTGTATACGTTATGGCAGGAACGGAAAGCTCCGAAAGATTGCGCATTGAGCGAGAGTGATTATATTGGCTTGTCCTATATATTGGCGATACATTTGCCGGAAAAAGCGGATAAGATTATCGCTACGCAATTATCCCGCATACAGAATCCGGACCGGAAGAAGGAGTATCAATTTATCTCCCCATCCGTATCGCCCCGCAAGGCGGAACGTGACAGTGTCTTCGCTTCCTTGTTGATCGCCGGGAATCGTAGGGTGGAGCCATGGGCCTCTTCCGCTCTCGCTAATTTGAACCATCGCCTACGAGAACAAGAGTCGGTCGCTTATATCCGTCCGGCCTTGGAAGCGATGCCGGAAGTACAGCGGACTGGCGATATCTTTTTCCCCACCGCTTGGGTTCGCTCCTTGCTTTCCGCCCATACATCGAAGGAAGCTCGGGAAGAAGTTGATGCGTTTTTTACCGCGCATCCGGACTTCCCCTTGATGCTTTCCAATAAGATTAAGCAGCAAGCGAGTCATTTGTATTAAAGTAAATCATTATATTTGTCCTTGAGAACGAATTAATAAGAAAGGAGCATTTGTATGACGGCAATGGAACTAAAATGCCTAAAGATGGATTTGGTCGAAGAATTGTTAAGCATCGATGAGACAGAGATCAACTTGCTCTAACATCTACGACAAAGCAGAACGTGAATCTATAAGCTTGAAAGAGATAGAAGAGTTGCTTCGTAAGAACGGATTGAAGTAATATCGATATTGTGATAATATTTTGTCAGAAATATTTGTTCTTTCAATTATTATTGTAACTTTGCGACGTAAATAACAAAAGAAATGAAAATAACGACTACATTATATCACCATCATCATTACAGCGGGCAATAGTTCGGTGGGCTGAATGGTATGTATGTACTCATGATAAAAAGATAAAGGCTTGCCGTTTTGCGGTAAGCCTTTTTTTGTTGATATTTATAATATAAAAATAAGATATAGTTATGTTGAGAATTGCGGTACAATCGAAAGGCCGTCTGTACGACGAGACCATGATGTTGCTTGAAGAAGCAGGTATTAAACTAAACAGGGGCAAACGCATCCTGTTATTATCGGCAAAAGGTTTTCCGGTAGAGGTATTATTCCTTCGTGATGATGATATTCCTCAGTCTGTAGCTAACGGTGTGGCGGATATTGGTATTGTCGGAGAGAACGAGTACGTAGAGAAAGGGCAAGAGGCGAAATTGATCAAGCGTCTGGGCTTTAGTAAGTGCCGTCTATCCTTAGCGATCCCCAAAGATGAGGAATATAAGGGGGCTGAGTGGTTTGAGGGAAAAACGATCGCTACTTCCTATCCTGCGATCCTACGGTCTTTCTTGGAGGAGAGAGGCGTGAAGGCGGATATTCATGTAATCAGCGGCTCTGTGGAAATCGCCCCGGGCATTGGTTTGGCGGACGCTATCTTTGATATCGTAAGCTCCGGTAGTACTTTGGTAAGCAATCAATTGAGAGAAGTGGAGGTAGTCCTTCCTTGTGAGGCTTTATTGATCGCCAACAATAATCTGTCCAAAGAGAAACTGGAGATCTTGGATGAGCTTCTATTCCGCTTTGAAGCGATTCAAGTCGCCGAGGGCAAGAAGTACGTGTTGCTGAACGCTCCGAAAGAAAAGCTGGATGAGATTATCGAGGTGCTTCCCGGTATGAAGAGCCCGACCATAACGCCTTTGGCAAACGATGAATGGGTCTCTGTTCAATCCGTGATCGCCGAGAAGCATTTCTGGGAAATTATTGGTAAACTAAAATCATTGGGGGCTGAAGGTATCTTAGTGCTTCCGATCGAGAAAATGATTGTATAATATGGAGATTATAAAATATCCCGGACGTGAGGAATGGAGCTCACTAATCAAACGTCCCGCATTGGATGTAACCACCTTGTTCGATACGGTCCGTACGGTATTGGACGAGGTACGTGAGCAGGGTGACATCGCCGTAAAAGCGTATGAGGAAAAGTTTGATAAGGTGCTCCTTTCTTCCCTTCAAGTCTCGGAAGAGGAGATGCGGGAAGCGGATGCCTTGGTCGCTGAGGACTTGAAACAGGCGATCCGTACGGCAAAGGCGAATATCGAGAAGTTCCATGCCTCGCAGCGTTTCGAGGGAAAGAAAGTGGAGACTACCCCGGGAGTCACTTGTTGGCAGAAAGCGGTAGCGATTGAGAAAGTCGGTTTATATATTCCGGGCGGAACGGCGCCTTTGTTTTCCACGGTATTGATGTTGGCAGTGCCCGCACGTATCGCCGGCTGCAAGGAGATCGTATTATGTACGCCACCGAACCGGGAAGGGAAAGTACATCCCGCTATCCTGTTCGCCGCAGAGGTCGCAGGTGTAAGTAAGATATTCAAGGCTGGAGGAATCCAAGCGATAGCGGCGATGGCCTATGGGACGGAATCGGTCCCCAAGGTGTATAAGATCTTTGGCCCCGGTAATCAATACGTGACGGCGGCAAAGCAATTAGTAAGCCTGAAAGAGGTCGCCATTGATATGCCCGCCGGACCATCCGAGGTAGAGGTGATCGCGGACGAGACGGCGAATCCCGATTTTATCGCCGCCGATTTCCTCTCGCAGGCCGAGCATGGAGTGGATAGCCAAGCGATCCTCGTAACCGCTTCGGAAACGATCGTGGAACCCGTGGCCCGTGCCATCCAAGAGCAACTCGATCGTTTGCCTCGAAAGGAAATTACCGAGAAATCATTAGCGCACAGCCGTATCATCGTATTGAAAGATTCGCAGGAAGTCGTAGACTTCACGAACCAATACGCTCCCGAACACTTGATTATCCAGACGGCGGATTACACCGCTATCGCGGAGCGAATCGAGAACGCCGGCAGTGTCTTTATGGGTCCATATACTCCGGAAAGCGCAGGCGATTATGCTTCCGGCACGAATCATACCTTGCCGACCAACGGCTATGCCAAGGCATATAGCGGCGTGAACTTGGATAGTTTCATCAAGAAGATCACTTTCCAAGAGATCACTTCCGATGGTATCCGTGCCTTGGGTAGTACGATCCAAACCATGGCGGCCAACGAGCAGCTGGATGCTCACCGCAACGCAGTAACAATTAGATTGAACACGATATGAAAGACCTGAAAGATTTAGTAAGACCGAATGTCTGGAATTTGAAACCGTATTCATCCGCACGTGATGAGTTTCATGGGGATGCCTCCGTTTTTCTGGATGCGAATGAGAATCCGTGGAATATGCCGTATAACCGTTATCCCGATCCCTTGCAGTGGAAATTGAAGGATCGTCTGGCCGTGTTGAAAGGTGTGGACCGTAGCTCGATCTTCTTGGGCAATGGCAGTGACGAGGCCATCGATCTGGTGATCCGTGCTTTTTGCGAGCCGGGGTTGGATAGTGTAGTGACGATCTCGCCGTCGTATGGCATGTATGAGGTGGCAGCGAATGTAAATAACGTGGAATGCCGTAAGGTTTCTTTGGACGAAAACTTTGATTTGGATGCGGAAGCCGTATTGGAATCGGCGGACGAGTGGACAAAAGTGATCTTCCTATGTTCTCCGAATAACCCTAGTGGCAACAGTCTGGATCGTGGCTCGATCTATAAGATCTTGAAGAATTATGAAGGAATCGTGGTGATCGATGAGGCTTATATCGACTTCTCCGCTTATCCCTCTTTCTTGAAGGAATTATCCGGGTTCCCGAATCTGATCGTTCTTCAAACCTTGTCGAAAGCGTGGGGAGCGGCGGGTATTCGTTTGGGTATGGCATTCGCCTCTCCGGAGATTATCGGTGTCTTGAATAAGATCAAATATCCGTATAACGTCAACCAGCTTACACAGGAGAAAGCTTTGGAGCTCTTGAACGACGAGGCGACCATGAAGCACCAAGTGAACGAGATCCTCACGGAGCGTAACCGGCTGGAGAAGATCCTGTCCGAGCCTCCTTTCTCCTATCAAGTATATCCTTCGGACGCTAATTTCTTGTTGGTGAATGTCGCCAAGGCGGATGCCATGTATAATGGGCTCGTGAAGAAAGGGATCGTAGTGCGTAACCGTAGTAACGTGCAGAAATGCCGGGGTTGCCTTCGTATTACGATCGGTACGCCGAAAGAGAATGATAGCTTATTGAACGCGATGAAAAACATGAAATTATGAGCACGAGGAAAAGAGCGTTGTTTATCGACCGGGACGGCACGCTTGTAAAAGAGCCGCCCGTAGATTATCAATTGGATAGCTTGGAGAAACTAGAGTTTGTCCCGAAGGTGATGCGTAACCTCTATTTCATTCGCGAGCGGTTGGATTTCGAGTTCGTGATGGTCTCCAACCAAGACGGGCTGGGAACGCCCTCTTTCCCGGAGGAGACTTTCTGGCCTGCCCATAACTTGATGCTAAAGACGCTGGAAGGAGAGGGGATCGTATTCGACGATATCTTGATCGATCCTTCCTTTCCCGAGGATAATTCCCCGAATCGTAAGCCTCGTACGGGAATGCTCACGAAATATATGACCGGTGAATACGATCTGGAGAATAGTTTCGTGATCGGGGACCGCCTTACGGATATGGAGTTGGCCCATAATCTGGGCGCTAAAGGTATCTGGTTGCGCCCGGAGGAGGGAGCGGAGAGTGAGTTGGCGGCTTACGCTACCTCATTGTCTCCCGCCTATATCACGGATGATTGGGATAAGATCACCGAGTATCTGTTTGCCGGCGAGCGTCGTGCGGTCGTACGGCGTGCCACGAAGGAGACGGACATCTATGTGGACTGGAATCTGGATGGAACCGGAAAGACATCTATCTCTACCGGGCTTGGTTTCTTCGATCATATGTTGGATCAGATCGGTAAGCATTCCGGTACGGATCTGACGGTACGGGTAAAAGGCGACCTGGAGGTCGACGAGCATCATACGATAGAGGATACGGCGATTGCCCTTGGCGAGGCGATGCTGAAAGCGCTGGGTGATAAGCGAGGGATCGAGCGTTATGGGTATTGCCTTCCGATGGACGATTGCTTGTGTAGTGTGGCGCTGGATTTCGGTGGCCGTCCTTGGTTGGTTTGGGACGCTGAGTTCCACCGTGAGAAAGTGGGAGATATGCCTACGGAGATGTTCCTCCATTTCTTCAAGAGCTTGAGCGACGCTGCCCGCATGAATTTGAATATCCGTGCCGAGGGTACGAACGAGCATCATAAGATAGAAGGTATCTTCAAGGCCTTGGCCCGCTCGATCAAGATGGCGATCCGGCGGGATATTTATCGGTTTGAGCTACCGAGTACGAAAGGACTCTTGTAATCTGTAAAAAACACTACTGTATTTGTACACGAATACAGTAGTGTTTTAGTCTGAATACTATAGTGTTTATCCACAAACACTATAGTGTTTTCGACTCAGATTCTATGACATCAGATAAACCGATAAAAGCCTATAGAGGATATTCCTCGAAAGCATATAGAACCGTGGAGAGATACCTTTCTCCTGTGTCCGGAAGCAACGCCACGATCGTTTTTCCCTCATTCTCCGGAAGTTTAGCTAGTTCCACGGCGGCGTATACGGCGGCTCCGGAAGATATTCCTACCAGCAACCCTTCCTTCCCGGCCAGTTCCCGGCTGGTACGGATCGCATCATCGTTCGTTACTCGCAGGATCTTGTCAACTACCTCCCCGTTGTAGGTCTTGGGGATAAAGCCAGCTCCGATGCCCTGTATCTTGTGCGGGCCGGGCTTGCCCCCGGAAAGTACCGGTGAATCGCTAGGCTCTACCGCTACGATTTGTACGTTCGGGTTGTGAGCTTTCAATCCGGCACCGACACCGCTGACCGTGCCTCCGGTTCCTACGCCGGCTACGAACAGGTCTACTTTACCATCTGTATCACGCCAGATCTCCTCGGCGGTCGTGCGGATATGCATGGCCGGGTTGGCGGGATTCTCGAATTGTTGTAGGATGATGCAACCGGGAGTCGCGTCACGCAGTTCCTCCGCTTTGGCGATGGCTCCTTTCATGCCTTCTGCCCCGGGGGTGAGGACGAGCCGGGCACCTAACGCTTTCAATAAGTTACGACGCTCGGCACTCATGGTATCCGGCATGGTCAGGATTAATTTGTAGCCTTTCGAGGCGGAGACAAAAGCGAGTCCGACTCCGGTATTACCGCTGGTCGGTTCGATAATGGTAGCGCCGGGTTTCAACAAGCCTTTAGCCTCGGCGTCCTCGATCATCGCCAAGGCGACGCGGTCTTTTACGCTACCAGCCGGGTTGAAATATTCCAGCTTGCCGATTACTTGGGCTTTAAGGCCCTTGCTTGCGTTGAAATTAGAGAACTCCAACAGGGGAGTGTTGCCGACAAGGTCGGTCAGTTGTCTTGCTATTCTTGCCATATACAAATGAATTTTGTTGTTTCTGGATTCTTTTATTTATATGACAAAGATAGTGGATGGATTGTTTACGGCATATACCATAAACCGGGTATTTTTTTACCTCCTTCTATGCGTCACGCACAAAAGGAGGTTACAATCATAATTATATACAAGTCTGAAAGGACTCTCTTTAATGTCTGCCTCCTCCTAAGGCTTGGTAGAGGTTTACGGTGGCTTGAAGCTCGTCAAAACGATCCGTTATTTGGGAGAGCTGGGCGCTGAGCAGGGTTTGCTGTGCCGTGAGCACTTCCAAATAAGTAGTGTTTCCATGCGTCATCAGCAATTGGGTGCTACGCACGGCATCTTCAAGCGATTCGATTTGGTGTGTACGCAAGTCGATCTTTCCCTTTGCGGTCTGGGCTTGGGTAAGTGCGTCGTTCACCTCTTTTCCGGCGTTGAGCACGGTTTGTTGGAAAGTGAGCTTGGCCTCCTCTTGCTGCGCTTTCGCTATTTTCAATTGGGCGATATTCGCTCCTTTGTTAAATAACGGTTGCGTGAGGGAGCCGACCGCCGATAGTAATAGTTTACCCGGATTTACGATGTAACTGCCTGCGCTGTTTGTCCACCCTGCGCTGCCGCTAAGACGTAGCGAGGGATAAAAATTGGAGCGTGCGGAGGCTGTCCCGTAGAACGCTTGCGCCAATGCGTACTCGGCGCTACGTACATCCGGACGGTTCGATAGCAGCTGCACCGGGATGCCGATCGCCAGATCCGGGGTCAAGGACTGCTCTTCCAATCTTCCTCGCTCGATATCTTGAGGTGTTTCTCCTAATAAGACGGCAAGCGTATTCTCGGTCTCCCGGATGGTCTGTTCCAGATCCTTAACAGAGGTCTCGATGGAGTAGCAAGTAGCCTCGGTTTGCGATACGGCCGCCTCGGTAGTCATGCCGGCTGCCATTAACGCTTGGGTGGCACGAAGGCTCTCTTGCCATCTCACGGCGGTTTCCGTCGTGATCTCGTATTGCCGATCCAGCATCAATAGGGTATAATATAAATTGGCGATGTTGGCGATCAGTTGTGTTTGTACGGCTTGGCTATACGCTTGGCTTTGCGACAAGGCGGCTTTTGCTTGTCGTTTGGCGTTTGTCAGCCGGCCGAAGATATCGATCTCCCAACTGGCCGATACCGGGACGTTGTATGTCCACGACGCTTTTGCCTTATTGAAACTACTTGTCGTGCCCTGCGGATCTAGGGAGAGCGACGGGAGGTAGGAGAGGCGGGAGGTCATTAACGCCACCTCGGCTTCTTGCACCTTTAGATGGGCAATCCGCAGATCTGTATTATTGGCTAATCCCCGTTCGATCAAGGATTGCAAGGCCGGATCGGTGAATAGGTCCCGCCAACTGATATTCCCGATGGAGAAGGTATCTGCCGGGGCTATCTCCTCCCGATATAGATTCTCCGGGAGGGTGGCGACAGGCTCGTATTTCTTGTAAATGCCGCAGCTATTCAACGCTAGCGTCGCTACGGCAAAGAGTATGATGTTATTCTTCATATACATTATATATATACAACTGGATAGATTATTTCTTGCTATCTAAATATTCTTTTCTTTCTTCGGCGGCCTCTTTTACCTCTTCTTGCACCTGCCAATCAAGGGAACGCTCGAATTGGATCGGGCGTAGTTTCTCTTGCAGGTATTGGAACGTGATGAATAAGCAAGGCACGATAAATAACAAAGCCAATGTACCGATCAACATACCGCCAACGGCACCGGTTCCCAACGAGCGGTTTCCATTAGCGCCTACGCCGTTGGAAACGATCAATGGCAGCAAACCGAATATCATCGTAAGAGCGGTCATCAAGATCGGGCGCAGACGAACCTTCGCCGCGCTAAGAGCGGCCGAGGTCAGGCTCATGCCGGACAAGCGGCGCTGGGTAGCGTACTCCGTCAATAAGATGGCGGTCTTCGCCAACAACCCGATCAACATGATCAGACCGGTTTGCAGATAAATGTTATTCTCCAATCCCATGAACTTGGCGAACAAGAAACTACCCATCAAACCCATCGGTACGGAAAGAATCACGGCGAAAGGAACAAGGAAACTCTCGTACAAGGCACTTAGGATCAAATAAATCATCAAGATACAGATACCGAAGATGATCGTTGTCGTATTACTCTGTTGGTTCTCCTCACGGGTGATACTACCGAAGTCATACCCGTATCCTTTCGGGAGTGAGGTGGCCGCTGTCTCTTTTACCGCCTTGATAGCATCCCCGGAGCTATATCCATTGGCCGGTACGGCATTGACGGCGATCGAATTATACATATTGAAACGGGCTAAAGATTCGGCACCGTATACCTTGGTCAAGGTGATAAACTGACTAAGCGGTGCCATCTCGCCGTTCGACATGCGTACGAACGTATTATTCAAGGAGGTCTCATCCAGACGATATTTAGGATCGGACTGTATCATCACCTTATACACCTTCGAGAAGCGGTTGATATTCGACACATATTGCCCTCCGTAATAACCGGAAAGGGTTGATAGAACAGCATCCGGAGTGATTCCGGCCCGCTTGCATTTCGCCGCGTCCACATCCACGCGCCATTGCGGGTACTTGATATCGAAAGTAGAGTAAGCCGTAGCGATCTCGGGCCGTTCACGCAAGGCGGCGAGATATTGCTGGGTCGTGTTAAAGAAGGTCGTTAAGTCTCCACCGGCCTTGTCTTGCGTATGCATTTCCAATGCGTTACCCATACCATATCCGGGGATCATGGCCGGGGCGATGGCGAAAATCGTAGCGTCCTTGATATCTGCCGTACGGCCATATACCTGTCCGATCACGGCTTGTACGTTATCTTCCTTGTCCGGGCGCTCATCCCAATGTTTTAGTTTCAAGATGAACATACCGAAAGAGCTACCTTGTCCGGCCAGCAAACCATAACCGGAAACCTTGGAATAAGATTGAAGCTGTGGAATCTGGTTGATCCGTTGCTCGATATTCGTCATGATCTTGTTAGTCGTAGCCAAAGAGCTTCCGGAGGCCGTACTTACGTTGACAAAAACCGTACCTTGATCCTCATCGGGCACCAAGCTGGATTTTGTCGTGTTCATCAAGACGATCAGTAATACGATGGAGCATGCCAATAAAGACCAAGCCAGCCATTTCCGCTTGATAAAGAACAACACCCCGTGCTTATATTTCTTGATGACCGAATCGAACGCGGCGTTGAACGCCTTACGGAAACGTGCGGCGAAGTTATTCTTTTGGGTGCCGTCCTCGTTGATGTAAGGCTTCAATAAGATAGCGCAAAGCGCCGGGCTTAACGTTAACGCGTTAACGGTAGAGATACCTACGGCCGCTGCCATCGTCAAGCCGAACTGCGTATAGAACGTACCGGATGTACCGCTCATGAAGGATACCGGAATAAACACGCCCATAAATACCAATGAAGTAGAGACGATGGCGGATGTCAATCCTTTCATCGCGTCCATACTAGCCATATAAGAGGACTTATATCCAACGTCGAACCGAGCTTGGACTGCCTCTACAACAACGATCGCATCATCCACCACCGTACCGATCACCAATACCAAAGCGAATAAAGTGATCAAGTTGATGCTAAATCCGGCGACCGTCATAAAGGCGAACGTACCGATCAAGGAAACTACGATCGCTACCAACGGAATCAGCGTAGAACGGATATCCTGCAAGAAGACATATACCACAAGGATAACGAGGATAATGGCCTCTATCAAGGTTTTTACAACCTCATGGATCGAGGCGTACAAGAAATCATTCGTACTCATCAATTTTACGACCTCGATACCTTTCGGGAAGTCTTTCGAGGCTTCCTCAAGAAAAGCGTCGATCTTATTATTCACCTCCGTGGCATTCGATCCGGCTGTCTGGAAAACCATACAGGAGATACCCGGCTTACCGTTTGTTTGTCCGATATAGGCATAACTCTCCTTTCCTAACTCAATGTCCGCTATCTCTTTTAGCTTCAATACCTCTCCATCCTCGGTGGAGCGGATCACGATATCGCCGAATTCCTCCGGAGTAAGCAGGCGTCCGCTATATTTCATGGTGTACTGATACGTCTCGTCCGAGTTCTCGCCTAAAGAACCCGTGGCGGACTCAATATTTTGCTCGGCCAACACGGAGGTCACGTCCGAGGGGATCAATTTGTATTGGGCCATAACGTCGGGCTTCATCCAGATACGCATACTGTAATCGCCACCCATAACCATCAACTCGCCGACTCCGGAGATACGGAGTATCTCTGGTTTTAGGTTGATGCTGATGTAATTACTGAGGAAGTTCTCGTCATAAGAACCGTCCGGGCTATAGAGCGAGAAGATCTGTAACATACTGGTCTGGCGCTTGGAAGTCGTGACACCCACTTGGGTAACCTCGGCCGGCAATTGCCCGGTCGCTTTCGATACACGGTTCTGTACGTTTACGGCGGCCATGTCCGGATCGGTTCCTTGTTGGAAATAGATCGTGATCGTGGCGGTACCGGAGTTGGTAGCCGTGGAGGTCATGTAGGTCATATCTTCCACGCCGTTGATCGCCTCTTCCAAAGGGGCTACGACACTCTTCTGCATGGTCTCGGCATTCGCCCCGAAGTAAGTCGTACTGACCATAACGGTAGGAGGGGCGATATCCGGATATTGTTCTACGGGCAAGGTGAAAAGCCCGATGATACCCGCAACCATAATCGTGATGGAAATCACGGCGGACAGTACGGGGCGTTCTATAAATGTGCTAACTTTCATTGTTCTTAATTTTGTTTTACTTCAATCGGTGTTCCTTCACGCAATAAACCTACGCCTTCGGCTACGATCACGTCGCCGCTATTCAATCCGGCGTTTACGATATACTCTTGTCCTCCGTTCACACGGGTCACTTCTACGGGGGCGGATTGCGTCTTGCCGTCCACTACCTTGAAGACAAATACCCGGTCTTGGATCTCGAACGTGGCGGCTTGGGGAATTACGACGCAGTTATCGTATGTAACCGGAATGATCACATTCCCGGAGCCCCCGCTATTCAATAATTGCTCCTCGTTCGGGAATGCGGCACGCAAGCTGACCGTTCCGGTGTTTTGATCGATAACGCCGCTGATCGTCTCGATCTTTCCCGTTTGGGGATAAAGCGATTTATCGTTCAACTGAAGCTCGATCTCGGGCATATTCTCCAAGGCTTTGTCTTTCGAGCCGTATTGACGGGTCAAGGCCAACAGCTGGTTCTCGGTCATGGAGAAATACACATACATCTCGGAATTGTCCGATACTGTGGTGAGTGGTTTGGGTAGGCTTGCGCTTACTAATGCGCCTACACGATAAGGCAGGGTTCCGATGACGCCGTTCGAGGGGCTTTTCACTTCCGTGTAAGAAAGGTTGTTACGGGCGTTTATCTCTTGTGCCTCCGCTTGGGCTAATTGGGCTTTTGCCGAGAGTAGAGTGTTGTAGGTGGTCTTTAGGTCGAACTCGGAAACTACTTTGTTTTTATACAATTCTTGTTTACTGTCGTAGGTCAGTTGCGCTGTCGCTACGGATGCCTTAGCGGCCTCTACGTTCGCAATGGCGGTGTTTAAGGCCGCTTGATAAGGAACTTGATCAATAATAAATAAGACTTGTCCTTTTTTTACGCTCTCGCCTTCCGTTACGCAAAGCTTTGTAATAAAACCAGATACTTGCGGATAAATATCAATATCCTGTTTTCCTCGAATACTCGCCGAGTAATTATTGGATAAAGTTTTCTCCGAAGTGAATACGGTCATTGTCGCATACCCTGAACTTTGTTGGATTACAGGGCTTTGTTTACACCCAACAGCTACGATACACCATAAGGCGATCGCAGTCTTCATCAATCGATTTTGCTTTTTCATCTTAACTAATACCTATATTTTCGGATGCAAAGCTACTCGCTTATCGGCGAACCATTGTTTCCACAATGAGGCGATGATTGTTCATTTTGAGATGGAATGATCCGTTATATGCTAATGATCTCTTATATTCGCGGGCAAAATAGTAGACATATGAATCCATTTGAGATAGAGAGAGGAGAGTCGTTCATAATAGGCGATTCCGATTTGAGGGAGTTATTGGATCGTCCTTACAAGAGCGGATATGGCATGATCTTATTTTGCTATAAAGGAACGGCGAATATATCCGTCGATTTGAGCCGATGGGATATCCGGCGCAACACGGTGATCGTATTGATACCGGATACGATCCTGACGTTGAACGCGAGTAGCGAGGATTTCAAGGTACAATATATATCCTTTTCGAAGGTCTTGTTCGACGAGGCCGTATTCCGGCTGGATCCGCCCTTTTTCCGCTTCATAAAGGATAGCCCTTGCTATACGCATCCCGCCGATCAGGAGGAGACCATAAATGTGATCATCCGGCTGTTTTGGCTGATTTACATGGATCGGAATAACGTGTACCGTGATATAATCGTGAAAAACCAGTTGCAATGCTTCTTCCTTAATATGTATGATAAGACAAGGTACTCCTTCTCGAGCCGCCAGCAAAATGGGTGCAACCGTGGGGAGGAGTTGTTCCATAAGTTCATCAATTGCATCCATGCCCATTATCTCGACCAGAAAGAGGTCTCTTTCTATGCGAACGAGCTTTGTATCTCTCCCCGTTATCTCTCCACTATCACCCGGCAAGTGGCGGGCGAGTCGGCGAAGACCATTATAGACCGGCATATCATATTGGAGACAAAGGTGTTGTTGCGTACCACGGAAATGACCGTGCAGGAGATAACGAACCACTTGAACTTTCCCAGCCAATCCTATCTGGGACGGTATTTCAAGAAGCATACGGGGGAGTCACCCATAGAGTATCGAATGAAAAGGAAGTGATACCACTTACTGCAAGGCGGGTTGCAGTAAAATAGCCATGAGGTTTTGTCCTTATAAAGCTGTGGAAGCTTTTCCCGTTTGCCCTTGATCGAACGTATCCGTGATTAAGGTAAGAGCACCATCTCCCGTCACGTTGCAAGCCGTACCGAAGCTATCTTGCAAAGCGAATATCGTAAGCAATAATGCCGTTCCCGCCTCGTCGAAACCTAGGATAGCGATGATCAGGCCCAATGAGGCGAGCACCGTACCGCCCGGTACGCCGGGAGCGCCGATCGCGAAGAAACCAAGCAAGATGATAAATACGAACATCGTCGTGAAGTCCGGCATGCTGCCATATAATATTTGCGAGACGGTCAATACGAAAAACACTTCCGTCAAGATAGAGCCGCATAGATGGATGTTCGCAAACAGGGGGACAGTCACGTCAATTACTTCCTCTCGCAAGATCTTGCTTTTCTTGGCGCAGGTCAAGGCCGTGCCCAAGGTGGCGGCGGATGACATGGTGCCTAAGGCTGTCAAATAAGCGGGTCCGTAGTATTTCAATACGCCCCAGCTATTTTTCCGGGAGTAGATCGATGCGACTACATACAGTAAGGTCAACCAGATGTAATGGCAAATGATGACAATCAACAGGACGGATAAAAAGATAGGCAACTGCTTTGTAATCGCCCCCTCATAACTAAGGACACAGAAATTTGCGGCGATGAAAAGCGGCAGGACCGGCATCAAGACCCGTTCTACCAATTTAAGTACCATGTTCTGGAATACTTCCAGCAACCTCTCCATCTCCTCGGATTTAACCCATGCGGTAGAAAGTCCCAGCATCACGGCCAATACCAATGCCGACATAACGCTCATCACTGGCGGAATCTCTAGATTAAACAACATGGGAGGGATGTCTTTTAGACCTTCCGAGGCGGTTTGAATATGCAAATGCGGTATTAATTCATAACCCACAACGGCGCCAAAGGTAGCGGCGCCAACCGATGACAGGTATGCGATACTAAAAGCGAATAATAAGACTTTGGATGCGTTGCTTTTCAAGCGGGCGATAGAAGGCGCCACGAATCCTAGAATGATCAACGGAACCAAGAAGAAAATAATCTGTCCCGTAATTTGTTTTACGATCATGACCGCTTTTAACACAGACTCGTTTACGGCAAGCCCAACCAGAAGTCCGATCAAGACGGCCAGTATCAACCGTACGATCGTGTTGGAAAGAATCTTTTTCAGCATATTCGGATGTTTTTATTTTTCAATGACAGCAAATATAAGATATTTTCTTGTGTGAATGGGTGAGTGGACAATTTTGATTACTTTTGTTTGATGAAAACAAGATCGTTGGTTTGTATTTTATAATCAAGTAATATGAAAAACATGAAACAAGCTTTACTGGTAGCGGGTTGTTTATTGGCTACCACTACGTTATTTGCCCAGACTGAGAAAGGGGACTGGGCTCAGTTTGGTCGTTATGCGGAGGCTAACAAGACCGTGAAAGTTCCTTCGAACGTGGTATTTATGGGGAACTCCATTACAGACGGATGGTGGCCGGCGGATTCGACTTTCTTTATCCGGAATAACTTCGTAGACCGTGGGATCAGCGGACAGACAACCTCGGAGATGCTAGTTCGTTTTCGCCAAGACGTTATTAACTTGAAACCGAAAGCCGTGGTGATCTTGGCGGGAATCAATGATATCGCTCACAATAACGGTGTGATCGCCTTGGAAAACGTGTTTGGGAACTTGGTCTCTATGGCAGAATTGGCGAAGGCAAATCATATCAAGGTGATTTTCTGCTCCGTATTGCCGGCTTATGATTTTCCTTGGAGACCGGGTATGCAACCGGCCGATAAGGTTATCCAGCTCAATAAATGGATCAAGGAGTATGCGGATAAGAATGGTTTGACATACGTGGATTATCATTCCGCCATGAAAGATGAGCGAAACGGATTGCCCGCTAACCTGTCGAAAGATGGTGTGCATCCTACCTTGGAAGGCTATAAGATCATGGAGAAGATCGTGCTGGAGGCCATTCATAAAACCGTGAAGTAAGCAGATGAGAAACTATTTATTGGCTTTATCTTGTTGTACGGCTTTATCTTGTTGTACGCAAGTGAAAGTTTCCGAGGTATATACGGCGGCGGCAGAGAACTCTTTACGTGCTCCGGCCGTTCCTTTGGTCACGATCGACCCCTATACAAGCGCATGGTCGTTTGCCGATCAATTGAATGATGAGTCGGTACGGCATTGGACCGGCCGTGATTATCCGCTTCTAGGCGGTATACGAGTAGATGGTAAGTCATACCGTTTCATGGGAATGGACGATATACAGGTGACCTCGGTGATCGGTATGGCCTCGGATGGCTTATGGGAGGCCGATTATACGATGTCTCAGCCTGCCGGCGATTGGTTCGCCGAGGCTTATGATCCGAAAAGTTGGAAGCGGGGAAAAGCCGCTTTCGGAACGGAAGATAATCCGAATCGTTCCACGCCTTGGTCTACAGGAGATATCTGGGTACGTCGTACGTTTGACTGGCCTTCGGATGAGCAAAAGGATGCCCTCTACCTCCAATATTCGCATGATGATAATATCGAGGTGTATCTAAATGGAAAGCAAATCGCCGTGGCAGGGAACGGTCTGGACTATGATTTGCTGAAAGAGATACCGGAAGCGGTGGCGGAGAGCTTGAAGCCTACGGGTAACGTGTTGGCCGCTCATTGCCGGAACAATGGGGGAGGCGCTTATGTGGATATGGGAATCATGCGGAAGGTGAAACGAGGAGATACGTTCGATGAGAAAGCGATCCAGAAATCCATGAACGTGATGCCTACGCAAACATTCTATACCTTTGAGTGCGGTGGCGTGAGTCTGGACTTGATTTTCACGGCTCCTTTCTTGCTGAATGATCTGGAGGCTATGACTTCTCCGTTTAATTATATAACCTATCAAGTCCGTTCCATCGACGGTAAAGATCACGACGTGCAACTATACCTGGAAGCCACGCCGCAATGGGCCGTGAATACGATCGATCAAGAGGTGACTTTCGAGAAAACGGAAACCCCTGATTTAATTTACCTGAAGACAGGAACAATCGATCAAGAGGTTCTGGCGAAAACCGGGGATGATGTACGGATTGACTGGGGATATTTCTATTTGGCTATCCCCAAGAAACCGGGAGTCTCCGCAACGATCGACGAGTATTATGCTACGAAGAAAGCTTTCATGACTACTGGTAATTTACCGGCTGGATCGCAAAGTCTCTCTTCGGATATGCGTGAGCAAATGACAGTCCTCGCTTATACGGACCCGATCGGCAAGGTCTCCAAGGAAACCGTCTCCGGACATTTGATGATCGGTTACGATGATTTATATTCGATCCAGTATTTCCAAGACAACCGGATGCCTTATTGGAAGCACGACGGAAAGGTGGATATTCATCAGGCGTTCGAGAAAGGGGAGGCTTCTTACGAGGATCTGATGCGGCGTTGCGGTTCCTTCGATTCTTCTTTGATGAGCGAGACGAGTGCCGTAGGAGGGAAGAAATACGCCGAGCTATGCGCTATCGCATATCGGCAGGCGATCGCCGCCCATAAGTTGGTGACTGATAAGGAAGGGACTCTCTTATTCCTTTCGAAAGAAAATTTCAGTAACGGTTCTATCGGAACAGTGGATATTACGTATCCTTCCGCCCCCTTATTCTTAGTATACAACACGGATTTATTGAAGGGAATGATGAATTCCATTTTCTATTATAGCGAGAGCGGACAATGGAAGAAACCTTTTCCGGCTCACGATGTGGGTACCTATCCGGTTGCGAACGGTCAAACCTATGGTGGCGATATGCCCGTGGAAGAAAGTGGTAATATGCTTGTGCTAGCGACCGCTATAGCAATAGTGGATGGCAATGCTGATTATGCCGCCCAACATTGGGAGGTCTTGACTACATGGGCGAATTACTTGTTGAAGGAAGGCCTTGATCCGAAGAACCAACTTTGTACGGATGATTTTGCCGGACATTTCGCCCATAACACGAACTTGTCCATCAAGGCAATTATGGGAGTTGCCGGCTACGGAAAATTGGCGGAGATGTTAGGTAAGGCCGATATCGCTAGACAATATACGGAAGTCGCCCGTGAGATGGCCGCTAAGTGGGTGAAGATGGCGAACGATGGTGATCATTACCGCCTGACTTTCGATAAGCCGGGCACTTGGAGCCAAAAATATAATCTGGTCTGGGATCGCTTGCTGGGCTTGAATATCTTCCCAAAAGAGGTTGCCGCTACGGAAATGGCTTATTACAAGACAAAACAAAATAAATATGGTTTGCCGTTGGATAACCGGGAGGATTATACGAAGTCCGACTGGATTTTATGGTCCGCTTGTTTGACCGGATCGATGGAGGATTTCAATGCGCTGATGGTTCCGGTCTGAAACTACGCCAACGAGACGACTTCACGTGTTCCTCTAAGCGATTGGCATTTTACTTCCGATGGTACGCAACGAGGTTTTCAAGCCCGTTCGGTTGTCGGGGGATATTTTATGAAGATGCTGGAAAAGAAGCTAGGAAAATAATGTCATTCTAAGAAACGGAAGGAGGTCATTCCTTCCGTTTCTTAGTTTTGCGCATATGGATATTCACAGGGAGCGATGCCTGTGATCTTCTTAAATATAAGGCTGAAATACTGTACGTTCGGATAACCTAATTGTCGTGCTACCAAAGCGGGAGTATTACCGTTTTTCAGTAGCATTGTCTTAGCCACGCTCAATCGTTTGAACTGAAAATATTCCTCCAGTGTTTTGCCGGTCTCGAATCTTAACAGGTCGTTGAAGTAAGCGACAGAAAGGTCCAGTTCTGCCGTACAATATTCGGCGGTGGGTAGCTGGCCGTTCTCTAATTTACCGGAAATGATATACTCGTCGAGGAGCCTTTCCAATTTCTCCAAGATAGCCTTGTTCTTATTTTCCCGGGTAATGAACTGTCGCTCATAATAGCGTGTACAATAATCCAATAATAATTCAATGTGGCGGGATAGAATGGTACCACTGTGCGTATCGATGGCATGGTGAAGCTCGTCCTCGATGTTTTCCAGACAACACGTAACTTTGGCTGTCTCACGTTGAGAGAGATGCAGAGCCTCTTCTTTGTGATAAGCGAAGAAGGTATAGTTCTTAATAGGGTTGTCCAATGACGTGTGGAACAATAGGTCGGGATGGAACGCTAAAAGGTACCCTTTGTTGGGTAGCGTATTATTCTCGCTCATGCGGAAAATCTCACCGGGTGTAAGAAACACCATCGTAGCGTTGGAATAATCGTAATACTTACGTCCGCAACAATAGCAACCGTCCGGGCAGTCTTCTATCAAGAGGATCGCGTAGAACTCGAACTTTACGGCCTCTTGCTCTAGGTTCGGGCTCTCTAGATTGATGAGGCTTACTAGTGGGTGCAGCGTCTTGCATCCCAAGCACCGGTTACATTCATATACAGTCTTAATATCTAACATCTTCTTGAACGCCTTCTATAGATTCGTTGATAGACCGATCTGCGCACGGTATTCACTAGGCGTGTACCCTACCCGTTTCTTGAATAGCCGACAGAAGTGCTGCGGATATTGGAAACCGAGGGAATATGCGATTTGGCTGACTGTGTCCGCCGTGCCGGAGATACGTTCTTTGGCTAGCTCGATTACTTTCTCTTGGATGTATTCCTGCGGTGATTTGCCGGTTTCCTTCTTGAACATGTCACCGAAATAGTTCGATGAGAGGCAAAGCTTGTCGGCAAAGTATTTCACCGTAGGCAATCCGTCCTGTTCGGCGAGTGTATTTTCGAAATACTCATCCAACAGGTTTTCGAAACGTGTCAGCACATCCCGGTTTGTCTTGCCTCGGGTGATGAACTGCCTTTCATAAAAACGCATACAATAATTAAGCAGCAGTTCGATATGGTTTACAAGTAAGGTTTTACTATGTTTATCCACGCCATGTTCCAGTTCCATACGGATGATCTTCAGGCAATCCATCACGATAGATCTTTCTTCTTCCGAGAGATGCAACGCCTCGTTTACCTCGTAAGAAAAGAACGTATATTTCTTTATATTCTTTCCGAGTGACGTTCCACGCAGTAAATCGGGATGGAAAAGAATACCATGTGCGTTTACTTGGACTTTATCGGTTGTCGGGTTTGTTTCCGCAGTTTGTCCGGGGGCGAAGCAAACGATCGTGCCTTCTTGGTAATCGTATGTCTGGCGTCCGTATTTGATATCGCAGGCTTTCTCTAGTTTTAGATACAGTGCGTAGATGCCGTAATTGAAGCGGATGAGATCTACACTACTCGTCGCTTTATTCAAATCTATGACACTGACAAGCGGATTTAGGGTTTCGAGGCCGTATAGTTTGTTATATAGGTCTACACTATCTAAGTTAAGTATCTTATCCATAAGCCGTACGTATTTAATCAATAATTCTGTACGCAAAAATAGAGGATAATTCATATATAGTTATAACCCTAATTACGGATTATATAACCATTGTTACGGATTATGTGTATTTACAGGCTTTCTGGCTGATTCCACAAAACCTGTAATTGAGGTCATGACATCCGTAATTTGTCTACAAAGGGATGCTATTTGAGCCTCTATCTTTGCCTTCGTAAAAATAAACAAGGAACGACATGAAGAAGTCATTAAGAGAATTATGTACGGCAATAGCCATATGCTTTTGCGCTACGGGAAATCTGTTCGCTACAGACAATCAATTTAATACCGATCATACAATGGACAAGAATTTGAATCTAATTAAGGAGTGGGATAAAGTATTCCCACAGAGTGACAAGGTGAGCCATAGTAAAGTTACTTTTCGTAATCGCTATGGCATTACGCTTGCCGCCGATATGTACAAACCCAAGCATGCGGATGGAAAATTGCCTGCTATCGCTATTAGCGGTCCGTTCGGTGCCGTGAAGGAACAATCCTCGGGTTTATATGCGCAGAAATTGGCAGAACGTGGATTTCTGACGATCGCTTTCGATCCGTCATATACAGGCGAGAGTGGCGGAGAGCCTCGTTATGTAGCTTCTCCCGACATCAATACGGAAGATTTCTGTGCGGCCGTCGATTTCCTTTCGACACGTGATGATGTGGATGCGGAACATATCGGTATCCTCGGTATCTGCGGATGGGGAGGCATGGCTCTTAATGCGGCGGCTATCGATACTCGTATCAAAGCGACCGTAACCTCTACGATGTACGATATGAGCCGTGTGAACGCTAATGGTTACTTCGATGCGATGGATGCCGACGCACGTTATGAATTGCGCAAGCAACTCAATGAACAGCGTACCGCTGACACAAAGAACGGCTCATACGCCCTTGCGGGAGGTTTGCCCGATACGTTACCCGACGATGCGCCCCAATTCTTGAAAGACTACTACGCTTATTACAAGACGAAGCGTGGTTACCACAAGCGTTCGCTCAACTCGAATGGCGGATGGAACAAGACCTCGGCTTTATCGTTCATCAATATGCCTATACTCTCGTATAGTGACGAGATTCGTAGCGCCGTATTGATTATTCATGGAGAGAAAGCGCATTCACGTTACTTCAGCGAGGATGCTTTCAAGAAACTGAAAGGTGACAATAAGGAATTGCTAATTATACCCGGAGCGAATCATGTCGATTTATACGATCAGATGAGTGTCATTCCCTTCGATAAGATTGAACGGTTCTTTGTAGAAAACTTTAAATAAGATTCATTATGCAACAGATAAAGGATATGGAATTTAGTGGTGAGCGTCCTTTGTTCGCCTCTCACGATTTACAATTAGACAATGTCGTTATTCATGCCGGGGAGTCGGCATTGAAAGAGTGTAGCAATATCATAGCCATAGGCTGTCGTTTTGAGGGTAAATATCCGTTCTGGCACGTGGATGGCTTCACCATCAAGAATAGCCTGTTTACCGAAGGTGGACGTGCTGCGTTATGGTACTCCCAAAATCTAGTGATGACGGATACACGGGTGGAAGCCCCAAAGATGTTTCGGGAGATGGACGGTATCAGACTGGAAAACGTACAACTACCCAATGCTCAAGAAACCCTTTGGCATTGCCGGAACGTGGAATTGATAAATGTGCAAATAGATCATGCTGATTATTTATTTATGCACGGCGAGAACATTAAAATCCGGAACTACGCTCAAAATGGAAACTACTCGTTCCAGTATTGTAAGAACGTGGAAATCCGTAATGCGGTCATCAACTCGAAAGACGCTTTCTGGAATACGGAGAATGTTACCGTATACGATTCCGAGATTAACGGCGAGTACTTGGGATGGCACTCGAAGAACCTGCGTTTGGTAAATTGCAAAATCTCGGGTACACAGCCGCTTTGTTACGCCCACGATCTTATGATGGAGAACTGTACGATGGCAGATGATTGCGATCTAGCCTTTGAATACAGTTCCGTGCAGGCGACTATCAATAGCCCGATCCGTAGCGTGAAGAATCCCCGTACGGGAAGCATCACCGCCGGAAGCTATGGTGAGGTAATCCTCGACGAGAACATTAAGGCTCCGGGTAATTGCCAACTGAGGCTATGGAATGAACGTACTTGCTTTTCCGCATAAAGAATATGAGATATAACTTCGATGAAATAGTGCCTCGTACCGGTACGAACTCCTATAAATGGGATAGCGCTGTGGATACGGATGTTCTACCGATGTGGGTGGCCGATATGGATTTCCGTACGGCACCCGTTATTATCGAAACCTTACGGCAACGTGTAGAACATGGTATTTTCGGTTATACTCGAGTACCGGATGCATATTACGAAGCGGTGACAGGCTGGTTTGAACGTCGGCATGGATGGCAAATACGAAAAGAATGGATGATTTGTACCTCCGGAGTTGTTCCGGCAATTTCTGCCGTTATCAAGGCGCTAACCGAGCCGGGTGATAAAGTACTGGTGCAGACTCCGGTTTATAACTGTTTTTTCTCGTCCATCCGCAATAACGGATGTGAGATTATCCGCACCCCTTTGTCTTATGCCCATGATACATTCACGATTGATTATGAGGATTTGGAGAAAAAAGCCGCTGATCCGAAGGTAAAGGTCATGCTGTTGTGTAATCCTCATAATCCCGCTGGAAGGGTATGGACACGTGAGGAACTAAGTCGTATCGGCAAGATCTGTATCCATAATGGCCTAATAGTCGTATCAGATGAGATACATTGCGAACTCGTATTTCCGGGATATACTTTTACACCGTTCGCATCTATCTCAGAAGAATTCCTACGGCATTCCGTGACATGCCTGTCGCCTAGCAAGGCTTTCAATATCGCTGGATTACAAATCGCCAATATCGTGTGTTACGATGAGAACCTACGTCGGAAGATAGACCGGGCAATCAATATCAACGAGGTATGCGATGTGAATCCTTTTGGTGTAATAGCTACCATAGCGGCCTATAATGAGGGAGAGGAATGGCTGTCGCAACTGATCGATTATTTATGGCAGAATTACTTATACATGAAAGATTTTTGCGGGAAATATCTGCCGGACTTTCCGATAACCTTGTTGGAAGGCACTTATCTTGTATGGATGGATTGCCGTAAGTTAGGTAAATCATCGGAAGAATTGGAGCACTTGCTGATCGAGAAAGCGAAGCTATGGCTCAATGCCGGAACGATGTATGGAGCAGAAGGCGAAGGCTTCATGCGTTGGAATATCGCTTGTCCACGTTCCTCGCTGATAAAGGGGGTGGAGCTGTTCAGGGATTTTGTAGGCTGTGCCTGTTAAAGAATAGTGATGATAGAAAACGTGAGAAGGGGAAAACATCTATTGCTTTCCCCTTCTTTCATATATCTCTCACTAGATAAAAGATTCGTTTTACTCGATCTCGATGCTATGTTTTACCGGAGTAAGAATGAACGTGAACTCATAGTCGCCGTAAGGAATCTGGTATTCCGGGAGTGCGATAGTTCCCCAGCTATTTACACAGCCTAATCCCATCTGTACCTTATCGAGACAAAGGTTTGTCAAGTCGGCTTCCTCTACTTCTGGAGAGTGTCTTTGATCCTTTCGGGCACCGTCGTCCAAAGACTCTATCGTATAATGCAAAGCGGAAGCGGAGAATGGGGCAGAGGCTACGACCTCGATACCGTTGCCAGCCTCGTTCAGCATTTTCCACCAGCGGATATCCGATTTCGTTCCATTCTCTTGCGGACGGATATACGAATAGAATTGCTCGTCTACGGTCTGGCGGTAAATAGCCAAGTCCGCGTTACCCTTGCGGTCGATATAATTCTCCACGGGACCACGGCCGTAGTATTCGATATTCTCGAAATATCTCGGCATCGGCATTTGCATACCGAAGCGGAACATGGGGGATACCTTGGCATTCTTGTCTGCTGTCATTTTCTGGGTAACCTTGATCGCACCCTTGTTATTGATCACGTACGTCAAGTTCAACTTGGCGGATACGGTCGGCATATCGTAAACGGCCTCTACGATCACTTGCTTGTTCTCCATCCGTTGGTTAAGAGAAGTCAGCTTCATTTCCGGATTCTTCCATGCGGCGTACTTCTTCTGTAGGCCAGCTCCGAAATCATTGTCTGTCGGCGCACGCCAGAAGTTAGGAGTCAAAGCCTCTCCTTCCTTGATCATGTCTTGGCCGTTTACCTCGTATTTGATCAGGTAACCATTCTCACGGTTGAATTCGGTACGGAAACCACAACCTTCCACGATCAGGTAATTGGCGTCGTTATCTTGTACGGCTGGAGCCTTGGTTTCGATATTGGTTGTTTCCACGTTTTTCAAATCCATAGATGGAGCCTTGTACGGGTTCAACGTCAGCTGATCCTTGGCCACGGTATGTCCGGCGGGTAATAAGCCCTCACGGTTCTTCAGTTTATAAGATACATTCAGCAACCATTCCGTGCATTGGCAAGTCTCGCCTAGATCCAATCGGATCGTTGATGTTTGTTGGGGAGCTACTTTCAGGTCATCGACACGTCCGCTACGAACAACCTTGCCGCCTTTCAGCATTTCCCATTCCAGATAATAAGCGGAAAGGTCACGGAAGAAATTCTCGTTGTACACCTTGATCTCACCTTTCGACAGATCGCCGGGGGTTGTCCAGATATCTTGGTAATAATACCCCACCTCGTACATATGCGGGTTCGGAACACGATCCGGGCTGATCAAGCCGTTATCGCAGAAGTTATTATCGCTAGCGTCGAACTTATTGAAATCGCCGCCATAAGCATAGATCATTTTCCCGTTCTTGCCGGTCCAGCGCACGGATTGATCCACGAAGTCCCAGATGAAGCCCCCTTGATATTTCGGGTATTTACGGATCAAATCCCAATATTCCTTGAAACCTCCTTGAGAGTTACCCATGGCATGAGCGTATTCACATTGTATCAAAGGCTTTTGCATGGAGTTATCCTCGCTGTATTTAGCGCAATCCTCGTAGTTGTAATACATCGGGCAGAAGATATCGGTCTTTCCGTTCTTTCCGGCCTGTTCGTATTGTACGGCACGGCTGGGGTCTTCGTTCTTGATCCAGTCGTAAGCGGCCTCGAAGTTAGGACCGTATCCAGCCTCGTTACCCAAGGACCAGAAGATGATACTCGGATGGTTGAAGCCACGTTGGACGTTACGTTGGTTACGTTCCAGATGCGCTTTCTTATAAGATGGGTTCTTGGCTAACGTCTCCTCGCCGTATCCCATTCCGTGAGACTCTATATTGGCTTCGGCTACGACATAGATACCGTATTTATCGCAAAGATCGTACCAGAAGTTGTCATCGGGATAGTGGCAGGTACGAACGGCGTTCAAATTGAATTTCTTCATGATCTGTATGTCCTGTATCATGCGTTCGCGTGAAACGACATAACCGCCATCGGGATCCATCTCGTGACGGTCGGCACCCTTGAAAAGAACCGGTTGCCCGTTCACGAGTATCTGGGCGTTCTTTAATTCGATCTTACGGAAACCTACTTTTACGGGGATTACCTCGATTGTTTTGCCTCCCTCTTTTAAAGTAGCCCGTAAAGTATATAGATAGGGAGTCTCCGCAGTCCATTTGTGGGGAGAGGAGACTTCTATCGTCGTGCTGACCTTTCCGGAAGCGTTCAAGGATTGGGTAGTGACAGCTTTATTCTGGGCATCCAATAGTTCAAGCTCTACTGTACCTTTACCCTTCATGGTCAGGTTGACTGCCAACGAGCCATTTTGGTATTGAGCGTCCAGATCCGGAGTCACACGTATATCGGCGATCTGTTGCTTTGGGTTACGGGCGTATAAATAACAATCACGTCCGACACCGCTGTAACGGAAGAAATCTTGGTCTTCCAGATAAGTGCCATCACACCAGCGGAATACTTGGAAAGCAATCAGGTTTTTTTGTCCGGGTTTCAAGTAAGGAGTTAAGTTAAACTCCGCTTCCAGCTTGCTGTCTTCGCTATAGCCTACGTACTTCCCGTTTACCCACAAATACATATTGGAGGTAACGGAACCGAAATGGGCGATGATCTCTTTTCCGTTCCAGCTGGCAGGAACCATGATCTCACGACGGTAGGAACCCACATGGTTATTAACGGTAGGGACCTCGGGCGGGTTGTTCTTGAATTGCTCACGCCAAGCGTAACCAACGTTTACGTAGAGAGGATCTCCATATCCGTTCAGTTCCCATACACCGGGCACAGGCATATTGTTCCATCCTTTGTCGTTGTAATCGGTCCGCCAGAAATCGGTAGGACGAGCGTCAGCGTTCTTTACCCAAAAGAATTTCCAAGGACCGTTCAAGGTCATGAAGTTCTGGGATTGTTCCTTGGCGTCCTTCGCTGCCACCTCGGCGGTCTCGTAGGCGAAGAAATTGGCGTGCATCGGGGCACGGTTTACGGCGTTGACCTCGGGGTCTCGCCACTCATTCGACTGGGCTACCGCTGTGAAAGCCAAAGCGGCAAACAGTCCGGTCATAAGTTGTCTTTTCATGCTATTATATTTTTAATCTGCTTTACGGAATTGCAAAACTAAGAATAAAATTCCGGGTATGGCAATAATTCCGGCGGAAACTAACAGGGCGACACGTAAAGAATAGAAATCATTTAGCCAACCTATAAATGGGGCGATGGCAGCGAATATCAAGCGGATCACAAAGTTACGGATCGACAAGACCGTAGCCCGCATCTCCGAGAAGGTCATTTGATTAATGTAACCTTTCAAAATCGGTGTGGCGAAGCCCCGGACTATATAGAAAATGAACAAGATCGCTAATCCCCAATAAGTAAGGTTATAAGCGAGCGATATATATCCACCTACGATTATAAGTAGTATAAACGTGTTTGATTTACGCATCCCGAAATACCGCTCTACCTGATCAGAATAGAGGGCGGACAATCCCACAGTCAGATTGAGCACGGTCCAAATGACACCGTAATAGGAGGTCGGGGTTTCCAACTTCATCAATACGGGCTGCACGAACCATGCCATCGTTAATGTAGCGGCTCCGATGATACCGGAGAACATGATGTTATAGCATAGCTTACGGTTCGTGACCAAGGAATATTTCAAGATGCGGAGAATCTCGGAAACCGGGTTCTGCACCTTGCTCTTAGTATTGAATTCCTGCAAGGCGAACGCCGCTGGAATGCCGATAAAGGCGACAAACGCTTGGGCGTAAAACGGCAATCGCAAGGAATAGGCGGCCAGCAATCCACCGAATATCCCGGCGATGGCCTCGGCGAAATTACCGATCATCGTGATACGTCCCTCATACCGCAAATAAAGTTCTTCTTTTTTATATCGTACGGTTGTATCGTAGAGCAGCGCCGAATCCGCTCCGTTTACCAAGGTTTGCCCGGTTCCCAACAAAATCTCGGCGAAGAGAAATGCCGTGAAAGTGGAGGTGAAAGAATAACATAGGTACCCTCCAAAGAAAAGTATACAACCTAGAATCAAGCATTTCTTACGCCCCCATACGTCCGCCAGATAGCCCGAGGGAATCTCCAAAGTGACAGCGGCGACCGAGTAGACACTCTTCAAAATAAACACGTCTTGTAGTCCTAAACCATGATCCTCGTAGAATAGGACAATGATAGGCATTACGAGCGAGAACCATTTGGATAACTTGATCAGATAGAGAGCGAGTATATTTTGTTTCATATTTTTCAACGGGATTGCCCTGTCGTTTTTATTTAGACACGCGAATGTATGAATTCTTTGCCAATAGCCTGAACTTTTTTAGGAAGCTTCTGTTCTTTTTGAAAAAGGAAAAATATGGTATTCAATCAACTTGATATTCATTTACTGATTACGGCCATTTGTGTCATATCATCCGCCTTGATATGCTATACGATCGGGGTCTGGGGCGAGCGTTTCCAAGGACAGTTAAAAGCGTGGCATCTTTGGTTTTTTGTATTAGGACTTTATGCGGACGCTATTGGAACGGGCTTGATGGAGCATATCGCCCAACTGACCCATTTACATGATACGGTACATACCGTAACGGGAATTATCGCTATTTGCTTGATGCTGATCCATGCGATCTGGGCGATTTGGACTTACTTTAAAGGTTCGTTAAAAGCCAAACAGCATTTCAACAGATTTAGCATTGTTGTGTGGTTCATCTGGTTAATTCCTTATTGCATCGGTATCTACATGGGGATGTCTCTCCATAAATAGAGGCCATCGCTCATATATCTTGAGAAATAAATCGTACATTTGGTGATATGTTTACTATATAAACGAGGTGATCGCCCTCTACGAGCGTTCCGCCGAGATGAATCCATTCTCCTCGAAGTTCGATGCTTGGCAAGCCGGCAAATGTCAATTAACAGAAGAGGAGAAACTAGGCTATGAGCTTTTCAAGGAAAAAGGGCTATGTGCCGAGTGCCATATCTTGGATCCCGACGAACGGGCCGGGAAGGTGCTATTCACCGATCATACCTATGATAATCTGGGGATTCCCTCAAATCCGGGCAATCCATTCTTTAAGGTTTCGGCTCCCTATAATACGTGTGGTAAGGATACGATGGATCTTGGCTTGGGCTCACGACTGCGTGATCCGGAAGAATACGGGAAGTTCCGTGTGCCTACGCTCCGCAATATCGCTCTGACAGCTCCATATGGCCATAATGGATATTTCAAGACCTTGGAGGAGATCGTACATTTTTATAACGTAAGGGATGTAGAGGATTTCCCCCCGGCGGAATATCCCGAGACCGTAAATAAGGATGAACTGGGGAACTTAGGTTTATCTCAGGAAGAGGAGACTGCGATTGTCGCTTTTTTACGAACATTGACGGATTGCATCAAATAAAAATCAGTCTTTCCAAAAACTTTCTCCAGCCCTTGATAGTTTTCTTATAAAATAAAAAGAAGAGTTTAAACTATGGCGAAGAAAGTTGCGGACCAGTTAGTGGATACGCTGGAAAAAGCAGGCGTACGACGTATATACGCCGTGACAGGCGATAGCCTGAATGAGGTGAACGAGGCTGTTCGGAAAAACGGCAGATTGCGGTGGATTCATGTCCGTCATGAGGAAACGGGGGCTTATGCCGCTGCGGCGGAGGCCCAGTTGACAGGCGAGTTGGCTTGTTGCGCAGGTAGTAGTGGCCCCGGGCATGTACATTTAATTAATGGGCTGTATGATGCCCAACGATCCGGAGCACGGGTCTTGGCGATCGCTTCCACGATCCCTTCCCGGGAGTTTGGTACGGAATATTTCCAAGAGACAAATACGATCAAATTATTCGATGATTGTAGCTATTATAACCAAGTAGCCACTACGCCGGAACAATTTCCCCGGATGCTTCAAGGCGCTATGCAAGCGGCGATTTCATCATGTGGGGTCGGGGTGATCGGACTTCCCGGTGACTTGGCGGCAGAGAATGCTACAGCGGGTTTGTCCTCTACCTTTTCTTTTCCTACGCGACAACGGGTTTGTCCCGCCGAACAGGAAATCCGGGAATTAGCGGATTTGTTGAATAATGCGAAGAAAGTGACACTTTATTGTGGAATAGGGGCGAAAGATGCCCATCCGGAATTGGTGCAGTTGGCTAAATATGAGAAAGTTCGGGAAAATCTCCGTTCTGCCGCCGCTGTCCGGGGGAAAGAAGAGAAGATACAGCCAGAGTACGTGATCTCGGTCGTAGACGAGCTTAGCTCGGACGACGCCATATTTACCGTGGATACGGGTATGACTTGTGTATGGGGTGCCCGCTATTTGCAAGCTACGGGTATGCGGAAGATGTTGGGATCATTCAATCATGGCTCGATGGCGAACGCCATGCCGCAAGCGATAGGGGCGGCATTGGCTTATCCCGGCAGGCAAGTCGTTGCGTTGTGTGGTGATGGAGGTATCTCAATGTTGTTGGGCGACCTTGCTACGATCGTGCAATACCATTTGCCGATTAAATTAATCGTATTTAATAACCGTTCCCTAGGAATGGTAAAACTTGAGATGGAGGTGGCCGGACTGCCGGATTGGCAGACCACGATGCTGAACCCGGATTTCGCCCGGGTCGCCCTTTCAATGGGAATGGCGGGCTACAACGTGATCAACCCCGACGATGTATTCCCCACTTTGCAGAAAGTGTTTAACGCTGACGGACCGGCCTTGGTTAACATCATGACCGATCCGAACGCATTAGCGATGCCTCCCAAGATTGAGTTCTCCCAAATGCTTGGTTTTGCCCAGACCATGTATAAGTTAATGATGGAGGGGCGAAGCAAGGAGGTCTTGGATACCATCGATACGAATCTAAAACATTGGAAAGATGTGTTTTAAACTCTCAAAAGAGCTGGATAACCGCTTTAGATTTCGCGCTTTGAATGGCAGCGTCCAATATCCGCACTACCATTAGGTTATTCTCCAACGAGGAAAGGTCCGTGGGAGGTACGTCAATCTCTTTACGGACAGCGGCTTTCAAGAAATAAAAGGAATCATTATAAGGAGCGTTCAAGGAAGGTGCTATTTCTTGGCGCTCCTTTCCGTTGGTATAAATTCGCATTTCCTTAGGCGTATCTTGGTAAATATATCCTTTGTCGCCATAGATATGCATATCTTTTCTACCCATCGGCCAACACCATGATCCCATGATCTGGACGGTTGCGGAAGGATATTCCACGATAATAGTTGCGTCATCGTCTACCTTGGGATAAAGATTCGGTTTATTCTGCCGTAGTACGGCGTATACGCTAAGAGGCTTTTCATCTTTCATGAGACGGGTGGCTAAGTTGGCTCCGTAACATCCAAAATCGATAACTGCCCCGCCGCCATTCAGCATGGGGTCGGTTAACCAGTCCGTGAACTCTTTTCCGCAGTTGATCTCGAAGGGACCTTGATGCCCGTCGTATACGTTGATACGATCGATCTTCCCGATAGCACCGCTGTCGATAAGGCGGAATGCCTCATGGTTGGTATTATACCACGTAGTCTCGTAGTTGGTAAGCAACAAGATATTTTTCTCACGGGCGAGCGATGCCATTCGGGTAGCATGTTCGTTATTGACGGCTAATGGCTTTTCTACCATAACATGTATGCCTCTCGGTGCGCAAGCCTCTACCACACGAAGATGGTCGTGGATCGGCTCGTATACGATGACCGCCTCCGGATGGGTCTTATCCAGCATCTCGCCAAGGTCCGCATAGAATAGGTTAGGATCCAGCTTATCCCGCAGACCGTTATGTTCCCGTAAGTAATCATCTTTCTCGGCGACTCCTACAATCTTGAAATCGCCTCTATCCAAACGGCTTATCACCTCCCATAGATGTCCGTGGGATACTCCTGCCACGGCCAGTCGCAAAGGCTCTCCATCTTGCCCTTTCGCCGTGAGAGTTAAGAACGTAAATGCACATAACATAAGTAAGTAACGTGTGATCTTGTGTATATTCATGATATTATCTATATATAGTTTTTACAAAGATATACGATTATTTCTTACCTTTGCAACCCATTACTTATTCAGATTAAGGAAAACAGTATAATTTAGAAATATAAAGAAATGGCAAAAGAGCTGAAAGAACTTACACCGAGAAGTGTAAACTATTCGCAGTGGTACCAAGATTTGGTAATTAAGGCAGATTTGGCGGAGAATTCCGCCGTGCGTGGTTGTATGGTGATCAAGCCTTACGGATACGCTATCTGGGAGAAGATGCAACGTATCCTAGACGATATGTTCAAGGAAACCGGTCATGTGAACGCTTATTTCCCCTTGCTGATCCCGAAGTCTTTCTTAAGCAAAGAAGCTGAGCACGTAGAAGGGTTCGCCAAGGAGTGCGCCGTGGTTACTCACTATCGTTTGAAGACAAATCATGACGGTACGGGGGTTGTCGTAGATCCGGCAGCTAAACTGGAAGAGGAATTGATCATTCGCCCGACTTCGGAGACCATTATATGGAATACATACCGTAACTGGATTCAGTCTTACCGCGACCTGCCTATCTTGTGCAACCAATGGGCGAACGTGATGCGCTGGGAGATGCGTACTCGCTTGTTCCTTCGTACGGCTGAGTTCTTGTGGCAGGAAGGCCATACCGCTCACGCTACTCGTGAAGAAGCGGAGATAGAAGCTAAGAAGATGCAAGAGGTTTACGCGAACTTCGCTGAGAATTATATGGCAATGCCAGTAATAAAGGGCGTGAAGTCTGAGAGCGAGCGTTTCGCTGGTGCTTTGGATACCTATACGATCGAGGCGATGATGCAGGATGGAAAAGCTTTGCAGGCGGGAACTTCCCATTTTTTGGGACAGAACTTCGGTAAGGCTTTCGACGTTACTTTCATCGACAAGAACGGCAAGAGCGACTATGCTTGGGCTACTTCTTGGGGAGTTTCCACACGTTTGATCGGTGCGTTGATTATGTCTCATTCCGATGATAACGGTTTGGTATTGCCTCCTCATTTGGCTCCGATTCAGGTTGTGATCGTCCCGATTTATCGTAGCGCTGAGCAATTAGCGCAGATCAGCGAGAAGGTCGCTGGTATCGTGGCTAAGTTGAAGGCGTTGGGTATCTCCGTGAAATATGACGACGCTGATAATAAGAAGCCGGGCTGGAAGTTCGCTGAGTACGAGTTGAAAGGTGTTCCCGTGCGTTTGGCTATGGGTGGTCGTGATTTGGAAAATAATACAATCGAGGTGATGCGCCGTGATACTTTGGAGAAGGAAACGATCACTTGTGATGGCATTGAGGAATACGTGAAGAATCTGTTGGAGGAAATCCAAGCGAATATCTTCAAGAAAGCGTACGATCACCGTGAGGCTAACATCATAAACGTAGATACGTATGAGGAATTTAAGGAGAAGATCGAGGATGGCGTCTTCATCATGGCTCACTGGGATGGAACCCCAGAGACAGAGGAATTGATCAAGAACGAGACAAAAGCTACGATCCGCTGTATTCCTTTAGCTGGAGATAAGACTCCGGGTAAGTGTATGGTGACAGGTAAACCGTCGGCTTGTCGGGTACTGTTCGCCAGAGCTTATTGATTGTTATGCTAAAAGATGAAATAAAATGAGGGATGCTTTAACCGAAGGGCATCCCTCTCTAAGAAAATGAGCTACCACGAATTTATACTTGTCGTTAACTTTAGTAGCATCATTATCTTGGTGTTATTGGCGATGTTGTTATTGATTGCCACTCGGTTTCGTGGCGAGAGTGGTTATGCCGCAGCGATTATCGTTCTTCCTAACATCCCTGTTTATATTTACAACATGAGCCGCATGCTTGGTTGGCATGATATAACGTTGTTCTTTTTCCCTATCAGTTATTCGGTCAATACGCTGTTGATGCCGTTGCTGTGGTTATTTACCCGCCGCAACTTTGATCTTGATCCTCGTTTCAAGCCTGTCCAATTGTTGCATTTTTTACCGGCGATTGTCTGTGTCGTTATCGTGTTATCCATTCCTATGCGGAAGCGTATGGAGAGTATACTTCATGAGGTCACCGGTGATGATACTTGGATCGGTGATTTTAACGCTGCCGTGATTACCTCGCAGATGATCGGTTATTTTGTCGCTATCTTTATTTATCTTTACCGGAAGAAGCAGTATATAAAGGATAATTGGTCTGATGCCGAATACATGCAAAAGGAATGGATTCCGAAACTTATGATCCTGTTCGCTGCCTTGTTTGTCACCGTGATGACCTGCTATGCGATTTGGCCTCGGACTGATGCTTGGTTGATACAGATATTGAATGTGATGGCGATGAGCTTCCTCGTCTATAATTTTATTGCTCATCCAACTGTTCCTTATATCCAAGGAACGTCACGGATGCTCGTTAAGGATGAGACGGTAGGGTTTCAGTCTATACCAGACGAGGAACAAATGAGAGATATATGTTCCCAAGTGAAAGAGTATCTGGAGATAACAAATGCTTTCCTGCGAAAGGACCTTTCCTTATCCATCTTATCGAGAGAGACTGGTATTTACCAAAAATTACTTTCTCGGTCGATCAACGAATACTTAAAACAGAACTTCTTCGAGCTTATCAACGAGATGCGAGTGGGGGAAGCCAAGCGAAGGTTGCTCCTGCCGGAGAATGCTGGTCATACGGTAGATAGCCTTTATGAGGAATGTGGTTTTCGGACTCGTTCCACGTTCTTCTTGGCATTTAAGAAGGTAGAGGGTTTGTCTCCCGCCCAGTGGCTTAATTCGGTAAAAAAACATACGGATCAATAAACGCAACAGCTAAAAAGAGTACATAAACTCTTTCCGGGTCTGATTTTATTACTATATTTGTGTCGCTATCGTCAGATAGCGGACATATTTAGACACTAGGAAAGTGTTTAGCTTCGTTCTCAGAGATAAAATCTGGTAAATTTTTCACGGGAGAATAAGTTGTACTCTTCACGTCATTGTTATATGCTATACGTATATGGACAAAGGGCGTGGGCTGTTGCTTATTTACCGTACGGGTTTACCAGAGCCTATCTCTTAAATAAGTTAATAGTCCCACGCTTTCCTCATATTAATACTATCCGGATCGGGGCTTACCGGATGTACATCTTCGAGGCATTATGAAAAAATATCTACCACGTTTCTCTTTCTTTTTAATGATTTTACTCCATTTCATCATGAAATCAGTCTGAATATACAGCTTTCGGACTTCTCTAAACATCTTGTTTTAGGTGATTCGGGAAATAAACACTCTCTTTGCGGTATCGATTGAATCTGTTTGTTTACTTCTGAAAGTATTTTTGTATATAAAGCATTTTTGTTTTATATGCATTTTATTGATGTGGATACTCTCGCTGATACCTTCTTGTCATCGAGAGGGAGAGGTTGGTCTTTCCCAAAATGATCAGGTGGGTATAGATAGTGTGGTCTCGGCCTGTCCGGACATCGATTCTCTACAATCATGTCTAAGGTATTTCGAGAGAACTGCAAATGAGCTGGGAGTGATACTCGCCTATAAGGAATTAGAGGTACGTTACCGGGAAGCGGCCCGTTTTAATGAGGCGATAGGATGCCACCGGGAAGGCTTGCGATTGGCTATGCAAAGGAAAGATACCTCGGAGGTCATACAGGCCTTGAATAATATCGGTACGAACTTCCGGCGGTTAGGTATCATGGACGAGGCCTCCAATTATCATTATAGGGCATTGTCGTTGTGCGAGAGACTGGGTGATAAGGAAAGCTATAAAGCAAGAAAAAACCGGACCATTTCCTTGAGTGGTATCGGAAACGTGTATCTAACATTGGAAAATTGCGAGATGGCCGACAGTATTTTCCGAATAGCGCTGGAAGAGGAACGTACCTTGGATAGTGATCTCGGCTTGGCCATGAACTATGCGAACCTTGGCTCTATCTTCGAGATGCGTGGCATGATGGATTCCGCTTTTGTTTATTACAATTATTCTATGGAGCATAATCGTGCGGCCGGGTCTGTTGTCGGCATTTCGCTTTGCCATAACCATATAGGACGCTTGTTCGAGAAAAAGGGACAATGGGATCAGGCGATACGCGAATATCGTAACGCATACGACCTTATGGTGGCGGACAACGATCTGTATCATTGGCTGGAATCGTGCCTGGCCTTGGCACGGGTGAATATCTACAAGGGAGATCTGCGAATGGCGGAGGCTTTCTTGGAGCATGCGGAGGGTGCCGCTAAGGTGCCGCGGGCGTGGAAGCATTTGTCGAGCGTGTATCATCTGGATTACTTGCGTTATAAGAAGCTGGGTGATTATAAGAATGCCCTCAACGCTTATACATCAAGTCTCGCTTATGCTGATAGCATGCGAAATACTGAGAATATGAACCATATACAGAACCTCCGTGTGGACTACGAGAAAGAGAGGAGCAACCGGAAGCTTTCATTGATACAGAAGAATTATGAGATGGGGCAGCGTACCAAGAATATTTTCCTGATCGCTTGCTTGATCGTACTCTTCCTTACGGTGGTAGCGATGGGCTTTTTATGGTATGCCTTGCGGATGAAGTCCCGCAATCAGCAGGTGATGCGGCGCATGGAGGAGGTGAGGGCCAATTTCTTCACGAATGTCACGCATGAGTTTCGTACGCCGCTGACGGTTATCTTGGGTGTGTCGGAAGAGTTGCGGAAAGGGGGAATAGGCGAGGAGGAACTCAAGACCGGGCTGAATATGATTGGACGGCAGGGAAAGAACCTGCTGGAATTGGTGAACCAATTATTGGAAGTGGCGAAAGTGAGATCTGAGATTGGCGATCCGGAATGGAGGACTGGAGATATCGTAGCTTATACGAGCATGATCGTGGAAGATAACCGGGCGTATGCCCGCCAAGGGCAGGTAGACCTTTGTTTTACTCCTTCGGAGACGATTATCAGCATGGATTTCGTGCCCGAGTATTTCCGGAGGATCATGGATAACTTACTCCGTAACGCTATCAAGTTCACGCCGAGAGGTGGGAGGGTTGTCGTGACGATGGAGTGTGTGGGGAGTATGCTTGTCACGCATGTGGCGGATACGGGCTGCGGTATAGCCGAGGAGGACTTGCCGCATATCTTCAAGGCTTTTTACCTAGGTGAGACCGGAGGGGCAGGCACGATGGGCACGGGGATCGGCCTTTCTTTGGTACGGCAGATGGTGAGGAGCATGGAGGGCCGGGTGAGCGTGAAGAGTACGGCCGGGGTTGGTTCTGAGTTTGTCGTGATGTTGCCATTGAGACATGGCGACTCCTTCTGGGAACGTTGGGTACCCGGCGAGGAATCTAACGATAACGCCTCTCATCCGGAACCGGACAAGACCGTGATACTGCCGGATGCGACGATGGAGCCGGATAGCACGTCTATGCGCCCGTCTATATTGATCGTGGAAGATAATGCGGACATTTCTTATTATATCGGCCGGCTGCTTAATGGTGCGTATCAAATAATATATGCGCAAAACGGAGCGGAGGGGCTGGAGATAGCGGCGGAGCAAATGCCGGACTTGATCCTCACCGACTTGATGATGCCCGAGATGGATGGCTATGAGTTATGTAGGCGGGTACGTGAATCCGAGGTGTTGAACCATATTCCGATCATTATCATTACCGCAAAATCAGGAGGAAAGGAACGTGTCTGTGGCTTAGAAGTCGGGGCGGACGCTTATCTGGAGAAGCCTTTCAATGCGGAAGAGCTGAATATCCGGATAACAAAGTTGCTGGAACAGCGTCGTTTGCTGCGTGAGAAGTATTCCAAGGCTATGCGTGAGGGGACAGAACTGAATGTAAAACTAAACCCTGCCGACCAAGACTTCTTGGCTCGCCTGAATGATTATATATATGCGTTGATATCCAACCATGGCTTGAACTCGGACATGGTAGACGATAAGATGTGCATGAGCCGATCCCAGTTGAATCGCAAGGTCCGTGCCATCACGGGCTACAACACTTCCGCCTATATCCTGCAGATGCGCATGGAGAGGAGCAAACGCCTCTTGGCCTCTACCGAGGAACTGATCGGCGACATCGCCCTTAAATGCGGCTTCGAGGATGCCAATTATTTCGCCCGCCTTTTCAAGCAGATCTTCAATGTAACGCCTTCGCAATACAGGAAAAGCCTCATTCAATGATTCCGTGTAGCGGGTACTTCCGTGTAGAAAGGGGCTATGAAATTGAGAAATCCATATTTAACCTCATCATTGGGAAATCCGAGGGTATAGATATTGAATTCCGGATTGAAATCCTTGATGGTCAGATAGCCACTTTGGTAAATCACCGGGATAGGTCGGGTGGCGTCGGCTGTACATGGAAATATATTATAAACCAATCCGGGTACAATCCATCCTCAAGAATAACTCTTGTTTATAGAGCGTCTGTTACGATGGGCAACGTGACGTGCTTACAATGGGCATTATAAGGAGCTAATAATGCCCATTGTTATTCTTCCATAGATTCTATCGGAGGCGATTCGGCCGGCTAGCATTTCTAATCGACTGCTCTTTAATTAGTTAATTATTTTCAATGCGCAGATTCTCTTGGTTTGTCCTAGTGAAATGCGTCGATTATCCTATAAGAATGCGTCATTTCTCCTCACGGGCGATCGCTCTCGGGGCTAATTTTGCGAATAAAGAAATCGGACGTTTCACCAAATCTGGTTCGAGTATGGAAGAAGAAAAACACAAGAAGCCTTTGCTTTCTTATGAGGAGGTGATCGAGGTCATCGATGAGCGCATCTCGCGTGACGAGCCTGCCACTGCCGACGAGCGGATCAAACGTGTCGAGGAAGTGGCCGAGCAAATGGAAGAAGAACGTAAAAAAGGGATATCGTGCCGTAAGAAGGTTTCTCGCTTTTTTCGGAGATCCTTGATAAATCTGGACCGATCCATCAGAAGGTGTTTCGGTAAATAAATAGGAATGAATTATTAATCTAATGAATTAAAGGAAATGAAAAAGCTAGTATTTATTTTATCTGCCATGTTGCTCCTAATCGGGACAATGGACGTGCAAGCCCAATGGGGAAAGAAACTCCTCAAGAAAGCGGGTGAGAGTGCCAAACGGGCAACGGAGAGGAACGTGGAACGGAAAGTGGAACAGACCGTAGACAAGGCTTTCGAGGGAGCGGAGGATGTGGTGACGGGGAAAGGGAATAATAATAATGAAAAGGAGGAGCCACCAACAAGTACAAATTCACAAGGGAATTTTGAAACTATGGATGATGGGGAAGATCTGGCACAGCAGGAACAGCAACAACCACAGCAATCACTCGAAATGACGTATGCCAAGAGTGACTTCGTGCCGGGGGATGAGATTATTTTTGAGGATGATGTGACCCGGGAACAGATAGGAGAATTCCTCAGCCAGTGGGATTTATTAAAAGGTACTGTTGAGATCGCTCAAATCAATGGCGATAAGGTGATACTTTGCGTGAGTCAGGATGATCCGGTCATTGCACCGCTATTCGATAATATGAAAAGTTATTTGCCGGAAAAGTTCACGCTGGAATTTGACTTTTGGGTAGGGCCTTTTACAAAAAAGGGAGATGATGAGCCGGAAAATTGCTATATCGTACGTTTTTACAAACCCGAATCGGGAAGTCGTGTTCAAACTATCAATCTTGACGACTGGTATTATAGTGCTTCAGACCATCGTACACGCCTAAGATGGGACTTTATTCCTTCCTCTGGGGAGAACAGCCGTAGCGGAAGCGATGACTCTTTTCGGACTATCCCGAACTCATGGAACCACTTCTCACTGTCCTTCAATCAACGGGCAATGAAAGTTTACATAAATGGTATCCGCTATGCCAATATTCCGAATACGGTAGCACCCGGACATTTTGACATACAGTTTTATAGAGGCGGTGGATATTTTACGAATAACACTTCCATCCGCAACATACGTGTCGCCAAAGGCGCAGTGCCATTGTACGACCGCATGATGAGCGACGGTAAGTTCATCACGTATGGCATCACCTTCGATGTCGGCAAGTCCACCATCAAACCAGAGAGTATGGGTGAGATCAATCGTATCGTCAAATTAATGACCGATAACCCCGACCTGAGATTCTCCGTAGAAGGCCATACCGATAGCACCGGCAACGAGGCTTCCAACCAGACGTTAAGCGAGGCCCGCAGCAACGCCATCGTAGGTAAACTGGTTGAACTGGGCATCAGTGCCGATCGCCTCTCCGCTTCCGGCAAAGGACAATCATCTCCCATCGCCGATAACGGAACGGACGAGGGTCGTGCCAAGAACCGGCGGGTGGAGTTTGTCAAGATGTAACGAATAAGTGAGCGATATGAAAAAGAAATTCTACATACTGATGTGCTTGGCGAGCCTCGTCTTGATGGTAACGGCTTGCGGCGGCAAGGAGAAGATCAAGGAGAAGCTCCGTGCGGCTACCGAGGCCGTAAAGGAGCGGAAGGAAGCGGCCGCCTCCGAAAAGGGGAGCGATCTGGAAATGGATAAACAAGGCGACAGGCCGGATAACGGTGCCTTTGTCGATCCGTCGCTCACGCCGGCCCAGCGTAAGGCGATCGACAAGGAGAATCCGTGGTTCGCTCGCAACTTCCGTATGGAACTGACAGCTAAGTCAATGGGGAACAAGGTGAACGTGGAAATACAAAAGTCGGGCAAAATCCTTTATTACCATTTCTGGAACAACTCTGGCAATGTCGAGACGCTTATCCTGCTTGACGAAGGCGATTATAAGATTTACCAGATTTCGTCTAAAAACAAGGTGGCGCAGCTAAAGGCGACTTCCGACTCGGACTATTATGCGTTCTTTTGCGACAAGATAGGGAATGTGTATGGCATTGTCCATACTGCTCAGAAAGAGAAGAAGGTGGAACAGGACGATAGCTTTGTCCAGTCCAGCACGCAAGAATCTGTCGGGGTAGAGGACGTGCGTTGGGGCGGCTTCGATTGTGAGAAGATCACCCGTGTCACTGGTACCGAGAACGACCTGAGTGCCGGGATGAAAGCCATAGGAGACCTCTTTGGCACTAAATCCAGCATGGACAACTCGATTAAAGACTTGAAACATATCGAGACGACCGACATCGTCTGGATTGAAAAGAATAGCGGAGCTGTGGTACACCGCAAGTTCTCCGTGAAAGGAGGAGCCGGAATGGGTAACTATGCGGAACGGATGAAACCGCAACCCTCCGTCACGTTGCTCACCTTCTCGCCCGATCCGTCGTTGATACCGACCTCTCAGGAGGGCTATAAACTGGTGAAATAGGTATTCATATAATATAGAATGTATAACACGCTCAAATAAGAAAGCCATGAAGAAGCTATCGATTCTACTACTCAGTCTTGCCGCTATGGGAGCATTCGCTTTCGTCTTGCCTTCCTTGCCCACCGGGCAAAGTGGCGCTTATCCTACGGAAACGGCTTTTATGGCCGAGGCCGAAGAGATGTTCCAAAAAGGGAACAAGCTTTACGAGCAAGGCTATATGCTACAGGCGAACTACTATTACGGGCAAGCCGTGGTAGCCGTGGCCAGCCTTCGCTACGGGTTGAGCGAGCTGATCTACGTAAAACAGCGCGACGAGAGGGCCGCCGCCAAGAAAGCCGCCGAAGAGAAACAGCGCAAGGAGGACGAGGAAGATATGGAAGATTGGGGATGGGAAGATGAGGGAGGACTCCTTACTGCGCTTACCAACCTAACCGGGAAGCTGGATACGATGACCGAAAAACTGAGCCAGGAGCTTGTCAATATGGAATTGGATGAGGACAGCGAGCGGAGCGAGGCTTGGGACTTGTTGGCTACCCAAAGCATAGCGTCGCCTTACCCTTACTTCTTCGAGGCCATCTCGTGGGATTACAAGGGAAAGGAAGATAAGGCGAGAGAATGCTACGCCAACGCGATGTGCAACCCCGCTTTCCCGTCCACCGTATGGGATTTCTCCTATTGGCAGGACCTTACGAGCGGCGAGCTCAGGGCCATTGCCCGCAGGCTGCTCCCCAAGGAGGAGGAATACCGCAAGTATTTTCACCTGAGCACCTATAGCTGCCCGCACCATTACCTTAATTTCGACGATGACTACCTGACGGCGAAAGCCGCCGACACCTTGGTCGTATTACCCACGGCCGTGGGAGCGGCGCTCATGCTGTATGAGACGGCCGTACAGGCGAACCCCTTCAACGCACGCAATTTCGCCGGTGCCTCGTTGCTGAGCGTACAGAACGGCGATAGCGTAAAGGCCGCCTACTACCTGAACGAGGGGCTGCTGATAGATCCGGAGAATAAAGGATTGCAAGCATTACTGAACGTATGGAAAGGAGGACACAAATGAAACGCATAGGATTCATATTTACCGTGATAACGCTATTCTGCTTGTCCGCTGTTTCCCGGGTGATAGCGCAATCGGATTGGAGCTTGATAAACTTCGACTTGATCAACCTGCCTTGCGAGCCGGGAAGCCATTCGTTGACCTATACCATGTATTACGGAGTCAACCCGTTTAAGGTTAAGTCGTTTAACGATATAGAGTGCCCCATCATCTTCGGGGGAGAGTTGGTCTGCACCAGATCCATCGACCTGAAAGAAAAGAAGGAGGCGGTAAACCGGGCCCTAAGCGACCTGGGCTGGAATTTCGCCACGCTGCGGCAAGTGATCGAAAGGGCGGCGCAAGCCAAGCCGAACGATATAACGAACGAGCAATTCTGGGACGACCTCGTGAGCATGAGCGGGTTGAACGGCCTGGCGGGAGACGCGTTGGCGCTGATCAGCGGCGTGAAGGATCGCGACAAGTATTACGAGGCGGAGAGGATACAGGGACGGCTCAAGAGCGAGGCGTACAAATACTTGGTGAATAAGACACTCTCCTCTGGGAAGAGTATAATACGCTTATGGAGAATCAATTAAACACCGAGACGAAGCAAACACCCGCACAAATGCAAGGCGAATCGGGCGACGGTGGCCAGAGGGGAACGCTGGGGAGTCATCGACGAGCAAGACCATCGTGCGACGTTAACGGTGTCACACGTATGACATCAGCTGCCTCACACGTGCGACACCTAGAGCCTCACGCCTGCAAGACCGGCAACGAGAATAGAGAGAAATAACAATTATCACATTATCAACAATTTAAAACAAAACAAGATGGCAAAGTACAAGTTAATTAAGAAAGTGAATCCGCAGAAAAGACAGGAACCTGGCAAATGGTACGCGACCCCCAAAAGCGAGACCCCGCTCTCGGGCAAGGCGATGACGTGCGCCGCCACCGCCAACACCACTACTGCTCCCATCGAGATGGAGGCCTCGCTGGAGCTTCTGGCCAAGTTCGTGCCCCAACAACTCCAGCAGGGACACACGGTGAAGATACCGGGCTTGGGTACTTTTCGCCTCACCTTCAAGAGCGATGGCGTGGAAGATATTAACAGTTTCCGGGCGAACAGCATGATCAAGAACGTCCGGATCGTATTCACTCCCTCGAAAGAATTGCGGGAGAGCGTGCTCAGCGGCCTTACGTTCGAGGACGGCGGCGTACTGGAGGACGACATCAGCTACGCTTCTATAGCCGATTACCGTTTGGCCAAAGGTGTCCCGGAGGGCGGCGGAGACTCGGAAAGCCCGGGTGAGATTTAAGGTAACCATTAAAACAGGAACGGGATGAACATTTTCTCTTGCCATATACGCCGGATCGTGTTGTTGCTATTGGCACTCCTCTGAGTGCCGATGGCGACGCTACGGGCGCAGGAAGAAAAAGCGGACGGCACGAACCGGGTGATAGTATCCAAACAGGATATGCGGATAACCGTTCTTTGTCCGCAAGGCGATACGCTCGCCGTTTTTCCCATCGCTTGCGGACGCAATTACGGCGACAAGCAGCAGGAATGGGATTTCCGGACACCGGAAGGGCATTTCGTGATAGAGTCCGTGGAAGATACCTCCCTTTGGCCGCGAGACTCGACGAGGCAAGAAACTCCCGGCGAGATATACGGCCCCCGCTTCTTCCGCTTGAAAACACCCGGCTTCACGGGCATCGGCATACACGGGACCGCCAACCCCCAAGTGATACCCGGACGGATAACGATGGGCTGCATACGCCTCAGCAATGAGGACCTGAAAGCCTTCTCCCGGCTGGTGGACGTAGATACAAGGGTGGATATCCTGCCCGACAAAGGGAGAGAACGCGGCTCGCTTTCCAAGCTAGCCCGGGACGATGATTACTAACAACACTAAAAGGAATGGACATGAAAAGGTTAATCTTATTATTGATATGCGCGCTGTACGTAACGACGGCGGCGCAGGCGCAAATTTCTTTCTATGGTGAGTGGTGCCGGAAAGGGAGTGGCGAAAAGACCATCATGATCTTCGATATGAAGGAAAAGAAAGCCTACGTGATGAACGAGGCCCGGAAGACCTGCATGGTGATGGAGGAGATCGACAAGTTATCCACCAATAAGCTGGTGGGTTACGACTGGGAAGTGTCTCACTCTACCTCCCGAGAGTTTTTGGGCATGGAGGAGATAGACGGTAAGGAGTGTGCCCACTACTATGTCAAGAGCGAATCGATCTACAAGGATGGCGGCAAGGATGGCGCCGGCTATCACGAATGGATTTACTCGCCCATGAAGGTATCGAACTACAACGGCTGCATCGCCCACGACAATACGGTGTATGTGATGGACAGGACCATCGTGCTTCGCCGCGTCAAGATGGGGCCGCAACCGGCGCACCTCTTCCAAGTGCCCGAAGGGTATCAAATGACTGTGATGCCTGCCGGCGGCCTGCTGGAGATGATGACGGGGAAATCGTGCGAGGAGAACACCCAAAAAGTGGACGAGACACGCGATGCCATCCAAAAATCCAATGAGCAGATCAAGGAGCAACTGAAAGAGGTCAACGACAAGAGCAAGAGCGACGAGGAACGGATGAAGGCCTTGCTCGAGATGCTGGGCGGACAGAAGAAGAAATAGAGAAAAATTATTCACTTTAAAATAACAACGATTATGAAAACGAACATTAGATTTCTAGTTATGATCGCCGTTTCCTTGCTGACGGTATTGGGAATGAGCGCGCAAGAACCTTTCTTCCTACATAAGGAAGGCGTGAAACTGACTTACGCCGACAAGGACAAGAAAGGAAAGATCAACAGTTACACGGAGACTACCGCTACAAAGGTGACGGGAGACGCGGACAACTGCACCGTTACCTACTCGATGATGGTGATGGACAATAAAAAGAACCCGGTGCTCAAGCAACCGATGACACAGACATTCGAGGTGAAGAATGGCACGGTGACCTACGATCCCAAGTCGTTGGTAGGACAGATCATGGAGGGCATGCAAGTAACCGTGACCGGAACACCCTTCCAACTTCCCTCCAATGTCAAGGTAGGCGATACCTTCGGCGACTATACCATCACCTTGAACTTGGCCGGCATCAAGACCAATACGGAGGTGACGGGCGTGAAGGCCGTGGCCGAGGAAACCCTCGACGTGAACGGGACGAGTATCGACTGCGTCGTGATTGAGAACACTACCGTATCGAAAGTGATCGGTATCAAGCAGACCGCTATCCAGAAGATCTGGTATGGCCACGGCATTGGCCCTGTGAAGACAAACATGTATAACAAGAAGGGAAAACTGATGACAAGCCAAGAGCTAGTTTCAATAGAAGGATTGTAAACCATTAAAAACATACGTATCATGAAACAGACATTATTTACATTCATGTTCATCATAAGCCTCGTGCTTATGACGGCATGCGGAGGTTCGCCGGTAGATAAAGCCTTGGCAAAACTGGATGATGCCATTGAAAAGCTGGAGAAAAAAGGAGATAAGATGACCAAGGACGAGATGGATGCCATCATGAAAGACTTGGAGGAACCCGTTAGCGTATTGAACAAAACGATAGAAGACAACGAGGTGGGAGGTGTCACCAAGATCAAGATAATCGCCAAGGTGACGAAACTGACGGCGCTGGCCACGAAGGTCGGGATAAAGAATCTGGATATGGGAGATTTCTCGGATAAGGCGAAAGGAACTAAGAAAGAGTAAGGTGGTATGGGAGATATTTTAACAGGAATCGTAAAAGGCTTGTCCGGATTCATGCTGCAGGATGATCCCGACGTGAAGATATTCAATGCCCAGACCGAGATGAAAGAGTTCTCGGAAAGGGAGGGAAAGATCTATGCCCGTCTCGGACGGCAAGTATATGAGACGGATGGCGGCGAGAACTATCCGGAGATAAGGGCAGAGCTAGATTTACTCGCAGCCAACAAGCAGGCGGCGGAAAGCCGCCCTCGAACGTGCCGAGGCCGAGGAACGTGCCCGCCGGGAAGCCGAGGAGCAGGAGCATAGCTGCCCCAATTGCGGGGCCTATAATCCGGAGGGAACCAACTTTTGCCAAGAGTGTGGAACCCGTTTGACGCAACCCGTGCAACAAGCGCCTGCGGCGAAACGTTTCTGCCCGAACTGCGGCACGGAAGTTATCGCCGGGCATCGTTTCTGCAGCGGTTGCGGAACAAAAATGGAATGATGTATAACAGTTACTTTAAAGAAAGGAGAAATCATGGCTTTTTGTACAAACTGCGGGACAAATGTCCCGGATGGCATAAAATTCTGTACCTCATGTGGTACGCCGATGTCGGTACAGGCACAACCGCAAGCCCCGCCACCGCCCCAGCAAACCTATGTGCAGCCGCAACCTGCGCCTCAGCCACTACCGCAGCAGGCTTATGCCCCGCCATCGCAACCGGCTTACGCACAACCTCAACCGGGATACGTGGCTCCGGCGGGCGATCCGAACGCTCCGCTTCCCCCGGGAAGCAAGTATGAACCGATCACGACGGGTGGGTATATCGGTATCTTCCTGTTGATGCTTCTTCCGTTGATCAATCTCATCCTACTCATTATCTGGCCCTGCGGAGGCTGCCAGAAGGTGAACAAGGCGAACTTCGCCCGTGCGATGCTGATCATGATGATAATCGGTTCGGTCTTGTCGTTGCTGATGTTCTTCGCCGTACGGATGCTGTTCGGTAGCGAGATAGACAGCTTGATGGAAGCTTTCGGAGATCTACTCAAATAATAACAATACTAAAATTAGGAGGAAACAAATTATGGCATTCTGTGGAAAATGTGGACAACAAGTGAATGAAGGCGTGAGATTTTGCCCGGCCTGCGGATCACCTATGCAAATAGTTGCCGCCGAACCGAACAGGCAACAGACACCTCCGCCGGTACAACCGACCGATGCGGAATCAATGGCTAAGGCTACCGCCACGGCCGATGCCTTGAGCGACAAATTAAGTGGTATGAACAAGACCGCGGACCTGACCGACCAGTTCGATAAAGCCGATGTAGAGCAAAATAAGGTAATGGCTATCCTTGCTTATTTCGGGATTCTGGTATTGATCCCGATCCTTGCGGCCAAGGACTCGAAATTCGCCCGGTTCCATGCCAACCAAGGCTTGCTTTTATGCATCGCCATGTTTGGCTGGATCATAGCGGACTCCGTTCTGACCGCCCTCTTGCGGGCGATCCTATGGAGGGGATTGGGCTTATGGAGCATCTACTCTCTTTGCGGTACGGTATTGAACCTCGTTTACATCGTGTTTACGGTACTGGCAGTCATCGGTATCATTAACGCGCTGAACGGGCGAGCTAAGGAATTACCTATCATCGGTAAATACCGTCTGTTGAAATAGCATAATAACCCATAAATGTATACTTTATGACAGCAAAAGAGATTTTCTTCAAGACCCTGCAATTCGGTTGGATAAAACTAGGATTAGGATTGCTGAATATATTGATAGCCGTGCTGCTCTTCGCTATCTTGATGGGCATATCGGTCCTGTTCAATAGCGACGGAGTGGTAGCGATCATGTTTTTCATCTGGTTGGGACTTATAGGGGTAGTGAATTTCTTCTTGAATCACTACATCGGTTATCTCGTAAAAGCCGGGCATGTGGCCGTGATCGCGATGGCGTATCAAACCGGCTATGTACCTGCCAAACCCTTCGAGATGGGAAAGACGATGGTAAAGGAACGTTTCGGTACATCCAACGTGTATTTTGCCTTGGATAAACTTGTGGCGGGTTCCATTAAACAGTTACAACGTACGTTGGGACGTGTTACGGACAGTTTGCTCGGGGCGCTCCCCGGAGCTGACGGGATAAAGAGCCTCACCAACATGTTTCTCGATATCTCGTTGGGGTATGTGGACGAGTGCTGCTTAGGTTACACCTTTTACCATCCGGCTCAAAACCCTTATAAATCGGCGGCAGATGGTGTCATTATCTATTTTCAGAACTGGAAGACGTTGCTCAAGGATGCGGCGAAGACAACGGGGATGGTCATCTTATCGTTCGTGGTGGTTACGTTGATTGCGTTTATCCTCTTCGGTGGATTGTTCCGCTTGTTCGGCTGGAGCGGTTTCATGGCTTTCATTATTTCATTGTTGTTCGCCTATACAGTAAAGTATGCCTTTATTGATAGCTGGATCTTGGTGAAAATGATGAGCAGCTATATGCAAGTAGCTCCCGCCACGCAAGTTACTTTCGATCTGTATGGTAAGTTGAGCGGCTTGTCCGGTAAGTTCAAGGAGCTTTTCAAGAAAGGTAACGAGATGCCGCAACCGAATCCCACCGCTACTTCCGCAGCACAAGATCCTTTGCGACCGCAGATACCGGGACAGGTCTCAACGCCGGAAAGCCGCTTTTGCCCTCAATGCGGAATGCAATTAGCTCCGACCGCTACATTTTGCGGGAATTGCGGAGAAAGGTTATAGTTTTTAAGTTTAATCGTAAAAAATCAAGAATATGAAACGAGTATTATTTACATTGGTAGCCTGTTTAGTAGGTATTTCTTCATTGATGGCGCAATCATTCTCTCTTCCGGGGTATTTGTTTGGAAGATGTCCGGACTATAGTATTACCTATGACAAGAACGATGCGCAGGAACAGAAAGATGTTTATATATGCGATGGTAATAAAAGCGTGGTTCGTATAGACAGTTATAAATGGAACTCAAGTTCGTCTGATTGGGTATATGATGGCAAGACCGTGATGGAGAATGATAACCAAGGACGCACTTTGGTCGCTATCTCTTATTCGGCAGCCGACGTGGCAGGCGAGAAAACAGAATACACTTATACCGGAAATGGCTATGAGAAGTTCTCCGTCACTTCCTCCAGCTTTGAGGGAGGCGCATGGAAAGCCGAGGCGAAAGTGGATATAGAAGCCACTTTCAACAAAGATAAATATCCGGTCTCGATACTCATGACAGGTACGGCTGAGGGAGAGACGTTCAAGATGAAAATGGAGTGGTCTTACGATAAGAATGTCACGAAAACCTCGTCTTCCATTGATTTCGGTGGTAGTTGGATGCTTATGTCAGAAAGCAAGACGGAGATCGTGGACGCGGGAAACCCGATGATTTCGAAAAATTATCAGAAAATGTATTTCCCCGCTGAGACAAGCTGGGAATATTCAGGAAAGACACATGACTATTTCAATGGAACAACCTCTATCGCTCCTGTAGTAGAGGAGAACGAACTGAAACTTCATATTTATGGAGATGTGTTGGAAGTACAAGGAACGGAAAGCGGGATTTCTATTTATGCGATAACTGGAGGGAAAATGGCAGAGAGTAAGTCGAATCGTATTGACATCTCTCGCTTGCCAGCAGGAATCTATTTGCTAAATACAGCTAGAGGTTCTATAAAGTTTATTCATAAATAAGCAAAAGTAAGGTGCGCCTTACTGAATGTGTGAGGCGCACCTTTTTTATTTGAATCGTTTTACTGTCTATTAACTCAATCCCTCAATCATGCCATCCACGATATCGATCTTTCGGGCTTGCGGCTCTTTCGGGAGTCCCGGCATACGCATGATCTCGCCCATGACGACAACGATCATCTCGGCTCCGTTATTGATGATTACATCTCGTACTTTTAGTTCGAAATCTTTGGCGACCCCATAAGCTTTCGGATCGGAAGAGAATGAATATTGAGTCTTGGCGATACAGATCGGATAATGGGAAATACCCAAGCTTTCGATCTGACGCAATTTTTTATCGGCCAAAGTCGTATAAACAATCGAAGAAGCTCCGTATATCTTCTGGGCCACTTTTTGTACCTTCGTACGGATCGGATCATTCAGATCATATGTATATTGTAAAGGAGCGGAAGGATGATTTTCGATCGTATCAACCACTAAGCGGGCAAGCTCCGTACCCCCTTCACCGCCTTCGGCGAAAACGTTATTCATGGCGAATCCAACCCCTTTCTCCTCGCAATGCTCAGCCACTAACGCAATCTCCTCGTCCGTATCGGTAGCGAAACGGTTGAAAGTAACGATTACTTGCTGGCCGAAGCTCTTCATATTCTCAATGTGTTTATCTAAGTTAGCGAATCCGTTCTTTAATCCTTCGATATTCGGTTCCTTGATTTCTTTCTCCGGAACGCCACCATGAAGTTTCAAGCTCTGGGCAGTCGCTACGATGACTGTCAGTTTCGGTGAAAGCCCCGCTTTTCTACATTTGATATTAAAGAATTTCTCCGCGCCCAGATCAGCGCCGAAACCAGCCTCCGTAATCACATAATCTCCATAAGTAAGAGCCATTTGGGTGGCCGATATGGAATTACATCCATGGGCGATATTAGCGAAAGGACCTCCATGTACAAATGCGGGAGTATTCTCCGTTGTTTGTACAAGGTTCGGCAGTAATGCGTCTTTTAGCAATACGGTAATAGCTCCGGCTATGCCAAGATCATTTACCGTGAAAGGCTTATCTTCGTTTGTATAACCCAATAAAATATTTCCGACACGTCGTTTCAAATCCTCTATATCCGTAGCCAAGCAAAGGATCGCCATGATCTCTGAAGCGGGAGTGATGTCAAATCCGGTCTCGGTAGGGACACCGTTCGCCGAGCCGCCTAGACCCGATACGATGTTACGTAAGCTACGGTCGTTTACGTCAAGAACCCGTTTCCATTTGATCTCCTTCAATCCCTCGCAGGTGTTGCGGGTCTGATAAATATAGTTATCCAATAAAGCGGTAATCATATTGTGGGCGGAAGTAACCGCATGAAAATCCCCTGTAAAATGCAAGTTGATGTTTTCCATGGGAAGCACTTGGGCATATCCACCTCCGGCAGCACCACCTTTCATGCCGAAACACGGGCCAAGAGACGGCTCACGTAAAGCGACCACCGCTTTCTTCCCTATTTTATTCAGCCCTAAAGCCAGACCGATCGAAACCGTAGTCTTTCCGATTCCCGCTTTAGTGGGAGTGATAGCGGTCACTAAAATTAAATTATGCTGGTCCATTTGCTTTTTATCGATCAAATGGATAGGAACCTTGGCAATATACCTGCCATAATTTTGTACTTCCTCACGAGGGATACCTAACGTTGTCGCAACTTCCTTAATTTTACGCAAGTCTGTTTCTCTTGCTATCTCAATGTCCGATTTCATGTGCTTTATGTAAGTTTATATAGTTTGAACAAAGTAAATCTAATTTATTATAATAACAAAATGATACGGAACAAGGTTTTCCCCCTTTATGGAATAATAAGATTGTGTTATTTTGATATTTTTGTGCGAAGATGGCGAGGATCTTGCTTTTTGTGATAGCTGTCAGGCTTGAAATTAAACTTTTTGTAAAGTGAGCTTTGCAAAAATCATACGTTTTGCTTGTTGTACTTTTAAAGAATTATAAAATAGTCTTTAAAATTATTCATCTGTAATAATTTGATTAATTTTGTGATGTCACAACGATAAAAAGAAACCTAAAATGATTTGAGTGTGATAAATTGAAACAGATAAGAGACTAATAACATTAGCAATATAATATGTAAATTTAAGGTTATGTCAACAGTAAGATTTAGTCAGGTTACATTTGCTACTAAATCGTGGGTAGCAGAAGCATGGGAAAAGATGGTAGTGGAATTGTTTAGCGGTCGTGTCGTAGCGGAAGTCAAACAATTGGATGAAGTATGTGAATCAAAGTGGGAAGTAGAATTGAAGAAGCTTCAAAACGAGGTTCATTCTTTATGTCATCATGCGATTCATCAATTGCTCCCGATAGCCGGCTCTTATCAACAGGCGTTACTGGATGACGTTGCCCAAGCCTATACGGTATACGCTCCGGAAGAAGCAGAGTCTATCTTCAACCGGGGAAACCAAGCGATCGAGGATATCAAAGGACATGTATCGGGTATTCGCTACAACGCTTGTAAAATGCGTGAGGCGAACCGTAAAGTAAGCGAGTTGGAAGATATGCACGCAAAAGCGGTCATGTACCATAATTCAGTGAAACCTTATATGGATACACTTCGTTTCCATATCGATCAGCTTAAGCATATATTGCATGTAGCGTAATAAGATGGGCTGTCCGGGTTTGGTTACTCTCCGGGCAGCCTTCTTCTTTTAGCGAGGTTGGATAATCAGTAGGGAGAAATAGGGGAAATCCTTGGAATGTATAGTGGCGATATCAGTAGTATAATATTCTTTTCTTGTTCCTACATTCTCGAAATAATGAAAAACCGCCTTATCCGCATACTGCCGGATACAAGTATGAATAGCCTCTTGGCAACCCGGTAATTTCATGATGACGATGATCATTCCATTTTCTATTTTTGCCGAAAGTTCATCGAACGACGCAGTCCCGGGGATTACGTTAATTTGCTCCTCTTGTTTTACGATATGTATCCCGGCCAAGGCACCTGCCGCTATAAATGCCGGAATTCCTGCGATTCGATCTACCGGGATTCCTGTTTCCTCGAATTTATCGTATACATATTGTATAGATGAATAAAAACCAGCGTCTCCCTCGGCGACGATCACGATTTGTTTCCCTTTCAAATATTCAGCTTGGGCATCCAGAAACAATTCGTTATAAGCGTTTAACGCATCTGTCCGTTCCTTACTCATTGGCAAAATAAACGGATGGATCAAGGATTCGTCTACCTCAATAGCTTTCAATATATCCGTCGCCCGAGATATGATTCCATGCTTGCCTTGTGTAGCAGGACAATAGATAATATCAGCCTTTTGTAATGTTTTAAGCCCTTTCAGCGTAATTAATTCCGGATCACCGGGACCTAATGAGACGAAGTGAATAGGATGATTCATGTGTATCTGTTTTTATTTGAAACGCAAAAGTCCTTAAAATTGTGGATGTATACAAATATTCTTACTACTTTTGTCACTGTAACAGGCTCCGCTTATCTCTTTTTCCGGGAGGCGGATTAAAAGGGAACCGGGTGAGAATCCCGGACAGACCACGCTGCTGTGAACTTTTAAACATTCGGACAATACCTTGGCCACTGGTTTTGTAATCGGGAAGGCGTCCTGAATGGAAGTAAGTCAGAAGACCTGCCGGTTCATAAATAAATGTTGCTGTCCCGTGGAGCAGGACGAGAGTAACTGTCAATGATCAACTGTCAATTAAACAAGGATTATGAATAAGTTTATAGCGGGTGGATGCTTGCTTTTATCGGTATTGACTTTATCATGTACTTCAGGTATCCGTGAAAAAGGAGAAATAGGGAAGACGGCTTCCGTAGAGCAATCTGCGTTCTCGCAAGAGCAGGTTAAGCCTTTATACGCCCAAGGATTCAAGCTTACCTATGCGGATCAATATCTCTTGGCTGATATCCAAGATCCTCAAAATGAGGAAAGCACCACGTTTCATTATGCGTTCGTGAAAAGAGGTGCGAAACCCACGGGGATTCCCGCTGATTATACGGTGATAGAGCTTCCTATCCGAAGCGTTATCTGTATGACTTCCCTGCAATTATCGAACTTTATTAAATTGGGTGCCTTGGATAGGGTCGTTGGGATTACCAGTACACGGCATTTGTTCAATAAAGAGATGAACGAACGCCTGAAAGAAGGTAAAACCGCTAAGATCGGTATCGAGGGGAATTTCGATAACGAGGTTATCATGAGCATGAATCCTGATTTGATCCTTGTATCGCCATTCAAGCGGGGAGGCTATGAGACGCTGAAAGACGTGGGTATTCCCTTGATTCCCCATTTGGGTTATAAGGAGACTACGCCATTGGGACAGGCCGAGTGGATCAAGTTCGTAGGCTTGCTGTTGGGGATAGAGAAAGATGGCAATGAGCGTTTCGCCACCATCGAGAAGAGGTATAATGAATTAAAGGAACTTACGGCGGATGGTAAGGTTAAAAAACGTCCGATCGTTTTTAGTGGCGAGTTACGGGGTGGAAACTGGTATGCCGTAGGAGGAAAGAGCTTCTTAGCGCAACTTTTCAAGGATGCCGGCGCTGATTATTTCTTGAAAGATGATGAGCGATCCGGTGGTGTTACATTAGACTTCGAGACGGTCTATAACCAAGCGGACGACGCTGATTATTGGCGTATCGTGAATAGTTTCCCGGGAACGTTCAGCTATGAGGCATTGAAAGAGCAAGATCCTCGTTATGAGGATTTCCGTGCGTTCCGGGAGAAAGGAATTATCTATTGTAATATGAAGAACACGCCGTTTTATGAGAGTATGCCGACAGAACCGGAGATCGTCCTAGCGGATTTGCTTCATATCTTTCATCCGGATTTATTACCGGATCATGAGTCGGTCTATTATTCTCGACTTAAATAAGGAACACTGATGAGACATTCAAATACCCTATGGATGCTGGCGATTGTCACGGCTATTTTTGTTCTAATCTTTTTGAATTTGGTGTTGGGGTCAGTCTCTATTCCTCTTCAATCGGTTTGGCATATTATCTGGAATTTAGGAAATGAGCCTATTACATGGCAGAATATTATCTGGAAATCCCGACTACCACAGGCATTGACAGCGTTGGTAGCGGGAGCTGGCTTATCCATCAGCGGCTTACAGATGCAAACCGTTTTCCGTAATCCATTGGCCGGACCTTCGGTCTTAGGTATCAGTTCGGGAGCGAGCATGGGTGTCGCTTTCGTGGTGTTGTTAAGCGGTAGTTTAGGGGGCGTTGCCTTGAGTAAACTTGGTTTTATGGGGGAGATCGCCTTATCGATAGCGGCCGTGATCGGTTCCTTATCCGTGATGGCGCTGATCGTGTATGTTTCCCAAAAGGTAAAAGGAAATGTCACGTTGTTGATTATCGGTGTGATGATCGGTTACGTGGCAAACGCCGTGATCGGTGTACTTAAATTCTTTAGCGTCGAGGAGGATATCCGTGCATACGTGATTTGGGGATTGGGTAGTTTCGCCCGTGTTTCCGGTAATCAGATGACGTTGTTCGTGATTCTTATGACAATCTTGATCCCTCTCTCGTTCCTGCTTATCAAGACCATGAACTTGATGCTTCTTGGGGATAGCTACGCACGCAATTTGGGACTTAATATCAAGCGGGCCCGTTTGTTGGTTATCACCTCGGCTGGGGTCCTTACGGCGATTGTCACTGCTTATTGCGGACCTATTATCTTCTTGGGGCTAGCCGTTCCGCATTTATGCCGGGCCATATTTCAAACTTCCGACCATCGGATTTTAATGCCTGCGGTCTTATTCGCCGGTGCGGCGTTGGCGTTGATCTGTAATTTGATCGCCCGTATGCCGGGGTTCGAGGGAGCGTTACCTGTCAACTCGGTAACCGCTTTAGTAGGTGCTCCAGTAGTGGCCTCAGTATTATTTAGAAAACGTAAGAATGAATTGAACGAGTAAGATGAAACAAGATACGATTCATATTAACGGACTTTCGATCGGTTACCATTCTAAGAGTAGTACAAAGCTGGTAGCTAAAGGTATACACTCTACGATCTATAGTGGTGAATTAACCTGTTTGCTGGGTGCTAACGGGGTGGGGAAGTCTACTTTATTGCGCACGTTATCGGCTTTCCAACCTAAATTAGATGGGGAAATATTGGTCCTAGGAAAAGATATAGATACTTATTCCGATAAGGAATTGAGCACCACGATCGGTGTCGTGCTGACCGATAAATGTGAGATCCGGAATATGTTGGTACGGGAATTGGTCGGGATGGGACGTAGCCCGTATACCGGCTTCTGGGGTAAGTTGAGCAAGGATGATAAGCGGATCGTGGAAGAATCCATCGCCCTTGTCCGCATTGAGGAACTAGCATCCCGCATGGTCCATACCTTATCGGATGGAGAACGCCAGAAAGTGATGATCGCTAAGGCGCTCGCTCAGGAGACTCCGGTTATTTACTTGGATGAACCTACCGCATTCCTTGATTTCCCCAGCAAGGTAGAGATTATGCAATTACTCCATCATCTAACCCGGAAAACGAATAAGACGATATTTATGTCCACTCACGATTTGGAGCTGGCTCTTCAGATATCGGATAAGATCTGGTTAATGGACAAAGCGAATGGTATCTCTACCGGTACTCCCGAGGATTTGGCATTGAGTGGTCATCTAAGCAACTTTTTCGCCCGGAAAGGGATTGTTTTCGATAAGGATACCGGATTATTCCGTATAGATAATCAATTCTCTCGACAGATTCGCCTCGTTGGACATGGACAGAAATACGCTATGGTGCGTAAAGGGCTCCAGCGAAACGGAATTTTGGCGAATCGGGAAGTGGAATCGAATATTTGGATTGAGACTGGCGATTTAAAGACCACCCACTTTATCATCCATGAGACTTCCGGCGGTACCTATATCACCCAAACGATAGAAGAATTACTTGCCTATTTTGATACTGAAAAATCATAACTATGAAATTTTCAATTCATAACTATGTTTTTCTTCATTCATAGTTATGAATTTTTTCCATTTACATCCATTGTTTTAAAGTAAGCTAGCTTCGTCGACTTTCCTGTAATTGCTTGAAAGATACATACAACTTTAATTCCACCATTCCTGTCACTCCTACGGCTGTGTGGAGTACAGGTGTTGTATATACCAACACATCTTCTCGCTTTTCAATTTCAGTTTGATCAAATGGTCCGGGAACAGCCACCCCTAATACTTGTCTGCCTTTCGTAGGGAATGGCTACAGACAAGAAGAATAAGCTTCCCATACAGATAATTTTTCTTGTTCCCATATAATTATTATTTAAAAGTTTTTATTGAAAAAATAGCGGTTATTTGGGGTGTAGACTGTATCAATTCCACAGATATAATAACCAATTTCATCGGACGGTGAGAAACGTATGAAAGAAAAGGTTATCTTTGCAATCGAAGCCAAATACAATTGAAGATGAATGAGATAAAGAGAATAGACACTGTGCAGCAATACAACGATTATTTCGGTATGGAAACGTTGCATCCGCTGGTTACGGTCATCGATGCGCGAGAGGCTAATCCGGTACATTTCTGTCCGAAACTCTATAATTTGTATGCTATCTTGATGAAAGACCCGGACTGTGGTACTCTCAAATATGGTCGTAGCATCTATGACTATCAGCAAGGCACGATGCTTTTTCTCGCTCCGGGGCAGGTCATGGGGTCTGACGATGACGGTCAGTTGCATCAACCCGGTGGATGGCTGCTCGCTTTTCATCCCGAACTGGTACGTAACACTCCGTTAGCCCAATTCATCAAAAACTATAGTTTCTTCTCCTATTCCGCCAATGAAGCACTCCACTTGTCTGAACAGGAAAGGCGAACCATTATTGACTGCATGTGCAAAATCAGAGAAGAATTGCTCCATCCCATAGACAAGCATACGAAATCACTGATTACAGACAATATAAAACTCCTACTTGATTATTGTGAGCGGTTCTATGACCGTCAATTCGAAACGCGGGAGAATGTGAATCTTGACATCTTAGCCCGATTTGAGCAAACGCTGGATGATTATCTTGCGTCCAATCTTCCCATAAGTAAAGGTACGCCCACCGTGCAGTATTGTGCCGACAAGCTTTGCCTGTCGGCTAACTATCTAAGCGACCTTCTGAAAAAGGAAACCGGTGTTTCTGCGTTGAAACATATCCAGCAGAAGATGCTCGATATAGCGAAAGAGCGTGTATTCGATGTCACCAAATCCATCAGCGAGATATCCTACGAATTGGGATTTCCATATCCGCAACATTTCAGCCGTTGGTTCAAGAAAATGGTTGGGGTTACACCTAATGAATATAGACAAAATCGAAACAATTAGACATTTAAACCACGGATCGTAATATTGCGATCACGGTTTAGTCAATCATAAAGGCACGGACATAACGGCAAGATGTCTGCGCCTTCGTATTTCCTAGTCCTTATCAATTCAACGTCATGTAACAATATGAAGTTTGCATGTATGGATCTTTACACGGTTCCCCCGTCGGGAATCGTGCTACCTCGTGCGTGCCGTTTCGGACAGTAAGTCCTAAATGTTAAATGAGTAGTGAGATGTAAAGAGACAAACGGTAAAATAAACGATAATGTAAAATGAATCGAAAAACAGAAGTGATTGAGAATAAAGAAGTATGGAGAAAAAAAATGTCTCTTTCTTACGCAGAAAGAGACAACTCTCAGAATGACGGATAAATAGTATAAATTCTATCTTGGGGTGACTTGGTGACCGATTACAATATCTATCAAGATTATCATTATAAGCTGACGGTGAATATCGCCGGCCCTAATAGTGCCGACCTCCGTGTAACGATAACAAACGGCAACGTGGCTGTCTTTGATGATGTGGACAATGTCGAGAATACCGTTAATTTTGGTGAAGAGAAATAGTATCCATTCTAAGGGCTGTGCAGGAATGCCTTGACGAATCTACCCTTTGGCATTCCTGCATGAACTATCTTAAATAAATGAGAATAACTTAGAGGCAATCGAGGAAATGAGCTTCTTGCATTTCTTGCCGATTGTCTCTTAAAGCCATCACCTTATTTTTACTTCTTTGTCGGGTGGAAGAGCTGCGAACCAAATTGTTCAACATATTATCGGAGGCTCTGTCTATTTTAGATACTGATATCCGGCCAAGATAGATCTCGATAGTCCGTAGGGACATATGTCCTAAGGATTGGCTGATAATGCCGATTTCCGAATTCGCCTCCAGCATCATGGAAGCCCAGCTATGCCGCATCACATAGGTAGTGAATGGCTGTTCGAAGTGTAATTGCTCTCCCATTTTCTTTAAGTGGCGGTTCACTCTCCGAAGCGCGGACTGAGCCGTGACTTCTCCCTCTCCGCTGATTTTCTCGTGTAAGAAAGGGAATATCCACGGGTTATTGAAACGCCGATAAGAGAATATGATGTTCTTTATCTCGGGGGTGATCTTTACTTGCATCGCTACGCCAGTCTTGCTACGTACGTAGTGGATATAATCATCGTTTATATTGCTGTGTCGCAGATTAAAGACATCCACGAAGCACATACCTCTAGCGTAAAATAAGAAAAGAGCCAAGTGAAGGGCCGTACAGGCGTATGGGTTTTTGGGCCGCTCAAGAGTCGCCAGATTTTGTAGGTCGAGACTTGGCAAAGCCCTTTTCCGGGTGGGTGGGACCTTTATCTGCAGGCCAGAGAACGGGCTTTCTCTCGGAACATCCATTTGTTTATCTTGGGCGATCTTGTTGTACATTGTCTTTAGATTACGAATGTAGAAGTCCAAACTACCCGGTTTCAAGGGAGCCTGTTTCCCGTCTTCCCCTTGCATCAACCATAAAAGATAGTGATGAAGAAAATCGGTCGTTAAGTCGGCAAATATAAATTCCATTACCCTCGGACCTAAAAAGGTGGATAATTTATTCCATGCGCTTCGATAATTCCCAGCGGTTCTTCCTTTCCCCTCATCGATTTTACTATTGATCAATTCTTCTATACATTCCTGTAGCAAAGGAGAGTTGTCTGTTGTTTCTATATTCATATGATTACTATTTATGGATATAGAATAACGAAAATAGAAAAGATTGGTTTTATCAAAACCTCCCCTTACCAATTGTGGTAGAGGAGGCTTTATTTTATTTATAGTTTATTTGAAAGCTTTCTCACTAATTCCGTCTCCATCGAGCCTCAATCGCTCCATATAATCCGGAACGGTACGGCCTAACGCTTTATCTACGTATAGTTTAGCCAAGTATTGAGCGAGCATGAAGCCGTGACCTTGCAAACCTACGAATAGTCCGTTATCCGGATCGATAATGTAGCGAGGCTCTACATAATAACCGGACCATGTGGCTTGTACGGGTACTGTGGCTAACGATGGAATCCAATCGCAGAACACCTCGGAGATGATCTCCATGAAACGACGGGTATTAAACTTCAACTCATCAAAGTTGCTGATCTCCGCTTTAGCGTCGACAGCGGGGGAGGCGCAAGCGATAATCTGTCCGGTCTCGGCGAATTGCTGACCGTAGACAGCGGAGAAGTCGTTACGTTTCCGGCGGTCTATCAACATATCGAGGATATCCCCGTTTTTACCCAGATTCGGTAGGCGATGGGTAATCAACGCTTGGTGCTTGACCGGATAGAGGCCGGTGTAAAGGCCTAGCATGCGGGCGAAACGCTCGGCGCTATAACCGAGGGCGTTCACGAAATGATCGCATTCGTATTCGATGTATCGCTTATCATGCGTATATAATAAGACGTGATATTTTCTACCGTTTTTGTGTACTTCCACTAGGTGTGTGTCTTCCCAAACCTCACCTTGCCGCTCTTTGCCTTTGTTTCGTATAAAGTCTATCACACGCCCCGGGGTAGCTTGCCAACAATGCTGGGAGATTTGTGCGGCGAAATAGGTGTTTTGGTTCGTGTTGAAGTAGGGGGACACCTCTTTCTGAAAGTCTTTCTTGTCGATCAAATAAGCGTTGGACCAACCGCAGGAACGTTCCAGATCATTGTAGGTAGCCTCGTCGTGGGCGAACGTGATATAGCGTATCTCACGGTAATGGATATCGTATTCTTTTTGTGTCTCCTCGAATATCGTTTGGTTATTACGGGCGATCTCCGCTAATTCGGGGATCGAGAACGCTGGACGACCACCACCGATATTACGCCATGATGATCCTCGATCCGCATTAATAAGCACGGTCTTTTTACCGGCTTCCGCAAAATAACGGAACAATGCGCTACCACCTATACCTCCGCCGGCGATTAAGACTTCCGTCTTACGAACCTGCTTTCCAGAATCTACTTTATAGGTATCCGCTATCTGACGCTGTGGATACATTTCCCCTAGGACGAAGCGAGTAGATAGGGGAGCACGGGGGGTAGCGTCGCCTACCAGTTCGATACCTTTTTCCCTTAGTTTCATGCGTAGGCGGGGTATGCAGCGTTTTCCACGGCATGGCCCCATTCCTAGGCGGGTGATATGTTTTACCTCGTCGACGGAGATATATTTACGATCCCCAATGGCGGAAAGTAGCTCGTCCAAAGATACGTCCTCGCAATGGCAAACATAGGTCTCCGACTCACACTCCGGCTCTTGCTTGAAGTCGATCTCCTCCGGATAGTTTTCTTTTACGATGAATCCTGTGATATTCAATAAGGCATCGTTTTCCATTCCTGCCGCTTTCACACGGGCCACGTTTGTTTTTGTCGGCTTCTTTAATACTTTCTCAATGATACCTTCGCCTTGTTTCTTCCCGTTATCATCGACAAGCCACACCTCGGCACCTACTTCTACCTCGTATTCTACCGGTAAGAATAAGTTTTGCTTCCGGGTATCGTAGCCGAAAATAGCCAGCCCCGGACAATGGGATACGCATTGCATACAGCCGGTACATTTTTCGTAATCGATCTCGGGCGTTACGCTGGTGGAGCTTTTGGTGATTGCCTTTTGAGGACAAGCGAAAGAGCAAGGGTTACAAGCGAAACCGTATAAGCAATCCAAGCGAACGAAAGGGCGTTGGGCTTGACGCTCGGGAGTGGGCCTTGGGGACTCTTCCTTGATGCGGATCGGATGTTGCTGGGAGTCGATGTATTCCTTAGATATTTGTAAGTAATCGTTGTAGTTGAAACGTACGCCTAGCTCTTGGGCGATCTCATAAGCGGCTTGCTTTCCTCTTAGTACGGCGGTAGTACCTTCTCCGATCCGTACGGCATCACCTACGCCGGCACAACGTTTTCCAAATGTATATTGGCCTTTGGTTAGCAATTGGTTGTCGGGAATCAATCCTGTACATATATTAATGACATCAATACCATCGATCACTTTCTCTGTTCCCGGGATTGGCTTGAAGTTCTCGCATTCGCAGACAACCGCGCCGGTGATACCTGTCCGATCCAGGTTTGGAATGGCTTTCAAAAGCATATGAGAGGTATAAATAGGTATGCCAAGGCGGCGAATTCGATTCGCTTGTACCGGAAATCCACCTTCATGGGGCATCGCCTCTAAAATAGCCTTGACTTTCGCTCCGGCTTGCATCAATTGGTAGGACGTTAGGTAACCTATATTACCGGCGCCTACTGTCAATATGTTTTTGCCGAGTAACGTGAATTCAGCGTTCATCATTTTCTGTACGACTGCCGCTGTATAAACTCCGGGCACATCATCATTCTCGAAGGTCGGCATAAAAGGAACCGCACCGGTAGCGACTATCAAGGCTTGAGCTTCTACATAGAAATTTTTATGGTTAAGCATGTCTTTTACGGCGATACGCTTATTTTGTAGGATATCCCAGACCGTAGAATGTAAGAAAATACCAGAGTGGTCGTCTCCGGCTAAAGTTTTCGCGATATCGAAACCACGCATACCCCCAAAGCGCCGCTCTTTCTCGAAAAAGAAAAATGCATGGGTTTGCATCAAAAATTGACCGCCGATCTTATCATTGCTATCGATTACGATGCTGTTCAAGCCTAGTTCTTTTAAGGTTTCCCTACAAGCTAATCCAGCGGGGCCGGCACCAATGATGGCCACATCTGTTCGATAGATCTCTACCGGTTCTTCTCTGGGTTCTATTTGGGAATCTGTCGTATAATTCTGTACTGTTATTTCCGATACTTCCTTTACATTGTCTACTTTCGTAATACAGATACGCTTTACTTCTCCGTCTACCAGCATTTCGCAGGCGCCACATTTACCGATACCGCAATTCAGCGAACGATTGCGGCCATTTACGCTATGACTGTGTACTGGATAGCCGGCCTGATGTAAGGCGGCGGCGATGGTAAAACCCTTCATTCCCGTTACGGGTTTGCCATTGAATAAAAAAGTGTGTTCTCCCTCTTGTGGAATTGTTAAAATAGGATGATTAACGATTCTTTCCATAATTGCTATTGATTTAATTGGGCTAAAATTACGGATATAATTGGATAAATGTCCTAATTTTACTTGAAATCTATTCATGAAAAAGCGATTATCCCTAAAGATTTAGGAGTAATCGCCGTGTTTTACTTGAAATTTGTCGTTTTGAGTAACCGCTCCACCAACCATAGCGTCGGAAGCGCTTTCATTTAATGTTAATTCTAGTGCGCTAACGATAGGAACCGTTAGAAAAGTGTTCCTCATCCGCTTCCGCATTCATCCGGAAGGCAAAAAGCATTATCATAAACAATAATATAGAAAATAACTTCTTAATCATGCCTCAAACCGATCAATCATCATTTTTATCTTTGTTTGTAAAACAATTTGCAGCTTGAAATGTTTTATATTCAAACAGTCGATAAAAAGAAAAGCTCTCAGACTAAAAGAAATTACTGGTGAACCTTTTCAAACAATCTTCTGTTATACTATAAAATGACTCAGAAGTCACCTTGATAGTAGTCATCGTATAATAATTTGTTAGTAGTATTTGTTTTTTCATATAAGTAGAGTTTGTTATTTGTTTGGTCCGCATGTAGCTGTGAAGCTGGATGCGGATTTTTATTTGTTTCCGCATGGATAAAGGTATTTAAGGGTATTAGTATTGTTTTATACATCGTTTCTGTATAACTTTGTTTGCTCAAAACAAGGATTCAACTTTACAAATACTTTACAAAAGACTTTACACGATTATGGCTACGGTACAATGGGTAATCTTCAAGCATCATAAGAAATCCGATGGGACATACAACCCCAAGATACAGATAATACATAAGAGCCTGTCCGCTTACATTCCTTCTGGGGTTAATACGGAATGTGTTCGTTTCCGAAAAGGGCACTCTTCTGGATCTGTAACGGATAGCTCTATCGAGGACAGCCTAAATGATAAAGTAAGGAAGATTCGTGCTATCCTGAATGAGAAAGAAGAAATCATCTCTGAAATGGATACGGCAAAGGAGGTGAAGGATTATGTCTTGAAGATATTGGATGCCGGTAGTGAGATTGACTTTCTTCGGTTCGCCAATGAGTATAAGGATAAGATAAAGAATGAATCCACGAAAGCTTATAATGTCACGAGAATAAATGCGTTAACGAATTATGTGGTAGAGAAAACAGGGAAACCGTCTCTTCCTATAAGCAAGCTTACCCATAAGTTGTTAAAGGATTACGAGGATTGGTTGCGGACAACTAATCGGAAGAGCAAGAAAGCCGACAAAGAAAAATGCGGATTAAGTGAAAATAGTATCAATTCCTACATGGGGGCTCTCTCTATTATCTTTAACGCTGCAAAGAAAAAATACAACGACTATGATGTGGGAGACATCCTTATAAAAAATGATCCTTTCAAGGTGTATTCCCCTCCCAGAATAGAAACAACTTCTAAGAGGGCGGTTGAGAGAGAGACTATCCGAAAAATCTTTGACTATCATTCGGACAAAGAAGTTCCGGAAATGACAAGGGATCTCTTTTTGATGTCGTTTTTCTTGGCGGGAATGAACCTAGCGGATATCTATGATTGTGGGCCGTTTGGGGACAGGGTAGAGTATACGAGGAAAAAGACACGTACCCATAAAAAAGACAAGCCGTTTTTGTCGTTGATGATGCATCCGATAATCGCAGATATAATAGAGAAATATAGGGATAAGGATGGCATAAGGGGATTTTGCTTCTATAAGATGTATTCGAATATGCCGGCCTTCCATCAAGCCGTGAGAAGAGGCATTTCCGTGTTAAGGAGAGAGTTGTCCTTGCCGGATCTGACTTATTATGCGGCTCGTCATTCATTCGCTACGATCGCTCGTAATGAATGCGATATTAGCATGGATGATATCGCGCTTTGCCTTACCCATGAATCGGGGCACGATATCACGGATACCTATGTCAAGCTAGATTTTAGCAGGGTGGATAATGTTATTAATAAAGTAGTAGATCATGTGTTTAAAGAAAAAGCCGGGAAATGATGCCCGGCTTAATTTGATTTTCAAATTAGGGCGAATTTGGTGATTTAGCCAGGGAGTAATCGTCCGGCTTCACATTGTCGTTTTTGACTCATTACTGATTCTAGGCAACGGGTTGTTAGTTACTTCTTCTAGTACTTTTTCATCTTCATCTTTGAGATATTTGTTTCTCATCTCTCGAATATCATTTGTCATCCCCCATATTTTGAAGAATAAGACAATTTGTAATACTCCGAATACAAGAAGCACGATGGTTAAAAAATCAATCATAATTTTAGATATTTAGCTTGTTCTTTAATTCGTTGAATTTATCGGGGTTTTCTAATTCTACCCAATAGTATTTTACATATATATCCCGATCAAAACTTTCTTTCTTTTCATAAACAATTAAACATTGCTTATCACATAGAACGATAACCGAGGACTCAAGTATATTGGCATAAGACCGAGCCTGCTTAAAAGCTTCCTCTATATCTTGGTTGTTCTTCATATGGAATTTAGCTTCAATCAGAACCTTTGCTCGTTCGTAATCTGGTTTTTTATCATAATGTAAGGCGTAATCCGGGAATACCCTATGTCCCCGTCCTGCATGGATTGGTAATTGCCGGATGAAATCCTTATTCTCATACCACCCCATTTTGTTCAAGTAATACTCTAATAGCTGAACTTCAACATCTCTTTCGCAGGATATAGAGAGGTTATTGAGTAAGGCTGGAGCATAGAGCTTCGGCAGGGTATCTATGTCAAATCCTTTTGCTTTTATCATTCGTAGGAGTTCTGAATAATCCTCACTGCTCATCGGCCACCCATTCACCCCTTGAAACTTCTTTCTAATAAGTGGATGCTTGTAAAAATATTCATCGGCTTGAAGCTCTTTTAGTGTGATATGCGGGATGTCTATCTTATCACTTATATAGGTGTTACTGTAATAGTGAAATAATGGGTCAATTACTCCATCGGTTTGTGCTATCCATAAACAGGTGATTGCGCTTTTAGGTGATTTTTCATAATAGATGAGAATATCACCTTTCTTTGTTTCGGGATTGGCTTGCCAAAAGATGAAATCTAAATCTATCTCTGTTTTCTGTGTATATCCACCGATAAACCATGCTTGCGCCGGTTTAGGAATATCTACTTTCTCCTTTGGAATGTAATTTGGTGCAAAGTCATATAAAAAAGCGCATAATTCGACAGGAGATAAATTGTTTGCTTTTCTGAACTGATAGAAAATATCGCAAAGCTGCCAATAATACATACACCTTCCTTTATGGTCAGTTCTTGATGGAACCAGCGGCAGGTTTATACCGAATGCGTCTGCAATCTTTTTTAAGTCAAAGAATCGGCACACAAATAAATACGGAAAGAAATACTCTGGTGCAAATCTCGATAGAATATACGATACAGGTTGGATAAATCCTAACATATCCCTGAAATCGTTACGAGGAATCCATACTTTTCCGTTTATCATTATCCCCAAGACAACCAACGCCTCATAGAAGTCTTTGGATTCATCTAAAGATGTAGGAATTTCGCAGTCTGATACGCCATAACAAGATATGTTTTCCAACCAGTCGTTATATAATCCTTCTGGCGTGAATTTTACATAATACGGAGTATATTTCCGTAAAAGAGTATAGCCGTCTATTTCCTCAAACTCCTTGATCGCCTTCTGCCCATCAGGAGATTGTTTATATAGATTCCATGTGTATTGATTGAATTTCATGCTACCTCCTTCTTGGTCGGCTCATTTCAATTACGTTGAAAATTTGCCTTACATCTTTTAGTTCCAATACTCTATCTGGATAGAAAGAGTTTAGCGAATGAATCGTGATAGTATAATTTTCTACATCATGGTCTATGATGCGTTTTATAAGAATGCCTTCCTTATGGACTATGACAAAATCCCACTTCCGGATATGTAATTTGGATTCCGCCCAATATTGCTGGTAGATTTCTCTACAAAGTAAACGATCTCCTTCTTTATAGGCTTCATCTGTTCCGTCATCCATACTATCTCCTTTTACCTCAAAAGCCATATATTTCCCATGAGCTTCTTGATCGACAATAAAAGGTATAGTTGGAAGTGATTCTATATATTCTGCATCTGCATAGCCACATAAATAACCGGCGTATGCATATTGATTTACTAATGGCACGTATATAATATGATCTGGGGCTAAAGGCAATGCTTCGACCGTTTTATTAATGTTAGTTTCTTGTGAATATATTTCTCCTGTACCGGTATAGAGCCATTCTAAGTTATATTTCGGAAATCTATTGATGATTTTTTGACATGTAGCCCTTGAAGGGTTTCTCTTTTCATTAATAAGGCGAGTTATAGTCACATTGTTATTGATTCCTATCGCTTCGCTAAATGAGTTTTTATTAAACCCTTCTTTATCCATGACATACTGAACTCTTTCCCAGCCTTCCATATAAACGTATATTAACTTTATACTAACAGTTAGTTTAAACGATGTTAATATACTAACTTTTAATATCAAATAGTTTGTATGGATACTAACTGTTAGTATATTTGCATCATCAAACAATTGATAACGCTATCACAGACAAAGGTAGCAAACTCAATTGATGATACAATAGTATAAACATATTAAAATGCACGATTATGGCACGATCTTATGAAACAGCACTCGCAGAACTCGAAAACGCAAGAGTAGAGTTAGAAGCATTGAACATGATCGGCGAAGAAGAAGCTTGCTATATATATAATGTAGACAGCAAGTCTGAAATCGTGAAAATTATCTCTGAAGATATAGAAGCTCTCGAAAGAGAAGTAGAATATCTCACTCCTAAGATTTATGAACCTGAATACGATTACTAACATATAAACACACACGATTATGAAAACTTCAAATTTCAGACACAAAGTATTTTGCATGGCTTACGAGCTAATGAAAGTGACAGGTAAAGCGTTCGCAGTATGTCTTTCCCGTGCTTGGGCACTCTATCGGCTAACAAGACAGATGCACAAAGGTATTGTAACATTCGCTTACGAAAAGGCTGACGGTTCACTTCGCAAAGCAAAAGGTACTCTTAAAGACGTTCAGTCCCTAATCAAAGGCACTGGATCAGAAAACTACAAAACGGTTCGCTACTTCGATGTAGATGCGAACGGATTCAGATCATTTAAAGTAGAAAACTTCATAACGGTTTATTAAAGCTAGGTCGGGTGGGCGTAGAGAATATCTCACCCGGTCACTTCTGTTAGTTCTTTCTCGTACTTACACCTTAGTACCCGCAGAAATGGGGTTGAAACGAAAGGATAACATATAATAATGTATAAGCGCAGATAGCTTTTGCCGTGACCTGCTGGGGTACATTATAAAAAAGAAATTATCAAAGGGGCGTGTTTCCTTGCGGTGTTATGGTCAGACATTGGTTAACCGCCGCCCCTTTTCAAAATATGGCCCGGTTCTGAAGCGAGAGCTGTCGATCGAATCGGTTGCCGGGCACAAATTAAATTCTAACGCTTATGAAAAATATAATTTACGGGATAGCCTTGTTCGTTGGCTTCATCCTTATGGCATCAGAATCAGCTACGTTCATTCCTAATCTTGTGGGTGTCGTAGTATTCACTTATTCAGCATACAAACTTGATTTAATAACAGCTTTAAAATGATAAGACATGGAAACAAAAGGTATAGAAGAAATGACTAAAGAAGAGCTTATTGATTTGGTAGATTCTCTAAATAAAGAATTGGATGGAGCGAAAAAGGATCTGGATCTTTATCGAGCTTGGAAAGACAGGGAAGAATCGGCTCGTATTCTGGCAGAGAAGAAGCTATTAGCTGCAAAAGCCTTCTTTGAAGTTGTTTGATTCGTTTGTGTTTAGGTTGTCAAAAGCGGCCGGGTGAAAGCCCCGGCAATTGGGCGGGCGTATTGGAACGCTCTGCGCACAGCCGGAAGTGCGTATGCCGGATCGTTACCGGTTCCGTCCACAATCAATTTAAATTTATAGTTATATGGCAACAATCAGAGAAACAATTTTGAAAACAAAGCCCGGTGAGCCCAAGGCGATCCCATTATCAGAGGTGTCGGATGTAATGGGGTATCGCTCCGAGGCACTTCGCATTAATAACGAGTTGAGAAAAGACGGTATTGTGACGAAAGACGGTAGGCCACCTTACACGATTTCCAGAAATAGCAGGGTCGGCTTTCTCTATATAGTCAATAATATAGAGAAGCCTTAAAAATCAACACGCACGATTATGAATGTCACGATTAATACTGATGCGTCCTTCAATCATCATCATAAGGTTGGGGGTTACGCTTTCTGGATCACGTCAGAATTAGGCCGGATCAGGCAATCGGGTACGCTAAAAGAGACATCGGATGCGCAGGACGCTGAACTGAAAGCGTTGGCGAACGCTGTTTATGTCCTTTTGAACTCAGAGTTTAATAATGGATCAATAGAACATATCTATGTGAATAGCGATTGCAAGATGATGTTCCCGAAGATAAGCATTAAAAGTACCAGTGTCCCGGGGAAATACATTGCGGAGACCCTAAATGATATCTTACGTCAGAATACGGACGGCTGTATATATGGCCGTATATCGTTTAGGCACGTAAAGGCGCATACGAACAATCTCACCAAGTCGAGAAGCTGGGTGAATGATTGGTGCGATAATGAAGCTAAGAAAGCTATGAGGTCGGCTGTAGAAATCCTAAAACAAGAAATGTCATGGAAGTCTTCACCGAACTAACACCTGAATGCGACCTGACAGCGCAGATGTACGCCTCCGGGTACGAGAAGAAGGAGATTGCCAGTTTGAAGCATCGTGCGGTAAGCACGATAAATAACCAGCTCCAGACGGCATTTTTGATTTTGGGCGTTCGGAATGGGAGAGAGCTAGCACTAAAATTGGCTGAAAGGATATCGGGTATCCGGTTGACACTGGACTTTTCGCCTGCCACGAAATCGGCTGTTGCTAGTGTACTTTTGATAATCCTTTGTTTAGATAGTCATTTTGACATGAGACGGCAACGAATCCGAACCCGTTCTAACGCCAATGTAGAACTTACCGCCCGTATTCGTGTAAGAACGAGAGGGCGAAATATAATTATTTGAATTATGGAAGCAACTCAATCAAATCCGGCTATGGCCCTTCTTCAACAGGCCATGGAACTGATCTCCCCCAAAATGAGCATTCCTGTAGTAATAGATTACGATGCCATTACGAAAGCTGCGGTAAGGACAGTAGCCGAGGAAAGGAAAAAAATCTATAACCGCGTGCTTTTCACTCAAAAGGAAGCACAAGACACATACGGTAAATCGGTTATCAATGCCTTGGTAAAACGTGGTTTTCTCCAGCAATACAAGTTTGACACCCGTGAGGCCGTGGATAGGGAAGGTAATCCTATCATTAAGGCTAAAGGGGTAATTTATTACCGGATAGCGGAAATAGAAAAAGCTATTGAGGATGGGAATATCCTAAAAGGTACACGAAGAGGAACGATATAGTATTAACGATTAAAATATTACGATCAATCATGAGTTTAATTAAAAAATCAACGGAATTGAATATTCCGACAAATGTAAAGATGATGCTTTACGGCCAAGCTGGTTTTGGCAAGAGTACAGTTGCATTGAGTGCTCCAATGCCGTTATTACTTGACTTCGACAACGGGGTTAAAAGAGTGAATGATTCCCATCTGCAAAGTGTGGACATCGTGCAAGTCACTTCTTGGAATGACATGAAGGTGCTAATGAGTGAAAATCTGTCAGCTTATCAATCAATAGTTATTGATACTATCGGTAAGATGATGGATTTCATTATTTCTTACAAATGTGGAACCCGACAGCCTTCTATTAGAGATTGGGGCGGTATCAATCAAGAATTTTCATGGTTTGTTCGCTGTCTGTCGGATTTGAATAAAAACGTCATTTTTGTCGCTCACAGGGATACACGAAAAGAGGGTGATGATACGGTTTTTGTCCCTGCGTTAAGGGAAAAGTCTTACAATTCGATCGTTACAGAATTGGATTTGTTAGGGTATATGGAAATGCGGAATGAGAATGGCCGGGTAAGAAGAACGATCACATTCGATCCGACAAATAGAAATGACGGAAAGAATACCTGTAATCTGCCATCTGTTATGGAGGTTCCGACTATTATAGACGTACAAGGGAAACCCACGGCGAAGAACGATTTCATCGCTACTCGGATTATTGCCCCTTATCTTGGTATGCTACAAGCTAAAAAGGCAGAACAAGAAGCATATAATAAGGTTTTATCAGATATAACAGGGTGTTTAGAATTGGTTGGGGATGCAGCATCCGCGAATGACTTCATCGCACATATTGACGATTTCAACCATGTTGGAAGTTCAAAAATGAAAGCGTCTATGATGTTGGCGGCTAAGGCTAAAGAACTTGGATTGGTCTTTGACAAGAATACTAAAATGTATAACGATGCAGCAGCTTAAATATAAATTTTACGCCACTATTCTTGACTCCTTTTGGGGGTATTTGAATAGTGATGTGGTTTGGGAAAAATACTGGGGGTGGTCTGAAAATCCACCCCACACACCCGAACAGTTTCACGAGTTGCAGTTTCAAGAACTCATTGATCGCATTAATCGTAAACCTTTCGATAGCGAAGCTGCGGATAAAGGGACAGCGTTTAACGAATTGGTGGATGCTCTTATAGAAAATAGGAAACCTAATAAGATGAACGTAGAGAGAAATGCCGAGAATACTTGCTATACGGTTGTTTACAATAACCGTACATTCGTTTTTCCCATCTCTCTTTGCCGTGAGTTTGTTGATTACTTTAAAGGCGCATTGACCCAGATTAGAGTAGAAGCAATCCTGCCAACTGCATACGGTAATGTTTTGGTTTACGGTCTGATTGACGAGTTGATGCCTACCACCGTTCACGACATCAAAACGACCGGAAGTTATACGGTTGGAAAGTTTAAGGATCATCATCAACACCTTGTTTATTTGTATTGTCTGAATAAAAACGGTATTCCAATAAAAGACTTTGAATATAATATTGTTGAATTTGGGAAAAATGGAAACGTTGTTGGTACTTATACTGAACTATACAATTATAATCCAGATACATACATGCCAAAACTTACTTCTATATGCGAAGAATTTATTTGTTTTCTCAATGAAAACAAAGACTTAATAACTGATTTGAAGATATTTGGTAAAGATGGAAAATGAAATTTGGAAAGATATTCAAGGATATGAAGGTTTGTATCAAATATCAAATTTAGGTAGGGTACGTTCTATTGATAGAATTGTTGGGTATAGATATAAAGGGAAACAAAGGGTCTATAAAGGTCGTATTTTAAAGCAAATGACAAGAAATGGATATTTATATGTGAGTCTATCGAAAGAAAATGTATTAAAACAGAAAAATATTCATCGACTTGTAGCTAATGCTTTTCTACCTAATCCATCAAAATTACCGATTATTAATCATATAGATGAAAATAAGAAAAATAATATGGTTTCTAATTTAGAATGGTGTACTTGTGCCTATAATACCAATTATGGCAGTGGTAGAAAGAAACAAGCTGAATCACAACAAAAGGTTGTATTGCAATACGATAGAAATGGGAATTTGTTAAATCAATACCCATCTGTAACGATAGCCGCATTACAGAATGGCTACAACTTAAAGACTGTATCCCAATGTTGTCGTGGATGTACAAAAAGCGCATATAATTATATATGGAAATATAAATATGATATTCAATCTGAATAACCCCTATGAGGCAGACAAATTCAAAGAATATGTAAATAGAATGTATCAGCAAAAATCAGTAGTTGAAGTAAAAAAGAAATTACCTAATCGCACGCTCGCTCAGAACTCTTATTTACATCTTCTTTTAGGGTACTTTGGCAGTGAATACGGTTGCAGCCTCGATGAAGCAAAAATTGACTTCTATAAGAGGACTTGCAACCGTGATTTATTTGAACGAAGGATAGTCAACAAGAAAGGGATGGAAGTAACCTGCCTGCGTAGTTCTGCCGAACTGACAACAGGTGAAATGACTTTGAGCATTGACCGCTTCCGCAATTGGAGCGCATCAGTGGCAGGTATCTATCTGCCGGCTGCGAATGAACATCAAATGCTGATTTACGCCCAGCAAGAGATACAAAGAAATCAAGAATTTATTTAGTTATGATAGAAACAAGAAAAACAGAAATCCGGTACGTGACATCTGATCCAAAGAAGATGCTTAACATGTACCTTGCAAAACGTGTCCTCAAAACATGGGAGGAATCTTTCATTGATGAAGATACCGGTGAAACGGTAAACATTGAACGTAATGAAGTCCTTTTTGATCGTGGTACGCTAATAGACCAAGACACTTTGGCGAAAATTCGTTTCAGTATGGAAGCAGACGGTATCAAGGAAGTGGAGGTCAGCAACCAGAACCGTTTGGCGTTCGAGAATGAGAACAAGTTCTTATATCCTTATCTTGCACAAGCGCAAATAAGCGACAAGAAGTATAAGTTCTTGTTGTATGCCACTGGGCTAGAGAATGCTTGCCTTATCTTGAAAGACTACATTGAACTTAATTACCAGTTCGGATTCACCTTGACAATGATAAAGGAGTTCGATTCCTGCGTGATTCTTACTGACAACTTGAAAGAACGCAAGGTTGACGATGCTTCGCTTGCCTATTTCAAAAATGAAATCACTATGGCAGAATATGTTGACAAGATGGACGATGAGACGGAAGATAGTGACGAAGAATCTAAACCGAATGAAAAGAAATTCTACCAGATTGAGACGAAAATCACATTTACGGAAGGGGAGAATGAAGACGAAAGGGTCCAAACCTTTGTCGTGAATACCTTCAATGTTGACAGAGCGATGATGCTTATTACCCACTATCTCAAAAACAAAGAGGAAGAATGTGAGAAACAAGCCAAAGAAAAGGGACATGAGTTCAGAAAGAGAGAAATTCACACGGCTATTGAATCAGCCAAACCTATCCCAGTCGGGCGGTTTATTCCGAAAGAGTTTTCAATAGCTTATATGGAATAACTTTGTTAACCTGCCTGCTCGGTCTGTGAAGATAGAGTTGGCGAACATGGTGGTATGGCGGAAGGGTGTAAACGCTATGTAGACTTTCGAGATAGGTTCGTAAATGGGAGGATATGGATTTTTTAATCAAAACACCTATCATGCAGGTTCGAATCCTGCTACCACCACATAATAAGAGGATGCTTAATGATAAAAACATCCTCTTATTACTGATAGTTACTTTTCATATTTCTATGACATCAATAACTTCATAATTTCCATTTAACCCATGATTTGTCATATAAGTTCTGATTTCAGTTCTATATGCTACTTCAAAACTATACTGTGATAAATTGGCACTCATTGCCTTTGTAAAAGAATACTCATTACCATGATGAGTGAAAATAATACGATAGTTCTTCATATAAATAAGATTTTAGAGTGAATACAATATTACACTCGCAAATATATAAAATTATGTCATACTACATAAAGAAAAAGGCTAAGAAGAAAAACAAGCCTCTACCTCTGTTTGATAAAGCAGGGGTAACAGTGAAGAAGAAGCTGGATTTGAAAGCTAAACTCGATAAAGAGTTTTCCCTTTTTATCCGGCTTCGTGATTGTATGCCAAACGGTTTCTTCCGATGTATATCATGTGGACAGATAAAACCGTTCGGGCAAGCCGACTGTGGTCACTATTTCAGCCGCACGCATCTGGCTACCCGATTTGATGAGAACAATTGCCATGCCGAATGCCGTGCGTGCAACCGTTTCCGTGCCGACCACCTTGAAGGCTATCGGGTGAATCTGATAGCCAAAATCGGGCAACAAAAATTTGACTTGCTGAAAGTAAAAGCTGCTGGTACTTCTAAGATGTCAGATTTTGAGTACGAGCAACTAATTAAGTATTACAAAGCACTCAATAAGAAGTTACGAAAGGAGAAAGGTTTATGAGTTATGTATTACGAGATTACCAACAGAAAGCCTCTGATGCTGCCGTTTCTTTCTTCAACAACAAGGCGAAGAAAACAAACGCCATTATGGTGTTACCCACAGGGTCGGGAAAGAGCCTTATCATAGCGGATATAGCCGCAAGGCTTGACGGGCACACCTTAGTGTTTCAGCCCAGCAAGGAAATACTCGAGCAAAATTTCAAGAAGCTATGTTCTTACGGCATCTTAGATTGTTCGATATATTCAGCGTCTTTTGGAAGAAAAGAAATATCAAGGATCACATTCGCCACGATCGGTAGTGTAATAAATCATCCGGATTTGTTTTCTCATTTCCAGTCTATCATTATAGATGAGTGTCACTTGGTAAATCCTAAAGAAGGGATGTATAAGACATTCTTAGAACTTCTCAAATGCAAGGTTCTTGGTTTAACGGCAACGCCATATCGATTAAGTAGTTCGCAAGAGTTTGGTTCTATGCTGAAATTCATTACCCGAACACGTCCGGCTATATTCAAGGATGTAATCTATCATGTGCAGGTTTCTACCTTACTTGATATGGGATATCTGACAAAACTAAATTACTATTCAATGAATCCGGTAGGATGGAACGAACTTAACTTGAAAGTAAATACTACCGGTGCCGACTATACCGATAAATCAGTACAAAGAGAGTATGAGCGAATAGACTTCTACAGTTATGTTGTCCATATTGTCCAACGACTACTTAATCCGAAACAAGGTGGAAAACGGAAAGGCATTCTTGTTTTTACCCGGTTCTTGAAAGAGGCAGAGAAGTTGACTTGGTCAATTCCTGGCTGTGCTATCGTTTCGGGCGAAACTCCAAAGAAAGAACGAGAACAAATACTTGAGGCTTTCAAGTCTGGCCGGATACCAGTTGTCGCTAATGTTGGGGTACTCACGACCGGTTTCGATTATCCAGAACTTGATACGGTCGTTATGGCGCGTCCTACGATGTCATTGGCGATGTGGTACCAAATAGTCGGCCGGGCAATTCGTCCGCATTCGTCTAAAGAATCAGGTTGGATTGTTGACCTATGTGGAAATATCAAACGATTTGGGGAAGTGAAAGACCTAAAGTTGGTTGATGGAGGTAATGGTAAATGGGCGGTATATTCAAAAAGCAGACAATTAACTAACGTATATTTTTGATATGGACATACTAAGCATAATTAATCGCCTTCAAGAAAAGAGACGATTGGAAAAGACAACACCGGATCATGTGCCGGAAGTGGAGTTAATGAACACAATCCATGCAGAGGCGAGAAAAGAACTTAATGAGCTTTTTGTTTCTGGTAAGATTGGAATTACTAAGACGCTTAATTCAAAGGCTATTTATATAAAATAGATAAACATGAAAAACTACTTTCCACATGATAGTGATGCAAGAAGCGATGATAAAATTATCGCTTTACGTATAAAGCATAAATGGGAAGGATACGGGTTATACTGGGCGTTGATAGAAAAATTAAGAGAAAGCAAACATTATACTCTAAAAGCCGATTATAATGTTTTGGCTTTTGATTTACGTGCTGATGCCGCAATTCTAAAAAGTGTAATAAATGACTTCGGGTTATTTGCCTTCACCAATAATGGTGAGTGTTTCTACTCCGAATCTCTAAATACACGTATGCAGCCATTGGACGAAAAAAGAGCAAAACTTTCTGATGCCGGTAAACGAGGAAATGAAAAGAGGTGGAAAAATGGTTCGAATAGGTCTGCGTCTCAATCGCCACCTGATAATAATTCTTTCGCCACCCAATCGCCACCCGATAGCCACCCAATCGCCCAACTATCGCAAGAAGAGATTAGAGAAGAAGTAGATAATAGTAAACCTAAAGAAACCTCTACTAGCGTAGAGGCAAAGAAAGCCGAACAAGCAAAGAAACTTGCCGCAGCTAAAGCCGCTACGCTCAAACGGAGGGATGAATTTTATAATTCTCTGGTTCCTTATGTGGAACGATACGGGAAGGAAATGATCCGGGCTTTCTTTGATTACTGGTCTGAACTCAATAAGTCAGAAACTAAGATGAGATTTGAAACGAATAAAACATGGGAGGTCGCTAAAAGACTTGCCACATGGTTTAATAAGGAAAAATTCAATGGAAAATCAAGTAGCACGATACCAAAGGCCGGATTTGGATCTTTTACCAAGTCTACCGGAAACAAAGCCGCAAGCCGTGAAACTGTGGGCCAATTCGCCAGAGCCGTACTGGAACAGTATAAATCCAAAGACGGCGATTGATGTCTTTAAATCGATCTCGCCTTCTATCGTGGAATTATCGATGACTTATGATGACATCTTCGTAAACTCGCTAATGTACACATGGTTTGAGCAATTCGTGAATTTCTACTCAACTAATGGAACGATGGACCCCGTTCAAATTAAAGATACTATAGATCTTGTTCGTGAAGAATACCCACATTATAAACCGGAGGACTTCAAGCTCTTTTTCAAAATGGCCAAGAAAGGTTATTTCGGACAAGTCTTTGGCCGTATAGACGGCGAGGTCATAATGAATTGGATGGCAAAGTATGACATCCATAGGGACACTCAGGCGCAAAACGAGGCTATTAAGGCAGCTGATGCTTTTCGTCCTCGTGTCCAAGCGAAGGAAAGCATCGGACTAACTTGGGATGAATATCAAAAATGGAAGAAAAATCAAAAAAGCAATGGAAAAAGTAAACGAATTAAGGGATGTCCCTTTGGGCCATTTGGTCAAGATCGGTAGATTATATTATGCTGCGATAGAGTTTCTACCGCAAGGAAATACTAAAGGAAACGTTTGTGTAGGATGCTCCTTTCGTGATGATGGAGGAGGTATAGAAGAGTGCAGGTACTCCAGCGCTTGCATGGCGCACAAGAGGCCAGATGGAGAAAGCGTGATCTTCATAAAGATTGACAGGTCATGACACATACTGAAGCATTATTCAAGACGATCATTCTCTTGCATCACCTTGCGGAATTGCATAAGAAGGATAACGTGGATCTTTACTATATTGACCTGTTTTGTGGGGCCGGTGGAACGTCCACCGGCGTGGAACAGGCGAATATAGGAAGTGGTTCTATTGCGAAGGTTATAGCCTGCGTCAACCACGATAAGAACGCTATCGCCAGCCACATGGCTAACCATCCTTACGCCCTCCATTTCACGGAGGATATGCGTACGCTTGATTTGGCACCGATCGTTAATCTGATCAAAAAGATCAAGTTCCGGAATCCCAATGCGAGGTTTGTGCTATGGGCCTCATTGGAATGTACTAACTTCTCCAAAGCAAAGGGAGGACAGGCGAGAGATCCGGATAGCCGGACATTAGCCGATCATCTTTTCCGGTACATCGAAGAGATCAATCCGGACTTGATACAGATTGAGAATGTGGAAGAATTTATGTGCTGGGGAGACTTGGATGAAAATGGGAAACCGATATCGAAAGACAAAGGCCGGTTGTATTTACGTTGGATAGAACGGGTACAATATGGATATTTGCCATGTCGTGGGTATCAGCAAGAAAGACACGATGAGTTATTTGATACTTTCCGAAGGGGAAACCTATTAGATAAAGTCTATGATTTCGACCACCGGATATTGAACGCTGCCGACTTTGGTGCTTACACTTCTCGAAAACGTTTCTTTGGACAGTTCGCTAAAAAGGATATGCCGATTGTCTGGCCGGAGCCTACGCATTGCAAAGATGGTGAACAAACCTTATTCGGCCATCTACAAAAGTGGAAACCTGTTAAAGACGTTCTAGACCTAGAAGACGAGGGGACGAGTATATTCACACGGAAAAAGCCTCTTTCCCCGAAAACGTTCGAGCGGGTCTATGCCGGACTTGTGCGTTTTGTTGGAGGAGGTAAAGATGCATTTCTCTCAAGATATAACACTGTTAGACCTAAAGATACATGCAAGTCATTAGATGAGCCTTGTGGTGTACTCACTACAAACAACAGATTCGCTAAGGTTGGCTGCCGATTTCTATCAAAGTACTATAGTGGACACCCGGACAGTAAGAATATCCCTATCACGGGGCCGGCGCATACGATCAAGTGCAAGGATAATCATTCGCTGGTAAGCACGAGGTTCCTTTGCTCGTACAATTTCAAGGATGCTGGCAAGGATATTCATGCCCCATGCCCGACATTACTAACGAAAGACCGGTTATCGCTTGTAACTCCGTTCATCATGAACTACTATTCCGGCGGTGGTCAGCATTCCGATATCAACCATCCCGCTCCGGCTATATTGGCGAACCCTAAACAGCGGCTAGTCTCATGCCAGTTCATGGACCAGCAATTCGGGCAAAGCAAACCGACCGGAACCGACCGCCCATTAGGGGCGATAACAGCCAATCCCAAATATAATCTGGTGAGCTGTCGTCCGTGGGTGATGAATACCAATTTCAACAATGTCGGTAGCGGACTCAATGAGCCAGCTCCTGTAATAACAGCTAATCGGAAATGGCACTACCTGATGAATCCACAATTTGCATCTTCGGGAAGTTCGATCGATAACCCTTGTTTTACATTGATTGCCCGAATGGACAAGCGACCACCTCACTTGGTTAGTCCCAAGACTGTATCCAATCTTGATGCTGTGCCGGACTTTGTAAAGATGGATGATGCCGGTAATATTTATATTGAGATTTACGAAACAGATATCCCGATCATAGTCAAGATAAAGGAGTTCATGGCCATGTATCAGATAGTGGATATCATGATGCGAATGCTCAAGATTCCCGAGTTGAAACGGATCATGGGATTCCCGGAGAACTACAAGTTGATCGGTACGCAAGCGGAGCAAAAGAAATATATCGGAAACGCCGTCGAAGTCGGCATGGCTAAAGCTTTATGTGAGGCTTTGGCAAGAAAGTTAATCGAATTAAAATCATTAGTGGCATGAGAACACCAATCACATATTATGGAGGCAAGCAAAACTTGTCCGAACGCATTGTATCAATGATGCCTAGGCATAAGATATATTGCGAGCCATTCTTTGGAGGAGGAGCGGTATTTTTTGCGAAGCCTAAAGCAGGCATAGAAGTGATCAATGACAAGAACGACTTGTTGATAAACTTTTTCAAGGTTTGCCAATCTTCCAAATTTAAGGAGTTACGTGAGAGAATCCGGTTATCGCTACACTCCGAGTCTGACTACATTAGGGCTAGGAACATTTATCGAGGACGATCTGAGGTCTCGGATGTAGACAAGGCTTGGGCCGTATGGATCATGGCAAATGAGTGCCACGCCGGCAGCTTGTATGGAGGATGGAAATTCTGTAACGGTACCGCCGGGACACACTTCGGGAAGGTTTTCAGGAATAAGCGTGAGGAGTTCAACGAGAAATTGTACGATCGCCTATCAGAGGTGCAGATTTCCTGTAGGGACGCGTTGAAAGTTATCAAGAACAGGGATAGCGTTGATACGTTATTTTATCTTGATCCTCCTTATCCCGGGGCGGTTCAAGGTCATTATTATGGTTATGGGGAGAATGACCTTGCGGATCTGCTAGATCTTTTGTCTAGGATCAATGGTAAATTCATTCTCAGCAATTACTGGACTGACACCTTACGCTCCTTTGTCAATGAAAACAAATGGAACCATAAGGAAGTAAAAGTCACCACTCATACGGCCGTTCACTCTCGGATAAGGGAGAGTACGGAGGTTTTGGTTTACAATTACGAGATTGAGAAAACATTGTTTTGATATGAGAATAATAAAATTTAGGGGAAAACGAGTCGGTGACTCTGTATGGGTATTTGGTGATCTTAAACAAGATAAAGGTCTTTCTAGTACAGAACTATATGATAGGATTACAATTTCAGGATACCCGGTCGATGATAGAACAGTAGGCCAGTTTACCGGACTTTTTGACAAGGATGGCAAGGAAATCTTTGAAGGGGATACGTTGAACAATGGACTACGTAACTATAGTGTATGCTGGAATAACGAACGAGGTGCTTGGTGGTTGAAAAACAAAGACCTCGTGTATATTACACCTCTTGGATTCTTAGCAGGGGAATTATTTGTGATAGGCAATATCTACGACAACCCGGAATTACTGAAAGGAGGCAAGGAATGACATACCAACAACTAATCGACAAATGGGAAGGTCAGCTCTCTCTCTGGAGAGATACGGCCAAGGACAATCTGTTTCGCACGAAAGAAGATAGAGAAAAGGCTCTCTATTACGCATCCTCTATTGCCGCTTTCTTGATTGATTTGAAGGATATGGATAAAAAGGAGGTAAACAATGAGAAATAAAGAACTAATCGCTCTTCTCCAAGAGCAAGACCCGGAAGCGGAGGTAATGATCCGCACGTCCGATGGAGAGTATGAGTACGATCTGGTGGATGTCACATGGGACGAAGAGATAGAATGTGTAATTATTCAGGAGGGATAGATATGGCTAAAGAATACACTATAGGCGAGACGTTCCGTCAAGGGAAGGCTAATCTAAAGGTTTGCGAGGGTCTTTGCATTGACTGCTATTTCTTTAGCAGACCTAAAGGAGAATGCGCAAATATGGCTTGTTTGGATTTCCAAAGAGAAGACAATCAAGATGTAATATTTTTAGAAGTGAAGGAGGAATAGAAATGAGTTGGGGAATGAACGTCAGGCAAACCAATGATAACGGAGAGAACACCGTTATTGAGGTCTGGTTCCATGATAATTTTATAGCCTTTCATTATCATGGATGGATAGACAAAAAGCAAAGGAAGATAGCGGAGAAATGTACACGTCACCGTTATATATGGGGTAAGTACTATGTCGCAATGGAGACAATCCTACCCTTCTATGCGGTGAGAAAGTTTCTAATGACACCGAAATGCTGGGTTAACTTTATTAAGTGGTTTTATAGGGCTTGGAAATACAATAGGAGGATAAAGCATGAAGAAAATAATGAAAACCATTCATGTGTATAGCGAAGGCAAATATATGGGGAATATTATGTACAACCATAGAATTCCCCTGTTATCAGAGGAGGAACTTGAAGATGAGATATTAAGGTATTTCCCTAATCTTAATGGGGAAAGATGGAATTTAAAATTTTGCTAATAAATAGAAATCATGAATCAAATTTGCACGAATAAAGAACAATCATCCCGGCTATTAGAGGCCGGGATAAGACTGGATACGGCAGACATGTATTTGGATGAGTTTGAATTGCCGGTCGCATGTGAATATAGAAGGATTGAAGGGCACGTGGGTCAAGATATGGCATTCTTGGCTTGGTCTCTATCCAAGCTGATAGATATGTTACCTAAATCATATCAAGATGATATTGACGGAATGGTTTATTACCTATCCGGAAATTTCGTTGAGTTAATGTACGCATCGGACTGGATCGAGGACGGGGAAGGTGACAATACTTACAATTGCGCAAAATCCTTCGACAAAGAGAACCTGATGGACAATGTGGTTGACGCTATCGAGTGGCTCATCAAGAGAGGTCTCTTGAATAAGAAATGAATTAATTTTTATCTTTCCAAAGATTTATAATTGATAGAATCAAGATAGTTAATAATGATAAAAAAAGAATAGCAGCAGGTGCTTTATTAGCCCCATGTCCAATGTGATATTCACCACAATTGCGGCATTGGTAGGGGTTATGGACTTCTCCTGTTTGTAATGTGCGCTCAACGGCCTCATTATTAGCTCCTATTCTCGAAAATGGGATCTTTGGCTTCCCGGTTGATTTATTTATGTGTGAATTACGGCTATTAGCTCCGTATTTTGGAATATTAAGCAACCCATAAATACCCTTAAAGGCATTTGCTAAACTTCTAAATATTAACTCGATAGAATTTGTGTACATATTTTATATGTGTTTAAATTGATTGCAAATATACAAAATTTATGATAATAGCATGGTTTTCTTGCGGAGTTACATCCGCAGTCGCTTGTAGGATAGCATTGAGCTTGCACAATGATGTACAGGTCTACTATATAGATACCGGATCCGGGCATCCCGATAATACTCGCTTCCTCGCTGATTGTGAGGAGTGGTACGGTCGACCAATCCACACTATACGAAGCGATAAGTATAGCAGTGTGGCAGATGTGCTTCGGAAGGGATATATTAATGGCCCTACGGGTGCGGCCTGTACATTGAAGTTAAAAAAGGAAGTCCGGTATAAGCTCGAGAAAGAACTTGGTTGTTGGGATGGTCAAGTATGGGGATTCGATTTTGATCCTAAGGAGATAAACCGGGCGATCCGTCTAAAGCAGCAATATCCGGAAACAAAACCGCTATTTCCGCTTATAGAACGACAGATCACGAAACAGGACGCAATGGGTATGCTATGGAAAGCGGGCATTGAGATCCCTGCCATGTATAAGCTTGGGTATAATAACAATAACTGTATAGGTTGTGTCAAAGGAGGAATGGGATATTGGAACAAGATAAGGAAAGATTTTCCAGATAAGTTCAACGAAATGGCAGAGATCGAAAGAAAGATCGGTGCTACTTGTCTAAAAGACAATAAAGGTAAGATATACCTAGATGAGCTTAATCCTAATCGTGGTGATCCTGTACAAGAAATTATTCCGGATTGCTCTTTGATATGTCAGATCGAGTTTCAAGAGATACTAGATAGACAGGTAAAAAGAGTTCTTGATGGGGAAATAAGTATTAATGATGTAAAATAGTATTAACCGAGCCTACCATGAAGGCTCATAATTAAAAAAATAACGAGTATGAAGAAAGCGAAAGTAAAGGTCACAGGTAACTATGTTTCCCGATCCAGTTTTACCAATCGAATAGATACAATACTGAATCTCCCTATAGACTTTACAGAGAGAGATTGCAGAAAATATTAGCGATCTTAAATACAGTGCAGAAAGTTACTCCTTTAAGGAGATAATAGTATTGTGCGTTTACGATGATGAAGAATAATTCAATTCTAAAAAATAATGAAGCAAGGAGATACTATAACAACAAAAGACGGCACAGAACTAATTGCTGTTCCTTGTGCTGAAATTGATGCGCCATGTAATGGCTGCTTCTTCTATAAAAATGGAGAGTGCACGGGATGGTCGGCTCCATGTTGGAGTGAGATTGATGGTGAACTTATATTTATAACTAAAAAAAACTGAATATGGCAAAAAAATATGTAGCAAGTAGTTGGAGAAACTCATATCAACAAGACGTTGTATCGTTTCTCAGAAATGAAGGTCACGAAGTATATGACTTTACGCATCCCAATGGTGATATGAGCTATGGCTTTTCGTGGTCGAGTATTGATTCAAATTGGAAGAATTGGAGTACTCGGCAATATATGGAAGCTCTCAATCATCCAATTGCGCAAAAAGGATTTGATTTAGATTTCAATGCCATGCAGTGGGCAGATGTCTGTGTTATGGTTCTTCCTTGTGGTAGGTCTGCTAATACGGAAGCTGGATGGATGAAAGGTGCAGGTAAAAGGGTAATGGTTTACTCCCCGAAAAAGGAAGAACCGGAACTAATGTATAAGATATACGACTTTGTGAGTGACAGCATGTTCCGAATCAATGATGAAATAAATCGAATATAAGGAAAGATGAAAGTACAAATTAAAACAGATAATAAGTATCATCATGACGATGGCTTAGTGAATGATGATCGTTGAAGTTGAATTTATGGGGGAATACATCGGAAGTGGAGACTTTTACAGAGCGATTGGTATAAATCATCGTTTATTTTTGACAAGCGATGATTTTATTGAATTGACTAATGATTAAATAATCATGAGATTAAGACAAGCCAAGAAGATAATGAAAAACTTCCGGTTATATCCCGGGATGTTATGGATATACAGAACCGAAAGGTTCTGTGAACTTTGCATAAACACAAGAGGCAACGCCCCGAACCACCAGTAACGTCACCTCTCCACACGATTATTTAGTGCAAATATAAATATTTACTTTTAAATAATCGTGCCATGTTTTCAGAAATTGCGGAAATAAAATCCATCAGAGAGCAGAAATCAAAGTTATCGGAGAGGGAAAAAGAGCTAACAGAACCTATATTGACTGATCTTGATATGATAGGAACGTTATATAGGTGGTTCCAAGAAATTATTTCTCAAAAGGAGACGTTTAGGTTGGGGAATGTTACCCAAAGAAAGAAATTCATCTTTATCATCCTGTTTTTGTACTCTCCAAGTACTCTCGCCGGCGGGAAGATGAAGAACGGTCTTCGGAATAAATTAGCGGAGGTCTTAGGCGTTAGCGCGCAGACGGCCATATCCGATAACCGTAATAATCTTGTTTTCTCTTATCAGTTGTATAAGTATTTTCGGCAGGATGTGGATTGGATATATGGGGAAATGATGAAAAGGATAAAGCCGGGGGATTAGGCCGGCTTTATAGAGTCTGGAAAATTAATTTTAGGAAGAAAATGGCTTAGTATCAGAGTTGAATATTTTTCGATATCTTGTATTTTTTCAAAGTACGCTCTGTCATTAAAGTTATACCCATCTTGATTATTTATGTAATTTTGATAAATGCTGTTGCTTTTTGATATTATATTTTTTACACATTCATTATCTCCATACCTCATATTGTATATTTCTAGGTATTCGTAAAGTTGTCTTATTGAGTTTATTGAAGAATCATCGACTACGCTATTGTTTGTGATATCATTAAAAACGTCGGCTATATCATTTTTGCAGGTTATTAATCTTTGAAGTAGTTCTTTATCAATATTATTACATAAATCGGAAATATACTTGTATGATTCAAATTCTTTTTGAAGTTCAATTTTATAGTTTTCTAAAGCCTTATTGTAGTTATCTTTTACAGATTCTATCTTTTGGGTAATATCTTTAATATCCTCCTTTGTTGCAAGGTTTTTACCTTTTTCCGATTCGTAGGACTTGTTACGAGCAATATATCTCCAAAGAAAAAACTGGGTTAGACCAATCGCACATGTACATATTGTAATCAGCGTATTTGTATCTATTTGGTTCATACTCTATTCTTCCATTTTAAACCGAGTTCCACACTTCGGGCAGGTGATCGTGTTGGGGTCGGCCGGTTCTTGCTTTGCGAATAGTTCGGTAAATTCAACATCTAAAGCTTCTGCAATTTTTTCAAGCGTCCCGATAGTTGGATTGCCTTGAACCTGTTTTCTCAATCCGACATCTGTAACACCTAATTTTTCTGCCAAATCCTTAAATAGGATGCCTTTTTCTTTACAAATCTCTTTTACTCTCAACTCCATAATATATATGTTATGTTTATTTCTGATGCAAACATAATATAAGAGTTTTGTTTTGTGTGTTAAATAATAGTTAAAAGTTTTGTTTTGTTTGTTTGTGCAAAACTTATATGTTATGTTTGTGATGTAAAACAAAACATAAAGGTTATGACAAACGAAGATAATATGAACAACGAACTTGAATCATTGGCAGCAATGACAGAAGCCTGTAAACTCTACAACGTAGACTTCAAAGACGAGGCTATCCAATACATAGTTGATTATTGGACTTGCATAGCTTGAAAATGAAGTAATAACAATTAAAAGATATATGATTATGGCAACAAAGAAAATTGATGAGAAGAAAACATTGAAGTATGCAGTAGCATTTTACTTCTGTACATCAGGTAAGATAAACTTCATGTTAGGCAATAAATGTATCAGCACATAAACACTGTTTATGACCAAAGAGAAGATGGCAGAGGCTTCAATACCTGTGAAGTTGTTTATAACTACAAGGCTCAAAAGTATGAGGTTCTGAATGTAGATTCAGAAATAGGTAACAAAGAGATTACGATATTAAATGTTTAACCGACAGGGCGAAAGCCCTGCGTAACATAGAAGATTATGACAAAAGAAGAAGTTTATAAATTGGCAACAGTTGAGAACCCAATTATTAACGATAACGGCAATAGAATAGAGTTTGCCAATGGTGATATGTATGCAAAGCAATCAATCACTAATTTGTATCGTAAAGTAAAAGTTTATTTTTAATTCGGTAGCCTTTGGGCTACCACAATATACACGATTATGAGACGATCCCATAAAGCAGATTTTGAAAATATGGTTGATGCACAACAGTTAAAAGTCTATGATAACCTTTCAGACGTAATGCCTAATACAGATAAAGAGCTGGTAAAAGGACAGGTAGTTGATGTTGTTAATGGTTACGGTTGTATAGTTGGCCCGTTCGAGATATTGGGATTCTGTGATCCTAACAAATTTGGTAGATGTGTCTACTTAGATTGGGATTGCTATTGGTTTGCTAATAAGCCTATTGATATAATAGTAAAGTAAATGATTATGAAAGCAGATTTAGTTTTAGTTATCAGTCCTAAAGCCCCATTGATGAAGCAACTGGGCAAAGTATTGGGTAAGTTATGTTCTATGTGCGACTTTTCTACCATAGAAAGAGGCGAGAAGTATATCACGATACAGCATGATGAAACCGGTCTTGTAGTGGCTTATACGAGTGAAGAAAGATTGAATGTGAAACATTAAATATAGATTATTATGGGTACAGAACAAGATATTTATAACAAAGGATTTGCAGACGGTGTAGAACGTGGGAAATTCAATATCCTTAATGATACAAATGAATTTCTGAACATGCTGATAGAGAACTATGATATTATAGAAGTAGTTCAACAGTTTTCAGATGGTGATATTGATAGGTTACAAGAGTGGATAAAGGATAGATAGCCATGAGTAATACAGATGTAAGAATATTCATCCTGCTTATGATTGTGGCACTCTTAGGTCAATGTTTCGGTACGATTACCAAAGTTGAATCATTGTTATGTGTAGTGCAGGCGATTTCTGTAACCATGAAGTATCTATATATCAAACAAAATAAATAGCTTATGAACTCAATTAACGTAAACGGTTGCAGCGTATGTCAACCCGGCAAAGAGAATTACACTACCTACACAACAAAGTTGAGAGGTAAGAGAGTGAGAATGTACCAGTACGACTACCGTACTGAAAGTGGTGAATTGTTTGCTTGTTGTGCGCCTACTTTAGAGGCGTGCAGAGAAAAACGGGATAAATGGCTTAGTTCACGACAATAAATCGATTGTCATAAATAACGATTGAAGATCTTTCTGTATCTTTGGTTGTGGTAGTACCTTAGTGGTGCTATCGCGGGTTAGAGCAGTGGTCAGCTCGTCACTTCGACTTGGTGAAGGTCAGCGGTTCGATTCCGTTACCCGCAACTACTTAGTTATTAATTGAAAAATGACACGATTATGAATATTTTAACGCTTTCGATTAAACAGAAGTTTTTTGATGAAATTTTAGCCGGTAATAAAACACAAGAGTTTAGAGAGATCCGGCCTAATACTTCTCAAAAATATGTCCGGTATAAAGTTGATGACAAAGAATACAAGCATTTTGAAGAAGTACCAGAAGATCAAGAACCCGAAGTGGTGCCGGTTGAATACGATGCTATTAAGTTTCTAACCGGTGAGTACAAGGGTACACGTCCATTTGCGATCGTCGAAATAAAAGGGGCGAAAGTAGAGATCTTGACTGATGAAGACGGCGATGAAATCCCTTATGAAGTCGATGGCGTTGAATACGTAATGGCTCAGATCGTTTATGATCTAGGTAAGGTATTAGATAAATCCAATGTTTAACCATTAATAATTTGCTGAGTCGGTAGAAGAACTAACAGAACGGGTTTTGCGACCTCTAATTACAGAGGCGGCCGTAGAGGTTTGACGGTACCAGGAACAAACAGAGGTTCTCAAGGTGGTAGATTTATTACCAGAAATCAGCAGTACAGGAATGTGCGTGCTGGCTTAGGCATGAGTTCGGGATGACCTTGCTTGAGAGAACATATAGGACGATAGACCTCGTTAGAGTAAAATCTAATGAGGCTATCGTTTTTTGTTCTCTGGGTAAGGATAGCCTTGTGTTGCTGGATCTGATCTATCCTGAATTTGACCGGATTGTATGCGTATTCATGTACTTTGTTGAAGGATTAGAACATATCGAAAGGTATATCAAGTGGATAAAAGCTAAATATCCGAAAGTTGAGTTTATCCAAGTACCACATTGGAATCTTACTTATATTCTTCGATCCGGTATGTATTGTGTTCCCAATCCAAAGATAAAACTCTTAAAGTTGGCTGATGTTGATTTAGCTATGCGGTTAAAATTCGGCATCGAGTTCGTTTTTTATGGCATGAAGAAGGCTGATAGTATGAACCGCCGGTTGATGTTGAATACCTACCAGGATTATGAGAACGCAGGCAAGGTTTATCCTCTGGCTGATTGGACGCAAAGAGATGTTATTACTTACATGAGACAGAAAGGACTTCCTGAACCGGTCCGGTATTCAAACAAGGCATCTGGCGGTATCGGGTTCAATCTTGATTGTTTCTTGTGGCTTCGTAAGAATTACCCGGGTGATTTGAGGAGGATCATTAAAGCTTTTCCAATGAGTGAAAGAATTTTATTTGAATATGACAATGGAACTAAGTAAATACATAAAGAGTGAATCGGTAGAACTTAACCGTTCTGCCATTCATCTTGCTGATTACAACCCAAGAAAGCTGTCCGAGGAATCACGCAAGACGTTAAAGCGTGGTATTAAGAAGTTTGGTTTAGTCGGTGGAATTGTCGTGAACAAGCGTACAGGATTGACCGTTGTCAGCGGGCATCAGCGTTTATCCGTCATGGATGATTTGCAGAAATACCCGGATAATGACTATCGCATTCGTGTTGATGTCATAGATGTGGACGAAAAGCAGGAGAAGGAACTAAATATTTTAATGAACAATCCAAATGCGCAAGGTACATGGGATTTCGATGCCCTTGCACAGCTTGTTCCCGATATTGATTGGAAAGACGCAGGTCTGACCGATGCCGATCTAAACATGATTGGCGTTGATTATCTGTTGCAGACCGAAGCGGAAAACTCCATTGCAGAAGCTCTCTCCGATATGATGTCACCTGTCACCGAACAGAAAGAAGCCGAGAAAGCCGCCAAGCAATTAGAGCGTGCAGAGAAGGTTGCCCACATGAAAGAAGTCAAGCAGCAGGTAAAGGAGAACGCACAGAAGACAGCCGAGGATATGGATGCCTATGTGATGTTGTCCTTTGATACCTACGAGGCGAAAGCTGCTTTCATGGCAAGATTTGGGTATGATCCGGATATGAAGTTTATAAAAGGAGAGGTGTTCTCTGACCAAGTAGAAAGGGTGGATTGATATGATAGAGCCTAAGCATGATTACGCAGGAGATAAATTTTATGAAGATGTTTTTGCATTTGCCTTTCAGGGGATGACAGATGCAGAGGTGGCTTATAGTCTTGGATTAACACCAGAAGTCTTTTCTCGGATGAAAAATGGAAAATATGAAGGGTGGAATGAAGAAGAAAATGATTATCGTAGCGAAAGATTATCTCAAGTGTTAGTGCGTGCTCGTATGAAAGTTAATTCTATTGTTCGTGGTGCATATTTGAAAGGAGCTTTGGGCGGGAAAAAGATAAAGAGTATCACGAAGCGTTATGTTCAGGATAGATGTCTGTGTGAAGGAAAAGATAAAGAGTGTGTCCAATGTGGTGGTACTGGATGGGTGCAACTCACGGATAAGGCTATATCTCAAGAAACAGAAGCAGAACTTCCTCCCAATATGCAGGCACTTTCTACATGGCTTTATCATCATGATGAAGAATGGAGAAAGTTGGAATCCACATCAAAAGTTGATATTACAACTAATGGGAAAGACATGGTAACGCCCCCTTCTGTAAATATTCAAGTTGTAGCCAATGACCCCCAATTATTGGAATTACAAGATAAGTCTGTAACATTAAAACAGGATAAAGAGTCGGGCAAGACGAACTAAATATGAAATGCACCCCGATTCTCTATCGGGCTATGAACGCTTTGAATAGTGGTCGGTTTAATGTAATGGTCTTTGAAGGAGGTTCTCGCTCATCAAAGACCTATTCGCTTATTCAGTTCTTTATCATCTATGCCATTAATAATTGGCAACGTTCTAACCGTGTTGTCATAGCCCGCAAAAAAGGAACATGGCTGGCATCTACGGTATGGACGGACTTTAAAAATATACTCTTAGAACTTGGTTTGTTTAATTGCTGTCGAATAAATAATACAATCAAAACGATTCAACTTTATACTACTACATTTGAGTTTGTAGGACTCGACGATGTTCAGAGACTTCATGGATTAACTACAGACATATTTTGGATTAATGAGGCTATGGAGGCATTGAAGGATGACTTTGACCAATTGGAACAAAGATGCTCTCGTTTTGCTATTCTTGATTACAATCCATCGGCAGAGGAACATTGGATTTATGACAATGTATGTACACGTGATGATTGTTACTTTGACCATTCGACTATGTTGGATAATCCGTTTATCCCGGAGAATATGAAACGGAAAATATTATCTTACGAGCCTACTGAATACAACTATTCACAAGGTACGGCGGATAAGCGTAAATGGCTTATATATGGACTTGGTAAGCGTGCAAAAATTGAAGGTCTGATATTTGAAAATTACACTATCATTAAGGACGTTCCTATATGGGTTAAACGTAGATGGTACGGATTGGACTTTGGGTATAGCAATGATCCAACTGCCTGTTCTGAAAATGGATTCTTGGATAATACCATTTATATAGATGAAAAATTCTACGAGACGAATTTGCTTTCCTCTGATATAATAAAGAAGTTCAAGAAACTTCCTAAACTTAAAATATGGTCGGAGAGTGCAGATCCTCGTTTAATTGCAGAGATACACAATGCAGGGTTCAATATTCACCCAGTGCAAAAATATGCCGGTTCGGTAGAAGCTGGTATTGATTTTATGAAATCAAAGAAAATATATATCACAGAAAACTCACTTAATGCAAAAAAAGAATTAGATAATTACACCTATCAGCAAGACAAGAACGGGAAGTGGCTTAACGAGCCGGTTGATGACTTTAATCATATTTTGGATGAAGTGCGGTATTGTTGTATGATGGAATTAATGGGAAAACGTCCCGTTGTAGACCATTCTGGAGTATTTGGACATTAAAATATAATCAAATGAAAACGATAGACGAAATTTTAGCACTCGAAGATATAGACCGGAAAATCTACTATCTGAAAAAAGGTCGTAAAACTCAGCTTCCAGACCGGGAGAAACTATATGCTGATTGGGACCCCAATAAGCATGAAATCATCATGGATGAAGAAAAGTATCCACAGATAGAAATCACTATTGAGCAGGAGAAAGAGGTATTTGACGAAAAGACAGGCAAGACTACTGTCATCCCGAAAAAGACAAAGAAGGTTGATCCTAACCGGATTGCCCTTCCTCTTGAACAGGATATCGTGAACATCCAAACGGCTTTCACCGTTGGTACTGAGCCAAAGATGAACTGTACTCCAGATGAATCGGAGAAAGGTATCTTTGAAGCTTTGAAGCAAGTCCTGAAGAAGAATAAAATCAAATATCAGAACCGGAAGATTGTTCGTTCTTGGCTATCAGAACAGGAAATAGCTGAATACTGGTATGTAACAAAAGACGATGGCTTCTGGGCGAAGTTAAAGGCAAAAGTAGCCAATCTATTTGGCAAATCTATGCCTCAATACAAACTACGTAGTGTTCTTTGGTCACCGTTCCGGGGTGATAAGCTATATCCTTTCTTTGATGATTCTGGCGATATGGTCGCTTTCTCTCGTGAGTACAAAAAGAAAGACCTGGACGACCACGAAATCACCTGTTTTATGACTGTGACGAAAGATGTAGTTTACCAGTGGGAGTTAGACAAAGGTTGGGAGATGGTTCCCGCTTTCAAGCATGGCTTTAAGAAATTACCAGTAGTATATAGCTACCGACTGGAGGCATATTGTGAGAAGATAAAGACTATTCGTGTACGTTTGGAAAAACTTCTTTCCAGCTATGCTGATTGTATCGACTATCATTTTTTTCCTATCCTAAAACTGTTCGGAGATGTAGAAAAGATGTCCGGTGAGTTCAGGAGCCGTGTTGTTCAGTTGACGGGAGAGGGGGCAGACGCAGTATATTTGACTTGGAATCAAACCAGCGATCCTGTTCGAGTCGAGTTTGAAAATCATTTTAACCAAGCGTATGCGCTAACTAATACTCCGCGTATATCATTTGATCAGCTAAAAGGGAGTGGTAACGCATTATCAGGTGTTTCCTTCCGTTATGTCTTTATGGGAGCGCACATGGCAGTAGAAAATTCAGCAGAAGAAATCGGAGCTTTTATGCAGAGACGTATTAATTTCCTCATATCGGCACTTGGCTCAATCAATACTAATTTCGAAAAACCTTCCGAAACAATTGATGTTGAAGTTGAAATTCAACCCTATATTATTGATAATTTGGATGATAAAGTATCTACTGCTGTCTCCGCTGTAAATGGTGGAATATGGTCACGCCGAGAAGGTATCTTGTTTGCCGGAAACATGGATCGCATCGACGAAGAGCTGAAAGAGATTGAAGAAGAGCAAGCTGCAAAGACGAAAATCGAAAGAATAGAACAAAAATAGGTGGCTTAGTTAGAAAAATTACGAGGTTTATAAATTCGTGTATTTAAAAATAGAACATTTTAATCATTTTAGTCATGGGAAAGAAGAAGCCTAAGAAGAAAGGCGGTAAAGGCTGCTGATCAGGATAGCGGTTACTCCGGTGGGGTAGCCGCTATTTTTTTAATATTCATAGTAAAATAATGAATACTATGTTTGTTTGTATTCGTAATATTACTATATTTGCATAGTAATTAAGTCCAAGCGTTATGAGTTACAAATCAATTAAAGACGTTGTAACTATGTTGCAAGAAAACGGTTTTGAATTTAAGAGTCAGAAAGGTAGCCACTTGAAGTTTGTCAAAGGCGACAAGACAGTTATCGTACCGAATCATAACAGCAAAGGCGTTGAGAAAGGCACTTATTACAGCATTTTGAGACAAGCGGGGCTAAAGTAGCCCCCCTTGTTCTCATTTAAAAAAATAGGAGGTAATATGAAAACGGTAGAAGTAATTGTTGAACATGCGGGAAAGAATCTAAGTGCGTACATCGAAGGTGCTCCGGTCATTACTGTTGGTAACGACATGAAAGAGATTGAGGATAATATGAAAGAGGCTATCGAATTGTACTTAGAAGACAATCCTAATCCAGTAGAGATTCTGACCGGAGAATTTGAGCTAAAGTTTAAGATCGATGCTGCCACTTTTATCAATTACTACAGCAGCATCTTCACGAAAGCGGCATTAAGCCGGATAACCGGCATCAATGAACGTCAGTTGTGGCATTATGCTGCCGGAGTGCATAAACCCCGCAAACAACAACTGGAGAAGATTCAGAAAGGTATTCAGTCTTTGAGTAAGGAATTGTCGGTTATAAATTTATTGTGATAATGGAAAATACAGAAATTGTTTTAAATTTTCCTGTACATAAATTGAATAGGGAAATAACAGAGAAAATTTCAAAAATTCGATCATCGCAAATTCCAGAACAAATTCAAAAAGGATTGCAAAATGAAATTATGTGGGTTGATCTCTTAGGGAAGATTACTACGGTCGCTGAGTTAGATTCTCTTAATAGAGTCAAGTTATCTTCTGCATATTGCCAGTTCTTATGGATCATATGTGATATAGCAATTAAAACTTATGATGCTAATGTTTTAGAATTGGAATTGGCAAAAGAAACAAAGGAAATAAAAGACGCTTTAATTAAAATGGTAAAACTGTCTCAAAAAAGAACAAAAGAAATTGATGTGTTAAACGAAATTATAGATCATCAGGCTGTTTTTGAGAAGGCTTTTTCTGAATTTGGACTAGCAGAACAATTGATAACAACTAAATTCACAAAGGAGGATGTTAGCCGTTTTAATTGTTTGGATATGACCAGTGATTATGGAAGTAAAACTAATTCAGTCTATTGTTATGGTATAATTTTTATTCTTTTGCATGAATTAGCTCATTTCCGATTTGGGCATATTTGTCCTACTAAAGAAGATGAGAAAGATGCAGATAGTTTGGCCTTTTGGGATATTTATTATGACGTTCTAGATACAGATAAGATTACTGCGACTCTTGGGGTTATTTCAGCTCTTTTTTCATTACTGTTTTTTTCAAAGGATTTAAATGGAGATGAACAACATCCTGACGAAGACAAAAGAGTATTTGAAATATTTGACATAGTGCGAGACGATTGTGCTAATTACGCAGGATTGATAGTACAATTTTTTAAACTATGGGCTTTCTATTGGAATATAAAAGATTTTCCTTCTATGTCAGAAACATATGAACAAACCTTAGATGATATTAAGAATTGGCTTGAAAAAAAGAAAAAATAAAATCGTTAGGCGTGATTCCTACCCGGTTTCACGCCTTTTTATATATATTCAGCACATTGCCTCTTAATGTGCTTTTCTTCTCCCTTCAAAATTTCCCCTTCTATTCCCATCCATTTACTTTTATGCTGATTTTACGACAATAGCTCTATTGTCATGTATTCCGTATTCTGAAATTTCTTATCTATACATAACCTATCTACTTTTATACCAAAGATTTTAAACGAAAATTCATACGGTATGAAAGAAAAGATTTTAGCATTACTCAAAACCAAATTCCCTGGGGTTGATGAAGCTACTTTAAGCCGGATCGCTGAAAAGAAAGCGGTCGGTGTTACGGACGAAAGCCAATTACAGACAATCGCGGATGGAGTAGGCTTTCAGGACGTGTTAAATTCCTATGGTGATTTCCGGGCTAATACAGCCGTTACCTCCGCAGTGACTAACTACGAGAAGAAACACGGCTTGAAGGACGGTAAGCCAATCGAAATCGAGAAACCGGTAGAAAAGCCTGTTGAGAAACCTGCTGATGACATGGCAACCATCATCGCCAATGCAGTGAGCGCAGCCATGAAACCTCTCTCCGATAAACTTACTCAGTTTGAGACAGAGAAGTTACAGGCTACCCGTCAGGAGCAGATTTTGGCAAAGGCTAAAGAGTATGGTATTCCCGAATCGCAAGCAAAGCGTTACGGTATTCCTGAGGACGCAGACTTGGATGCTTATTTCAAGGATGTAAAGCAGGAATTGACGAACGAAGGCTTTGAGGGCGTGAGAAGTCCCGAAGTAGGTGGTGATACGAAAACGGAAGCGGAATCTATCGCCAGCATGATTAGCGAGGGGACAAAAACGATTGTTGAACAAAACAAAAATTAATCATGGCAGCAGGTACTAAGTACAATTTAATCCCTGAAAAGGAGGTGCAAGAATTTTACCGTGTTGAATCCGGTGTCAGAAAGAGCGGCCCGTGGAAGTTGGATATTACCAATCTGGTGGTAGGATCTTTCTTACCTGTGTTCACCCCGGTTCAGGCTGATTTGGTAAAGCGCACACTTGTTCCCGTCCGCAACGTGAAAGTTGTGGAAGCTTATGCTAATGGAGCAGATGCTTTATTCCTAAAAATCGCAAAAAAATCGCTGGCTTATGTTGGTATGTTCATTGGGAACGGCACTAAAGGTACAGAGGTTTCCGCTATCGACAAATCAAACGAAAACTACGACGTTCTGACTATCAAAGCCGCTTTCGGTACTGATATTGAGAAAGACACTGTTCTTTTTGAAGCCACAGCAGTAGGAGGCACAAAGAAGAAGCATACTGCAAACTTCGTTCTCTTCGACGCAAAGAAAGTTGAAGACGATGGCGCTGTTCTCTGCACTCTCTTGATGCAGGCGTATGAAGTGAAGGAAAGCAAATTGATCCTCCCGATCCATGATCTGGATAAGGCCGGATTAACAAGTCGTTTCCAGTTTGAGTATTAATCATAAAAAGTTTAGATATGAATTTGACCATACAAACTTTATTTACAGATCCTAACATCGTAAAAGCGGTGATTGACCGTGTGCTTCAATTGAGATTGGATACAATCTACTGGAAGCAGTACGGTGATTTCTTGGAGACCAAACAGCGTGTTTTCAAGACCTATTTAGGAACGGTTACAGGTGTCGTTGCTGGGTCTATCCTTGGTAAGAATGACCAGAAACCGTTGAGAGAAAGACGTAACCTTGGAAGCGGTTACACCGAAATCGCTTATCTGGGTGACCGTTATCAGATGGACATCGAACGTCTGTCTCAGTTGCAGGACATCATTGATAAATTCAATGCCGCTAATACCGCAGATCAGCGTACTATCTTACAGGAGATTATCGACTTCATTGTTGATGATTACCGCCAGATCTTGCTTGCTCCGCACAAGCGTATGGATATTGTTGTTCCTGAATTGTTGATGACCGGCAAAGCAGAGGTTCATTTAGCGGACAATAAAGAAAATATTGAGTTGCTCGATATTGAGTTGCCATTCCATTTCCTTACTCCAGAAGTTGCAGCAAAAGATAAGTTTATCTCTTACTTGCAGCAGGAGATTCAGAAGCTTAAAGCCAAATACGGTGTGTTCTCCAAAATGATTATGTCTCGTAACACATTCATGAAGAATATTGTAGGTGCTTCCGAGTTCGGGGATAAGTTCAAGATGATTCTTGGCGAGCGTGAGTTCATGGTTAATGCTGGATTGGTTACAGACCAAATGGCATCTAGCGTATTTACAGGTATCGGTCTTCCGGCAATTGAAATCAAGGAAGATTACGTTGAGAATCAAAACGGAGAGAACGTACAGATTTATCCAGACGACCGTATCACCCTGTTGCGGTCTGACAAAGTGATGAAGATGCGCCACCACAAGCCGTATGTAATGACAGACCCAGTACCGGGACGTTCTTACAATACAGCGGAAGGTCAGATGTCCGTATGCAACTATCGTGACGAAGAGGGTAGATACATGGAATACACCGCCGAATGGATTCCCGAGTTTACCGCTCCGAACAAGATTGTGAACTTCGATCTTTCTACGATGAACGCATGACGGTAAATGAATACATATCACAGAGGTTTCAGACCTTCGGCGTTCAGTTGTCGGAGGCTGACCTTCTAGATATGTGTCTTTCCTCGAAGATAAGCGGAGAGGATGAGATGAGCGAGGATTGCCAAACGCGGGTGTTGGTGGCGATTGCGAAGTTCATCCCCTCTCTTTTACTTCGTGCTACCTCAATCAGTGAAAGCGGTTTTTCTATGTCTTGGAATATCGAAGGGATTAAACAGTACTATTCTTTCCTCTGTAAACAATACGGACTAAAGGATGAACTGAGTAACAAACCTAAAGTTTCTTTCTGGTGATGATATTCGCTCCACACATATTACAGGTTAAAGTGACTAAGCCGATGGATAAGGATGATTTCGGTCGACCGATTCCCGGTACCGGTGGTGAAAGCTGGCAGGAGGTATGTAAATGTCGTTGTGATGATGTGAGTGCGGAAAAGAAAGTTTCCATCAATGGTGTTCTGTATGATTTCAAATATAAGGTAGTCTTTGACAAGCCGACAAAGGTTGAAGCAGGAGTAGAAGTCCGTTGTTTGAATCTTGATGGAAGCATAAGAGGGGAGGGGATTGCTAAAAGTCCTTTGGAGACAAACTATTTTTCCTACAGAGTAATATGGTTGGAATAGATGCAGACTTTTCGGATGTTGACCAGTTCTTTGAGGACGGAACAAGCGAAGTTGTTGCTGGTATGAAAGAAGAGGGAGAGTCATTTGTTGAAGATGCAAAAGCTACCGGGAGCTATCAAGACCACACAAAACATTTGAGAGAATCGAATGATTATGAGGTTGACGAAGATGGCTTGACTCTGAAAAACGAAGCTGATTATGCTTCATTCGTGGAATCCAAAGGTTTTGAAGTTGCAGGAAGTGCAGCGTTAAGAACATTAGAACGATGTAAAAGAAGATTTGAACGATGATAGTAACTACCGACATAGGAAACATTCTCTACCGGGATTGCAAGGCTTTCGGGATAGACATAGTACCGGACGGTGAAACGCTGACGGGTGAATTGAAGTCTGAAAGGATTGCTATCCACGCAAAGAAGCAACAGCCGGGAACTTATTGGAAGAAGTCTTTTGCGGAAGTGAATCTTTGCGTTCCTGATTTAGGAGAAAACTCCGCTAATTCCATTCGTTTGGGTGAACTCGAACGAAGAGCCAACAAGCTGTTTGATGATGTAGTAAGCACCTATGACGGCACAACCTATCGTTACTCGATTGATTCAATTGGCACAGAAGTGGACACGGATTTAAAGTGTCATTATGTGAATGTGAGAATTTTGTTTGAAGTATTAAACGTAAAATGAGAAAATATGAAACCATTTATTGGAATTAAAAAGATTTGGTACGGTGCGGTTATAACTGCTGCCGTTACACCTGCTTCCTTAAAAACGTGGTTAGGAACTGCCACAGAAGTGAAGAACTCCCATCAGGACACTTGGGGATACACAGAAGATGACCCGACTACGACTGATTACATCAATGAGTTGACCGGAAAGGTTTACTACAAGGACGTTACCGCTAAAGGTGCAAGAACTATGGCATTTACTATGGGAGAATATTCCTTTGAAGACAAGAAGGAGTTGCAAGGCGGTGAGCTTGTAAAAGACGGTCAGGCTGTTGTTGGCTGGCATGAACCGGATGTCGCAGAGGTTATCAACAAGGCGATTGTCGGTCAGACTAAAACCGGTAATTACATTGTGTTTACCAATGCCTCTATAATCGGTAAAGGTAACTTCGTTGAGAAGAATATCGGACTGGGTGTTTCTGCTGTCGCAATGGAAAATCCAACTGCTAGTGTAGCTGGTGAGTACTGGCTTGATGGTGAAAAAGTGGATGCTCCTGCAGCATAAATTTAAGGTGAAAAATAATGTTTTCAGGATGGCGGTGGGTGATTGCTCACCGCTTTTTTAATTTCAATACATGGAAAAAGCTTCAAAAATAGTAAGTGCAGCCGTTTTAGGAAAAGACTTTGAAACGGTGTTTGTGAATGGTAAAGCCTACGTAATCCATCCTCCAACTATTCATAAGATAGCCGGTGCCGGATATTACCTCTCCGATTTGAAAGATGGGATTACGGTAATGGATATGCTTCGATCATTAAAGGATGTTGATACGGCTTCTCGTGCGCTCTCGTGGCTCATACAAGGCGATGAAACTCTGCATGAAGAATTGTCTCATGGAACATTCGATGAAGTGATAGAGGCTTTAGCAACAGGTCTTTCAATGATTTCTGCTGAAAATTTTTACAAGCTGTCAGTTTTAGCCAAGAACGTTGCTCTACTGACAGCAAAGCAACGGTCGTAGGAAACAACTGTTTACTGGGACAGATAGCAACGTTCATGGAAAATCTGCATCTGTCTTATGATGAAGTCGTGTACAAGATACCATATAGAAACATGGTTATTATACAAAAGGACAAGCTCCATACTGTGTACGGAGAAGTTATGGAGGAAGTATCAGAAGAAGAATTTTTCAAAACCAAGGGTAAGAACCCATTAAAACAATAATATATGCCGAAGCTCGTATTCCGTGTGGCTTCCGATTGGGAGGAAGTCGTAAAATTAAGAAATGAGATAGCTAAGTTAAAGCAAGAGTTGAAGGGTATGGATAGCACACAGTCTCCTGCCGATTTTAAAACACTCAATACCCAGCTTGCTGCATCCACGCAACGAATGGATGAGTTGGTAACGAATGCTGCTAAAGCTGGTGCGGAGATGGAAACTGGCTTCAAGAGGAAGATATTCGCTGCTTCACAGTCTGTTAATGGGTTTACTGAAAAGATTATCGCTCAAAAGGCAGTAGTTAAGGATGTGGAAGCCGATGTTAAGCGTCTCGGTGATGCTTATCGCACTGCATTGAAACGTAATCCATTGTCTGCAAACAGTAAATTAGCTGAATATACATCTGCAAAAAAGGCTCTTGATGAAGAAAAGTCCGCTTTGTTCGGATTGACACAGGAGCAAGCGAATGCCCGACTATCTGTGAAGAAACTTCGTGACGAGTATTCTCTTTACAAGGATGATGCAAAAGGTATAACAGAGGTTAATAATGGGATTACTATTTCATGGAAGCAAGCATTAGGTGTTATCGGTGGTGCTGCTATGCTAAAATCCCTTGTTTCTGATATTACTCATGTAAGGATGGAAATAGATTCGGTGGAAAAATCTTTTGCAGCTTTATTAAAATCAGAAAACAAAGCAAAGGAGATGATTGGAGGTTTAAAAGAACTTTCAATCAAAAGCGGATTAAATACCTATGGAACAGCTCAAACACTTCTCGGCTTTAATGTTGATGCAGAGAAGATACTTCCAACATTGAAAAGCATAGGAGATATAACAATGGGGAATAATGAGAAGTTTTCCTCAATGACACTTGCCTTTGCTCAGATGTCTGCCGCTGGCAGACTGATGGGGCAAGACCTTAATCAGATGATTAATGCGGGTTTCAATCCTTTGCAGGTTATTTCTGAAAAGACGGGTAAGTCCATTGCTGTTTTAAAGAAAGAAATGGAGCAAGGTGCTATTTCATCTGAAATGGTAGCGGATGCTTTTGCCACTGCCACTGCCGAAGGAGGTCGTTTTTATAATATGCTCGAAAAGCAAAACACTGGAATTAGAGGCGAGAAAAACAGACAGAGCGCAGTAATTAAGGAGAAATTGAATGAAATAGGCGAAGCAAATGAGAAGATTATAGCAGGTTCGTATCGCGTTACCACTTTTTTGATCGAGAACTATGAGACTATCGGCAAAATATTGGTTGGGCTTGTTGCTACTTATGGAACGTATAGGACTGCCGTAATGTTGGTTACTGCTGCCGATAGTAAACATACTCTTGTGGAGATTGGGCTTACTAATGCCCGGATATTGGCACGAAAAGCACAACTTGCATTGAATGCTGCCATGCTCACTAATCCTTACGTGTTATTGGCTGTTGCTGTAGGAGGGCTTGCTACAGCAATGTGGGCAATGTCTGATAGTACAACTGCTGCTGCACGTGCCCAAAAGGAATATAACGACATTAAAGATACAGCATCTAAAAAAGAACAGAAACATAAACAAAAGATAGAGGAACTTCTTACAGCTGCACGCGATGAAAGTTTGGCAACTCTCACCCGTCAAAAATCTTTGGAGGAACTCCGAAAGGAATATCCGAAAATCTTTGGACAATATGATATTGAGAAGTTAAAGTTGGAAGATATTCTGAAATTGAAACAACAGATTAACGAAGAGGATTCAAACCGCTCTGTTCAAGGTAGAAAAGATGATTATACTTCTCTAAAACAAATGGTTGCTAACCAACGGAGATATTTACAGTTGTTTGACAATCCAGAGCTTCGCAAAAATATGTCTGATGCCGATATGCAAATATGGAAAATGTTTGCAGGTAAACAGTCCTACGTGCAGGTACGTGAACAGATGGGGAAAAACTCCGAACTACTAAAGAAGTATCAGAAAGATGTATTGGATGATAATATCTCCGCTTATAAAGCCAATCTTAAAAACTATTCTAAAGAAAGATTAGAGGCTGAATTAAAAATGGCCCAATCTTCTGCATCAAAGCGTAATGGTTTTAATGTTGATGGAATGATGGTCAAAGGTGGGGATTTAGAAAGTATTACCTCATCTATAAATGGCGCGTTGTCAGAAAAGAAATCTCCTAATACCTATAAGCAAGATTACGAGGAAGCTAAGAAAGATTGGGAGGATGCCCAAAAAGACCTATCTGAAATAGAAAAGGATAAATCTAAGTTTACCTCAAAGCAATATGAAGAAGCTAAGAAACGGAAAGATACTGCTGAAAAGGCATATAAAGATTTGGGCGGTATTACAGGTAGTTCATTAAGCAAACAAGAGAATCAATCCGAAAAACTCCGCCAGCAAACGGAGAAATACAATCTTCTCCTTAACAAACAAGCATTAGAGCAACAACGTTTTGCCGAAGACTTACAAATGAAAGTCGATGAATCCCGAATCAAAGCAATGAATGAAGGCTCAAAGAAAACCATTGCCCAGATGGAACTCAACTTTGAGAAAGAGATGCAAGCTATTGATCGGCAAAAAGAGGATGCTTTACGTAAGAAAATAGAAGATGCCCGCTCTGCTTTTGAGTCTAATCCTAAAAACAAGGGAAAGTCGTTTGATGCTACCGGAATCGAATTGTCGGATGATGAGAACAAATACTTTGACGAGCTTTATAAAGCTGCCATCGCCAATAATGAAAAGGCATATTCCGAACTCGCAAACCAATATCTTTCATATACAGACCAACGTCTTGCAATAGAAAAGAAGTTCAATGATGATGTTGCTTTGTTGCAAGAAGCCCGTAAAAGAGCTGAAGCAAAAGGCGATACGGATGAGGTAGCAAAGATAGACCGCAGTATTGGTAAGCGTACAGAAACAAAGAATGAAGACGTTTTCAAACTCGATGCCGAACAATTCAAAAAAAGCATGAATTGGGAGCAAGTTTTTGGCAACCTAGATAAGGTTTCTACCGATACATTGAAAAAGTTGAAGTCCAATCTTAAAGACTTTATTTCAGCTCAAAAAGACCTTTCTCCCGAGAACCTGAAAGAGCTTGTCGATGCTATTGAGAGGATAGATGATAAAGTTTCAGAGCGTAAGCCCTTCGAAGCGATGAGCACTTCTTTCAAGTCGCTAAAAACGGCCACCGATGCGGAACGCGAAGCGCAGGAAGCATACAACAAGGCTCTTAAAGAAGACACAGACGAAGAGAAGAAGAACGCTAAAGCCACCCTTGAAAGTGCTAAAAACAACAAGCAGAAAGCCCTGTCGGAGGCTACCACTGCATTGCATAAAGGCGTGGATGAAATCGGTCGGTATGTCGAAGCTGGCAATCAGGTTATCGGCATTATGGAAACACTTGGGGTAAAGACACCAGAATGGTTGGAGGGCGCGATGTCTGGCTTTGGTGAGATGCTGAACGGTCTTGAAAAGATGGATCTCACTAAGCCGATGTCGATTGTCACAGGTGGTTTGCAGACGATAAAAGGGGCATTAACGAGTGTAGTTTCTTTGGGCGGTCTTATTCCAGGATTCGGAGGTGCCGATTACTCCCATTACAACAAGATGAAAGAAGAATATGACACCCTTGTTGATGTATGGGATACGCTTATTAGTAAAAAACAGCAGTATATTGATATATCCTATGGTGATGAAGCGCGCAAAGTCGGGCAAGAAACATTGGATCTACTGGATAAGAAGGCAAAAAGCAATGTTACACTTGGTCTAGAAAGGCTTAATGCCGGTGCAAGTATCGGCTCTCATTCTATTGGCGTTCGTCAGCGGAAGGGAATGTCTAAAGAGGGATGGGATGAACTTCGTAAGGCAGCGCAATCCATAGGGTTCGACTACAATTCGGTTGCCGATGGTCGTATGACCGGACTGTTTGACCTTACCGCCGATCAGTTATCCGAATTGCAGGATGAAGCTCCTACATTTTGGGCAAAATTGGACGGTGATGTTCAGGAATACCTTCAAAATGTCATTGACTGCAATACGGAGATAGAAAGCATGAAGGACAAACTGAACGAAACCATGACCGGTGTCTCTTTTGATTCTTTCTATGATAGTTTTATATCCACTCTTTCAGATATGGATAAGAGCAGCAAGGATATGGCGGATGATTTCGGGGAATATCTTAAAACTGCAATCCTCTCCAACCTTGTAGCGAATAAATATCGTGATAAGATTGAAGCGTTGTATAATGATTGGGCTAGTAAATCCGATTCGGATGATGACGGCATATTTGATCTTACCGCAGAGGAATCCGAACAATTAAAAGCTGCCCAACGAGCCTTGGCGGAGCAAATGATGGCCGAAAGGGATGCGATGGCCAATGCTTTTGGTTGGAACTCCGGTAAATATTCTCAATCATCCTCTAAAGGAGGATTTCAGGCTATGTCGCAAGATACCGGAAGCGAATTGAATGGACGCTTTACCGCCTTGCAGATGGCAGGTGAAGAGATAAAGAGTCAGAACGCCCTTCAATCTCAGTCTTTGAATATTCTAACGATGAAAGCGGATGCCATTCTCTCGGTAAATACAGAAACGAGAAACATTGCAGATGATACACGGGACTTGATAGCAAATTCCTATCTTGAACTTGTACAGATATCAGAGAATACAGGAGCTATCGTGAAGCCTATTCAGCAGATTCAGAAAGATATAGCGGAAGTAAAGAAGAACACATCTAAATTATAAATTATGACAAATGACTTAAAAATTAACGGCCTTGATGCCTACCGGCAATGGGGTATAAGAATGGGTGATGGTTTCCTTGATACAATCGGTGCACCCGCGCCTATGAAAGAATTTATTGAAAACAAATCCCGATTGGAACATGGGAAACGGGTTATAACCAATAATCCTAAAGTAGATGAACGAGAAATAACACTATCTTTCACTATAGAAGGTAATTCTCAATCAGATTATCAGACAAAAAGAAAGGCATTCTTCGATGAATTATATAAAGGGGCAGTAGATATTCAAATTCCTGCTAACAGTAGCGAGATTTATCATTTGATTTATCTTGGGAAGAGTATTACCTATGCGCAGAGTTTAGACCGGACATTTGGTAAAATTTCGAGTAAGTTTTCGGAACCGAATCCGTCTATTCGTACTTAATTCACGACATTGGGCCTATTGTCGTATATAGGAATATTCATAAATTGGATACCCTTTTTTTATCTTCGATCTTTGAAGAATGATCGAGATAAAGGACATATCAGGCAAGGTCAAGTTTAGCACACCGATCAATGTGGGGGCGAAAGGCCGGTTCATGCTGATGAAGGAGGATTATATAACCATCCCTTTCAGCACGGACATACCTGTTGATCTCAAGCGTGGCGATTACGTGGATCTCAGAGGAGTGTTTGATGATGCCTTGGGCGGGAAACTGGCGAAAGTATATAAATACCTCACTCTTCAGAATCCATCCGTTATTCCGGGTAAATACAGTTACGAGCTAAGGTTTGACGCTTATTATTACGAGTGGAATACGAAAATCTTCAAATTCACTCCGGAAAGTCACGGTCAGGAAGCTGGCTGGAATCTTACAGCCCCCCTCGATATTCACCTAGGCCTGTTCCTACGTAATCTGAAAGCGAACGGATATACATACAACGGGGTTGATTACATTTTCGACATAGATTCCACGGTTGAGAACAAGGCGTTTTTGATGACATACGATAATATTCATTTGTTGGACGCCCTCTTTTCGATGGCATCGAAAGATAAATGGAACTGTGATTGTTGGATAACCGATAATGTCATACACTTTGGCCGTTGCGAGTTCGGTGACGCTGTCGACATTGAACTAGGCGTTGAAGCGGCCGCCATGACCCGAAGCGAAAGCAAGGGTACTTATGCCACCCGCGTTTATGTGTTCGGAGGTACAAGAAATATACCGGCCAACTATCGTCCGGTGGATGAGCAGGCAGTAGTAAATGGAGTTGTTCAGAAGCGGCTCATGCTTCCGGAGGGTACTCCTTGCATAGATGCTTATCCCGGTATGACCGACACCGAAGCGGTGGAGGACGTAGTGGTATTTGACGATGTGTTTCCGAAACGGATCGGCACGTTGTCAGACGTGACTACCGTAGACAGGGATACGGAGACAGACGGTGAAGTCACCGGCCAGTTCAAAGCCTACCAGTACCAAGATCCCGGTCTCGATTTCAAAGAAGATTATATATTGGAGGGGGAAGAGCTGAAAATCACCTTCCAGTCCGGCAAACTGAACGGGATGGTGTTCGGTGTAACGTTCAAGCCTGAAGGGACGGACAAAGGCAGCCAGATATGGGAGATCATAGCGAACGAGGATTATGGGCGTTTGCTTCCCGATGAGATAATGTGCCCGGAGAATGGAGATGAATATGTTCTTTCCGGATTTAATATCCAACTCGTTTCCGACCAGTATATACCGGAAGCGGAAAAAGAGTTATTAGCCAAAGGACAGGAGTATGTAAAGAAAACAAGTATCGATGACGGTACATACCCAACTACCTTGGACTCCGAGTGGGTCTATCAGGATCAGATAAACAGGACGTATGACGCGGGCCAGAGGATCCGGTTGATAAACCCCGCTTTCTTCCCGTCTGATGGACGGATCAGCCGTGTGATCGGCTGGGAAATGAACTTGGATATACCTTACGATTCCCCTGTCTATACGATCGGAGAAAGTACACAATACAGCCGGATCGGTGAGCTGGAGGATAAGGTGGACACGCTTACCTATAAAGGACAGACCTATACCGGTGGTAGTGGAAGCGGCGTATATATCATACGAACGAATGATTCCACGCCAGCCAGCGACAGCAACGTGTTCTCCGCCCTTCGCTCGTTGACGACATTCTTACGCAAGGACAAACCGGATGTAGCGGGCTTTGATATTACATTTGAGCAAGATATTATTCTATCCGGCGAGAAATCCTCCATCTACTCAGACCGTTATGCGGGCGGCTTCGGCCATGAGAACGGGTTCCGCCTGTTCGCCGACGGCACGGCATGGGTGAAGGACTTGAAGGTGAAGCATGACTCCATGTTCGCCGGTTCCCTTTCCTCTCCTACATTCGCCTCCGGTTTCCCGAACGGGACGGGATTCATGATAGCGCCTTACAAGGTGACGAACGCCGCCGGTGTGGAGGAGACTAAATACAAGCTGGAGATCGATTCGATCTCGGTACGTAACGAGCTTAAAGTATATACGTTCGTGGTCTCGCAACTGCTTGGCGAGAATGATAACCGCATCTTCGCCGGAATGATGGAGGTGGATCATTATGACCCGGAGACCGGTCGGATCTACTTGGATACCGACGGAGGCAGGTTGTACAACCCGTTCCGGGAAGGCGATATCCTCATGG